>R22__coassemble_23_pt1 | contig 190090 bp, 165 predicted proteins | sample R22__metabat2_low_PE_051 | metagenome-assembled genome bin R22 | reverse complement strand
CAACGATGATGTACTTCTTGCCGGAGGTGAAAGATGTTGCCTTGCTGTAGGTCTTCACGACTCTCGAATCGAAGTTCTTGATGTTGAAAATCTTGTTGCGGGTTGTCGTTATCGGCTTGTCGTAAATGAATTCACCAAGCACATTTGCTGTTTCGTCATTGGTTCCGTCGTAGAGGATGATCTTGAAGCCGTCGGTCAATTCAACGCCTGGAGCGGTCTCGATGTAATGTGCTATTCCGTAATCGTAGTCGCTGCTGGAGGAATACCGAGGGAAATAAATAACTGATAATCCAGAATTCTTGGTGCTTTTTTTGATACCGTCGCTCGGGTTGACAAGCAAAGCGGCATTTATGCCGCGCTCACTGTTGTTGCCGCTCAGGACAGCCATCTTGAAGGGAATCTCCGTCTCGAATTTGAACAATGTGCTGACGTTCTTGAAGGAGAATGTCCTGCTGCCCGTATTCTCGCATACTGCCACTGCAGCTTTCTGCCTGGCGATATATTGAATGGGATAGAGATGCACATATATGTCTGCCATTGGATTTTCTGGCTCCGTGACCACGTCTGTGGAAGGGTCAAAGAAACAGGCTTCAGGATACCCAATATTTATTCCATTATCCAATTTCACGACGGACATCACTGCCGGTCTTTTGTGCTAAACCCATATCTTTTCATTTCCACCTATATCCTCATGGCGGAACTCGTACTCGGCATTCAGGATTTCAATCTCGTGACAATACCAGGTGCCGTATTCATCATTCCGGCGGCAAATATAGTCGGGCATGCAATACAATTCGTTCAAGCATCTCTTTTGTCCTCACCTCGCGAATACAATTTGCCAAAAAGTAGACGGAATGATCAAAAATTGCTATTTGCGCCTTTTTTTTATTACTTTGCATAAGATATGACAACATCCTCCACACCACTCATACCGCTGCCCGAGCGGCTCAGGCCGAAGACACTCGAAGAGTACGTCGGCCAGGAGCATCTTGTGGGCAAGGGGGCGGTCCTCCGCAAGATGATCGAGACGGGCAACCTCTCCTCTTTCATACTCTGGGGTCCTCCGGGCGTTGGAAAGACCACGCTCGCACGAATCATAGCCAACCAGCTGGACCGCGAGTTCCATACCCTTTCGGCCATCAGCTCGGGCGTGAAGGATGTTCGTGACGTGATAGAGAGGGCGAAGGCGGGCAGGATGTTCGCGACCAACGGCTCCCCCATCCTCTTCATCGACGAGATACACCGCTTCAACAAGGCGCAGCAGGACGCGCTCCTGGGCGCAGTCGAGAGCGGAGTAATCACACTTGTCGGTGCGACGACCGAGAACCCTTCGTTCGAGGTGATCACCCCTCTCCTCTCCCGCTGCCAGGTGTTCGTGCTCAAGAGCCTGGAAGTGAAGGACCTTGACATCCTCCTCGAGCGGGCTCTCACCCGTGACGCATACCTCCGCGAACGCGACATACAGGTCACGGAAAAGGAGGCGCTGTTCCGCTTCAGCGGCGGCGATGCGCGCAAGCTGCTCAACATACTCGACATAGTGGTCGGTTCGTTCGCGGCCGACGAGAAGATCGTCATCGACAACGCCACCGTCACCGACTGCCTCCAGGAGAACATCGCACTCTACGACAAGAACGGGGAACAGCACTACGACATCATCTCGGCCTTCATAAAGAGCATGCGAGGCAGCGATCCCAACGGCGCCATCTATTGGATGGCACGAATGATAGCCGGAGGCGAGGATCCCCTTTTCATTGCGCGCAGGATGCTCATACTCGCATCGGAGGACATCGGGCTCGCCAACCCCAACGCGGCGCTGCTTGCGCAGGCGTGCTTCAACGCGGTGCACCAGATAGGAATGCCCGAGAGCCGCATAATCCTTGCGGAGACATGCATCTATCTTGCCACCTCGCCGAAGAGCAACTCCGCCTACATGGCGATCGACACGGCGCTGGAGATGGTCTCCGGCACCACGGTGCCCGCCGTGCCGCTCCATCTGCGCAATGCCCCGACAAAGCTCATGAAGGAGCTCGGCTATGCGCGCGACTACAAATACGCCCACGCATTCGAAGGCAACTTCGTTGACCAGGAGTTCCTTCCCGAGGAACTGAAGGGCACCAAACTCTACGAACCGGGCAACAATGCCCGCGAGAACGAAATCCGCAAGCGCATGCAGGCGCTCTGGGAGAAATACAAATACTAGCATGATCAGGGAAGACACAGTTTTCGGACCCATATACAGCCGCCGTCTGGGCACGTCGCTCGGCGTCAATCTGCTCCCCGTCGGAGGCAAGATCTGCACGTTCGACTGCATCTATTGCGAATGTGGCTGGAACCGTGACGGACGGGATGACCAGAAGATGCCCACGGCAGAGGAAGTGAGGCTCGCGCTTGAGTCCAAGCTCCGGGAATTGGCCGAAAACGGCGTCTCGATCGACACCATCACCTTCAGTGGAGATGGCGAACCGACTGTCAATCCTGAATTTCCGCGCATAATAGACGATACTCTTGAGCTCAGGGACACCTATTTCCCCTCCGCGAAGGTGTCAGTCCTCTCGAATGCCACGCAGGTGCACAAGCCGGCGGTTTTCGAGGCTTTGCGCAAGGTGGACAACCCCATCATGAAGATTGACGCACCGACTGACGAACTGGTCGCAAGGATCGACAATCCCGCGCCGGGCTTCAGCCTCGAGCGTGTCATGACATCGCTTGAAAGATTCGAGGGGGATTTCATACTCCAGACCATGTTCCTTCGCAGTCCCGAGTTCGACTCGTCGGACCGTGAGGTGCTCGATGGCTGGATGGACATCGTCAGGCGCCTGCGCCCAAGGGAGACGATGGTCTACACGATCGACCGTCCCACCCCGGCAAAGGGGCTTGAAAGCTTCACCGTGCAGGAGATGAGCGCATTCGTGCAGCCTCTTGTCGACGAGGGATTCATGATTCAGATAAAGGGGCGCGACGGCAAGCAGTACAAGAGCTTCGAATACTCAAAGAATCAGGCCGACTCTGAAGGTCACGAAGGCTACGAGCCAGGCGAGCAGAAGTGAGTGGACCACGGTGAAGGCCGCCCACTTCCATCCTATCTCCTTGCGCAGAGTCTTGACTGTCGCAATGCAGGGGAAATACAGCAGCACGAAGAGCATGAAGGCAAGTGCGACTGCCGGTGAGAAGACGCCGGATTCGTTCATCGCATCCACCAGCGAAGCCTCGTCCTCAGTGTGGTAGAGTATTCCCATCGTGCTGACGATGGCCTCCTTGGCGGGCAGGCCGGTGAGTATGCAGACGTTCATCTTCCAGTCGAATCCAAGCGGCGCCATTACGGGCTCCATCCCCTTTCCTATCATTGCAAGCAGCGAGCTGTCCTGCTCGGCAGGCTTGCCGTTGTCAAGCGGGAAGTATTCCAGCGCCCAGATGATGACGGAAGCCGCGAGGATGACCGTCGTGATCTTCTGGAGGTAGTCCTTGGTCCTGTCCCAGATATGGTGCAGGAAAGGCTTCACCTCCGGCAGGCGGAAAGGCGGCAAGAAGAACACGTCGTCGTCCTTTTTCTTGCGGAACCAGCGCGTGTGCTTCATTATGAAGGCGAAGAGTATGCTCAGTACCACGCCGGCGACATACATGGCGATCATCACGAGCGCCTTGTGCTCCGGGAAGAACGCGGCGGCGAAGAGCAGGTAGACGGGAAGCCTTGCCGAGCAGGACATGAAGGGGATCATGAGCATCGTCAGCGTGCGGTCCTTCCTGTCCGAGATCTCCTTCGCGGCCATGATGGCCGGCACGTTGCAGCCGAAGCCGACGAGCATCGGGATGAAGGAGTTGCCGTGAAGTCCGATGGCATGCATCAGGCGGTCCATCAGGAATGCCGCCCTTGCCATGTAGCCCGAGTCCTCGAGCAGCGAAAGGAAGAAGAAGAGGATGATGATGTTGGGAAGGAACGACAACACCGCTCCGCATCCTTCGATGATGCCGTCGGTCAGCAGGCTCGAGAACCACCCCGGGTTCATCCGCCCGGCCACGAAGGAGGCAAGTGAGTCTACGCAGTTCTCGATCCATCTCTGCGGATAGGCGCCGATCGTGAAGGTGGCCTCGAATATCACTACCAGTATGACGAGGAGGATGGGGAGTCCGAGCCATCGGTTGGTCAGCACCTTGTCGATGCGGTGCGCGAAGCGGCTCTCCTCGGGCCCCTCGTTGCAGTACTGGCTGCCTCGCGTGAAGCGGCAGTGGCTGCAGTCGTGGTTGCATATGTAACGCGAATCCTTCTCCATTTTCTACAATGCAAAGGTATTGCCTCTCTCCTGCCCCCGCAATCCCCAAAAATGATGATTTTGGCCTCCCGTCGATATGGGAATTATGCCATATTATTACTAAATTTGTAGGATATAATACTCATTCCTATGAAAAGATTTCTCCTTATCGCGACGGCAGTCTGCCTCACTCTGCTGGGCTGCTCGCAGAAGACGACGGTCACCGGACTTGCAACCGACTACATGGAATGCCCGCTGGGCATCGACGTTACACAACCGGAATTCAGCTGGCAGATGGCCACCAATCGCTACGGGGCGGCTCAGGCTGCCTATCAGCTTGTGGTGAAGAAAGGCGACGAGGTCGTCTACGACACCGGCAGGATCGAATCCGACAACAGTGTCGGCATAGCCTACGGCGGCGAACCTCTCGAGGCATGCACCAGATATGACTGGACCGTCACGGTATGGGATGAGAACGGCGGCCAGGCAGGCGCAAGCTCGTGGTTCGAGACGGGCCTGATGGAGAGCCATGACCGCAGCGTCTGGTCTGACGCACGCTGGATCGGCTCCTCGCACCCCCATCTTTCGCGCTACCGCTCCCGCTTCACCTTCGACTTCGACGTGAAGCTGGCGGAGGATTCGGAGCACTGCGTCTTCGTCTTCGGCCAGTCGGATCCGGACAACATGGCAATTGTCGACTACGACATCAGCCGCTTCCCTGCGGAGCTTGTCTTCAGCTATGTAAAGGATGGCGAGAAGATCGAGGCCGACCGCATAGCGATTCCCTTCATCAATCGCCGCAACTGCCGCGACAGCCATCACCTGAGCCTGGAAGTCCTTGCGCACAGATATGCGATGGGATTCCGCATCAAGGCGAAGGTTGACGGGATCAGCCTCGCGGGCAACTGGTCCGAGGCGAAGCCTTATGAATACTCCGAGTGGAAGGTGAACAGCCGACTGCACTCCGTCGGCTTCATGCAGCAGGAAGCCGGTGGCGTTGCGATATCAAACTTCAAGATTACGGAGAACGCCTGGAACAGCCTCCTCTACTCGAAGGACGAGGAGATCGTGGTTGCGGCCGGCGAGGAGAACATCTGGTCGCCTGCCGACGAGACCGGCGCACCGATGCTCCGCCGTCAGTTCGATCTCGGGCGCAAGGTCGCGTCGGCGCGCCTCTACGCAACCGCGCGCGGCATTTATGAGTTTTACGTGAACGGAGAGCGCCTCGGCGGGGATTGGTTCAATCCCGGCTCGGCTGACTACAACAACCGCATATTCTACAGCACATACGACCTGACGCCATATCTGAACGAGGGCGGCAATGTCATCGGCGCGCAGCTCGGCGCTGGCTGGTACAGCGATTTCATGGGATACATGACTACCTGGCAGGACCAGTTCGGCACGCAGCTCTCCCTCCTTGCGAAGATCGTCATAACCTATGACGACGGAGACAAGGAGACCATCGTGAGCGATGACAGCTGGAAGGTTTGGGACTTCGGCCCGATAACGAGCGACAGCTTCCAGAACGGTGAGGATTACGACGCGCGCCGCGAGGTCGACGAATGGTGCAGTGCCGGCTTCGACGACTCGCAGTGGGCGCAGGCTTCCCTCTTCGAGGCTCCCGCCGACACGGTGGCGCTCCAGTATTATATCGGCAACCCCGTACGTAACCACATCACGCTGACGGCCGTGAGCATGAGCGAGCCGAGCGAGGGCGTCTATGTCTATGACATGGGCCAGAACATGGTGGGAGTTCCCTCCATCAGCCTCAAGGGCGCCGAGGGACAGACGGTGACATTCCGCTTTGGCGAGATGATCTATCCGGAGCAGGCTCCCGAAGACCCGCTCCCGCCGCTGACCACCGAGGATTACGAACGTCTGCGCGGCCGCGTATACAACGAGAACTACCGCAGCGCGCTCGCAACCGACCACTATGTCTGCCGCGGCGATGCCGAGGGCGAGATTTTCCAGCCGCACTTCACCTTCCACGGCTTCCGCTACATCGAAATCCACGGCCTCGACGAGCCTCTTCCGCTGAGCGCAGTCAAGGGTCTGGTGCTCGAATCGGTGGGCGACTGCACGAGCGGCTACGAGACCTCCAACGAAAACATCAACCGCCTCTACAGCAACATCGTCTGGGGCCAGAGGGGCAACTTCCTCTCCATCCCCACCGACTGCCCGCAAAGGGACGAGCGCATGGGCTGGATGGGCGACGCGCAGATATTCGCCCGCTCGGCGACATACAACATGAGAGTTGACCCGTTCTTCAGGCGCTGGATATTCGCCGTGCGCGACCTTCAGGGCGACAACGGCAGCTACGTGGACTATGCTCCATACGTGGCGGTGCCGCCCGCAAAGGCGAACCGCGGCGGCGGTGCGCTGGGCTGGATGGAAGCCGGCATCATCGTGCCGTGGCAGATATACCAGCAGTACGGCGACCTCTCCTTCATCCGTGACCACTATGATTCGATGCTCGCATACATGCAGTTCCTCGAGAAGCGAGCGATCGGTGACATCCAGCCTGGCGAAGGCTATGGCGACTGGGTGGCGGTGGAACACACCAACTCCCCGCTGACGAACACCGCATATTACGGCTACGACGCGATGCTGATGTCCAAGATTGCAAGGGCGCTCGGACGCGACGAGGACGCGGAGCGCTTCTCAAGCCTCTACGACCGCATCAAGGTGGCGTTCAACCGCGAATTCGTCGACGGCGAGGGCTACACCAAGACCACCGACAATGTACCGCCATACAACGAGTGGATCGCAGGCGGCTCTGACCGTGAACATGTCGCGAGGACCCAGACCTCCTATGTCGTACCGCTCCAGGCAGGCCTCTTCGACGACAACAACAAGCCGCTCGCCCTAAAGCATCTCGTCGAGGACATCGAGGCACACGGCAACACCATTACGACAGGCTTCATCGGAACCCCGTACATAACCCTCGTACTCTCCGAGAACGGATATGACGACATCGCATACACCCTCTTCGAACAGACGGAGTATCCTTCATGGCTCTACCCCGTCCTCCAGGGTGCGACGACAATCTGGGAACGCTGGAACTCCTACACCATCAAGCGCGGCTTCGGCACGGTCGACATGAACTCGTTCAACCACTATTCGCTCGGCGCCATCGAGGAATGGATGATGGTCCATTCGCTCGGCATCCAGCGCGACGAGGAGAACCCCGGCTACAAGCACATCATCCTCCAGCCCAAGGTCGGCGGTACACTTGACTTCTGCGACGGCCACTACGACTCCGTGCTCGGCACGATTGCCAGCGGCTGGAAGAAGAACCCACGGGGCGGCTACAGCTACTCGGCGACGGTTCCCGCAAACACCACCGCGACGCTTCACCTCCGCGTTCCGGAAGGATGCGACGTCAAGGTTGCGCGCGGCGGCAAGCATGCGGTACTCGCGCCCGAGCAGTGCGACGGCGAGAAGGCATATCTGCTTCCCGCAGGCTCATACAGGTTCGAAGTAAAGTAAACCGGCATGAACTACACACAGAACATGAAGATGTCCGAGCTCGTGGAATCCAATTTCCACCTGCTCAGCGTCTTTGCCCGCGTCGGCATAAACCGCAGCTTCGGCGAGAAGACGGTGGCGGAGGCATGTGCCCAGGCGGCGCTCGACACCGACACCTTCCTCCTTCTCTGCCAGGTCTATTCCACGCCGGACTATCGTCCTACTCCACAGCAACTTCGTGACTGTCACATAAACGACATCTTGAAGTATCTCCACAAGTCGCACGACTACTATCTGAACAACCTCGTGGGCATGGCGGATGCGCTGGAAAGGCTCATCGCGCCCTGCTCGGAGCGTCAGAAGGAGGTCATTCGCCATTTCTACTCGGACTACAAGCTCGAGCTCGAGCGCCACTTCGACTATGAGGAGCAGCAGGTCATCCCCTATATCCAGAGGCTTGTCCTCGGGTTGGGTGACGGGGGCTTCATCATGAACAAGTTCGAGGAGAACCACTCGCAGATACGCGAATCACTCGCCGACCTCACGAACCTCGTGCTCAAGTCGCTTCCCGCGGAGTGCGACAACGACCTCCGCACTGATTTCCTGATCAGCCTCTACCATCTGCAGCAGGACCTCGACAGCCACACGAGCATCGAGGACGACATAATGGTGCCGATGGTCAAGCTCATCGAGAACCCGCGCGTCACCCCTGCCGCTGAAGGCCGCGACATCGCATCTGAAGAGGATTCAAGGAGCGCCCTCTCGGAGCGTGAAAAGGAGATACTCGTGAGCGTGGCCGAGGGACTCTCCAACAAGGAGATAGCGGACCGTCACAACATTTCGGTCAACACGGTCATCTCACACCGCAAGAACATAACGAAAAAGACCGGCATACGCACGGTAGCCGGTCTTACTGTATATGCGATTCTCAACAACCTGATCGAGATCGGGGATGTCGATCTGTAGCCTTCACTAGCAGGAGTGCATCCTGCGGATGAAGCACTCTATCGTGTTTTCCATAAGCATCGTGATCGTCATCGGTCCCACGCCGCCAGGTACGGGGGTGATGAACGATGCTTTCTGCGATGCCTCCTCGAATGCCACGTCGCCGCAGAGCTTGCCTTCGGCGTTGCGGCCGATTCCAACGTCTATCACGGCAGCGCCCGGCTTGATCATGTCGCCGCGCACGAGGTTCTGGCTTCCCGCCGCAACGACGAGGATGTCCGCCTGCAGGCAGACCTGACGCAGGTCTGCGGTGTGCGTGTGAGCGATGATGACGGTTGCGTTGGCGTCGAGCAGCAGCTTTGCCACGGGCTTGCCGACGATGTTGCTTCTGCCGACTACTACCGCCGTCTTGCCGTCGGGATTGATGCCCATCCTCTCGATGATCTTCATGATGCCCTTCGGGGTGCAGGGAACCATGCAGTCCACGCCGAGCCAAAGATTCGCCACGTTTGCGGGATGGAATCCGTCCACGTCCTTGATCGGGGTGATGGCTTCGATCACCTTGTTGGAGTCGATGTGCCTTGGAAGAGGCAGCTGGACGAGTATGCCGTCCACTCCGCCGTCCGCATTGAGGTCGGCGATGCTGCTCATCAGGGCTTCCTGGGAGACGTCGGCGGGCATTTCGATCAGCCGGCTGTCCATGCCCACATATGCCGCAGCCTTGATCTTGCCGCGCACATAGGACTGGCTTGCCGGGTCTTCGCCAACGATGATGACGGCGATGCACGGCTTGCGGCCATATTTCGCCTCGAGTCTCACTATCCTCTCCTTCATCTCGTCCTTGAGAGATGCGGAAAGTACCTTGCCATCAATTATTGTTGCACTCATTGGTTCTCGGTGTTATATTCAAATGCGATATGAGCTATGTCCTTGCGGTAGAAAAGATTGCTGCATCCAATGGAGGCGATGTCGGCATAGACTGCGTCACGCGCGGCGGCCATGTCCGCAGCGGTGGCAACGCACATCAGCACGCGTCCACCTGCCGTGAGAAGCTTGTCCCCTTCCCTCCTGGTGCCCATGTGGAAGACCTTGGAGGTGACATTCTGAGTGCCTTCGATCTCGAAGCCCTTGGCATATGATCCGGGATATCCCTTCGATGCCATCACGACTCCCATCGTCACTGCGTTGTCCCACTTGATGTCGCCATCGAGCGGACGGCCGGTCGCGAAGGACTCGAATATGTCGTAGGCGTCGCTCTTGAGCAGCGGCAGCACCACTTCCGTCTCGGGATCGCCGAAACGGGCGTTGAACTCTATGACCTTTATGCCGTCTGGAGTCTTCATCAGGCCACCGTAGAGCACTCCGCTCAGCGGGCATCCCTCTGCGGCCATTGCGTCTGCGGCGCGCTGCATGATGTTGTCCATGGCGAAACGACGGTCATCGTCATCGATGAACGGAAGTCCCGTGTAGGCGCCCATCCCGCCGGTGTTCGGTCCCTTGTCGCCGTCGTAGGCGCGCTTGTGGTCCTGTGCGACGGGCATCGGCACCACCCTGCTTCCGTTGACGAAGCACATCAGCGAGAACTCCGGTCCGGTGAGGAAATCCTCCACCACCACGCGCCCCTTGCCGAAGGATTCGTCGAGGAGCATGCTGCGCAGCGCGGCGTCTGCCTCCGCTGCATCCTGAGCGATCACCACACCCTTGCCTGCGGCAAGTCCGTCATACTTGAGGACTGCCGGGAAAGGACGGGAATTGACATATGCCGAAGCCTCCTCGTAGCTGTCGAAGGATTTGTAGGAAGCGGTGGGAATGCCGCTGCGCTCCATCAGCACCTTCGCGAACTCCTTGCTTGACTCTATGCGGGTAGCCTTTGCCGTGTGGCCGAAGACCGGTATGCCCGCTTCGCGCAGGACATCGGCAACGCCCGCTGCGAGCGCCGCCTCGGGGCCGACCACGACGAGGTCGATGGCATTGTCGAGCGCGAACTTCCTGATGCCCTCGACGTCGGTGTCCTTTATCGCGACGTTTGTCGCAATGAGCGAGGTGCCGGCATTTCCGGGAGCACAATAGATCTTCTCCACCTTCGGCGAGCGCGAGAGCGCGTCCACGATGGCGTGTTCGCGTCCGCCGCCGCCGATTACAAGCACGCGCTTGCGGCTGATCAGTGCGCGGATCGTGTCGACGTAGAGGGCGTATTCAACCTGGTGTCCCATTGCATGGAGCTCCTCGAGGTCATTGCCCTCGTAGGGGAATGCGCGCTGCGCGATGATGCGGCCTCCGTCAAGCGTGCTGTCGACGTAGTGGATGGACACTCCGTAGACCTTGACGCCATATTCGAAAGCCTGCTCGACTGCGTTGGCACCCTTGAATGCGGGAAGAAGCGACGGATGGATGTTGATGATCCTGCCGCCGTAGGCATCGAGCAGAGTCTCGCCCACGATGCGCATGTAGCCGGCCAGACAGACCAGGTCGACCGACCGGCTGTCGAGCTCGGAGACTATCTGCGCCTCGAAAGCGGCCTTGGAGGCATAGTCGCGTGGCTTGAAGACGAATGTCTCGATGCCGCGCTTCCGTGCCTTTTCGACTACGGGTGCCTGAGGCTTGTCGCAGACCATCAGCACTACGCGTGCGTCCAGCCTGCCGTCGGAGCAGGCCTCTGCTATGGCCTCGAAATTGGTGCCCGTACCGCTTGCGAATACTGCAAGATTCCTCATTTCATTATGATGTTGACTCCCTCGCAGGAGGTTACCTTTCCGATTACGGATGCCTTTTCGCCAGCGGCATTGAGGATGGAGATTGCCTTGTCAGCCTCTGAAGGGTCGAGTGCGATCACCATGCCGATGCCCATGTTGAAGATGTTGTACATCTCCCTGTGGGGAACGTTGCCCCACTTCTCGAGAGCCTTGAAGACCGGAAGTATCTCCCACGAGCCTTCGTTGATCTCGATGCCCTGTCCGTCGTTGAGAATCCTCGGAATGTTCTCGTCGAAGCCGCCGCCCGTGATGTGGCTCACGCCGTGGACGTCGCAGTTGCGGATTACTTCGAGAACCTGGCGGACATAGATCCTGGTCGGAGTGAGAAGCACGTCGCCGAGCTTGCGGCCTCCGAATTCGGGAACGTCGTCGAAATAGCTGAAGCCGTTGTCCGAGACGATCTTGCGCACGAGGCTGAAGCCGTTGGAGTGGACGCCGCTTGATGCGATGCCCACCAGCACGTCGCCGACGCTCACCTTGGAGCCGTCGATGAGCTTGGACTTCTCGACCACGCCGGTGGTGAAGCCTGCGATGTCATATTCGCCGTCGGCATACATTCCCGGCATCTCTGCCGTCTCGCCGCCGACAAGTGCGCAGCCAGCCTGTCGGCAGCCCTCCGCGACACCTGCCACGATGGCTTCGACCTTTGCAGGTATGTTGTGGCCGATGGCCACGTAATCAAGGAAGATGAGAGGTTCCGCACCCTGGGCGAGCACGTCGTTGACGCACATTGCAACCGCGTCGATGCCGACGGTGTCGTGACGGTCCATCGCGAAGGCGATCTTGAGCTTCGTGCCCACGCCGTCGGTACCGCTGACGAGCACCGGCTCCTTCACTTCTAGCGAAGCGAGGTCGAACATTCCGCCGAAGGCGCCGATGTTGCCCATGGTGCCCTTGCGTGCGGTCGATGCAACGTGCTGTTTGATGCGGCGGACCACTTCGTAGCCCGCTTCGAGGTTTACACCTGCATTTTCGTAAGATTTTGCCATATTGAGATAGGTTATTTGTCGTTGTAGAGAAGTGTCGGATATTCGCCCGTGAAGCATGCAAGGCACATTTCAGTGCGTCCCGGGCAGGATGCTATCGTGGACTCTGGGCTGAGGTAGCCGAGCGAGTCGGCGCCGATTGCCTTGCAAGCCTCCTCGGTGGTCCGGTTGGAGCAGAGCAGCTCGCCGTATGTCGGCGTGTCGACGCCGTGGTGGCACGGATTGGTCATCCTCGGGCTGGCGATGCGCATGTGCACCTCCGTCGCTCCGGCGTCGCGCAGGAGCTTGATGATCTTGATGGAGGTCGTGCCCCTGACGATGGAGTCGTCCACGAGCACTATCCTCTTGCCTGCGACGATGCTGCGGATGGCCGAGAGCTTCATCTTCACGCCCTTCTCGCGCATGTCCTGCGAAGGCTGGATGAAGGTGCGGCCCACATATTTGTTCTTGATCAGGCCCATTTCGTACGGCAGCCCGCTCTCCTCGGCATATCCCATCGCGGCGCTGAGGCTGGAGTCCGGCACGCCTACGACAATGTCGGCGTCAGCCGGGCATTCGCGACAGAGGCGCCTGCCCGATTCCTTGCGGTACGCATGTACGTTGCAACCGTCGATGTCGCTGTCGGGGCGCGCGAAATAGATGTATTCCATGGCGCACATCCTGTGTTTCTGGAAACGCGAGTAGCGGTTGCTGCGGATGCCGTGGTAGTCGATTGTGATGATCTCGCCCGGCTCCACGTCGCGGATGAACTCCGCACCGATCAGGTCGAAGGCGCAGCTCTCGCTGCAGACGACGTAGCCGTCACCGAGGCGGCCGATCGCGAGCGGCTTGATGCCGTACTTGTCGCGGGCCGCGTAGATGCGGTTCTTCGTCATGACGAGGAACGAGAAGCTTCCCTCCATCATGTTCAGCGCGTCGATGATCTGGTAGATGCGCGGCTTGTTGCTCTCCTTCTTGATGAGGTGGGCAAGTATCTCGCTGTCCGTAGCAGTCTGGAAGAGGCTTCCGCGCTCCTCGAGATAGCTGACGATCTGCTTGGAGTTGACCAGGGCGCCGTCGTTGGCGATGGCGAAGTCGCCGTATTTGTGATGGAAGAAGAACGGCTGGACGTTGTCCACGCCGCCCTTGCTCTTGTTGGCGTAGAGCACGCTGCCGATGCCCATCTCGCCCTTGAACTGGGTGAGGTTTCCGGCATTGAACACTTCACTCACAAGTCCGAGGCCGCGGTGGCGGTATGCATTGCCCTCCGAGTCGAAGGTCACGATGCCGGCTCCCTCCTGCCCCCTGTGCTGGATGGCGTGAAGTCCATAATAGATGATCTGGGCGATGTTTGAAACGCCGTATGCTCCGAATACACTCATTTTTCTGCCTCCTTGACTGACTCCAGTCTTCTCAAAACCTCAGCATATGATTCGCGTACGTCTCCGAGGTCGTGGCGGAAGCGGTCCTTGTCGAGGCGCTCGCCGGTTGCCTCGTCCCAGAGCCTGCTGGTGTCGGGGCTGATCTCGTCGGCAATGATTATCTCTCCGTCGGCCGTGTGACCGAGTTCGACGCGGTAGTCCACCAGTCGGATGCCCGCCTTGTGGAACAGTTCGACAAGCACCTTGTTGGCCTTCTTGACGAGGTCGTAGATGACGTCGAGCTCTTCATAGGAGACGATGCCAAGTGCAACCGCGTGATGGTCGTTGATCAGGGGCGACGAAAGTCCCTCGTTGTCGTAGCAGAGCTCATAGACCACGTTGGAAGGCTTGAAGCCCTCCTCGAGTCCGAGAAGGTCCGCCGTGCTGCCTGCGATGTAGTTGCGCACTATCACGTGCAGCGGAATGATGTCGACCTTGCGGCAATATTGCTCGCATGGGCCGGCCGCGCCGATGTAGTGGGTCGGTACGCCGTTCGCCGCAAGAGCCTCGAAGGCGAGTGCGGAAATCCTGCAGTTCAGGCCTCCCTTGCCCTTGAATACGGCGCGCTTGATGCCACCGTAGGCCGTTGTGTCGTCCTTGTAGTGCAACAGGACGATCGATGGATCTTCGGTCGTGAAGATCTGCTTTTCGTAGCCGTCAAAAATCAATTCTGCCATATCGGAGTCATTTTTTGCGGAAATATCTTACTGCATTGTCGAAGATGGGCTGCTCGAGATCCTGAGGGATGTTCTTGAAGACGTTGCTCTCAAAGCGCTCGCTATGGCCCATCTTGCCGAGAATGTGTCCGTCAGGGCTGATTATGCCCTCAATTGCGTAGTATGAACCGTTCGGGTTGTATGGAGATTCCATGGTCACCTCCTCGGTTACGGGATCGACATATTGGAACGCCACCTGTGAGTTGGCGAAGAGTTCGCGAGCCATCTGTTCGCTTACGACGAACTTGCCCTCGCCGTGGCTCACCGCGATGCCGTGGGTCTGTCCGACAGTGAAGCCGTCGAGCCAAGGTGAATTGACGCTCGAGACGCGTGTCGTGACGATCTGTGAGACGTGGCGGTTGATGTCGTTTCGGAAGAGCGTCGGGGATTCCCTGGTCACGTCGCCGATCTTGCCGTATGGCAGCAGGCCGCTCTTCACGAGCGCCTGGAAGCCGTTGCAGATGCCGAGGATCAGTCCGCCGCGCGCGATGAGGCCGTTGACTGCCTCCGCAATCGGTTCGCTGCGCAGGACGCTGGCAATGAACTTCGCGCTGCCGTCAGGCTCGTCGCCGAGCGAGAAGCCGCCGCAGAGGGCGAGGATGTTGCACTTCTCGATCTCGCCACGCATGCGCTCGATGGACTCCAGCACGTCCGCTCCCGTGAGGTTGCGGAAGACGCCCGTATGCACGGTTGCGCCCGCCTTGCGGAATGCCTTTGCGGTGTCATAGTCGCAGTTGGAGCCCGGGAATACAGGTATGAATACGAGCGGATGCTCGATTGCCTCTCCCTTGTAGCGGAGATTCTCCTTCCTTGCGGGTGCGGGCTTGATGGCGCCGGCAGGCTTGGTTTCGCTGTGCGATGCCGTGGCGACGGAAGGATATATCCTTTCGAAAGTGCCGCAGCATGCGTCGAACATCCTGTCCACCGATATCTTTTCGCCGTTGATGTAGCTTATGCCGTCCTCGCCGTCGATGACTTTGCCAAGGAACTGTGCATTTTCGAATTCGAGGTCACCGGTCGCCTCGACGAGAATCGAGCCGTAGGACTGGCTGAAGAGATGGGTCTCGTCGAGTTCCACGTCGAAGCCGAATGCGTTGCCGAACGAGCATTTTGCGAGGGCTTCGGCCGTGCCGCCGAATCCGATCGAATAGGCCGAGACTATGTCGCCGGAGAGGATCCTTTCGTGGACGAAGTCCCAGTTCTTCTTGAGCATGTCGGTATCCGGCATGTTGTTGGCCAGCGGCGTGTGCCTTATCAGGTAGAGCTTGTTGCCGTCGAACTTGAATTCGGGAGAAATCGCCTTGGATGCGTCGAGAGTGGTTATGCCGAATGCGATGAGCGTCGGGGGAACGTTCATGTGCTCGAACGTGCCGCTCATCGAGTCCTTGCCGCCGATTGACGGAAGCCCCAGCTCGACCTGCATCTTCAGCGCGCCGAGAAGCGCGGAGAGAGGCTTGCCCCAGCTGTGCGGGTCGGCGCTCATGCGCTCGAAGTATTCCTGGTATGAGAACCTCATCCTCGACCAGTCGCCGCCGGCTGCTGCAACCTTCGTGCAGGCCTCCACTACGGCGTATGCGGCGCCGTGATAGGGGCTCCACGACGAGATGAAGGGATTGTATCCGAATGCCATCACGCTGGCCGTGTCGGTATGGCCGTCGACGGGGAGCTTCTGCATGGAGACCTGAGTCTCGGTTGCCTGGAGGAAACCTCCGAAAGGCATCAGGACGGTGGAGCGTCCGATCGTAGAGTCGAACATCTCGATGAGGCCCTTCTGCGATGTGACGTTGTCGGATGCGAGCATGTTGCATACGCGGTCCTCGAGGGTGTTGCCGTCGGGGAACTGCACGAAGGGATCGAGGGGCTCCACTGCTCCTATCTCGGCCTTCGCATAGTGTTTCGCACCTGCGCTGTCGATGAATTCGCGGCTCAGGTCGACGACCTTGACGCCGTTGTTGTAGATGCACATCCTGCCCGAGTCGGTGACGTCGGCCACATAGGTGACCTCGACGTTCTCCTCGGCGCAGAACTTTTCGAAGGCCTCGCGGTCCTTCGCCTCCACGACGACTGCCATCCTCTCCTGCGATTCGCTGATGGAGAGTTCCATCGAGTTCAGGCCGCTGTACTTGACCGGGACGCGGTCGAGATATATGTCGAGTCCGTCCGCAAGCTCGCCGATTGCGACGCTTACGCCGCCGGCGCCGAAGTCGTTCGACTTCTTGATGAGACGGGTTGCCTCAGGACGTCTGAAAAGGTGCTGGAGCTTCCTCTCCTCGGGCGCGTTGCCCTTCTGCACCTCGCTGCCGCAGGTCTCGAGAGAGCTTTCCTTGTGCTCCTTCGATGCTCCGGTCGCGCCGCCAATGCCGTCGCGTCCGGTGCGGCCGCCGAGCAGCAGGATCACGTCGCCGGGAGCAGGGCTCTCGCGGCGCACGTTCTCCGCCTTCACTGCGGCGACGACAGCGCCCACCTCGAGCCTCTTCGCGGTATAGCCCGGATGGTAGATCTCGCGCACATGGGTGGTGGCAAGGCCGATCTGATTGCCGTAGCTGGAGTATCCGGCAGCAGCCTTGCGGCTGATGACGCGCTGCGGAAGCTTGCCGGGGATGGTCTCGCCCACCGGCTTGTAGATGTTGCCGGCGCCGGTGACGCGCATTGCCTGGTAGACATACGCGCGGCCGGAAAGCGGGTCGCGGATCGCGCCGCCGAGGCAGGTTGACGCGCCGCCGAACGGCTCGATCTCCGTCGGGTGGTTGTGCGTCTCGTTCTTGAACTGGAGAAGCCACTTCTCGATCTTCCCGTCGACGTCGACGTCAACAAAGACGCTGCAGGCGTTGTTCTCCTCGCTCTGCTCCATGTCGTCGAGCTTGCCGATGCTGCGCAGGTAGCGCGCGCCTATCGTGGCGAGCTCCATCAGGCAGAGGCTCTTGCCCTCGCGGCCAAGCTTGTGGCGGATATCGTGGAGCATCCCGATCGAGGAGTCGATCTCGGGCTTGATGAACGAATCGTCAGTCGCGATGTCGGTAAGGACGGTGGTGAAGGTGGTGTGGCGGCAATGGTCGCTCCAATAGGTGTCGAGGATGCGGAGCTCCGTCTCGGTGGGGTTCCTCTTCTCGGCCGTGAAATGGCGCACCACCTCGTCGAGGTCGTCGTCGTTCATGGCCAGGCCCCATTTCGCGCGGAAGGCCGCGTATTCGTCCCTCTTCATCCGGGTGAATCCGTCAAGGACGGTCACGGGGCGCACGTCTGCCTTCTCGTTGAACTCGAGCTTCGTGAGGTCCTTCTCGCGCGACTCCACGGCGTTGATGTAGTAGTGCCGGATGGCCTGCATCTGCTCCGGTGTGATGTCGTCGTCGAAGACGAGCAGCCTCGAGCTCTTGATGCGCACGTCCGCCTTCGGATCGATGAGCCTCACGCAGTCCACGGCGGAGGATGCCCTCTGGTCGAACTGTCCGGGGATGTATTCCACGGCGAGATATTTGTGGCCCGCGAGGTCGAACGAGTCGGTGACGTTGTCCGTCACGACCTCTCCGAAAACGGAATACCTGCACTTCTCGAGAAGTTCAGGCGTGAAACCGAAAAGGTCGTACACGTTGAGCAACCTCAGGGTACGAAGATTCAGAGAAAGGTTTTCGTTCAGTTCGGCGCGGAGGCTTTCAGCCTCTACCTGGAATCCCGAATACTTTTCTACAAAAATGCGGATGTTCTCCATTATGTCAGATTTGGGTGTTTGTTATCGCTTCCGTCTGTCTCTTTCTGAACTCCTCGAGCTTCTGCGCTGTCGGCGCATCCTTCAGGGCCAGAATCGATATTGCAAGCAGCGCCGCGTTCTTTGCTCCGTTCACGGCAACCGTGGCGACAGGAATACCGGAAGGCATCTGGACCATTGAAAGGAGCGAGTCCAACCCTCCGAAGGCCTTTCCCGCAATCGGCACTCCGATGACGGGCAAGGTTGTGTATGCGGCAGTCACACCGGGGAGGTGGGCCGCCATGCCGGCAGCGGCAATGATCACGTCGATGCCCCGCTCCCTGGCCGTGGAGGCCCACTCCATCAGGAGTACGGGAGCGCGATGGGCACTGATGACGCGTTTTTCGTAGTCGATGCCGAACTCCTCGAGCACCTGGAAGGCACCCGACATTATCTCAAGGTCGCTGGTGGACCCGATGACTATGCCGACCTTCATGACTGGTCTATGCGAAGAAGAGTTTCGAGAGAGTCATCGGATCGATGTACTTGCCGTCCTTGTAGACGCGCATGTTGCCGGAAGCGATCTCGTCGATGAGGATCACATTGCCTTCCTGGTCGTATCCGAATTCGAACTTGATGTCATAGAGCACGAGACCCTTCTGCTTGAGGTCGTCCGCAACGATTGCGGTGATCTTCTGGGTCATGGTCTTGATGTCTTCATACTGGCGGTCGGTCATGACGCCGAGCACGATGAGGCCGTCCTTGGTCACGAGGGGATCACCCTTCTCGTCATTCTTGAAAGTGGTCTCTACATATGCCGGAAGGTCGGCACCCTCTTCGATGTATTCTGCATAGCGGCGGTAGAAGCTGCCTACGGCCTTGTGGCGGCAGATGACCTCCAAGCCCTTGCCGAAAGGCTTTGCGGGAACGACTTCCATGGTGGTGTCGTCCAGATTGGCGCTGATGTAGTGGGTCTTGATGCCAGCTGCATTGATTTTTTCAAAGAAATAAATCGACATTCTGAGATTGACGTCACCAACGCCTGCGATGGTGAGGCCTACAGAGTTTTCACCGGGATCGAACACGCCGTCCTTACCTGTGCAGTCATCCTTGAATTTGAGAAGATAGTTTCCGTTCTCAAGAGCGAAGACATTTTTAGTCTTACCAGTATAGACAAGTTTCATTGTGCAGGAATAATTTTAATGTACAAAAGTAATGATAAATGGCATTTCTGCATCATCAATCCTCAGTTTTTATCAACACACAAAATAACAATCGACGGCGTCCGCCATTGTCTCAATCAATCAAAAATTGCATATCTTTGCACTGAAGACTAACAAGATAAAGAACGTCATGGCACGAAAGAAACCAAAGGTCGCCCTCATCTACGACTTCGACGGCACGCTGTCGCCGGGAAACATGCAGGAATTCGGATTCATACAGGCCATCGGCAAGACGCCGAAGGAGTTCTGGGAGATGAGCAACACAGTTCCCGAAGGTCAGGAGGTGAGCAGCATCCTCTCCTACATGAAGCTCATGATCGAGGAGGCGGCACGCAACGACATAAAGCTCACGCGCGACAAGCTGGTATCGTTCGGCCGTCACATCCCCCTCTATGACGGTGTCCGCGAGTGGTTCTCGCTCGTCAACGAATACGGGCGCCGCCATGGCGTGACCGTGGAGCACTACATCAACTCCTCCGGGCAGACGGAACTCATCGAGGGCACCGACATAGCCAAGGAGTTCAAGAAAATCTTCGCATGCTCCTTCTGGTATGACGAGAACAACGTCGCGGTATGGCCTGCAGTTGCGGTCGACTACACCGGCAAGACGCAGTTCCTCTTCAAGATAGCAAAGGGCATCCTCGACATAAGCGACAACAAGAAGGTCAATGCCAGCCAGCCCGAGGACGAGAAGCCCATCCCCTTCAGCAACATGATATACCTTGGCGACGGAGAGACCGACGTGCCCTGCATGAAGATCGTGAAGATGTTCGGCGGCAACTCGATCGCCGTATACCAGCAGGACCGTCCCGCCAAGGTGCGCGAGGCGCACAAGCTCCTTGGCCAGGAAAGGGTCAATTTCATTTGCCGCGCCGACTATCGCGCCACGGGCGAACTCTACAGGGTCGTTACGACCATAATCGACAAGATCAAGGCGGAGGACGAATTCGCGAGACTCCAGAAAAAGAAAGGCGACTATGTCAAGAAAGGCTAACCATATCTTCCTGGTCATCTTCGTGGCCTATCTGTGCGTTGTGGCATATCTCTGCTACGGACACATCTCAGTCGGCGGGCACATGCCCTCCTCCATCCTTGGCATACCAATCGACAAGGTGGTCCATTTCGTGATGTTCCTCCCCTTCGCCATCCTTGCCCAGCTCGCCTTCGTCAGGAAGGATTGGTACAGATGCCTCGCCTTCATCATCATATCGGGCATCGCCGCCGCGTTCCTGATGGAGTACCTGCAGGGTGTATTGACCACCTACAGGTGCACCGATCCGAAGGACATGATGGCAAACATGACCGCCATCACCACGGGAAGCGTGATAATGGCGGTCATCGGTCTCTTCAGGAAAGCCTAGTTCTCGAAGAATTTCATTATGCTGGCGACAATGCCGTCGATCTGGTCCTGGTCCGTAAGGGTCTCGATCGGGAATCCCAGCGAAACAACCTTGTAGTCCTTGCCCTTGTATGCGACTCCGGCGGAGATGTCGTTGTCCGCATAGCGGAACACCGTGTAGGCATTCTCTCCCACGGGAACAAGCGCGTCGGGACTTTCCACGTGATAACTTTCGTGGTTCGGCTTGTTGTGGAAGCTGTAGCGCGCGGTGGATGGCAATCCGAATGGATTCTGTTCAGCCTTGACGCAGGCAGTCGCGGAGGCATAGTTGGTCATCCACTTGTATTTGAGCACATCCGTCGCGAATTTCTTCATCGGCTCGACCACGTTGGCATTCATGGTCGAATCGATCGGGAACTGGTAGATCTGGTCCCAGATGTCGGTTGCGATGTCGGCTCCGGATACGAGCAGGTTTCCGCCCGACGAGGTGAATCCCTTGATGGCGCTCTGCATCTTTGCGGGGAAGACGGTATACTTGAGTTCGTTGGCGCCTACGCGGCCGACCTGTGTCGTGACCTGCTTGCCGCAGATCATGTCCACATATTTGTATGACTTGAGGCTCACGATTCCCTCCATCACGGCGTCGCGGCTCGCGGAGACGAAATTGTAGCCCGCCTTCATCAGCGCAAGGCCGTGCACATAGGGATAGTCGAATGTGTTGCCTGCAAACCACTGCGCCTCATGGTCGCCGTAGGAAGCTCCGAAGCCCGGGGCGTCGTCGTCCATCCAGGGAATCCATCTGCGGTATTCGTGCATCGCACCTATATACGATATGTCCACCTTGTAGGGAACACCGCCGTCGATGAAGTCCTGGAAACCGCCATAGGTCGAATCCCTCGAGGCGAAGCTCGACGGGGCGGAGACTCTCGTGAAGTTGTTGACGACCATGACGGTCTTCGCCTTTTCGTCAGCCACGCCGACGGAGAGGATCTCCGAAGGGAAGCTCACGCCACCCTCATTGAGTGCCGCCACCTTGAAGCTGTAGATGTGGCCAGGCTTCACAGGCACCTTTGCATATGTGTCCTTGACGACGATGCCGTTGTCGAATCCGCCGTCATCGACGCGCACATACAGAACATACGAAGTCGGTGTGGCAGTCGGTTCGAGCTTGTCCTCGGTCGGACGCCACTGGAGGAGCGCCGAACTGCCTTCCACGGTCGCGGCGAATGAGTTCACCGGGAGCGGCTGCACCTTGTAGCCGGTGCCGTTGATGTATGCGAGGAATTTCAGCATGCCCTTGTAGACCGCCCTGGAGACGGTGAAACGGAACGACGGGTCGAGGCCGTAGCGCATGTCGGCGAGATTCTGGTGCGAGAGGAGCTCGAGCAGCATGCCCGGCACCTCGGGAGCGCGTGATTCGGCGTATGACTTGTCCCAGAGCCCCCTCCTGCTCCATTGCGGCTCGTATGTGGCGCGGATGTCGTCGACAATCTGCGTCTGCACGATGTCGGTGTATTCGCGCGCGATGACTCTCTGCTCGTTGTGGGGATATGCCTCGTCACCGTTGGAAACGCGCGTGTAGATGGCGAGCGTGCCGACGATCGAATCGTTCAGAGTGGTGCCGGCGTCGGTATGGAATGCGAACGACAGGTCGAGAGGAATGTTGTAGCCTGGCTTGTCAGGCTTGAGGTAGGATCCGTCGGAAAGGGTATTGACCCACCTGCCGCGCGACTGGTAGTCGTCGTTGTAGTCGGTCATGCCCATGTTGGGAGAATATATGGTGTCGTTGAAACCGGCCCACTGCAGCCAGTAGCGTGATCCTTCGGTATAGCGAGGATAGCCTGAAATCTCGGGAGTAACCTTGAAGTCGACATCGATGGGCTTGCCCTCCTCGTCAACTTCTGCAGGCTTCCGGGCGATGTTGCCCATTCCGCCGCCGAACTTGACCGCATCAGCCGTCACCACGTTGCCGGTCTTGCCGGTCTCGTTGCTCAGGAATACTCCCTGGTTGCTGTGACGTCCCTTCTCGAAGAGGAAGCGGCCGAGATAGATCCAGGTGCCGCCGCCCATCTGCTGGTTGACCTTGAAGGAGGTGACACCGCCCTTGTGGCGCACTTCGTACGGAGCGGCGTCGGTGCTGTTTGAAAGAGTCTGATAGGATACGTAGACTGCATATTCCCCGGTCTCAGGGATGTTCGGAATCCATTTTGCCGTGCCGGGAACGTTCTTGGCCGATGAGCGCTTGCCGGAATCGGTCTTGCGAGCCGTGCCCATCATGAAGGGATTCTCCCCGTCGACATAGCAGGACGAAGGATTGGCGAAGCCTGCCACCGCCGTTGAAGACCATGCGCCGGTCTCGGAATAGCCGCTGCCGGGGGTGTCGTTGTCGACTATGACCTCGTTGCAGTTCCAGTCGCGTTCGCGCGGAAGCAGCACGTTCGCTCCCGCATTCTCGAGCATCGGGACAAGGAAAGGCAGCACGTAGCTCTGCGTGTAGAGGTCCTCCACCGTCTCGAAAATGCGCGCGCGCTGCCACTCCCAGCGCTTGAGCTTCTGCTCGTAATAGTAGCCGTGGCTCTGCCAGATGGCGATGTGGCGCCCTTCGAGGCCGCTCGTCAGCTCGTACGGCTTCGAGAGGTCAGTCACAAGCGGAGCGGAGAGTTTCTTGTGATGCTGCTCGACAAGCTTCGAGTGCTCCTTGACGCGAGCCGTCGAGGGGTCGGCCGAGTAGATGTTGGTCTTGAGGTCCTCGATTGCGACGCCGCCGCAGGAGATCTTTATCTTCTTCTTGTAGGATGAATACTTTGCAGGAAGGAACTTTCGGACAATGGCATAAATGTCGTTCACCGTCTCGTCACGGAGCGGATACTCCGCAAGGGAACTCTTGAAGGTGAGATTCAGCGAGCCGTCGTCGGTATTCGCCTTGTCGACGACTATCTTGCCGCCGACCTCGGCAAGAGGTGCAAGATAGTTCTTGATCGAGTCGCAGGCAGGAGCGAAAAGCTCCTTTACACTTTGTGCGGACAGTCCCGCCGGAACGAGCAGCAGGGCCGAAAGCACGGCAATAATGCACTTTTTCATCTTTGAAAACATTTGGTCTGCAAATTTAGTTATATTTGTCATCCAAAACGAACAAGAATAACCTTAAACCCATGAAAAAATTGAATCTGGCAAATCTGCCCACGAGAATCGAAAAGCTTGAACGCTGGTCGGCCGAGAAAGGCTGCAACATCTATCTCAAACACGACGACCAGACCGGAAGCGAATGGTCGGGCAACAAGATACGCAAGCTCGAGTTTTCAGTATATGAGGCAAAGGAGCGCGGATGCGACCTGCTCATCACCTGCGGCGGCATACAGAGCAACCACTGCCGCGCCACGGTGTCGGTGGCTACCCGCCTCGGCATGAAATCCTGCGTGCTCCTGCGCATCTCCGAGGAACCGCCCGTGGATGGCAACTACTTCCTCGACCTGCTCATGGGCGCTGACGTACGCTTCTGCAACCGCGAGCAGTACAGCAACAGCCGCATGCAGATCATGCAGCAGATTGCAGATGAATACACTGCAAAGGGATACCACCCCTACATCATCCCCGAGGGAGCTTCCAACGGCGTCGGCACGCAGGGCTACTACTACGCCCTGAAGGAGATCGTCGAGCAGGAGAAGGAAATGGGCGTCACCTTCGACACCATCGTCATCGCCACCGGTTCGGGCGGAACAGCTGCCGGACTCAACCTTGCAAACATCATAAACGGCTACGGCAAGCGCATCGTTTCGATGGCCGTCTGCGACGACATCGACTACTTCCAGAAAGTGTGCTGCAACTGCACGCATGAGTGCCTGCCCTATCTCGTCGCCCAGGGTGAAATCACTCCCGAACAGGCCGAAGGCTACAAGGAGTCGATCGTCCCGGCAAACTTCGAGATCATCGACGGCTATGTCGGAATCGGATATGCACTGAGCCGTCCCGAGGAGCTCGAGCACATCAAGCGCCTGGCAAGGCTGGAAGGCGTCGTGTTCGACCCCGTATACACCGGCAAGGCAACCTACGGCATCGAATGCGAACTCAAGCCCGATGGCAAGCTCGCCGATGCGAAGAACCTCCTCTTCATCCACACCGGCGGTCTCTACGGCCTCTTCCCCATCTCCCGCAAGTTCGAGTTCTAGCCGTCACGACGGCATGTCCATAAAAAAGAAGCCGGCCACAAATGGTCGGCTTCTTTTCCTTTGCGTCAATCCTACCGCAGTTCGACTCCCCGATAGAAGTCCAGGATCTTGCCGAGATACAAGTATTCGTACCGTGCCTGCGTGAGGTCCGACTCGGCCTTCATGTACTGGTTCTTCGACTCGTTGAACTCCGTGATGTTTGCCTTGCCGTTCTCGTACTTTGCCTGCATCAGGTCGAACGCCTCGCGTGCGCTCTCCGCCGCCACTGAGCTGCTCTCATATTTGCCCTGTGCCGCCAGCGCGTTGTAGTACGCCTGCTGGATCTCCTTGTAGAGCCCCTTCTTTACGTTGTCAAGCTGAAGCTTCTGGTTGTCGTAGCTCAACTGCGCCGAGCGGACGTTGTTGCGCACCGACATCCGCGAGAAGATCGGTATGTTGAGCGAGAGGCCGACATACTGGCTGAAGTTGTTGCCCAGCTGCTCGAAGAACTTCGAGTAGTTGTAGCCTGACGAAGTGTAGTAGTTCGTGCCCAGGCCGCCGCTCAGCGAGAGAGTCGGCAGGTAGTCGCCCTTTGCCAGGGCAATGTTGCGGTCAGCAACCTCGAGTCGCGTCTCCTCAGCCTTGACCGAAGGCTTGATTCCTATCGCCTCCCGGTAGATGTCGTCCGGATTGCGGAGCAGCGCTGCCTGCATGCAGTCGTCGTCGGGCCTCACGATGGTGAATCCTTCCGGCGTTGGAAGTTCCAGCAGCTGCGTCAGCTCGAGCAGCGCGAGTGCGAGGTTGTTGTCAGCCTGTACGGCCGTGAGGCGGCTCTGCGCAAGCGATGCCCTCTGCGCGGCAACCTCCGCGTTGGAGCACTTGCCGTTGGATGCCATCTCCTCCAGGCGGAAGAGCTGCAGCGAGTCGATGCCCACCTGCTCGGCAGCCACGTCGCAGATCTCCATGTCATAGAGTATCTGCACGTATGCCTGCGCCACGGCGACGCGGATGTCGTCGCGCGCCTTCTCAAGGTCCGCGGTCGCCGCCTCGAGGTTGAGCCGGCTCATCGCGATGTTGTTGCTCGTCTTCATGCCGTTGAAGAGCATCATGCTGGCGCCGAGGCTCAGCGAGGTGTTCGTAGTGTTGGTGTTCGCATAGGTGTTGTCTGCGGTGAGTCCGCGGCCGAACGAGAAGTTCTGCGACCCCGATGCCGAAACGCCGGGCAGCATGCTGTTGCGAGCAGTGTTGAGCTCTACCTGGCGCTGTGACACGTTGAGTTCCGTCTGCTTCACCGACAGGTTGTGCTGCAGGGCGTAGTCGATGCACTGCGACAAGGTCCATCCCTCCTGCGCGCCTGCCGTGAGGCAGAGGCAGAGGAGCACCATTGATATGAATGACTTCTTCATTTTAGTTTTCAATTATCTTGTTGCCGCGGACGACGGTGCTGTCCGCAAGTCCGCTGCGTATCTCGATGTTGATGCCGTCGCTGAGGCCGGTCTCGATCTGCGTGCGCTCGAATGCGCCGTCGGCGCCCTTCACATATACGAAGGTGGTGTCACCCGAGAACTCGAGTGCGCTTTCCGGAACTGAAATCACCTGCTCCACGCGCTGCAGCACAATTGTGGCGTTGGCGCTGTAGCCTGAACGGATCTTCGTGTCAGGCAGAGCCTTCACGGCAGCCTTTATCTCGAACTGGTTCGCGCCGTTGTTGTTGACTGCCTTCGGCGAGATGTACTCGAGGGTCGCGTCGAACGAATAGTCCTGGAGGGCGCCGATGGTGATGACGACAGGCATTCCTTCGACAAGCGATCCGACCTCAGTCTCATCGACCTTGCCCACGAAGATCAGGTCATTCATGTTCGCCACCGTCGCCACTGTCGTACCGTCGTTCATCGTGTTGGCCTGGATCACGGAATTACCCACCTTGACGGGGATGTCGAGGATGAGTCCCGTGACGGTCGAGCGCACGAGCGTCGAGCTGGACTTCGCGTTCTTTGAGGAGACACCGTCCCTGATGACCTCGAGGGCGTCCTTTGCAGCGGATACCTCCTCCTTTGCCTGGTCGAGGGTCTGGCGCACCTTGTCGAACTCCTCGGCGCTGACGAGGGACTTCTCGTAGAGAGCCTTCTCCCTGTCATAGTCGGTCTGTGCCTGCTTGAGGTTGAGCACCGCAAGACGCACGCGGCTCTGCGCGGAACTGAGCGAGTTCATGTCGGGAATGACCTTGAGCTTCGCGATCACCTCGTTTTCCTTGATTTCCTGTCCTGCCTCCTTGTAGAGTTCGGAGATGATGCCGTTGATCTGCGGCTTTATGTTCACCTCGTTGCGGGGCTCGATGCTGCCCGTGACAACAGCAGTTCGCTGGATGTCCTGGATTGAAGAGGTGAGTTCCTGGTACTTGTCCGCCTTCGGCTTCGACTTTACGAAGAGGAACACGAATGTACCGATGAAGATTATCGCGATTATCGCGACAAGGATGTACTTTAATGCTCTTTTCATCTTATATGTTTTCTTTGTCTTTCATTGTATTTTCATTCGTCGCGCATGGCGTCCACCGGCTTGATGCGCATCGCGCGCAGTGCGGGCGCAAGCCCGGCCAGCACTCCGATGAGCGTCAGCATCAGCGCCGCTATTAGCGCCGTCCAGAAATTGATCTGGAAGACAGGCTTCTTGGCTATGATCTCCAGCATGTTGAGCATCAGTACGGAGAAGACGATGCCGAAGCTGCCGGCCACCAGGGTGAGCGAGACGCTCTCCAGGATGATCTGGCCGAGAATCACAGAAGGCGTCGCTCCTATAGCCCTTCGGATGCCGATCTCCGTCGTCCTCTCGCGCACTGTCACCATCATGATGTTGCTCACGCCCACGGCTCCCGCGAGCAGGGTGCCTATGCCGACAAGCCAGATCAGGAAGTTGACTCCCCTGAAGAGATTGTCGACGATGGAGAAGAGCTGCTCTGTGTTGAGGTATCTCATCGCGCTCATGTCTTCCGGATCGAAAGAATGTGCACGGCCCATTATCGAGCGGATTCGCGGCTCGAGGGCGGACATCTTGACACCCGAGATGCCGGTTGCGCAGATCAGGCCCACGGCGTCGCCGTAATTGAACAGCTGCTGCGCGATGGTGTATGGAATCATCACGGAAGCCGCTGTCGAGCCGTTGATGTTCATGTTGCCGCTCGAGAAGTCCACGCCGATGACCTGGAAGATCACGCCGCTGATGTTGATGTATATTCCGCACGGGTCGCCGCCTTCCGGGAAGAGCTCATTGTAGACCTGCTTGCCTATCACGCATACCTTGCGCTTCTGGGTTACATCAGTTTCGCCCAGGTAGCGTCCGTATTTCATCTGAGGGCTTTCGATCTTTCCCCAGTCCGCTGACACGCCCTTCAGTATGACGGATGATGTGTTTCCCTTGTATTCTGCGACCTTGCCCCATTCGCTCACCATCGGACTCATCAGGTCCAGCTCCGGGACCATGAGCTTCAGGCGCTCCATGTCGGATTCCTTCATGTACCACGACCTGCCCTCAGGCAGTCCCTTGTACGGCTTGCTTGTGGTGTCGCCCCAAAGAAGCACGGTGTTGGATGCGAAGCCTGCGAAATTCTCGTAGAGCATCGCCTTCAGGCCCGCGCCGCCGCCCACAAGGAACAGCAGCATGAAGAGGCCCCAGAAGATGCCGAATCCTGTCAGCAGGCTGCGGCTCCTGTTGCGGAGAAGCGCGTCGCCGATCTCCCTGAACGTGTCGAAGTCAAAACGTTGCCTTTTCATCATGTCACCCCCTCAATGCTTCTATCGGTTTGACTTTGGCTGCATTCCTTGCAGGGAATATTCCAGCGAGCGTGCCGGCCACTATCAGTGTCACCGTCGCACCGACAGCTGTGCCGATGCCCACCGTCGGGTTCTTGAGCAGCTGGATGCTCTCTCCGAATACCTCCATCGAGGTCTGGCCCACCGTCGCGTCGAGAATCTCGCAAGCCACCAGACCGAGCACCATCCCCATGAAGCCGAAGAACGCCGTGATCGCGATGCTCTCGGAGAGGATGAGCTTGATGATGCCCCACGGCTTGGCGCCTATGGCCTTGCGGATGCCGAACTCGTGCTTGCGCTCCTTGACGGTGATCAGCATGATGTTGGACACGCCGACGATGCCGCTGATGAGGGTGAGCAGGCCGATGATCCAAAGGGCCGTCTGGAGGATGCCGGTAGCTTTCTCCAGCTGCATGTTCTGAGTGAAGCGGTTCCAGACCCAGAAGGCGCTCTTGTCCTCCGGGTCGGCGCTGTGCTTTTTGTTGAACGCCCTGACAAGCTGGTTCTCGAACTCTTCGTTCTCCTCCTGGGTCTCGAGGCCGTGGAAGGAGAATGTGATCTGGCCGATCTTCTCTCCAAGTCCGAATATTGTGTTGTTGGTGGTGTACGGTATGTACAGATCGTTGTCGTCGGTGTTCTCCGCCGTCTTTCTTACGCCAACGACCTGGAAGGAGAAATCTCCGATCTTCACCCTCTCGCCGATTATCTTCGAGTAGTCGGTGTCGCCGCCGAGGAACTTCTTGGCGGTGAGGTGTGGCAGAATCACGACCTTGCGGCCCATGTCTATGTCCACCTGGTTGATGAACCTGCCTTCAAGAATGGTGAGGTGGTTCATCTCCATGTCGGCAGGCATCGTGCTGCACAGGTTCACTGAATTGACATGGAATTTCCCGTAGCGCATCGTGAAGCCGCTGCGGTTGGAGGAGGCGGATATCTGGTCTACCTTCTCCGCGAACATGCCCTTGCGGAGTATGTCCATGTCGGACTCGACCATTTCCATCATGCGGCCCTTCTGGTAGCCTGCGTACGGCATGGAGGTCCTGCCCGGGCCGACCATCATGGTGTTGGTCGCCACATCGCCGCTGCTGAACAGGAATGCGTTGATAAGGCCGTTGCCGGCCCCGAGCAGCAGGATGAGCATGAAGATGCCCCAGGAGACCGCCAGGCCGGTAAGGCATGTGCGGAGCTTGTTGCGTCTGACGCTTTCAAATATTTCTGTAAAGAGGTCCTTCATCGTCTATTCCGCTATAACTCCGTCACAGATGTGGATGCTTCGGTCCGTGACCGCGTCGACGACGGGGTCGTGCGTAACGATTATCATCGTCACGCCCTCCTCGCGGTTGATCTGGCGCAGAAGCTTCATGACCTCGTCGGAGGTCTTGGAGTCGAGTGCGCCTGTCGGCTCGTCGGCAAGGATCAGCCTTGGATGGGTGATCAGGGCGCGGGCGGTCGCAACTCTCTGCTTCTGGCCGCCCGACATCTCGTTGGGGTAATGGCCGGCCCACTCCGTGAGCCCCATCTTGTCGAGGTACTCCATCGCCATTTCGCGGCGCTGGCGGCGAGGCACGCCCTGATAGAAGAGCGGCAGTTCGACGTTCTCGACGGCGGTCTTGAAGTTTATGAGGTTGAACGACTGGAATATGAAGCCGATGGTCCTGTTGCGGTAGTCCGCCGACTCACGCTCACCGAGGTCCTTGATGAGTTTCCCGTCGAGGATGTACTCGCCGCTGTCGTAGGTGTCCAATATTCCCAGGATGTTGAGGAGAGTGGACTTGCCGCTTCCTGAAGCACCCATGATCGACACGAATTCGCCGTTGTCTATGTCGAGGTTGATGCCCTTCAGAACGTGGAGCGGCTGTCCGTTGTCGTATGTCTTGTTGATGTCCCTTAAAGATATGAGCATCGTCAGATTCCTTTAAAAAGTTCCTCGCCCTTCAGGCCGAGCAATTTCATCTTCTTGATTATCTGCGGCAGCTCCTCATTCAGGAAAACTGCCCTGGCATTGCCAAGGACGACTTCCTTTGCGTCGTCGCATACGAAATAGCCTATGCCGCGCTTGTTGTAGATGACACCCATGTCCGTGAGCTTCTCGTATGAACGCGCAATGGTATTCGGATTGACGCCGATTTCGGCACCGTATTCCCTGACCGAGAGAATCCTCTCCCCCGGCTGGATATCACCCGCAAGTATCTTGTCGCATATCAGATAGGCAATCTGCAGGTAGATTGGCTTGCTGTCTTCAAATTCCATGGAGCACTATAGTTGGATGGTCTTGATGCGGCGCCAGATGAAGAAGCCGATCAGTACTGCGGCAATTATGTTCAAAACGTGATAGATCGAGATGATCAGGGGACGCGACAGAGTGGATAGGATCTCTTCCTCCGTGAAGGAGAGCTTGCCGACAAAAATATTGGCAGCCAACATTATGACAAGGCCCAATGCAATGGAGACAAGGACATAGCTGAGTATTGTGCAACCGATCTTTCTCCTCTTGAAGAGTACGGCTCCGAGGAGGAAGAAGAGTATGGAGATGACATTCTCTTCAAATATCGTCGGAAACAGAAGCGATTTGGTCCACTCCATCCCGTTGTCGCCGAAGATCATTTTGACCGTGTCTCCCAATTGCAGGCTCATTGGAGAGCCGTAGCCCGGAATGAGGCTCAACAGTGCATCGCTGCCGAGGAAAAGGAACACCATCAGCGCCGGCAGCACAATGATCATCACGACGAGCATGGAAACGAACTTCTCCAGTTTGGAAGCAGGAACCATCAGCCAGTTGGAACCTGCCTTCCTGTCGGTTATTTCGCCATAGCACCGTGCGGGAATGACGATGTTGTAGACTGCCATCACCAGGAAGAGCAGATGGCCGGATATGGTGACAGGGCTCTCACCCATGCCCAGGATATGGACCAAGTATTCGAAAACGGTCACTATCACCGGCATCAGACCCAATATCATTATGGATATTCCGCTGCTTGAGAAAGCCTTCTTGATGTCATACGACAGATATCTGCCGAATCGGGAAAAGTTGAAAGCATTATTCATTGTCCTGTCCTCCATTGCCTGCGAAGAGGCGTCCGGTCAATTCCTTGTTTCCGTGAACCGCATTGAAGAGAGCCTCGAGGTTGACCTTGCTCTCGTCGATGTCGTTTTCGCCGCGCGGGCACACCTGTATGAATCCGCCGGGAAGCTGCTCGCGATAGAGCGCATCCTCGCGCAGCACGTTGCCGTAGTCGAAGTAGAGCTTGCCGGCGATTTCATCGATCGTCGCATTGAGCAGGACCGCCTTGCGGTCGAGAATGATGACGGGGTCGATGACGCTCTCAAGGTCGCGCACCTGGTGGGTCGAGATGACCACGATCGAATCCTCTGCCGTGTATTTGAGGATTGCCTTGCGGAACTGCGCCTTTGAAGGAATGTCAAGGCCGTTGGTCGGCTCATCCATGAAAAGATGCTTCACGCGTGTTGCCAGAGCGAATGCTATATAGGTCTTCTTGAGCTGGCCGGCAGACATCTTCGACATCTTGCGGCCGGGCTCGTTCTCGAATTCCGCCATTATTGCATTGAACAGCTCGAGGCTGAACTTGGGCCAGAAACGGCCGGTGCGCTCAGCGAATTCCGATGCGGTGACAGGATAGGGCGTCACCTCGTCGGGGATGAAATATTGCTCCTCCAGAAAGCGCGGATGGCGCGAGAAGGGATTGAAAAGAGATTCGCCGTCGGAGCTTTCAGCCGTGATCGAGCCTTCGCAAGGCTTCTTCAGACCGCAGAGAAGCGTAAGGAGAGTGGTCTTCCCCACCCCGTTCTCGCCGAGGAGACCGTATATCCTGCCATCTTCCAACTTGATGGAAATGTGCTCCAGCACGGGATCGTTCTTTTCGAAACTGAAGCTCAGGTTGTCTATTCTTATCATGTCTAAAGTGTATTGGTTCAATAGTACACTACAAAGGTATGATTATTTTTTTCTTTTTTCCAAATATAGTTGAAAAAAATTTGAGGCCGACCGAAAGGCCGACCTCAAACGATCATTGCAGGCAGGTTCAAAGCCTACTTCAGCAGCTCTTCGCTGCGCTTGATGAAGGCGCTGAGGTCCTTGCCCTTGAGCATTCCGTTGGAGAGGAGCGCAAGGTCAGTCACCTGCTTGAGCAGGTCGTTGTCAGCCGTGAGGGCGCCCACGCCGGTCTCTCCCATTATCTTCGCGATGACCGGGTTGTCGGCGTTGACGATCACGGTATAGGAGTCGGGAATCTCGCCGTAGAAGTTCATTCCTCCGCCGAGCGCGGCCATGTCGCGGTAGCGGCGCATGAATTCGCCCTGGGTTATGAGCACAGGCTGCGCAAGGTCGCCCATGTGCTCCACCTTCACCTCATATTTGTTCTCCTTCGGCATCATCGACTCGAAAGTCTCCTGCAGCTTCTTGCGGTCATCCTCGCTCAGCTCGAACTTCGCTGCCTCCACCTTCTCCACAAGCTTGTCGATGGTGTCGGCATCCACGCGGACGAACTTCGCATCCTTCAGCTTGCCCTCAAGCAGGTTGACGAAGTGAGCGTCGAGCGGGCAGTCGAAGAGCAGCACGTCGTAGCCCTTGTTCTTCGCGGCCTCAATATATGGGAACTGTGCCTCCACCGAGGAAGCATAGAGATATACCACCTTGCCGTCCTTGTCGGTCTGTTCGCCCTCGATTGCCTTGCGGTAGTCCTCATAGCCGAAATACTTGCCGTCGGTATTCTTGAGCAGCGCGAACTTCATCGCCCTCTCGCAGAACTTGTCGTCGGTAAGCATGCCGTATTCGATGAAGAGCTTCAGGTTGTCCCACTTCTGCTCGAACTCGGCCTTCTTGTCCTTCGATATCTCCTCCAGGCGGTCCGCCACCTTCTTGGTGATGTAGCCGGAAATCTTCTTTACGTTGCCGTCAGACTGCAGATAGCTGCGCGAGACGTTCAGCGGGATGTCGGGAGAGTCGATCACGCCGTGGAGCAGCGTGAGGAACTCGGGGACGATGTTCTCGACCGAATCGGTGACGAACATCTGGTTGCAGTAGAGCTGTATCTTGTTCTTCGAGACCTCCAGCTGGTTCTTGATCTTCGGGAAATAGAGGATGCCCGTCAAGTTGAACGGGTAGTCGACGTTGAGATGGATGTGGAACATCGGGTCGTCCAGCATCGGATAGAGGGCGTGGTAGAAGTTGAGATAGTCCTCGTCCTTGAGGTCGGCAGGCTTCCTTGTCCAGAGGGGTTCAGTAGTGTTGATGACGTTGTCCTCGTCGGTATCGACATACTTGTCATCCTTCCACTCCTTCTTCTTGCCGAGGGCCACGGGAACGGGCATGAACTTGCAGTACTTTGCCAGAAGCGCGCCCACCTTGCTCTCCTGTGCGAACTCGGTCGAATCGTCGTCGAGGGCGAGGATGATCCTTGTGCCGCGATCAGTGCGGTCGCATTCTCCCATCGTGTATTCGGGATTGCCGTCGCACTCCCACTTGACGCCCGTCGCTCCCTCCTTCCAGGAAAGAGTCTCGATGGTCACCTTTGACGCGACCATGAAGGCGGAGTAGAAGCCGAGTCCGAAATGGCCGATGATGCCGGTCTGGTCCTTGTATTTCTCGAGGAACTCGCCGGCGCTCGAGAAGGCGATCTGGTTGATGTAGCGGTCGACCTCCTCGGCGGTCATGCCGATGCCGCGGTCGGTTATGGTGAGGGTCCTCGCAGCCTCGTCCACGTCGATGTGGATCGTAAGGTCGCCCATCTCGCCCTTGAAGTCGCCGCTGCTTGCCAGCGTCTTGAGCTTCAGAGTTGCATCCACTGCATTCGCCACAAGTTCGCGTACGAAGATGTCGTGGTCCGAATAGAGGAATTTCTTTATTACCGGGAATATGTTCTCGGTGGTAACACCGATTTTGCCTTGTGCCATGATATTGTATTTTTGATTGATCTTCAGTTCATGTTGAACACAAGCCCCTACAAGTCAAAAAAAATACCAACGCATGGTTTTGCGCCAAATTGTCAGTGTCTGCGGCGGCAATTGACAAATCGCAAGGTTCCATCCCCGGAGCGTTGCCAATGAGCGGGATTATTATTAAATTTGTAAGATGAACGTGTCTTGGGATGAATGGTGGCGGCAGGCTGGACAGGGCATAAAAAAAGACCGCATGAAACGGTCTTCCTGAAGGTGGGAGTAATAGGATTCGAACCTATGACCCCCTGCTTGTAAGGCAGGTGCTCTGAACCGGCTGAGCTATGCTCCCTTCATTTTGGGACTGCAAATATAGACAGTATTTTTAAAATCCAAAAATAAAATGAGAAAATTAGTTCCTATCCTGTTTCTGGCAGTCCTTCTGACAGGCTGCACGGCCACTCAAGACAATGATTTCGAGGCAAAGGCAACGACTCTTCAGACGATGGTGGACTCCATCGGAATCCCATGCATGGACCTTTCGCTCCATGACAACGGAAAGACTTTTTCCACGGTCAGGATCCAGTCCGACATTCCCGAAGACCAGCGCCAGTTCACCGGCACCGTCAGAGACGACCAGATGTTCCAGGCCGCCTCGCTCAGCAAGGTAGTCTTCTCCTACATCGTCATGAAGATGGTCGACAGCGGCGAGATCGACCTCGACACGCCTGTCTGCAACTATACCGACATCGACCGTTTCGAAGACAAGGAGATGGCCTCCAAACTCACCCCGAGGATGGTTCTCTCGCATACGAGCGGCCTCTACAACTGGGCTGATTCCCCGTCATCCGACAGCTGGCCCACCAGCACCATCACCTTCCACTTCCCCGTGGATTCGTGCTATGGCTATTCCGGCGAGGCATTCGCGTTCCTCCAGAGGGCAGTCGAGCAGATACGTGGCGCTTCGCTCAACGACATCGCCACGAAGGAGGTCTTCGAGCCGTTCGACATGCCTCTCTCCTACTATACCTGGCGTCCCGAATATGACTCGCTCGTGGTATGCGGCTTCAACGTCAAGGGCGAGAACCGCGGCAGGCGCGAAACACTCCGCGCGAACTGCGCATATACGCTGCGCACGAGCAGCAAGGAATACATGAACTTCCTTGTCCACGCAGTCATGAATGGCGAAGGGCTGACTCCCGAGACCTACAAGGAATGGCTCACGCCCCGCTCACACGCAATCCGCTACGCGGACGAGGTTCGCGAATGCGACAAGGACATGTACTGGTGCCTCGGAATGGGCGTCAAGGTGTCGTTCGACGAGGCCGGCAACCCCGTTCCACAGCAGTATTGGCACTGGGGCGACAACGGCTCGTTCAAGGCTCTCTACGTGGTCGACATCAACCGCTCGATGGCGATGGACTACTTCACCAACAGCGCAAAGGGCCACTGGTTCTGCGACGATGTCTGCGAGCTCTTCATGGGTGACTCATACGGCATCCAGGACTGGATCGACGAAAGGGACGACGACTAAAACATGGCGGCAATGAAGGAATTCACGATAAAGGCGTCATCTGACGAACTTGCGATCGCATGCGCGGTCGCGGAGCCCCAGGGCCCTGCAAAGGGCGTGGTGCAGCTCGTGCACGGCATGTGCGAGCACAAGGAACGCTATTTCCAGTTCATGGAATTTCTCGCATCCAACGGCTATGTGGCGGTGATATCCGACCTTCGCGGCCACGGCGCCTCCGTCAAGTGCAGCGAGGACCTCGGTTTCCTGTACAAGGGTGGCTGGAGCGCAATGGTGGACGACAACATCCTCCTTACCGACTGGGCAAGGCAGAACCATCCCGACCTGAAGATACACCTCTTCGGCCACAGCATGGGTTCGATGGTCGTCCGCTCGATGGTCAAGCGCAACGACGCGGCCTATGACACCCTCTTCGTCTGCGGCTGTCCGTCGGACAATCCCGCAAAGGGCGCGGGCAAGGCGCTTGCCGGCATGTTCGGGGTGATTCGAGGCTGGCACTACCGCCCCGCCCTGCTGCAAAAGATGTCCTTCGGCGAATACAACAAGCCCTTCAAGGACGAGGGGTTCATCTCGGCATGGGTGTGCTCCGACCGGGAGATCCTCGAGCAATACCACAGCGACCCGCTCTGCCAGTATGTCTTCACGGCAAACGGCTTCTACAACCTGATGGGACTGATGCAGGACTGCTACTCCAAGAAGGGCTGGCAGATGAAGAAGCCGGATCTCCCGATACATTTCATATCGGGTGCGGAAGACCCTTGCCGCGTCAGCGACAAGGCAATCGGCAAGGCTGTCGACGCCATGCGCGCGGTGGGCTATGCCGATGTCGACCTCAAGCTCTACGAAGGCATGCGCCACGAGATTCTCAACGAGACGGACAAGGCTCAGGTCTGGAATGACGTCATCGAAATCCTCGGACAATGAAATGCATCCTAGCCCTCGACCAGGGAACCACGAGTTCCCGCGCCATAGCCTTCTCGCATGACGGCAAGGCGCAGATATGCGCGCAGAAGGAATTCAGGCAGATATTCCCGCAGCCCGGCTGGGTGGAGCACGACCCAATGGAGATATGGGCAAGCCAGGAGGAGGTCATGCTCAAGGCTGCCGAGGGGCTGGAAATAGCCGCCATCGGCATAACTAACCAGCGCGAGACCACCGTCGTCTGGGATGCCGACACAGGACTTCCGATATACAACGCGATAGTATGGCAGGACCGCCGCACCGCCGCGTTCTGCGAGAACATGCGCAGCAGGCAGTGGCCTTCAGGCGGAAGCGTCGAAGAAGCGATACGCCGCAAGACCGGCCTGCTCGCCGACCCCTACTTCAGCGGCACGAAGATCCGCTGGATACTCGACAACGTGCCGGGTGCCCGCAGCCTTGCCGACCAGGGACGTCTGCGCTTCGGCACAATAGACTGCTGGCTCGTGTGGCAGCTCACAGGCGGCAAGGTGCACGTGACCGACGTCAGCAATGCGAGCCGCACGATGCTCTTCAACATCAACACCCTTGAGTGGGATTCGGAGCTGCTCGAGCTGCTCGACGTGCCCTCGTCGATGCTGCCGAAGGTCTGCTCCTCTTCCGAAATCTACGGCACCGTCGCAGAAGGTCCCCTCGCGGGCACACCCGTCGCGGGCATGCTCGGCGACCAGCAGGCCGCGCTCTTCGGGCAGATGTGCACCGGAAAGGGCGACGTGAAGAACACCTACGGCACCGGCTGCTTCCTGCTGATGAACTGCGGGGAGACTCCGGTCAAGTCGCAGAGCAGGCTGCTCACCACCGTCGCATGGAAAATCGGAGATAAAGTCAACTATGCGCTCGAAGGCAGCGTCTTCGTCGCGGGCAGCGCAGTGCAGTGGCTGCGCGACGGGCTGGGCATCATACGCTCCTCATCCGAGGTGGAGGCGCTTGCCGCAAGCGTTCCCGACAGCGGCGGAGTCTGCTTCGTCCCCGCCCTCACCGGCCTCGGAGCGCCATATTGGAATGCCGAGGCGCGCGGAATGCTCTACGGCCTGACGCGCGGCACGACAGCGGCGCACGTCGCACGCGCGACGCTTGAGGGAATTGCCTTCGAGGTGATGGACGTCGTCGACGCAATGATGCGCGACTCGGGCATCTGCCTCGCTTCGCTCAAGGTTGACGGCGGCGCATCGCGCAACAACCTGCTCATGCAGTTCCAGTCCGACATCCTCGGCGCGGAGGTCATCCGCCCCGCCAACACTGAGACGACCGCGATCGGCGCAGCCTTCGCCGCCGGCCTCGCCATCGGCTTCTGGCCGTCGGTGGAGAGCCTGCGGGACCTCTGGCAGGTCGAGAGGCGCTTCTCCCCCGGGATGCCGCGCGAGAAGGTGTTCGAATGCCGCGAGCGGTGGCTCGACGCGATCCGCAGAGTCAACATGTAGGAAAAAGAAAAGGCCGGACTTTCATCCGGCCTTTTTGTTTGCGTGTCGCAAGAATTACTTGAGTTCCTTCTTGAGCCTTTCGGTGAGCAGCGGAACGACCTTGTTGAGATCGCAGACGATGCCCAGGTCAGCTACGCTGAAGATGGGAGCAAACTTGTCCTTGTTGACAGCGATGATGCAGTCGGACTCTTCCATACCTGCGAGGTGCTGGATTGCACCGGAGATGCCGAGAGCGAAATAGACAGCCGGACGGACGGTCTTGCCGGTCTGGCCTACCTGACGGTCGTGAGGCATGACGCCTGCGTCGACCATTGCACGTGAAGATGAAACTTCGCCGCCGAGAACGGTTGCGAGGCCCTGGAGCATCTCGAAACCTTCCTTGCAGCCAACGCCACGGCCACCGGAGACGAGGATCTTTGCCTCGGAGATGTCAACGGTGTTCTTCTTTTCCTTGACGTTCTTGACGAGCTTCACGATGAACTTGCTCTCATCGAATTCAGGCTTGAATTCAACGATCTCACCCTGGCGGTCCTTGTCGGGAGCTGCCTTCGGCATGACGCCGGGACGGACGGTCGACATCTGCGGACGGTGGTTCGGGCACATGATGGTAGCCATCAGGTTGCCGCCGAATGCAGGACGGGTCATCTGGAATTCGTGGGTGTCTTCGGTGATTGCGAGCTTCGTACAGTCAGCGGTGAGGCCGGTGCCAAGGCGTGCAGCGATACGCGGAGCGAGGTCGCGGCCGATGGTGGTAGCGCCGTACATCAGGATCGAAGGCTTGAAAGCGTTCACTGCCTGATAGACTGCCTGGGTATACTGTTCGGTAACATAGTCCTTGAGGTTCTTGTCGTCGATGACGATGACCTTGTCGGCACCATACTCGATGAGGGTCTTTGCCTGGCTTGTGATCTTGTGACCAGCGAGGATGGCAACGACCTTCTCGTTCGTTACGGTTGAGAGTTCTCTTGCCTTGCCGATGAGTTCCAATGCGACAGACTGAATCTGACCGTCTCTCTGCTCAGCAAATACATAAATGTCTTTATATTCTGAAAAATCCATTTTTATACAATTTTAGACGGTTAGATAATATGTTTCTCCTTGAGTTTGGCGATGATCAGCTCGACAGCCTCTTCAGCGTCGACTTCGTGGATCTGGCCGGGCTGCTTGAGCTCCTTGGTGAATGACTTGACGACCTTGGTCGGTGAACCCTTGAGGCCGAGTTCGGTCTCGGGAACGTCGATGCGGTCAGCGCCCCATACTTCAACCTCCTTGTCATAAGCGTCAACGATGCCGCCTACGGACATGTAGCGAGGCTTGACAGCCGATGCGAGGCAGGTAAGAAGAGCCTTGCCCTCGAATTCGAGCATCTGGTAACCGTCTTCGGTCTCCTTCTTGACGATGAACTTCTTGCCGTCATAGTCAAGACCTGCGACGTAGGAAATCTGAGGGATGCCGAGGTGTTCGGAAATTTCCGGACCTACCTGTGCGGTATCACCGTCGATTGCCTGGCGGCCTGCGATGATGAGATCCCATTCGAGCTTGTTGGCAGCACCTGCGAGAGCCTTCGAAGTAGCGAGGGTGTCTGCGCCGCCGAGCTTGCGGTCAGTGAGGAGGATTGCCTTGTCTGCACCCATTGCGAATGCTTCGCGAAGGATGAGGTCAGCCTGGGGAAGACCCATCGTGATGACGGTTACTTCAGCACCGAACTTGTCCTTGAGCTGGAGAGCGAATTCGAGTCCGCCCTTGTCATCAGGGTTCATGATTGCGGGAACACCGTCGCGGACGAGGGTCTTGGTTACCGGATCGATCTTGATTTCGGTGGTGTCCGGAACTTGCTTAATACAAACTAATATCTTCATAATGTTGTCCTCCTACTTGATTTTGCCAAACAATTTACCTGCGATGACCATTCTCTGGACCTCTGAAGTACCTTCATAGATCTCGGTGATCTTTGCGTCACGCATCATTCTTTCCACTGGATATTCACGGGTGTAACCGTAGCCGCCGTGGAACTGGACGCACTTCGTGGTGACCTCCATTGCGGTTTCGGCAGCGTAGAGCTTTGCCATTGCCGCGTCAGCGGAGAAGTTGACCTTCGGATTCTTGACGTGTTCGTCCTCCTTGAAGGCAGCGCTGCGAACGAGAAGGCGTGCAGCCTCGACCTTGGTCTTGAGGTCTGCCATCTGGAACTGGGTGTTCTGGAACTTGGCGATTGCCTTGCCGAACTGCTTGCGCTCCTTGGTGTACTTGACAGTCTCGTCGAGAGCACCCTGTGCGATGCCGAGAGCCTGGGAAGCGATGCCGATACGGCCGCCGTCGAGAGTCATCATTGCGATCTTGAAGCCTTCGCCGACCTTGCCGAGGATGTTCTCCTTCGGGATGCGGACGTTGGTGAAGATCAGCTCGGCGGTAGCGCTGCCGCGGATACCCATCTTGAGCTCCTTCTTGCCGATTGTGAAGCCCGGAGTCGTTGCCTCCACGATGAATGCGGAGATGCCCTTCGTTCCGAGGCTCTTGTCGGTCATTGCGACGACTACGTAAACGTCTGCGTGACCAGCGTTGGTGATGAATATCTTGTTGCCGTTGATGACCCACTCGTCACCGTCAAGAACAGCCGTGGTCTGCTGACCTGCAGCGTCGGTACCAGCGTTGGGCTCAGTAAGGCCGAATGCACCGATCCACTCGCCGGAAGCGAGCTTGGGAACATACTTCATCTTCTGCTCTTCAGTACCGAACTGAAGAATCGGAGACATGCAGAGAGAAGTGTGAGCGGAAACGACTACACCTGTTGTAGCGCAGCAGCGTGAGAGTTCCTCCACTGCGATCGAATACATGATGTTGTCGCCACCGGCGCCACCATACTGTTTGGGTACCGGAATGCCGAAGAGGCCGAGCTTGGCCATCTTTTCGACAGTTTCCTGAGGAAAGCGTTCCTGTTCGTCGATTTCAGCTGCAAGAGGCTTTACCTCCTTTTCAGCGAACTCGCGAATCATCTGTTTGAACAGTGCCTGAGTTTTATTGAGATTGAAATCCATATTGTGTTGATGAAATATTAGCTGTTATTTGTTGTAGTTGTAGAAGCCTTCGCCAGTCTTGCGGCCGAGGAGACCTGCGCGGACCATCTTGCGGAGAAGCGGGTGCGGACGATACTTGTCGTCACCGTACTCCTTGTGGAGAACTTCCATGATTGCGAGACATACGTCGAGGCCGATGAGGTCACCAAGCTCGAGAGGTCCCATGGGGTGGTTTGCACCGAGTTTCATTGCAGCGTCGATCTCGTCGCGGGTTGCAACGCCGTCTGCAAGGATGCCGATACCCTCGTTCACCAGCGGGATGAGGATGCGGTTGACGACGAAACCAGGAGCTTCGTTGACCATGACGGGGGTCTTTCCGATCTGCTCTGCAAGGCTCTTGATGGTGGCAGCAACCTCGTCGGAGGTCTTCTGTCCCTTGATGAGCTCGACAAGCTTCATCCTGTCTGCAGGATTGAAGAAGTGCATGCCGACAACCTTGTCGGGACGAGCGGTCGCGGAAGCGATCTCGGTGATTGAAAGTGAGGAAGAGTTGGTTGCAAGGATTGCTTCGGGCTTGCAGATGCCGTCGAGAAGCTTGAAGACTTCCTTCTTGAGGCCCATCTCTTCGACAGCAGCCTCGATTACGAGGTCGCAGTCAGCGCATACTGCATAGTCGTCTGCAGGTGTGATGTTTGCGAGGGTCGCATCCATCTTGGCCTGGTCAATCTTGCCCTTCTCGACGAGCTTGCCGAGGGACTTGGTCATCTTTGCGATGGCTCTGTTGCAACTTTCGATGCTACGGCTCTTCATGACGACGGGCATTCCTGCCTGTGCGAAGGCCATTACAATTCCGGAACCCATTGTACCGGTTCCAATGACACAGATTTTCATAAACTTTATACGTTAGATAGTTGGTATATTATTCGTTCTTGAATTCAGCCTTGCGCTTGCCCAGGAATGCCGCCATGCCTTCCTTCTGGTCGACGGTGGCGAAGCACTTCGAGAAATATTTGTTCTCGAGGGCGATTGCATCAGCCGCATTCATGTCATAATTCTCATTTATGCTCTTCTTTGCATACTTGACTGCAATGGGAGCATTCTTGACGATGGAAGCCGTCAGCTTGGCGACTTCATCCATCAGCTGGTCGAAAGGAACCACGGCGTTGACAAGACCGATGCGGAGTGCCTCGTCGGCGCCGATCATCTTGCCGGTGTAGATGAGTTCCTTGGCCACACCCTGTCCGACGAGTTTCGCCAGACGGTATGTGCCGGAGAAGCCCGGAATGATTCCCAGGCCGACCTCAGGCTGTCCGAATCTCGCCTTCTCGGATGCGATGCGGATGTCGCATGACATCGCAAGCTCGCAACCTCCGCCAAGGGCAAAGCCGTTGACGGCGGCGATGACCGGAATCTCGAGATCCTCGATCTTCTTGAAGACCATCGATCCGAAACGTCCGAATTCGAGTCCCTGCTCCTCGGTGAGAGTGCTCATCTGGGAGATGTCGGCACCTGCCACGAAGGCCTTGCCTTCACCCGTGATGACCAACACCCTGGTCGATGCAGTGTCGATGCTGTCGACAAAGTCGTCGAGTTCTTCGAGGATGGTGGAATTCAGGGCATTCAGTGTGGCCGGGGAGGATATGGTCAGGATGGTCACACCCTCTCCGCCGCACGATGTCTTGAGAAACCTGTAGTCCATTACTGACGCATTGGAATGAGGTCCTTGGAAATGATGAGCTTTGCCTCGGTCGCAGCCTGAACATCCTCTACGGTGAATTCAGGGTTGATTTCGGTAAGCACGAGACCTTCGGGAGTGACTTCCATCACACCCATCTCGGTGATGATCATGTTCACCTGGTGAGCTGCCGTGAGAGGAAGGTTGCATTCCTTCATGATCTTGAAGTTGCCCTTCTGGGTGTGCTCCATGGTGACATAAACCTTGCGTGCGCCGACCACGAGGTCCATTGCGCCGCCCATGCCCGGAGTAAGCTTGCCGGGGATCATCCAGTTTGCGAGGTTGCCCTTCTCGTCGACCTGCATTGCGCCGAGGAAGGTAGCGTCGACGTGACCGCCGCGGATAACCAGGAACGAGTCAGCCGATGAGCATGCGTATGCACCGGGGAAAGCGGTGATGTAGGCGCCGCCAGCGTTGACATAGTCCTTGTCCTCCTTGCCGGGTTCGGGAGCGGGGCCCATGCCGATAAGTCCGTTTTCAGACTGAAGGGTAACCTTGACACCCTTCGGAAGATAAGCCGGGATAGCGGTCGGAAGGCCGATACCGAGGTTTACAACGTCACCATCCTTGAGTTCGAGAGCAGCACGTCTTGCTATGGTCTCTCTGATTTGATTTTTGTCCATTGCGATAGTTTTTTTGAATATTTATTTCTTGGTATTTGCTCTTTTTACGAATTCCTGCGCCACATATGAAGCGACGTCGTCTGCATATGAGCCTGCGCCGAAGCCTGCGTCATATCCAAGTTCCTTTGCAAGCTCGTGCGAGATGCGCGGGCCGCCGCAGACGAGGATCATCTTGTCGCGGAGACCTTCTGCCTCCATGAGTTCGACGAGCTCGGTGAGGTTCTTGATGTGGACGTCCTTCTGGGTGACGGTCTGCGACACGAGAAGCGCGTCAGCCTTGAGTTCGATTGCCTTTGCGAGGAATTCCTCGTTGGGGACCTGGCTGCCCAGGTTGTATGCCTCGAACATGTCGTAGCGCTCCAGTCCGTAGTGGCCTGCATAGCCCTTCATGTTCATGATTGCGTCGATTCCCACGGTGTGGGCGTCGGTGCCCGTGGATGCGCCGATGACGACGAGCTTGCGGCCGATGTTCTGACGGATGTATTCGTCAGTCTCCTTCATCTCCATCACTGTGGATTCCACCTTCGGGACGTAGATTGAGGTGAAGTCCACGGTCTGGGTGCAGCTGCCGTAGCAGTTGAAGAAGGTATAGCCCGGGGTGAGCTCGCGATAGAAGACTACAAGCGGGTTCTCGAAGCCCATCTTCTTCATGAGAAGCTTTGCAGCCTCGACAGCCTCTGCGCCTGCAGGTACCGGAAGGGTAAAGCTCAACTGAACCTTACCGTCGTTCATGGTGTCACCGTATGGTTTTACTTTGGTGAGGTCAAGGGTCTTGTCAAAGTCCTTGGCATCCATTGAATAAAGTCCGCCGCTCATGTTTATTTCCTCCCTTTCATCATGTCAATAAATGGATTCATGTAATTTTCGCCCTTCTGGCATACTCCGTCGAGTCCCTTGCCGCCGTTCTTCGGACGCTTGACGTCACCGAACTTGCCCTTCTCAAGAGCGTTGAAGAGACCTTCCCTGTTGAGTTCCTCGAGAAGTTCCACCGCATTGTCGAGCACGAGAGCCGCGCGGTTGCGGATGATGCCGTCCTCCTTGAACTCCACCTCGTCGCCGATGTTGCGCATGTTGTTGAAGATGTAGCGCGCATTCTCGATGGAGAGGTAACGGTCGCTCATGAACGGAGTGTGGATTGCCTCGGTAGGCATGCCGAGGAGCTGGATGCCCTGGTGTGTCCAGATGCCGATCATGTTGAAGAGCGCGTCCTGGATATGGCCGCGGAAGATGTTGCCGGTCATGAACTTTGTCGGGGGCATGTACTTGAGTGTGGCCTTCGGGAAGATTTCGCGGGTCATCTGAGCCTGTGCGAGCTCGTAGAGGAAACCGTTCTCGAGCATCGGGTCCATCTCGAACGCATGTCCGAGACCCATCTGCTCCTCGGGAAGACCAGCGAGCAGTGCGAGCTGCTCGTTGATGATGTCGGAAGCGAGCACCGTGTGCGCTGCTTCGACAGCATCGGCGGTGGTGAGGTAGTTGTCCTCGCCGGTATTGATTATGACGCCTGCAAAGCCGTTGATGACGCGTGAGAAATACTGGTCGATCAGCGTGCGCTGCATGTTGATGTCGCGGAAGAGAATGCCGTAGAGTGCATCGTTGAGCATCACGTCGAGTCCCTCGAATGCGCCCATGATGGCGATTTCAGGCATGCAGAGTCCCGAGCAGTAGTTGCAGAGGCGGATGTAGCGACCTACCTCCTCGCCCACCTTGTCGAGAGCCGCACGCATGATGCGGAAGTTCTCCTGTGTTGCGTAGGTGCCGCCGAAGCCCTCGGTCGTAGCGCCGTATGGCACATAGTCGAGGAGCGACTGGCCGGTGGTGCGGATGACTGCGATGACATCTGCGCCCTGGCGTGCGCCGGCTTCGGCCTGGATGACGTCCTCATAGATGTTGCCCGTGGCAACGATTATGTAGAGGTAAGGCTTGGGGCCTTCTCCGATGGTGTCGAGATAATTCTCGCGGCGTGCGCGGCGCGCGCGGATGCGTTCGACGGAGGCATCCATGATCGGCTGCAGCGCAGCATTTATCTTCTTGGTGTCGGCAATCGTGAGCTTTGCCAGATCGAGTTTGCCTTCGGCGATGGCCTCGGCGATTTCCTGAGGATTCATGCCGGTCTGCACCATGGCGTTGCCGACATAGAACAGGACGCCCTGATTCAGTGCTCCGGCAGCCTTGAGGCTGTCGACCACGACGTTGGGCAGAGGAACCTGGTTGGCGTCGACACCGTCGATACCAAGCAGGCGGCAGAGAGTCCTTTCCACAGCGACTGTGGTGTAGGACTCGACGAAAGACTGAACATCCTCGGCGATGTTGCGGGCAAGGCTTCTGGCATGTTCGACCTTCTTGAAGTCCAATCCTAATTTACTTTGCATCAAAATAGTTAACGGTAGATAGTAGTAATATAAATTATAGTGTATTGTTGTCCTTGTTTGCAAGCATTTCGCCGGCGAGCGCAAGCCACTGCCGGGAAATGCCCAGCTCGGCGGCTATGTTGAGTGCCTCGTGCGGCACCTCGTTGCTCTGCGTCTCCACCAGCGCATAGTCCATCTTCATTCCCTTCGACCCTTCGACAAGTCCCTTTACCCTCCAGCACTTTCCTGCGTTCTCGACCTTGTAGTGCGTCGTGAGCACTAGCGAGAGGTTCGCGCAACCGCCCATCAGCTTGAGCAGCGACGAGACGAGCGCCTGTCCCTCGATGGGGTTTGTCGTCCTTGCCGGCTCGTCCACGAGCGCGAGCACTCTCCCGCCCCCGTTCACCGTCGATATCATGCGGTCGATGCGAAGCATCTCCGCCGCGAACGACGAGAGCCCCTTCTGCTGGTCCTGCTCGTCACCGATGCAGAAGCAGACATTGTCGAATACTGGGAGCACGGCTTCGGCGGCGGGGACCGCGAATCCGAACTGCATCAGGTATTGACAGAGGCAGAGGGTCTTGAGCGCCACAGTCTTGCCGCCCATGTTGGCTCCGATGAGAGTCGTGGGAACGCCGGGCGCAAAGTCGAAGTCTATCGGCTGGAAGCTGCGCGAGCATCGCGCAAGCGCGGCGCGAACTTCGGGGTTGAACATTCCCTTGAGGACGGCGCGATCGCCTACGGCGGGAATGCAGAGACCTTCCTTGCGCATCTGGAGCGCCTTTGCGATGTCGAGGTCTATCGCCGCGAGCGCGGCAAGCGTTCCTGCGAGCTCCTGCGCATACGGGCGGAGCATCTCGCTGAGCTGCCCCTTGATGCGGTCTTCCTCGTTGCAGAGTTCGTCCTTGAGCTGTTCGTCGTCGGGGTCTGCCTCGACGGCGCGGCGCAGGTTGCGCAGTTCCATCGAGTAGGAATCATATATGTAGAAGGTGCCGATCCTCAATCCGTCCGGGTCAAGGATCTCGATCACCCTCTCAAGGTCGGGCGAAGTCCAGTCGATGCAGAGGCTGCTCTCGAGGAGCCTGTGTATCTCGTCGGCAAGCATCGCCAGATGCTTGACCTCGAAGAATTCGATGTCGTCGAGCACGTTGCCCTGTGCGAGGGAATCGAGCGTGCCGGAGATGTCGCGGAGCCCCTGCAGCTTGAACTGCACGTTCTGCACGAGCATCTTCCTGTTGTCGACAAGCGATACATAGTCGCGCATGCGGGAGTAGGTCCGGGTGATGGACTCACGGTCGGTCATCATCGCGGAGTCGAGCAGGCGCCTGCGCGCAAAGCCGGACTGCAGCTCGAGGGTGTCGAGGCAGTACCTTATGCCGCAAGGCGAATCAACTATGTCTCTGAAGCGTGTCATCAGATCTCTTCTTCGTAACTGTTCTTTACAATATCATAAACGGGCAGACCTATCGCCTGCGAAAGCGTGCTGCAGAGGATGTCCGAATCGAGCACAATGCCGTTCGGCGCCACCGGGTTGACGCATACCGCGATGAGGTCGCTGCGCATGCGCACCGAAATCCTCCCGCCGCGGCGCAGGAAAGCCCTGTAGAGCTCCTGCGAAGCGAAGATGCGGGTGAAGTCGTTCACCACGAGCTCCTTCTCGCCATCCTGCAGGCTGTTCTTGACAGCTTGCAGAAGACGGTCGGTAAGCGCGCCCTCCACTCCTATCACGGTGCTCTCCTTGAGCAGCCTGCTGTCCGAATCGACAAACGAGGAAACCGTCGCGTCAACCTTGCTGCCGGTGAAGAGCGGAAGCCTTATGAGCTCCACCACATACGCCGTGCGCGATACGAGGTCCTTGATGTTTGCCGAATACGCGGCACCTGTCGAAAGCACCATAGCCTCGCTGATTGCGGGAGACGCGGTGCTCAGGCGCGAAAGCGCGCCGTCGACAAGGATCAGGTCCATTCCGAATTCATTCAATGAACTCATCCATCTTTTGAGGGCGCTTCCGGAAGATGGACCGGAGAGGAGAACCTTCCCCTCGCCCAGCGCCTTCGCTGTCACCACGCGCCCCAGGGCCGTGGTCTCATCTCCCACGCTGTACAGTTCGGAGAGCAGCTTGCGCTGACGGTAGTGCTTCTCGCTGGTGGCGAAGAACATCCCCTCCCGAACCGTTATCTCAGGCTTGGCGGTGGAAGTCACTTGGTCAAGTGACTCCCCGTCAATCCCGATGCTTGTCACCGCGACCTTGAAATAGTCGACCGGCAACTTCTTGATTATATAGTTGAGACACTCCGTCTTGCCCGTGTTCTTCTCGAGCCCGACAATGGACACGCTGCGGTGCCGGAGTATCTCACCTATGAATGGCATTACTTGCCTTCGTTACGCTTCTTGCTGCGTTCCTTGCGAGCAAGGACAGCAGGTTCGATGGCCATCCTCTGACCCTCTAGGCAGCTCAGGACGCCCTCTACGGGCTTTTCCTGTGCCTTGCGCTTTGCTTCGCACTCGGGGCAGTGGCAGTCGCTGTGGTACTCTTCAGGTTCGGTGTAGGTGGTGATGACGCCTTCGAAGTTGCGGAGAACCACCTTGCCGGGAGCCTGTGAAATCACGTACTGAGGCATTACCGGAGTCTTGCCGCCTCCACCGGGAGCGTCCACCACGAAGGTAGGCACAGCATAGCCGGAGGTGTGGCCGCGGAGGCCTTCGATGATCTCGATGCCCTTCGACACCGGAGTGCGGAAGTGCTCGAGGCCCATTGAAAGGTCGCACTGGTAGATGTAGTAAGGACGGACCCTCATCTTCACGAGCTCGTGCACGAGGTGCTTCATCACATATACGCAGTCGTTTACGCCGCGGAGGAGAACCGACTGGTTGCCCAGGGGAATACCTGCGTCAGCGAGTCTTGCGCAAGCTGCCGCAGACTCCTCGGTGACTTCGTTGGGATGGTTGAAGTGGGTGTTGAGCCAGATCGGATGATATTTCTTGAGCATGTTGCAGAGCTCGGGGGTGATGCGCTGCGGGCAGACCACGGGAGTACGCGAGCCGATGCGGACGATCTCGACGTGAGGGATTTCGCGCAGGCGGCTGATGATGCTCTCGAGCTTTGCGTCGCTTACCATCAGTGCGTCACCGCCGGAGAGAAGCACGTCGCGTACTTCGGGAGTGCGGCGGATGTATTCGATTGCCTTGTCGATGCGCTCGTCGGGGCTTTCGGCGTCCTTCTGGCCGGCGAAGCGGCGACGGGTGCAGTGGCGGCAGTACATCGAGCACATGTCGGTGATGAGAAGCAGCACGCGGTCCGGATAACGGTGAGTCAGACCCGGTGAGGGGCTGTCCTCGTCCTCGTGCAGAGGGTCGAGAAGGTCGGCCTCAGCCTGATGCGTCTCGGCAGCCGTAGGGATGCACTGACGGCGTACGGGATCGTGCGGGTCATCAGGGTTGATGAGGGAGATATAATAAGGTGTGATTGCCATTCTGAGCGTTGAGAGGCACTTCTTGACACCTTCCTCCTCCTCCGGAGTGAGTTTTACATATTTCTTGAGCTCGTCGAGAGTCTCGATGCGGTTGCGGACCTGCCATTTCCAGTCGTTCCACTGTGCATCGGTAACCTCGGGGAAGAGTTCCTTTCTTCTTGATACGTTCATGATAGTGTTATGCGTAAAGTTCTTCGAAAATCTTGCGGAGCTTCTCGCTTTCGCGGAGTTCCTGGAGAGTGAATTCTGCGTGGCCCTTGGTGTAGCCGTTGCCCATGATCATGTTCACGTCTGCGCCGATGCCTTCTGCACCGAGGGAAGCCTTGGTGAAGGAAGTAGCCATCGAGAAGAAATAGACAGTACCGTCGTCCTTCGTGCAGAGGACGGCAGTCATTTCCTGGTCGGGAACGTTCACACAGTTGATGGTGACATCAGCCATCTTGCCGTTGGTCAGGTTGTATACGAGTTCGTAGATCTCAACGGGAGTCTTGCCTGCGACACTTTCAACCACGTCGCAGAAGCCGAGGTCCTTGATGCGGTTGGTAGACCTGGGGCTGTTTGCCAGACCGATGACCTTTCCGGTAACGCCTACGCGCTTCTTTGCCTCGTAGCAGCAGAGCATGCCGCTCTTTCCGCCAGCACCGAGGATGACGACGTTCTGGCCATACTGGCAGAGCTTTGCAGTCTGTGCGGGAGCACCTGCAACGTCGAGAGCCGAGAGAGCGAGCTTCTCAGGCATGTCATCAGGAATCTTTGCGTAGATGCCGCTTTCGAAGAGGATTGCCTTGCCCTTGATGTCGACCTGGTCGACGTCCGGACGGATGGCGACGATCTCGTCAATCCTGAGCGGGGTGAGTGAGAGGGAAACCAGAGTTGCGATGCGGTCGCCTTCCTTGACATCGATCTTGCCCTTGAGGGCGTCACCGATCTTTTCGATGCGGCCGAGGAGCATACCACCGGAACCTGTACGACGATTGCGATGCTTTCCCTGAAGTTCGACGTTGTAGAAGATTTCCTTCTTGATCTCAGCCATGATCTGCTCTTCGCTTGCACCCTCTCCTGCCTGCTGCTTTGCGTAGTTGTGGATGTCGGTGAATGATGCAGAGTCGATGTTGAGGGTCTGGACGTCGATGAGGATCTCGTTGTCGTAGATTTCGTCCATGTTGTTGTCCAGCTTGTTTGCCGGCTGTGGAAGAACACCCTTAGGTTCGATTACGCGGTGTGTTCCGTACTTGTTTCCGTGTTTTTGCATTGTCTTAGATAGTTTGTTTTATGTTGATTGTTAATTTCTTGGTTTGAGTCCGAGGATCTGGCGAGCCTCATCGGAGGTTGCGATGCCGCGGCCGAGTTCGTTTGCGAGCCTGACGACCTTTGCCACGAGTTCGCCGTTCGACTTGGCGGGAACGCCCTTGGCAAGGTTGAGGTTGTCTTCGAAGCCCACGCGGACGTTGCCGCCCATGACGATTGCGCATGCTGCCAGCGTGAATGCGTGGCGGCCGATGCCGGTTGCGGTCCAGGTGGAGCCTGCGGGGATGTTCTTGACGAGCCATGCGAGGTTCTCGGGAGTTGCAGGGGTGCAGCCGGGAACGCCGAGGACGAAGTTGAACTGCATAGGAGCACCGGGAACTTCACCCTTGCGTGCCATGGTGAGGATGGTGTCGAGGTGACCCATCTCGAAGCACTCGTATTCGGGCTTGATGCCCTTCTCGATCATTCTCTTGCCGAATGCGCGCATCGTAGGCATCGTGTTGTCGAAGATGTCGTCACCGAAGTTGCAGGTACCGCAGTCGAGGGTGGCCATCTCCGGGATCGGAGTGGTGTTGGTGGAGTCCAGACGCTCGTCCGGAGTCATTCCTACCGCACCGCCGGTGGACGGGATGAGGATCACGTTCGGGCAAGCCTTGTAGATTGCCTCTTCGCACTCCTGGAAGCGCACGTGGCTCTGGGTCGGAGTGCCGTCGTCCTCACGGACATGGAGGTGGACGATTGCAGCGCCCGCGTCAACTGCGGACTTTGCCTCGCGTACGATCTCCTCCACAGTGTAGGGGACCGCGGGATTCTGCGCCTTGGTCACCTCTGCGCCGCAGATGGCGGCTGTGATGATGAGCTTGTCCATATCCTACTTTCTCTGGCATTTCTTGGGGGTTACGCAGGTACCGCTTGCACGGCAGACGACGATGGGCTCCTCGAGGAGGTCGGCAGCGCTGTCGGAGATGTCCGGACGAGGGCAGATGACCTTTCTTGCCTCGAAAACCATCTTGCGTGAGGTGTTGCCTTCCGAAACGATCTCGCCTACAGCCTCGATGAAGTCGCCGGCATAAACGGGGGCGATGAATTCGACCATGTCGTAAGCCTTGAAGAGGCCTTCGTCACCGTCGCGGAGGATGAGGAGTTCAGTAGCAACGTCACCGAAGAGGTGAAGCATGTGTGCGCCGTCTACGAGGTTTCCACCGTAGTGTGCGTCCTTTGCGCTCATGCGGACGCGAATCATTGATTTGTACTCTGCCATAGTAGTTTCTTGAGTTTCTTGTTTGTCAAATGGTTATTTTTCAACGTAGATGTAGTCGACGAAGAGTGCGGGGGTGTGAACCTCTTCGGGTTCGATCTCACCGACCTTCACGATCTGTTCAGCCTCGACGATGACGGTTGAAGCAGCCTGTGCCATCATGGGGTTGAAGTTCTTGGTGGTGCCGCGATAGAAGACGTTGCCTTCCTCGTCCACCTTCGTGCCGTGGATGAGTGCGAAGTCTGCTCCGAGAGGGAGTTCGAGGAGATAATCCTTGCCTTCGATGTTGATCTTCTGCTTGCCCTCTTCCACTACGGTGCCTACGCCCGTCGGAGTGAGGATGCCGCCGAGACCGGCGCCCTTTGCGCGGATGCGCTCTGCGAGAGTGCCCTGGGGAACGATGTTCATCTTGAGCTTGCCTTCGTTCATGTACTGGATGGAAGCCTTGCTGCCGCCGATGTAGGAAGCATAGATTTCCTTGACCTGGTTGTTCTCGATGAGCTTGCTCCAGCCCTTGCCGTCGAACACGGTGTCATTGCAGATGATGGTAAGATCCTTCACGCCGCTCTCAACGAGTGCGTCGATGATCTGAGATGCAGAACCGCAGCCGAGGAAACCGCCGATCATAATGCTTGAGCCGTCCTTAATCATAGCAACGGCGTCTTTCAGTGAAATTTCTTTTTTCATCATAATAGTTTGTTGATTTATAATAATTTGTCGTATACTATACTACTTCATTGCAACCCTTTTGTGCTGCTCGGCGAGCCTTGCGTGCGCGCGTACGCATACGCACATACGGGAATGCAATCTGCAAAATTACTCATTTTTGCCCTTTTTAGCAAGTATTTCGGCCCTAATTATCAACGAAACGAGCCCCACTTATCAACCGAAAGAAGGAGCATGCACGGAAACGGAAAGAGGCCGCCCATTCGGACGGCCTCTTCCATGCGGAGACTCACTGGATTACATCTTCTCCTTGCGCAGGTACGGAGCGGCATAGGTCTCGAGCATCCGTTTCCTCACCGCTTCACGGTCGCAGGATTCCGGAGCCTTCGCAAGCTCGGCCTCGAGGTAGTCGGCAAAGGCACCGGGAACAGCCTCCCCGTCGAGCATCCGGGCTGCCTCGACAGAGGTGCCGAAGATGCGGTATGACGAGACAATGCGCTGGTCGATGATCTCCGCAAGGACGCGGAAACGCTCATTGGCGACGGGATTGGTAATGGACTGCAACTCGCTATCCTCAATAGGTTTGCAGAATTCCATATGAACCTTTCCTTTATATTGCGTAATGCCTGTGATAATGCTCTCGAGGTCCTCGTTGGGCGCTTTCTTGTATACCCCGTCGAGCGACTTTTTCCAAAGCTCGAGGGCCTTGCGAAGTGCACATGGTTCATATTCGTAGGAGATGCTGACGGGCATGATGCAGAGCTGTGAGAACTGCTCCGCAAACGGGGCGTCGGAACTCAGGCTGAGCATCTTCAGAAGCCCCTGCTCCGTCCTGTCATGGCCGTCCTTCGTGCGTCCCTGGCGGTGGGCCACCCAGATGGAAGCGCCGCCGTCGGGTTCCCTGCCCTCCTCGCTGTCGAGGCTGGCGCCGGTTATGCGCCTGCGGATATAGCTTGAAAGCGACAGTGAGCACATGTAGAGTTCCCTGGGGGTGCCGGTGCGCACCACCTTCACCATCCTGTTGGAACGCATCAAATCCTCCACGAAGCTTTGGCCAACGAGGTTGTCACCCACGGCTATTTCGCTGAGAGGTAGATGGTTGTCCTTGAGGATGAACTGCAGGAAGGCAGAGTCGAGCACTATGTCGCGATGGTTGCCGAGCAGCAGGTAGCGCTTCGACGGGTTGTCGATGAAATGCTCCAGGCCGCCGAAGGTCAGTCCGTCGGTCGTCTTTTCGATGATCGATTTGACCGCATCATACATCACCCGCGTCTGGAAATCGTCGACACCCGTGATGGAGGATAATGTCTCCCTGAGGAAGGAGGGATCGAGCGACGGATAGAGAAAGCGGGATATGCTTTCCAAGGCAGGATGCCCGGCCACTCGCCTAAGGGCGGCCGAAGCTTGGGCATCATTGTATGGTCTGATATCTTCGAACATCGTAAATGCGTCTAAAGTATCTTGTCAGGACGGCTGTAAAGGTCACACAAAGGGAGCAAGATACCGGTAAGAAGGAGGGTCAAGGGCAGTATTATCCACAAACTGCCCACCGCAAGGGCACTTGCAAGCAAATGCGTGATTATCAGCATTTGTAACAAAATTGTTAATGCTCCAATCAGTAGAAATCCGCGCCATTTGAGCAGTTTCCAGAGCACCAGCGAGAGGCATGCGGCAGCAATCGGAAGGGCGAGCAACCCGTTCTGTTTTCCGATGAAGAAAAGTGCCGTTGCAAGAAGCAATACTATAAGTAAAGCACCGTAAAGATATTTAAATGAATATCTTATCTCTCCCGAAGCCTGCGCGCTCTTTCTGATCGCATTGGAAGAAACACGGTCTGCAGACATCTTGCGCTTGATGAGATAAACAATCGTATTTATCAGTATCACAGCACATACCAAGCAGAGCACAAGTATGTTCTTGTTGACCGGAACCTGGGAGAACAGTGAGGTGTCGACACCTGCCTTGTTTCCTACCAAAAGTGACACCGCAGCCCCCGCAAGAGAGAGCAAAAGCGAGCAAATCAGTATGCGCAGGGCAGATCCGAAGGCCGGGGCGACCCTGAGACGTCCCGAAACCACCGAAAAGCATAGACAGAGGCAGAAAAGGAAGAAAACTATGGCGCATCCAATGGTGACCTTCCCCTTCGAAAGACGCTTGACTTCAGCTCCGGAATCGCTTGCCACATCAAGCCATGTATCAACATCAACCGCCTCAAGTACAGGATAAACAACCGTACTATATAAAGTGATGGTAGAATCGGTTTCGGACGTCGTTTCCACCGGTGGGGTGACATCCTTGAGGTTGTATTTGACCAGGATCTGGCGGCAAAGGAACACCATTGCCGCAGCTGCAATAATCAGTATTATGATTCTGAATCTTCTCATGTCATTCAATGTACGCCGCGCTGAAATACGCGACAATACGCAAATTTAACAAATTTTATTCCCTTTCCAAAAGCGATGAATCTCCATAGCTGAGGAATCTGAAGCCTGAATCCATCGCAAAAGCGTACAAATCCCGCCACTTTTCGCCTATCAGCGCCGCAATCAACAGGAGCAGAGTGCTTTGAGGCTGATGGAAGTTGGTCACGAGGAAGTTGATCACGCGGTATTTGTAGCCCGGTACAATGATGATCTGCGTGCGCGAGACCATGGATTCCAGCCCGTTTGACCTCATATATCCCTCCAGGGCCTCCATCGACTCGGCAAGCGAATAGTCATACCCCTGCTCGCGATAGGGCTCCCACTGCTCGACATAGTGCGGCTCTCCCCTTTCAATGCACTGCACACCAATGAAATACAAAGATTCCAGGCTTCTGGTGGAGGTAGTGCCCACGGCAACTATCGGCCTGCCTTCCAGGGCGGCGGAACGAATCTTGCCCACCAGGTCGAGCGTGACGCTGAAAGGCTCGCTGTGCATCACATGGTCACCTATGCACTCGCTCTTGACCGGCATGAAGGTGCCGGCACCGACATGCAGGCACAGTTCGGCGCGGCAGATGCCACGCGCATCTATCTGGTCGAGCTCCCGAGCCGTGAAGTGCAGGCCCGCCGTAGGTGCGGCAACGGAGCCCTCTCGACGCGCATAATATGTTTGATAACGCTCGTAGTCAATCGGTTGCGTATCTCGCTTGAGATATGGCGGAATGGGTATTCTGCCGCAGTTTTCCATCACCGTGGAGAAAGAATATCCTCCCTCCCACGAAAACTCCACTATGCACACATTCGCCTCTCTTGAAATGAGTTCGGCCTTCAGGGAGATGGAATCAAGCAGTTCAGAGGCGGATTTTGGCGCATGTGCGCCCGTCTGTCCGGAATTATCGCCCGTATAGAGCGATATCTGGCCGCCTTTCCACCTCTTTATATTGCCCACAATGGCCTTCCAGCGGCATTTGCGGGTCTGTGCGAACGCTACCTGGTAATCCGACGGATCGTCCGGCTCGAGGCAGAAAATCTCTATTACGGCGCCCGTATCGCGGTGGAATATCAGCCTTGCGGGAACGACCTTAGTGTTGTTGAACACCATCAATGCATTGTCAGGCAGGTAGTCAGCTATCTGCTTGAATTGTGATGCGATGGGGCCGCGCCCGGTCGCAGATGTATAGACCAACAGTTTCGAGTCGTCACGGCAGGCCAGGGGATACTTGGCGATGCGTTCCTCCGGCAGGTCGTACGTATAGTCTTCTATTCTTATGTCCTTGATCATAGCGGGGGCAAAGATACAAAATAAAGTGTGATGATGTCAGAACTGCATCAAGGTTGGATTTCTGCTTTGTTCACAGTTGTCAACGCGCGCCACTTGTTTAAATATGTAAATTCACAACATTCCAACTTTCAACTATCAGGTCAATAATTTACAACTATGAATAGTTTACTTTTGTTTCAACTCATTTTGTCTATTGTCGAAACGTAAGGATATCAGAAAAACTTATAGCGGAGGAAATAATTCTATAACTATCTTAAACTCTGCTATTTGGATATCTCCAACTAAAGTGTTTGATTGTTTATGTATGTAATAATTGGCCCCAGGAGGGCTCCAAAGGGTGCTTTTGACTAAATTACTTATCTTAAACCCAATAATTTAGCCTATTCTATCTAATTACATTCTTCAGTGATTTGTCAACTACTCTCCTCTTATTGCTGCTTACTTTTGTAAATTCACTTTTGTAATCGTTAATTTCTTCAAAAATTCCCTTTCAGTTTACAAAAATATGTGTTACATTTGTACTCGTTAAAGTTTACAAATATGGAAAGCATAGAATCACGTCTTCAGCAGTTTCTCAACATGGAACAGATCTCTGCGGCGCAGTTTGCGGACGCACTCGGGATACAACGGTCAGGTCTCTCCCACCTTCTTGCCGGCCGCAACAAGCCGAGCTTCGACTTCATCGAGAAGATGATGACGCGCTTCCCCCAGGTAAACTACGAATGGCTCATTCTCGGCAAAGGTCGTCCCTATCGTGACCAGGTTTCGGCAAGGACTGAGCCTGCGACGGCGCCTTTGGAAGAAAATGAAGAGATTCCGCAACAGGGCCTGTTTGATGAAGAAGAACCTCAATCTGCTGAAATCAAAGAGGTTGCTCCCGAAAACGAGGTTCCTGAACTCGCTGAGAATCCAAAATCCGTCCCCGTGCCCGACATCCCCCGGCAGATTTTGCAGCCTCAGGGCGGCAATGAACGCCGAATCGTCAGGATAACCGTCTTCTACTCCGACGGCACTTTCGAGGAAAAATAGAGACATATTCCGTGGAATTGTGTATTTTTGTAGATACATCCCCACTTGCGGGGTGAGGTCTCGCCATGTACACTCACATCATCCGTCCGATACTCTTCCTGTTCAGTCCCGAGAAGGCGCACAGGATCACAATGAAGCTGATCCACATTCTCGGAAACGATCCGCTGATACGGCAGGTCTTCAAGGCATGCTTCTCCATCAAGACCCCGACGCTCGAAAGGGAACTCTTCGGCATCAAGTTCAAGAATCCAGTCGGCATCGCCGCCGGTCTTGACAAGGACGCACAATACTACAACGACCTGGCAACCCTCTCCCCGTCCTTCATAGAGATCGGTTCGCTCACCGACAAGCCGCAGAGCGGAAACCCGCAGCCGAGATGCTTCCGTCTCCCCGACGACAAGGCCATCATCAACAGGATGGGCATCAACAACCTTGGCGTCCGCAATGCCATACACAACATCCAGAGCAACCCGCCCAAGGGCATCGTGCTCGCCGGCAGCATCACCAAGAACAGCACGACTCCCAACACCGAGGCCGCGGCCGACATAGAGCGCACCTACTCCATGATCTGCGACTTCGTCGACATGGTGGTCATCAATGTCTCCTGCCCCAACGTGGAGGGGCTGAGCGGCCTTCAGGACATCTCGTTCCTGAGCGGCATCATCGAGAACCTCGTGACCGTCCGTCGCTTCAACGACGGCTTCCGCCCCATATTGATCAAGCTCTCTCCTGACATTCCGGACGAACAGGTCAGCGAGATAGTCCGCTCCTCGCTCCTCGCTGGCGTCGACGGATTCGTGGTGGCCAACACCACCCACGACAGAAGCGGCCTGAAGACCGACGAGAGGGTGATCGAGAAGATCGGCAACGGCGGCCTGAGCGGAGCACCCCTCTTCGAGAGGACGCTCGAACTCGTCAAGACCGTCCACAAGCAGACCGAGGACATCGTTCCGATCATCGCCGTGGGCGGCATCATGACGCCCCAGCAGGCGCAGGAGATGCTCGATGCGGGAGCTTCCCTCATAGAAATATACACAGGACTGATCTACAACGGCCCGGCGTTCATCAAGAAAATACTCAAGTACCTTGTGAAGGTCGACGCTCAGCGCCATCCCGAAGCCAAGGACAAGAAAAAGGAAAAGGCAGTCACGCAATGACAACAGCTTCAATCTGTACGATCGGCGACGAGATCCTCATCGGCCAGGTCGTCGACACCAACTCATCCCACATCTCGAGGATGCTCCAGGAAATCGGAGTAAAGGTCCGCTACATGTTTTCCATCGGAGACGACCGCTCCGAAATCATATCTCAACTCGGCAAATGCCTTGACGAAACCGACATCACAATAGTCACCGGCGGCCTGGGCCCCACGAAGGACGACATGACGAAGGATGCCCTAAAGGCTCTCACCGGCGGCAAGGACTATGTCGAATCGGCCGAGCAGCTCGCGATAATCAAGCGCATCCTCACGGCACGCGGCATAGAGATGCTCGACATCAACAAGGCGCAGGCGCTCGTGCCGGACAACTGCACCGTCCTGCCCAACAACCTCGGCACGGCCCCCTGCATGGCCTTCTACGGCCAGGGAGCCTCGGGCACTTCAGTTCTCTATTCCCTGCCCGGCGTCCCGTTCGAGGCCGAAGGGCTCCTTCCGCAGGTGAGAAGCGACATCATGTCCCGCTTCACCCTCGACAAGATCACCCATCGCACCATAGTCACCTACGGCATTCCCGAATCGGCGCTTGCAAAGCAGATAGAGCCCTGGGAGGAGAGCCTGCCGAAGAACGTACACCTCGCCTACCTGCCGGACCCGAACCTCGGCGTGAGGCTGCGCCTGACACAGATCGGCGGCGACGCGGATTTCGACGGCCTGGTGGCAAGCCTGCGCGAGATAATCGGCGACGCCATCTACGGCGAAGGTGACGACAACCCCCAGACAGTCATCGGACGTCGCCTGCGGGCTGAGGGCAAGACTCTCTCCCTTGCAGAGTCATGCACCGGCGGCCGCCTTTCCGGACTCATCACCTCCGTGGCAGGATGCTCAGACTACTACAAGGGCTCCGTCACCTCCTACTCCAACGCCGTCAAGATCGGCGTGCTCGGCGTCAAGGCCGCGACCATCGCCGAGCATGGCGCCGTGAGCGAAGAGTGCGTGCGGGAAATGGCTGAAGGCGTGCTGCGACTGATGGACACCGACTATGCGGTTGCCACGAGCGGCATCGCCGGCCCTGGCGGCGGCTCCGCCGAAAAGCCCGTCGGCACGGCATGGATAGCGGTCGCAAAGAAGGTTGGCGACACGGTCACGACAGTCACAAGGATGGTCAAGTTCCGCTCCTCGCGTGCCGTCAACATCGAGAGATTCGCATCCAGCGCACTGAACCTATTAAGACTCAACATATGAAAATAACACTGTTCCTGCTTATGGCAATTGCAATCACCGTCGCCTGCACCGAGAATCCGGACAAGGCTGCGCTCTCCACAATCGATCAGAAATGTTCTGAACTCTTCCCTGCCGACGAACCCGGCGCCGCCGTGCTCATTATGCGCGGAGAAGACATCATCTTCGACAAGGGTTACGGCATCGCCGACATCGAGACAAAGGCCCCGATCGACGGCAACACCTTCTTCAACATCGCATCCGTTTCCAAGCAGTTCACGACGACCGCCATCATGCAGCTCGTCGAGAAGGGGCTCATCTCGCTGGATGACAACCTCCACAAATACTTCCCGGAGTATGAATCCACGATTTGGGACAAGATCCAGGTCAAGCACATCATCTCCCACTGCTCAGGCATTCCCGACAGACGCGGCTACATTCCCCGCGAGCTCAAGATCCATGGCGACGAGAAACTTGCCACCGAATACCTTGCAAGACTCGACGACCTCAATTTCGAGCCGGGCACGAACTACGAATACATCAACCCCACCTTCCTTCTCGCATCCTTCATCATTGAGAGGGTGACCGGCCAGCCCTTCGCCGAATACGTCCATGACAACATCTTCATCCCCGCAGGAATGGACCAGACGCTCTATTTCGAGCCGGAAAAGGAGGACCAGATTCCCAACATGGCCCACGGATATGAATACGAGGACGTGACCGACATGCCTGAAGAGAGAACCGCCACCACACAGGCATCAACCGAGCCCAAGCAGTGGTACGAGCTCGACTACGGAGAGGAGACATTCTTCGCAACCAAGGCTGACGGCGGCATCTACACCTCCACCCATCAGTTCGTAAACTGGGAGAAGGCGCTGCGCAACAACGCCGTGATGAGCGAAGAATCACGCAACGATGCCCAGAGCGAGCACACTGCCGTGAGCGGAAGCCCCTTCAGCGACTATCAGAACAGGCCCAACACCTGGTATGGTTACGGATGGTTCATCGAGCCGAAGACAGACACGACTCCGCACTGCATCTACCACACGGGCGACAACGGCGGATTCAAGATTCTCGCGGCAAGATATCCTGAAAGCCAGACGCTGGTTCTCGTCTTCTCCAACAGGGCAGACTGGGACCGCTACCAGCTCAAGACCGAAATAGAAAAGGCGCTCAATCTTTAAGCGCCTCTTCTTTCCTATTCTTTCGGGATGCTGCCCGTTCCTTGATCATCGCGACAAGATATCCGACGCAGACACCGAGGAAGGTCCAGACCAGAATCACCAGAACGGTATTCGGTTTGGACTTTTTGTTTGGCACATAGACAGGCGAAACGTCCGTGAGGACCACGGTGTCTTCCGAGACCTTCACCTTTGCCGCCGAGAGGTTCTTCGCAAGTTCCGAATAGAGCTGGCGCGCGAGCTCCATCTCTGACTGGTAGTGCGACTTTCGCATGTTGGTCTGTGCGGTAAGAATGCCGACGTTCGAGTCGAGGAAGTATGCGTAGTCACGAAGCTTGCGCTCGTAGTCGGCCTTTGCAAGGAGATACTGTCCCTCGATGTACTCCATGTTCTGGCGCGATTTTGCCACCTTGAAGTCGGAGATGTATTTCTTCAGAAGGTCGAATGAGGCCTGGCATACCTGTGCGGTCGCAAGGGCATCCGGGAAGAGGGTTGTGATCGTAAGATAGCCGTCCTTGGGGTTGACCTCCATCTTGACGCGCGTCTGGATGACCTGAGCCACATCAGACTCCTCTTTTGTGAGGCGGGTGATGTTCTCCAGAGGAATCTTCTGCGACGGAGCGTCAGCCGAATCGGCAACCGCGGTCGTGTCCGCATGCCAGTCATATACCACCGGCTTCGGCTTGATGATCTTTGACGAGAGAAGGCGCGGAAGCCCCACGGTGTATTTTGCCACGGTGCCTACCAGGTTGAACTTGAAGTTGCTCGGATTGGTATAGTAGTCGTAGAGGGTCGTGAGCGTGTCACGGTCGCTGAACTGGATGGGCACATACATCAAGTCCTTCTCGAAGTTGACATTGTCGAGTATGAACGGATAGGCCTTCGGGGTGAGGTGTCCGCCCTTGACTCCAAGGTCGAGGTCGAGTCCCATCGCGGAAGCTATCGATGAGTAGCTGCTGTTCAGGCTCTGGTTGGACTGCGGCACGAAAGTCACCGACGAGGTGAACTCGCGCGGGCAGAAGAGAGCCGCAAAGAAACCGAACACGAAAAAGCCTGCCGTAACCGCAAGGATCGTGAGGCGGTGCTTCCAGCAGTTCTTCACAATCAATTCCAGCACATCGACCTCTTCGTTGCCGCCGTTGTTGTTTTGCTGATCCTGTTCCATCTGAAACTATTTTTTCATGTTCATCATCGTATTGACAATAGCCACGACCATGTATGCCATCGTGGTTGAGACAGATGCCACCGAAGCGATTATTTCCTGTGCGGTCATCGAGCGTCCGCCGGAGTCATCCTTCTGAGGCACGACAATCTCCATTCCAGGTTCTATCCTGAACTTGCTGCTTCCGCGTGAGGCAGAGGAGCCGTTCATGTAGACTGCGAACACGCTTCCGCGCCTTGCGCCCTTGACGAATCCACCGGCCTCATTGATATAGTTCTTCAGACCATATCCGGACTTGTAGGTGACGGTGTTGGGGAAATAGACTCCACCGGAAACCTTGACGGTGTTGTTGAGCATCGGCACCTCGATGACGTCGCCCGTCGTGAGGATGACGTCGGCGTCCGAGCCGGGATGCTTGAGGGCATCCTGAAGTGATATTGCAACGACATAGGTGCTGAGAGAGTCCTTGATGGTGAAGATGGTCGTATCCTTGTCGCTTTCAATGTGTTTGCTGTAGGTCTGCACCGTCTCCAGTCTCTTCTTTTCAGCCTCAGTCATCTGGCGGATGAGTCGCGCACCCTCGACGAAAGCCTCGTTGGTCACGCCACCGGCCCTTGTGATGACATCGGAAAGGCGTACCTGGTTCTTGTCCACGACATAGGTGCCGGGGTAGCATACTTCACCGTTGACCGTGATGGTCTGCTGCTCGCGGTAGTATGGATATTTCCTGATGAAGACTATGTCGAAAGGCTGCAGCACGTAGTTCGCTTTCGACGGATCCGATTCAAGGTTGAACGTCTTGACCTCTCCCATCGTGTTCTTGCCGCGACATGCGACCTCCACCTTGCTCTTGTCAGCTCCGACAGCATAGCCGTCAGCAAGGATCACGAGGTCGGCAATGGTCATTCCCTCGCTGTATTGGAATGTGCCCGGCGTATTGACCTCACCGAAAATATCCACGGTCATGTCCGCGTTGAGTTCCTTTATGGTGTAGAAGCAGATGGTATCCTCACGGAAAAGGTCGACGTTCGAACGACCGGCCACGACATCTGCGACGTTGAAGGCGATTATCTGCGGTTGGAAGTTCTCGTCGGTGCGCTTGATTATGGCACGGTCCATATAGACGCCTTCCCTGATGCCGCCAGCAGTGCGGATGAGCTCCCTCACATTCGAGATGCTGTCGGAGATTGCATAGGGACCGTCATACTGGACGCCGCCCTTGACGACGACTCTGTTGTTGTATTGAGTCCTGAATCTCAATGCGCTGATCACATCGCCGTCGACGAGGCAGAACGAATCGAAATTCGACTCGGGGACATCGAACGATGAACCGACAGTGGCATTGTTGCGGTCGATGTGCACCCTCTCCCGAAGTGCCGAGCGGGTGAATCCGCCGGCATAGACGAGAAGGTCCGCGATGGTTTCCTTCTCCTTCATCTCGAACTTGCGCTTGCGTACGAGCGAGCCCTCCGTGGTCACGATCGGGCCGTGGATGGCGACGGAGATGACATCGCCGTCATGGAGCCTGAGGTTGGATTCGTACTGGCCCCTGCACATGAAATCATAGAGGTCGAAAGTACCGGCAAGGGTGCCGTCGCGGAATATCTGGATGTTGCGGACAGATCCAGTAGAGCGCACACCTCCTGCCATATAGATTGCCGTCGTCACGGAAGAGAGCGACGGGACGGTATAGACGCCCGGGGTGGTTACGTCACCGACGACATAGACGCTGACGCCGCGAAGACGGTCGATGGTGAGCCTGAGGCTTGCGGAGCCTGAAGAGAGACCGGAATAGACCGAAGCCATTCGCGACTTGAGGTGCGTCTCAGCCTGTGCGAGAGTCTTGCCGCCGATGGTGACAGGGCCGACATGGGGAACGGTTATCGCTCCGTCCTTTGACACGGTTGCGGAAAAGCTTGTCGAAGCTGAGCCCCAGACGTCCACGGTGACCTTGTCTCCCGCACCGATCACATAGCTTGCGGGGACTGGCGCATTATAGCTGGGCAAGATGCTCAAGCCGTCGGAGATGAAGAAATTGTGTCCGTATATTTCGGATTCCGGAGCCTGGCGGCCGCTCATCGGCGTTGCCATGGACAGGGTGTCCGGATTGTTCTTTTCCGTCTTGAGCTTTTCATCGATGGGCTCCGTTTCAGGATTGCCGTTGGCGGCACCCTTGGTGTCTCCGTTCATCACGGCGTTGATCTCATTCTCGGAATAGCCGTAGGAACGCGCAATGGCCTTGGCTGCCGATATCTCTCCGGCAGACTGCGCGGCTGCAGGCAGCACGGCAGCCAGTGAGACGACGATTGTCAGCAATAATCTCTTTGTCATTTGCATGAGTGCAGAATAATTGATTTTAGTCTACAAAGTTATAAAATTAATACGTTTCTTCGTACATTTGCATATCAAAGAATGAAATATGAAAGGATTTTTGAAGAAATACGGGGTTTATCTGGTTGCGGCCGTGCTTTTTGTCGCTGCTTCGTTCATCTACTGCCTTCCCTCCCTCCAGGGGAAAGTGCTCCTGGCCGGTGACGATGTCAACGGACGCAGCGCCGTGCAGGAGAGCATACGCTACCACGAGCAGACGGGTGACTGGACATTCTGGACCGACGCGATGTTCAGCGGCATGCCGAACTACCAGATCGGCGGCTTCCACTACCAGTCGGATTCCTTGCTCTCTCCCCTCAAGACCTTCTTCCATCGCGGCCCGCAGCATCCAGCATGGATCCTTATATTCTACCTTCTGAGCTTCTTCATCCTGCTGCGCTCGTTCGGCGTCGATGCAAGGCTCAGCATTGCCGGAGCCTTCGCAATCGCCCTCTCCTCCTACTTCATAGTCATCATAGCCGCGGGACACGGCGGCAAGACCATAGCCATCTCATACATCACTCTCGTCGCCGCCGGATTCTACCTCATCTTCCGCAAGAAATACGGCCTTGGCGCCATCTTCACCATGATATTCAGTGCGATAGGCTTCAGCATCCACCCACAGATGGCCTACTATCTCTTCATGATGATCGGCCTCTTCTACATCGCTGAGCTCTGGATCCACATCAGCCGCAAGCAGTGGAAGGAACTTGCCGTCGGCACCGCAGTATTCGCCCTTGCGCTTGCGATAGGTCTCGGCACGGGCAGTTCCACGATCTTCGCCAACAGCGAATATGCCGAGCAGACGATGCGCGGAGGCCATTCCGACCTTGTCGCGGCAAGCGACGAGGACTCAGGAAAGAGAGGCCTCGACATCGACTATGCCACCGGTTGGAGCTACGGCATCGACGAGTCCATGTCGTTCATCATCCCGGGCTTCAAGGGCGGTTCGTCAACCTATCCCGTCGGCACTGGTTCCAACTGCTACAAGGCTCTCCTGAGCCACGGCGTCGGAGCGAAATCAGCCAAGGATTTCTGCGAGTCCGTGCCGATGTACTGGGGCGAGCAGCCGTTCACGGCAGGGAACGTCTACATGGGAGCGATCGTCTGCTTCCTCTTCGTGCTTGGACTGATGTTGGTCAAGGGACCCTACAAATGGGCTCTCCTCGCAGCCACCCTCTTCTCCGTCGCACTCTCGTGGGGACACAACTTCATGTGGCTGACGGAACTCTTCTTCAACCACTTCCCGATGTACAACAAGTTCCGGGCGGTCTCCTCCATACTGATAGTGGCGGAGATCACGATGCCGCTGCTGGGCTTCCTCGCCGTCAAGCAGCTGATGGACGGCACCATCGAGAAGCCAAAGGCCATCAGGAGCATATTCACCGCTGCGGGAATCACCGCTGGTATCTGCTTGATGTTCGCCCTCTTCGGCGGCTCCATCTGCAGCTTCACGTCAGCATCCGACGCCCAGTTCTCGTCGCAGATTCCGGACTGGCTCTACAGTGCGATCATCAGTGACCGCGCGGCCCTGCTCAAGAGCGACAGCTGGCGCTCCTTCTTCTTCATAGCAGCGGCGGCAATAGTGCTCTGGATATTTGCGAAAGGCAAGCTCAAGCCCACTCTCATGGTGGTCATCCTGGGCCTTCTTGTCGTCATCGACATGTGGCCCGTCGACAGGCGCTACTTCAACGACGACAGCTTCATCGCCGCACGCAACGAGAAGGATGCCTTCAGCATGCAGCCGTACGAACAGATACTGATGCAGGACCCCGACCCTCATTTCAGGATAATGAACCTTACGGTCAACACCTTCAACGACGCGCGCAGTTCATACTACCTCAAGTCCATCGGCGGATACAGCGCCGCCAAGCTGCGCCGCTACCAGGACCTCATAGACGTCTATCTCTCGAAGGTCGACCTCCCCGTGGTGGGCATGCTCAACGGCAAGTACCTCATCACCCAGGACGAAAGCGGCATGGCGATGCCGCAGCAGAACCCCTATGCATTGGGCAACGCATGGTTCGTGGACGACATCATCGTCGCTGATGACGCCATTGGCGAGATCGAGATGCTCGGCCAGATAGACCTCTCCAACACCGCGGTGACCGACCGCAGCTTCGAGCAGTTCGTCGTGGGCGACAACTTGGGCCATGACGACGAGGCATCCGTCACGCTCCGGAAATACACCCCGAGATACATCGACTACGTGTCGCAGAGCTCCAAGCCCGGCACGATAGTCTTCTCAGAGATATACTATCCCTACGGTTGGAAGGCAACGATCGACGGCCGGAGCGCAGAACATTTCCGCGCGAACTACACGCTGCGCGCGCTCAACGTGCCTGCCGGACGCCACGAGATCCACTTCGAATTCGACCCCGACAGCGTGCGCAAGGGCAACCTGCTCAGCATGATATGCGTCATCACGATGTATGCCCTGACGCTCCTCATCGCGGCCGCGGCCATCATTCGCAAGACAAGACGCAGCAATGGCTAGGATTTCCATAATCACACCGGTCTACAATGTGCGCGACTTCATCGTCACGTGCATCGACTCGTTCGTGTTCCAGTCGATGGACGACCTTGAGGTCATCTTCGTCGACGACCACGGGCAGGACGACAGCATTGCGCTGGCCAAGAAATATCTTGAGGAATATGTGGGCAACATCAAATTCCGCTTCATCGCCACCGAAAGCAACTCCGGCCCCGCGGCTGCGCGCAATCTCGGCCTTGGCAAGGCGACGGGAGAATACGTTGCCTTCGTCGACAGCGACGACTGGATCGAGCCGCAGTTCTGCGAGCTCCTATACAAGGCCGCCTCTGGCAACCGCGCAGACATCGCATTGTGCGACATCTCGCTGGACAACGTGAGCGACGGCACATCCGAGGTCAAGAAAAACCCGTCGGTCCACAACGGCGAGTTCACTCCGAAGAACAGGCGCAAGTTCCTCAAGTCGTTCACCTCCTATTTCACGACCTACATCTACCGCCGCGAGTTCCTCGAGGAGAATGCCATCAGGTTCCCCGACACCCGCAGCGCAGAGGACAGCTGCTTCCTCACCTGCTGCCTGATAGCGGCAAGGCGCATCGCATCGGTACGCCAGGCGATGTACCACTACATGATCCGCAGCACCTCCCTCTCCATCTCCTCCGACTCGGGAAGATACCGCCAGAAACTCGAATCCTTCTCAAGGATGCTCGAATACGCAAGGTCGAGGGACCTCTATGACGCGAACCGCGACGAACTCGACTTCATCTACATCAAGAAAGCCTTCCTGATCTCTGTCTTCACCTACATCCGCAACACGGAGAAGCCCCAGAAGGAGGAAATCGTCTCCATCGCTCGCGAACTCGAGAAGAATGTCCCGCAGTTCCGCAACAACCGCTACCTGAGAGGAGACCTGAAGATACGCACCCTCTCCTCCCTCATCGAGAAGCACCCCAAGATTGCCATGAGCGTCATCTCGACATACCTCAAGAAGTCAAAGAAAATGCTCTAGTCCAAGATGGAAACTCCACGCATAAAGATATTCACCCGCTCGTTCGACCTGAAGCTCTACCGTATATCCCGCGAGCTCTACAAGGATCTCGGCTATCCGATCGTCCGTCTCACGGACCAGAGCGCCGACGGCTATTTCCATACCATGCTGAAGGACACCGAGTGCGACATCGCCATCAACATCGACGAGGATGCATTCATCATCGACCCCGAGGCCGTGCGCGACCTGGTGAAGACGATGATGGACGAGGGATGGGCCAACATAGGCTATTCAGACGGCGACGCAGCCACCACCGGACGCAACGCGGTCGTGACCAACCCCTTCTTCAACATCTTCAACCTTGCGCTTATCCGCACGAAATTCGACCGCAGCCTCCTTCACCGCAGGCTTGACGACAGCGAGCCGTACTATCCCTTCTTCTTCTGGATGGCATCGGAGTTCAGGACCTTGTATCTGCCTTGCCGCAAGCATTCCGACGGCATAACCACAGTGGCGCTCGACCGGATCGGCCGCACCGTCTGCCTCCACACATGGTTCTCGCGCTTCTATTCGATGCCCTCATGGCTTGTCAGGAAGATCGAGCCCTCGCAGGGCACCCAGAAGGCTCGCATCGACGCAATCATCGACGAAGCATATGCGACAAGGGGAATGCAGGTTCCCACCTTCACGGCGGCCGACCGCCTCGCCTTCACGGGCAACAAGATCCTCCGCTGGATGATCAAGGTTCCCCAGCGCATCTCGCGCTGGCCGTACAAGATCCGCCGCAAGATTGCCTCACGCAAGCGATAGCCCCATATGGTCTTCAACTCCATAGAATTCGCGATTTTCCTGCCGGCAGCCTTCCTACTCTACTGGTTCGTATTCTCGCGCAGCTGCAAGCTTCAGAACATCTTCATACTTGCGGCATCCTATCTCTTCTATGGATGGTGGGACTGGCGCTTCCTTTCCCTCATAGCCTTCACCTCGCTCTGCAGCTGGGCAAGCGGACTGCTCATCGAACGGCGCAGGAACGAGGGCGGAAACGCGCGCGCAATCAGCGTGGCCAACATCGTGGTCAACCTGGCGATACTCTGCCTCTTCAAATATCATGACTTCTTCGCGGAATCCTTCGCCCGCTGCTTCCTGGGCGGTCGCAGCGAGGGATTGCTGCTCCACCTGATACTGCCGGTAGGCATCAGCTTCTACACCTTCCAGGCGCTGAGCTACAGCATCGACGTCTACCGTGGCAAGATTGCGGCAACTCGCGACATCGTGCAGTTCTTCGCCTACGTGAGCTTCTTCCCGCAGCTCGTCGCAGGCCCGATCGAGAGGGCATCCAACCTCCTGCCGCAGTTCGCCAAGCCTCGCAGGCTCGACGCCGGCGAGGCGATTGACGGAGTCACACTTGCGCTGTGGGGCCTCTTCAAGAAGATGGTGCTCGCCGACAACTGCGCAATCTACGTCGATGCCATCTTCAGCTCGCCACAGGGACAGAGCGGCAGCACGCTGCTGCTGGCGGCGATACTCTTCGCGCTTCAGATCTACGGCGACTTCTCGGGCTACTCCGACATCGCCATCGGCACGGCGCGACTGTTCGGCATAAAGCTCAGCAGGAACTTCAACGTGCCCTATTTCAGCCGCGACATAGCCGAGTTCTGGCGCAGGTGGCACATCTCGCTGACAACCTGGTTCCGCGACTACGTCTACATCCCGCTCGGGGGCAGCCGCTGCAGCAAGGCGAAGGTAATACGCAACACCTTCGTGATCTTCCTCCTCAGCGGACTCTGGCATGGCGCCAACTGGACCTTCCTGGCATGGGGCGCATACCACGCGCTGCTCTTCCTTCCGCTGATCGTCACGGGACGCAACCGCCGCAACACCGGCCCCGTGGCCGAGGGGCGTGCGCTTCCTTCGGCCGCCGAATTCGGCAAGATGCTGCTCACCTTCCAACTTGTCACCATAGGATGGATATTCTTCCGCGCCGACAGCGTGCAGCAGGCCTGCAGCTACATCGCCGGCATCTTCGACAGTTCGCTCTTCAGCGCGCCGGCAATCTCCAATGCTGCGGACATGGTGCCGATACCGATAGCGATAATCGCAGTTGCAATCGTCGAGTGGACATGCCGCAACAACGCGAACGGCGCATGCTTCACGCCCAAGAGCAATGCGGCAAGAATCATCTTCTGCACTCTCACCGTCCTGCTCACAATATTCTTCGGGGCCAGCTCCGACTCGTTCATCTATTTCCAGTTCTGATGAGAAAGTTCCTGTCATACATGCTTGTCCTTGCAGCCGTCGTCATTGCGGCAGCGGCGCTTTGCGACCTTGCCGTCTCGAGGGGACTCTCCCGCGCGGAAAGCACGCCGCACGGCACGCTGAATGCCATCATGCGCGGCAATCTGGAGAACGACCTGCTGGTCCTGGGCAATTCCAGGGCTCAATGCTCCTTCGACCCGAGGGTCATCGACTCCCTGCTCGGAACCGACTCCCGCAACCTGGGCATCTCGGGCCAGCCGATCGGCACGAGCATCTTCCAATATTCGCTCTACCGCCAGCAGTGCGCCACACCTCCACGAATCATCATGGTGAACATCGACTTCATGGAACTCAACGTATGCAGCCCGGGGGTGGAACGTCAGCAGTACTATCCGTACATTCTGGACAGACGGTTTTCCGACATGCTGAGATTGAACAATTTCACATTCACCGACCGATACGTTCCGCTTGCACGTTACTTCGGTCAGTTCAAGACCGTCGCAACCGGCCTGGCGGCGCTTTTCGGACTCCAGCTCCACACGAGATGGGACCGCAACAGGTGCAAGGGATACTCGAACGTGGACGAGCCATTCGACTCAAGCGCCTTCGAGGCTGTCATCTCGGGAGATGAGAGGATCGACTGCGCCAACGATGCCGAAGCCGCAAGGATGCTCGAGGAGTTCTGCAAGGAGGCTGCAGCAGACTCGGTGAAGCTGTTCTTCGTCTATGCGCCCGTCTACCATGAGGTGCTTGACCACATCGATCAGGAAGCCACCATGGAGACTTTCCGCCGCATTGCCGAGGACAACGGCATACAGTTGCTGGACTACTCGCAAGACGAGATCGGACTCGACAGCACGCTCTTCTACAACGCGTGCCATCTCAACCACGAGGGAGCAGGAATGTTCTCAAGGAAGTTGGCTGAGCGCATCGCCGGCCTCATAAAAGGCGGCGAATCCTTCTGATGATGCCCTTGCAGGCGGAAATGCCGGCATGGCAGGGCAGCAGCGCCATGTTCAGCCAATAATACGGACAATCGCCGTAGCGACGGTTCATTATGCGCAGCGCACCGTCCACGCGGTAGCCTCGGCGTCCCCTCTCCTCCCTTGCGACATTCTGGCGGAAGCAGAGCAGGCTCACGTTGTAGCGCATGATGAAATCCATGAAGATGTCCCTGCGGATGGCGTCGTAGCATCGGCGGGAGAAATGGCCCTTCTCCACGAACTCCTCCCATATCGAGAGATAGTTTTCGACGAACACCTCATAGAAATTGAAACCGCCGTTGCTTCCCGCCGCAAGCCCCATGTCGATGATCTTGCGGTTGATGATGAGATTCTCCTCGGCAAGCGTCGACGAAAGCAAATAGAAGGGCATCTGGAGCAGGTACGAGCCGATGTATTTCTCCTGGTCCTGCAGCATCGCCACCGCCTCGCGACGGATGATGTTGCCGCTCATGAAGGTTATCCAGTAGCTGACCTTCCCAAGGAATTCCTCGCGGTTGGAGAAGACCTCGCTCCGCGGGCTCTGCCCCTTGTATTCCTTGATGTGGACAAGTCCGTAGTCGTGGCCTCGCAGGGAGTCGAGAAGGAACTTGACGGCGCCTTCGGTAAGGATGTCGTCATCTCCCAGCAGGAAGACATAGCGTCCCGAAGCGCTCCACAGGCACTTGAGGAAGTTGCGGTCAGGACCTATGTTCGAGTCGTTCCGGCTGTAGGTGACATTGAGCCCCTTCTCAACGAACTCCTCCACCACCTTTCGCGTATCATCGGTAGAGCCGTTGTCCGAGACGAAGAGCTCAAGCTCGCCGCGGTCGATGTCGCGCATCTGTTCCATCAGGCATGCAAGCGACTGACGGAGATATTGCGACCTGTTCCAGGTCGGAATGCAGATTGAGAGCAGGGGTTCAGGGTTCATTGTGCCACTCCTTTTTCTTTCTGATGAAAATAAGATACACCCAAGGCAGCGACATGAAGAGCGTCAGTGCGCAATAGCCGCAGGTGATGCCGTAGAGACCGAACATGCGACCCAGCAGAAGCGTCGAGAGCAGGCAGCAGACGCCCATCACGACAGACTGTACCAGCACCGGCTCCTGGTTGTGGCACCTCAGGTAGGTGGCCCAGGAGTTGACGAACTGGTTTGCGAGAAGCGGAAGCATCATCAGCAGCATCGGCAGGTAGCCGAGGAAGCGGTCTGCGAGCACCTCGCCGCGGAAACCCAGTTGGGTGACGTCCAGAAGCCAGATGCAGAAGAACATGCCCGCCAGCAGCACCGTACAGACCGCGACCATCTGGCGCAGCGTGCGGTTGAAGAGCGTGTCGAGCTCACCCCACTGGCGCAGCTCGACCATTCGCGAGTAGGTCGGCACCTTGGTGACCTGCCAGCTGAGCGCGAATGCCTGGATGGCATTGAGCACCGTCAGCGTCATGCCCATCTGGCCGGCAACCTGCGCGCCTTCGGTAGCGAAGAGCACGGGATTGAAGAGCTGGAAGATGAAATAGCCGCTTATCCAGCTGACGGCAATCTTCCACTGGAACGGGAAAATCTCCTTCATGTAGCTGATCTTCTCAGTTATCTTCTGCTTCCAAAGCACCGCGAAGCTCGTGCACAGGCGGGAATCGGAGCCGACGAAGAGAAACCAGATCAGGGAGCCGACAAGCGCGTTGACGGCTGCCGCATAGAGTTTCATGCCGAAGGCGAGCATCAGCCAGCACACGATCGGGATGACGAGCTGCTGGAAGAAGACGAGCTTGTTCATCTCCTTGACGTAGCCCAGGCCCATGTAGTAGGAGGTGAAGGGCGACTGGAAGAGCTTGAGCGCCGTGCTGAGGCTTATCACGATCCACGGGATGCGCCACTCCACCGCACCGCCGCTCTTGTCGTAGCGGTTGAAATAGATGAAACCGGCCACTATGATGACCAGCAGGAAGAGCAGCGTCACTACGGCATACCATTTCGTACAGAAACGGAGCAGGTATGCGAGCCTCGAACGATGGGTCTCGTCTCCCGTCACGCTGCCGTCCGGCTCGATGGTCAGATATGCGGTCTCATGTGCGACATATTGCGTGATGATGCCGGTGAATCCGAGCTCGAAGAAGACCTGTATGGCGAGAATGCTGCCGAAGGTGAAATAGAAGCCCTGCTCCTCTCCGGTGAGGAATGCACCGATGAAGAATATTGAGATGACGCCGGCGACAGCCTGCACCACGCGGGCCGCGGATGAATAGGCGATCGCGCCGTCAAGCCCGATCTTCCTGCCCATCGATCCTATCATTCGCCTTGCCTTCATCTATTTCTTCTATTACATCGAAAGCTTATGGTCTATCACCCTTGTGAATCCTTCCCTTATGCCGACACTCGGCTGCCAGCCGAGAGATTTCATGCGTGAGACGTCGGGAAGCACGCACTTCACGGCACCTGCCGTGACGCGGTCCTTCTCGTCTATGTCGAACACTCTCTTGAGGCCGAGTTCGGGGCGCACGGAGACAAGCAGCGACGCGAGGTCACCCACGGATATCTCGCCGTCGGGATTGCCGACATTGTATGGCGTGCCGTCCACGCCGTCGAGCAGCACCTTGATGAAAGCCGTCGTGGCGTCGGTAACGTAGCAGAACGCCCTTCTCGCCTCACCCGTGCTGCGGAGCACGATGTCACGGCCGTTGACTATGTCGTTGACGAAATCCGCGAAGACACGGCCGTCGTCCAGCTTCATGTTGGGGCCGTAGGTATGGAATGGCCTGACCGACTTCGCATGGGTGCCGTACTGGAGGTTGTAGGCGGAGCACATCTGCTCTCCCATCCTCTTGCTCTCGGCATAGCAAGACCTTACGGAGACGGGATCGACCTTGCCGTAGGAATCTTCGCTGATGAGCAAGTCGGGGGAAGTGCCATAGACCTCGGCAGAGCTGAAGAAGAGCACCGACTCGCAGCTTTCGCGGCGCGCCAGTTCGAGAACGTTCGCAGTGCCCTTGACATTTGCCATGAGAGTGCCCACGGGATCCTTCGAGTAGTATTTCGGACTCGCCTGGCTAGCCGCATGCACAATGAAATCGACATGGGGGAAATCCTTGTATTCCTCGCATACATCCTGCTGGAGAATTGTCAGGCGGCTGTCGTCAGCCCACTGGCCGAATGCATCGCGCGCCTTCGAAGCGTTGCGCACCTGCGCCGTCACGGAAAGGCCGAGGGAGTGGAGCGTGTCAGCCTCCAGGAGGGAGAGCACCACATACGACGGCAGCATGCCAGAAGCGCCGGTCACAAGCACCCGCTTGCCGGCGAAACGGTGCCAATCAATCAGAGGGGAAGCGCATATCTCGCGCAAGTCGTTCAGGATGACGTTCTTTTCCATGTCGCTATTCAAAGTTTCAGTCCTTCATGTTCCCTGAGGTACTGCTGGTTGCCTACCACTGCTGCGAATTCGTCCGGTATGGCGATGCGCCTCACCTTCGGGAAGAAGGATATCCTGCCGGCTGCATGGAGGTCGCTCAGCCTCTCGACGATTGCCGAGCCCATGCCGCACGATAGCTGGTGCTCCTCGATCGTAACAAGTCCGTCGGGATGCGACTGCGCAATTGCGGCAAGCTGCGCATCATCCAGCGGCTTGACGAACGGAACGCTGTAGAGGTCGTACGGCAGCGCACGCTCCTCGACCTGACGGCGCGCGTCATGGAGGATGTTGCCGCATGCAAGTACGGCAGTGGTGTTGCCTTCCCTGACAAGTACGGGAACGATGTCACCCGGGGAAAGTGTCAGTGTCTCCTCATCATGGACCCGCTTCTCCCCCGCCTTGCCGAGGCGGATGTACATCGGGCCGTCATATGAGGCCGAAAGGCTCGCGATGGCGCGTGCCTCGACGGGATCGCCGGGTGTCGCGACCGCCATGTTCGGGATGACGCGGATAGCGCCTATCTCCTCGGTGGCCTGATGAGTGGCGCCGAGGCTGCCATAGGCATAGCCTGCACCGACGGAGACGATCTTGACGTTCGCCACGTGATATGCAATGTCGTTGCGGATCTGCTCGAGGCAGCGCAACGTCGGGAAGTTTCCTATGGAATAGATGTAGACATTGTAGCCCTCCATCGAGAGTCCCGCGGCAACGCCTGCCATGTTCTGCTCGGCGATGCCGGCATTGAGGAACCTGTCGGGAAAGGCCTCGGCGAAGGGTTCGACGACATGGTATCCGAGGTCGCCGACCATGAGGAAGATCCTCTCATTTGTGCGTGCCTCCTCAAGAAGCTGGTTTATGAAGCTCGTCCTCATTTCAGTTCCTCCATTGCCTGTTTGTATTCTTCTTCGTTCGGGGCGCTGTAGTGGAACCGCAGGTTGTGCTCCATGTAGCTGACGCCCTTTCCCTTGACGGTGTTTGCCACGATGAAGGTCGGACGCCCGGTGCACGCCTCGAAACTGTCGAAGGCGGAAATGACCTGTCTGACGTCGTTGCCGTCGATCTCGACGGTGTTCCACTTGAACGAGCGCAGCTTGTCGGCCACGGGGTCGAGCGAAAGCACGTCCGCAGTGTCGCCGAGCGCCTGCATGCCGTTCTTGTCGAGAATGACGCATAGGTTGTCGAGCGAGTGATGGGCCGCGAAGGCGATGGCCTCCCAGTTGCTGCCCTCGTCCAGTTCGCCGTCGCCGATGATGCAGAAGACACGGTTGCCGCGCCCTTTTCGCTTGGCGCCAAGGGCCATTCCGCATGCCACCGGAAGTCCGTGGCCCAGGCTGCCCGTCGAGAGCTCGACGCCCGCGAGCTTGTGGCTCACGTGCTCGAAATATTGGGAGCCGTTGCGGCAGTAGTTCTCCATCAGGTCGTCCAGGTCGATGAACCCCTTGAGGGCCAAGGCCGCATAAAGGGAGGCGCAGTTGTGCCCCTTGCTCTCGATGAAGCGGTCGCGCATCGGATCGTCCACCCTGTCGGGCGAGCAGCGGAGCACCCCGTCGTAGAGCACCGCAAGGATGTCGGCCTGCGAGAGCGCGCCACCCGTGTGCGAGGTGTTCGTCCTGTGTGCCAAGGTGACGGCAATGCGCCGTATGTCCCTTGCAAAGCGTTCGGTCTTTTCTATTTCAAGTTCACTTTTCATCGGCAGAGAGAAAGGAATCAATTTCTTCGACACAAAGGTCATATACGTTTTCGCCGGCATAGCGGCTGTACCAGTCGGCAGTCAGGGCGGCGCATCCGGCGGCGTCAAGTCTCGGGCGCCAGCCGAGCCGCGTCACTGCCTTGGTGATGTCAAGCAGCAGGAGGTTCGCCTCGTGCGGCGCCTCCGTCGTGGAGACATCCTTCAGCGAACCTCTGCCGAATGCAGAGACAATCGCGGAAGCCACCTCCCAGACAGTCATCACGGAGTTCGGCTCCGGGCCGAAGTTCCACCCTTCGCAATATCCCGTCGGATCCTCCCACATCCTTTGTGCGAGAAGAAGATAGCCCGAGAGCGGCTCGAGCACATGTTCCCACGGGCGCACAGCCCTGGGGCTGCGGATTTCCACCGGACGGCCGGCCTCGATGGCACGGATGCAGTCAGGCACTATCCTGTCCTTCGCCCAGTCGCCGCCGCCGATGACGTTGCCGGCACGGACGCTGGCGAGGCTGACGTGGTGCTTGACACCGTAGTCGGCGGGATTGAAGAAGCTGCGGCGCCACGACTGTATCGCTATCTCGCAGGCTCCCTTTGACGACGAATATGGATCATAGCCGCCGAATGGGTCGTCCTCGCGGTAGCCGCGCATTATCTCGCGGTTCTCGTAGCACTTGTCCGTCGTGACCATCACGGCAACCTTCACGCTCCCGGTGGCCCTTATGGCCTCCATCACGTTGACGGTGCCCATGACGTTTGTCTGGTATGTCTCGACGGGCATCTCGTAGCTGAGCCTGACAAGGGGCTGTGCGGCGAGGTGGAACACGATCTGGGGCTCATATCGTGCAAATATCTCCTTCATGGCGTCAAGGTCGCGGATATCGGCGCGGATGTCCGCCATGATGCTCGACCCGATGCCGGAAAGGACGAAGTTGTCGCGCTCGGTCAGCGGATCGAGGCCTACGCCCACCACCTCCGCTCCGAGCTCCCTGAGCCAGATGCAGAGCCACGAACCCTTGAAGCCCGTGTGACCGGTGACCAGCACCCTCTTTCCATTGAAGAAACCGTCGAAAATGTCTTTCATCTGGAGCAATATTCCTTTATTGATTCAATCATGTATTCAAGTTTCTCCTGCGTCATTCCGGGATAGACACCGATCCAGAAGGTATCGTTCATGATGCGGTCGGTGACCTCCAGGGTGCCGCAGACGCGATAGTCGGTGCCGTCGACGTATTGCGCGAAGGCGGGATGCTTCAGCAGGTTGCCGGCAAAGAGATTGCGCGTCTGTATCCTGCGGCTCTCGAGGAACTGCGTCAGGTCGTTGCGGGTGAATCCCGCATCGGGCTTGACGGTGATCAGGAAACCGAACCAGCTCGGACGCGAATTCTCTTCGGCGACCGGCAGGATGATGCCCGCAGTGCCCTCGAGCCCCTTTCGCAGAGTCTCGAAGTTGCGGCGCCTTGCCTCCACGATGTCATCGAGCTTCTCCAGCTGGGCGCATCCGATGGCCGCCTGCATGTCGGTGGCCTTGAGATTGAAGCCCAGATGGCTGTAGACATACTTGTGGTCATAGCCGAGCGGAAGTTCGCCGAACTGCTTGCTGAAGCGGCATCCGCAGGTATTGTCCACGCCTCCGACGCACCAGCACTCGCGGCCCCAGTCACGATAGGAGTTCACGAGCCTGTGCAGCAGGTCGTCGTCAGTATATACCGCTCCGCCCTCTCCCATCGTCATATGGTGTGGCGGATAGAACGAACTTGTGCCGATGTCGCCGATTGTGCCCGTCTTGCGCCACTTGCCGTCGATGAGATATTCCGAACCGAGCGCGTCGCAGTTGTCTTCGACCAGCCACAGTCCATGACGGCGGCAAAAATCCACCACGGCCTGCAGATTGAACGGGTTGCCGAGGCTGTGGGCAAGCATCACCGCCTTCACCTTGGGCGACCAAGCCGCCTCGAGCATGTCGGCGTTGATGTTGTATTGCGGAATGGTCATGTCCACGAAGACTGGAACGGCACCATACTGCACCATGGGGGCGACAGTCGTCGGGAAACCGGCGGCAACGGTAATCACCTCGTCGCCGCGCATGATCCGACGCTCACCGAGCTCCGGCGCAGTGAGCGCGTAGAAGGCAAGCAGGTTGGCCGACGAGCCAGAATTGACGAGGGAGCAATGCTTTACTCCCAGCCACGAGGCGAAGGAGCGCTCGAAACGGGAAGCCCACGGACCCGCCGTGAGCCAGAAGTCGAGCGAGGCATCGACAAGGTTGACCATCTCCTCTGCGTCGTAGAACCGGCCGCCGTAGTTGATGCGGCTTTTCCCGGGCACGAACGGAGTGCCGTCGACGTGCGCCAGCTCATGGTATCTTCTCGTAAGGTCGAGAATCTGCCGTTTCAATTTCTCCTTCTCTTCCATAGGCTGCAGTTTACCATTTCTTCCACGGTGCTCGGCCCTCGGCCAGGAGTTTCTCGAGCATGTTCTTCTCGCGGATGTTGTCCATGCACTGCCAGAAGCCCTCGTGCATGTAGGACATCAGCTGGCCTTCGCTTGCCAATGTGGCGAGCGGCTTCTTCTCGAAGACGGTGTCGTCACCCTCGAGATAGTCGAAAATCTCGGGATTGAGGACCATGTAGCCGGCGTTGATCACCGAGCCGTCGGAGATGTTCTTCTCGCGGAACGACTTGACGGCATTGTCTCCTCCGATGTCGAGCACGCCCTTGTCCTGGACCATCTTGACAGCCGTAAGGGTCGCGATCTTGCCGTGCGAGCGATGGAATTCGAGGAGCCTGTTCATGTCCACGTCGCAGACGCCGTCGCCATAGGTCATGAAGAAGGGCTCGTCGCCCACATAGTCGCGGATGCGGCGGATGCGGCCGCCAGTCATGGTGTTGTATCCGGTGTCGACGACCGTCACGCGCCAGGGCTCCACATGCGTGTCGTGGAAGGTGATTTCGTTCCGGCCGTTGCGATAGTCGAAAGTCACGTCACTCGAGTTGATGAAGTAGTTCGCAAACCACTCCTTGATGTATTCCTGCCTGTATCCGGCGCAGATGATGAAATCCGTATGGCCATAATGGGCATACTCCTTCATGATGTGCCAGATGATAGGCATTCCGCCGATCTCGATCATCGGCTTCGGCTTGATGACCGATTCTTCAGAAATCCTCGTGCCGAATCCACCGGCAAGCAGTACTGTCTTCATTTATTGTTCCTCCTTTGCGTCACGGGCAATCCCGCAGGCGCTGCGAAGCGCATCCAGGTAGCCGTGACCATATTGCATGTCGGGTTCGAGGTAGTTGCCTTCGCCCCACTCGTTCCACGACTTTATGAAAATGAGCCTGTGCTCCTCGCTCTTGCCGCTGACAAGAGAGAGTGCGCGGCGCGTAATCTTCTCGAACTCCTCGGGAGTGCTCTTGACATAGACGGCATCCTCGCGGTTGCGCGGAGTACGGTCCCAGTTGGGCACTAGCGTAGGATAAACATTTTCCCTCGCCTCCGCTCCGATGAGCATGTGGCGGTTGATCTGCGACTGACGGAACACGAACGGGCGCCTGATGCCGAGCTTCTGCGAGACGAAGTCATGCAGGGAGCTGCGCACGATGCCGCGGGCCATGATCTGCGCGAACTGGTGGTTGTCCGTTGCGACGGCATCGAAGCCCATCTCCAGCACGGTGGCGATGCGGTTTTCAGCAACCGCCTCGTCATCCTTGAGGTTGTGCGCCTTGCTCTTGATGTATGAGGTGGGGTTGGCCGTGCGGACGATGCCGACGAAATGGAAGTCTCCGAGGCCGGAGGCCGCGGCAAGTTCCCTCCACTGCGCGATGAACTCCTTGATTCCTTCGAAGCGGAAGGGGTCGAAGATCGCGAAGAGAGGACGTCCGTCCACGCGCATGTAGCGGCTGTCTCGGAAAGCCTCGAGGAGCGTATTGAAATGCAGCTCGTTGTCTTCACGTCCGGGATATTTCTGCTCCGCTATCATCACCGAGTCCTTGATCCTGGAGGTCTTGTTGGTCCAGGTGCTTGTCTGCCAGCTGTGGTTGGCCCAGCAGAGGCAGAACGGGAAGTCGGGACTGTGGCTCGCAAGCACCTCGTTGAAGGGGCGCTCGAGCAGCTGGCGGCCTTCTCCGAACCAGTAGTGGTAATAGCAGAAAGCCTCTATGCCGGCATCGGCGGCAAGGCGAGCCTGCGCCTCGCGCACTTCCGGCATCCTGAGGTCATAGAAACCCAGGTCCGCGGGAACGCGCGGCTGCACATGCCCACGGAAGAGTGGCTTCGCCTTGGCCACGTTGGTCCACTCGGTAAAGCCCTTGCCCCACCACTTGTCATTCTCTGGGATGGGGTGAAACTGCGGCAGATAGAATGCCACGAACCGGCACTTGTCGTTTTTCATAGGGACTCCTCCATTTCCATTGTGCGGCTGGGGTTGCCGAAAGGGACGTTTTCACCCACAGTGATGCACTTCCGGCCCTTCAGGAGCCTTGCACGCGGTTCGAACATGCTGCCGCTGCCGAACGAGGCGAACGCCCCCCTGCGGCATGCGGTGCAGGCTCTCCTTCGAATCGAATGGAGACCACTGCAGAACTCGGTCATCACTTTTCCCATTGTCAAGAGGGTTGTATCGTTACTCGACCTCGGCCATCTTCTGCGCCGCTTCCATCACGCGCAGGAAGTTGCCGCCTGCGATCATCTTGATCTCGTGCTCCTTGTAGCCACGCTTGCGGAGCTCGATGATGATCTTCTGCATCTTGCTGATGTCTTCCAGGCCGGAAGGACAGGTGTCGATGCCGTCGAAGTCGCTTCCGATGCCGACATGCTTCACGCCTACGAGCGAGACTGCATGGTCGATGTGGTCCACGATCTTCTTGTATGAGGGACGCGGAAGCGAATTCATGAACTCGGTCTTCTGCTTGAGGTCGTCCTGGAGAGCGGTGTTGCCCTGGTCCTTGCGCCAAGCCTTGTCGGCAGCGTCGAATGCGTCGTCTGCATCGCCGAAGCGGGGATCCTCCTCCTCGAGGAACGAGGGGCAGAAGTTGATCTGGATGACTCCTCCCTTCTCGGCAAGGGCCTTGATCATGTCGTCGGTCATGTTGCGACGGTGGCCGCAGAGCGCGCGGCAGCAGGAATGGGTCGCGACGACCGGAGCCTTCGAATACTTGAGCACATCCCAGAACGAGTCGTCGGAGAGATGCGACACGTCCACGAGCATGCCGAGACGGTTCATCTCGGCGATGACCTCCACGCCGAACGGGCTTACTCCGCCCCACTTCTTGTCCTTCGGGCCGCATGAGTCGCAGATCTCGTTGTGGCCTGCGTGGGTGAGCGTCATGTAGCGTACGCCCATGCGGAAGAACATCCTGAGCATTCCGAGGTCCTTCTGGATGGGAAGGCCGTTCTCCATGCCGAGGAAGATCGAGATCAGGCCGTTCTTTGCGTTGCGGCGTGCCTGGGCCGGAGTGAAGGCCAGTGCGACCTTGTCAGGGTTCGCCTCCACGGAGTCATAGACACAGGAGACGAGCTCCAGTGCGCGGTGCGTAGCCTCGTCGGGAGTCAGTGCGTTGGAAGTGTATATTGCGAAGAACGAACCGTTGACGCCGCCTTTCTTCATCCTGTCATAGTCCACATGGGTGACGGGATATTTGCCGGGGACGTAGCCCTGTTCCACTTTGCGGCCGAAATCGGCGCCCTTTGCGAGCATCAGGGGAGCATCGCAGTGCGAGTCGAGAAGGAATATTGCCATAGTATCGGAATTTATCTGTTGTTATCTGATTTTCTTGAGTGTTGCGCCTCGGCTGATGTCCTTGGTCCTAAGGTCGAGGTTGCGGTCGGCCCTGTAACGGCAGGAAGACATGCCGGAGAGTTCGACCTCGAGTTTGTGTGAGACGTAGATCCTGGCCTTTGTCGTGCCGGAGAGCCTGACGTCGGCATTGTCGATCTCGAAGGAATCCGCATTGAGGTTCGAAGCTCCGCCTCCCTTGAGGTCGAGATTGTCGCAGGAGCCTTCCAGTTCAACCCTGGAAGCACCGGACAGGTTGATCTCGACATCCGTAGCGACCAACTTCGCATTGATCTTCGACGAGCCTGCGACACTGAGTTCGGCATCACTTGAGTGGCAGATCATCGAAAGCATGGAGGAGCCGCCCATGTCGAGCTTGAAGTCGCGGCATGAGACGTCGAGGGAGGTTATGTTGGTGGCACCGCTCTGGTTGAGGCAGAACGTGCGCGGGCCGACGTTGAACTTGTCGTTGCTGCGGAAGGTGCTTACTCCGGAGAGGGTGAGTCCCTCAAGCGTGGGAAGCGACACCTTGATCTCGGAGACGACATCCTTCATGTTGCGCATCTTGCCGGGAAGCTTCTTGTAGCAGACCACGAGCGTTCCGTGGTCGACGGAAACTGAAAGATAGGGTTCGTACTCTTCGGAAACTGTTATCTCTACGAAATGATCGTCGCTGCATGAAGCAACAACTGCAAAATTGCCAGATACGTTGAGTTCGGTGAAGGACTCCAGGTCGGTGAATTCCCTTGTAACGGTCTTGCCGCTGAGCTGGGCGTAGGACGGCACTGAAGCAGCAACCATCAGGAATGCTGCGAACACAAATGAAACGATTTTCTTCATATCAATTCTGTTTTGTAGTTATTTTCTTTAATCAAAGTCTTTGTCTGACCACTTCGTACATCACTATGGCGGCGGCCACCGAGACGTTCAGGGAACCTATCTCCCCGTTCATCGGAATCTTCGCCTCGTCGGTGCAGAGGTCGAGCACCGACTGCGAGATGCCGTGACCTTCCGAGCCCATTATGATGACGGTAGGTTTACGGAAATTGACATCATACAAATATCCTTCCGCTTTTTCAGTGGCGGCAACCGTCTGGAAGCCGGCATCGAGCAGATAGAAGAGCGGGATGCGAAGATTCGGCACCTTGCATACCGGAATGCGCAGCAACGCGCCAGCGGAAGTCTTGATGGCGTCGGCGTTGATTGCCGCGCCGCCCTTGGCCGGGAGGATTATGCCGTCGATGCCGGCACACTCCGCGCTGCGCGCTATCGCGCCGAAGTTGCGCACGTCGCTCACGCCGTCGAGGACCAGGAAGACGGGAGCCTCCTTGCGGCTCATCGCCATCTCGATCATCTCGTCGTAAGGGACGTAGTCTATCTGTGAAATGTATGCTATCACACCCTGGTGCGCCCCCTTGACGAGATAGTTCATCTTCTCGCCAGGCACGAACTGCCAGGGAATCTCCTTTTCCTTGAGCAGGTCGAGCAGTTCCTTGAACTGCTGTCCTTCGAGGCCCTGACGGAGCAGGACCTTCTCGAACTTGCGGCCGGCCAGGATGGCCTCCTTGACCGGATGCATTCCGAACAGGTAATGGGATTTCTTTTCTTCTTCTGCCATGTCTAGTAAATATCAATTGTCAAGTTCGGCCCACTCGTCCATCTTCATGTCAAGGTCCCTCTTGTACTCGAGATACTGACGGGTGAGATCCATTATGTCGGTGTCGGGCTTCGGTTCGGAGAGCTGCGCCTCCACCTGTGCCATCTTCTGCTCAAGGTCCGCAATCTGCTTCTCGAGAAGGTTCAGGCGGTTCTTCACCCTCTTTGCCTCGCGCGAAGCCGCGCGCATCTTCTCGTACTCTTCCTTGGACATCTGGCTCTGGCGGGGCTTCTCCTCTTCCTGACGGGCCACGCCCTGCGGAGCGGGCTGCGAAGGACGGAACGCAGTCGTCGATGCCGGTGCGGCAACGGGCTTGCGGGCAGCGATCTCGAAGTCGCGGAAGGAGTCCACCTTCTTGCTGCGCAGGAATTCGTCGACGCCGCCAAGGTGTTCCTTGATGTGGCCGTCGGTGAACTCGTAGACCTTGTCGACGAGGCCGCTGAGGAAGTCTCGGTCGTGCGAAACGACAATCAGCGTGCCGTCGTATTTTGCGAGAGCCTGCTTGAGCACGTCCTTCGAGCGGATGTCCATGTGGTTGGTCGGCTCGTCGAGCGCCAGCAGGTTGTAGGGGTTGAGCATCAGGCGGGCCATCGCCAGGCGCGAGCGCTCGCCGCCGCTCAGGACGCTGACCTTCTTGTCGATGTCCTCTCCCTTGAAGAGGAACGCCGCGAGGATGTCGCGAAGCTTGGGCCTCACCTCGCCCACCGCGATCTTGTCGAGCGTGTCGTAGACGGTGTCGCTGCCGACGAGCACGTCGTTCTGGTTCTGCGCGTAGTAGCCGATGTTGACGTTGTGTCCCACCTTGGCCTCGCCCTCATACGGCCAGAGGTCATGCATCAGCACGCGCATCATGGTGGTCTTGCCCTCGCCGTTGCGGCCGACGAAGGCCACCTTCTCGCCGCGCTTGACTGTCATCGAGACATCCTTGAGAACCTCCTTGTGGGGATTCTCGTATGCCACCGAGGCATCCTTCACGAGGAAGGCCACGTCGCCGGAGCGCGGAGCCGGCGGGAACTTTATGTTGAGCGTCGAAAGGTCCTCCTCGTCTATCTCGATGCGCTCCAGGCGGTCGAGCTGCTTGATGCGCGACTGGACCTGGTTGCTCTTGGTAGGCTTGTAGCGGAACCTCTCGATGAAATCTTCCGTCTTCTCGATCATCCTCTGCTGGTTGGCATAGGCCGCCTTCTGCTGCGCGATGCGTTCCTTGCGGAGTTCGACGTACTGCGAATAGGGCACCTTGTAGTCGTAGACGTGGCCGAGCATTATCTCCACAGTGCGGGTGGTGCAGTTGTCGAGGAAGCGGCGGTCGTGCGAGATGAGCACCAGCGCGCCTCCGAAGTCCTGAAGGTAGTCCTCAAGCCACTGGATGGATTCGATGTCGAGATGGTTGGTGGGCTCGTCGAGCAGCAGCACGTCAGGCTTGCGCAGCAGGATCTTCGCCAGCTCTATGCGCATGTTCCACCCCTGGCTGAAGGTCGAGGTGCTGCGCTGCAGCTCGCTGCGCTTGAAGCCGAGGCCGAGCAGCGTGCGCTCAGCCTGCTGGAGCGGCGGCTCGCTGCCCATCAGCGATATGGTGTCGCTGATCTCGTTCAGGCTCTCGATCAGCTTCCGGTAGTCGTCCGACTCGTAGTCGGTCCTTTCGGCAAGCTGCGCCGAGATGGAATCCATCTTGGCGTTGAGCTCATAGAACTCGGCAAATGCCTTGAGAGTCTCGTCGATTACGCTCAGGTCACCCGTGTGCTCCATTATCTGGGGCAGGTAGCCCACCTTCTGTCCGACGGGCATCAGAATCTTGCCCGAGGTCGGGGACTGCAGCCCCATGATGAGCTTGAGCACGGTTGACTTGCCGGCTCCGTTCTTGCCCACAAGACCGATGCGGTCACGGTCGTTGATGTGGAAGTTTATGTTGTCCAGCAGCGTATAGCCGCCGAACGAAACGGTAAGGTCGTTGATGGAAATCATTTTTCACCTCCTTCCGCCGCCGTTGCGGGGTCCTGTGGCTCTTCTTCGTCCACCTCATCATCCTCTGCCGGCGCAGGGCGCGTCACCCAGATGCTCACCTCATAGAGCAGATACAGCGGCACTGCCACGAAGAAGAGCGTCACCGCATCGCCCGAAGGGGTGATTATGGCGGCCAGAGTGACCAGGATCACGATTGCATGCCTGCGGTATTCCTTGAGCAGCTGCTTGTTGATCAGGCCGAAGCGTGAGAGGAGCGCCGCCAGCACGGGCATCTCGAAGACGATGCCCATGATGAGGATCAGCGACATGAACATGCCGATGTAGGACCTCAGGTTGATCTGGTTCGGCACATCGGGAGAGACCTGATAGGTGCCCAGGAAACGCACGGTGAGCGGCAGCACGAGCAGATATCCCACCACCACGCCGAGATAGAACTGGATGGCGGCGAAGCCGAACGACTTCTGCACCGCCTTCTTCTCGTTCTCGTAGAGTGCGGGACGGATGAACGTCCAGAGCTCGTAAGCGATGAAGGGCACTGAAATGACCAGGGCCACCAGGAACGCCACGCGCAGGTGCGTGAAGAACTGGGCCGTCATGTCGACGTTGATCATCTCGATGGTGAAGCTCTCCAGAGGCTTGAGCCCCAGGAAGGCCAGCAGCGAGTCGAATGCCCGGTAGGTGACGAACTCGGACGTGAGCGGCGCGAGGATGACTTCGAACATCACCTTCTTGCAGAAGAATGCCGCGACCATCAGGACCAACAATATCGCGGACGACTTGATGAGTACGCTCCTCAATTCGTCCAGGTGCTCCCAGAAGGTCATGTCACGATCGTCCGCCCTCTTGTTCATCGCCGTTTACTTCTTGTCGTCGTCAGTGCTCTTGATCTCTTTCTCTATCTCCTTGACGTCGTCCTCGACCTCCTTCATTCCCTGCTTGAAACTCTTGACGCCCTTGCCGAGGCCTTTCATCAACTCGGGAATCTTCTTGCCTCCGAAGAGAAGCACGACGATGAAGAGGATTATGAGTACTTCAGCCCATCCGACTGATCCGAAAAGTAGTAAGGTCTTCATATCTTTTTGGTTTTTATTGTTTTAGAGAGATTGGAGTCTCTGTTTGAGATTTTCTATCTTGGTTGTCGCGTCGGCGAGCTTCTTGCGCTCGAGCTCCACCACCTGTGCAGGCGCATTCGCCACGAAGCGCTCGTTGCCGAGCTTTGCGTTGACTCCGCGCAGGAAGCCCTCGTAGCGCTGGATTTCGGCAAGGATCTTTGCCTTCTCGGCCTCCGTGTCGATCATGCCCTCGAGGGGAACGCTGAACTGTGTCGTGCCTACCATGAAGGTCTGGGAAGCGCTTGAAGTGAACTCGTCCACCGGCTTGACCTCGGAGACATTCGCCATCTTGGTGATGATGCCCGCGACCCTCATCGGGAAGTCGCCGCGGACCTGGAGCGAAAGACTCTCCTTCGGCGAGATGTTCTTGGTCTGGCGGATGGCGCGCAATGCGACGACGGCCTCGCAGGCAATCTCGAAGTCGGTGATGAGGCTGCTGTCGAAAGGCTCAGCCTTCGGCATCATCTGAAGCATGACGGTCTCACCCTCCTTGCGCTCCTCGATGTTGTGCCAGAGCTCCTCGGTGATGAAAGGCATCACCGGGTGCAGGAGCTTGAGAAGCGCGTCGAAGTAGCGGATCGTTGCGTCATATGTCGCCCTGTCCACGGGGTTCTGGACACCGTCGGTGAACGAAGGCTTGATCAGCTCGAGGTACCATGCGCAGAAGTCGTCCCAGAAGAGCTTGTAGAGGGACTTGACAACGTCGTTGATGCGGAAGTTGTCATAGTCGCGGTCTACCTCCTGGATCGTGCGGCTGAGCTTCGCGGCGAACCAGTCGACTGCGATGCGGTTCTCCTCGCTCTGGGGCACGTCTGCGACCGTCCAGCCCTTGACCAGGCGGAACGCGTTCCATATCTTGTTGCTGAAGTTTCTTCCGAGCTCGACCTGGCTCTCGTCGAAGAGGATGTCATTGCCCGCGGAGGTGCAGAGCATGATGCCGAGGCGGACACCGTCGGCGCCGTATTTCTCGATCAGGCCGATCGGGTCCGGGGAGTTGCCGAGCTGCTTGCTCATCTTGCGGCCGAGCTTGTCGCGTACGATGCCCGTGAAATAAACGTTTCTGAAGGGAACGTCGCCCATGTACTCCTCGCCTGCCATGATCATTCTGGCAACCCAGAAGAAGATGATGTCAGGAGCGGTCACAAGGTCGCAGGTCGGATAGTAGTATTTGATCTCCTTGTTGCCGGGGGTGTTGATGCCGTCGAAGAGGCTGATCGGCCAGAGCCAGCTCGAGAACCATGTGTCGAGGGCGTCCTCGTCGCGGCGGAGGTCCTCCAGGCGGAGATTCTCACAGCCTTCGATCTTGCGGGCCTTCTCGAGCGCCTCCTCCGGTGTCAATGCGACAACGTAGCGCTCTTCCTCGCCTTCAACCTCGGGAAGGAAGTATGCGGGGATCCTGTGGCCCCACCAGAGCTGGCGGCTGATGCACCAGTCCTGGATGTTCTCCAGCCAGTTGCGGTATGTGGAGACGAACTTTGTCGGGTGGAACTTGATCTTGCCCTCGAGCACCGGCGGCAGCGCGAGGTCGGCGAAGTGTTTCATGTTGAGGAACCACTGCTTGCAGAGGCGCGGCTCGACGGCAGTGTCGGAGTTTCTCTCGGAATAACCGACCTTGTTGTCGTAGTCTTCGACCTTCTCCATCAGGCCTGCAGCCGCGAGGTCCTTCGCAATCTGCTTGCGGCAGACCATTCGGTCCATTCCCACATAGAGCGGAGAAGCCTCGGAGATGGTGGCGTCGGGATTGAAGATGTCGATTGTCTCGAGGTCATGAAGCTTTCCGAGGTTGTAGTCGTTCACGTCGTGTGCAGGAGTGACCTTGAGGCAGCCGGTACCGAACTCGATGTCGACATAGCGGTCCTCGATGACGGGAATCACGCGGCCGACGAGCGGCACGATGACCTTGTGGCCGCGGAGCCACTGGTTCTTCGGGTCCTTGGGGTTGATGCACATGGCGGTATCGCCCATGATTGTCTCCGGACGGGTCGTGGCGACGACAGCGTAGTACTTGCCGTTTTCGTCCTTGTGGAGGACTTCACCCTCCTCGCCGGTCGGGACCACGGGATTGACGTCCGCGTCAGCCACATAATATCTCAGATAGAAGAGCTTTGACTTCTCGTCGCGGTATATGACCTCCTCGGTCGAAAGCACGGTCTGGGCCTTCGGGTCCCAGTTGACCATGCGCAGGCCCCTATAGATCAAGCCTTTGTCATAGAGGTCGACGAAGACCTTGAGGACGGACTCGCTGCGCAGCTCATCCATCGTGAAGGCGGTGCGGTCCCAGTCGCAGCTTGCGCCGAGGCGGCGGAGCTGCTTGAGGATGATGCCTCCGTGCTCATGGGTCCATGTCCATGCATGCTCGAGGAACTGTTCGCGGGTGAGGTCGCGCTTGCGGATGCCCTGCTCCGCGAGACGGTTGACCACCTTTGCCTCGGTGGCGATGGATGCGTGGTCGGTGCCGGGCACCCAGAGCGCATTCTTGCCCATCATCCTTGCGCGGCGCACAAGGACGTCCTGCAGCGTGTTGTTCATCATGTGGCCCATGTGGAGCACGCCGGTGACATTTGGCGGCGGGATCACGATGACATAGGGGTCGCGTTCGTCGGGTTCGGAATGAAAATATTTGTTGTCAAGCCAATAGGCATACCACTTGCCCTCCACTTCCGAAGGGTCGTACTTGTTGGAAAGTTCCATTATAAGGGTCTTCTTGTTGTCAAAATAATATAATCTACAAATATAGGCATTCTTTGTGGATTTTTAAAGAGAGCCCGGCAATAAGAGGCTGATTTGAATCAAAACAGCATGCAAGTCGTCGGGCAAGGTTCCAAAATGAGTTTTTATTGCTAAATTTGCCTTCGCTTAACCGAAATCGCAACAGTTATGACAGTCAGACTAGTAATTTTCGCATCAATGCTGCACGACAGCGACAGCGTGATGAACTCAAGGAAAGACCTCTTCGAGGGCATCCGCAGTTTCGCAAATCTCGAGATCATCTACTCCTCGATGCTGAGCACCGGCGCGCCGGAATGCAGCTGCTACATCGACGGAGCAAGGGGCGCGGAGCAGAGCGGGCTCAAGCTCACCAACGAAGGCGACGTGAAGACCATCTGCCTGATTGCCACCGGCGGCACCGAAGAGCTCTTCCGCAGCTATGTGGACGCCATTCCGAAGCCGGTCCTGCTGCTCAGCGACGCATACCACAACTCGCTCGCCGCATCGTTCGAGATCAGCACATATCTCGACAGGCGCGGCATCGAGAACCACATTCTCAACGCCCCCCTCGACTGCAGCCGGGAGTATTTCGAGAGCCTCGAGAAGTTCCTCTCATCAATCGACGAGACCGAACCCGCCGGGAATGACGCGGATGTGCTTCCACCCTTCGGCAAGAACACCCTCCACGCCCTGGCGCACACCAACATCGGCCTGCTGGGCGGCGAGAGCTCATGGCTCATCGCATCGGCGATAGACAAGGAAGCCGTGGCGAAAAGGTACGGCGTGAAGTTCGTCGACGTAAGCCTCAAGGAGGTCGAGGAGCTCTACGAAGCCTGCGACCCGGCATCCGAGGAGGCAATGAAGATCGTCGGCAAGATGAACAAGTATCTCACGGCGGGACGCACCGAGGAGGAACTGGTCAAGGCAGCCAGGATGTATGTCGCCCTGAAGGGCGTCTGCACGAGACATTCCCTCGGCGCGATTACAGTCAAGTGCTTCGACATACTCGACAGCTGCGCAACGACGGCCTGCCTGGCGCTCGCGCTTCTCAACGACGAAGGCATAATCTCCGGATGCGAGGGCGACATCCCGTCGCTCTGGAGCATGCTCTACGTCCATCTCGAGAAGGGACGCAAGGCCTTCATGGCCAACCCCTCCTCATCCAACCGCAAGGAGCTCACCGTCGATTTCGCTCACTGCACGATTCCTCTCACCATGCTCCACGGCTACAGGCTCCCGAGCCATTTCGAATCGTCGATAGGCATCGGCATACAGGGCTCTCTGCCGAGCGGCCGCTACGGCATCGTGAAGTTCTATGGTCCCGAATTGCAGAATGCCTACACGGCCGAAGGCGACGTGATCATGAACACCAACGTCCCTCAGCGCTGCCGCACCCAGATAAGGTTCAAGTTCAGCAGCGAGGAGGAGTTCGACCGCTTCATGGCCCACCGCTCGGGCAACCACTGCATAATCTATCAGATCTGACGCTTGCGGGGCAGGAAAGCCTCGAGCTCGGAATACAACCGCTGTACCGGCAATCCCATCACGTTGAAGTAGGAGCCGTGTATGGCGGTTATTCCGACATAGCCTATCCACTCCTGGACGCCATAGGCTCCGGCCTTGTCGAAAGGCCTGTAGTTGTCGATGTAGAAATCCATCTCCTCGTCCGAAAGCTCCTTGAAGACCACCTCCGTCTCGCTGGTGAACGAGCGCATCTCCCCTTTCGTGCGGATCGCCACGCCCGTGCGCACATGGTGCGTGCGGCCCGAAAGCATGCGCAGCATCCTCACCGCGTCCTCGCGGTCGACGGGCTTTCCGAGAATCTCGTCGCCGCAGAAGACGAGGGTGTCGGCGGTGATGAGCACCTCGTCATCCTCCAGCGGACGGCCGAAGCATTCGCTCTTGCGTCGCGCGAGCATCTGTGGAATGACGCAATGCGGAGTCGACGGGTCGTATGATTCGTTGCCGTCGGCAATCTTTTCGACGGTGAACTCGATGCCGAGCCCCGCGAGCAGCTCGCGCCTGCGCGGAGACTGCGAAGCCAGAATGAACCTGTATCCTTCGAAGATCATTTTTCCTTGAGGAAGCGCCCGGTCGAACGGGCATTTGCAAGAATGTGGTCGGGATGTTTGCCGGACCATTTCTCCTGCGGGTTGAAATACCACTTGCCCTTGGGCTTGAGCACGTTGACTATGAGGTCGCGCACGCAGCCGCGGCCACCGCCATAAGGCGAGACATAGCGGCAGACCGCCTTCACCTCCTCCACCGCGTCGGCAGGACAGACGGAGAGTCCGGCCACCTGCAGGGCGGGAATGTCGGGAAGGTCGTCGCCCACGAATGCCACCTGCGAGAGGTCGAGGCCGTGGTCGGCGCAGAAGCTCTCGAGGTCCGGACGCTTGTCGACCGAAAGCTGGTAGAGGTCCGCATCCTTGATGCCGAGCGAGTGGGCACGGTGGACTATGCTGGCAGAGCATCCCCCAGTGATGAATGCCACCGGGAAGCCGTGGTCCACTGCCGTGCGGACCGCGAAGCAGTCCTTTGAGTTGAACGTGCGGAGAAGGTCACCCTCCGCCGTGGCAAGCACGCTGCCGTCAGTGAACACGCCGTCGATGTCGAAGGCGAATGCGCGTATGTTTTCGAACAGGTTCTCCATCGGCTAGCACTCGAATTGGCGGTAGAGGGCGTCGATGCGCTCGTCAGCATTGTCGCCGCGCGCGCCGAAGTAGAACTTTATCTTCGGCTCCGTGCCGGAGGGGCGCACCGTCACCACGCACTCGTCCGCGCTGAAGAACTGCAGCACGTTGGACTTGGGCAGGCCGGTCTTGGCGCTGTCGGTGTAGTCCACCACACGCACCACCGGCGAGCCGGCGAGCTCCTGCGGAGGATTTGCGCGGAAGTCCGCCATCATCTTGTGGATCTGCTCCACGCCGTCCTTTCCCTTGAGCGTCACGGAAAGAAGCTTCTCGCGGAAAAGTCCGTACTCCGAGTATATCTCCTGCAGATAGCCGTAGAGGGTCTTGCCCTGGCCTGCAAGCCATGACGCGCACTCGGCCACCATCGAGCAGCTCACGATCGAGTCCTTGTCACGTACGAATTCACCGACGTTGAAGCCGTAGCTCTCCTCGCCGCCGCAGATGAAGGTCTTCTTGCCCTCGTTGCGATGGACGATGTCGGCAATGTATTTGAATCCGGTCAGGACATTGTAGAGCTCGACGTTGAACTTGCGGCAGATGGCCGCAATGAGTTCGGTCGTCACGATGGTCTTGACCACATAGGTCTTGTCGTTGAGCCTCCCCTGCTCATTCCATCGCGTCAGGATGTAGCTTACGAGGATGGAGGCAGTCTGGTTGCCGTTGAGCAGCACGATGGAGCCCTTGTCGTCCCTCACCGCCACGCCCACGCGGTCGGCATCAGGGTCGGTGGCAAGGACGAGGTCGGCACCGACCTCCTCCGCGCGTTCGACCGCCATCTTCAATGCCGATGGCTCCTCGGGATTGGGCGACTTGACAGTCGGGAAGTCTCCGTCGCTCACGTCCTGGTCTGCCACGTGATATATCTTCCTGAAGCCGAGGCGCTGGAGCGCCATCGGGACGAGCCTCACGCCGGTACCGTGCAGCGGGGTGTAGACGATCTTGATGTCGGGATGTGCCGCCACGGCCTCGGGCGAGAGCATCAGCGAGAGGACCGAGTCGAGGAAAGCCTTGTCGACCTCCGCGCCTATGCCTTCGGGATGCAGCGAATCGTCGAGGACAACCTGGCCGATCGACGTGATCTTGTTGACCTCGGCGATGATGTTGGCATCGTGCGGCGCGACGATCTGGCCGCCGTCCTCCCAGAAGACCTTGTAGCCGTTGTATTCCTTCGGATTGTGCGAAGCCGTGATCATGATGCCCGCCTTGCACTTGAGGTGGCGTATGGCGAAGCTCAGCTCCGGAGTCGGACGTATGTTGTCGAAGATGTATACGTGTATGTCATTGGACATGAGCACCTTTGCCGCAATCATGGCAAACATGCTGCTGTTGTTGCGGCTGTCATAGCTGATGACCACGCTCTTGTCGCCTGCAAAGGTCTTGTTGATGTAGTTCGCGAGGCCCTGCGTGGCCATGCTGACCGTATAGCGGTTCATGCGGTTGGTACCCGGGCCCATGACGCCGCGCAAGCCGCCGGTGCCGAATTCCAGCCTCCGGTAGAACGCGTCTTCGAGCAGTTTCTGGTCGCCCCTGATCATTTCGAGGACTTCCCTCTGCGTTGCGACATCATAGCCATAGTTGAGCCATTCCCTGGCATTGAGAAGATATTGTGGATCCATAATGTAGAAAACCGACAGTTATATTATGCAAATGTACTAAAAATAAGACGTACATTTGCACCGATGGAACAGGAAAAATCAAAGCTCGCGCAGTTCGTCGTCGAACATGCCGACGATGACACCTCGAAGCTGCTCTTCGCGGCATCGAAGTATCCCGGCATCGACATCAGACGCGCCGCGACTATGATCGAGGCACGCCGGAAGGCTTTGTCGAAGCTTCCATCATGGCATGCCCATCCCGAGATCGACTACCCCACCTCACTCTCGATGGAGCAGTGCAGCTCGGAGGCGACGGCCCTCTACAAGCGGCGCTTCGTTCCCGAAGGGGCGAAGGCGACGGCAGACATCACCTGCGGGCTGGGAGTCGACAGCTGGGCGATCGCGGCATGCAGCGCGGCTCACGACTGCTGCGAAAGGGACGCGTTGCTCGCCGAGACGGCACGGGGCAACTTCGCCACGCTCGGAGCGGACAACATCACCGTCCACTGCACTGACGCGGCCGCATTCATACAGGAAGCCATAGCCGACGGAAAAAGGTTCGACATGATATATGCCGACCCCGCGCGCAGGGGATCGGGCGACCGCCGGATCTATTCCATAACCGACTGCGAGCCCGACATCGCCTCGCTCGAGGAGCAGTTGCTCCGCCTGACCGACCGCCTCCTGGTGAAGGTCTCCCCCATGGCCGACATCAGCCGCACGCTGAAGCAGTTCCCGCGCACCAGCGAGCTTCACATCGTCGCCGTCGACAACGAGTGCAAGGAGCTTCTGATGGTCATCGACCGCTTCCATGCCGGAAACTGCCGAATAGTCGCCGCCGACATCCGCCGCGGCGGAACGGTCACCTTCGAGACGGAAAGCGGCGAAGAAGAGCGCAGCACGGTGCGCTATGCCGACCAGATCGGCAGATATCTCTTCATCCCCGGGCGCGCTGTGCTCAAGAGCGGCGCGTTCAAGACGCTTTCCGCGCGTTTCGACGCTGCGAAGCTGGCGCCCAGCACTCACCTCTACACTGCCGACACGGACATCGCCGACTTCCCCGGCAGGCGCTTCCGCGTGGTGGAGGTGCTGCCGTTCGACAAGAAGGGCATCGCCTCGTTCACGTCACGCTACCGCGAGGCGGAGCTGCTGGCGGTGAACTTCCCCCTCGACACGGCAGCGCTGCGCAAGAGGCTCGGAACGAAGGACGGTGGCCGCAACTTCGTCACGGCCACCGTCATCGGCAAGGAGAAGGTCCTTGCAGTGCTCGAGCGAATCGCCTGAGCAGGTCATCTCTTTTCATGCACGGCGAAATGCTCCGAGATCACCTCGGGCAGGTCGCTGTCGAGAAGGTAGCGATACCAGAACTTGTAGTCCTGGAGCTGTGCATGCATGCTCTGGTCGCCACGGTAGCCGTGCATTCCCTGGGGATAGATCATCAGTTCGAAGTCCTTGTGCTGCCTTTCGAGCTCGTCGACGAGCTGGAGAGTGTTCTGGAAATGGACATTGTCGTCGCCGGTTCCGTGGGTGAGGCGGAGCATGTTCGTCTTGTCACCCTTGTAGTTCGAGATGCGGTCGATCACGCGGCCTGCCGCATAGCCGTCAGGGTTGTCCTGCGGAGTATCCATGTAGCGCTCGGTGTAGTGGGTGTCATAGAGCGCCCAGTCATACACGCCGCCGCCTGCGATGCCGTACTTGAAGTAGTCGCTTCCCTCGGTGACGCAGAGGGTGGTCATGGTGCCTCCGAAGGAGAATCCCTCGACGCCGATCTTGTCAGGGTCGACATAAGGCAGGGCGAGGAAATACTTGATGCCGTCGATGAAGTCCCTTATCTCGAGCACGCCGAGATTGCGGTAGACCTGCTCGATGCCGCGCTTGCCCTGGTGTCCGCCCGCACGGTTGTCGAGCGTCACCTGGATCACGCCGTGGTTGGCCCACCACTGCTTCTGCATCGCATTCCAGCGGTCATACACCTGCGGATTGTCGGGACCGCCGTAGATGTTGACCTTGACGGGATATTTGCGGTTCTTGTCCATGCCGATGGGCCAGATGACCGATGCCGGCAGGGTGAGTCCGTCGCGAGTCTTGACCTGCACGATCTCCGGCAGCGCGATCTCGTACTTGTCGAATTCGGGGCCCTTCGTGTTGTAGACCACCTCCACCTTGCGCTTGTCCATCTTGCCGCTCTTGGGCAGGGTGATGTTGACGAGCCTGTAAGGGGTCACGCCGTTGCATGCGAGCGCCGCGACGTTGAGTCCGTCATCGGAGATGACCACGTTGGAGAACGAGTAGTCGCCGTATGAGATGCGGTCCTTCTCCTTGGTCTTCAGGTTGACGCGATAGATGTCGAAACGGGTCGTAGCCTCGCACTTTGCAGTATAGTAGAGATACTTGCGGTCGACCTTGAGAAGGTCCATAGACCAGTTGTGGCCGGTCGTCAGACAGTCGAACACGCTGCCGTCGTAGGTCAGGTAGTATGCCTGCTGCCAGCCGCTGATGTCCCTCACGATGTAGATTCCCTTCTCCGTGAAGAGAATCTTCTCCATCCAGTCGATCCAGCTGTCCTGGTGCTCCTTGTAGACGCTCACCTTCTGGCCGTCGAGTGGATTGACGGAGAAGAGCTCGAAATCGTCCTGCGAACGGGACATCCAGGAGACCATGAGCCTCTTGCCGTCACCGCTCCAGAAGGGAGTGCCGAAATACTGGTCAAGCTTCGGGTCGAAATCAGCCCACAGCGTCTCGCCTCCCTTCGCGCTCACGAAGCCGATCTTCACCTCGGGGTTCGGGTCGCCTGCCTTCGGATAGCGAGTCTGGTTGAGGGAGCCGTGCTGGCCGCGGGAGTTGTAGATGGGGAACATCGGCACCTTCGTGTTGTCGAAACGGTAGAAGGCGATGACCTTGCTGTCCGGAGACCACCAGAAGGCGCGGTAGCGCGACGGGCGGCCGAATATCTCCTCGTAGTAGACCCATGATGCATAGCCGTTGAGTATCAGCTCATTTCCGTCATAGGTATGGCGCACGACCTCGCGGGTGCGGACATCGATCGAATAGAGGTCGTTGTCAAGCGTATAGGCGATGCGGGTGGAGTCCGGCGAGTAGGTCGGATTGACCCATCCCTTGACCATCTCCTCCATCCCGCCCACGGGCATCGCGGGGGCAAAGCCTGCCGGAGGCATTCCAGCGGGGCCGGCCGGCTTCATTGCGGGCAACTTCCTGGAGACACACTCCTTGACATCGTAGATATACCTGTCACGTCCCCTGAGGTAGACAAGGTTTCCGCCCTGATATTCAAGGGGGAGGGCATTCATCTTGATGATCTCCTGACCGGAACCGGAAAGGAGCTGTTCATCTGTGAAACGTTTCTTCTGCTGGGCGCCCAGCGGCAGGACCGCCATGATGCAGAGCGCCAGGATGATTGTTCTTTTCATATCTTGTTATCTTCTGTTTCCGATCATGATGTAGTAGATGAGTGTGGCGAGCGAGCTGAGCGCGGCCACGACATAGGTATATGCAGCGGCGCGAAGAGCGCTCTCCGCCTGCGCGTGGTTGCTGCTGTCGGTGATAAGGGAGCCGTTGAGCCATACCAGGGCGCGGCGGCTGGCGTTGATCTCGACCGGGAGCGTAACGAAGCTGAAGAGCGTCGTCATTGCGAACATGGCGATGCCGACCAGCAGGAGCTTGGGGAAGACGTTCACCAGCAGCATGCCGGCGAGCAGCACCCAAGTGACGGCCTTCGAGCAGAAGGAGACCACCGGCACCATCGCCGTGCGGAGGCGGAGCGGCCCGTAGCCCTTTGCATGCTGGACGGCGTGGCCGCATTCGTGCGCAGCCACCGCAGCCGCCGCCACGGAGCAATGTCCGTAGACGCTCTCGCTGAGGTTGAGCGTCTTGGTCTGCGGGTTGTAGTTGTCGGTCAGGCTGCCTTTGATGCTGGTCACGGTGACGTCATGGATGCCGTGCGAGGCGAGCATCCTCTCCGCCACCTCGCGACCCGTCAGGCCGCCGTTGACCGGAATCCTTGAATACTTGCTGAACTTCCTCTGAAGGGAGAACTGGACGATGTAGCTCAACACGGCGACGCCGATGAAGAGCACCCAATAGAGCAGATTGAGATTCATGTTATCAGTTTGTTTGTTTCGTTGTCATTCAAAATATTCATCCGGGAAGTTGACCAGCACCACCTTCTCGACGCCTCGCGTGATGGCGGTGTAGAGCCACTTCAGGTCATCCATCGAGACCTCCTTCCAGAAGGGGTTGTCGATGTAGACGCAACGCCACTGGCCGCCCTGCGACTTGTGGCAGGTTATCGCCGTGGCATACTTGATCTGCAGCGCGTTGTAGTACTTGTCCTCGCGCACCGCAGCGCATCTCTTGCGGGCCGTCTTGATGTCGTCATAATCAGCGTAGACGCCGTCCCAGAGAGCCTTCTGCTGCTCGGCGCCGAGCGCGGGGGATTCGGAGTCGAGGGTGTCGAGTATCACCTTCGCCGTTATCTCCACGTCGTCGTAGTCGGGGAACGAGAGCACCGCCTCCGCAAAGTTTATCCCGTAGCGCTCCTCGTAGCGCGATATCTTCACAAGCTCGGCGACGTCGCCGTTGGCGATGAAGTCCAGCTCCGGAATATCCTCCAGGAACTGGTAGCAGTTCTTGACCACCATCAGCTTGTCACCGCGCGTAAGCCTCTCCTCGCGCATTAGGACGGTCGAGCGAATGCCGGCGTTGTAGCGGTTTGCGCGCCTGTTGGAGCGGCACAGCACAACCACGTCATCGAGCGAGAAGCGCCCCACATCGTCGCTGAGCGACTCTATCAGTTCGCCGCCGCTTATGCGGGAGATGTCGCTGAACCCTCCCAGGTGGAGCTTCGGCACGGAAGGCACGCCGCTCTCGATGATTTTCCTCACCAGCGTCGCGTTGGTCAGGATGCCCGACTCCGCCGCCTGGCGCACCACCGTCGTGAGCTCCGCCTTCATGTATTTGCCGAAGGAGGAGATGTAGCCTTCGTCGAGGGCCGGACTGCAGTCCATGCCCACAGGCGGCAACTGGCCGCGGTCACCGATGACGATCAGCTTGTTGTCGACGCCGCTGCGCACGAACTGCACCAGGTCGGCGAGCAGGTCGCCCGAACCGAAGATGCTTCCCGTGCCGCCCGCGCCGTTCGAAATGAGGGATGCCTCGTCAACGATGAAGAAGGTGTCCTTCGCCTTGTTGTAATTGAGGCTGAACTCCCCCACCCCGTCGCGCAGCGACTTCTGGCGGTAGATGTGGCGGTGTATGGTCGAAGCGCGTTCGCCCGTGAAGCCGGAGAGCACCTTTGCGGAGCGCCCCGTCGGGGCCAGCAGCACATATTTGTATTCCAGCTGGCGGAGCGTCTTGACGAAAGCGGCGATCGCGCTGGTCTTGCCTGTGCCGGCATAGCCGGTCACGAGCATCAGGTCGCATTCGCCGTATTGCACCGCGAAGTCGGCGACGGTGCGCAGCAGGTTCTCCTGGCACGGGGTCGGAGGAAACTGCAGATTGTCTTTCAGTCTGCCGAGAAGGAAGTCCGAAGCGCCCATCTTTTAGTTTCTCTTGCGGAAAAGTATGAAGACGAGCAGGATCGAGTAGATGCCGAGACGGCCGAAGATCATCTGGATGCCGAGGATCACCCTTGCCGCGGCGGGAGCGGCGTCATAGCTGCTCACCGAATTGAAGGTACCGAACGCGGGACCCACGTTGCTCATCATCGACACCGAGGTGCTGAGCGAATCGGTGAGGTTCCATCCGAACGCAGCATAGATGAGCGAGAAGATGAAGGTGATGAGCATGTAGAGCAGGACGTATATCGAGACGCTCGAGAGAAGCTCGTTGTCTATGATCTGCTTGCCCGACTTGACCGTTACCACGGCGTTCGGGTGAGCCATGCGGGTGAGCTGCGCCTTGGATGCCTTGAAGAGTATCCAGATGCGGTCAGAACGCACGCCGGACGTCGTCGACCCGGAGCATCCGCACTGTATTGCCGCATAGAGGAGCACCAGCATCGAGAAGACGGGCCAATGGGTGGTGTTGGCGATTGCGAATCCGCTCGTCGTGATGGTCGAGACCACCTCGAAATTCGCAAGCCTGAGTGAATGCCAAACGTTCGGGCAGGTGCCGCTTGCCACGAGGCTCAAGGTCACGAGCACGACTGAAACGAGTATTGTGGCAAGGTAGAACTTCGTGATCGGGTTGTTAAGGAGCTTGCCAGGCTTGCGTGACACTATCGAGCTGTAGATCAATCCAAAATGGAGAGTCGCAAGGGTCATGAACACCGCCAGTATGAGCTCGATGGCGACCGAGTCGTATGCGGCTATGGAGGCGTTGCGCGTGCTGAAGCCGCCCGTCGCCGCCGTGCTGAACGCATGGTTGACCGCATCGAAGAAAGGCATGCCCGCAAGCAGCAGGCAGACGAGGCAAGCCAGCGTTATGCCGACATAGACAAGCACCACGACCTTCACGTATTCGTCCGACTTGAAGCGGTAGTTGTCCCTCGAGACGTCCGTCAGTTCCATGCGGCTCATCCTGAAGCGCACGGAGCCGAACGACGGGAGGATCATCATGATGAACACGACGACTCCCAAGCCGCCTATGTAGTGGGTCGAAGAACGCCAGAAGAGCAGTCCGCGAGGCAGGGCCTCGATGTCCTTCAGACAGGAGGCGCCGGTGGTCGTGATGCCCGAGGTGCTCTCGAACCACGCCTTGTCAAGCGTGAACTCGCCGCCCCAGAGCAGATATGGAATCATGCCGAAGATGCAGCTCAGCACCCATGCGAGAAGCAGGATGGCAAGGCCTTCGCGAGTGTTGATGTCCTTGTTCGGCGTGGTGAATATCATCGGGAATATGCCGAACAGGCCAGTTATCAATGCGCTCAGCAACAGGGGCGAGAACGACGAGTCGAACCCGCTCAGGGCCGAGACGACGGCCGAGAGGAACATGAAGATGGCATTGCAGATGAGTGCTATGCCGACGTTTCTCGATATGATGCCGATGTTCATTGCTGCAGCTGACGTTTGTAGGCAAGGTTGAGGTCGAGGATGTCGTCGACGTTCTCGTTGAGCTGCTGGAGCTCGTCCACCGAGTCGAGCTTGACGTCATAGACTTTGTTGTACTGCCGATAGTTCTTGATTCCCTTAGATATCTTCAACAGGGGATTGATCATGTAGTGGCAGAGATAGTAGTAGAACAGGACCACGGTGACGAGTCCGACGATGACCGAGATCAGGGCCGGCATGATGCCGCGGTAGTAGTTTTCCTGAAGGGTCTGGGAATTGCCCAGAAGGACGTCCTGGCTGATGAAGGTAAGGTCCTGGATGTAGCTTCTCAGCTGGACGTATATCGGCTCGAGGCGGTTGAAGAACCAGTCGCGGCGCACATTCTCGTCATTGAGCCACACCTGCGGGGCCTCGTTGGTCACCTGCATGTAGGCCGCATAGGCATACATCACCGAGTCGGCCATCGCCTTCTCGGCTGCAGTGATGAAGTTGCCCTTCATCTCCGCGAACGTGATCACGAAGTCGTCCCTGCTGAAGTCCATGTCCTCCATTTCCGTGTTGATGCCGGACATGAGGCGGAGGTTGTAGGCCTCGGCATCCTCGAGAAGGTCACGGGCGGCGTTGATGCTGATGATGTTGCCCGTAAGGAGATTCGACGTGTAGTCGCTCATCTTGTTGTACTCGAAGATGGAGATGATGCCCGATACGAAGAGCACCATGGCCAGGACGATGCAACCCAACATCACTTTCGCCTTTATGCCTATCTGTTTGAACTTTGACATGACAATACGATTTATCTTACAAAGTTAATAAACTGTTCTCAATAAAAAAAGAGAATCATGCAACGGCAAGGGACCGTGCAACTGCCGCGCAGGGCGGGCACGCCGCTATATCATCGCCAACAGGCTGGCCATGATGAACCCCAGGTAGGTGCCGACGGCATAGCCCACCACTCCAATCGCCAGGCCGCTTGCAAGGACGTCGCGGTTCTTCATCGCGGCGGCCATCATCGGCACGAACGGCGGGGAGCAGATGTATGTGACCGAACTGATGGTCATCGTATCGGCATCGATGCGGAACAGCTTCGCAAGGATGAACTGCAGGAGCAGCGAGCCGAAGATGACGAACGTGAGATAGCCCAGGGTGCGCACCTCGCTGCCAAGCTCGAACTTCGAGAAATCGGCCATCGAGGCCACCACAATCGAGAAGACATAGATGAAGTACATGCCGACCTCATAGCCGTAGCGGCGACGGCGGACGCCATTGAGGAAGGAGGCAGCTATGCCCAGCGTCGTGAGCATCAGCACGAGGACGGTCATGAACCAGCTGTCGCCGGCCAGCAGGCCGAGCCCCGCCGAGATTCCGATGATCACCACGTCGAGCAGCAGCAGGAACCCCGCATCGGCAAGTCCCTTGCGCGTGAAGAGGCCGCTGTAGGGATTCGCGGCAGCATCGTCGACCGCCTTTGCCACCTCAGCATCGTCGGACGAACCGCCGGAAGGGGTTTCCACCGGCAGGTGGCGCCGGAAGAACTTGATGCCGAAGCTGAGAAGGAAGGTCAGGAAGAGGAAGCTGATGATCATGTCGTAGGAATTGAGCAGGATGAACCTCTGCTCGGGCACGTCCAGCATCGCCTTGAGAGCGGCGAGGTTGATGGTGCCGCCGGTATAGACGCCCGTCAGCATGCCGCCGATTTTCGCGCCGTCCGTGATGTCTCGCCCGAAAATGAAATAGCCGCAGACGACGGCCACCACCACCGCGACCATGCCGGTTATCAGCGCGAGAAGCTGGCTCCTGGTGCCCATCTTGCTGAAGGTGCAGCTGCAGAGCATCAGCGGGATGGCGAGCGGGACCATCGCGCTGGAGAGGAGGTCCTGAATCTGCGCGGCAGCGGCGGGCTTGAAGACATTGCCCAGCACGACGCCGATGATGTAGAGCACGAGCACGGGCCCGATCTTGCCGAGCCACTTGAACCGCCTGCAGAGCCAGAGCACAAGCGCCGGGCAGACGAGATAGATGATGACCAATATGATGTTTCCTACCATGGGACCTGCGTTTTGGTTTGTGGCCCGTCCGAACGGCATGTCCGGACAGACACACAAATTTACAAAATAATCGCGACATGCGGGAAATTGCTAACTTTGTCTGCGCGAACACTTCAAACCACACCCGGCACCATACATGACAGCTTTCATCACAGGTCTGCTCCTGACAATCATCATAGTCGTCTGCATGAGGAACCCACTCCTGGGCGACTTCTACTCGCAGCACCTCTATCCATATATCTCGACATTCCTCTCCCGTCTCTCCTCCCCCTTCCCGTTCTCCCTCCAGGGCGTCGCGATCGCGGTGCTGGCAATAGCGGGGATGCTCGTCATCGTATCATCCTGCATGCGCAGGACAGGGTTCTGGAAATGCATCCGCAGGCTCGTGACACTCATCCTGTGGACCTTCGTGTGGTTCTATTCCGGCTGGTGCCTGAACTACTCCAGGAGCAGCATCTACAGCAGGATGGAAGCAGAACGCGCACCCTATGACTCCACCGCCTTCGCGGACTTCATCTACTCCTTCAGGGAGACGCTCAACGACTCGTATGTCGAAGAGCAGTCGGTGGGCGAGGAGACTCTCGAAGCCGAGACGAAGGGATTCTACGCCTCGGTTCCGGAGCGGTACGGACTCTGCAAGCCACGGGAGTGGCAGCATGCGAAACGGATGATGCCCGAAGGCTACCATACGGCAACGGGAATCCTCGGCTACATGGGTCCGCTCTTCTCCGAGTTCCATGTCAACACCCAGCTTCTCCCCTCCCAGTATCCCTTCACCTGGGCACACGAATACTCGCACCTTCTCGGGGTGAGCAGCGAGGCCGAGGCGAACTGGTGGGCATGGAACGCCTGCATCTCTTCCGACGTGCCGGCAATACGATACAGCGCCTGCCTGACGATGCTCTCCTACATCCTCCGCGACGCGCAGCGCGACCTCTCGGAAGAGGACTACGCCCGATGGGCCGAAGGCATCCGCCCCGAAGTGAAGGAGGACAGCCGCAAGAAGGCAGAATACTGGAACAGCAAGAGAAACCCCGCACTCGACAGGGTGCAGGGCTTCATATATGACCGCTTCCTCAAGAGCAACAACATCCCGTCCGGAACGCGCAACTACTCGGAAGTCATCTCGATGATGATGAGCATCGGATACGGGGAGTGACCGGAATCATTCCCCCACAGGCCCGACTCAACCCATGATGTATTTTCCGACCACCGGTATCTTCTTCACGAGGACTGCCACAACGGCTGCCGTCACGAATGACGCCGCGGCCGTCGCAAGGATGCAGAGCGGCGTGCACATCAGTGGACGGAAGAGCGCGGAATAAGCCGCCAGCGCCACCATGTGGCAGAGATACATGCCGTAGCTCGCCTTCGAGACCGGAAGCAGGACGTTGCGGTAGAATCTGCCCGATGACTTGATCTGCTTGAAGAGCAGCACGCAGCCGATGGTCATAAGCACCACGCCGATGGTGTCGTTGCACCAGGTGGTCTCCCACCACACCGCGTCCGCGACCGGCCCTTCGACGGGGAACACGCCGCCGCAGGTGAGCCGTACCCGGCGCAGGAAGCCGAAGAACGATATCGCGAAGCCGCCAAGGAGGCACGGGATGCCGACTGCAAGCGACTTGCCGAGGGAAATCTCGCCGCCGAACTTGCGGAACCAGAGCCCGAGGAGCAGATATCCGATGAAGCCGCTGATGTAGTAGAACGTGCCGTAGGCATTCCAGCTGGCCTCGCCCCAGAGCGGGAAGAGCGCCTGGCGCGGGATGCCGCTCGGGCCGTAGACCACCGTCGGGGCAGCGCCGCACGCCCAGTCGCGGATGAGCGGGATGAACGACGTGAATATCCAGATGGCAAGGTAGATTGAGAGCTCCTTCTTCCCCACTCTCTCCGCCCAAGGCGAGAGGAGAGGCATGATCAGATAGAGGCCGACGAGCATGTAGACGAACCACAGGTGCCCCGCGCTGTAGTTGAAGTTGAGGCAGAGGTTCCTGAAGTTCTCAACCGGTTCGCCCCAGTAGAAGGCATGGAACACCGTCCAGATTGCGAACGGGATGAGTATCCTGACTGCTCTCCTGCGCACGAATTCGCCGGTGCCGCAGTTAAGCGGGAAGAGCAGGAAACTCGACGCGATGACGAACAGCGGCACGCAGCAGCGTACGATGCAGTCGAAGAAGGCGGCCCAATGGGCATTGGCCGACGAATCGATCAGGGCGCCCTCGCCTCCCAGGTAGAAAGGCTCGGTGCTGTGCACGACCATCACCATGAAGCACGCGGCTACGCGCATCCAGTCGATCCAGACAATCCGCTCGCGGGACTCGGCCATGGTGCCGTTCACTTTGTTTTCCATATTGCGCTACTTCGCCCTCGCGTATTCGAGTTCGACGTATTCCTCGGTGTTGGAGAAATGGTGGATGAGCTTCTCCGAATCGACGCCGGGAACGTATTCGATGGTGCAGCAATCGACGAGCAGGAGGAGCTTGTCGCCGTCAGTGACGACTGAATAGTTGTTGGTGTATTCGTCCGTTCCGTCGCTGAAGATGATCTTCGACGGCGTGACCTCGATCCACGAGTAAAAGTCGCTCTCCGTCTGGACGTTCCACTTTCCGATGGCAGCAAGGGACTCAAGCTGTCCTGCATTGGATTCCATGTCGGCGGCTGTCGGGTTCAGGTCCGCGCGGCTGTACCGGTGCTTGACGGTCCCCTCTGTCTCGGGGTCCCAGTCCTCCTTGTAGAGCTTGCCGTCGGCAACCATGATGAAGGCCTCGTAGCCCCAGACGCCGTCATACATTATGGCGCCCTCCGCCCCTTCGGGGAGCTGGAATCCCTCCTCGTTTTCGGGACCGAGATATTGATACGGCATCGGAACCATGTATTCAGCCTTGACCTCGGGCATCTTGTCGAAGCCGATCAGGCAGTGTGCCACCCATCCTGGCACGAAAGCATCCCTGATGCCGGCCTTGCTGAGGATCATGACAGTGTTGTCATCTTCGTTGACCCATGCGCCGTAGAGGCTGTCAAGGCCCTGGGGCAGCAGGCAGTCGCCCGCCTCGGATGCGAAATAATCGGTTGTGGTTGCCTCCTCCGAGCATGCTGCAAAAATGAACAGCGCAGCGAGAAGCGCGATGAATGGAGTTCTTGTTTTCATATCATTTGAAGTTCAGGTTGTTCCGATCGGTGCGCCAAAACGCGCATATCCACAAATTTAGACATAATCCCGCTGAAAGTCAAAAAAAGAGGACGGCCGAAGCCGTCCTCGATAAGGTCCATTTACGGAGCGGATTACTTGTTTGCAGTGTAGGCGATCATCTCGATGAGCTTGTTCGAATAGCCCCACTCGTTGTCGTACCATGAAACGACCTTCACGAAGTGGTCGGTGAGGTAAACGCCAGCGTTTGCATCGAAGATGGAAGTGCGTGCATCGCCCAGGAAGTCGCTGGAGACGACTGCATCCTCGGTATAGCCGAGAACACCCTTGAGCTCGCCCTCGGAAGCATCCTTCATGGCCTTGCAGATGTCTTCCTTGGTAGCTGCCTTCTCGAGGTTGACGGTCAGGTCGACGACGGATACGTCGATGGTAGGAACGCGCATCGAGATGCCGGTGAGCTTGCCGTTGAGTTCAGGAATGACCTTGCCTACAGCCTTTGCAGCGCCGGTAGTCGAAGGGATGATGTTGCCGCTTGCAGCACGACCGCCGCGCCAGTCCTTTGCGGAGGGACCGTCAACGGTCTTCTGGGTTGCGGTGATTGAGTGGACTGTGGTCATGAGACCGCTTACGATACCGAACTTGTCGTTGAGAACCTTTGCAACAGGTGCAAGACAGTTGGTGGTGCAGGATGCGTTGGAGATGATCTGCTGTCCTGCGTATGACTCGTGGTTTACACCATAGACGAACATCGGGGTGTCATCCTTTGAGGGAGCTGACATGATGACTCTCTTGGCTCCTGCCTGGATGTGCGCCTCAGCCTTTTCCTTGGTGAGGAACAGACCCGTCGACTCGACGACGTACTCTGCGCCTACCTCGTCCCACTTGAGGTTTGCAGGATCCTTCTCTGCGGTTACGCGGATTTCATTGCCGTTGACAACGAGATTGCCGTCCTTGATCTCGATAGAACCGTTGAACTGGCCATGCATGGTGTCATACTTGAGCATGTATGCCATATAGTCAACAGTGATAAGGTCATTGATACCTACTACGATGATGTCATCCCTTTCCTGGGCTGCTCTGAACACAAGGCGACCGATTCGGCCGAAACCATTGATACCGACTTTGATCTTTTTCATTTTCTTCTTCTTTAAGATTACTATCTATTTGTCTTATTCACTTTTCTATCAAGTCGCAAATATAGTAATTTCTTCATTAAATGGTTTCAATTGCGCTCAAGTTTCTTAATTTTGCATCCATGAAGAAAAGAGAGATAATTGTCACCAACGACGACGGCTTCTCGGCAAAGGGAATCACCGTCATTTCACAGTTCCTGCGCAGGTTCGGAAACGTCACAGTCATGGCTCCACGCGAAGCCCAGTCCGGCAAGTCGGCGTCGCTCACGCTCGACAGGACGCTGGAGGTGGCCGAAATCGGCAAGGAAGAGGCCACCGGGGAACTCGGTTCGATCCGCATCTATTCGCTCAACGGCACGCCGGTCGACTGCACCAAGCTTGCCATCAACTATCTCTTCCACGAGGGCATCATGCCCGACCTTCTCGTGTCAGGCATCAACCACGGCTCCAACGCCTCCTCCGCGGCCATCTACAGCGGCACGCTGGGCGCCGCAGCCGAGGCGACGGTATACGACATTCCCGCCATCGGCCTTTCGATGAACAACCACAGGAGCCGTCCCGACAACGACCCCGAATTCGAAGGGTTGCTCCACTACGCCGAGATCATTCTTGGCAAGGTCTTCGAGACCGGCCTGCCCAAGGGCACATACATCAACGTCAACTTCCCCGACCTGGCAAAGGACGACATCAAGGGGATCAGGATGGCACGCCAGGGCACTGGACGCTGGATCAAGGAATTCGACCAGCGGCAAAGCCCGAGGGGCAGCTACTACTTCTGGATGGTGGGCGAATTCCAGGACCTGGAGGACGACGCGCACAAGGACGCTGACCACAGGCTGGTCGGCGAGGGATATGTCGCCGTGACCCCGGTCAAGATCGACACCACGGACTACGAGGCGAAGGAGAAACTCGCAAAGCAGTGGAACTTCCGATAAGATGCGCTACTTCATCATCACCGGCGAACCATCTGGCGACCTGCATGCGCGCAACCTCATAAAGGGGCTGAAGAACCGCGACGAGCAGGCCGACATCCTTTTCTGGGACAGTTCCAGGATGGTGACGGTGATGGGATTCGTGGAGGTGATCTCCCGCCTTGGGAGCATCATTTCGACCATGCGCCGCTGCAAGAGGGAGCTGCTCGGCTTCAATCCCGACGTGTTGATAGTCGTGGACTGCCCGGGCTTCAACCTGCGCATGGCGAGCTTCGCCCACCGCCGCGGCTACAAGGTCTTCTACTACATCCCGCCGAAGCTCTGGGCCCGCGCCGAGGGGCGCATACGCAAGATCCGCCGCTGCATCGACGAGATATTCATCATCTTCCCCTTCGAGGTCGAATACTTCAGGAAGCTCGGAATCGAGCCGCACTATTGCGGCAATCCCCTGGTTGACTGCATCGACTCCCACCGGTTCGAAAAGGTCGGCGGAGGCGGCAGGACGATCGCGCTGCTCGCCGGCAGCAGGAAGGCCGAACTTTCCTGGATGATGCCGCGCTTCGTCGAGCTTGAGAAGCTCTTGCGCGCAGACAGCCGCTTCGACGGCTACGAGCTGCTCGTGGCGGGCGCGCCGAAGATGGGCGAAGACGACTATTCGCGCTACATGCCCGCCGACAGCGAGATCAAGGTGATCTTCGGCCGCACATACGACATTGTCCGCCAGGCCGACGCAGCCGTGGTCTGCTCAGGCACGGCGTCGCTCGAGACCGCGATCATAGGCACTCCGCAGGTGGTCTGCTACGGCTTCAACCGCATCACCTACCTGCTTGCCCGCATGGTCGTGCACGTGCCCTACATCAGCCTTGCCAACCTCATCCTCGGAAGGCAGATATTCCGAGAGCTGATACAGGACGACTCCACGCCCGAAGAGATGTTCAAGGAGCTCGTGGCGCTCGTGTTCCAGGAGGACTACCGCGACAAGATGACATGCGACTATGAGGCGCTGCGCGAGGCGCTCGGCGACGGCGGCGCGTCGGAAAGGATCGCCGACAAGATGACAGAACTACTGAAAAAACAATGGATATGAAGATTCACGCCTACAAATATCAGGGAGCCGGCAACGACTTCGTGATTCTCGACAACCGCGACGGCGGTTTCAAGGTAACACCCGAACAGGTTCACTGGCTCTGCGACCGCAGGTTCGGCATCGGTGCCGACGGCCTCATGACGCTCGACGCCAGCGACAAATATGATTTCACGATGCACTACTACAACGCCGACGGACCGGAGGGAACGATGTGCGGAAACGGCGGCCGCTGCCTGGTGGCCTTCGCCGCCCACCGCGGCATCAAGAAGTTCGAATTCGAGGCAATCGACGGTTACCACCGCGCGGAAGTGCTCGACTACACCGACCACCGCTGCATCGTACGCCTGAAGATGCGCGACCTGCCGCTGCTTCCCGACGGCACCAAGCCGGTCGACAGGCAGCCGGAAGGCTATTTCCTCGACACGGGATCGGACCATTTCGTGGTTTTCGTGGACGACGTCATGTCCTACGACGTCGACGGTGAAGGCAAGAAGTGGCGCTGGGCGAAGAGATTCCCGAAGGGCACCAACGTCAACTTCGTGCAGGCAGTGCCAGAAGGGCTGAAGGTGCGCACCTACGAGCGCGGCGTAGAGGCAGAGACATGGGCATGCGGCACAGGCGTGACGGCCTCCTCGATCGCCTCATACATCCACGGAGTGAAATCGTACACCCGTGACGGCGAAAGGATCAGATTCGCCATCCAGGCGCTTGGAGACAAGCTTGCAGTGGATTTCCTTCCTTCAGGCGAAGGAACTTTCAGCGACATCTACCTCACCGGTCCGGCGACCTTCGTCTTCGAGACCGACATCGAGATGCCCGAGCTCTAGTTTCGGGAGCCGAAGATCGACGTGCCGATGCGCACGACGGTGGCTCCCTCCTCGATTGCGAGAGCGTAATCGTGTGACATGCCCATCGACACCGTGTCGAACGAATCAACCCAGGAACGGCCGCCAGTGCGGCCGTTTTCCTTTATCGTGTCGAAGGTGCGGCGCAGCGTGCGGAACTCCGAGCGGACGACCGCCTCGTCGTCCACGAACGAAGCCATTCCCATGACGCCGCGCATCCTGACGTGGGCATACTGCTCGAAGGTGCCGGCAAGCGCGATGGCCTCCTCGGGGCTGAAGCCCTGCTTCGACTCCTCCGAGGCGATGTGGACCTCCAGCAGACAGTCCTGAACCTTTCCTATCGATGCCGCATACGAATCAATTGCAGCAAGGAGCTTTACGGTGTCCACGGACTGGATCATCGAGGCATGCGGGACGACCATCTTGACCTTGTTGGTCTGTAGATGGCCTATCATGTGCCACTCGATGTCGGAGGGGGTCCGGGGGTCGGTGGCCTTGGCCGCGAGCTCCTGCGGGCGGTTCTCGCCGAAGAGCCTCTGCCCCGCCCCGTACGCCTCCAGGATTGCCTCGAGGGGCTTGAATTTTGAAACTGCCACCAACCTCACAGTTGATGGCAGTCCGTTGTTGAAACTTCTTATTGCAGTTTCTATACTCATAAAAATAGAATTAGCGTTTTTGCTTCATCTGCTGCTCCTGCATCTTCTGCATCGCCTCGAGCCGCTGCTGGAACTTGGACTTCTTCGGAGGTGCGGCCTTTGCCGTCTTCTCCCTGAGGCGGGCGTAGATCTTGTCCTCATCGACGAACCACTTGCGGATAGCCCAGTTCATGCCGATGGTGATGATGTTGGAGAGCATGTAGTAGTAGCTCAGACCGGCCGAGAGGTTGTTGCAGATGAAGACCATCATGATAGGCATCAGCCATACGTTCATGAACTTCATTCCCGGCATCTGGCTGTCGTCAATGTTGCCCATCGTCATGCGGGAGTAGCCCCACATCGTGATGCCCATCAACAATGCGAAGAGCGAAACGTGGTCACCGTAGAGCGGCAGGTTGAAGCCGAAGTCGAGGATGGAGTCATATGCGCTGAGGTCCTTCGCCCAGAGGAAGCCCTGCTGGCGAAGCTCGATTGATGCAGGGAAGAAGCGGAACATCGCCCAGAGGATCGGGAACTGGAGCAGCACCGGCAGACATCCGCCCATCGTGCTCACTCCCGCCCTCTTGTAGAGGTCCATGGTGGCCTGCTGCTTCTTGAGCGCGTCCTCCTGCTTCGGATATTTCGCGTTGATCTTGTCTATCTCAGGCTTGAGCACCTTCATCTTCGCCGACGAGGAATATGACTTCCAGGTCAGAGGGGAGATCACGAACTTGATCATGAGCGTGAGGATGAGGATGATCAGGCCATAGCTCGAGATCGACTTGCTCAACCAGTTGAACGTAGGGATGATGACATAGCGCGAGATGGTGCCGATGACCTTGCCGCCCAGCGGGATGATCTTCTCGAAGGACTGGCCGTAGCTTTTGAGCGTCGGGAAGTGGTTCGGGCCGAAGTAGAAGTGCATCGGTACGTCGAAGTCGGCGCTGCGGGTGTCGAGTTCCATCGACATCTTCGCTCCGGACTGCATCAGGTCGCGGTCGGGATTGGTCTCCGCATAGAACTTGTTGACCATCGTGCCGCCGGCGAAATCGTTGTCTGCGACAAGGATCGCGGAGAAGAACTGCTGCTGGAAGCCTACCCAGCGCAGGCGCGCCGCGAAGTCTTCGTGAGACGATTCCTTGCGCTGGCCGAGCGTCTTCACGTCGCCGTTCTCACCGGCGAAGCGGTATGCCACTGCGGAGTAGTTGCGCTCGTTCTTGTAGCCCTTCTCAAGGCGCGGCACATCCATCACCCAGTTCATGGTCATGGCGGTGGCCGAACGGTCGAGCACCTTGTCCATGCCCACGAAGTGCATGTTGAAGTCGACCATGTATGTGTCGGGAGCCAGGGTGTACTCGGCATCTATGTAGGATTCGCCGAACGGGAGGCGGAGCACGACCTTGTCGTCGCTTGCGCTCACCAGGTCGAAGCAGAAGTCGGAGGTGTTGAGCCACTGGTTGGCGTTGATCTCGAAGTCGAGGCTGCTCTTCTCGGGACGGACCAGATAGAGGTCGAGGCTGTCGAATGTGTAGTAGTCCTTGATCAGGACCTCGTAAGGCTGGGCACCCTTGGAGGAGATGCTCACCCTGACCTTGTCGTTCTCAAGGGTGTAATAGGCAGCCTCAGCCTTGTATGCGGCGTCGAGAAGCGAGTCCTGGAACATCGAAGGCTCCTCGACCAGGACCGGAGCCTGGAGAGTGTCGCTGCGCAGCGCTGCGGCGGCAGCGGAATCCGCCATCGCCTTTTCATATTCAACCAGCGCTATGGAATCTTGGTAGTGGCGCTGAGCCTCTGCCTGCTTGTCGTACTGTTTGCTGTTATACCAACTGAATACAAGGAGAATAATGCCGATCAGCGCGAAGCCGACAACACTGTTGCCTTTACTGTTCATCTTTCTCTTCGAATTGCTTGTCGAATTCCTTGACCTTCTCCTCGAGCTGGGCAAGTTCCTCCTTGGCGATCTCTATCTTCTTGTTGAGTTCTTCGAGCAGTGCGTCTGCATTCTTTGACTTGGAGAAGAAGCCCATGTTGTTCTGCCATGTTGCGATCTCCTGTTCCTTCTTGACGAACTTGGCGACGAGTTTCTCGCGTTCGGTGCGGATTGCGCGGTCAGCCTTGTCGGAAGCGTTGGCGAAGTGGCGACCGAAGCGCGAGCGGCCTTCGCCGGAGTTGCGCAGGTCGTCGAAACGGGCGTCGAGAGCCTTCTTGAATGCATCCTGGACCTTTGCCTTGTCCTTGAAAGGAACGAATCCGATCTCGTTCCAACGGGTCTGGAATGCCTTGAGCGCCTCGAAGTTTGCCTCGCGGTCATCAGTGAGTTCGAAGTTGTTGACCTCCTCGATCAGGGCCTGCTTTGCAGCGAGGTTCTCGGCATACTGGGAATCCTGTGAGCCGTAGTGCTTGTCGCGGTTGTCGAAGAAGCTGTCGCATGCTGCGCGGAAACGCTTCCAGATCTGCTCCGATTTCTTGCGTGAGACGGGGCCGATCTCCTTCCACTGCTTCTGGAGCTCGACGAAGAGTTCGGAAGTCTTCTTCCAGTCCTCGCTGTCCTTGAGGGCCTCGGCCTGCTCGCAGAGGGCGATCTTCTTCTCCATGTTTTCCTGCATCTGGCTCTTGAAGTCGGAATAGAACTCGCGCTTGCGGGTGAAGAACTCGTCGCAAGCAGCGCGGAAACGCTCGTATACCTTCTGGTTGTCCTTCTTGGATGCGAAGCCGATGGTCTTCCATTCCTTCTGGATGTTCTCGATCTCCTTGGAGAGGGTGTTCCACTCGCTGGAATCCTTGACCTCGGTCTTGGCGATCTCCTCGACCCTTTCGCAGAGCTTGGTCTTTGCCTCGAAGTTCTCCTTCTGGTTGCCCTTCTGGCTCTCGAAGTATGCCTGGTGCTTCTTGTTGATCACAGCGGTAGCAGCCTTGAAGCGGTTCCAGATCTCCTCGCGGTTCTCCTTGTTGACGGGACCGAGTTCCTTCCACTCCTCGTGGAGCTTCTGGAGGGTGCGGAATGCGCCGACCACGTTCTCCTCCTCGGCAAGGGCCTCAGCCTTCTCGCAGAGGTTCTGCTTCGCCTCGAGGTTCTTCTTGAAGTCGAGGTCGCGGAGCTCCTTGTTGATCTTCACATAGTCATAGAACTTCTCGACATAGTGCTGGTAGGTCTCGTAGAGGTCCTTCATCTTGTTCTGGGGAACCGGACCGACCGCGCGCCACTTGTTCTGGATTTCGCGGAATGCGGGGAAAGTCTGGTTGAGGTCTTCCTGCTTCTCGACGAGGTCCTTGAGCTGGTCGATGAGAGCCATCTTCTCGGTGTAGTTCTCCTCGCGCTGCTTCTCCTGCTCTGCGGCATATGATGCGCGCATGCCGCGATATTTTGCATAAAGATCCTTGAAACCGCGCTCAACCGTCGCGAACGGGTTGGCAGAAACGTTCTCCTCTTCCGGAGCGGTCTCCTCGGGAGCGGATGCCTCCGGAGCCTCGCCTTCGGGCTGGTCCTCTGCGGGAGCCTGGAAGCCCATGGCTATCTTCTCTTTCTTGAGGGTCTTGTAGAAAGCGGCCTTGAGGGACTCGGCATGCTTGTAGAGCTTCTGGACGTCCTCTCCGTCGACGAGATTCTGGAAAATGTCAACGATTTCCTTCAGGCTCTTGCCTGCGAAATCAGACATGTCCTCGACGACGTCGGAGACTTTGTCCTTCACGTCGGATGCGACGTCGGACACCTTGTCGGCGACATTCTCGACGATGTCCTGGACCTTCTCCTTGATCTCCTCGACCTTTTCGTTTTCAACTTCGACTGTTTCTTCCTTCACGTTGTCGGCAGGTGTCTCGACGGCAGCCGGTTCGACAACTGGTTCGCTAACTGTAGCAGATTGTTCCTCTACGGGAGCAATTGGTTTAAGATCTTCCATAATAGTAGTTTAAAGATGAACTGTTCATATACACGCCCGACCGCCGAAGCGGTCTGACGCAGTTTCCAAAACGCAAATATACTTTTTTTTTGGAATAAATACTATTTTTGTGGCTGAAACATAAGCCCGAACACATCATGAGAATCGACATTCTGACAGTAGTACCCGAACTCCTCGAGAGCCCGCTGGGCCATTCGATCGTCAAACGCGCCAGGGACAAGGGTCTGGTCGAGATCCACGTCCACAACATCCGCGAATACGGCAAGGGTTTCTACCGCCAGGTCGACGACTACAGCTACGGCGGAGACGCCGGCATGGTCATGATGATAGAGCCGGTCTACAGGCTCATGGAAGACCTCAAGGCGGAGAGGGACTACGACCAGATAATCTACACCTCACCCGACGGCGAGATCCTCGACCAGGGCATTGCCAACGAGCTCTCCTGCCTGGAGAACATCATGATCCTCTGCGGCCACTACAAGGGCATAGACCACCGCATCCGCGAGCATCTCGTCACGCGCGAGATCTCCGTGGGAGACTACGTGCTCAGCGGCGGGGAGATCCCGGCCGCCATCATCGTCGACGCTGTCGTGCGCCTCATCCCGGGAGCGCTCGGCGACGAGACCTCCGCCCTCTCCGACTCCTTCCAGGACAACCTGCTCGCCCCGCCGGTCTACACACGTCCCGCCGAGTTCAACGGGTGGAAGGTGCCTGACGTTCTGCTCAGCGGCGACCCCAAAAAAATAAAAGCCTGGCAGGATGACCAGGCTCTTGAAAGGACGAAGGCACTCCGTCCGAATCTTCTGAAGAAGGACTAGCGCTTCACCGTGAACCTTCCCTCCGGCTTCCCGTATGATGCGGGAATCTTGCCCGAGAGGTTCTCCACGATGAAATCCTCAAGCATCTGGACGTCGGAAAGGTCCGCCTCCCTTGCGGGGAGTCCGACCAGCTCGGCATGTCCGTCACCGCCCTCGAGCATCATGAAGTTGAGTCCGGCGACCTTGTAGGTGCGGTCCCTCTGGAGCGGCTCCCAGAGGCCCGTCTCCTTGTTGAGCACCTGCACGTTGCTCACGCGGCGCTTTCCCTCAACCCTCTGGAAGACCTTGTTGATGTCGATGACGCAAGGCGATTCGACAGTAAGGTCGACGTTGTACCTGAGGCCCGAGGAATGGATCATTCCGCCGTAGTCGGTAGGCATCGCGAAGACCGACATCTCCAGGGCGTCGAGAAGCACGTCACCCGGCATGTCGACGACCACGCACTTGTTGTCGAACGGGAATACGGAGAAGATGTCGTTGAAGGTCACCCTTCCCTGGGGAAGGTTGGAGCGGATCGAGCCGCCGCCGATGAATGCCACGTCGGCATCCAGCCTTGCGCGTAGGGCGTCGGTGACGAAGTCGGCAAGGCCGCTCTGGTCTGCGCGGACGATCCAGTTGCCCTCGTCGTCCTTTGCCCTGAGCAGGCATTCGTTCCAACCGATCTCACGCTCGCCCATCGCCTTGTATTCGCCCCTGAGGCTGTCCACGAAGGCAACCACGCGCGCATCGGGTTCCTTGATGGACGGAACGGGGATGAGAGCGGTGGAGAGCTTGCCATCCTTCGATATGACCAGCTTGCCGATGTTGGTGAAACTTGCGCCGGTGGAGGTGAGAATCACATCGTGTCCCTCCTTGTCCTTGCGCATGTCGCAGGGGATGATGTCGTGCGAGTGGCCGTCGAGGACCACGTCGATGCCCGTGACGTTGTCGATGAGGGTGTGCGAGTTGATCGCGTCGTTCTCCACGTCGATTCCGAGGTGGGTGAGCATCACCACATAGTCGGCACCGCATTCACGGGCGTCGTCGACCATGTTCTGGATGGTGTCGTAGATGTTGTCGATGCTCAGAGAATAGAGCATCTCACCCTGTTCGTTGCGGAAATACGAAGGATTTGCCGCGACGAAGCTGTACGGGGTCGCGACACCGACGAATGCCACCTTGACGCCGCCGAAGTCGACCATCTTGTATGGTTCGAACATCCTGCGGTCAGTCGTCAGGTCATAGAGGTTGCAGCAGACGATGGTCGCGGTGAGCGTGGATGCGAGTTCCTTCAGGCGCGGGATGCCGTAGTCGAACTCGTGGTTGCCGAGCGTTACCACGTCATATCCCACCTGGTTCATGGTCTGGACCATGTACATGCCCTTGGATGCGGCGCCAAGGCTTCCGCCCTGGACATAGTCTCCCGAGGAGACGACTGCAACATAGGCTCCGGCCTGTTGTTCCGCCTTCTTGAGGGCAGCCAGCGGTGCATATCCGTCCACTGCACAGTGGACGTCGTTGTCATAGAGGATCACGATGTCCTTGTCCGGGACATTCGACGATACAGCCGTCACCTTCGGGCTGCAAGACGCCAAGATGAGCAGCGGAGCGATAAGCAGTAAGAGTCTTTTCATATCTGTTCTTGTTTGTTTCATTCAGTTTGTGCGGCGCCCTGCCGGATGTCGCGGTAGCTGTACTTTTCGACGATCCTGCCCTCGTGGAGCACGAGTATCAGCGGCATCTCGCCGTTGGTGATGCGCAGGAAGCGCGCCGGCTCGATGAAATGCCACTCCGAACAGTCGAGCCTGGCCTGTTCGAAGAAAGGCTTGGGATCCACGAGGTCCTCGCCCCTGCCTATGACCGCGACCAGCGGCGCGGCGCTGAATGTGCCCATGCGCCGCATCGTGCCGATCTTCTGCGCGCTCATGCGGCAGAACTCGCACTTGAGGCTGTAGAAGCATACCACCTTGTCCCCTTCCATGATGTCGGACGGCAGCGTGCCGTCAGCCAGGGCCTCGCCGAGGGCCTCCTCGTTGACGGTGGTGGAGAGGCTGTAGGAGTCGTATCTCCAGTTGTCGGGAGGCGATACGATGAATACCGCTGCAAGCGACAGCGCGGCGACGGCCGCATACCATATCCACCTGCGGCGGCGCGGGAAGGGCTCGAGGTCGGCGCTGAGGCAGAGAATCAGGATCAGCGCAAGATTCTTCAGCAGCGACTGCCACGGGTTGAGGTTCACGAACTCGCCGAAGCAGTGGCAGTTCTCCCGGTTGCCGGACAGTATCAGGCCGAAGAGGAAGAGCGAGAATGCAGCCAGCGTGGCAAATGTCGCCCAATATGTGAACCGCCTGTCGAGGTTCGCGATCAGCAGCAGGCCAAGCGCATATTCGAGGCAAATGACGAGCCTTGCCGCCAGGAAGGCGCCCCCGAGCGACAGGATCTGAAATCCGAAGACATAGATTTCAAACGAGTCTATCGAGAGGAGCTTGGCTGTGGCGGAAAACAAAAAAAGTATTCCGAGCAGAGCCCGGAATACATATTTTGTCTTTTGTCCCAAAACTAGAAGAGCTGAGGAACGCACTTGTTTTCAGCAGTCTGGCCAAGGATGGAGAGCGATCCGTTGTAGTCGCTGCACTTCTTGCCGTCAGCAGGAGTGATTACTTCTTCCTTGAGTGTCTCACCGTTGAACTTCGCGGTGCACTTGCAAGACTTTGAGCAGCTCGAGAAAGCGAAAACGGAGACTGCGAGAACGAGTACCAATGCTACTTTTTTCATTTTTCCGATTTTTTAGTTAATAACTGGTGCAAATATAAATATAAATATTGAATTAGCGGCGCTTCTTCTTGCCGTTTTTCTTGACCTGTGCGGTGGTGGTCATGTTCTTCATCACCTTGCGCGTGCCCTCGAACTGCTTGAGAAGCCTGTTCACCTCAGCAATTGACGTGCCACTTCCGGCAGCGATGCGCTTGCGGCGGCTGCCGTTTATCATTGTAGGGTTCTCCCTCTCGTACGGTGTCATGGAGAGTATGATTGCCTCTATGCCCTTGAACGAGTCATTGTCGATGTCCACGTCCTTGATGGCGCGGCCGACGCCCGGAATCATCGAGGCGAGGTCCTTGATGTTGCCCATCTTCTTGATCTGCTGTATCTGGGCGTAGAAGTCGCTGAGGGTGTACTGGTCACGGGCGATCTTCTTGTGGAGGCGGCGCGCCTCCTCCTCGTCATACTGCTCCTGGGCCTTTTCCACGAGGGAGACGACGTCACCCATGCCGAGGATTCGGTCGGCGATGCGCGTAGGATAGAAGATGTCGAGAGCCTCCATCTTCTCGCCGGCGCTTATGAACTTGATCGGCTTGCCCACCACTGCCTTGATCGAGAGGGCGGCACCGCCGCGGGTGTCACCGTCCATCTTGGTGAGGACGACTCCGTCGAAGTCAAGACGGTCGTTGAAGGCCTTGGCAGTCTCCACTGCATCCTGACCGGTCATAGCATCGACCACGAAGAGAGTCTCGGTCGGCTTGACAGCCTGGTGAAGGGCGGAAATCTCGTTCATGAGCTCCTCGTCCACCGCCAGACGGCCGGCGGTATCTATCACCACCACCGGATAGCCTTCAGCCTTCGCGATCTTGATGGCGTTCAGCGCTATCTGAATCGGGTCCTTGACGCCGTCCTCGCTGTAGCAGCGAACGTCGATGCCCGCGCAGAGGGTCTTCAACTGCTCGATTGCAGCCGGACGGAAGGTGTCGCATGCGGCGACCAGAGGCTGCATGCCGCGCTTGCTCTTGAGGTTGAGCGCGAGCTTGCCGCAGAAGGTGGTCTTGCCGGAACCGTTGAGGCCGGCCACCAGCACTATGCCCGGATTGCCCTTGACATTTATCTCGGAATGGTCGCTGCCCATCAGGGCCGCCAGTTCGTCGTGGACGATCTTGACCATCATCTGCTCGGGGCGGACCGCCGTGAGCACGTTCTGTCCGAGAGCCTTCTGCTTCACGTCATCGCAGAAGGTCTTTGCTATCTTGTAACTGACATCGGCATCGAGGAGCGCCTTGCGGACGTCCTTCATGGTCTCGGAGATGTTGATCTCCGTGATCTTGCCCTGTCCCTTTATGAGCTTGAACGACCGTTCAAGCCTGTCGGTCAAATTTTCAAACATATTGCTACTTTATATCATCGGAGTAGACCGCCTTTGCGAGGTCCCTCTGGTTGTACTTCATTGCCATGACCTGGCCATATGCGCCGGCGGTATGGATGGCGAAAATGTCGCCGCGGTCGCACTTCGCGACCATCCTCTTCTGACCCCAGCAGTCGCTCGACTCGCAGACCGGACCGACAACGTCATAGCGCATGCGGCGCTTCTCGGAGGTGAGGTTCTCGATGTCATGGTAAGCCTGGTAGAGAGCAGGACGGATGAGGTCGTTCATGCCTGCGTCGAGGATGGCGAACTTCTTCTCCTTGCCGACCTTCACATAGAGCACGCGGCTGATCAGATGACCGCACTGGGCGACGATCGCGCGACCCGGCTCGAAGTGGACCCTCTGGCCCGGACGGACGACGAGGTTGCGGTTGATTATGCTGAAGTAATCCTCGAAGTGAGCAATCGGATCACCGTTGGGATCCTGATAGTTGACGCCAAGACCGCCACCGAGGTTGATGTTCTTCACCTCGACATTGTGGTCGATGAACCACTTCTGGAGCTCCTCCACCCTGCGGCAGGTGAGCTCGAAGACGGGCATCTCGGTGATCTGGCTTCCGACATGGAAATGGAGGCCGAGGAACTCGAGGTTGTCGCACTGTGCGATGAGGTCGGTCACATCCTGGAAAGCCCACGGGCTGATGCCGAACTTGTTTTCCTTGAGGCCCGTGCTGATGTATTTGTGGGTATGCGCGTCGATGTCGGGATTGACACGGATGGAAATCTTCGCCTTGCGGCCCATTCCGCCGGCCAGGTCGTTGATGACCTTGATCTCGGGAACGCTCTCGCAGTTGAAGCTGAAGATGCCTGCCTTGAGGGCAGCCTTGATCTCCTTGTCGCTCTTGCCGACACCTGCATACACGATCTTCTGGGGGTCGAAACCCGACTTGACGGCGAGCTTCACCTCGTTGCCGCTGACGCAGTCCGCGCCAAGGCCGTAGCCCTTGATGGTCTCCAGGATGCGGTCGTTGGCATTCGCCTTCATCGCATAGTGGGCATTGTAGCCATATTTGTCGATCTGTGACTTATAGATGTCGAGGGTCTTGCGGAGAAGATCCATGTCGTAGAAATAAAATGGGGTTTCAATGGATTTGAAAGCCTCGATCTGCTGCTTGGTAATCATTTGCTTATGTGGTTTTGTATTCTATTTCCGAATTGTCTAGTAGAAATTGTACGAGCTGCTCTCCGCGGCCTCCTGCAGGGCCGAAGGCACGTTTGCATAGAAGTCGAAGCCGGTGAGCTGCTCGAGGGCGTCGATCGTGATGCGCTGGCATGGTGCGCTTGCATAATGGTCGAAGAGATATGCCGCACCCTTGGCCGCGGTCATCTCGCCGGCATCATTGAACGAACACTTCATTATGCACTTGTAGAACTGCGTCGGCACCGGGCAGCTTACACCGCTCTTGTCAGTGGTCGTCTTGCTGCCGGAGCCGAAAATCACACCCGCCACGATATAGACCGTGTCGCGTCCGCTGGTCTTGTAGCCGACACTTTGCAGCGCATTCTCCATCTGGTTCCAGGTCGCACCATTGAGCGACTGCAGCTGAGGTGCCATGTTGGAGTAGTAGAAAGTCTGCTTGTTGCCTTCCGTCGTGGTCTGTCTGTCGCTGGAAGCCACCTGGTGTCCGCGGCTGTATCCGCTGTATGCCCCGCTCAGGTTCGGCTGCCATGACTCGGGGATTGCCGGGTCGTAGCACCAGCCTTCCTTTCGTCCGACATTCTTGTCGGGCCATTCGCTGGAGTGCATTGCGAAGGCCACCCAGAGGGCGCACTTCTTCGTCTTGTCGTAGAGCATCGAGTAGTTGCGCTTCTCCCTCGAGGCGTCGCTGAAGGTGTGGGTCACTATGATCTGTGTGCTGCTCGTGTAGGCAGGATTGAAGATGTAGGCGTAGGTCGAGCCGTAGGCTTCCCTCTTGCGGCTGTGGTATGTCGCGCCGTTTTCGAGGTTGACGGAGGTCGCAGGCATCTCATAGCACGAGAGATATGTGCCCGTATTGACCGTGGGAGCGCCACCGCCGCCCTGGTCGGTCGTGGTGAATTGGCCTGTCACGTCGCTGTAGAAATATGTCGTTCCCACGACGGCATATGCCCGATAATAGTATGTCGTGGAAGGGTCGAGGCTGGAGAGGGTGCCGTTGAAGGAGCCGCTCGTGCCGCTGCCCATGCCCACGTAGAGTTCGTTCGAAAGGTTGTCAGGATCCGTGCCCCATACGAAGCCCACTTCGCGCGGGATCGAGGTCGCACCGGTATAGACACCGTAGAGGACGGCGCCGGTCTGCGAGATGGATGACACGCCCGACGTCGTTACGGTCACGCCCTGCTCGTCACTGCCGGAGCCCGAGTCGGAGTAGTAAATCGTTATGGACTGGATGTATATGCTGTTTGTCGTGCAGTTCACCTTGAGGGTGACCTTGCCGCTCGCGGCCGGAGTGAAGACCAGCTCGTCGGTGTTGCGCGGGGTAGTGCCGCCGCTTGTGGTGACCGTGAAGGACTGCTCGGAGCCGCTCCCGACCTTGACGGATATCGAGCCGGCGCCCTTGCTTGCATTGGTGCAGTACTGGACCACTATCTTGGAGACGTTCGGGAACGATTCCACGCTTTCGGCATATGCGCCGCTGGCGCTCGCGGTGACCTGAACTCCGTTGTTGAGGAATCCAGCGCCCGCCTTGCCCGAATTCCAACCGTCCTGGTCGTCGGACCATGACTTGTCGGTGAAGGTGTAGGTCTTTGAGACGAGCTGCGGTTCCGGAGCGCTGCCCTCGATCGTGAAGCTTGCGGTGTTGCAGGTTCCGGCAGCGAAGGAAAGGCCGCTCATCGAACGGGTCCTGGTGTAGGTGTTGCTCTCGCTGTCGATCAGCGTGAATGTCACGTTGCCTGAATAGTCGGAAATCGGAGCCATCATGAAGAAGAGCCTGACGGTGCCGCCGTCGGCAACGGTTGCGTTCGTCATGTGGACCTTGACATATTCGCTTGTGGAGCCTTCGCGCGGGGAGACGGTCGCGGGATCGTCCGAGACGTCGATGTTGAAGATGCCGGAGATTGCCGCGCCCGGCATGTCGATCTGGAATTTCGAGAGCGTCAGCGTCTTGCCGCTATCGTTGTGGACATCCACCTGCATCAACGTGAAGAGATGGTGCATGTTGACGTTTGCAGTTGCCTGGTTCCCGGTCACGGTGGCCGTGAATGTGCCCACCATCGCGTCATTGGCCTTCAGGGCAGCCGAAGGGTCGGCGCAGTCAACGTCCTGGTTGCTCTCGAGCTTGAAGCTCTTCGATTTCGCCCTGAACCACGAGCGTTCCTCCGCGCGGAAATATGCCACCTGGAAGTCGTATTGACCGTCCGCTATCCGGTTGACGGTGTTGAACCTTTCGCCGTCATACACGAAATCGGCGATGGTCTCACCAGCGTTGTCCGAGGCATAGGGTGCGCCCCATGTGCCGTCAGAGGTGACGACGAAGAGGGTGTCGCCCCTCTCCCACTCGACCTTGTAGGTCTCGCTGTCGACAGTTGTGCGGGTGTCATCCGCAACGATGGATGCATTGATCGAGAACGAGCCGTCAGCATCCGAGGGGTTGACGCTCTCGATGGTGCTGCACGATGCGGCGCCAAGGAGAATCGCAGCCATGGAAAAGAGTAATATGCTGTGTTTTTTCATCTTACAATCAAATGGGACCATTCGCCACAGGGCACGGGAGTCCACAATAAGCGCAATTTGTAAATTGCGACGCAAATATACTAATCTTGGGCCAAATACAAAGTAAACAAAGAGATTAGTTATCAACCGGGGATTGTTTGGAGTGAGAAACTTTTCATATATTTGCAGAATCGTTAATGAATCACACGTGGAAAAGAGATACACAGTAGCCGGCCATACGTTCGCCCTCAAGATGAGCGACACCACTCAGGCATGGAACCACATCGAGAACTACGCGCCATTCGAGACGCAGTTCGACGAGGATTCCCCCGCCCCCGTCTTCACCCTGGAGACCGTCCGGGAACTGCCCGAGCTGGAGACCACCCTTGAATACAAGGACGACGCCGACCCTGACGAGACCCGAATCGAGCTCTTCCGCGCGGCCGACGGCCGACATGTCGCCGGAATGGCCCCTTCGGGGCGCCATCCAATCTGCGCACATCTGCTGATGGACAGCGATTTCCGCCACGGAATGCTCAAGATCGACAGCTACGGCAAGTTCAGCCTCGACAATTCGATGATGCTGATGTTCGCCTTCAGCACGGCGTCGCTGATGACGCTCGAGATGCACGCGTCCGTCATCGTCAACGGCGGCCGCGGATACCTCTTCCTGGGCAAGAGCGGCACGGGCAAGAGCACGCACAGCAGGCTCTGGCTGGAGAACGTGCCGGGCAGCATGCTGCTCAACGACGACAATCCGGTCGTGAGGCTCTGCGACGACGGCGTCCTGCGCGTTTTCGGCTCGCCCTGGAGCGGCAAGACCCCGTGCTACATCAACGACAGCGCACCCATCGGCAGCTTCGTACGCATCCGTCAATGTCCCGAGAACCGCATCAACAAGATGAGCGTAGTCGAATCCTACGCATCAATATATTCATCCAGCTCAGGCTTCAAGGCCGACAAGAGGATGGCCGACGGCCTGCACGAGACGATAGCTGCGGTGGCAACCGGCACGCCTTGCTACCTGCTCGACTGCCTGCCCGACGCCGATGCAGCGCTGCTGAGCAGTTCCACAATAACCAAACACAAAGAAAATGAAGACTAAGACAGGTTTCAGAATGCGCCCCCTGGGCAAGGAATACATCATCGTCGCCGAAGGCGCCGAACTGGTCAACTTCAACAAGATGATCTCCCTCAACCAGTCCGCCGCATATCTTTGGAGCAACATCGAAGGCAAGGAATTCACCGCGGAAACGCTTTGCGACCTTCTGCTGGCACGCTACGAGGTAGACAAGGAAACGGCCTCGAAAGACTCCGAGGCCATCATAGCGGCCTGGTTGGAGGCCGGCATCGTGGAAGAATAGTCTCCCCTATTCCTGGAAATAATCGTCAGGCTTGCGGACCCATGCCTCGTTGTGGGCCTTGGTCTTCGACGGGTCGTATTTCTCCTTTTCAATGTCGGGAATGGCAATCTTGTAGGTATTCTTTGCCTTGTTCTCGATCTTCTTCCCGCGGATCCACAGGTTCGCGCGCTTGAGTTGCGCATACGAAACGCCGTGCTGCGCCGCGAACTCCACCAGGTCCGTGACGGGACCGCTGACGGTCACATATTTCTTAGCGGGAATGTAGGGATAGAGGTCTGACTCGTTGAAGGTGAAGCCGAAAGCCGTAGGATTCTCGAAGAACATCTTGGCAACCAGCACGCGGAACATGTATCTCGAAGTCTCGTTGACAAGCCATACGTCGAGGGCCGAGGTCTGCTTCTGCTCCTCCAGACGTTCCGACACCGAACGCGGGCCGGCATTGTAGCTTGCCGCAACGCTCATCCAGTCGCCGTAGTTCTGATATGACTTCCTGAGATACTTGCAGGCTGCGCGCGTCTCCTTCTCGATGTTGTAGCGCTCGTCAACCTCGCCGTCGACCACCAGGCCGTAATCCTGCGCCGTCCCCTTCATGAACTGCCAGAGGCCGGCAGCGCCCGCGGTCGATACCGCCGAAGGGTCGCAGTTGCTCTCGATGGCCATCAGGTATTTCAGGTCGTCAGGAATGCCCTCGGACTCAAGAATGGGCTCCACCTGCGGGAAGTAGCGGTTCGCCCGCTTTATCATCAGCATCGAGTTGGAATGCATGTAGCTGAATGCCAGCAGCTCGCGGTCGAGGCGCTCGCGTATGTCCGCGCGGTTCATCCATACGGTGTCGCCGGCGAACACCATGTAATCCGGAATATGCGGCGGCGTGAGAAGGTCGTTGTGGTAGATGATGGTCGTCTCCTTGACGATTACCTGCTGCTCCTCGGCGGGAGCCTGCCCGCTTGCGGAGTTGTTTGCGCAGTCGAGAGTGAATGCCGGAAGGGCGAGAAGCGACGCGGTCGCGAAGGCTATGAAGCGTGAAGTCATGATTGATTTCATTTCCCTTGTCTAGAGTTTGAAACGGTATCCGACGCCCATCTGGAGGCCCGTCCACACCGTACCGATGCCGAGCTCCGCGAAGCCGTAGATGTTGCGTCCTACAAAAATGCCGATCGGAGTGGCCTGGAAGGCAAATCCGAACTTTGTGCCGATGCAATCGTAGCTGAAGATGGAAACGCCCATCTCCACCTCGCCGTAGAGGCCGAAGTTGCGCCAGTTGCGATACTGCAGCGTCGCCTTGGGCATAACTGCGACGGCCGTGCACTCGTGGCGGCCGCGGTAGTGCACCGTGCCCAGGGAGTCAGTCATCTGCGTCCTGGCCCCGAAGCGCTGCAGGTGCAGGTCGACGCCGGCCGAGAAGGTGTCGCTGAACGAACGGTCACCCTCGAGCGAGAGGCCGAACATCGGCGTGAAATCCTTCATGCCCTCCTTCCCGTCCGATGCGAACTTGTCGTAGAGCAGATGGGACTTCTCCTTGTCCGAGAACATGAAGGCCGTGTTGAAGAGAGTCGGGCCGGCCAGTGAGAGAGAGACCGAGTTTGTGCCCTTCGGCGTGAGCGAAGGAAAAGCCGAGACGACAACCTCGGCCTGGGCGGCATCATCCTTGGCCGTGATGCGCTGCGCGCTGAGCTGGACGGTCGTGACTGCCAGCAGGAGGAATATTGCCGTTATCTTTCTTTTGATCATATCTTTTCCAAAACATTTCGTGAAACCTCAAGCGTCGCCGCACCGAGCAGCCCCATCCTGACGGCGATGCAGTGCTTGTCCCTGACCGTCACGAGCTCGCATTCGAGCCCCTTCAGCGGTCCCGAGACTATGCGCACCTTGTCGCCCGGAGCGAGGAAGGAGTCGGTCATCACGACCTTATCCTCTCCGAATTCCACCATCCTGCGGAAGGCATCCATCTGCGCGTCCGGGATGACGACGGGGTTGTACGGCCCGCCGTTGGAGAGATAGCGGCAAAGCGCCGGAATGTTCTCGAGCGGACGGACCCTTTCGGCTTCCGTTGTCCTTATGAAGATGAAGCGCGGCAACACGAGACGGTCCATCATCTTGACGCGGTCGCTCCACCTTCTTGCGACCTTCTGCACGGGGAGGAAATGCTCCACCCCCATCGACTCCAGAGCAGATGCCACCTTGCGCTCCTGGCAGGAACGCGTCGTGGCCGCATACCAGTGAAGTCCGCTTCCGGTCGCAGCGCTCTCCATCACACAAGATTTATGCCCGACGCCGCACACTCGGCACGCATCTCGTCGGACCATATGCTGGATTGTATCTCACCTATGTGCGCCTTGCGAAGCAGGAACATGCAGAGGCGCGACTGCCCGATGCCGCCGCCGATCGTCTGCGGAAGCTTTCCGGCGAGCAGGCTGCGGTGGTAATGGAGGTCCTTCTTCGATTCATATTCGCCGCGGGCGCGCAGCTGCCTCTCGAGCGAGGCCGCGTCCACCCTTATGCCCATCGAAGAAATCTCGAACGCCATCTCGAGGATGGGGTTCCAGAGGATGATGTCGCCGTTGAGCGTCCAGTCGTCATAGTCGGCCGCACGTCCGTCGTGGCGCGTGCCGTCCGAAAGGCTGTCTCCGATGCCGATGATGAACACCGCACGACATTCCCTTGCCATGGCATTCTCGCGCTCCTTCGGGCTCATGCCGGGATAGCGTCTGAGCAAATCCTCGGCCGTGATGAAGAAGATCTCCTCGGGCAGGATCGGCTCGATCTGCGGAAACTCGACGTAGAGCTTGTTCTCGGTGACCTTCACTGCCTCGTAGATGCGCCTGACAGTCTTCTTGAGATAGTCGAGGTTGCGGTCCTCGGGCCTTATGACGCGCTCCCAGTCCCATTGGTCGACATATATGGAGTGGATGTTGTCCAGGTCCTCGTCGGGCCTCAGGGCGTTCATGTCGGTATAGATGCCGCGGCCGGGCTTGATGTCCATCTGGGCGAGCTTGAGCCTCTTCCACTTGGCAAGCGAGTGGACCACCTCGGCCGGAGCATCGTCCAGCCCCTTGATCGGGAAGCGGACCGGACGCTCGACGCCGTTCAGGTCGTCGTTGATGCCGGTGCCGCTGGGCACCACCATGGGCGCGGTTACGCGCAGCAGTGCCAGCTGCGCGGAAAGATTCTGCTGGAACATGTCCTTCACGGCCTTGATGGCACGCTCGGTAGCTTCCGCGCTACCGAGAAGGTCGTGATAGTCCTTCGGTATCAAGAGCATTTCCGTCAGCGATTGTCGTACATTTTTGAATAATATTCGAGGTAGTCTCCGCTGGTTACGTTGTCCATCCATTCCTGGTTGTCAAGATACCAGCGCACGGTACGTTCGATGCCCTCCTCGAACTGGAGCGAAGGCTCCCAGCCAAGTTCCCTCTGGAGCTTGCGGCTGTCGATGGCATAGCGCAGGTCGTGGCCCGCACGGTCGGTCACGTAGGTGATGAGATTCATGTCCTCGCCCTCGGCGCGTCCCAGAAGACGGTCGACGGTATTGATGAGCACCTTTATGATGTCGATGTTCTTCCACTCGTTGAAGCCTCCGATGTTGTAGGTCTCGGCCACGGTGCCATTGTGGAAGATCATGTCGATGGCCCTTGCGTGGTCCTCGACGAAGAGCCAGTCGCGCACGTTCTCGCCGCGTCCGTAGACGGGCAGCGGCTTGCGATGGCGGATGTTGTTGATGAAGAGAGGTATGAGCTTCTCGGGGAACTGATAGGGACCGTAGTTGTTCGAACAGTTGGTCACGATCACAGGCATCCCGTAGGTATCGTGGAATGCGCGCACGAAATGGTCCGACGATGCCTTTGCGGCGCTGTACGGGCTGTGCGGCTGATATTTGAGGTCCTCCGTGAAGAAGTCACGTCCGTATGCCAAGTGGTGGCATCCGGAAGAGGCCTTCGTCGTGAAGGGAGGCTCGACGCCCTGAGGCTCGGTCATCTCGAGCGCGCCGTAGACCTCGTCCGTCGAGATGTGGTAGAACATCTTGCCCTCGAACTTCTCGGGAAGGGTCTCCCAGTAGAGCTTTGCCGCCTGCAGCATGCTCAGCGTGCCCATGACGTTCGTGCGTGCGAAGGTGAAGGGGTCGCGGATGCTCCTGTCGACGTGGCTCTCGGCGGCAAGGTGGATGATGCCGTCGACCTTCTCCCTCTGCATCAGCGCATACACCCCGTCGAAGTCGCAGATGTCCATCTTCACGAAGGTGTAGTTCTGCTTCTGCTCAACGTCCTTGAGGTTTGCGAGGTTGCCCGCATAGGTGAGCTTGTCGAGATTGATGATGTGGTAGTCGGGATATTTGTTCACGAACAGCCTGACCACATGCGAGCCGATGAAACCGGCTCCGCCCGTTATGATTATTGTCCTTTTCATTCGCTGAAAGTGGATGAGTTGATTTCTGCCTTCATTTCGTCGATCACCTTGAGAAGGTACTGTCCGTACTGGTTCTTGATCATCGGACGCGCGAGCTCGCGCATCTTCTCCTCGGTGATCCATCCCTGGCGGTAGCCGATGCCCTCGAGGCATGCTATCTTGAGGCCCTGGCGCTTCTCGATCACCTCCACGAAGGTCGATGCCTCGGAAAGCGAGTCATGTGTGCCGGTGTCGAGCCATGCGAAACCTCGGCCGAAGACCTGGACCTTGAGCTCGCCGTCCTGCAGGAAGCGCTGGTTGACGGAGGTGATCTCAAGCTCGCCCCTTGCCGAAGGCTTGATCCCCTTGGCGACCTCCACCACCTTGTTCGGATAGAAGTAGAGCCCCACGACCGCATAGTTGGACTTCGGGTGCTGCGGCTTCTCCTCGATGCTGAGGCAGTTGCCGTTGCGGTCGAACTCCGCCACGCCGTAGCGCTCGGGGTCGCTGACCCAGTAGCCGAAGACGGTTGCCTTGCCCTCCTGCTCCGCATCGTGCACCGCCTTGCGGAGAAGGCCGGTGAAGCCGCTTCCGTGGAAGATGTTGTCGCCGAGCACGAGGCACGCCGCGTCGTCGCCGATGAACTTCTCGCCGATGATGAAAGCCTGCGCGAGGCCGTCCGGGGAGGGCTGCTCCGCATATTCGAAGTGGACGCCGTAGTCGCTTCCGTCTCCGAGCAGGCGCTTGAAGCCCGGCAGGTCGTACGGTGTCGAGATGATCAGGATGTCACGGATGCCCGCCAGCATCAGTGCGCTGATCGGGTAGTAGACCATCGGCTTGTCATAAATCGGGAGCAGCTGCTTGCTGACGCCCTTCGTTATCGGATAGAGTCTGGTGCCGGAACCGCCGGCGAGTACTATGCCTTTCATAAGTCAGATGTTTTAGATCATACGCTACACGGCCCGCCGGCGTCGTTGCCGCAAGGCACGGGTACAAAATGCAAATTTAATGAAAAAAAATGAGAATGGCCATAGGTCCGACAGCATAATGACACACCTTTCGGATCACTGGCGCGGCCGGCGGATCAGATGGGATAGATGCCCGCTCCGACGTAGTCGATGAGGTCCTGCGGAGCGATCTTTATCTGAAGCCCGCGCTGGCCGGCGCTGATGTAGATGTGGTCGAAGAGCAGCGCGCTCTCGAAGATGAAGGTAGGGAAAGGCTTCTTCATCCCGATCGGCGAGCAACCGCCGCGGATGTAGCCCGTCACGGGAAGAAGGTCCTTCATGCGGAGCATGTCGCAGGACTTGTTGCCCGAGATGCGGGCAGCCACCTTCAGGTCGACCTCCATGTTGCCGGGCATGACGCAGACGAACTCGCCGTTGCGGTCACCCTTGAGCACCAGCGTCTTGAAGACCTGGTCGATGGGCTCGCCGAGCTGGCTGGCGACATGCTCCGCGCCGAGGTCGTCCTCGGTGTAGGTGTATTCCACCAGCGAGTATTCAATGCCCGCGGCATCAAGAAGCCGCGCCGCGTTTGTCTTGACGGATGTTCCCATGACCGCAAAGTTACAAAAAGTGGCGGAAATGATTACCTTTGCCCCCTCCAATCATCACGAGCAAATGGCAAAGAGCACACTGGTCGGACATCTCGCCGCCGCGGGAGCCTACACGATTTTCGGACTGAACATCGTCTTCTGCAAGGACATCGCAAACTCCGAAGCGGTCACCCCCATCGCGCTCTTCTCGCTCAGGGCGGTCGGCGCAACGGCCCTCTTCTGGCTCATCTCGCTCTTCATGCCGAAGGAGAAGATGGCCAAGGGCGACTTGTGGAAGACCGCCGTCGCATCATTCTTCGGCCTCTTCCTGACGCAATACACCTTCCTGAGCGCCATCACCATGGCCACTCCGCTCGACGCGTCGATCATCAGCACCCTCTCGCCGATCTTCACGATGCTCATCGCAGCGCTCGTCATCAAGGAGCCCATCACCTTCAAGAAGGCGGCCGGCGTCGCCATCAGCTTCGCAGGAGTGCTCTACCTGATACTCAACACCGTCTCCACGCGTGCCGGCGCGACGCAGACAAGCCCGTGGGGCATCGTGCTGCTTCTTGCCAACAGCCTGAGCTTCGCGACCTACCTGGGCGTCTTCCGTCCGCTGATATCGCGCTACAACGTCATCACGTTCATGAAGTGGATGTTCCTCTTCGCGCTGCTCATCTCCCTCCCGTTCTCGGCCCGGGACCTTGCCACGACAGACTTTGCCGCCATCCCCGTCAACGTGCGCTGGGAGATCGGCTTCCTCATCTTCTTCGCCACCTTCGTGGCATACTTCCTCGTCCCCGTCGGACAGAAGCACATACGCCCCACCCTCGTCAGCATGTACTCCTACCTGCAGCCGATCATAGCGGCCACCATCGCAATCGCCGTCGGAATGGATGCGCTGACATGGCAGAAGGTCGCGGCGACCGTGCTGGTCATCTCCGGCGTCGTGATCGTCAACCGCAGCCGAAGCAAGGCTGCATAGCCGAAGCGCACCTCTCCCACCTGCACAAGGAACAAAAAAAAGAGAGCGGCCTCGCGAAGCCGCTCCCTCTGATAAACCTTGTATAGAGACTATTTGTTGTTTCTCTTGCCGTAACGGCTATAGAATTTGTCAACGCGACCTGCAGTGTCGACGAGCTTCATCTTACCAGTGTAGAACGGGTGTGAAGTGTTGGAGATTTCGACCTTTACAACAGGGAACTCAACACCGTCGACCTCGATGGTCTCCTTGGTGTTGACGCAAGAACGGGTGATGAACACGTGTTCGTTTGACATATCCTTGAAAGCTACAAGGCGGTAGGATTCGGGATGTATACCTTTTTTCATTGCAATAAAAATTAAGTTGTTCCACTTTTGGAGCCGCAAATGTAGCAATAATTATTTTTCCGGCAAAATTATATTTCTATTTTTGTGAGATGTAAGGACATCGACCGGAATCCTTGCGGACATTCGACCATGAACGACCTGAAAGAGACTCTCAAGGCATATGCCGAGACATACAACGACCCGAAATATTTCGAGACGGACCCCATCATCTTCCCCAAGCGCTTCGCCGAGCTCAAGCGGCGGGGCGAGGCCGACCTGAGGGACGTCGAGACGGCGGCAGTCATCGCCGCCCACCTCGCCTGGGGCCGCCGCTCGATGATAGTGCGCGACTGCGCCAGGGCGATGGACGAGATGGGCTGGAAGCCCTATGACTACGTGATGGGGGGCAGCTACCGCGACGAGCCCTGCTCGATGCACCGCACGGTGAAATGGTGCGACTTCGCGGCCATCTGCGGTCGGCTCCGCAATCTCTACGAAGGCGGCGGCACGCTCGAGAGCCTCTCGCCGGACGGGATGCGCACCATGGTGTTCGGACAGAAGAGCGACCTGAAGGCCGCCAACAAGAAGATCCACATGATGCGCCGCTGGATGGTTCGCCGAGACGGGAAGGTCGACCTCGGGCTGTGGCTCGACTCCTCCCCCGCCGACCTGGTCATCCCCCTCGACGTCCACGTCCACGACACCGCCATTTCGATGGGCGTGACCGAGCGCCGGAGCTCCGACTTTTCAACAGCCTTGGAAATCACGGACTTCTTCCGCGAAATATTCCCAGGCGACCCCTGCAAGGGGGATTTTGCGCTTTTCGGCTACGGCGTGACCCACCAGGGCAAGGCCGGCGGTGGCGAAGATTGTTGATAAAAGAACGTAAATGGTTGACTACTTGTAGAAAAATTTTGTAATTTTGCTTTTTAGGAGATAAATATGCCCAAACTATTCATCATAGCTGGCTGTAACGGAGCAGGAAAAACCACAGCATCGTATACGATTCTGCCCGACATGCTGAACTGCGAAGAATACGTCAACGCCGATGAGATAGCCAAGGGACTCTCCCCTTTCAATCCCTCCCTTGTCGCCATAAAGGCGAGCAGGATAATGATGGAGAGGATTGAAGAGTTGATTGAAAAAGGTGGTGACTTCGGCATCGAGACCACTCTCGCCACCCGTTCGCTCTCCCGGGTCGTGGTCAGGGCGCAGGAAAAAGGCTATTTTGTCACTGTAGTCTTCTTCTGGCTCAGGCTTCCGGAACTTGCAGTCGAAAGGGTGAAGTTGCGCGTGGCTTCCGGCGGACATGACGTTCCCGAAAAGACGATCGTGCGCCGCTACGGTGTCGGAATCGACAATTTATTCCGCCTGTACATTCCGATCTGCGACTATTGGATCATCATAGACAACTCCAATTCTCCAAGCCGGATAACAGCGGAAGGTGGCAAATCCATAGTGACAAAGATACACAACAAGACCGCGTACAACCTACTTCTGAATTATGAGCGAACTAGAGACGAGGGAGCTTCGTGAGAACATCCTGAACGGACTCAATCTCACTTTCCAGAAACTCGTCACCGAAAAGAAACGCGACAACTCCGAACTGGCCTTCGCGGACCAGGACAAGGTTGTCAAGGTAAAGGCAGTGGAAATCTGATCTCCGCTCCCGCACATTGATCAAGAATTCAACACTACTGCCGCAAGGCAGTAGTTTTTTTATGCTATGACAGACTATACTTCACTTTTCAATGTCACCCGCGAGCAGATGCGCAATCTTCTCTCGACGGCGCTCTCAAGCGGCGGCGACTATGCCGACCTCTTCTTCGAGCACAGCATCTCGGAGAGCATGCGCCTGCGCGACGGGATGGTCAACTCCGCAGGCTGCGACATAGACTTCGGCGTCGGCATAAGGGTGGTGGCGGGCGGCCACACAGGATACGCCTTCTCGGAGAGCACGGCATACGCCGACATGGAGAAGGCTGCCCGCAGCGCCGCTGCGATCGCCTCGTCCCCCTTCACGAAAGGGCGCCAGGTGGAGATGAGGCCGACGGAATTCCGCAGCCGCTACCGCATGGAGGGCAGCTGGGACGACTTCTCGGTCGAGAGGCGCAAGGAGTACCTGATGCAGCTCGACGAGATGATCAAGGCCGCTGACGGCCGCATCGTCAAGGTGTTCGGGTCACTTTCCAACGAACGCACCCAGGTGATGTTCTGCAACTCGCTCGGCGACTTCTTCTGCGAGCTCAGGCCCATGTGCTCCCTTGTCGCCACCTGCATCGCAAGGCAGGGGACGACCTCGGAGACGGTCACCTTCTCGCGCAGCCACAGGTGCGGCAGCGAGATGCTCACCCCCGCCCTGCAGCGCCGCTTCGCCGACGAGATCGCAGCGAAGATAAGGCCGCTCTTCGAGGCGCGCAGGCCCAAGGGCGGAGAGATGGCGGTCGTCATGGGAGCCGGAAGCTCCGGCATTCTCCTGCACGAGGCCGTGGGCCACGCCTTCGAGGCCGACTTCAACCGCAAAGGCATCTCGATATTCTCCGACAAGATGGGCTGCAAGGTCTGCAGCGACAACATCAGCATAGTGGACGACGCCACCGTCGAAGGCAACCGAGGCGCGGTGAGCATCGACGACGAGGGAGTGCCGGGACAGAAGACATACATGGTGCGCAACGGGGTGCTCGAGTCCTATCTCCACGACCGCATCAGCGCGACGCACTACGGCGTGGCACCGACGGGCAACGGGCGGAGGGAGTCATTCCGCTTCAACCCCATCCCGAGGATGCGCGCAACATACATGGAGGGCGGACAGGGAACCGCCGAGGACATCATCCGCAGCTGCAGCAACGGCATCTACGTAGACAACTTCACTAACGGCCAGGTGCAGATAGGCGCAGGAGACTTCACCTTCTTCGTCAAGAGCGGCTACCTGATCGAGGATGGCCGCCTTACGGCCCCCATCAAGGACATAAACATAATAGGCAACGGTCCGCAGGCCATTGCCGACATCCGCGAGGTCGCCGACGACTGCACCATCGACGACAGCACCTGGACCTGCGGCAAGGACCAGTCGTGCTACGTCTCGTGCGGCATGCCGACGGTCCTGGTCAGCCGTCTCACAGTCGGAGGAGGAAACTGAAATGGAAAAGGGAACAGTGGCAAAGGCGCTTGAGATGGCGCTTGAAAGCGGTGCCGCACAGGCACGCGCAACGCTCACCGAGGACATCGAGAACTCCGTCGTCGCGCTCAACGGCGAAGTCGACAGGCTTTTCGGCTCCTCCGGGGAAGTGCTCTCGATACAGATATATACGGAAGGCCGATATGGCTCCTACTCCACCAACTGCCTGCAGGACGACGACCTGCGCAAGTTCATCGACGGCGCCGTCAGGACCACGAGGCTGCTCGAGGCGGACCCGTGCCACGGCCTGCCGGACAAGGAGCTCTATTTCACCGGGGAGCCCGTCGACCTTGACAAGCGCGACCCTCTGATCGGCCACATCACCCAGCGCCAGCGCATGGAGACAGCCGTGGCGGCATGCCGCGAGGCGATGGGGGTCGACGACCGCATGCTCTCGATCGAGACCGAATACGGCGACATGGACGAACACACGCTCATGGCCGACACGCAGGGCTTCATAGGGGAGACGACCCTTAGCCACTTCACCATCAGCGCACAGTGCTCCGTGCGCGGAAGAGGCGACGAAAAGCCGGAATCCTACTGGTTCGACAGCGCGCTGAAACGCTCCGACCTCAAGGCCGAAGGCTGCGGCGCCACGGCGCTGAGTCGCGCAATCGAGTCGCTTGACAAGCGAAAGGTCAGGAGCGGCCGCTACAACATGGTCATCGAGCCGCAGGTCGCCTCGAAGGTCCTCTCTCCGATAATAAGCGCGCTCAACGGAGCCAACCTCCAGCAGGGCAACTCCTTCCTCGTGGGAAAGAAGGGCGCAAAGGTCTTCGGCGACGGCTTGACCCTCGTCGACAGGCCGCTCACCAGGGGCGCCTACGGCGCGAGATGCTTCGACATCGACGGCATCGCCACACGCGAAAGATACATCATCCGCAACGGAGTCGTGGGCGACGGATTCATCACATCATACTACGCGCGCAAGATGGGAGTGCCCGTCACCGTCGACGGCCCTTCCGTCCTGATGTTCGAGAAAGAGAGTGTTTGTCAGAAAAAATCCTTAACTTTGGAAGACATTATGAAGTCCGCCGACAAGGGAATACTGGTGACCGACTTCAACGGAGGAAACTGCAACCAGGTGACCGGGGACTTCTCCTACGGCATCCAGGGATTCCTCTTCGAGAAGGGCGAGAAGGTACATCCGATCGGTGAGATGAACATCACCGGCAACATCATCAGCCTGTGGAACGGCATCATCGCCATCGGCGACGACCCGTGGAAGGCGTTGAGATGGCAGATGCCTACACTGGCCTTCGAAGGCGTGGACTTCAACGGAATTTAGAACGACATGAAAAAACCGGGCATCCTTCTCTCACTGGTTCCAGTGGTGCTTCTGATGGCGATACTCGCCATCGGCGTATTCATATTCGGCGACGACGTCGCCAGCGGTCCGTCACAGATCGCGCTCACTACCGCGGCCGTAGCGACCTGCATCATCGGCACGACCTACCTCAAGATCCCGTGGTCGAAGTTCGAGGAGGGAATCGGCGAGAACATCAAGAACACCAGCTCGGCGCTCTACATCCTGCTGATGATCGGCGCGCTCACCTCCACGTGGATGCTCTCCGGAGTGGTGCCCACGATGATCTACTACGGACTCGAGATCATCCATCCCAAGGTGTTCATCCTGGTCTCCTTCCTGCTCTGCACCCTCGTCTCGGTGCTCGCGGGCAGCAGCTGGACCACTGTCGGCACCATCGGCGTGGCCATGTTCAGCGCAGGACAGATAATCGGCATCCCTGTCGGCTGGCTCTCGGGTGCAATCATCTCCGGAGCCTACCTCGGCGACAAGGTCTCCCCCCTCTCCGACACCACCAACCTCTCGGCGTCGATGGCAGGAACCGACCTCTACCGCCACGTCAGATACAATCTTGGAACGACCGTCCCGGCCATGTTGATATGCATCATCGTCTACACGGTCGTAGGCTTCAACATCCCGACCCACTCGCAGGTCGACGTCACTTCGCAGCTCAATGCCCTCAACGGAACGTTCAACATCTCGCCTTGGCTGCTGCTCATCCCCTGCGCCACCATCTTCATGATAGTCAAGAAGGTCCCCGCCATCATAACCCTCTTCCTCTCGGCACTGGTCGGCGCGCTCACCACATTCTGGGCACAGCCGCAGATCATCGCACAGTTCTGCGACAGCGTATCGGGATTCCACGACTTCTGCTACTCGGTCCTCAAGATGATGTCCAGCAGCATCACGATCTCGACGGGAGACCCGCTCATCGACTCCCTCGCCTCCACCGACGGCATGTTCGGAATGGTCAACACCGTATGGCTCATCCTCTGCATCATCATACTGGGCGGCTCGCTCTGCGCCAGCGGAATGATCGACACCATCACCGAGAAGCTCATGAGCTTCATCAAGGGACGCACATCGCTCTCGATAACCACCATCGTGACCTGCTTCTTCTGCAACATAGTGCTTGCTGACCAATACATGGCAATCGTCCTTCCCGGCAAGATGTTCAGCGACGTCTACCGCAAGATGGGCTACGCGCCTGAGTTCCTCAGCCGCACGCTGCAGGATTCGGCTACCGTCAGCTCAGTGCTCGTGCCGTGGAACACCTGCGCCCTCGTGCAGGCCGGAGTGCTTGGCGTAGCGACCTTCACCTACCTGCCCTACTCGATATTCTGCCTCATCACGCCGCTGATATCGGTGGCCATTGCGGCATCGGGATACAGGATCGCAAGGCTTCCACAGGACGAAGACGGGCAGGTCGCGACACAGACAGCATAGCAACGACATAAACACAAACCAACAATCACCATATGAAAATTGACGACAACAAAGTAGTATCCCTGATCTACCGTCTCGAAGTGGACGGCGAAGTAAAAGACCAGGCAACACGCGAGAATCCACTCGACTTCATCTACGGACTCGGCTATCTGCTGCCCAAGTTCGAGGAATATATCAAGGACAAGGAAATCGGCGACAAGGTGGAATTCACCCTCTCACCGGCAGAAGGCTACGGCGAGATCGACCCTCAGGCGGTCGTGGACCTTCCGAAGAACATCTTCGAGATCGACGGGCAGATCCAGGAAGGCCTCCTCGAGGTCGGAAGGGTCATCCCCATGATGAACCAGATGGGCGGAGTCATTCCGGGCAAGGTCGTAGAAGTCGGTGACGACACCGTCAAGATGGACTTCAACCACGAGCTGGCCGGAGCCGAACTGCACTTCTTCGTTGAGGTGGTCGGCATCCGTGAGGCTACCGACAAGGAGCTCACCGACGGTCTCCACGGCGAGCGCGCCGCACACAACTGCGGCGGCGACTGCTCATCGTGCGGCGGAGGCTGCCACTAGGATGCCGTCGACGGCGCTCGACACGATGCCGCCGGCATAGCCCGCCCCCTCTCCGCAAGGATAGAGTCCCGGCAGATTTTCACAGCACATCGTCTCCTGGTCACGCGGAATGCGTACCGGAGACGATGTTCTCGTTTCACAGGCAAGCAGCAGCGCGTCGTTAGTATAGAAGCCCTTCATCTTGTAGTTGAACTGCGGAAGAGCCTCGCGAAGGCGATTGTAGACGAACTCCGGAAGCAGCTCGTGCAGCGGCGCGCTGATGGTGCCGGGCTGGTACGAGCTCTTCGGCAGGTTCTTCGACTCGTTGCGGCGGCAGAAGTCGAGCATGCGCTGCGCGGGAGCCTTCATCGAGTCGCTGTAGCGGAACATGCGCTGCTCCACGGAACGCTGGAACTCGAGCAGCGAGAAGACGCCGTAGCGGTCGAAGTCGGGAATGTCGTGGGGCTCCACCGAGCAGACGATGCCCGCGTTCGCCCACTGCGAGTTGCGCATCGAGTTGGACATTCCGTTGAGCACCACCTCGCCCGGCGAAGTTGCCGACGGGACGAGGATTCCGCCAGGACACATGCAGAACGAGAAGACGCCGCGGCCGCCGGCCTGCGTCACCAGCGAATACTCCGCAGGCGGCATGTAGGGCTGGTACTTGCCGTGATACTGTATCTTGTTGATGAGCGACTGCGGGTGCTCGGCGCGGACGCCCAGGGCGAAACCCTTGGTCTCCAGCGGCCATCCCTTGTCGGCGAAGAGACGGTAGATCTCCCTCGACGAGTGGCCGGTCGCGAGTATGACGTTGCGTGCCTCGAAGCATTCGCCGCCCTGGCATACCACCTTCCATGACTTGTCCTTGCCCTTGTCGACCATCACAAGGTCGGTCACGCGGGTCGAGAAATGGTATTCCCCGCCATGCTCCACTATGCAGCGGCGGATGTTCTCCACTATGCGCGGCAGACGGTCGCTGCCGATGTGGGGATGGGCGTCGGTGAGGATGCTCTCGTCCGCGCCGAAGTTGACAAGCTGCTGCAGCACCTCGCGGATGTCACCCCTCTTCGAGGAGCGGGTGAAGAGCTTTCCGTCGGAGAAGGTGCCGGCGCCGCCCTCGCCGAAGCAGTAGTTCGAATCCAAGTCCACCCGTTGCCTCTGCGTCATGTCGGCGATGTCGGCCTTGCGGCCGTGGACGTCCTTTCCGCGCTCGAGGATCACGGGCTTCCTCCCCTCCATCAGCAGGCGCAGCGACGCGAACATTCCGGCGGGGCCGCTGCCGATCACGATGACGGGCTCGCAGTTCTCCACATTGCGGTATTCGCCCAGGGCGAACGGCTGGAGAGCCGGTTCGTCGACTGTCGTGGCAGCCACCCTGTAGCGGTAGAGTATCTCACCGCGCGCATCGAGCGAGCGGCGCAGGACGGTCGCGGACGCCACCTTTGCGCGGCCGACGCCCAGGGCGCGTGCCGCAGCGGCGAAAAGCTCATCCTGTGTCGGCACATGCCGTATGTCGAATGCAATCTCGAACTCCTTCATATTTTGTCAACTAGTGTCAAATGGTCACTTCGACCGTCTTTCCTATCAGCCCGCTGTCGTAGGGACGCGAGACCTTGATGTAATTTTCAGTGAATCCCGACATCATCCCTCCCTTCTCCGTGCTCTCGAAGAGCACCTTCGCACTGCGTCCGACATTTGCTGCGCAGAACTCCGAGTGGAGGCGTTCGCAGAGCGCCTCGAGCCTCTCCACGCGCGCAGTCTTGACGCTGTCCTGCACCTGGTCGGGGCGCGATGCGGCAAGGGTGCCTGCACGGCGCGAATATGGGAAGATGTGGAGGAACGCCGGGCGTATCCTCTCAAGCAGGCGGCAGGTATGCTCGAAGTCCTCGTCGCTCTCACCCGGGAAGCCCACGATGACGTCGATGCCTATGAAGACGCGTGTGAAGCGCTCTTCTTCGCTCTCCATCGCATCGCGGATTGAGGCGATCTTCGCCTCGAACATCTCAGTGGTATAGCGGCGGTGCATCTCCTTGAGCGTGCGGTCGCAACCGGACTGGATGGGTATATGGAAATGCGGCAGGAACTTGGTTCCCGAAGCGATCCAACGGATGATCTCGTCCGTGAGGAGGTTGGGCTCTATCGAGGAGATGCGGTAGCGCTCCACGCCCTCCACGGCATCCAGGGCCTTCAACAGGTCGAGGAACGACTCGCCGGTGGTCTTGCCGTAGTCTCCGATGTTGACGCCAGTGAGCACTATCTCGCGGATGCCCTGGGCGGCTATCTCGCGCGCCTGACCGACCAGCGTGGCGATGGGGATGTTGCGGCTGTGGCCGCGTGCGAAAGGAACCGTGCAATAGGAGCAGTAGTAGTCGCATCCGTCCTGCACCTTGAGGAACGAACGCGTCCTCTCGCCCGAGGAATAGGCAGGGAAAATGGAGCTGATGTCGTTTGTCGGGCAGCAGAACGCAGCCTTCGCGCGGTTTTCCATCGCCTCCGAGACGAGCTGCACCAGGCGTCCCTTGTCCTGCGCGCCGGCCACCAGGTCCACTCCCTCGATCGAGAGTATCTCCTGCGGCTTGAGCTGCGCATAGCATCCGGTCACTGCAATCAGCGCCGAGGGCGAAATCTTGTGAAGCTTCCTGACGATGTTGCGGCACTTCTTGTCGGCATGCTCGGTCACGGAGCATGAATTGACCACATAGACGTCCGCCTCGTCGATCGGGCGCACGATGCTCCACCCCTCCTGCGCGAACTGCCGTGAAAGGGTGGAACTCTCGGAGTAGTTCAGCTTGCAGCCGAGAGTCACGAAGGCAATCCTACAGCTCATTTCCGAAAGACATCGTTACGGAAGACTTCTCGACCTTTCCGTCGAGGGGCGGATTGAACTTGGTCACTGTGACGGTCGACATATATACGGGGAACTTCTCGCGGATTGCGTCGAGGATCCTCCACGCCACGTTCTCGAGAAGGCTGGAGGGAATCTCCATCTGCTCCTTCACCACCTGATACACTTCGGCATAGTTGACAGCCAGAGCGAGGTCGTCGGATTTTGCCGCCTTCTTCATCGGGTAGGACATTTCCACGTCGACGCGGAACCTGTTGCCGAGCATGCGCTCGCTCTCGAGGCAGCCGTGAAAGGCCTCGAACTCCATGTTCTCGAGCCTTACTATCTCTTTTTCCAAAATCATCCCTGTAGCACGAATACGCAAGGCCGCTTGCCGATCTGCACCCCCGCGGCCTTCCACTGTGAAACACTCCTTGTCCTGATGAACGCCTCAGGCAGCGTGATGTCGGCCGCCACGCATATCCTTGTCGTGGGGCGGCAGACCGAAAGCAGGTCCTCCATCAGCGAGTCGTTGCGGTACGGGGTCTCGATGATGATCTGCGTCTGTTTCTGCGAAATGGATATCTTCTCCAGCTGCGCTATCCTGGCGCGGCGGTCCTCCTTCTTCACGGGAAGATAGCCGGTGAAGGCGAAGCACTGCCCGTTCATTCCGGAAGACATCAGCGCCATCATCAGCGAAGAGGGGCCGACGCACGGCACGACCTCCACATCCATGCGGTGGGCCAGCTCGACGAGCTGCGCGCCCGGATCGGCCACGGCGGGAAGGCCGGCCTCGGATATCAGCGCGGCGTCACATTCGCCCAGATGGCGGGCCATCTCCTCTATCTGCACCCTGTCGGAATGCTCGTTGATCTCGAAGAAGGTCAGCGAGTCGATGTGTCCCTTGAGACCCGCACGCGAGAGGAAACGCCGCGCCGTGCGGATTTCCTCGACATAGAATAGAGTTATGTGCGGAATGATGTCAAGCACCGGCTGCGGGAGCACCAGCTGCGGCTCATAGTCTCCGAGCGGCGTCGGAATCAGATGGAGTTTTCCTTTTGTCATAAGAGCGGCTTTGCCTGTGGTATTGAATCCTTGTTGAGACGAGGCGCGTTGGACGGTATCGAATCCCTGAAGAGACGGAACTGCTGCATCCTGAGGGCACGCTGTTCGATCTCGTACTGCTCCTTGCGCGCCTTGCTCCAGAAGACGTTGCGGATGAGTTCATTGAAATTGTCGAACTCCGACTGGTATGCGATGCCGACGCCGTTGCGCTGCGTCTGGTCGAGATAGTTGCTGTACTGGTCTGCCGAGTGCGAGAAGAGGTTGAGCCTGAGGTTGCCGCTCTTGTTGAGCTTTATGTCGACATCCACGTCGCCCACGATGTCGCTCTTCGCTCCCGACACGTACTGCCTGTTGCCGATGTTGCCGTTGATTGTGACGCGGTTGTTGAAGAGCTGCGTCGAAAGAGCCACGTCGAACATGTCATGCCCGTTCTCGCCCGGCTGGTAGTTGAAGCCGAGGTCGAGAGGTATGTTCAGCTGACGGAAGATGTTGTTTATCTGGTTCGACATGATTTCCGACGCGTTCGAGAAGAGCAGCGTCGTGTTGTTGACGATGCCGGACTGCTCGTCTGGCAGGAAGCCGCCGGAGACGAGCAGCGCGATGAACTGCTTCAGTCGCTTGTCCTCGGTGCTCAGCGCGTTGTTGACCTTTGTCTGGGTGAGCAGGTCGAGGTCGGGGAATGTGAAGTTGAAGTCGAGCTGCGGGTTGGAGAGCTTTCCGGTGATGTCGACGCCGCAATCCACGGTCCTGCGGTTGCTTACGGAAGTGGAGTCCGAAATGAGCGTGGCAATCGAAGCCTTGGTCCTGTAGGTTGCCGTCAGGTTGAGCTCGGACTGCATGATGTCTCCCGTGAAGTTGATGGTGCTTCCCGAGTTGAGGATGAAGTCCCTCGAGGCGAGGCCCATCAGGACGAACTTGTAGCTTCCCTCCTCGATGTTGTATCCGCCCTTGATGTTGAAGTCGCCGTCCTTCACCACCATCGAGATCTGTCCGTTGCCCTTCGCGCGGAGCACGTCGCCCACCTCACGGTTGATGTCGAGGTTGATCTCCATGTTCGGATTGGCGTTGAGCCTGACGTTCGCCGTCAGCGACGAGTGGCTCTTCTCCTCCTCCTGCTTGCGGATTGCCGTCACGAGGGAGTCATATGCGCTGTTGCCATAATTCCCTCCGTCGACGAAGGTCAGCAGCGACGCCCTCTCGGACGACGAGGAGCCGAGAGGCACATGGACCAGCGAGCTGGAGCTCGGGGTGATGTTGACGCTCACCCCTATCTTGTCGAGGGATCCGGTCACCCTCACCGAGCCGTCCACGAACGCCTTTCCGTAGAAGGTCTCGTTGTCGGCGGCAGTGGTGTTCAGTCCGAGCATGTTCTTGAGGGATATCCTTATGTTGAGGACGATGTCCTTGAAGAAATCGTGGGTCAGGCCGCCGCTGAGCGTGCCCTTGTTGCCGTAGGGGTCCCTCATCTCGACCCTGTCGAACTTGATCGACTTGTTGTCGATCGAGAACGGTCCGTTGAGCACGTAGGGCACCCTTGTGAAGTCGAAAATGAAGCCGAAGTCCTCGAAGCGCGTGTCTCGCGTCTTGATGGTGTATGCACCCTTCTTGCCGCCAAGGTTGATGCGTCCCGTGAGGCCGCCGCTGACATCGGTCGCAAGGCTGGTGATGAATGGCTCGATCGGGGCAAGTCCGAAGTCGGCAAGGTCGACGTCGATGTCCATCTCGCCGCCGTCAGGCTTGTAGTAGCCGACGACCTTGAGGGGATCCTTTCCCTCCAGCGTATTGGCCACATAGAGGTCCATGCGCGATTTCTCGTCGTTCCACTGGCTGCGGATGTCGAGGTCGCCGAGGGAATTGCCGCCCATGACCAGGTCGCTTCCCTTGATGTCCGCCATGAGCTCCATGTCGTCGGCGAAGACGGCCGACATCTGCGCAGAGCCCGTGAGGGTTCCGCCCGCGCCAAGGTCCTTCTTGATGAAGCGGTTGAGCATCGAGATGTCGAAGTTCTTGAGATTGACCTTCAGCATGTCGTCTCGCGATGCCGACATCGTGCCGTCGGCAGAGAGCATCTGGTCCTCGTTGGAGATGCGGAAGCCCTGTATGGTGATGTCCTTGGGCTTGTAGGTCACCGTCGCCGGCGAGATGTTCCAGGTCACCTCCTCGAGGGTGAAGTCGGAGGGCAGTATGTTTGCGATCAGCTTGCAGTCGCTCTCCTCAGGTGACGGGAACGAAGCCATCAGCTCGAGATGGGCGCTGTTGGTGTCGGAGGTGCTGTTGTCGAAGGCGTAGTTCAGATGGACCACGTTGTCGTTTATCACGGCATTGATGTCGTCGTTCTCCGCCACGATGGTCCCCTTCTGGAGCATCGAGGAGGTGACGAGGCAGTTGACGTACGAATCGGGATTCGAGACGGTGAGGCCGAGGTCGCGCACGTAGATGTCGTTGAATGCGACAAGGTCGGAGTTGAGATGCACCGAGAGGTCCTTCGAGTCGCGTATGGAGGCCGTCAGGGCCGTGTTGTCATGGACGAACAGCTGCGGCAGGAAGAAGTCGAGCACCGGCTTGGCATCCGATGTCACGAGGCGGAAGTCATAGTCGTGGCCCTCGCCCTGTGCGCAGTCGGTCATGCCTGAAGGCTTCATCACGTTGGGAAGTTCGTTGCGCACCGCGAGGTCGAGCAGTTCGTTGACGAACCTGCCGACAGGAGCGTCGCCATGGTAGCGCGCATTTGCGAACGATGACTTGAGGGACATCGCATAGGTGCTGTCGGAGGCGTATGAACGCAGGTTGATGTCGCCCACGTCGTGGCGTCCGTCCTCGAGGCTGTAGTTGAGTCCTCCGACATTGATGGCGCCCAGCCATACATTGTCGGCGGTGTGCTTCAAGTCGGCATTGGCAGCGAGCCTGACGGAGGCCACCTCCCTGTCATCGAAATGCAGTGCGTGGAGGTCGGCATTCTTCAGGTCGATGCTGGCCTTGATGACGTCCGCTCCGTTCTGCTTGTCATACTGCCCAAGCGCATTGAAATTGAGGTTGCAGTCGGCACTTGACACGCGGGCGGTGACGACGCCGTCCTCGAGCTTGCCGGATGCGGATATGTCGTGATAGAGGTAATCCTTGAACTTGAATTCGGAAATGGTGAGGTCGCGGAGATCCACACTGGGATTCGAGCCCAGTTTGGCGTCCGCGTCGGCGTCGAACGAGATGCGCCCCATCGATTCATTGGAGAGTATGCGGCCTAGGTTGATGCCGCTGCCGTGGACGAGTCCGGAGAAGCCGAAGCCGCCGTCGGCGCTGCAGCCCGCGTCGATGTTGACAGTGCCGCAATCAGCCGTCGCAAGACCGCACTTTGCGGTGAAGCCCGTAAGGGGACCCTTGACCTTCGCATTGAGGGTGATGGATTCGTTGGGCAGGAATTTCGAGATTATCTTGCTGTCCATCTTCGGCGAGACGCTGTGCAGCAGTTCTCCGAGGTCCGAAGCGGTTGTCTTGAGGTTCCTCAGGTCCACGTCCAGGGCGAGCGGCTTGTCTGAGGAGATGTTGGAGACGCGCGCCGTCACGTCCAGCGAGGTGAGTTGCGAAGGAGTGGATATGAGGAGCTTCTCGGTATTGAGGTTGCTCACCGGACCGGTGACCCTTCCCTGGAGGTTCAGGACGGTCTCCTTGCCGTCGAAGAAGGTGGTGAAGCTGCGGAGCGTGCGGCTGTCTATCCTCGACTTGCGGAAATTGCCGTCCATGTCCACCGCATGGCAGAAATCGCTGAACCCCTTCATGTCGTCCATCTCGAAGGAGAGCCAGTTGAGGTTGAGGTCGGACTTGTTGTCGTCGATGTGGAGCCCGTCGATGCGGAACTCCTGCCTGGTCACGGTGTCGCGTCCCCTGACCACGGTCTTCGGCCCCATGTGGAAGTTGCCGGAGAGCTCCGCAAGGTCGAAGCCGCGGCTCTCGCGCAGCGAGATCTTCCTGATGTCCGCGTCGATCTCGCCTGCCTTGTATTTCAGGTCGCTGACATCGAGGTTGATCTTGTCGATGTCGAGGTTCTTCCAGTCTATCTTGCAGCTGCCGGGGTTCTCCGGAGCCTCTGCAAAGGGATTGAGCTTCGAGAAGGAGACGTTGCGCAGCAGCAGCTTCTCGACAGTCAGGGAATTCAGGAACGGCTCGTCATCTTCCTTGTCGGCATCCTTTGCCTTCTCGTCGTCCGTCGCAGGCTTCTTCTTGAGGCTTGCAAGCATGACGGAGAGGTTGGTGCTGTCGGGAGTGACGTTGCGCATGTTGAACTGCGCGTCTTCGAGGACCACCTTGCCGAATCGGAAGGAGCCCTTTGTGATGCTCGAGTGCTTGAGGTTCGCCATTATCTTGCCGGCGAAGAGCAGCGTGTCCCCGTTCGCCTCGCGGACGCAGACATCCTTTACGACCACGCCGTTGAAGAGGGCGAGATAGACATTCCCGACGGAGATGTCGCCGTCGATCTTGTCCGAGAGCGACGAGACCACCTTGGAACATACGAAATTCTGCACCGACGGCATGCGCACCGCAACGAATGCGAGCAGCAGCGCAATCACCACCAGCAGCAGGATTCCCTTTATTATCTTCCAAAGGTTCATCATATCTCAGGCAAGGTCTTCCATCGTTTCAATCGTCAGTCGCCGTATTCGGCGGCCCTGGAAATCGGTGCAATGTCCATCGGCGCGGTCAGTCCGCGCTGGAACTTGTAGTAGCCGGTGATGGCAATCATCGCGGCGTTGTCGGTGGTGAACCTGAACTCGGGCAGGTAGGTGTTCCATCCGCGGCGGCGTCCCTCCTCCACTATCCTGTTGCGGAGTCCGGAGTTGGCCGACACACCGCCGGCGATGGCTATCTCCCGTATCCCGGTCTGCTTCGCGGCCATCACGAGCTTCTTCATCAGGATGTCGATCAGGTCCTTCTGGAACGATGCGCAGAGGTCCGCCTTGTTCTTCTCCATGAAGTCGGGATCCTCCTTGATGCGGTCCCTGAGGAAATAGAGCAGCGAAGTCTTGATGCCGCTGAAGCTGTAGTCGAGCCCCTCGATGTGGGGTTTCGCGAAGCGGAACTTGGAGGCGTCGCCCTCCTTTGCGAGACGGTCCACGATCGGGCCGCCCGGATAGCCGAGCCCCATCAGCTTGGCGCACTTGTCGAACGCCTCGCCAACGGCATCGTCGATCGTGTGGCCGAGTATCTCGAAATCGAGATGGTTGTCGACCCTGACGATCTGCGTGTGGCCGCCTGAGACGAGCAGGCAGAGGAAGGGGAACTGCGGCGAACGGTTGTCGCGTCCCTCGACCTTCACGAAGTGGGAAAGGATATGTCCCTGGAGGTGGTTGACCTCCACCATGGGCTTGGAAGCGGAGACCGCGAGCCCCTTGGCAAAGGAAGTGCCCACCAGAAGCGACCCGAGCAGGCCCGGACCGCGGGTGAATGCGATTGCATCGACGTCGGCCATCTCGATTCCTGCCTGCTTGAGAGCCTGCGAAACCACCGGCACGATGTTCTGCTGGTGCGCGCGGGAAGCGAGTTCCGGCACGACGCCGCCATATTGACGGTGAACCTCCTGCGAGGCCATCACGTTCGAGAGAAGAAACTCGTCCCTGATGACGGCAGCCGAAGTGTCGTCACAAGACGATTCGATTCCTAATACGGTTAGAGACATATGCTATTGCAATAACTTTCTAAAAAGAGCAAAGTTACTACAAATATGCATATTTGGCAAGCATCCGGGCTTGCAATTGAAAGAATCCGAGATCAGAACTCGACGCTCAATCCGTCGTAGGCCGGCTCGATGCCCGAGGGGAGCATGGCGGCGAGCTGCGCGTGACACGGCAGACGGTCCGAAAGGTGGGTCAGGAAAGTCCTCCTCGCTCCCACCCGTCCTGCCACCTCGACAGCCTCCGGCAGCGAGAAATGGGAGATGTGGGTTGTCATCTTGACCGTGTTGACGACGAAGTACTCGAGTCCCTTGAGCTTTTCGAACTCACTGTCCTCTATTTTGTTGGCATCGGTCAGATAGGCGAAGTCGCCGAAGCGGAAGCCCAGGACCGGGAGCTTGTAGTGGAGAGCCCTGATCGGAACGATCTCAACGCCGTTGATGCTGAACGGATTCTCGTCGATCGTCTCGAGGAGGTATTCCGGAGCGCCGGGATACTTGTATTCGGAGAAGGCATAGGAATACTCGAGCTTGAGGGAGTTCTGCACGCGCTCCTCGCAATAGATGGGAAGCGCGCGGTTCTCCCTGAAGTTGATCGCCCTCACGTCGTCAAGGCCGCCGGTGTGGTCCTTGTGCTGGTGGGTGAGCAGTATCGCGTCGAGATGGCATATCCCCTCGCGCAACATCTGCATGCGGAAATCCGGGCCGGCGTCGATGACCAGCGAAAGCCCCTCGTACTCCACGTAGACCGAAGTACGGAGGCGCTTGTCGCGCGGGTCGGACGACGAACACACCGGGCAGTTGCAACCGATGACCGGCACGCCCTGTGAAGTGCCGGTACCGAGAAATGTGAACTTGTTCATCTCAGGCTATTCAAGTTCGAGGAGGTTCCACTTGTCCTCCACCACGCCCTGGAGCAGGTTCTCTATGCAGAGGTTCCAGCTCACGAAACCGACGAACTTGCCATCTTCGTCGACATATGAGTCGTCGGGCGAGAGCGGCGCGCCGGTTTCGGCGTCGTAGCACTCATGCAGGCTGCCGTAGACGCGGTAGTCGGCGATGAGCATCATGCCCAGGTCGTGTGCCAGGTCGTGGAGGAAGTCCTCGTAGCCGTAATGCTTGAGGGCGACCGAGTAGATGAAGTTGGCGATCGGCCAGACGGGGCCCTGCCAGTTGGAGAAGGGCTTTATGATGTTCTTGTTGTTGTAGTCCGGGTCGCTTGCCGAGAGGCTGCGGAGGCCGTATTCCGAGAGCATATGCTCGGGGGCGAGCAGATAGCGGTCGATCATCTTGCGGCCCTCCTCGCGGGGAAGCACCTGGGCGACGAGGGGCCAGAAGCATGAATACGAGACCCTCTTGTAGAAGGCCATGGTCTCACGGTCGACATTGTAGAACATGTTGTCCTCGGGGCACCAGAGATACTTGAGGATCGCCTCCTTGAGAGCCTCCGCCTTGGCGGCATACATCTCTGCGTCCTCCTCGTGGCCGAGCTCGCGGGCGATGACCGACTGGGCGACATATTCCCTCATCTGCATCGTGCTCGCATCGCAAGCGAGGAACGAGCGGGTGTCATCCTTGAAGTAGTTGAGCGCCGGGTTGTTGTCCGCGCCGCTCTGGATGCCGATCTGCCAGAAGAAGAGACCCGTGGCGGAATCCTGCTGGCTCTCCTCGCGGTATTTGAGCGAACGGCAGAGCAGCTCGTAGCGGGACTCGATCCAGCTGAAGTCGCCGGCCTTGCGGGAGGCGATCAGTACGCCCTGCGAGAGGAAGGGCTTCATCGAGAAGTCGCCGAATATCGGACGCGGCCCCTTGGTGGTGGCACAACCCGAGACATATCCCCTCTCGTCGATGCCCTCGATGAGGTTCAGGGCCCAGTACTGGAGATACTCCGGCTGTCCCTTCGAAGCGAAGTAGGTGCCCATGAAGAATCCGTCCCAGTCCCACATCTGCTTGTAGAAGCCGGCAGGAATCAGGTAAGGATATTTGAGATAGCCCTCGGCAGGCTGGATGACCTTCTTCGAGAGGTCGTCCTCATAGATTGCCTGAAGCTCATGGTAGACGAATTCGAGGTCTTCGTCGCTGTATCGATGGGCAGTTGTCTGCTGCTTGCAGGAGATGGAACAGATTGACATGACTAGAAGTGCGATGCAGAAAGTGCGTTTCATATGGTTGTTGTTTGGTTTACAGACTCAGGCCGAACAGAAGCTGGAAGCAGTTGGGGCTGTCGGTTGGAACAAGAGGCGAAATGCGCGAATATCTCACGCCCGCGGAGAGGTCGACCATGATGCGCAGGAAGTTGAAGTCCACCAGCAGGTCGGCTCCGTAGCTGGAGTAGTCGGAGACACTGCCGTCGAACGTGCAGTCCAGGGCATACTGCCCGTAGGGTATCACCTGGAGGCGCTTGAGGTAGATCACGCCGGGGATCGAGGCGTCGCCCAGCCATATCGGGATGGCATATGAGAGCGATCCCTTCACGTATGAGGCGGAAGGCCGTGCAGTGGGGTATTTATGGTTGTAGCCGTAGGGCAGGCTCGCCATGGACGAGGAGAGGAAGGTACCGTTCTCGGCAAATCTCTTCTGCATCTCCATCTCCAGCTTGAAGCCCTGGATGCGGGTGAATCCCGGAAGGTACAGATAGCCGCCAAGATATGCCAAACGGTCGAACCGTGCGCCGGAAAGCGGCAGCTGGCCGTATGCCGAGACGCTGAAGCCGCTGCGCGGATAGATCTGCGAGGTCGCCACGGGCAGCATGCGGTAGTAGCGCGCACCGAACTTCAGTGAGGAGAGCCTCCCCTCCTCGCCCAGGATCGAGTAGCTGTCGTTTCCGAAATGCCACTGGACAAGCGGCACGAAAGCCGAGAGCCAGCCGCCCTTGTAAAGGTTGATGGGATAGTCCGCAGTCAACTTGGCCGTGACGTACGGGTGGGAAGTCTCCTCCGAGACGACCGCGCCGTCCTTCTGGACATGGGACACCGAGTGACGGTCGTTCACGTCGACCGAGCCCTCGAGCTCGATGTTGGCGAGCGACGTCGCAAGGCGGGCATGGCCCGCGTGGAAGCCCTTGTGGTATGAATAGCCGAGCATCGTGTTGACGGTGCCCAGGTCATTCTGGGAATATGCAGTCGCACCGACCGCCGCAAGGTCGTAGAGATGGTCCATCGACATCGACATGATGCGGTCGACATTGTAGTATACGGGCGCCCATGAGTGCACCTTCACGCCGTGGACCACCTTCCGGTAGGGCTTGGAGGGATGCGCCGAAGCGATGAAGTAGCTCGAGTCGCCCACCGGGAACTCCTCCTGGCTGCGCAAGCGCTGCGCGTCGAGCATCGTCACCACCTTGTCCTGGAACGGCTTGCCGAAATAGGATATCCTCCACTGGAGGGTGTCGAGGGAAGCCTTGGCCGGCCTGTAGCCGGTGTTGTCGAATTCGGACCAGTAGAGCGTGCCGCCATCGGCGTCAAGCGTCGGATGGCCAGCACCGCAGCGGGAATTGGTGAGCCTGTGCATCATCCCGTCGGCAAGATGCAGGCAGTAGACGTTCAGCAGCCCGTCCAGGTCGGACGAGAAGAAAAGGTCGCCGCCGCGGCACTTGAGCGAGCGGATGTCGCTGCCCTGCGCCGGCACCACCTCGCGCCAGCGCCCCTCGGGAGAGAGTGCGCATATGCCCACGCCCTTCTCCGCAATGACGGTGCAGAAGATCTCGTCGCCGCAGAACGCGGACTCGAGCACCTGCCCGTTGGCGGGAGCCTCCACGCGGCGCAGCACCTCGCCGTTCTCGGAAGAGAGCACCACCAGGTGCGTCGAGCCGCCCGCCGGATACTCGGCAGCGGCAATCATGCCACCGTCTGGCGACGTTGCGGGATTGAAATATTTCGTGCCGTGCGTCAGCGTGCCGACATGGCCGCCGCGCAGGTCGAGATATCTGATTTCGGAATAGTCCATCAGCCCGTTGGGGTTGTGGAGCACGGTTTCCGACCAGTAGATGCGTCCGCCAGCTATGTCGCTCAGGCGCGATGCATAGGGGCTGAAATGGCTGATGCGCCTCTCGCGGCCTTCGGCGTCGATGGCCACCAGCTGCGTGGCGTAGTCCATGCCGGACTTCACCGCGAGGATGCAGCCGTCCCAGCGCGAGAGCGAATCTTCCACCGGAGTGACATCGACATAGTCGCAGTAGCGCCGCTGCTTCACGACGGGCAGGGTGTCCATCGGCGTGGCGGGGCCGCGCCTTTCGAGGTCCTCCAGCCACATGTCGCGGAAGAGGGCGTAGCTCACGTCATTGTAGTATTTCCAGGGCTTGAAGCGCTTGTTGTCGAACTTCGTGAAGATGCTCGTCACCGGATAGAGATGCGGCGCCACCGCGTCGTAATACTCGCCCGAGAAGCCGTAGTCGTCGGAGACGTAGCGCGCAGCCGCGACAAGCGAGTAGCCGACAGCATACATGTTGATCTTCTTGTAGCGGTACGAACCGAAGGCCACCCTGTCCCAGCTCCATTGCCTGATGTCGGGATCGATGTAGAGCGAGCGCATGTACATCAGGAACTCGGCGTGTCGGCCGCGTCCCGCATATGACAGCTCCGTCTCCGCCACCACCGCGTCGCCCTCCAGCAGGCGCCTGTTGCCCAGCAGCGCGAGGCCGAGGCCCGGGGCCTGCTCTCCCAAGAGGAAGGAAAGGGGCTTGTAGAAACCGCGCGTGAAGTGGGACGACTGCGCGATGTGGCGCATCTCATGGACGGCGAGCTGCGAGATCCACGGCTCCGGAGTGCCGGAGTAAGCGTCCGGCGAAGTGATGAGGTTGACGCTGCGGGGCGTCCACGACACGCTGCCGTTGCTCAGAGTGGTGTATGGATGGAGCACGACCGGCATCTGGGGCGGGTCGATGTGCATCGGGTCGTTGACCGTGGCGCGCCATTTCTCCATCGTGAAGAGATACACGCGCGCAAGGGAGTCCATTGAGGAGGGGTAGATCAGGCGGAAGTGGTCCGTCTCGATCTGCGACCATCTGGTGAAGGCCGGATCCCTGCCGAAGGAGTAATACTGCGCATTGCCGGCCATCGGAACGAGGGCCAGCAAGGCACAGAACAACAGACGACGTATTTTCATCGGGCGTCAGATCCTCTTCCTGAGTTCCTCACCCTTGTCCTCGTAGCCGGGCTTGTCGAGGAGCGCGAACATGTTCTTCTTGTAAGCCTCCACGCCCGGCTGGTCGAAGCCGTTGATGCCGAGTATGTTTGCGCTGATGCCGCAGGATTTCTCGAAGAAATAGAAGAGCGCGCCGAGGGTCTGCTCGTCGATGTGGTCCACGACCACCTCGATGTTCGGCACGCCGCCGTCGATGTGGGCGAGCTTGGTGCCCAGGCGGGCCATCCGGTTGCAGTGCTCCACCCTCTTGCCGGCAAGGAAGTTGAGTCCGTCGAGGTTCTGCGCGTCCGCTTCGATGACCACCTCCCTCCTGCTCTGCTCGACGTTGATGACGGTCTCGAAGAGCATCCTCTCGCCCTGCTGGATGTACTGTCCCATGGAGTGGAGGTCGGTCGTGAAGTTGACCGATGCCGGGAATATGCCCTTGCCCTCCTTGCCCTCGCTCTCGCCGAAGAGCTGCTTCCACCATTCGCCGATGTACTGCAGCTTCGGGTTGAAGCCGACGAGCAGCTCGACCTTCTTGCCGCTGTCATAGAGCGCGTTTCGCATGGCCGCGTAGCGCACTGCGGGATTCTCGTCATTGGGCGCCGCGCAGACGGATTCCATCATGCGCGCCCCTTCCATCATGGCCTTGATGTCGAAGCCGGCAAGGGCGATCGGAAGAAGGCCCACCGGGGTGAGCACCGAATAGCGGCCGCCCACGTTGTCCTCGATGACGAAGGTCTTGTATCCCTCCTGGTTGGAAAGCGACTTGAGGGCGCCGCGCTGGCGGTCGGTGATCGCCACGATGCGTTCGCGCGCCTCCTTCTTGCCGTATCTCTGCTCGATGTGGCTCTTGATCAGCCTGAAGGCCACGGCGGGTTCGGTGGTCGTGCCCGACTTGGAGATCACGACTGCCGCGACGTTCTTGGTGCCCACGAGGTCCATCAGCTCGGCCGTGTACTCCTCGGAGAGGTTCTGGCCGGCGAAAACGACCCTCGGGCCGTTAGTTTCCAAGTAGTTCGCGAAAGAGTGGCTGAGGGCCTCTATGGAAGCCTTTGCGCCGAGGTATGAGCCGCCGATGCCGATGACCACGACAAGCTCGACGCCCATGCAGATCCACTTGTCGACGACCTCGATGCAATCGTCCACGAGGCTTTCCGGAGTCTCGGTCGGCAGGTGGTTCCAACCGAGGAAATCATTGCCGGGGCAATTGCCCGAATCGAGTCTTCCAAGCGCATCGATGGCCTTGTCAACATACTTACCGAATACCGCGGGCTCAACGAACTGTCCGCATCCCTTCAAGTCTACTTTTATCATGATATTGTGTTTTTGATTATTGTCGCTTATCCAACAAAGTTACGAAAAAAATGGGCACGATGTGATTGGACACGAAAAAGATATCTCCGGCCGCCGCCGACCATGCGCAAGGCGGGCGGCCGGAAGGTCTTTCGACCCTCAGCCGCCCGCCTTGAAGATGCCGCAGGAGCGTTGCCGCCTATTCGCCGGAATAGAAGTGGAAACCTCTGGTGGCCATCTCGACGATGTAGTTCCAGCGCAGGATTATGCCTATCACGCAGACTATGCCGACCCAGATGAAAGCCTTGGTCGTATCGCTCTGCCTGCGGTACCAGTCACCGATCCTCTTGAAAAGCGCCTTCATCGGAACCGCTAGGCCTCGCCCTTGAAACCGCCCATGTTGGGCATCACGGTCGATGAGCCCGGGAGCTTGATGTCACCGAACTGGCTCTCGTACTTCTGGACATTGTCCATCAGCGCGCGAAGAAGCCTCTTGGCGTGCTCCGGAGTCATGATCACCCTGCTGTTGACGGTAGGTTTGGGAATGCCCGGCATCATCTGGATGAAGTCGAGTATGAACTCGCTCGATGAGTGGGTTATCACTGCGAGATTTGCATATGAACCGCGTGCCACCTCGGGGCGCAGTTCGATGTCGAGTTGCTTGTTTTCTTCTGCCATGGTGATATGTTATTTAGCGAAGGCCACGCTGCGGGTCTCGCGAATTACCGTAATCTTGATCTGTCCGGGGTAGACCATCTCGTCCTGGATCTTGCGCGCGATCTCGCTCGAGAGAGCCTCGCACTGCTGGTCGCTGACCTCTTCTGCGCCGACGATGACGCGAAGCTCGCGGCCGGCCTGGATAGCATAGGTCTTGGTGACACCCGGATACGAGAGGGCGATGCCTTCCATATCCTTGAGCCTCTTGATGTAGGACTCGATGACCTCACGTCTTGCTCCAGGTCTTGCACCGGAGATTGCGTCACCAACGAGCACGAGCGGAGCGATGAGAGAGTTCATCTCGACCTCTTCGTGGTGCGAACCGATGGCGTTGCAGATTTCCGGCTTCTCCTTGTATTTCTCGGCGATCTTCATGCCGAGCAATGCGTGCGGAAGCTCGGGATCCTCGTCCGACACCTTTCCGATGTCGTGCAGGAGGCCCGCCCTCTTGGCAAGCTTGGCGTTCAGGCCGAGCTCGGAAGCCATGGTCGCGCAGATGTTCGCCACCTCGCGGGAGTGCTGGAGAAGGTTCTGGCCGTAGGATGAACGATATTTCATGCGGCCGATGAGCTTGATGAGCTCCACGTGGAGTCCGTGGATGCCCAGGTCGATGCAGGTCCTCTTGCCGGTCTCCATGATCTCGTCCTCGAGCTGCTTCTGGACCTTTGCGACGACCTCCTCGATGCGTGCCGGGTGGATTCGTCCGTCGGTCACCAGCTGGTGAAGGGCGAGGCGTGCCACCTCCCTGCGCACAGGGTCGAACGCGGAGATGAGGATTGCCTCGGGAGTGTCGTCCACTACGAGCTCGACGCCCGTCGCAGCCTCGAGCGCGCGGATGTTGCGACCCTCGCGGCCGATGATGCGTCCCTTGATCTCATCGCTCTCGATGTTGAAGACGGTGACCGCATTCTCGATCGCGGTCTCGGGAGCGGTGCGCTGGATGGTGTTGATCACGATGCGCTTCGCCTCCTTGCCTGCGGTCAGACGGGCCTCGTCCATCACGTCGTTGATGTAGGACATCGCCTGCGTGCGTGCCTCGGCCTTCATGGAGTCGACGAGCTGGTTGCGCGCGTCGGCAGCGGTCATGCCCGCCACCTCCTCGAGTTTCTCGATCGCCTGCTTGCGGAGCTTGTCGTATTCGTCGCTCTTCTTGTTGACAAGGTCGAGCTGGACCTTGAGGTTTTCCTTGATGGTCTCGACCTCCTTCTGTCTGCGGCCAAGCTCGGAATTCTGCTGGTTGAGACTCATCTCCCTCTGGCGGAGCTTGTTCTCGTATTGCTGCACCTGGGCGTTCTTCTCGTTGATGAAAGCCTCGTGCTCGCTCTTCAACTGGAGGAATTTTTCCTTGGCCTGGAAGATCTTCTCCTTCTTTATGGCCTCTCCCTCCTCCTCTGCCTTGCGGATGATCTCGTCACCCTTCTTCTTCATTATCTTGTTTCTGACAAAGAGGTACACGAGAATCGTGACCACCGCAGAAATGATTGCAGTAATGACAATTGTCAATGTTGGGTTTTGCATAGTAAGTGCGGATATATGTTGGTTCTAAGTTGCATCTCAAAACCCTGGCACTCACAATTGAAAGAAAAAAAGCCGTCAGCCTGGTCTAACAAAATCTTATAATATAAGATTTGAGCTCCGAAATATGCATCGCAGACTTCCAACGTCCTATAAATAGAATCCCCCGAAGGGTAACCCAGGCCTGTCTTTGACTTTCGAGTTGGCTCGGAATGGTTTTTAATGTTGATTTTGGCACAGAGCGGGCTAACGGCTAAGCAGGTATTCCTCAAGCTTCGCATCGAGGGCTTCAATGTCCCCCATGATATCGTTTACCTGACGACTGTTTCTGTTTTCGAGATCGACGATCTTCATCTCCTCATTCAGCAGCACGATGCTGAGCACCTTCTGCATGTCCACGTTACCATACCTTGAGAGAAGGTTGTCTATCGAATCATTCACATTGTCCACGGCGACGCGTATCCCCTCCTCGAGCTCCGCATCGACCTCCAACGAAAACTCCTCCTTCGCTATCCTTATCGTAATGTTCTGTTTCATCGGGGTCAGTCTGAAAGCATCGCTATGCACTTGTCGATCTCCCGGATGACTTCAGCCACACGTCTTGCCGCCTCCACATTGCCATCCGTAGAGCCCTTGAATGCTTCTATCAATTGTAAATTGTCAAGTTTTTCAGTAAGTTTACGTATCTTCAAATCTTTGTCGGCAATCTGCCGTCCGTGGTTGGAAGCCTGCTCCCTGAGAAGGGAATTCTCCTTCTCAAGTTTCTCGCACATCGATATGAGCTGCATTATCTTGTCATCGAGACTTGCGATCGCCGGTTCCATCACGAAATATTTTCACAAAGCTACAAAATTCTTTTCAAAAAAGTAACAGTACTAATCCACAAAACTCCAGTTGTCTGAGACAGTCGGAGTTATGACCTGCTCACGCTGCATGTATTCGTATATCAGCGAGCGTATGTCCTTGTATTGTTCGACGATCTCGACCTCCCTCGGATCGACGCCCGCGCCGTCGCGGAGCAGGTAGCCGCCGCCGCTTGCGCGGTAGGAAGTCATGGCCACGTCGTAGCTCTTCCCGGGGTCGAACGCGCTTCCGTCACTCATCGAAACGATGTTGACGCGTGAACCCTTCGGAGCCGACTTGCTCACGGTGTAGATGATGCCGTCGGCCGAATCCCAGTTGTATGAAGGCTGCACTCCGTTGACCCAGTTGTCATAGGACATCTCGAGATAGTCCTTGACCTGCGCTCCCGTGAGCTTCACCACATAGAGCTGGTTCTCGAACCTGTAGATCGTCGCAAGGTCCTGGAATGCCACCGTGCCCTTCTTCACGAAGCCGCGCGAGGTGAGCGGGGCGGCGAAGGAGATGTCGGCGCCGGATGCCGAAAGCTGCACCTTCTGCAGCAGGTTGATGAAAGTCGAGGGACCCTCGAGCGCGTCGGCGAAGTAGATGTCGTCGGCAAGTTCGCCAACGGGGCGGCACGCGAAGTCGCGGACCTTGTTGTAGTCTTCCTTGAAATATGCGACGTAGTCAGGGTCGACCGGGACTTCAGTCATGGGGATGATCCTCGATGAAACGCTGGAGGACACCACTTTGTCATCCTTTATGTCAAGGAGGAATTCAGCCTGCGCCACGGCGATGCAGGACCAGCCGGGATTCATCAGGAGCACCTGCTTTCCATCCTCGTTCTCGCAGACTTGCGCCACCGGCTTGTGGTCGTGTCCGCTGATGACAAGGTCGACGCCCTTGACGTGGGTGGCGAGATAGTATGCCTCGTTCTCGCGGTCGGCATTGTCGGAACCCTTGCCCGAGTGGATCGAGACCACCACGAGGTGGGGCTTCTCCTTCTCGATCACCTCGTCGACCAGTCCCTGGGCGATGTCGGATGCTATCTGGAAGTCGATGCCGTGCCACTGCGACGACGAGAGCCAGTTCTTGATGTTGCCGTTGGTCATGCCGATCACCGCGATCCTTATGCCGTCGCGGCGGATCACGCAGTACGGCAGGAAGTATGAGTCGGAAGCGGTCTTTGTCTTCGACTTGCCCTCGTCCATGTCTGCCACGCCGTTCTCGTCGAGGTCGAGGGCCGCGTTGGCTGCAAGGTAGGGACGCCTGATCTCCCTTGCGATGCGGTCATATACCTCGTGGCCGGCCTCGATGTCGTGGTTGCCAAGCACCACGGCGTCATAGCCCATGTAGTCCACGATCTTCGAGAAGACGTGCTTCTCCTTGGTCGCCACGTAGTTGAAGTAGTAGGCCGCGTTGTTGCCCTGAAGGTTGTCGCCGTTGTCTATGACGACGGGCTTCTCGCCTGCGGCGCGGAGGTCCTTCAGATATTGGGAGACGTTGGCCATCGATGTCTTGTTCGCCTCGCCCGAGATGTAGAGGGAGTCGAAATATGCGCCGTGGATGTCCGAAGTCGCGCAGATGATGATCTTCTGCTCTCCGTCCTTCGGCATCCTCAGGGCCGATATGAGCATTCCCGCACCGTAGCCGATGCCGAAGCATCCGATTATGATGAGCAGGACTGTCAACAATTTGCTGTTCTTTGCCATGTCAATATGTTATTTGGTCAGGATTTCAATCTTGTCCGCATCCTTCCACGCGGGGAACTTGGTGCGGTAGTGTTCGAGCGCATTCTTGGAGAGGTGCGCCGTGAGGAAGTTCACGCCCTCGAAGGTCGAGCGGCGGGATATCTTCTGTCCGAAGAAGTTGAATACGGCGGAGTGGCCGTTGTAGATGCAGGTGGTGTCCTCTCCCACCCTGTTGCAGAACAGCGCGTAGCAGCTGTTCTCGATCGCGCGGGCGCGGATCAGCACGTCGGCTTGCGGAATGCGCGGCGCCGGCCAGTTGGCGATGTTGACCAGCAGGTCGTAGCGCAGGTCGTCGTTGCGGCTCCATGCCGGGAAGCGGAGGTCGTAGCAGACATTCAGCTCGATGTTCCACCCCTTGAACGGGACGGTGCAGCGCTCCGAGCCGGGAGTGTACGCGGCCCCTTCGCCGGAGATGTTGAAGAGGTGGCGCTTGTCGTAGTGGCGCTCGGTTCCGTCGGGAGTCACGAAGTGGCAGCGGTTGAAGCGGCGCGGGGTGCCGTCAGCGGCCTTGTCGAGGATCGGGATGGAGCCGATGACGGCCACGCCGGTCTCCGCGCTGAGACGCCTGAGCCAGGTGGCCGAGAAGCCGTCGGGCTGCTCCGAGACTTCGGGATTCATCGAGAAGCCGACCGAGAAGGTCTCCGGAAAGATGAGCAGGTCGGGCTTCCTTGCGGCGCAGAAGGCGCGCACCGGGGCATCGAGTGCCGAAATGGTGGCTTCGGCATTCTCCCAGACGGTGTCACATTCGCAGACCGCTATTCTGAGATGGTTTTTGTTTCGCATTTGCTTTTCTTGTTCTTGATGGTATCGATTATCAGGGCGATGGCGCCGTCACCCGTGACATTGCCGGCAGTGCCGAAGCTGTCCATGGTGATGTAGAGCGCGATCATGAGTCCCTGCATGCCGGCGTCGAAGCCGAGCATCGATGCGAGCAGGCCGAGCGAAGCCATGATGGCGCCGCCAGGCACGCCCGGAGCCGCAACCATGGTGATGCCGAGCATCATGATGAAGCCCGCATAGGTTGCGAACGAGCAGTCGAGTCCAAGGCTCATCGACAGGGCGAGTGCGCATGCCGTGATCTTCAGGATGCTGCATGAGAGATGCACCGTCGCGCAGAGGGGAATCACGAACTCGGCCACGTCGCTGCTGACGCCGTTCTTGCGGGTCTGGGCAAGCGTGACGGGAATCGTCGCGGCGGAAGACTGCGTGCCGAGGGCGGTCACGTAGGCGGGAAGCATGGTGACGAGCGCCTTGAACGGGTTCCTGCGGGAAATCGCCCCGGCGATGCAGAACTGGAGGACCAGGAAGGTGACGTGCATCGCGAAGATGATCAGGATGATCTTGACGAACATGCCGAGCACCGGACCGACCTTTCCCTCAGCTCCCATCTGGAGGAAGATGCCGAAGATGAAGAGCGGCAGCAGCGGGATGACGACCTTCCTGATCACGAGGAAGACGACGTCCCTGAAGTCGAACATGAAGTTGCGGAAGGTGTCGCCCTTTATGCCGATGAGGCCAAGGCCGATGGTGAAGGCTATGACAAGCGCCGTGGTGACGCTCATCGTTGCCGGCATCTCTATGGTGAAGAAGGGCGTGAGGCTGTTGGACATGTCGATGTCGCCAAGCTTCGTGACGGAGTCACCGAGCATCAGCGGATAGGTCCAGCTGCAGATGCCGTAGGAGAAGAAGCCTGCCATGATGGTCGACAGATAGGCAATGGAGACAGTGATGAGCAGCAGCTTGCCAGCCCCCTTGCCAAGCTCGGCGATGCCCGGAGCCACAAGACCGATGATGAGGAACGGTATGAAGAGGCCCAGGAAATTGCTGAAGATGGAGTTGAAGGTAAGGAACACCCTCACTGCCCAGTCCGGGAAGAAGAGGGAGAATACTATGCCGAGGATGATGGCAAGAATGACCTTTGGAAGGAGTCCGCTGAACAGTTTCTTGACTTTCTGGATTGCTGTTGATGACATGGCTTATGTTCTTCAGGTAATGTTCGTTATAATGATTCTACGGCTTTCTTGAGCCTTTCGAGGGATTCGGCGAGCACGCTGCGCGGCGAAGCCACGTTGAAGCGCATGAAGCCGCTTCCCTCACGCCCGAAGGTCGCGCCGTCGTTGAGCGCGAGACGGGCCTTGTCCACGAAGAGGTCGATGAGGCCGTCGTGGTCGAGTCCCAGGCCGCGGCAGTCCAGCCAGACGAGGAACGAAGCCTGGGGCTTCATCGGACGGATGGCGGGGATGTTGGCCTTGAGGTAGTCGATCACGAATTCGACGTTGCCCTCCACGTAGGAGAGCATCTGGCGGCGCCAGTCGGCCCCCTTGGTGAAGGCAGCCTCGGTGGCGATCGCCGAGAGGAAGAGCGGCGAGTCGAGTTCGCATGCCTCGAGCCAGCCGAAGAACCTTTCCCTCAACTCGGGATTGTAGACGACCGCGAACGAGCTCACGAGGCCCGCTATGTTGAAGGTCTTCGTCGGAGCCGCGAAGGCGATGGATATCTCGCGGGCGGTGTCGGACGCCATCTGGAACGGAGTGTGGACGTTGCCGAAGAGCGCCATGTCGGCGTGGATCTCGTCCGAGATGACAAGCACACCGTAGCGGCTGCAGATGTCGGCGATGCGCGCGAGGTCCTCCCTGGACCACACGCGCCCTGCCGGGTTGTGCGGGTTCGAAAGGATGAACACCTTCGGCCTGCAGCCGGCGCAGGTTGCCTCGAGCCCCTCGAAGTCCATCTGGTAGGTCCGGCCGTCGTCGATGAGCGGAGAATGGACTATCTTGTAGCCGCATGCAGTCGGCAGGTTGATGAATGGCGGATAGACCGGCGAATTGATCAGCACGGTGTCGCCCGGCTGCAGGAAGCATCTCAGCACGAACCCGATGCCGCGCACGATGCCGGGGATGTATGTGACCTCCTTGCGCGTGAACTCCCAGCCGTGGAGGGACTTCTCCCACCCCATTATGGAGTTCCAGTAGCTTTCGGTGGGCCTGGTGTATCCGTATATCTCGTGTGACAGGCGTCCGCGGAGAGCCTCGACGATGAAGTCGGGGGTGCGGAAGTCCATGTCGGCTATCCAGAGCGGAGTGAGGTCCTCCCGGCCGTAATACCTGAGGAGGCCGTCAGTCTTTATCGCGCCGGAGCCACGGCGGTCGACCACCTCGTCGAAATCGTAAACCATGGCCTCGCTATTTGTCCTGTGATTCGATGTATGCCATCACGTCGCCGACGGTCTCGAACTTCGCCAGCTTGTCATCGGGGATGGCATAGCCGTAGTTGTCCTCGAGCTTCATCAGAAGCTGGAGGATGTCGAGCGAGTCGGCGCCCAGGTCCTTCATTATCTTGGATTCCATCCGGATGGTCTCCGGATCCTTTATGCGCAGCTGCCTTGCAAGCACCTTCTGCAGTTCTGGAAATGTTATCATGTTGTCAGTCTTCGTAATGTTCATATTTTTCCAACTGTTCCTCGATCTTCGGGCCGAGGCCGCTGGTCTCCATGCGGTATGCCTGCTCGATGCACTTGCAGACCGCCACGGCATTGCTGCTGCCGTGACCCTTGACCACCACCTTGGAGGTGCCCAGGAGCACCGAACCGCCGTAGTTCTGGTAGTTCATGAACTCCTTCTCCTCGAGGAACATCCTCTTCATCAGCAGCGCCCCCATCTTGTAGAGGGTGCGCGAACATATGTCCTTCTTTATCTTCTTGAGCAGCTCGAGCGCGGTGCCCTCCGTCGTCTTGGTAAGCACGTTGCCGCTGAATCCGTCGCATACGACCACGTCGTACGAGCCTCCGAGCAGGTCGCGGCTCTCCATGTTGCCGACGAAGTTCAGGCAGTCGGTCTCCCGCAGCAGCCCGTATGCCTCGCGGCGGATGGCATCGCCCTTCTCCGCCTCCTTGCCGACGTTGAGCAGCGCGATGCGCGGCGAGGCGACGCCGTAGACGTTCTCAAGGTAGAGCGACGACATGATGGCGAACTGGCGCAGCATCGCAGCGTCCACCTCGACATTCGCCCCGCTGTCGCAGATGCCCACAAGACCGCCGGTCATCGTCGGCAGTATCGGGCAGAAGGCGGGACGGATCACCCCCTTCAGGCGTCCGAGCCTCACCAGCGCGCCGGTGACAAGGGCGCCGGTGGAGCCTATGCTCACCATTCCGGCGATGTCGTCCTCGTCGCGGAGCATCATGATGGACTTCATCATCGAGGAGTCCCTCTTGAGGCGTATGACGTCCGTCGGCTTCTCGTCGCAGCCGATGACCTGCGGCGCGTGGACTATCTCCAGGCGAGAACGGTCATAGCTGCATCCGGAGAGATGGCTCTCGATGGTAGCGGCATCACCCGCGAGGAGCAGGTGGAGGTCGCCCATCTGCTGAAGGGCGCCAAGCGCGCCTTCGATGTTAGCCTTCGGGCTGCGGTCGCCGCCGAAACAGTCTACGATTATCTTAACCATTTGATGTACGAGCGTCTGCGTTTGTTCTGGACGGCGTTGAAGCGCTTCCAGAGGTTGAGTATTGCAAAGTTGTCCTCAAGATTGAGGTTGGTCTCGGCATGTTGGGTGCCCTCCTGGTGGAGCATCTTCGCCAGCTCGGAAGCCACGCAAATGCTCACGCCGCGGTTCGCCCACTCGGGATCGACGCCGATGAGGCCAAGGTCGACCACCTCGGGATGGCTGCGGTCCTTCAGGAAGCGGAAGATGCTTCGCGGTGTCAGGCGGCCGCCAGAGATCTGCATCGCCTTTGCTATGCTCGGGAAGCAGATGGCCATGAGGATGACCTTGTCGTTCTCATCGAGTATGACAGCCACGTGCTTCAGGTCGATGATGAGGTTGAAGTTGCTCACAAGCAGCTTCTTCATGCCCTCGGTGAAAGGCACGGTGCCGTAGACGTTCTCGTATGAGCGGTCGAGAATCTCGAAGAAGCCGTCCATGTATTTCGAGAGGAAGTCCTTGACGCTCTTGGATTCTCCGAAATGGAGCTTGTAGCGGCGCAGGATGAAGTCGCTCATCTTGTGCATCTCCTCCTCGTCCTCGGGATCGGGGGCGAAAATCTTGGATTCGACCCAGTCGACCTCCTTGCCGTAGCCCAGGCGCTCGATGAAGTCCTGGTAGTAGGGTGCGTTGTATTGCTCCTCGAAGGTGCTCATCTGGTCGAAGCCGTCGATGAGGAGTCCCTCGCGCTCGAGGTCGGAGAATCCGAGCGGACCGCAGACGATCTCCATTCCCTTGTCACGGGCCCACTGCTCGACCTTCTCGAAGAGGGCCTTCGCCACCTCGAAGTCATCGACGCAGTCGAAGCGGTTGAAGCGGATGCGCTTCTCGCCGGTCTTCTCGTTGGACGCCTTCTGGAGTATGCCGGCGATGCGGCCCACCATCTTGCCGTCACGGTATGCGTTGTAGTAGACCGCGTCGCAGGTGTCGTAGTAGAGATAGTCCTTGTGGAAAATCTTCCTCTCGTCCAGCCTCAAGGGCGGAACATAGCAGGAATTGCCCTTGTAGAGCCTGTCGGGGAAATCAAGGAACTCCTTGCGTTCCCTGCATGTCGAAACTTCGCGAACCTCGATCATTTCAGCCTGCCTTTTGAGTGGAACGCCACGCCCACGCCGTTCGGGCCGCAGTGGCCGCCGGCAGTCGGGTTGGTATATACGAATTCTATCTGGAGATCCTCACCGAACTTCGCGCGAAGCATGCCGGCAAGCTGCTCGGCGAGCGGCTGCGCATCGGTATGGCCGACAATGAAGCGGTGGGACTTGATGTCGTCGCCGTACTGCTCGACGTAGCTCACGATGCGCTCCATCACCTGCACGCGTCCCTTGACGGTGCCGATGCTCTCCATCTTTCCCCCAAGGCTCATGTGGATCACCGGGCGAAGGCCGATCAGGCCGCCCATCGTGGCTGCCAGGCCGCCTACGCGGCCGCTCCTGCGGAAGAACTTCAGGTCGTCGGCAAAGAAGTACTGGGAGTAGTTGTCGACCTCGGTCCTTGCCCACTCGACTGCCTCCTCGGCGCCCATTCCCGCCTTGATGCGGTCGCCGAGCTCCCTGACGATGAGGTAGCTCAGGATGGTGATTGCCTTGGTGTCGATCGAATAGAACTTCCTCTCGGGATATTTCTCCTTGAGTTCGGCCACCACCTTGTCCATCACGTCGAAGGTGACGGTCATGGCTGCGCTGAAATGGACATAGAGGATGTCGTTGCCAGCGGCAAATTCGGGTTCGAAGTATTCGCGGTACTGGTTCTCGGGTATCGCGCTGGTGGTGGGCAGCACTCCGCCGCGGAGGCTGTCATAGAAGCCCTTCATGTCGAACGTCCGGCTATCCCTGTAGGGATATACGGCATTCCCGTCGACGTAAAATGGCATGCTTATGAGCTTGTAGCCGTATTCGTCCGCCACATCCGGAGTGATGTCGGTGTCGGTATCTGTAAAAAGTGTCAGCATAACGTTAGTATATAGTCATAAACAGGCTGACGGCCTTCCGTCAGCAGGAATTCCGTACGTGGAAACTCGTCCTGAAGCCGTTCGACCAGCGACGCGGCCTCCTGCGCGGAGACCTCCTTTCCGCTGAAGACGATGGCGGCCTCGTGGTCGGCAGCACCGAGGGAACGGGCGAGCTCGACGGCAAGCGACTCGCGGTCGTTGCCGGAGGCGATGATGCGTCCTGCACCGATGGCGATCTTCTCCCCCATCCGCACCTCTACCCCGTCCATATTGGCGTCGCGGGTGGCGACGGAGATGAAGCCGGTGGCGACCGACGCGATGATCTCCTTGGCGGAGCCGGTGATGGCATCGACGTCATGGGAGCTGCAGTCGAGCGAGGCGGCCACGACATAGCCGGTGCCGGGATCCTTCGTCGGAAGGACCACGACCTTGGACTTTTCGTAGAGCGAGGCGGCCTGGAGGGCAGTCATTATGATGTTGGAGTTGTTGGGAAGCACGAATATGGTCTGGGCGTTGACCTTCGAGAAGGCCTCGACCAGGCTGCCGGCAGAGGGGTTCATCGTCTGTCCGCCCGCGACCGTCACATCGACGCCGGCCTCGTGGAAGGCGGCCTCGAGCCCATCGCCGGAAACGACCGCCACGATGCCGCAGGGCTTGCGGATGGAGGCGAAGGATTCGGCCTGAGGCTCCTCCTGGGCGGCCTTGGGAGCGCTGAACTCGTCATGTATGTCGACCTCGCTGTGCTGGAGCGTCATGTTCTCGATCTTCACCGTCAGGAACTCGCCCCAACGCTGAACGTGGCTCAGGATGTCGCCCGGAGTCATCGTGTGGACATGCACCTTGACGATCGAGCCGTCGCGGAAGCAGACCACCGACTCGCCGACGGAGTCGAGATAGTTGCGGATGACGGATTCGTCGAAGCCATCCACACCGCCCGTCTTGTCGTTCTGCAGGCGGAGCAGGAATTCGGTGCAGTAGCCGAACTCCAGCTTGGTGTCGGGACCGAAATCGTCGAGATTCACCTTCGGCGCCTCCTTGTGGAAGCCGTCTCCGCTGTAGGTGATGATGCCCTTCAGCGCATCGAGCATGCCTTCTGCTATGCAGAGCATTCCGGCGCCGCCGCTGTCGACGACGCATGCCTCCTTGAGCACGGGCAGCAGATCGGGAGTGCGGTCGAGCGAACGGCGCATCTCCTCCACGAGAGTCTCGAAATAGTGTTCGAAATCGGATCCGGCGGCAGCCTCCACCGATTCGCGCAGCACCGTCAGGATGGTGCCCTCGACGGGCGTGCTCACCGCGCGGTAGGATTCCGCGACGCCACTGCGCATCGCCTCCGAGAACTGGGCGATGTCAGCGCTTTCGAGGCCCGAGAGCCCCTTGGCGATGCCCGCGAAGATGCGCGATAGAATAACGCCGGAGTTGCCCCTGGCACCCAGAAGCATCCCCTGCGAAACCGCGGCGGCGACGTCGCAGAGCGGGGCGTCCGCCTGCGCGCCGCAGCCGGCGCTTATTGTCATCATCATATTGTCGCCCGTGTCCCCGTCGGGGATGGGAAAGACATTCAAGTCATTTATCGCCTTGCGGCTGGCATTCAACCTCACGCTCCCCTGCCTCACCATTGCCAGATAAAGGCTTCCCGTAATAGTTTGTGTCACTTTAATGCACAGTTAGGTTGTAGGTCAATCAGTATCAACCTACAAATATAGCAAAAAAGCCATAAAGTTACACCCGACGGAGGTGGGATTTACTCCTGCCTGCTCCTGATCGCCCTTTCGCGCAGACGGGGCACCTTCATGGCCCAGCGGAAGAGCAGCGGCTGCAGCGTGTATGAGATGAGGATCGTAGTCACCATGCCGATGATCGTCGTCGCCCCGATTGAGTGGATGGCGGGATGCGATGCGAAGACGAGCGACCCCGTCACCACGATGAGCGTGAACGCGGAGAAGAAGATGGCGGACTTGTGGTAGAGAAGGAGTCTCGAGCCTCCGCCCATCTCGTCGCCGATGAGCCCCTCCATCACGAAGATGCTGTAGTCCACTCCGATGCCGAAGACGAAGGTCGAGATCATGATGTTGACCAGGTTGAACTCGAGTCCGAATAGGGCCATCAGACCCTGCACGACATACCAGCTGAGCATCATCGGGAGGAACGCTATCAAGGAGACGACCAGGCTCCTGAACGAGAGCAGGAGGACCAGCAGGACGAAGAGCGAGGAGATGAGGAGCACGACGCTGAAGTCGTCGTGGATGAGCTTCACCATGTCGCCCGCATAGTAGAACGGGTCCATCACCACGATGTGGTCGCAAGCTGTGAGGACGTCGTTGACGTGGAACATGTTGCTGCGGTCGAACATCACCGTGGTGAAGGCGAGCCAGCCGTCCTCGTTCTGCTCGACGAGGTTGCAGAGCAATGCGTCCGGAATGACGCCTGCGTCATAGATCGACTGCGGCTCGAAGTCAGCCTCGGCCATCAGCTTGAAGGTCTCGGGAATGTCCATTCCGGCGCCCTGGCTGAGGGAATATTTCTCATCCTCCCTCTTGAGCAGCCGATAGGCCTCCTCGACCTTCGACGGGGTCCAGTATTCCTTCCAGCGCGCTATGTTCTCAATCTGCTCCTCATAGGGCACGAAGATGCCCTCGACGCCGCTGTAGCCGAATATGTCGCCGGTCTGGCGCAGCGAGTCGAGCACCCTGGTCATCGCGCGGCTGTAGTGGATCGCGCTGTCCAGGTCGGCCGCATGCGCGGCATAGTACCATGAGCAGTCGGAGTTGCCCAGCTTCGAGTTGAGCAGCTGCTCGGAGAGCACCACCTTCGGCTCGCGGTAGCCGATGTTCGAGAGGTTGCTGTCGAACTTCACGCGGCCGGAGAAGATGCATCCCACCACAATCACCGCGGTGAGCGCCACCACCACCGGAACGTTGCGGTCGAGACGGTATGAGTTTATCTTGTCTATGAGCGCGAATATCCTTTCGTTGCGGCCGGCGTCGCGGCTGGTGAAGAACTGCGGGAGGAATGCCAGCGCGAAGAAGGTGTTGCCGATCAGCGCGAGCGACGCGAAGATGCCGAAGTCGCGCAGCAGCGGGCTTGTCGTGAAGAGAAGTCCAGCGAAGGCGCCGACGGTGGTGAGGCAACCGAGGCAGACGGGGCGCGCCTGCTCGCGGATCACCGTCTCCACGTCGTTGACATACTTGTAGTGCGTCAGCACGTGCAGGCAGTAGCTCAGCGCCACGCCCATCACGATCGCGCATATTCCGAAGGCGATGAACGACATCGTCCCCTTGATCCAGTAGACCGTCGCGAGCGCGAAGAGGATTCCGTATGCAACCGGCATGAGCAGGTGCAGCAGCGTGCAGCGGCTGCGGAAGCACACGAAGATCAGCAGGCAGATGAGCAGCAGCGAGATGCCCACCGTCCAGACGAGGTCCTTCTTGATGCGCAGCGAGTTGAAGCAGCTCTCGATGGTGGTGCCGTGGTAGAGCACGTCGATGTCGGGATGCTCCTGATGGAATTCCTTGACGCTGGCGCTCAGGAGCGCCTCCAGCTTGTTGCCGCTCTTGCTGTCCATCGCGTTGAACGACGGGGTGACATATGCTATGGCGAGCGTCGTGTCGGGCGAGAAGAGGAATCCGTCCACCATCGTGTAGGAGCTCATCTGCGAGATGTCGAGCGTCTGCTCCCCGCTGACGATGCGGTCGATCGTCTCCTCGTTCCCGAGCGAGTCGAGAAGCGAGTAGAACCCCTCTCCAAGATGACATGGAAGTGCCTCCATCGCATAGTATACGACGTTCATGATGTCGTCGGTGTCGATGCGGTAGAGCGTGTTCTGCACGAGGCCGCCCTCGTCGCGGCGGTTCATTGTCTCGATGAACTCCTGCATCGAAGCCGAGAGCTCCTGCGGGGAGGTCTCGCCGGAGCGGGAACTCAGAGTGAGGAAGACCTTGTCCTTGAGCTTGACGTTGGCGAAGGCAACCGAGCACTCCTTGCTCTTTTCAGTCTTCGGCAGCAGCGAAAGGATGTTCTCCTCGAAATGGAGGCGGGTCGCGAAAAATCCGAAAATCAGCGTGGAACCTATGAGGATGGCGTAGAAAACGCCCTTGTGAGCTGAGAAATAGCGATATAATGATATGAAAAACCTTGTCATCTCCTGAAAGTTGGAGCGCAAAAATACGGCTATTCCCGCAAAAACAAAAGAGTACCTATTCAAAAAGACGAAAATAATCACTACCTTTATAGGATAAATGAAAATCAATCAAACACAATAGACCATCATGAAACCAAGGAACATTCTTCTCGCAGCCTGCATGACGCTGGTGCTCTGCTCCACGGCCACTGCCCAGAACAACGCCAAAGGCTATTACAAGGACATCTTCATGGACAGCGGCATAATGCTGACCTCGCGCGTCGACCTGCCGGCAGCACGCTATCTCGGACTCGAGATGGAGGCATTCATCTCCGCAGTCAACAGCGACATAGATTCCATCACCCAGATCGACACCATCATGCAGCGCAGCGTAATGGTGGGCAACGCGCTCGACGAGAACGGCGTCCTGCTCTATCCCGACGGTGAGCCGCGCTTCAGGATGATCTACATGAACGGCGGGCGCGCCACCAAGCACGGCAGCTCGCTGGGCGAAGAGGGACGCGACCACATCCGCCAGTTCATCGCCAACGGCGGAAGCTACGTGGGCACCTGCGCCGGAGCGTTCATCGCATCTTCGCACACCGCCACCGAGGACGCAGCGCGCAAGGAATACCTCGGCATCTGGCCCGGCATCACCCACTCCACCCACCTGGAGAACTCCTACACCGGCCACTTCATCGAGAAGAATTCGCCGCTGCTCAAATACTACGACTTCGGAGGCGACGGCTACATCGCAAACGTGCGCCACAACGGCGGCTGCTACGGAATGATCGACGGCACCGCCCCGAAGGGCACCGAAATCCTCTGCCGCTATGACGGCGACACCCTCAACATCACCTACAAGGGCAAGCCCTTCAGCATCCACAAGCAAGTGAGCGTCTGGGCATACAAGGCTGACGAGACCTCCGGCCGCGTCATCTCGTGCGGATCCCACCCCGAGAGCATCACCAGCGGCGAGCGCCTCGAGATGATGTGCGCAATGGTCCGCTACTCGATGGACGGCAACGGCAATCCCACGGTCAAGGGCGAGATCGCGCCGGGCGAGAGCATCCGCATGGACCGCACCACCCGCGACAACGAGCCCGCAAGGACGAGGATCGGCGACAAGCAGTACCACCACTTCATCGTCAACGTGCCGAAGGGCAAGGAGCAGGTCACCATCACCCTCAAGCCAGTCCAGGGCTTCACCAACTTCGACCTCTACCTCTTCGCCAACCCCGGCGAGTTCGCATTCATGGACAACGCGCTCTACAAGAACATCTCCCTCGGAGTCGACAAGGAGATCGTCATCGATGCTCCGAAGAGCGGCAAGCTCTACCTCTCGGTCTTCTGCGACACCACGGTTGACACCATCGAGACGAAGTACGGCACGCAGTACACAGGCCGCGTGGACGTGCTCAACGGAGTTCCCTACATAATCGAAGTCAAATAGGCGCAAACCATGAAAAGAGCAATGATCATTCTTTCGGCGCTGCTGATGATCCCGGCGACCCTCGGCGCACAGCCGACGGCAGCATCACAGGTCAAGAGCGGGCAGCCGATCGACTATTTCCTCTGCGAGGGAACGCACACCTTCGACAGCAGCGTCCCCACCCCCTTCGACGTGCTCGGATTCAACATCGGAGAGCGCTTCGTCGAATGGGGCGACGTCGTATACTACATGGAGAAGCTCGCGGAGGCATCCGACAAGGTCTCCATCGAAAAATACGGACGCACCTACCAGGACCGCCGGTTCATCCAGGCATGCATCACCTCTGCGGCAAACCAGGACAACCTCGAGCAGATCCGCAGGGAGCACCTCCAGCTCACCGACCCCTCCGCTTCCGGCAAGCTTGACACCGACAGGATGCCGGTCGTGGTGGACCTGATGGCCTCCATCCACGGCAACGAGCCGTCAGGCGCCAACGCCGCCGTGCTGCTGGCATACTACTTCGCCGCAACCACCGACGAAGGCATCGACGAGATGCTCGACAACACCGTCATCATCATAAACCCGGGCCAGAACCCCGACGGCATCAACCGCTTCGCCACCTGGGTCAACTCCACCACCAGCTTCCACCACTCCTGCGACGACTACTCGCGCGAAGGCAACGACCCATGGCCGTCCTGCCGCACCAACACCTACTTTGCCGACTGCAACCGCGACTGGCTCAGCGTGCAGCATCCCGAGGGACGCAACAACGTGAGGATGTACCTCGACTGGATGCCCGACGTGGTGCTCGACATGCACGAGCAGGGCAGCGGAAAGTCCGGCTTCTATTTCAGCCCGGGCGACGCGAACCGCACCCACAAGCTCATCCCGGACAAGAACCAGATGCTGACGCAGGAGATAGCCGACGACACGGCATTGGCGCTTGACGAGAAGGGCATCGTATACTTCTCGAGGGAGGGCTACGACGACTTCTTCCTCGGCAAGGGAGCCGCATACGGCGACGTCCAGGGCTCGGTGTGCATCCTGCACGAGCAGTGCGGCACCTACGCCTACGTGCGTCCGACCTACTGGGGCGCCATCACCTTCGCCAACACCGTCCGCACGCAGGCAGTCGCCGGCGCGAGCGTGGCGAAGTCCGCATACAAGATGCGCAAGGAACTTCTCGACTACATGCGCAAGTTCTACGTTGACCAGGCCAAGACCGCAGCGAATGACCCCGTCAAGGCAGTCCGCTTCCGCATCAAAAACGACAAGGGCCGCGAATTCCACCTCATCGACAACCTCCTCTTCCACGAGATAGAGGTCTACAGGGACGCAAAGGACGAAGGCTGGTACGTGGTACCGATGGAGCAGAAGAAATACTCCGTCTTCAAGGCGATGTGGGACAAGATCACCGAATTCGACGACAGCGTGTTCTACGACGTCTCGACATGGTCATTCCCCTACGCATACAACGTGGAGTTCACCGAGCTCACCTCTCCCATACGCCTCGGCGAGAAGGTCGAGAAGGCCGTCTTCCCCGTCGGCTCCGTCGAAGGTGGCATGAGCACCGTGGGCTACGCATTCGAGAACAGCGAGTTCTACGCACCCTACATGGTCGACGAACTGCTCAAGGAGCAGGTCATCGTCAGGGTTGCCAAGAAGTCCTTCACATACGAGCATGACGGCATGAGCCGCACCTTCCCCGCAGGAACGATGGTCGTTCCCGTGATCAACCAGCCTTGCGACGCCGAGGCCCTCTACGGAAAGGTCAGCAAGCTTGCCGCCGCTTCCGGCGTGGATGTCCTCTCGCTCAAGACGGGAAGGATGAAGGACCACGACCTGGGAAGCAGCATGTTCAACCATGTCCGCCAGCCGCACGTGGCCATCATCTCCGGCCGTGGCATGGGCGTGTCCGAGACCGGCGAGGCATGGCTCGCGATAGACCGCCGCTTCGACATCGACCATGTCATGATGGACTGGTCCATGATCACGAAGGCAGACCTTGGCAAGTTCAACGTCATGGTCATTGCCAACGGCACCCCTACCGGACAGGTAGCGCCCAACTTCTACGAGAAGCTCGAGAAATGGGTCGCCGACGGAGGCCTTCTCATAATCAGCAGGGGCTCGCGCGCCATCGCCAACAAGGCGAAGGTCTCCGAGATCGAATGGACCGAAGGCCGCGGCCTCTCGGGCGTCATCCTCAGGACCGACATCAAGAAGACCAATCCCCTCTTCTGGGGCTTCCAGGAGAACACGCTGCCGGTCTACAAGATGAGCGCCGGCACCTACGCCTCGGCAAGGTCAACCTCCCCGATGAAGTATTCGAAGGACCTCTACATCTCCGGCTACATGTCCGACGCCAACAAGGAGAAGATCGCAGGCACGAGCGCGATGCTGGTCAACGACTACGGCAGGGGAAGGGTCATCTTCTTCGTCGACGACATGAACTTCCGCTCCTACTGGTACGGCACGCAGAAGGTATTCGTCAACGCCATAATGTACGGCAACAACTGATGGAGCAACGACTCTTAACCCAAGGAAATGAAATGATACGAAAAGTCTTATGCGCCCTGCTCATGACGGGGCTTCTTGCGGTGCTCCTCCTCTCGCCCACCTCCTGCTCGAGGCGGTCGCACAAGGGAGGGTCCGATGTCGAGATGGCCGATTCCGGAAAGCGATGGAACAGGAAAACCGACCGCACGCGCTCCAAGGCCGTCGTCCTGCCCGCACTCGAGACGGGAGTGTGGTACAGGGTCGAAGGCACTCCGATGGGCCCCGGATTCATCATGGTCGAGTCATGGGACACGGAGTCCGTCACCGGCAGCTGCTATTTCGAGACTGAAGGTCCCGTTGCCCCCAGGCGCACCTTCGCCATCGGCACGGGCGACGCCGAGCCATGGATATCCTACAACGGCGGCGCCTCCGAGAACCTGACGGCGGACCTCATCGACCAGATGACCTTCGAGAGATACGAGGCTCCGGAATTCACCCCGGTCGACTGCAGGCAGATGCGTGAGACCGCCTTCCCCGTCAAGGTCACCCGCGACGTGGAGTACGGCCACGCACAGGGCTTCTGGACCAGCCTCCCCGGCGTGGAGGAAAAGAACGTCAGGGCCTTCACCGAGGGCTACATGAAGAGCTTCAAGAAGCGAGACCTCAGGCTGACGATGGACATCTACGAGCCTGTCGACTGCCCGGGTCCCAAGCCTCTGATCCTCCTCTTCCACGGCGGAGCCTTCTACATCGGCGACAAGGGCGAACCTGCATATGTCGATTTCGGCAACTACTTCGCCTCCATGGGCTACGTCGCCGCCAGCATAGACTACCGCCTCGGCTTCAGGATCAACAAGGGCGCGATCCTCAACGCGTCGAACGACGCAGCGCTCGACGCACAGGCAGCGCTCGACGCGCTGCTCAAGACGGCGGACGAGCACGGGATCGACTCGTCGCGAGTATTCCTTGCCGGATCGAGCGCAGGCGCGATGATAGCGCTGAAGGTTGCATATGAGAAACGCCCGAAGAACTGCACCGTCCGCGCCGTAGGCAACATGTGGGGCGCAGTCTCCTCGCTCGACGTGCTGCACAACTCCTCGTGCGCAATCGCGTCGTTCCACGGCTCCGATGACACCGTCGTCCCGTATGACGAGGGCTACCCCATCTTCAACACCAAGGAGAACATCGACAAGCGCCTCTCCGAAAAGCTCTACGGCTCGGCAAGCATCACCCGCGAGGCGAGGAAGATCGGCCTGCCGTGCAGCTTCCACACCTTCGACGGCGAGGGCCACGCCCTCAACACCACCGGCAAGGAGAAGACGCCCAACGCATGGCAGCCCGTCATCCGCAGCGAGATGTCGGAGTTCTTCTACCGCGCGCTGGTGCCCGAGGACGCTGTCATCACCTCTGATGACAAAGGCAACTACATCCTCGGCAACGTCGACGGGGAGGATGCCACCTGGAATCTTGCGGGCGGCTTCATGATTCGCAGCGACGGGCGCAGCGCAAAGGTGCTCTGGCGCTCGGACGTCGACAACAGGAGCCTCCGCGCTGCGGGCATGAGGTCCTGCGGCCTCGGCTACGACGTGACCGTCACCGAATCGGAGGCCGCTCCTGCTGCCTATTCAGAAGAATAGACCTATCTTTCGAACTTTCGGAGAATCGCCAGCTTGGTCTTCTCCATCTTGCCGCCGTACGGATGCTCGCGCAGCGGCAGGTTGAATCGCGTCCTGCCGAAGAGCACCGTCTGCGGATGGGTGAACTCGCGGAAGCCCCACTCGCCGTGGTATGCTCCCATTCCGGAGTGGCCGGTGCCGCCGAACGGCACCCCCTTGACCATCAGGTGCACGCAGACCTCGTTGATGCAGCCGCCGCCGTACTGCTGCGTGCTCATCGTACGCTCCGCCCACCTGCGGTCCTTCGTGAAGAGATACATGGCCAGCGGATGCTCGCGCTCCGCGATGGTCTCCATCATGGCGTCTACCTCGCAGTCCCTGAAGGTCACCACCGGCAGCAGCGGGCAGAAGAGCTCGTGCAACACTATCTTCTCATCCTTCCCCACCGGATAGATGATCGTCGGCGAATAGCGCCTCGTCGCCGGATCGCCCTTGCCGCCGTAGACAATGCGGTCGCGATATTCATCCGCAAGGGCGGAACACTTTGCATAGGCCGCATCGGTGATCAGCTTCGGGTAGTCCGGGTTTGTCACGGCATCGCCTATCTGCTTTTCGAACGCCTGCCTGAGGGCGGCCACGAACTTGTCGGCGACCTCCTCGGCGACTGCCACCTGGTTGATGTTGATGCATATCTGTCCGGCGTTGCAGAGCTTGAAGAAAGCTATCTTGCGCGCCGCATCCACAATGTCGGCATCGGCCCTGACGACGCACCAGTTGCCGGTCTCGCCGCCCAATTCGAGCGCGACCGGCGTCAGGTTCGGCGCCGCTGCCGCGAGGACGTGCTTGCCCACCGACGGGGAGCCGGTATAGAATATCTTGTCGAAGCGCTGCGCAAGGCACATGTCGGCCACGTCGTGGCCTCCGTCGATGACGGTGACATACTCCGGCGGGAAGAGGTCGGCAATGAGCTTCTGCAGCGCCGCAGTGCATGCCGGCGACTTGCTGCTCGTCTTGATGACTGCCGTGTTGCCGCCCGCGATGCTTGCGGTGAGCACGCCAAGCGTGAGCAGCATCGGGAAGTTGAACGGGCTGATGATGAGCGACACGCCGTACGGCATCTTGTAGACCTTTGTCAACGTGCTGGGAAAGCACATCAGTCCGCTGAAGTGGCGCTCCGGACGTGCCCAGCGGCGCAGGCCGCGGATCGTCTCGTTGATCTCCACGATTATCGGACCGATGTCGCAAAGGTATGCCTCGACCGCGCTGCGCCCCAGGTCCTCGCCGAGGGCACGCTCCAATGCCGCCTCATTTTCGATGACGGCCTTCCTGAGCGCCTTGAGCTGGGCGATCCTCCACTTCACGGGAAGGGTCGCACCCGTACGGAAATATCTTCTTTGTGCTTCGACTATTGAAGCTATCGATTCGGGAGTATGTGTCATAGTGAGTTAATCTTGTCGAGAATTTCATGGATCTCGCCGTCCTTCAAAGTAACCGGTGCAGAATAGTTGATGGAGTCCTTCGAGATGAGCCTTGTCAGATGCCAGTAGTCCTTCCTCTCGATGAACTCTCCCCTCTTCTCGAATCCGCACATGCCGACCAGCCTTTCAATGGCTTCCAGAAGCTCATCACCGGAGGCCATCCCGCAATGTTGCGCGGTCCGGTCGAGCTCGCGTGCGCAGCGTGCGCCCTGGTGGCGCATCACCGGCATCAGGCAGAGGGCGATCGCCTGGCCGTGCGGAATGTGGTAAGTGGCGCCTATCGAATGGGCGAACGCGTGGACATATCCCGCCAGCTGTATGTTTATCGCGACGCCGCCGTAATATGCGGCGCGGCACATCGCGTTCCTTGCGTCGAGGTCCTCCGGATTCTCGAGCACGCGCGGAAGGTTCTCGAGCACCAGCTTGACGCATTCCCTGCTCTGGACCATGTATTGAGACGCCACGTTGACATCCGCCACGCAACCCTCCAGGCCATGGCTCAGGGCGTCGATGCCGCAGGCCGCGGTCACGATGCGGGGAGCCCCGACCGTCAGTTCGCTGTCGAGGATGACGTCCGTGACGTTCAGCCCCACGATCACCGTGGAACTCTTGACCTTGAGGACGGTGTCGGTTATCACCGCTCCCACCGTCGTCTCTGCGCCTGTCCCGGCTGTGCTCGGGATGTTGATGATGGGCAGTGTCTTGTCGGGCACGAAGAGGAACTTCAGAAGCAGGAAATGCTCGTTGATCTTCTTGAGGCGGACACCGGCGGCAATCATCTTGCCGGCATCCATGACCGACCCGCCGCCGAGCGCGATTATGCACTGGGCGCCGCACTCCATCGCCGCCTTGCGTCCGTTGTCGACGATCTCGGTCGTCGGCTCCGACGCGATGTCGCTGAACACCGCGTAGCCGATTCCGTTCCTCTCCAGCGAGCGGCATACGAGTTCATGGAATCCAAGGGAGAAAAGCGTCCTGTCGGTCAGGACGAGGACTTTCGAGTAACCGTAGCCTCTGCACAGGTCTGCAGCCTTCCCACGGGAGCCGAAGCCCTCCGTTACCTTCACTTCGGGCTTGGGAACGGCCTTTATGACCACACCGGGAAGTTTCCTGATGATTGATCGCAAAAGATATCCAGGCATCGTCAATCGAATTCAAACTACTTTTCGTCCTTCGCCTCGACCCAGTCGTACTTCACCATGCAGGCATACCACTTGCGGCTGTCGGAGACCAGCATCATCTTCTGCGAATCCACGCTGAGGATCTTCCACCCGTATTCGCTGGTGTAATAGGGATAGTAGAAGGAGAAGTTGGTGCCGTTGTTGGAGATGGTGAACGTCTTCGGCGTGGCGGTCTCTCCATATCCGTCGAAATCCCAGATGATGCCGGCCAAAAGGTTGCTGGCGCCCTTCTTGCCTGACTGGATTATGCCTTGCGGTCCCTTGTCGGTCCAGTCCGAGACGATGAAGTTTGTCCTCGGATATCCGTCTTCAAGGTAATAGAGGCTCTGATAGGTCTCATAGCCCTTGGGGGCCTCCGCCGTGGAGGAGACGTCCACGCGATATCCTGCGATATGGACGTTCGGGCTCTTGTCGGCCCGCAACTCGTCGCAACCGCTGAGGCCGATGCAGCAGAGCATTGCCGCTGCAAGCAAGTTGATGATTCTGTAGGTTTTCATTTTTCGATATGTCAAGTAAACAAAATTAAAGTTCATTTCATCTCGTCAAGCGTCAATCGCAGCTGATTCCCAGTATCCTGGAGGCGAGCAGCCTGCTCAGGACGCAGTCGGGCGCATTGTCGTGGTAATCCCAGTACATCGCTCCGCGAAGGCCCTTCCCGAGGATGTACCCGCACTTCAGGTCGACCGAGCGTTCATTCTCGAAGCCAAGGAGATAGTTGCCTTCGGCATCAGTCAGGTAGGGCACCATCGCCTTCTCGTCCCAACATTCCCTCAAGCTGTCCGCGACGGGATATATCCTGCTGAATGCCCGTCCGCCCCCGTAGGCTTTCGTCCCCTTTCCGAAGAAGGGTATGCCCACGACCAACTTTCCCTTCGGCACGCCGGCCTCAAGATGCTCCTCGACGGCGCGGGAGGTGGTCCATTCGGGAGTCAGTTCCGAAGGATGGAGCGCGCTGTGGAGCTCGTCGCCCTCGCTCATGTCATAGGACATTATGTTGACAAGGTCGACGCAGTCCATTATCGAAGGGAAGTCGATGTATCGGGGCTGGCACGAGGAGGCCAGCGTTAGCCATCTGTCGGGACCTATCGCCGCGCGGATGTCGTGCATCAGCAGGGTGAAGTTGTCGCGGTCCTCCGGGCTCTCGCCTATCCCCGCCCCCGCTCCGTTTCCGGGATACTCCCAGTCGATGTCGATGCCGTCAAGGCCGAACTCCTCGACCACCCTCATGCAGTCGGATGCGAACGAAGCGCGCAGGCTGTCGTCCGCCGCCATCTCGCTGAAGCCTCCGGAGCCCCATCCGCCGATCGAGAGCATCAGCTTCAGCGCGGGATTCTCCTTCTTGAGCCCCGCGATCATGTGGAGCCTTTCGGGATTGTCCACGCGCACTCCGTCGAAGGAATCGCTGACATGTCCGAAGGAGTAGTTGATGTGGGTCATCAGCGTCGGGTCGGGAACATCATCGGTCCATGACGTGACATATGCCACGACCACCGGGTCGGGCGCCGCCTCTTCCGAGGCGCAGGACCACGACGCAAGGGCTGCCGACAGTGTCAGCAGGATCACGACAAGACGGCTGGTTGTTCCTTTCATCTCTTGTGTAGGTCAATCATTCCATTGTCTGATGGCACTTGCCACCAGTTCGGCAATCATCCTCGCCCCCTCCCGGCCCGGGTGGACGCCGTCGTTGAACAGCGACTTGCGGTCAAGCAGCGAGTGGACGTCGATGACCTGGAAGCCCCGCTCCGCGGCCATCGACTGCACCACGGGGATCACGCCGTTTGCGACGGTCTCCTCGAAGAGGCTGTAGATGTTTATGCCAAGCACGTTGTAGATGTGCGGCGGAGTCATCAGGTATATCTTCGGATGGGAATCCAGCGCAAGATAGCTGTCGATTATGGTCGTGTATCCGTGACGGTATTTCTCCGGATCCCAGTTGCGTCTCTTCGTGTCGTTGCTGCCGAGCATTATGACCACGATGTCGGGCTGGAACTCGTGCGACTGGCCGTAGACCTCCTTCGTGACATATGGCGTGTCCGCATCGAGTCGTGCGGACGCGTCGTTGAAGCCGAAGTTCTTCACCTCATACCCTTCGCCGAGCAGTTGCTGCAGCACTGCAGGATAGCTGTATCGGCTCCTTCCGATTATCGAATAACCCCAGGTGATGCTGTCACCCACGCAAGCTACTTTTGTCATTTCCATCATTGTTCAATGTTCATCTTCAAGTTCCTTCAGAAGGCACGTGCAGCCCTCGAAGAGGTCGTCCCAGGTCTTGACGAAGTCCCCCGTGTACCAGGGGTCCGCCACGTCGCGCGGCCTGGGCGCATAGTCCATGAGAAGGCGCATCTTGCCGTCGGGGTCGCCGCCGCAGATGCGCTTCATGTTCCTCAGGTTCGCCCCGTCCATACCGATCAGAAAGTCATACCTGGCATAATCGGCCTTCGTCATCTGTCGGGCAGTCTTTCCTTCGCAGCCTATGCCGTGCCCGGCAAGGATCCTTCTCGCCGGCGGATAGACCGGGTTGCCGACGCCGTTCCATATCTCCTCCGAACTTGTCGCCGCCGATGCGACCTCATACCTGTCCGAAAGCCCTGCCTTGGCGAGCATGTCCTTGAAGATGAACTCGGCCATCGGGCTGCGGCAGATGTTGCCGTGACAGACGAAGAGGATTGCTTTCATGCGGTACGCCACCAGTTGGTTGAAGTCGTTCGTCCTATTGCCGGGTTGATGCGACAGTTGTAATATGCGTTGTCCAGAAAGAACTCGCTCTGAAGCGTTTGAGCGCCAGCGCAAATGGAAACGCAAAGGAGCATGACCGCACGAATTGCCCGTTTGATAGTCCTCATGACAGGTAATAATAATATAACCTTGTAAAGTTACGAAATATTTGTCCGAATCACAACCTCCCGCCGACACTTGCTTCTCAGGGCGGCTGCGCTGCGGCAGCGGCTGCCTCTTCGAGGACTCCGCTCACTTCGTTCGCTCCGGCCCCTCCCAACGTCATCTGCGTCATCGCTTCGCGATAACTTGCTGCCGTCGGGCCCTCCCCCTATGCGATTCCGGGGGTGGAAACGCCTCTCAGAGGCAGGCCGCTGTCCGACCGCTCCGCCGCCGCAAACATGCCAGCCGCCGCTATTCGACCACGCCGCCGGTGTAGCCGTACTCCCAGAAGTCATACTCGAAGCGGGCGGCTTCGATGTAGGCGGCGTCCATCTTCGCGCGTATCTCATCGGTCGTCGCGGCGGCCCATCGGTCGACCATCTCCAAGACGAGCTTCACCCCGGCGGTGAATTCCTCGTTGCCGTATTCGAGGATCCACTCCTTGTATGGATTGCCTTCGAGTTTTGCCTGGCGCAGGATGTCAAGTCCGACGCGGTTGTAGATCCACATGCATGGCAGCATCGCCGCAAGGGCAATCTCCTTGACGCCGGTGTCGACGGCCGCCTGGGTGTGGGCGTTGTAGGCAAGCGTGACGGCAGAGGCCTCGACCTTGCAGTCGATCCCCTCCCGCTCTATCAGGAGCATGTGCATTGCCTTTTCGCTGTCGATGCCGGATTGGGCGAATGCGGTGAACATCTCCCTCTCGGCGGTGTCGGTCAGCATGTCGGCAAGCTGGAACATCTGCCTGCCGTAATTGCCGATGTAGATTTCGTCCTGCGCGATGTAGCGTGAAAATTTGTCGCCAGCAAGCGTGCCGGCGGCCAGTTCCTTGATGAATGCCTGTTCGAGGATGGCATTGTAGATCGGGAGAGACTTCTCCCATACAGACTCAGTCCAAGTCATAATTTCCTACGTTTAAATTACTAAAATCAGGTTCAAAGGGTATGATCTCAGCCGCCCTTGCGGGAAGCACCCCCGTTATGTCGAGGCAAAGATAGAAAATTTGCCGGAATCAATCGGAACGGATTTTTCGTAACTTTACACACATATGGCAAACACGAAACCCACTCCCATGCGCACCGAATACTACAACACCCAAAGGCCGGCTCTCGTCAAATGGAGCCTCTACATCGGCATTTCATTTTGCCTCGCAGCCATAGTCCTCACAATTGTGATGCGAGAGAGATGGAGTTCCTTCTTCCTCTACAACTTAGGGTTCATGACTCTCATACCCCTGAGCATCATGGCGTCATACAAGCTTGGCAAGGTCATCATCGACGATGATGAAGGCATCATCTTCGAGCAAAGAAAAAAGGAATACCCCATCAAGATAGCCGACATCAGCTACGTCAGCTTCCGCGTCAACGGCAAGGGAAAGTACCGCGCATACTTCATCCACGACAACGGGGTGAGGTTCATGGACATACGAACTTCAGAAAAGAACGCCCATGCCATCACGGAGCACCTTCTAAGGCTCAACCCGACGATTGAGGTGAGACAGACGAAATTCTGGTAGGACATTTCGCCATCAGCCTCGCAAGGCTCCTCAAATCCCGTCCGGCGCCGCTTCCGACGCATAGCCGGAGATGTGCACGCGCGCGCCGCAGTTCCTGCAGTACAGCACGCCGCCGGTGGCGGAAAGCTGCTGCGCCACCATCTCCTCCTTGCCGAGCCGCTCGGCCCAGAACGGGACCAGCGAACAGTGGGCGGAACCGGTGACGGGGTCCTCCAATATGGTGGCCTGCGGCGTGAAGAAGCGCGAGACAAAGTCGCAGCTGCGCCCCGCAGCCGTTATGACGACACCTCCCGGATCTATGTTGATCCGGTCGAAAAGCGCGCGGTCGATCCGCATCTGCTCGATTTCCTCCTGGCTGTCGTAGAGAAGCACGTAGTCGCGCGACTTGAGCACCTCCTTCGGCTTCACGCTCAGCGCCTCGGCAATCTGAGTCGGGAGAACGTCCGGCAGTGGCATGCGGGAAGGAAAGTCAAGCGTCAGCATCCCGTCGGGCGCGACATCCACGAAGACGTCGCCGCTTGCAGTCTCGAAGTGTATCCGGCTTCTCTCCGCGCCGAGGATGTGCGCAACCACATGCGCAGTCGCAAGGGTGGCATGCCCGCAAAGGTCCATTTCGATGTCGGGAGTGAACCACCGCAGGGCGAAATGATCCCCGCAACGCTTGAAGAAAGCAGTCTCCGGCAAGCCGTTGTCCTTTGCCGCGGCAAGCATCTCACCATCGGCAAGCCACTCTTCCAACTCCACGACAGCCGCGCGGTTGCCCCGGAATCCCTCCCCTACGAAGGCATCTACAATGAACCTTTTCATATCTCCATCATTTTGAATCATTTCTTGCCGGAGAGCGCCGCCAGGAACGACTCGGGAAGGTAGATGTTCTCCACCTCCACGGCTGCGCCGAAAAGCTGCGCGATCTCCTCGTCACGGAAGCCGGCAATGCCGCAACCGATGCGGGTCACGAGGAATCTCAGATCGGGACGGCTCTTCGCGAATGCGATGAACTCGTCGACATATGGCTTGATGGTCTCCACCCCGCCCTGCATGGTCGGGATGGCATAGCAATGCCCCTGGAGGCCGACACCCTGGCCCCAGACGGCGCCGAACTTGTCCATCGCGATCCTCGCCGCACCGCCGAAGTGATGGCCGGCAAGGTTGCTGCCGAATACGAAGATCTGGTCGTCCTCGAGGGAACGTATCCATTCAGGAGTGATGCGCGAATTGCTCTCTGTCATATGCTTTGTCTTGAAAGAAAATCTCCTCTTCAACTTGAGCCGTGGATTGCGGGCGATGAGCTGGCAACCATCCCGACTCAAATCATAATGTCCCTACAAAGTTGGGAATATATTCGACAAAGCACAAATCATATCACAATATCCTCATCGCGATGTGCGCGCAGGCTTCCGCATCCGCAAGAGCGTTGTGGTGGTTGCGCAGGTCAAACCCGCAGGCGGCCGCAACCGTCTGCAGCTGGTGGTTCGGCAGCGCGCGTCCGAAATGGCGCCGCGACGCCGCGCAGGTGTCGAAGAAGACATAGTCGGGATAGTCCATCTGGTAGACGCGGAACGCCGCCTTGAGGCACCCCCGGTCGAACGGGCTGTTGTGCGCCACCAGCGGCAGCCCCTCGATGAGCGGCTCGACCTTCTCCCAGACATATGGGAAGACAGGCGCATCGTCGGTGTCCGCCTCGCTCAGGCCGTGCACCCGCTGGCACATGAAGTTGTAATATTCGGGCTCCGGATGAATGAGGCTGTAGAAGGAATCGACGATCTCCCCTCCGCGCACGACTACTATGCCCACCGAGCAGACGCTGCTCGGGCACTCGTTCGCCGTCTCGAAATCTATGGCTGCAAAGTCCTGCATTCGAATTGTTTGATGGGGATCTCCCCTTGTCCCCACTTTTTCGTACGTAAAATTAGTGAGAATTTCAATGCACATCCATTAATTTGTGAGCGAATGGACATTCCCAAAGCCACCACCGGGAAGATTGCCCCCGCTCCACGGAAGGGCAATCCCCGGCGAGCCTGCTTTACTTTATCACGATTGCGACGAACGACCAGTAGAGTTTCATGCCGTCATAGCCGTAATAGATGACGGGCTTGTCTTCAGCATCGGTATACGGGCCGATTTCCACGGATTCAACCTCCTTGCTGATGGTCTTCTCCCTGCCGACGAAATCTATGGTCTTCGTCTCGTACAGGTTCTCGCCATTCTCATCGACATACAGCCAGTCGTTCGTAGCCGTCAGGTCATACACGACCTCCTTCTCGCCGTTCTCCAGAGCACGGATCACAGCGTCGCTCGCCGGCATCACGATGTGTGTTCCCTTCCTTTCGGGAAGCATCGGGGCAGCCTTGTGCGCAGGCGGAAGGTTGTTCTCGTCGATGTCCACGTCGAACAGATGGCCCCTCTCTCCGGTGATGTTCGGAATGGGCTCGTCGAACATGTATGCGTCCCTCACGCACCAGTGGAAGCTGTCGGGCTCGGCCCAGAACGAATCAGCATCCTTGCGGATCTCATAGCAGTCGACATAGCCGATGATCGAGCCGTAGGGCATCTCTTCGTATTCGGGAATCTGACCCATCAAGCGCGCGTTCTTGATGGTGGACACATAGTCATCGGGATGGTTCTCGTAGTAACCGGGCACCCTTGTCTTCGTGGCATGGATGAGAATGCGACCGGGAGCCTTGCCAAGCCGCCATTTCCTGTTTTCGACATCTTTCAACCCGGAGCATAGCATCGATGCCCAAGGCTGCGTTACTGATAAAGCTTTCATTGTATTATTGTTTTGAGTTCGGAATTTCCATGGGTTGACGAACCGGTCACACTACGCCACAGCCGCGGCGCCGACATAGTCCCGCTTGAGACAATGCCAGTGAGGAATGGCCGCCCCGGCATGCACCTGGCCCCGCCCTGCGGCACCTGCATGCCCTTCGGCAAAGCATTCTCGAAATCTTGCGTAGTCATATGCCCTGTATTTTTGTACCGCAAAAATACAGGCGCAAATTGTCAACTTGTGACAATTTCAAAAAGAATGATAATATTATTAATGAGTCAGCCCGGCGTCTTCGCTGCAGCGGCTGCTCCGCCGCCGGACCAAGGGCCTTCCTCTCCCAAGCCCTACCTGACCTCGATCCTGTCGATCTGCTGGCCGGGGGCGACTGTCCAGGTCTTGGTCGCGCCGGAGGCGGTGATGACCGTCACCTCGAGCTTGCCGTCGGGAGTGCGGTGGGCCTCGATGTCGAAGTCGTTGCCGAAGGCCTTGACGTGGCGGAGAGCCATGTCATTCCAGCCCGAGGGCATCTGGACCTTTAGGCTGAAGCTGCGCAGGCCGGTGGGACGGATGCCGAAGAGCCCTTCGGTGATGACGCGGCAATAGAGCCCGCTCTCGCCGGAGAGATGCCTCTGCGACCCTTCGGGCCAAGCCTCGATGGGATACGGCACATGGATGCCCGTGAGGCGGCGCCGCGAGTAGCTGAGCAGCTGCTCGAGAGCCTCGTCAGCATAGCCGGCGGCAAAGGCGCCCCTCAGCGCATAGAGCGTCGAGCGGTCCCAGAAAGTCTCGCTGCCCTGTTGGGTGAGGATGCCGTCCTCAGTCATCATCAGCGGCGAGAAGAGCGCCTGCAGCGTCCCCTCTGCCCTGTCGTTGATGCCGAAGCAGAGCGGGAGGCAGATCCATGAGCGGAGAAGGTCGTTGCCGTCATAGTAGCGGTAGGTCTCGAAGCCGCTGACATTGGCGCTGAAGTAGCGGCCGATGGCCTTGCGGAGCGCCGCGGCCTGCCTGAGGTAGGAAGCAGTCACCGAAGCCTTCTCGCCCAGTTCCTTCGATAGATAGGCCGCCGACACGAGCCCGTCATAGTAGAGGCAGGCAGTCGAGAGATTCGCGTCGCCCGAAGGGAAGCGCCCCTCGAGCTCGTCCGAGTCGGACTCGGGCACCCCCTCCGCATTGAGCTTGAGACGACAATATTCCAGGCACCATTTGACGAATGGCCAGAGTTCCCTTGCCTCGGCAATGTCGCCGCGGGCGAGAAGATATCTCGATGCGCCGTGGGCCACCATGGCAGCATCTCCCCTGTCGCCGGCACCGTCCCAGATGTCGATGCCCTCGGCGATGATCGAACTCGGGATGGGCTTGTATTCATCGTTCATGAAGCGGGCATAGTGACGATAGCAGTTCAGGGCGCTCTCGTTGCCCGTGGCATAACCCAGATAGGGATAGAACGGCGAGACATACTCGCACTCGTCATTGCACCAGAGCGCGGCATAGTAGGACTCTCCGCCGGGACCGTGCATCAGGCCGCCCTTCGTGCGGTAGATGCTCTCCGAAGCCCTGATCTTCGCGAAGCGGAACTCCGAGTTGATCGCCTGCTCCGGCGTCTCGAGGATCAGCGATCCATCGATGTCATCAGAGATGAACGCCATGCGTGAGGCAAGTTCAGCCGCCACGTCGGGCACGAGCATCGATTCGGTGGCATCGCGATAAGCCTGATAGATCGCCGAGAAGGCGATGGAGTCGCCCGGCTGGAGAACATATGAGCCAGAGCCCACGATGTCAGCGCGCACGGCATAGACACCGTCGACACCCTTCTCCGCGGGAGTCCTGTTGACCTGGCTGAACTCGGGTACGATCACCGTCACAGGCTTCTCGCCGATGTTCTTCAGGCCATACGACTCGCACAGCAGCGGCAGCCTCGTGCTCGGGAAGACCGACATCGACACCTCAACCGTAGGCTTGAGCGAAGAAGCGCGCGAGCCGCCGATGTTCGCCTTGCCCACCGCATAGACAGTCGTCACGTTGACCGCGCCGTCGATGCACACCGCGCTCACGCCGACCTGCTTCGGCACCAGCGAGTTTACGCTGACCATCGACATGACGTCGGTGGCATTGCGCATCAGCAGGCTGGCATGCGTGTCGTTCGGGATGCGCCGCAGCATCGGAAACACCAGCGAGCGTTCCTGCCAGTAGTGCCCCAGGTCGTCGATGCCCCAGCGCAGCACGCAGGAGATCATCTCCCCGCTCATCTCGATGTGGTCATTATATGGAAGTGAGATGCCCTTGACGTCGAGAGCGATCGAGCGACCGTCCGGAGCGATGCTCCAGCAAGTCTGCGCGGCCGACGGAGCCAGGGTGAGAGTGAGCGCGACAAGCGCCGTGAAGAGTCTTCTCATAGCCTATGGATTATGGAATGATTATACAAAAATAGGCAATAATCCCGAGCGCGGGAAGCAAAACCGCTAACGGTTGCGCAATTCCCAGAAAGCCACCGCGGCAGCAGCCGCGACATTCAGCGAATCGACATTGTGCTTCATCGGGATGCGCACGACATGGTCAGCCTCGGAAATGGCCTCGCGCGAGAGCCCGTCGCCCTCCGTGCCCATCACGAATGCAAGACGGTCGATGGACCTCAGCACGGGATCGTCCAGGGGAATGCTCTGGTCGGTCAGGGCCATCGCCGCGGTCTGGAAGCCGTATTCGTGCAACGAGCTGACGGGACCGTCAAGCCACGCCCAGGGAACCAGGAAGACCGACCCCATCGAGACACGCACGGCACGCCGGTTCAGCGGGTCGCAGGTGGTGCGGGTAAGCAGCACCGCATCAATGCCCAGAGCCGCAGCCGAGCGGAAGATCGCGCCGATGTTGGTGGTGTTGTAGACGCTGTCGATCACCACGATGCGATGCGCGTCACGAAGCACGTCAGCAACCGACGGCAGCACCGGCCGCCGCATCGCGCACATCACGCACCTGTCCCACGGAAAACCCGTCAGATGGCGCAGCACCTCGTCGTCGGCGATGTAAATGGGGATGTCCCCCACCCGCTCGACAACCTCCGCCGCCACGCCGCAGAGCTGCTTCTCCTTGGTGAGCATCGCATAGGGCACGCACCCCGCGTCCAGCGCCACCTTGATGACCTTCACGCTCTCGGCAATGAAGAGTCCCTGCTCCGACAGACGCTTGTCGCAGAGCTGCGCCTCCGTCAGCGAGGAAAAGAGCTCCAAGCCCGGATCCGATATTGAATTGACATGAATGACCGGCATAATACCTTCCTAATATCCGTTTAACAGCAACCTGATGTGATATCAAAATGAGGAGCCATGAACCCCGATGCGAAGATAGCCATTTCAGCCGAAAAACCGACACATCACCGCGCACCAACCGCAGCGGCGATGCGCTCCAAAGCCGTCATCAGCACACTTCTCGGGCAGCCAATGTTGAGCCTGACGAACCCCTCGCCGCCGGAACCGTAAGAAGAACCGTCATTCAACAAAATTCCGACATCATCTCGGAAAAACGACATCAACTCACTTTGACCTAATCCCAACCCACGGCAGTCAAGCCAGACGAGGAACGAAGCCTCCGGCCGCACCGCGCGGATGCCGAGCGAACGACTGTCAAGAAAATCGCAGAGACAGTCGACATTCCCCTGGAGATAAGCCAGCAGCGAATCGAGCCAGCGCGGCTCGTGCGAATAGGCAGCAATCGTCGCGACAAGCGACATGATCGACGCCTCGCCCAGCTTCGCATCACTCAGATGCTTGCGGTATCTGTCGCGCAGCGACTTGTCGGGGATGATGCAGTAAGCCGTGCCCGAAATGCCAGCGAGGTTGAAAGACTTCGTCGGCCCCGAGAAGATCAGCCCGATTGCCGCAGCCTCATCCGAGACGCTGCAGAAAGGAACATGCCTGCCGCCGCCGAGCACCAGGTCGGAATGGATCTCGTCGGAGAAGACCAGCACCCCCCTCCTCGCGCAGATCGAAGCCAGCGCGCGAAGCGAATCAGCATCCCAGCAGATGCCGCCCGGATTGTGAGGATTGCACAGCACGAGAATCTTCGTGCGCTCGTCTATCAGCGCCTCCAGCCCCTCAAGGTCCATGCGGTAGCGGCCATCCTCATAAATGAGCGGATTCTCGACCACCGTGCGCCCGAGCCGCTCCGCATAGAGGCGGAAATGGTCATAGACAGGCGACTGCACGACCACCTTGTCGCCCGGCTCGGAAAAGACGAGATAAGCCTGGTTGATCGCTGTGATGACACCCGGCGCATAGCCGATCCACTCGCGCTGGACAGCATAGCCGTGCCGCTTCAGCTGCCACGCCGCAATCGAATCGTAGAACTCGTTCGGAGTGAACGTATAGCCCATCGCATCCCGCGAGATGCGCTCCTGAAGCGCCCTGCTGACATGGGGGTCAGTCTTGAAATCCATGTCTGCAATCCACATCGGCAGCTGCCCCTCCCCAGCGCGCCCGTGCTTGATGCTCCACGTGCCCGACCGGTCGACCACCTCGTCAAAATCCCACTCGGGACCCTTGCCCGAACAACCCGAAAGCACAGAGCCGACGACACCCGCCGGCAGCAGCGACAGCGACCCCGCCGCCGCAACACCCTTGATGAAAGAACGACGCTTCATAACATTGAAAGTTAGTAATCTTGACAAAGATAGGGAAAAAATGGCCTTTCATCTTATTTGAATTTTTTGCCATCCGCCGGAACGCTTGATGTAGAAACAACTGCAAAGCATGTACGGAGCATAACGGCAATCCCAGCCAGACGAGTACCCTTGACGAGAGAACTCATCTGTTCTTTAGACAACGGTATGTCCGGCACATCTTCCTTCTGCCAGCAGGGAGCGTGCTCGATAGCCCGGACAGAGAATGATCCATGCGTGCTAGAGCCCACGTCTCATCGGCTGGACGGCCGAAGAT
>R22__coassemble_15_pt1 | contig 235933 bp, 173 predicted proteins | sample R22__metabat2_low_PE_051 | metagenome-assembled genome bin R22 | reverse complement strand
TAAAAATGATGATTGTCATCAAATAATTGGAAATATTGATGAATTTTGCGACATTTGTACGATATTTAATTACGGATATTATATCCTGACACCAAGGCTCGGCCCATTGTGAAAGAAGTAAAGTGGAGCAGGGGAGAAGGGCCGGCAGGACTGAGACAGAATACTTAAGAAACTTTAATATTTTTTGTAATGACTGAATTGATTTCTAAAGTTCCGGAAGGACCGCTCGAGCAGAAATGGACCAACCACAAGGCCAACATCCGCGTCGTGAGTCCTGCAAACAAGAGAAAAATGGAGATAATCGTGATCGGTACGGGTCTTGGCGGCGCATCCGCAGCTGCTTCCCTCGGCGAACTCGGTTATAACGTGAAGGTTTTCTGCATCAGCGACTCCCCTCGTCGTGCTCATTCAATCGCCGCTCAGGGCGGTATCAATGCTGCAAAGAACTATCAGAACGACAACGACTCGATCTATCGTCTGTTCTACGACACCATCAAGGGCGGTGACTACCGCAGCCGTGAAGCAAACGTCTATCGTCTTGCTGAAGTCTCGAACAACATCATCGACCAGTGCGTCGCTCAGGGCGTTCCGTTCGCACGCGACTACGGCGGACTTCTCGACAACCGCTCATTCGGTGGCGCACAGGTATCCCGTACCTTCTACGCTCGCGGCCAGACCGGCCAGCAGCTTCTTCTCGGAGCTTACGCGGCTCTCAACCGCCAGGTTGCAAAGGGCAGCGTGAAGTCATATCCGCGCCACGAGATGCTCGACCTCGTGCTCATCAACGGTGAGGCAAAGGGCATCATCGCACGCAACCTCGTCACCGGCGAGATCGAACGTTTCGGCGCACATGCAGTCGTCCTTGCTTCGGGCGGCTACGGCAACACCTACTTCCTCTCCACCAACGCAATGAACTCCAACGGTTCCGCTGCTTGGCAGTGCTACAAGAAGGGCGCCTTCTTCGGCAACCCCTGCTTCGCACAGATTCACCCTACCTGCATTCCAATCCACGGCGACCAGCAGTCGAAGCTGACCCTCATGTCAGAGTCCCTGCGCAACGACGGCCGCATCTGGGTACCGAAGAAGCTCGAGGATGCAAAGAAGCTCCAGGCCGGTGAGATCAGGGGATCGCAGATTCCCGAAGAGGACCGCGACTACTATCTGGAACGCCGCTACCCTGCATTCGGAAACCTCGTTCCTCGTGACGTCGCTTCCCGCGCTGCAAAGGAGCGCTGCGACGCAGGCTTCGGCGTGAACAACACGGGCAAGGCCGTATTCCTCGATTTCAATGAAGCATTCAAGCGCCTCGGCCGCCAGGTGGTCGATGCACGCTACGGCAACCTCTTCGACATGTACAAGGAGATCACCGACGTCGATCCTCACGAGGAGCCGATGATGATCTATCCTGCAATCCACTATACGATGGGCGGTCTGTGGGTCGACTACAACCTGATGACCACCATTCCGGGCCTCTACGCCATCGGCGAGGCAAACTTCTCAGACCACGGCGGAAACCGCCTCGGAGCATCCGCTCTGATGCAGGGTCTCGCAGACGGCTACTTCATCCTTCCCTACACCATCGGCGACTATCTCGCTTCCCGCTTCAAGGAGCCCAAGACCAACACCGACGCTCCCGAGTTCGAGGCAGCCGAGAAGGCAATCAAGGAAAAGATCGACAAGCTGATGAACATCAAGGGCAAGAGGACCGTCGACTCGATCCACAAGGAACTCGGCCACATCATGTGGGAGTATGTCGGCATGGCACGCAACGAGGCCGGCCTCAAGAAGGCCATCGAGCTCATCGCTGACCTCAAGAAGGAATTCTGGAGCAACGTCTACGTTCCCGGCAAGACCGGCGTCTTCAACCAGGAACTCGAGAAGGCTCTCCGCGTTGCCGACTTCCTCGAGATCGGCGACCTGATGGCACGTGACGCACTGAACCGCAACGAATCCTGCGGCGGCCACTTCCGCGAGGAAATGCAAACCGAAGAGGGCGAGACCAAACGTGACGACGTCAACTACATGTATGTCAGCGCTTGGGAATACAAGGGCGAGAAGGCTGACCCTGAACTTCACAAGGAACCATTGAAATTTGAATTTGCACACGTTGCAACACGTAACTATAAAGACTAAGGAGAGAGTGTTATGAATTTTACTCTTAAAGTATGGCGCCAGGAAAACGCCAAGGCACAAGGACATTTTGAAACATATCAGGTAAAGGACATCTCTCCGGATACGTCGTTCCTCGAGATGATGGACATCCTCAATGAGCAGCTCGTAGGCGAACAGATCGACCCTGTCGCTTTCGACAAGGGCTGCAAGGGCCAGCACAGCGGTCCGGTCTCATTCGACCATGACTGCCGCGAAGGCATCTGCGGAGCATGCTCGCTCTATATCAACGGCCGTGCACACGGTCCCGAAAGCGGTGTTACCACTTGCCAGCTCTACATGCGCAAGTTCAAGGACGGCAGCACCATCACCATCGAGCCGTGGAGAAGCCGCGGATTCCCCATCATCAAGGACCTCGTCGTCGACCGTCAGGCATACGACAAGATCCTCCAGGCAGGCGGCTTCATCAGCGTCAACACCGGCGGCGTTCCCGATGCGAATGCAATTCCCATCAAGAAGAAGAATGCTGACGAAAGCATGGACGCAGCTGCATGCGTCGGCTGCGGCGCCTGCGCTGCAACCTGCAAGAACGGTTCTGCAATGCTCTTCGTTGCCGCTCGCGTAAGTTCGCTCGCACTCCTTCCCCAGGGCAAGGTGGAGGGCGCACGCCGTGCGAAGGCAATGGTGGCGAAGATGGACGAACTGGGCTTCGGTGCCTGCACCAACACCCGCGCCTGCGAAATGGAGTGCCCGAAGCACATCACCGTCTCGCACATCGCCCGCCTCAACCGCGAATTCCTCTGCGCAAAGCTCAAGGACTAACCGACCGCGAAACAGTGACAAAAAAACAGGGTGGCTGATTTCCAGCCACCCTGTTTCGTTTGTTGCAATGTATTACTGAAGCCAACCGAAAATGGTGTTGAGGCTCCACTGTGCCTTGGGGATGAATGTTACCTTTGCACCTGCAGACGCCGTCTTGGATGCTTCGTCGCAGATGGTCTTGTCTACACTGGTTGATGTGGGATCGTTTGCCTTGTCGGCAAGGGCCTCGCTTGTATACAGGCTCTGGACGCATACTTCGAATTGTGCCATGCCTGTGACTTCGCCAGTGTTCTTGCAGTTCTCTATCTTGACTGCAGCTCCGGTGCCGGACATGACGCAGAGACCGGCAATGATGGGTGACCAAGCCTTTGCGGTGTAGCCTTCGACAGTACCGACCTTTACTTCGCCCTCATTCGAACAGCCTATCAACTGGACATCGTCGCCAACGACTGCAAGACCTGCCGCAACGCGCCTGGTGGTGCAGATGACCTTGCCCTTGTTGGTACAGTTGATCATGATGCCGTCATTCCACATGCCGCCTGCGAATCCGCCGACCCTGAGGGAGATGAAGTTCTTGCTTATGGAAACCACGTTGCCGCTGTTGTAGCAGTTTTCATACTTGGCTGAATATTCTGACATTCCGATGTATCCGCCAATGTAGTCACCGACCTCCGTGACGTTGCCGGTGTTGTAGCAGTTCTTGGAATAGTGGTACAGTCCGCTGTCTTCCCAGGTGCCTCCCGCGAAGCCTCCGACTCGGCGTATTTCTGAAGGAGCAGTTTCCAAATAGCCGAGATTCGTGACGTTGCCGGTGTTGTAGCAATTCTCGAAATAGCCCTGGGCCATGCCGGCGAAGCCGCCGAGGACCCTGATGCCCTGAGTGCCGAGGTTGTAGCTGATGTCACCGCTGTTGTAGCAGTTGTAGAATTTCCAGTCTGCGCCGCAGTTCGTGCCGTAGACGCCGCCGGCATGCATGCCGTCAGTCTTGAGGCCGTTGAAGTTGAATTTTATCTGACCTTCGTTCGAGCAGTTTCTCATCTCGCCCACTGTCTTGTCCCAGATGGATGCCACGATGCCGCCGAAATACTTCGGGCTGACACAGGTGATGGCGCCGTAGTTGTGGCAGTCATTGAGAGTTGCGTTGCCCTGGATGTCGCAGAAGAGGCCTGCAACATAACCCCATGAGTCCTTGTTGGTACCGGTCTGGGTGATGGTTGCATAGTTGGAGACATTCTCGAACTTGCATTCGCCCTTCGCAAAGAGTGCGATGGCGCTCATCGTCACCTTGACGTCCTGGCCTGAGTGGTTGAGGGAACCCTTTGTCTTGAGGTTCTTGATGGTGGCGTTCTCGACGGTGCCGAAGAGGCCGGCATGTGCTTCCGCCGTGTTGATGGCAAGCGTGATGGCGTTGCCGCGGCCGTTGAAGACGCCTGAGAAGGTGCCGTTGACCATGACGTTGTTGCTGACTTCGCTGAGGTCTATGTCATTGTTGAGGATGACCTCGTCATTGTATTTGAAAGGAGTCAGGTCTCCGCCGTCGGCTATCGCCGCAGCAGCGAAGTCCATGAAGTCATTTGCGCTGTTGATGCCCACCAGGCTTACCGGGATGGTCACGTCGAGGGCGTCTCCGGACTTGGAGACAACGCTGATGATCACGTTGCCTTCACCTTCACAAGCAACATCCATTGAAGGAGCGGTGATCGTGAGCTTCTTGTCGGAAATCGAATAATTTGCGTTCCAGCCCTGAGGTACGGTTGCCTTGGCCGTCTCGATGTTGTCTGCTTCCTTTGCAGTCAATGTGGTGGTGCTGCCGAAAGCGACCCTCTTTGCCTCCGTCTCATTGAAGGCGAGGCTCGGTGCGCTGATCACGATCTCGACAGGTACGCTGATTGCCGTTCCGGCATTGCCTCTTGCGCTCTTCGGGGTGAGGGTGATGGTTCCGGTCTGCTCTGCTGCGGTGTCGCTTCTTGCAGGAGCCTGCACTTTGACCTTTGATGCGTCTGCGGTCACCGTCCAGCCCTTCGGGGCAGTCGCCTCGACGGTCTCAACGTTGCTGGCGGTAGCCGTGAATTCGGTGCTTCCGCCGAAATAGAGGGAAATCTTTGAAGGCAGGTTGGCGACGCTATATGTGATGGCAGCATCGCTTACGGCTACCTGCAGCTTGACCTCCTTGGTCTCGTCCTTGGTGGAGGTTGCCACGATGGTGACGGTGCCTGAAGCTGCCGCGCTCATGTCCTTGGCTGCCGGAGCTTCGATGACGACGTTCTTTGAACCGAGGGATGCCGTTGCCGTCCAACCCTGGGGAGCCGTGGCGGTCACGTTCTTGGCACCTTTTGCAGTGAAGGTGTATTCCACTTTCTGTGAGTAGGTGAACTGCTGGGTTGCATTGATGTCAACTCCCTGGGGAGCCTTCACATCAAATTCGAAAACGACTTCAGGTTCTTCGGGCTGACAAGCTGCAAGAATCCCGATGAAGGCTGCGATGCTCAATAATTTGAATGTTCTGGATTTCATGATTTTTTGAATTTTTTGCCGTGTTCCACAATCACACTTATATCTACTACACTTGAAAGGCGCAAAATGCTTATTGAAAAAATATATTTATATTTGTTTCCGCTAAACCCAAGGAAAAGACGCGCATGGAACAGGAAAACCTAACCGCCCTCATACTTTCCCTCAAGGAGGGGGACAAGTCGGCGTTCGACAGGATATATGCGCTTTATGTCGGCAAGATATACAACTTCATCCGCAACCTGTCAAACGACACGTTCCTTGCCGAGGAGATAACCCAGGAGGTGTTCATCAAGCTTTGGCGCCGCCGCCTTACAATTGATGAGGGACAGGGGGTGTCGGCATGGCTCTTCGCATGTGCCAGGAACATGTTCCTGAATGAGATCCGCCACCGCAAGCACACCGCCGAATATATGGCAGAGATGAGCCGCACCCATTCTGATGACGATTTTTCCACGGTTGATGCGATCGACGCCCATTTCACGGAAAAGAACATTGCCGAGATGGTCAACAGCATGCCTCCGCGTCGGCGGGAGATATTCATCCTCTCAAGGCGGGACTCTCTCTCTGCCGCGCAGATAGCCGAGCGCCTGCAGATATCGGAACGCACGGTCGAGAGCCAGCTCTACATGGCCAGAAAATTCCTCGGCTCGATAAAAGACAAGAGCTAGAATAAGTATTCTTCCTTATTGGGGTGTATTAATCCGTGATGACAATAGAAGACAAAGACATTCAGGAGTATTTTGAGCTGCAGATGGAGCAGGCGTCCCCGCGTATTGACGAGGGTACGGCCTCCAGGATGAAGCTCTACATCGACCAGGAGCTTGGTTTCGACTTGAAGCGGGAAGTTGTGCCCCGGCGCAGGCGCAACGTCCTCCGCTATGTCGTGGCTGCTGTTTCCGGCTTTGCCGCCGCCGCTGTCATAGCCTTTCTCATCATCGCCATCCCGGCCAAACGCGAAGCAAGGCCCGCCCGCATGGCGCAGGCCGTCACGGAAAAGGGACAGAAGGCTTCCCTTGTGCTTCCGGACGGCACCAAAGTCTGGCTCAACTCGGACAGCCGGCTCTCCTATTCCAATTTCGAATCTTCCGAAAGCAGGGACGTGTTCCTGCAGGGAGAGGGATATTTTGAAGTGGCCAAGGATCCTGACCACCCGTTCATCGTCCATACCGACAGCTACGATGTCACCGCAGTCGGCACCGCCTTCAACATAAGCGCCTATGCCTCCGACGGCTTTGTGCGCACGACGTTGATGGAGGGCGAGGTGCGCATAGACCACGACTCCTTCACCGCCCGCCTTTTCCCGGACCAGTCCATGACGTTCGACTGCAACACGCGCAGGTTCACCAGGACCGAAAGCCACGAATCCTATTGTGACGCCCTGTGGCGCAACAACGAACTCTACATCGAATACGGCACTACGCTCGAGGAGCTTTCAAGGACGCTCGAGCGCAACTACAACATAAGCTTCTCCTTCAAGGATGAATCCCTGAAAAAGTTCACCTTCGGAGGTACCATCCGCAACTGTCAGCTGACCACCGTCCTGGATCTCCTGAGCCTGTCGGCTCCCGTCAAATACAGGCTGGAGGGCGGCTGCGTTGTTTTTTACAGGAAATAATTCAATATTTTTATTAACGGTCCCGTGTCCCACAATCACCCGGATCAGATTGATAACCATATTGAACTATAACAGACAATGAAAAAGCTATGCGCAAGGTTCGTTCTTTGTGCCGTGATTTTGTTTGCCACCTCTCTTCCCGCCTTCTCGCAGATTACGCTTTCCGTCAAGAACAAGGAGATAAGGAGCATACTTCAGCAGATAGAACGTACTACTGATTACAGGTTTTTCTACGGTTCCCTGAATGATCTCAAGACAGTGAAGTCCATTCAGGTCACCGACTGCAGCCTGACCAAGACCCTGGACTTGCTTTTCGAGAAGACCTCGATCGGATACACGGTCAGGGATGGCTCCCAGGTTGTGCTTTTCGATGTCTCCACCGAAAAGAAACCGGTGGACAACAAGACCGTGAAAGGTGTTGTCACCGACCCTGACGGCATTCCGCTGGTAGGCGTCTTCGTGACGATCAAGGGCGGTCCGGCCAACCAGGGAACCATTTCCGACCTGGACGGCAAATTCGCCATCGACAACGTCTCGCCAACTTCAACCTTGGAATTCTCATACCTCGGCTTTACACGGAAGGAGGTCGCCCCTCGCGGACAAAACGACCTCAAGGTCGTGATGGTGCCCAGTTCCGAAGTCCTTGACGATGTCGTGGTCATCGGCTACGGCTCATTGGAAAAACGAGAACTCACCTCGTCGGTAACCTCCCTCAAGAGCAAGGACTTCATCGGCGGCAACACTGCATCCCCAATACAGGCCCTTACCGGCAAGGTAACAGGACTCGACGTCTATTCCAGCGCCGGTTCCGACCCGAACACATCAATTTCACTGCAGCTTCGTGGTGTCAACTCCGTCATGGCTGACCAGGGTCCCCTGGTGGTTGTCGACGGTGTCCCGGGCGGCAACATGAACATCCTCCAGAAGGAGGACATCGTTTCGGTCGACGTGCTAAAGGATGCCTCCGCTGCGGCAATCTACGGTACCCGCGCTTCCGGCGGCGTCATTCTCGTGACCACCCGCATGGGCAGCGAGGGCAAGGTGAAGGTCAACTACAGCACGGAACTCACCACCGAGACCATCCTCAGGAGGGCGGAGATGCTTTCCTCCCAGGAATGGCGCAACCTGGGCTATGACGACTATGGAGCGGACACCGACTGGTTCGCCGCCATTACCCGCACCCCGTTCACCCAGCGCCACATGGTCACGATGAGCGGCGGCTCGAAGGCCTTCACGGCCTATGCAAGCGTCTTCTACAAGGGGGCGCAGGGAATGACGATCGGCTCGGACCGCAGGGAGATCGGCGGAAGGTTCAACTACAGCTACAAGACTCTCGGCGACAGGCTCGAGCTGAGCGGACGCTTCAGTTACGTGACCATTACCTCGAACTACACCAACTCCGGAATATTCCGTGACGCGCTCACCCTGAACCCTACCTTTCCGATCTACGACGAAACCGACCCTTCGGGTTACAACATCCTCACGGGAAACGACGAGTGGAACCCGGTGGCCAACATAAACCTCCGCGAAGACATCTCGACGAACGACAGGCTTCAGGCCAACATGTCGGCAAAGTTCTTCATTCTCAAGAACTGGACAACCACCCTCAACGCCGGAGCCACCAGCAATGTCGGAAACGGAGGCTACTGGGAATCCGCGCTTCACCGCAACAGCCGCGACAACAACCGCGCCGGCTATGCATCGCAGTCATGGGACCGTTCGGGCATCAAGAACCTTGAGTGGACGACCAACTACGAGGACCGCTGGAGCGCACATTCGCTCAAGGCAGTCGCAGGCTATTCCTTCCAGCAGAGCGGTCAGACGCTCAAGTTCAGCGGAAACAATGCCGACTTCTCGAATGACGGCAGCAAGTGGTACAACATGTCCGAAGGCAAGTACCTCGTCCAGGGACGTTCCGGCATCAGCTCCTACAAGTCGCCGCGCGAGCGCCTTATCTCGGTGTTCGGCCGCGTGAACTACAACTATGACGACCGCTATCTCCTGATGGCGTCGGTCAGGTATGAAGGTTCCTCCAAATTCGGCGACAACAACAAGTGGGGTTGGTTCCCCGCCGTTTCCGCGGCATGGCGTCTCAGCTCCGAGAGCTTCATGCGCGACATAACCTGGCTGAACGACTTGAGGATCAGGGCCGGTGTCGGCGTGACCGGCAACCAGGGCTTCGACCCGGGCGTCACCACCCGAATGTACAAGACGGACGCAGGCGATTCCTTCCTGGTGAACGGTCAATGGATCACGATCTACGGCCTTGCAAAGAACGTGAACTATGACCTCCGCTGGGAGAAGAAGACGGAATACAACGTCGGTATCGACTTCGACGTCCTGTCGCACAGGTTGAGCGGAAAGATCGACGGCTACCTGCGCCACATAACGGACATGATCTACGACATCGACGTCGCACAGCCGCCTGCGGTATATCCCGTCACTACGATGAACGTCGGTTCGATGCAGAACATCGGATTCGAGTTCGAGGTCACCGGAGTTCCGGTGAAGACAAGGGACCTCACCTACAGCACGACGCTCCGCCTTGCGCACAACAAGACGAAACTGCTCAACCTTTGGGAAAACCAGACTTACTACGACACCGTTTCCTTCCCGAGTCCGGGCAGCCCCGGTACTGCAGTGCGACTCGCACCGGGCGAGGAGATAGGCCAGTTCTACATCTGGAAGTTCGCCGGATTCGACGATGACGGCGGCTGGCTCCTCTATGACAAGGATGACAACATAATCAACGCCGCCGAAAAGACCATCGAGGACAAGCGCTACATCGGCAACGCAATCCCCAAGCTCACCCTTTCATGGGACAACAACCTGACCTGGAAGAATCTTGATTTCAACCTGTTCTTCAGGAGCTGGCTTGGATTCCAGGTGTTCAACATGACCGAGATGTACTACGGGCTTCCGAACGTCGTGAACAAGAACATCCTCAAGTCCGCCCTGGGCAAGAACGCCCACATCACGGGAGAGAAGGAACTTTGTGACTACTTCCTCGAGGAGGGATCATTCCTCAAGCTCGATGCCGCAACCCTCGGCTATACCATCAAGTTCAACAGCAAGAGCATCGACAACATACGACTGACCATTACGGGACGCAACCTTTTCTGTCTCACCGGATATTCCGGACTCGATCCCGAAATCAATTCCACGGGCCTTACCCCGGGATTCGAAGGGCTCTACATGTACCCGAGAACCAGGGTGTTCACCTTTGGAGCGCAAATCAACTTTTAATCGGGGAGGACAAACAAGATGAAAACAAGCAAAAACATATTAAAGGCACTCGTGCTGACAGTCTTCGGACTCTCTGCGTTCACTTCATGCTTCGACCTGTCCGAGGAATGGTATTCCGAGGTTACCCCCGACACTTTCTTCAAGACGAAGGAGAACATCTACAGCGTCTACATCAGGCCTTTCTCGCACGGCATGTGGTATGAAGGCATAGACAGGTGGTATCTGCAGGAATACACCGCCGACCAGATGATCCAGCCCAAGCGCGGAAGCGACTGGTATGACGGCGGCAACTACTACCGCATGCATTACCACACCTGGAACGAGGATGACAACAGCATCTGGCAGACATGGCGCGGCACCGGAATGGGCATTTCGCTCACCATGGAATGTCAACGTGACCTCCAGGGCCTGGACTACGAACAATTCGGTCTTACGGAACACGACAAGCAGGTCCAGCTCGCCCAGATGGACGCCTTCATGGGCTACTACTATTTCAGGGCGCTGGATTACTTCGGCGCGTTCCCGATCATGATAGACCCGCTTCATGAGATCGAGGCCAGAAGTACGCCGAAGCACGTCTTCGAGAAGTCCGAGGCCCTTCTGAAATCGGCTCTCGAGGTAGTCGAGCCGGCTACGGCCACCGATTCAAAGATCACGGAGATCACCAAGGCTGCCGTTGCCGCCATTCTTGCACGACTCTATTTCAACGCACAGGCCCACATCGGGGAAAACAAGTTCGACGAATGCGCCAAGATATGCCAGGACATCATCGACGGCGTCTATGGTCCATATTCCCTGGATGCAACATGGCACGGAGCGTTCGACCTTGACAACCGCAACTCGAAATCGGTAATCTGGGCATATCCTTCCGAGATGAACTACATCCAGTATGACTGGTGGTTCAAGTACACCCATCACAAGAATATGCTCGAATACTTCGGAATCGACGGTGTGAACGCCTACAACGGCCATGGCCTGACTCCTTCGAGACGTCCCGACGGCTCGCTCTACACCGAGTGGCGCCTCGGCGGCACATACGAGAAGTACAATGACGCCGACCTTAGGAAGAGGAACTACGTCTACCATGGCGGCGGTTCCTACGAGGGCATGTTCATTGTCGGCCAGCAGAAAAAGGACGGCTCGACGATCAAGGGTTCAAAGGAATACAGCGGCAAGCCGCTGGTCTTCGTGGATTATGTGGCCCTGATGAGCAAGGCGACCCCTTCCACCAATCTCGCCACAATGAGTTCGACGATGGCCGACGGCGAGGAGAACTCCTGCATCCGCCCGGTCAAGGTGCCGATTCCTTCCGAACTCTCCCTGCGCTGGTCTGCATACAGGGTGAATGTTCGTCTCGAGGAAATCTACTACATGCTTGCCGAATGCAAGATGCGCGCAGGTGACAAGGAAACTGCGGCCAAGCTCATCAACAAGGTGAGGAAGCGCGCCTTTGCCAACGGCAATGACCCCGATCCCGTCACTGCGGCAAACCTCGACATGTGGAGGATGCTTGACGAGTGGGGCGTGGAGTTCCTTTGCGAAGGACGCCGCCGCACTGACCTCATCCGCTGGGACGTGTTCACCACCGAACCGTGGTGGGACCACCAGCCGAGCGATTCGTCCCGCAAGTACTTCCCCGTACCCAGCAAAGCCCTTTCCGGAAACAACAACCTTTCTAAAGATCCCATCTAGACATGAAAAAGATGCTGCTTTTCTTCTGTGCTTTCCTCTATTTCTGTTCCTGCAACCCTGTTGACGGACCGGATGTGGACAAGAACCGTCCCAAGATTCCGGACGTTGACGGTGCCACCGTCAAGGGTGCCGTCATGTGCGACGGCCATGGCATCCAGGGCGTCGTCGTGAGCGACGGCAAGGAGGTGACAATCACCGATGCCGACGGTTTCTTCTGGCTCAAGTCCAGCAAGAAGCAGGGCAGCGTCTTCGTCAGTTTCCCGAGCGGATATGCGCCGAAGAACGACGGCGCCCTTCCCGAGTTCTACCAGACCGTTTCCGCCTCCAAGGGGGTGGAGACGCTCTGGTTCGATCTTGAGAAGCTGGATACGGCTGACTGCGACCTGGTAGTCTCGACCGACCACCATCTTGCCGACAGGTATTCCAGCGCCGACATCACGGCCTACAAGCAATTCTTCGTCGAGGGACTGAAGTCATATGCGGGTTCGACTTCCAGGAAGGTCTACGGCCTCGTGCTCGGAGACATGACCTGGGACATCTTCTGGGACACTTTCTCGCTCCAGCGATACAAGGCGATGGCCAAGCAGTTCCCCATACCGACATTCCATGCCATCGGAAACCATGACTATGACATGAGCGTCACCGACGACTTCAAGGCTGCGGCGAAGTTCCGTGCCAACCTCGGTCCCACCTGGTATTCATTCAATCTGGGCGGAAACCACGTCGTGGTGATGGACGACATCGTGTACAGGAACGAGAACCAGTCGCGCAACCACGACACCTATGTTGACGACGAGCAGCTGGAATGGCTCGAGAAGGACCTTTCGTATGTTCCCAAGGATGTCAGGGTCCTGGTCGCGATGCACTGTACCGTATTCAGGGTAAATGACATAACCTCCCAAGGCAAGCTCTCCATCGGATTTTCCTTCGACTCGGCCAAGAAGGCCCGCGACCTCCTGAACATCCTGAACGGGAGGGAGGTGCATTTCATAACCGGCGACACCCACGTCAACCAGAGCATGACTCCGACGGAGACAGGATATGAGAAAGTGTATGAACACAACGTGGCGGCGGTCTGCTCCTCCTATTGGTGGACCTGGTATCTGAGCAAGAACCACATCTGCCGCGACGGCAGCCGCGGAGGCTTCCTCGTGATGTCGATGGATGGCGGCAAGCTTTCCTGGCGCTACAAGGGACTTGATTGCGACTTCGACACCCAGTTCTCATGCTACGACATGAATGAGGTGAAATCGCTTATCCGGAAATCCCCCGATTTCGCCGCTTTCTACAACCATTATCCGTCCAGGGAAAGATACACGACCATTCCCGACAATTCGGTGATGGTCAACGTGTGGAACTGGGACCCGACATGGAAGGTGACGGTGACTGAAAACGGCAAGTCGCTGCCCGTCACATGGCGGTACACCGAAGACCCGCTTCACACCCTCTCATATGATGCGCCGAGAACAGCCGACAACGGGGAGTTCACATCTTCGTTCGGCACCGTAAAGACGCATCACATCTTTACGGTCAAGGCATCCGGGCCCGACACCACGCTGGAAATCGAGGTGCAGGACAGCTTCGGCAACGTCTCCCGCAAAACATTCAACAGACCATGTGAATTCACCATTGACACGAAATGATAATATCCTTTCTTCTTGCCGCACTGCTGGCAACGGAGCCGGTTCAGGTCCAACAAGCCAAGGACGTCATTGCCAGAACCTTTGGCAAAATGCCGTCGAACGTACAATTATGCCTTGAAAAGGGTGGGGAAACAGACAGCTATGCATATTCGGTCTCGTCGGAGGGACGGCTGACGGTCAGCGCAAGCTCCACCGTGGCTCTCGCCAGGGGCTTCTATGACTATGTCCTTTCCAACGGATACGGCGTGTCCAGCTGGACTTTCGACCGTCTGGAACTACCCGAAGTACTGCCTCCGATGGAGAGCCGGACATTCACCACGCCATACAGGAACCATCTTTTCTACAACGTCTGCACCTACGGCTACACCTCTCCATTCTGGAAATGGGAGCAGTGGGAGCATGAGATCGACTACATGGCCCTCCACGGCTTCGACATGTTGCTCTCTCCGATCGGTTCAGAGGCCATCCTTGCACGCGTCTGGTCGAAGCTCGGCCTCAGCGATGAGGAGATAGGCGAATTCTTTACCGGTCCCGCCCACTTCCCATGGATGAGGATGGGCAACATGACCAAGGTGGACGGTCCGTTGAGCCAGGAATGGATGGATTCGCAGATTGCACTGGAGCACAAGATTCTGGACAGGATGCGGGAGCTTGGCATCAAGCCCGTGTTCCAGGGGTTTGCCGGTTTCGTGCCGCAGGCCGTCGAGAAGCATTATCCCGGCTCAAAGATCATCCGTACGAAGTGGTCCGGGCACGAGAGCTATATGCTGGACCCCTCGGACCCATTGTTCTCCCGCATACTTACCGCCTTCGTGCAGGAATGGGAGAAGGAGTTCGGCAAGGGGCAGTATTATCTGATAGACAGTTTCAACGAGCTTGACATCCCCTTCGGGAAGCAGGGTTCGCGCGCCCGCTTCAAGAAGCTCGCATACTACAGCCGCACCATCTACTCCGCCCTCAAGGCTGCCAATCCCGACGCCGTATGGGTGATGCAGGGATGGATGTTCGGCTACCAGCGCACCATCTGGGATCCCCAGAGCGTGAAGGGACTCTTGAGCGGCGCTCCCAACGGGAAGATGATGGTCATCGACCTGGCCGTCGACTACAACGAGTTCGTATGGCGCAGCGAAAACAGCTGGGACTATCTCAACGGCTTCTTCGGGAAGGAATGGATATGGTCCACGGTGCCTAATTTCGGTGGTAGGACCGCCCTGAAGGGGCAACTTGATTTCTTCCTCAATGGCCAGCTCGAGGCGTTGGCATCCAAGTCCAAGGGCAAGCTCACGGGATACGGCACCTCACCGGAAGGAGTTGAGAACAACGAGATACTCTACGAACTCATCTCCAAGGCGGCATGGAGTTCGTCAAGGGTCGACCTGGACGAATTCCTGGTCAATTACACCCGTGCGCGCTATGGCTCCGCGCCCGAACCTCTCCTCGAGTTCTGGAACGAGTTGAGACAGAGCGTCTACTGCAATTTCACCAACAACGCGCGTTTCATCTGGCAGCAGAGGCCAAGTTATCACCGTGGTGAGACGATGAACATCAACGAGCACTATTTCAAGGGAATAGAAGCTTTTCTCAATGCTGCGGAAAGCCTGGACGGCGGAAATGACGCCTACAGGACCGACGCGATACAGTATGCGGCGCTCTACCTTGCGGCAAAGGCTGACTACCTGCTCAAGCAGGCGAACTGGGCACTCGTGGCCCGCGACACGGAGCTGGCGTCGCAGAAGGCGCAGCAGCTCTACGAGTGTCTGCTCGATGCCGACCATCTGCTCGAATCGCACCCGATATTGCGCCTGCAGCGCTGGGAGGACCTCGCGATGCGGTCCGCCACCGGCAGCGACGAGGCACGGCAGTTCGACACCGAATCGCGCAGGATAGTCTCCGTGTGGAGCGGCCCGTCCCTTCACGACTATTCGGCGAGGGTCTGGTCCGGCCTGATCAGGGACTATTACGTACCCCGCCTGAAAGACTACTACGATGCGGCTATCAAGGGAGAATTCGCTGATGTCCTCAAGGCTGAGGAGGCGTTTGTCGACGGGACCTCCCGCAGCAGGGTGGAGCCTTTCGAGGACCCATTCAAGGCCGCCTGCGAGCTTGTCAGGAAATATTCGACGGTGAAATATGTTCCCGGACAGGACCATGTCCCCTTCAGCGAACTCGGTTACTGGTGTCCCCAGGACTTCGGCGGCAAGAACCAGAAGCGGCTCTACATGTCGATGATGGCGGACGACTTTGCATTCATCAAGGGACTGCGCTTCACCAACACGAGCGGAAAGGGAAAGCTCACGAAGGTGGAGTTCACTTCGGGCCCGAAGAAGATCGCAAGCTTCGCGGTTGACGAAGCTCTTTCGCAGGGCAGTTTCGACGTGCCCTTCCAGGGTCCCGGCAATGCCGACGGCCTGCAGAGGGAAGTGGCCGTCTATCTGACCTTCACGGGCGGTCCCGACAGTTACGGTATGGTTTCATTCTACTAGACTAGGATATGGAAAAGAGACTTATGTCCCTGGATGCGCTCCGGGGTTTCGACATGATGTTCATCATGGGAGTGGCGTCGCTCGTGGTTGCCGTCTGCAGCCTTTTCCCGGGAGGGGAAGACTGTTTCCTGGCCACCCAGATGTCTCACGTCTCATGGAACGGACTGCAGCATCATGACACGATTTTTCCGTTGTTCATGTTCCTGGCCGGCGTGTCATGGCCGTTTTCATTCCAGAAGCAGCTGGACAACGGTCGTACCATGCGCCAGGTGCGGTTCAAGATATACCGCAGGGCACTGATCCTGGTCCTGCTGGGTCTCGTCTACAACGGGTTGTTCAACCTTGACTGGGCGAACCTGCGCTGCGCAAGCGTGCTCGGCCGCATCGGCCTTGCATGGATGTTTGCGGCGCTCATCTACATTTTCGTGAAATCCCCCATCAAGAGGGGCATCATCGCGGCCGTCATCCTCCTGGGCTACTATGGCCTGGTGCGCTTCGTCTGCGCTCCGGACATGCCTGGAAGCGACCCGCTGTCGATAGACGGAAACATAGTAGGCTGGGTGGACCGTTGCATACTGCCGGGCAAACTGCTCTACAACGGCGGACGATTCGATCCGGAAGGGCTGCTGAGCACCGTGCCTGCGATTGTGACGGTGATGCTGGGCATGTTCACGTCAGATTTCATCCGTCTGCCCGAAAGCCGCATCTCCGGCGGGCGCAAGACGCTCTGGCTGCTTGCGGCAGCCGTGGTCATGGCCGGCCTGGCGGCGCTCTGGAGCCTTGACTTTCCGATCAACAAGAAGCTCTGGACCAGCTCGTTCGTGTTGGCCGTCGGCGCCTTCTCCGTTGCAAGTTTTGCGCTGTTCTACTACATCATCGACGTGCGAGGCTGGAGAAAATGGTGCTTCCCGTTCCGTGTCATCGGAATGAACAGCATCACGATCTACCTCCTGCAGAGGATAATGCCGATCTCGGCAATAAACCGCTTCTTCCTCGGCGGCCTTGCAGGCATGCTTCCCGAGGCATGGTCGAAGGTGCTCTTCGCCTTCGGCTATGTGGCCATCTGCTATCTGATCCTGCTCTTCCTCTACAAGAAGAAAGTGTTCCTGAAGGTATAGGCCTGCGGATGCAAGTGACAAAAAGTGAGGGTGACTTTTCAGTTACCCTCTTCTTTTTTTATTACCTTTGTATGTTATGACAAGCGAAACCAATTTCGATCCGCGCATCGAGTCTTCTCTCAGGGAGAGGGATCTCGACGGACAGATTCGTCCGAAGGAGTTCTCCGACTTCTCGGGGCAGGAGAAGGTGCTCAAGAACCTCAAGATATTCGTCAAGGCGGCGCTGCTTCGCGGCGAGGCCCTTGACCATGTGCTTTTCCACGGCCCTCCGGGCCTCGGCAAGACCACTTTGGCCAACATCGTGGCCAACGAGCTGGGTGTGAACATGAAGGTGACTTCCGGCCCGGTGCTCGACAAGCCGGGCGACCTTGCCGGACTGCTTACCGGGCTGGAGACCGGGGACGTGCTCTTCATCGACGAGATACACCGTCTCTCGCCGGTGGTGGAGGAGTACCTCTACTCCGCCATGGAGGACTACACCATCGACATAATGATCGACAAGGGGCCGGGAGCCCGCAGCGTGCAGATCTCGCTCAACCCGTTCACGCTCATCGGCGCCACGACCCGCAGCGGCCTGCTCACCTCGCCGTTGCGCGCCCGTTTCGGCATCCAGTGCCACCTCGAATACTATGACGCGGAAGTCCTGTTCAAGATCATAAAGCGCAGCGCAGCCATCCTGGACATCGGCATCAAGGACGATGCCGCCATGGAGATAGCGCTCCGCAGCCGAGGCACGCCGCGAATCGCCAACTCGCTGCTCCGCCGCGTGAGGGACTTCGCGCAGGTCGAGGGCAACGGCGTGATAGACATAGAAATCGCTCGCATAGCTCTCAACGCCCTCAACATCGACAAGCGGGGCCTTGACGCAGTGGACAACAAGATACTTCTGACCATCATCGAGAAGTTCGGCGGAGGCCCGGTCGGCGTGAGCACCATCGCCACCGCCATCAGCGAGGATCCGGGCACTCTGGAGGAGGTCTACGAGCCTTTCCTCATCAAGGAAGGCTTCATCAGCCGCACCCCGCGCGGACGCGTGGCCACCGAACTCGCATACAAGCATCTCGGCATCAACTATTACAAACCCGAAAATACACTGTTCTGAATATGAAAACAAGCAAGACACTCATCGTTATCGTCGCGCTGGCAGCCATCCTGTCGGCAGCGGCTCCGCAGCAGGTTCTCGCCTGCTCTTCGGCAATCATCTCCGGCAAGGCCACCCCTGACGGACGACCCCTTCTCTGGAAACACCGTGACACGGGCCAGCTGAACAACAGGATCGAGTATGTGGGCCGTTCGAAGGATGTCAAGTATGCCTTCATCGCCCTGGTCAACTACAACGAGCCGAAAGAGGCGTGGAGCGGCACCAACGAGGTGGGCTTCTCGATAATGAACACGGCTTCCTACAACCTGCAGGAGCAGGAGGCGGATGTCGAGGACATGGAAGGCGTGGTGATGTACGACGCACTGCGCAGCTGCCGCACGCTCGCCGATTTCGAGAAGCTTCTCGACAAGCGCAAGCGTCCGATGGGCCTGGAGGCCAATTTTGGCGTGATCGATGCCGAGGGCGGCGCAGCATACTATGAAGTCAACAACACCGAGTGGCGCAAGGTCGACGTGAACGACCCGAAGATCGCGCCGCAGGGCTACCTTGTCTATACCAACCACTCCTATACGGGACGCCTCGATGACGGCAGCGGCTACATCCGCTATACTACCGCCAGCGAGATAATGATCAACCGCGTCGGAACTGGCCGCGGCATCACCCCGCAGTGGATATTCAACGCCCTCTCCAGGGAGTTCTACCATTCGCTGCTCGGCATCGACCTCAGGAAGGACAGCTCCCTCACTCCCAACGGATGGTTCCCCGACTGCGACTTCATCCCTCGTCGCAGCACCTCCGCATCGACCGTCGTAAAGGGCGTCAAGAAGGGTGAGAATCCTCTCCTCACTGTCATGTGGACCGTGCTCGGCTATCCACCGGTAAGCGTCGCGGTGCCTCTGTTCGTCGCGGCCGGCGAAAACCAGCCCGCGATGGTGATGGCGCAGAGCAAGGACAACCAGCGCTGCAAGATGTGCGACGTCGCGCTCGCTCGTCGTGCGAAGGTCTTCTCCCTCGCACGCGGCAACGGCAAGACCTATCTGCAGTTCTGCCTGCTCCAGAACGAAGAGGGAACCGGCTACATGCAGCGCCTGGCCCCGTACGAGCAGAAAGTGTTCGAAACCTTCAACCCCGCCATCGAAGAGTGGTATGCAAAGGGTGAGGTGGACCTTGGACGTCTCCAGGAGCTCTATGCCGGCACCGACTTCGCGCTTGATGTGAAGTGACGATACCTCAGGACATAATACGGGCGCGCGACATCGACTGCTTCACCGGTTCGGCAAAGGCGGTCTTCATCGCGTCCGTGCTTTCACGCATCGACGTCCCTTCGGTGCACGTTCTTCTTGCCGACAGCAAGAAGAACGCATATTTCATGACCAGCGACCTCTACAACTTCTTCGGGGACGACTGCATCTACTATTTTCCGTCGACGGCCGAGAAGAACGAGACCAAGGCGGCGTCGTCCAAGGTGCAGCGCACCGCGGCGCTCTCGGCTCTCTCGTCATTCAGCGGCAACGGCGTGGTGGAGAACTTCGAGGAGCTGTTCGACAGCGGTTCCTTCGTTCTCGAGAAGGCCGTGGGAGGGGAGGGGAAGCCGCTGGTGCTGGTCACCTGGCCCGAGTCGGTCGACGAGAAGGTCCTCCGTCGCAGCCGCACCCGTGAGAGCATACTCGGCATGGGCCGCGGACAGGAGCTGTCGCACGACTTCATACGCGAGGTCCTGCAGGCGAACGGCTTCGTGAAGGTGGACTTCGTAAGCGAGCCCGGACAGTTCGCGCTCCGCGGCGGCATCATAGACATATTCTCGTTTGCGGACAACCGTCCGTACCGCATCGATTTCTTCGGCGAGGAGATCGAGTCGGTGCGACGCTTCGATGCCGACACCCAGCTTTCCCTGGAGGAGCTGGACAATGTGGAGATATTTCCGGACATCTGCTCGTCGTTCGCTTCCGAGGATTACGTCCCGCTATGGGAGGTGCTTCCGAAAGGTGCGGTGCTCTGGGACCTGCGCGAGGAGGCCGAGGATCACAAGAGCGGCGACGTGGTTCCCCAGCCGACATTCAACAAGAACTTCGAGATATTGTCGCGCGACATCGTGGCGCGACAGCACGACGGCTACAAGGTGACGATCCTGAGCCCCAACGACGCGCAGACCATGCGCCTGAAGCAGATCCTGCGCGACATGGGCGACGGCGCGAGACCGGAATTCCTGCCCGTCTCGCTTCACGAGGGCTATGTCGACAAGGGCTCGAAGCGCTGTTACTACACGGACCACCAGATTTTCGAGCGCTACCACAAGATAAAGATGCACCGTCAGGTCGAGCGCAGCGAGAGGATGACCATAAACGAGTTGAGCGCCTTCCAGATCGGTGACTACGTGGTCCACATCGACCACGGCGTCGGACAGTACGGCGGTCTTGTCAAGACCAACATAGGCGGCAAGGTGCAGGAGGCGATCAAGCTCATCTACAAGGACGGCGACGTGATACTCGTCTCCATCCACGGCATCCACCGCATATCGAAATACAAGTCCCGTGACGGCGAGCCGCCCCGCATCTACAAGCTCGGCTCCAAGGCATGGGAAAACCTCAAGAACACCACCAAGGCAAAGGTCAAGGACATCGCGCAGGACCTCATCAAGCTCTACGGCGAGCGTCAGCAGTCGCGCGGCTTCGCCTTCTCGTCCGACAACTACATGCAGCAGGAGCTTGAGTCGTCGTTCCTGTACGAAGACACTCCCGACCAGCAGAAGGCCACCGTTGCGGTCAAGGAGGACATGGAGAGCATCCACCCGATGGACAGGCTCATCTGCGGCGACGTCGGCTTCGGCAAGACCGAGATAGCCGTCAGGGCCGCGTTCAAGGCGGTGTGCGACAGCAAGCAGGTGGCGGTGCTCGTGCCTACCACCATCCTTGCGCTGCAGCACTACCGCACGTTCTCCGAAAGGCTGAAGAACTTTCCCTGCAAGGTGGATTACCTGAGCAGGCTAAGGAGCGCGAAGGAGATTAAGGATGTGCAGAAGCAGCTTGCCGAAGGAAAGGTCGACATCGTGATCGGCACCCATCGCTTGCTCGGAAAGCAGGTGAAGTTCAAGGACCTCGGGCTGCTTGTGATAGACGAGGAGCAGAAGTTCGGCGTCAGCGCCAAGGAGAAGCTGCGCCAGCTCAAGACCAGCGTCGACACGCTCACCCTCACGGCGACGCCGATTCCGCGCACGCTGCAGTTCTCGCTGCTTGGCGCGCGTGACCTCTCGATCATCAACACTCCCCCTCCGAACCGTCTTCCGGTCTATACGGAGGTGATCAATTTCGAGGACGAGGTGATAGGCGACATCATCAACCATGAGATGGAGCGTGGCGGGCAGGTCTTCTTCGTGCACAACAAGGTCGAGGACATCATGTCGGTGCGCGACATCCTTCACCGCATAGTCCCGGAGGCGGACATCTGCGTTGCGCACGGCCAGATGGAGCCGGCGGAGCTGGAGAAGCGCGTGCTTGACTTCATCAACGGCGAATACGACATACTTCTCGCCACCACCATTGTGGAGAACGGCATCGACATACCGAACGCCAACACGATAATCATCAACCAGGCCCACAGGTTCGGCCTGAGCGACCTCCACCAGCTGCGCGGCCGCGTGGGCCGCAGCAACGTGAAGGCCTACTGCTACCTCGTGGTGCCGCCGATGACCACCCTCACCGATGACGCGCGACGCCGCATAAAGGCCATCGAGGCCTTCTCCGACCTGGGCAGCGGCTTCAACATCGCCATGCAGGACCTCGACATCCGCGGTGCGGGCAACCTTCTCGGCGCGGAGCAGAGCGGATTCATCGCCGAGATGGGATTCGAGACCTACATGCGCATACTGAACGAGGCGATGGCCGAGATACAGGCCGATGCGGCCACTGTCGAGACGGCGGAAGATCCGCAGGACGGTGCCGCCAAGCGCAAGCCGGCGCGCAAGTCCGACTTCGGCGTCTTCTCCTCCTGGCAGAACACCGTCGACACGCAGGTCGACACCGACCTGGAGGTGCTCATTCCGGACAGTTATGTCAATGTCCCTTCGGAAAAGATACGCCTCTACAAGGAACTCGACGCCATGACCTCCGAGAGCAGCCTGCAGCGCTTCCGCGCAAGCCTGCAGGACCGTTTCGGCGAAGTTCCGGCACCTACGGAAGAGCTGATGAACGTCGTGCGCCTGCGCCGTGTCGCCCAGCAGGTCGGACTGGAGCGCATAGTGCTCAAGAAGAACATCATGCTGGCCTATTTCATCGCAAATCAGATGTCGCCGTTCTACAAGAGCGAAACCTTCCCCGCCGTGTTGCAGAACATCCAGAAATTCGGCAGGCGCTACGTGATAACCGAGCAGAACGAGAAGCTCTACATCAAGGTGGACAACGTGTCGTCAGTGGCGAGGGCGGTCAAGTTGATTCAGGACATCGTTCCGTCGGACGTCAAATAGCCAATTTCGGCACAAAGTTTGGTAAAATGCATTTTATTTTGCCGATAGTGTGAAAAGTAGCATATTTGCAGTTTAAAGTATATTCAAAGCGTTTTTGATGAGAAAACAACATATTTCATATTGGGCGGTGGCGCTGGTCTGTTCCGTTCTTTCCGCATTCACGGCATCCGCCCAGACTACCACGGCCGATACAGGCTTCACTCCGTATTCCCTATTCGGCCTCGGAGATCCCGCCTCGCAGGGCTCGACATACAACTTTTCGATGGGCGGCATCGGCGTGGCCGACCGCAACGTGAGGATACTCAATTTCATCAACCCCGCAGCCGTCACGGCCAGGGAGGCGAAGTCCTTCATGTGCGACTTCGGAATCGACCAGACCAACGTCTACTATGCCGCGAAGCCTGCCACGGCGGTCGGCAGCACGGCCGACGGCACACTGCGCTCCGCAAGCAACACCTTCAACATGCATCATATCGTAGCCTCGTTCCCGATTGCATCGCATTCGGCCTTCAAGCTCGGAGTCACCCCGTACAGCAACGTGGGATACAGCTTCAAGGCAAAGGAGCAGCGCGACAACATACTCGCCGAGGTGGGCGACATCACATACGGCAACGTCGGCCAGGGCGGCATATACCAGCTCTTCGGCGGTGCGGGAGTCACCCTCTTCAAGCGCCTCAGCCTCGGAGCTGACTTCCAGTACTATTTCGGCACGATAGACCGCTACAGCAACGCGGTCTTCACGACCAACTCGAGCTGCCGCACGCTCAACACCGGCTGGACCTATGTCATCCGCTCCGCTTCCGGCAAGTTCGGCCTCCAGTATGAGCAGCCCCTCTCGAAGCGCACCTTCATGACCATCGGCGCCACTTACCAGCTCGGACACGACATCGGCGGCGAGGTGACTCGCTTCGCCTATGCGACCGCGAGCAACGTGGACACCGTCCGCACGCAGACCACCGAAGCATCGTCGATGTACATGCCCTCCGAGATGGCGGTCGGAATATCCGTGCGCAAGGTCGAGCAGTGGGCAGCATCGTTCGACTACTCCCGCCAGGACTGGAGCAACGTCCAGTTCCCCGCACAGAGCAGCGCGTTCAGCCCGGTCTGCCGCCAGTCCTTCCGCTTCGGATTCGAGCTCACCCCGAATCGCTACGACATCCGCTACTATTCGAAGCAGATCACCTATCGCGGCGGATTGTACTACGAAAAGTCCTACGTGGCGCTCAACGGACACCAGATCGCGGACTGCGGCCTGACGCTCGGCGCCTCGTTCCCCATACTGCGTTACTACAACTCGATTACCTTCGGCCTGAAAATGGGTCAGCGCGGCACCTTGGAAGACAATCTGATGCGCGAACGCTATCTGATGTTCTCCCTCTCGTTCGACCTCCACGACATCTGGTTCATCAAAACGCTATACCATTAGAAACTAATATTTTTTTTTACTACCTTTGCCGACTGATTGTCCGGGAAGGCCCGGATTCGGCTTTGGCCTGATAATTGAAAACGTCATAGACAAAACTAAATTACTATAAACGATGAAAAAGTTAGCAATCCTTATTTTCGCACTCTGCCTCGCACTTCCCTCTTTCGCACAGGGAAAGTTCGGAGCCGACAGTGCCGAGTGTGTAAAGTATCTTTCGTACTACACAGAGTACATGAAGCAGAACAACCTTGACGAGGCTGCACCTTGCTGGCGTCAGGCCATCTCCCTCTGTCCTCCAACCGCCAACCAGAACCTCCTGATCAACGGCCAGAAGATACTTCGTCGTGAAATAGTCAAGAACCAGCGTGACGCAAAGCGCAAGTCGGAACTCGTGGACTCGCTCCTCATGCTCCATGACCTTCGCGCCCAGTACTATCCGAAGTACTACGAGAAGAGCCTCGACAACAAGGCAATCGACGCCATCAACTATTGCAAGGGCGACGTCGAGAAGCAGTACGGCATCCTTTCGGAAGTCGTCGAAGCAATAAAGGGCAACTGCTCGCCGGTCGTCTACGTCAACCAGATGCAGTATTCGGTCGACATGTACAAGAACGGCAAGATCAGTCCCGAGGACGTGATGAACAACTACACGAACCTCATCGGCTACATGGAAGAGAGCTCGAATCCCGAGGTCGCTTCCGCCAAGATGACGGTCGAACAGCTCCTCATCGACAGCGGCGTCGCATCCTGCGACAACCTCATCGCCCTCTATACACCGCGTTTCGCTGCCAACCCTGACGACCAGGGCCTGCTGACCAACATGGTCAAGATGCTCAGCAAGTCCGAGTGCCTCAACACCGACCTCTTCCTGCAGGCAGTCGAGGCCCTCAACAAGATCGATCCTTCTGCGAACTCCTCATACTACCTCTACAGGCTCTACTCGTCACGCGATGAGAACGCCAAGGCTGCAGAGGCGCTCGAGAGCGCAATCAGCCTGGTTCCCGCAGATGACAAGCAGACCGCGGCGAACTACAACCTCGAGCTCGCAACCTTCTACTTCAAGAAGCTCGGCCGCAGCGCACAGTCCGTCACCATCGCAAAGAAGGTACCCGAACTGAGCCAGGAACTCGCAGGCAAGGCATATCTGCTCATCGGCACGATCTGGGCTACCCAGAAGTGCGGCGGCAACGAAGTCGAGGTCCGCGCTCCCTACTGGGTCGCAGTGGACTACATGATGAAGGCAAAGAACGCAGACCCTTCACTCGAGGATGAGGCCAACAACCTCGCAGGCCAGTACCGCAGGTACTTCCCCGTACAGGCTGACGCCTTCATGTACGATGTGATCGACGGAGCATCCTACACCGTGGGCTGCAACGGAATGCGCGAGACCACAACAGTCAGAACCGTCAAGTAGTTGACTTCACTGGTCCATAAGATGACAAGAATGGCTACCGGCTTGCTGCCGGTAGCCTTGTTGTTTGTCCTCGCTTCCTGTCGGGAGGAGCCCGAGACGGAACCCATCGACCTTGAGACCGTTCCCGTGCAGGTCGTGCACGACATGAACGTCCTCAAGTCGGACAACGGCTCGGTGACGATGAGGATGAACTCCCCGTTGATGGAGCGCTTCGAGTTCGTGAAGGATTCGGTCAGACAGTCCTACGAACTTTATACGGGCGGCTTCACCGTCAATGCATATACAGCCGACGGCTCGCTGGAGACCAATGTCACGGCCGATGCCGCAAAGCATGTGACGACCCCGGGAAACGAGTCCTGGAGCGCTTTCGGCAATGTCGTCATAACCAATTACATCAAGGGTGAGCGGATGACATCCGACACCATCTATTGGAATCAGGAGGAGAAGAAGATCCACACCGACTGCTACGTGAAGCTCTCCGCACCACAGGGAATGATGCAGGGCTACGGAATGGAGTCGGACGAGATGGCACGCAATGCCATAATCCTCCGTCCGTTCGATTCCTTCACGGTGATGCAGGACTCCACTGCCACCGAAGCGACCATTGACACGCTCAATATAATGGGCCCTCTGCCGCGCTTGAAAATCTGAAAATTATCCCGCCGCCGATGCAACGTTTTTAGTCAAACCTGCATCTATTAATAGATTTTTGTTTACTTTTGCAATCTGTTTTTATTGGGCGGATTGCCCTCTGCCGAGAATAATAGAAGTAAACAACAATAAAACTAAAACTTAACAAAATGGCGGTACTCGAGAAAATCCGTGTAAAATTCGGGATTTTAATCACAGTTCTTGTTGCGCTGGCGCTGCTGTCTTTCATCATTGATCCACAGACACTGCGTTCAGCGTTCGAAATGTTTTCTAAAGATAACGAGGTAGGAGAAATGAACGGCAAGGCCGTTACTTACAAAAACTTCTACGAACAACTCGACAACTATACAAAGATTGCCGAGATGACCGGTCAGGCGACCAACGACGAGCAGGCTCAGGCTTCTCTCCGTGACATGGCTTGGCAGGGCATCTTCGACGAGCAGGTCTTCCTGCCGAAGGCAGAGAAGGCAGGTGTCGCAGTGAGCGACGCCGAAATGTTCGACCTCACCCAGGGCTCGGCCATCTCGCCGGTCCTCACCCAGCAGGGTTTCTTCACCGACGCCAACGGCAACTTCAGCCGCGAGGCTCTCTCACAGTTCGTGCAGTCCATCGACAATGATGCTTCCGGCCAGTCCGCTGCATTCTGGAACTTCCTCGAGGAGTCGGTCTACAAAAACCAGATCTTCTCCAAATATGCATCCCTCCTCGACGCATCGGTCGTAAAGAACGACGTTGAGAAGGAGAGGCTCATCTCCGAGAACAACATCATCTCCGATGTCGACTTCGTAATGATTCCCGTCGGCTTCGCGGCTGATTCCACCATCAAGGTGACCAGCGAGGAGATCCGCAGCTACTACAACGACCATAAGAAGATGATGCAGCAGCCTGCAAACCGCGACATCGAATATGTGATGTTCGAGGTTGTCCCTTCACAGGCGGACATCGATGCGACAGGCGAGGAATTCAATGAACTCTACGAGGAATTCAAGACAGCGGAGAACCTCAAGAATTTCGTCACCCTGAATTCCGACACCAAGTGGTCCACCTATTATTATAAAGAGAGCGAACTCGAATCGGTTCCGGAGTTCAAGGAACTCGCATTCGGTTCCGCAGCCGAAATCAGCCCGGTAGTGAAGGATGAGCTCCGCTTCTCAGCGGCACGCGTCGCCGACACCAAGGTGATGAGCGATTCCGTCAAGGTCTCCTATGCAATCTGTGCGCTTTCCGACGAGGCAAGGATCGACTCCCTGATGAACGTCGCAAGGAAGGGTGATCTCGATGCATTCCAGGAGATCGGCTGGATCGACCAGAACTTCGCGCTCCAGTCCGGCATACCCGAGGCTGAGAAGCTGTTCGCTTCTACCGACAAGGTCGTGAAGGTCGTCAGCGAGAGCCAGCAGGTCGCTTTCCTCTTCCATGTCGCAGATAGGACCAAGGCAATCAAGAAGGTCCAGCTCGCAACCCTCGTAAAGAACGTGCTCGCATCCGACGAGACCTATCGTGACTTCCTGATGAAGGCAACCGAGCTTTCCGACAAGGCAGACGGCAAGTATGAGAAGTTCGCACAGGTCTGCAAGGACGAGGATCTTCCGGTGATCCCCATGACCAACGTCCTGGAGTCCGCACGCCGCATCGGTGCAGTGGACAACGCTCGCGAGGTCATCCGCTGGGTCTTTGACAAGAAGACCAAGGCCGGCGATGTCTCTGACGTCATCATCGTGGACAACAAATACTATTTCGTGACCGCAGTCACCAAGACCCGCAAGGAGGGCAGGATTGCTCTCGCAGACGTGGCGTCGGACATCAAGACCATCCTCGAGGGTGAGAAGAGGATCGAGGCCAAGAAGGCTGAGGTCGAGGGCAAGATTGCAGGCTGCACCACCATGGAGCAGATCGCCGAGGCTCTCGGTACGACCGTAAGCCACCAGAGCGGCATCAGCTTCGGTTCCCAGAACCAGCAGCTTGATCCCAAGTTCATCGGTGCGATAGCTGCGGCGGAGCCGGGCAAGGTCACCGGTCCAGTGGCAGGACAGATAGGCGTATTCGTATTCCAGGTACTTGACAACCAGAACGGAAGCTTCTTCACGGCATCCGACGTCAAGACTCAGGCGGCGCGTACGGCACAATATTACAACAGCATGCTTCAGTCAGTGATGATGAAGGAAGCGGACGTTAAGGACAACAGAGCTCGTTTTTACTAACAAAACTTATCAACAAAAAAATAAACAATTGTTGAATTAAATTTGGAATATTTGCTAAAAGTTACTAAATTTGAGCCTATGAATTATATTGTATGTAGAAGTGTCCAGTAGGGAAAAAGGCGCTTCTACGTACTTTTGAGCGTGATTTTATTAATTAATTTAACCAAATACATCAACAAACACTTAACAAATTTTTTTTTATGAAAAAGATTATTTATTCATTAGTGATTATGATTGCTGCCGGCAGTCTATTCACTTCTTGTATTGAAAATGTTGAGCCAGCTGGTGTTTTGGCCCTTAGGCAAGCTAAGGCCAAGTACATCGAGTCGCTGACCACATTGAAAGCGGCAGACGCTGTCAAGGTTCAGGCTGAGGCAGCTGTCGACCAGGCTCAGGCAAAGGTTCTCGAGGCTCAGATCGCTGTCGTGAACGCAGAGGCTGCTTACAGGCAGGCAGAAGCTGCTTACAAAGAGGCAGAAGCAAAGGTAAAGGAAGCTGAGGCAAAGAAAGTTGCAGCTGAGGTTGATGCAATCGCATCACAGGCTCAGGCTGACGCTGCCGTTGCACAGGCACAGGCTGACCTCCTCAAGGCTCAGGCTGAAGCAGCAAAGGCACAGGTAGAGGCTCAGGCTCTCACCGACAAGACCATCGCTGAGGCACAGGCTGACCTCCTCAAGGCTCAGGCTGAACTTATCCGTGCTCAGGCAGTCGCTACTCAGAAGCAGGCTGAAGCTGACGCATATGCAAAGGCTGTTGAGGCTGACGCAAATGCTCAGAAGCTCCAGAAGGAAGCTGAGGCAGCTCTGATCGCTGCAAACGCAGCAGCTGAGAACGAAAAGATCGAGGCTCAGGCAAAGGCAGAGGCTCTCGCAGCTCAGGCACAGATTGCAATGTACGAGGCTGAGACCGCAAGGGCAGCAGCTGAGGCAGCAGCAATCAACGATACCACCAAGGCTCAGGCTGACGCAGCTGTCGCTGACGCAGAGGCAGCTCTCCGCAAGGCACAGGCTGAACTCTATCAGGCACAGGCAGTAGCAGCTCAGAAGGACGCTGACGCAGCTCTCAAGGTTGCAGAGGCTGAAGCATACGCAAAGGCAACTGAGGCTGAGGCATACGCACAGAAGCTCCAGAAGGAAGCTGAGGCAGCTATGATCGCTGCTCAGTCAGCAGCTGACAACGACAAGGTTGCAGCTGAGGCTAACGCTAAGCTCCTCGCAGCTCAGGCAGAGGCAGCTCTCCTCGCAGCTCAGGCAGAATATGACAAGGTAGAGGCTATCGCAGCAAAGATTCAGGCCAAGGCTAACCAGATCATCACCGAGACCGGTGACGACCACGCAGCAGCAGCTCAGGAACTCGCAGCTCAGACTCAGAGGGACATCGACGAGGCTACCGCTCGCGCAGCTGAACTCAAGGTTAAGCTCGCTGAAGCAGAAGCTAACCTCCTCGCAGCTCAGACCCAGCAGGTTGAGAACACCCAGGCTCTCGAAGTTGCAAAGCACAACCTCGCACAGTGCCTCAAGGACATCGCAGTTGAGGCTTCCAACCTTACTGCTTCAGAAAAGGGCGTAGTTGAAGAATATCTCGAAGCATACGAAGACCTCATCGAAATGAGGGCTATCCTCTTCCAGGCTCAGGAGAAGTTCGACATGGCAAACTATGACAACGGTGCTACCGCAGACGAATTCGTCGGCCTCACCAAGGATGTCAAGGGCGCATATCAGGATTCAATCCAGAAGTTCAATGACGCTATCGACTTCTACAACGCTCAGATCGCTGACTTCAAGGGCTATGACGCTACCGACTTCGCTGCTATCGATGCACGCATCGACGCAATGGAAAAGGAACTCGCTCAGCTCGACTATACCATCGCAAATCTCCAGGCTCAGACCGAGATTCTCCAGGCTACTGATTTCAAGGACGGTTTCGACCTCTTCTTCGCTGCATTCCAGCAGTACAAGGAAGAACATCCTTACAAGGCAAACATCCCTGAGGAAGTCGAGGTAAGCGACACCATCGCTCTCCCGGTTGCTAAGCTCTCTCACATGTTCGCACAGTTCGCAATCACCAACCACGTTCCGGTAGTTGAATTCGAAATGGAAACCTGGCCTGAACTCGGCGCATCCATGATCTTCAACACCACTGAACTCCACGAACTCGCAGCTGCTCTCTATGGTTCCGGTGACGGTCACACTGAGATCGGTCTCAAGGAAGTTGTCGCTACCATGGCAAGAGACATGGTCGTTGCTGACGAATTCACCAAGACTGACGCTGAAAACTTCGAAAAGGCTGTCAAGGCTGCCAAGGACGCATACGAGAAGGACCGCGACACCCTCGAGCACATTCCTTTCAAGAGCTCTGCAGAGTACACCACATACTCAGCTAACATGAAGAAGTATGATGATGAAATTAAGGGCCTCCAGGACAAGTATCTTGCTGCATACAAGGATTCAGTTGCAAAGGCTAATGCAATGAAGGCTGCAAAGACTGCATATGAGACTGCTAAGACAGACTCCATCAATGCACGCAACAATATCTACACTGTTACCAAGGAAGAGGCTGCAAAGCTCATCGCAAAGGCTGAAGAACTCCGTGATGCTATCAACAACGTCGTCAGCGGCGGTTTCGCTACCAAGTCATACGACGATACTACCCGTATTCTCAACGCAATCAAGGAATACATGGCAGCTAAGGTAAGCTATGTAGGCCCTGAAGCAGCTGACACCCTCGAAGTTTTCGTTGGCAATATCACTACTGCTGATGGTGTGGTGCCCGTATACGAATACTACGCTATCTCCGACATCACCCTCGACATGATTCGCGTCAATGATTTCACTCCTGCATTCGGTTGGTCCCCTGCAACTGGCAAGAGCGTCCTCGGCGGTACGCAGAAGAATGCTGCATACATTGTCAACAACAATGCTCAGTATCCTTACGCTCTCGACCTCAACAATGACCCTCTGACCAAGGTCGTTCGCCAGCTCCTCATGAACATTTCTCCTAGGACTCCTTGGACTAACTATGGCTGGTCTACTGAAATCACCCTTGCCAACATCCGTTGGAACGAAGACAGGACTCTCGATGCATCCGAGCCTTACGGCACCGGCCTCTCAAGCGATGCAATCAGGGATCACTTCATCTTCGACATCGTAGCTAAGCACAACCCGGCTGTTGCTGATGCAATCGCGGCTTACGAAACTGCTAAACAGGCTGCAATAGATGCAATGGAGGCATACGAGGAAGCTCTCACTGCATACAACACCGCTGCTGGTAAAGCTGTTACCGCATACAACAACTGGATGGCAAAGGTCAACGGTTGGGCTGCAAAAGCTGCTCAGGAGTACGCTACCGCGAAGACCAACTACAACAAGGTTTACGAGCGCTTCTGGAACATCGACCTCCAGGATGTCGACCCGGCTAACATCAGCGCAAAGATGACTGTCAAGATGGCGAAGGACGGCGACGGCCTGAAGTTCACCTACACGACTAGTCTGAAGGACAACGCTAAGTGGTCTACCTTCGGCAACGGCCACGATTCACTTCCTATCAAGTGGAACGAGAACACCTTCACCAAGTATGGTGAGAAGTTCGTCGGCGACTACGAGGATCTGATCGCATACTTCAACCCGTTCTCAATCGAATACAATGTTACCAACAAGGCAATCGACTACTCCGGTCTTGAAATGATGCCTTGCGAGCAGGTTGACGTCATCCTCCACGCATTCAACTATCCTCTCGACGATGCAGTATTCTTCAATGATGATTGGGCTACCTACTATACTGACCACAATGCTACTGAATACGCTAAGTATCTCGCAGCTGCTCAGTACAGCGCATTCGTGAAGAACTACACTGACAACGAGGCTGCTCTCGACCAGATCATCGCAGCTATCAAGACCCTCGAGGCTAAGTACAAGGCATACGCTGAACTCCTCCAGAGCATCATCGATGAGAACGCTGCAATCGATGAATTCAATGCAGAACTCACCGAGACCATCTACGGCAAGGACATCACTCCTAAGGACTTCAACGTTCATGAGCTCTATGATCTCGTAGACTATGCAAACGGTTGCTTCGACGACACCCAGATCGGTGGCATCCAGCTCCAGCTCGCTAACGAGTACCTCGGCATCATCCCTGCACAGCTCAAGGCTGTCGGTGACCAGATCAGGGCTCAGGAAGACACTGAAGCTCGCTACTATGCTATCGCTCAGGCTCTCAAGAAGCTCTACGCAAAGGCATACGAGTTCTACCAGATGCCTGCATCCGCTTCCGACTATGAAGAAATGCGCGAAGCAGTCGTTGCTTACTACAATGGCATCCTCGAAGATATGGAAGCAGCGGTTGAGAACAACCAGACCAAGCTTGCAGTCTACACCAAGGCTCTCGAACTCCTCGAAATGGGTTACGATCCTGCTGACGTCTACAAGAAGATCTGCGCTGACGAACTCGAACTCGCAACTGCTGTCTACCAGGTAGCTCTCGATCGCTACAACGTCGCTAAGGCTGCTTACGATGCAGTTATGGCTCAGTACATCAACTAATCTGACTTAAACAAAGAGTTATCAATCTTATTCGATATACAATGTTTAAAAGATTAAGCATATTACTATTAACTGTCCTGATGGTTGTGCCAGCAATGGCACAACCGAAGGAGAGTTGTGAGTGTATGTTTTCACCGAAGGCAGGACAGTGGGAGCTTGACCTCAAGCTCGGACAGGGCCAGTTCTTCAATGATATGACCGGTTTGTACTATCTGCTTCCCGCAGCTGACGGAACCGCAATGGGCATCGGCCTCAACGGTACCGACTATGCAGAGTTCGCAGGTCTGGGCAACAACTACATATCAGCTGACCTTTCAACCTATGTTCTGAACATCGGCTCATTGAATTACAACAGCCTGGTCAACATTGCAGGTATTCAGGGTAGATATTTCATTACGAACCATATCGACATCAACCTGATGGCAGCCTACAATTTGAACATGCAGCCTCATAAGGACTATATTGAAGGTGAATATTACGGTGTAGGCGAGATCAACGCCATGCAGCTCGGATATGACGCTTCAGAGATTACCAACAAGGTGGGCATCGGTGACACCTATGCATCGAAAGCCATCCTTGGCGCGGTGACTCACAGCCTTATGGCGCAGATCGGAGCAGACTACTACTTCAATACCAGAAACCCGCGCATCAACCCGTTCCTCGGTATCTTCGGTCAGTACAAGCTCGCTCGCATCCAGGCTTACTATCCTTACACAGGCCAGACGACGAACTACGACGTTTTCGATGACGTCCTCCAGTATGACGACATCGCAATGTATCGCGCAAGCGGCCGTGCAGGACAGGTAATGGGCTTCGGTGGCGGTATCACAATGGGTTTGGACTTCTCTCTCATGGAAGGCCTTATCCTCGGCTTCGAGGTGGCTCCCGTAGCTTACCAGTACAGCCTGATGCACCTTCAGGTAATGGGTCAGGATGCATACTATGCAATGAACCACAACCTCAGGGCATTCACATACCCACAGCTCAAACTTGGTATCAGATTCTAATACACGAAAGTGTTCCAATAATCAAGAGAGGTCGACCATCGCGGTCGACCTCTTTTTGTTTTATATTTTTTGTTAAATACTTACCTTTGCAATACTTGACCAATGCACCATGAGACAGTATCTTGATCTTCTTCAATACATAAAGGACAATGGCACCATCAAGGGTGACCGCACCGGGGTGGGCACGAAGAGCGTTTTCGGCTATCAGATGCGTTTCAACCTTTCCGACGGTTTCCCCCTTCTCACGACGAAGAAGGTCCATCTGAAGTCCATCATACATGAACTTCTCTGGTTCATTGCCGGTGATACGAACATTGCCTATCTCAAGCGCAACGGCGTCTCCATCTGGGATGAATGGGCGGATGCGGACGGCAACCTCGGCCCTGTCTACGGCCACCAATGGCGCAGCTGGCCTGCACCTGACGGAACGACCATCGACCAGCTCTCCAATGTGATCGATCAGCTCAAGCGCAATCCCGACAGCCGCAGGCACATCGTGTCGGCCTGGAACGTGGCGGAAGTCGACAAGATGGCCCTTCCTCCATGCCACACCATGTACCAGTTCTATGTCGCGAACGGACGCCTCTCCTGCCAGCTCTACCAGCGCAGTGCCGACGTTTTCCTGGGCGTACCCTTCAACATTGCCTCCTATGCACTCCTGACGATGATGATCGCTCAGGTTTGCGGCTATGAACCGGGTGATTTCGTGCATACCTTCGGTGACGTGCACATCTATACGAACCATTTCGAGCAGGTGGACCTGCAGCTTTCCCGTGAACCCAGGGAACTCCCGAAGATGATCATCAATCCCGAGAGGAAGAGCATCTTCGATTTTGTCTACGAAGATTTCCAACTTGTCGGCTACGACCCGTGGCCGGCCATCAAGGCCCCAGTGGCGGTATAACATCATGAAGAATCTCAGTCTCATCGGCGCAGCTGCCGAAAACAATGCAATAGGCTTCAAGGGATGCATTCCGTGGCATCTCCCGGGTGATTTCAAGTATTTCAAGAATGTGACCTCCGGCCATACCGTGATCATGGGTTTGGCGACGTGGATTTCCCTTCCGCGCAAGCCGCTGCCAGGCCGCCGCAACATTGTCGTGAGCAACGTTCCCGTATCAGAGGCCGACCTCAATTCTGGTGCGGAGTTCTTCCCCGACCTTGATTCGGCGCTCAAGTCCGCCGAAAACGACGGTGAGGTATTCGCCATCGGTGGAGGAATGATCTACCGTCAGACCATCAAGGTGGCAGGCCGCGTCTATCTGACCAGGGTTCATACTGTCGTCGAGCCTGCGGACACCTTCTTCCCGGTCGTGGAGCCGGATTTGTGGCGGGAGACCTCCAGGAGCGAGGTCCAGCATGACGAGGCTTCGGGTCTTGACTACGAGTTCATAGTATACGACCGTATCTGACGCCGAAGATGGACTCTGGCTCTTCCCAGCAACACATCAACAAGTTCGGCAGTTCTTTTGGTGTTCTCGTGACCTTGGCCGGTTCTGCGGTCGGCCTGGGCAATATCTGGCGTTTTCCTTACCTTGTGGGTGAGAATGGCGGTGCCGCCTTCATCATCATATACCTGATTTCGGTATTGCTCATCGGCATTCCGATATTGCTCACCGAGTTCGTCATCGGCCGCAGCAGCCAGACGAATGCCGTCAACGCCTTCAAGGTCCTCGCCCCGGGTTCAAAATGGTATCTTGTCGGCGTGCTCGGCGTATTGACCTCGTTCCTTATCCTTTGTTTCTATTCCGTTGTGGGAGGGTGGAGCCTGGGCTACCTGTTCAAGGCCTGCGCGCTGCAGTTCTCTCCGGAAGCGGCAAATGGTGACTTCGAATCAATGTTCGGCAATTTCATCTCGTCGCCCTGGATATCCATCTCATTGCATTTTCTTTTCATGGCCGCAACTGCCACGGTGGTCGCGATGGGCGTCAACAAGGGAATAGAGATGTTCTCGAAGATTCTCATGCCGATGCTTTTCGTGCTTATGGTATTCATTGCCGTGCGCTCCCTTACGATGGATGGTGCGGGCGAGGGCATCGATTACCTCTTCAAGCCTGATTTCTCGAAGGTGACGGGCAGGACCGTCCTTGCCGCAATCGGACAGTCCTTCTTCTCGCTCTCGCTCGGAATGGGCATAGTGCTCACCTATGCCTCGTATGTGTCGAAGAGTGAAAACATCCTCAAATGCTCGGTAATAACGGCCGTTTCAGACACGATGTTCGCAATCATAGCAGGATGTGCCATCATGCCGGCAGTGTTCGCCTACGGCCTTGATCCGGGCGAAGGCGCAGGCTTGGTGTTCGTCACCCTTCCATACATCTTCACCAACATGCCTTTCGGAAGCATATTGGCGATTTTCTTCTTCGTCTGTCTGCTGATAGCCGCCTTGACCTCCTCGATTTCGTTGCTGGAGGTGGTCATATCGTTCGTTGTGGACCATTTCTCGCTCAGTCGCAGAAAGGCCGTGGCAATCTCGTTCTCGGCGTTCTTCCTTATCGGCGCCGCGGCGTCGCTTTCGCTCGGACAGTGGGATTGGCTGAAGATTGGCGGGAAGTCACTTTTCGATTTCCTCGACTATGTGACCTCCAACTACATGATGACCGTGGCTTCGGTCTTCTTCGTGATCTTCCTCGGCTGGAAGATGGGACACAAGGTCTTCAAGGATGAGGTCACCAACGACGGCACCCTTCACGTGCCGGAGTGGATCATCGAGCTGCTGTTCTTCCTCATCCGCTATCTGGCTCCGGTGATGCTGGCCGTCATCATCTTCATCAAGTAACAGCAATATCGGCAGGTGGTCGCTCACACCGCCGTTGTAGCGCGGGCCGATGAATGTCCTTTTCGGCTTGGGCCCCGGGTATGTCTTGTCTTCTTCAAGCAGGAATCCTGGCTTGAAGATGGTCATGCGGCCCTTTCCGGCGAGCGCCATGGAGACGACGTACTGGTCGATGAGCTCCCATCTTCCCGAAAACCTTATGCTCCCCTCGCCTGAGGCTTCAAGTTCCGTGGCGAGGTTGACGGTTCCCTCCGGGATGGGGGTGTTGCCCGGCGTGTCGTTGAAGTCGCCCATGATGATGATCCTGCTTCCGTTTCCCTCCGTCTCCTGAATCCTGCGCACGGCTGCCGAAAGCACGGCAGCGGCGGTGTCGCGGCGCGAAGCGGCAGCGCCTCCGCCAAGCTTGGAAGGCCAATGGTTGACCAGTATGTGCAAAGTGTCGCTGCCGGCGATGCCGCAGACGTGCAGTATGTCGCGCGTCGGGTGGGCAGTCGGTACGGTGAGCGCCTCGATATGCAGCGGCTTGAATCTGCCCCGTCGGTAGAGCAGCGCGACGTCGACTCCGCGGCGGTCGGGCGAGTCGCGGTGCACGATGCCGTAGTCCAGCTTGGCGAGCGGCGTCTCCTGTACCACCTGTCGCAGCACCATCCTGTTCTCAACCTCCGCCAGCCCGATGATGTCGGGCAGGCTGCCGCTTGCGTCGGCTGTCGAGAGCACGACCTTGGCGATGGTGTTGCGCTTCCTGACGAATCTCTTCCAGGTCCAGCGGTATTTTCCGTCAGGGGTGAAGTCGTCGTCGAGCGTCTCCCCGTCGTCGAAGGGATCGAAGAAATTCTCGACGTTCCAGAACATTATGGTTTTCCTGCGGCTTTCCTGGGCCGTGCATCCGCAGGCAAAGAAAAGGGAGTGAACTGAAAAGATCACTCCCATGGCAATGGCAATCTCTCTCCTCATGGCGTTCTACGATGTTTATGAACGCCAAGATAGCGATTTTAGCGCTTCTGTGACACGGCGACGGTAAGTTTTACGAAATCTTCCACCGAAAGCTGTTCCGGACGCGCGTCCAGGAAGGGAAGGTCAGGATCGGAGCAGATTGGGCGGATGGAGTTGCGGATGGTCTTGCGGCGCAGTCCGAAGGTTGTCTTGACGATGCTCTTGAAGAGCGCCTCGTCGCAGTCGAGCGTCTGGCGGCTGTTGCGCTTCAGGCGGATGACCGCGCTCTTGACCTTCGGCGGCGGAACGAACGACCCCTCGCCGACGGTGAAGAGGTATTCGATGTCATACCACGCCTGGAGCAGCACCGAGAGAATGCCGTAGGTCTTCGTCCCGGGCGGCTCGGCTATGCGCTCGGCCACCTCCTTCTGTATCATGCACACGACCTCGGGGACCGATGCGCGGTAATCCAGCACCTTGAAGAAGATCTGCGACGAGATGTTGTAGGGGAAGTTGCCGATTATCGAGAACTCCCCGCCGAACACCTTCTCGAGCGGAAGCTTGAGGAAGTCGGCCTCATAGAGCCTCGGGCTCAATGAGGGATGGTGCTCCAGAAGATACCGTACCGATTCGCCGTCGATTTCGACCACCTTCAGGTCGATGTCGTCCCTCTCCAAGAGATATCTGGTCAGCACTCCCATGCCGGGGCCCACCTCGAGCACCTGGCCTGGCCTGTCGAGGGCCCCGACTATGGCGGAGGCGATTCCCTCGTCCTTGAGGAAATGCTGTCCCAGCGACTTCTTGGGCCTTACGTACATTATTCGCCTGCGATGAAGTGTTTGTACATCAGCTCGATCGAGCCGTTGAGAATGCTCTTGTCCGGATTGTGCGCTCCGTTGCTGATGACGGTGAAGCCGTATTTCTCCTCGGGATTGAAGAACATTGCGCTTCTCAGGCCGTATGCTCCGCCGGTGTGTCCGACAAGGGTGATGCCCGGGGTGTATTCATCGGTCTTCCAGAGGGTGATGCCGTAGTTCTCGACGTCGGAGCGGGGGGTCTGCATGTTCATGGAGCTTTCCTCCGAGATGATGCGCACGTCAGCGAGCGGCGAGTAGCCGTAGTTCATGTGCATGACCATGTATCTTGCAAGGTCGACGGCCGAGATCTTCATGCCGCCGGTAGGGGAGAAGAGCGGTGCGTCGTGTCCCATCACATATGCGGCGATCTTCTCGCTGCGGGGTTCGTATGCCTCGGGCTGCTCCTCGTAGGCGTCTCCCTTCCAACTGTAGAGCTTGCCGAAGAGGCTCTGGTCGAGAGAGTCGACGCAGTAGCCGCCGTAGAGGCCGAGAGGATCGAGGATGTGGTGCACCACATATTGGTCGAAGCGTTCCCCGCTCAGGATTTCGAGGATCGTGCCGGCCATGTTGAGATTGAGGTTGCAGTATTCGTATCCCTCGCCCGGTCCGTAGTCTGCATAGTGCTTGGTCCATTCGGGATTGGTGGCCGGATTGATCTGGTCGATGGAGAAGTAGTTCTCGTCATCCACGATGCTGGAGGTGTGTGAAAGGAGCATCTCCAGGGTTATGACCTTGTCGGGGAATTTCGGGTTGCGCACGGGGAAGCCGAGAAGGTCGCTCACGTCGGCGTCGAGCGTCACCTTGCCTTGCTCGACCATCTGCATCAGCGATGTTCCGGTGAATGACTTGGAGATCGAAGCGATGCGGAATATGGTCTTGTCGGTAACTGGTGCCTTTGTCTCAAGGTCGCTGTAGCCGAAAGAGTGGTTGTAGATGACCTGGTTGTCCTTGACGACGGCCACGCTCAGGCCTACGGCGTCCATTTCCTGCATGAATGCCGCCATCTCGTCCTCGAATGCTGCCGTGGGGTTTTCCTTGCAGCCGGAAAGGACAAGCGCTGCCAGCGCTGCGAGGCAGATAAGTGAAGTTTTTCTAAACATTTTGGTTCCTCCTGTTTGATTGTTTCAAATTGTGTAACAAATATACGATTTCCGAGAGAATAACTCAATAAAAAAGAGAGCCGGGGCAGTGCGGTTTTCGCATATTTCACAAATTATTTGGTATTTTTGCCGTGATGAAAGAGAAAAAGCAGACACCGGAGACTCCGCTGCTGAAGCAGTTTTTCGAGATAAAGGCACAATATCCCGACTCGATACTGCTATACCGTGTCGGAGACTTCTACGAGACCTTCGGGGAGGATGCCGTCAAGGCCAGCAAGGTGCTGGGCATCGTGCTCACCCGCAGGGCAAGCGGTTCGGGCACCTATACCGAACTTGCCGGTGTGCCGTACCATGCCATCGACGCCTACCTGCCCAAGCTTGTGAGGGCGGGCTACAAGGTTGCCGTCTGCGACCAGCTCGAGGACCCGAAGCTGACCAAGAAGCTGGTCAAGCGAGGCGTCACGGAGCTCGTCACCCCTGGCGTGGCCTACAACGACAACTTGCTCAAGCAGAAGGAAAACAACTTCCTGGCAGCCGTGACCTTCAACAAGGACGGTCGTCACTCGACCACTCCCGACAGGGCCGGCGTCGCCTTTCTCGACATCTCGACGGGCACCTTCAAGGTAGCCCAGGGCTCGCTGGAGTTCATCGGCTCGCTGCTCTTCGACCTGGCGCCGAAGGAGATACTCGTGGAGCGCGGCTATGCCGACGGCTTCCGCGAACATTTCGGCAACATCGCCTATCTCTCCGCCATCGACGAGTGGGCTTTCGTATATGAGTCATGCCGCAAGAAGCTGACGTCCCATTTCGGCCTCGAGTCGCTCAAGGGCTTCGGCATAGAGAACCTCTCCCTGGGAGTGACGGCCGCGGGCGCGACGCTCTTCTATCTCGACATGACGCAGCATGCCGCCCTGGGCCACATAATCGGCATCTCCCGCATAGACGAGGACGACGCCGTATGGATGGACCGCTTCACCATGCGCAACCTCGAGATCTTCGCCTCGCTCTCCGGCAGCGAAGGCGTCTCGCTGCTCGACGTGGTGGACCGCTGCTCATCTCCGATGGGAGCCCGCCTGCTCCGACAGTGGCTCGTTCGTCCACTCAAGGACAAGAAGTCCATCGATGCGCGCTACGACGTGGTTTCCGCCTTCGTCGACGACATGCCGATGCTCGAGAGCGTACGAAGCAGCATAGGCCAGATCGGCGATCTCGAAAGGATAATATCCAAGGCGGCGGCAGGAAGGCTCCTGCCGAGGGAGGCCCTGCAGCTCGCCCGCGGGCTGAAGTGCATCTCCGACATCCGCAAGGCAGCCGCCGGCTCCGCGCCGATCGACGCGATCCTGGCGGAACTCGATTCGTGCGACTCCCTCTTCAGCCTCATCACCGGCTCGATATGTCCCGACTGCGCGCAGGCCGTCGGCAAGGGCGATGTCATCGCCCGCGGCGTATCCGCCGACCTCGACACGCTGCGCGACGTCCATGCCGGAGGCAAGGAGACGGAGGAGAAGATACTCCAGCGCGAAAAGGAGAGCACCGGCATCCCCTCGCTGCGTCTCGGGCAGAACAATGTCTTCGGCTACTACTTCGAGGTGCGCAACGCCTATCGCGACAAGGTGCCGCCCGAGTGGGTCCGCAAGCAGACCCTGGTAAACGCTGAACGCTACATCACCCAGGAGCTTAAGGAATATGAGGAGATGATCCTCGGGGCCGAGGAGAAGATCCTTGCGCTCGAGGCAGAGATATATGCCCGCATCGTTTCGGAAATTCAGTCCTGCATCCCGCAGATCCAGCGCGACGCCGCCGCAATCGCGCGTCTCGACTGCCTCGCCGGCTTTGCCGCGCTTGCGGCATCGAACGGCTACTGCCGTCCGCAGGTCGACGACTCGAACGTCATACGCATAAAGGCGGGACGTCACCCCGTCATCGAGACGATGATGGCGGAGGGCGAGAGATACATCGCAAACGATTTGGAGATCGACGGCGACAGCCGTCAGATAATGATTCTCACAGGCCCGAACATGGCCGGAAAATCGGCTCTCCTGAGGCAGACCGCGCTCATCGTGCTGCTGGCCCAGACCGGGTGCTTCGTGCCCGCGGAAGAGGCTGAAATAGGCCTTGTCGACAAGATTTTCACGAGGGTCGGAGCCTCCGACAACATCTCGCGCGGCGAGTCCACCTTCATGGTGGAGATGCTCGAGACGGCAACCATCCTCAACAACGTTTCGCCGCGTTCGCTCGTCCTGCTCGACGAGATCGGCCGCGGCACCAGCACTTATGACGGAATGTCCATCGCCTGGGCGATCGTGGAGTATCTCCACGGCTGCGAGGGACATCCGAAGACTCTTTTCGCCACCCACTACCACGAGCTCAACGAGCTCGAGAAGATCTATCCGCGCGTGGAGAACTGGCACATCGCCGTCAAGGAGATCGACGGCAAGGTCATCTTCCTGCGCAAGCTCACTCCGGGCGGTGTGGCGCACAGCTTCGGCATACATGTCGCACGTCTGGCCGGAATGCCGGCATCGGTGGTGCGCGGCGCCGAGGCCAAGCTCAAGGAACTCGAACGGCAGCAGACGGCAGGCGAAGTCGCCGCGCGTCCCGCACCGAAGCCGGTCCAGCTCTCTCTCTATCAGCTGGACGACCCGCTGCTGCTCGACATAAAGGAAGAACTCAAGAAGATAGACATCAACAGGATGTCCCCGCTCGATGCGTTCGACACGATAAGGGGGCTCAAGAAGAAAATAGGATTGTAGGGGAGATACAGGTATGGGAGATTTCGTGGGAAAGGCCGGCAGTCGTCTCAGACTGGCCGGCGACAGTGTCATGTTTGCATTTTCACAGCTTCGCGCCGACAGGTTCAGGACCTTCCTGTCGCTTGCGGGTGTATGCGTCGGCATTTTCTCGATAGTGGCGGTGCTGACGCTGGTCGATTCGCTCGACGATGGGATAAGGAGGAGCTTCGACGAGTTCGGCAGCGACGTCGTGTTCGTCGAGCAGGTCCCGATAGAGCCGGACCTGAATGATGATGGTGTCTTCAGATGGTGGAAATATGCCTCGCGTCCGCCTGTCACACATGACGAATATCTCGCACTGAGGGACAACTGCGCGGGCGGAGTCTCCTTCACGGCCTTCTTCCGCTCGTCCGTCTCCTTCCGAGGGCGCTCCTTCCGCGCCGGGGAGACGCTGGGCGTCACACCGGGATGGGAGATGGTCGTGAGAAACCCGCTCGAGTCCGGCCGAGGGTTCACCGCATCCGAACTCCGCTCCGACGCGCCTGTCGCGCTCATCGGACAGTCGGTGGCCCGCAAGCTGTTCGACGGGGCGGACCCCGTGGGAAGCACCGTGAAGGTGGGAGGGGTGAATGCCACCGTCATCGGCGTCTTCCGCCAGGGAGGGGCCAACATGGTGAGCCTGGTTGATGTGGATGCCTGCACGGTCGTGCCCTACGGCTTTGCGAGCCGTCTGCGGAGCTTCTCCGGTGCGAGGACCAGCATCACGGCGCATGACGACGCTTCGATAAGGCCACTGATGCGCAACTGCCGCAGGCTCCGCCCCTCGGAGGAGGACAACTTCGCGATCAACCGCATCTCCTTCGTCGCCGAGCAGGTGGGCGACATCTTCCGCCTGGTCAACCGCCTCGGGTGGATAGTCGGCATCTTCTCGCTGCTGGCCGGCGGTTTCGGCATAGCCAACATAATGTTCGTGTCGGTGGTGGAGCGCCGCCCCCAGATCGGCATCCAGAAGGCTCTCGGTGCCACCGGCAGAACGGTGCTCATGCAGTATCTGGTCGAATCGGCGACCCTTTCGGTCGCGGGCGGCGCCGCGGGCGTTGCGCTGACATTCTTCCTGACGTTGCTCCTGCCCGAGGGGCTTGTCGAGGTGAGGCTCTCCGCGGCGGATGCGCTCGCGGGGCTTGCCGTATCGGCGCTCATCGGCGTCGTGGCCGGCACTGCGCCCGCCCTTTCGGCATCGCGGCTCAGCCCTCTTGAGGCCATCAATGCGTAGAGAGGCGACATATCGAGGAAATATTTGCTATATTTGCAAGTTAAAGTTTATTTAGGCAAAATGGCATTAAAGTGTGGCATCGTAGGACTTCCGAACGTAGGCAAGTCGACTCTCTTCAACTGCATCAGCTCCAGCAGGGCTCAGGCGGCGAATTTCCCGTTCTGTACAATCGAACCCAACATCGGCTCGACGACCGTTCCCGATGACCGTCTGACGGTCCTTACCGACATGTGTCATCCGAAGCGTACCATCCCGGCAACCGTCGAGATAGTCGACATCGCAGGCCTGGTCAAGGGCGCGAGCAGGGGTGAGGGGCTTGGCAACCAGTTCCTGGCCAACATCCGCGAGACCGACGCAATACTCCACGTGCTGCGCTGCTTCGACGACGACAACGTGACCCATGTCGACGGCAGCGTCGACCCCGTCCGCGACAAGGAGGTCATAGACCTCGAACTCCAGATAAAGGACCTCGAGACCGTGACCAACCGCATCGCGAAGGTGCAGAAGCAGGCCCAGACCGGAGGCGACAAGCAGGCGAAGAAGGCCCTTGCCGTGCTGCTCAGGTATCAGGAGGTGCTCGAGCAGGGACGCAATGCGCGCGAGGTGGTGCTCGACACCCCCGACGACATCAAGATCGCGAAGGAGTTCTGCCTGCTCACCAACAAGCCCGTACTCTATGTCTGCAACGTCGACGAGTCTTCCGCCGCTGCCGGCAACGCCTATGTCGATGCGGTGCGCGAGGCGATAAGGAACGAGGACTCCGAACTTCTCGTCATCTCGGCCAAGATCGAGTCCGAGATAGCCGAACTTGAGGACTACGAGGAGAGGCAGATGTTCCTCGGCGAGATCGGCCTCGAGCAGTCGGGCGTCGTCCGCCTGATCCAGGCTGCATATTCACTCCTCAACCTCCAGACATTCTTCACCGCCGGTGCGGACGAGTGCCGCGCGTGGACCATCGGCAAGGGCTACAAGGCTCCGCAGGCCGCGGGCGTGATCCACACCGATTTCGAGAAGGGCTTCATCCGAGCGGAGGTCATCAAGTATGACGACTATGTCTCGCTCGGCAGCGAATCCGCATGCCGCGCAGCCGGCAAGCTCAACAGCGAGGGAAAGGACTATGTGGTCGAGGACGGCGACATAATGCACTTCCTCTTCAACGTATAGAATCAACGAACTGACAAATAGCAATACGAAAAGATATGAAAAAGACCTTATTTGTTCTGGCCGCCTTTGCGGCGGTGCTCAGCAGCTGCGGCACGAAAGTGAAACTTGAGCCGGTTGCTGCTCCATCGTGGTATACCAACGAAACCTATTTCATCGAGAAGAACGGAATGTATTTCGAGATGCCGGTCGACACGGCTTCCATCGTGATGGTGGGCGACGACTACATCGATCGTGGCGACTGGGCTGCCTTCTACGGTGACGCTGCGCTGAAGAACCGCGGCATTACCTACAACGCGACAGACCACGTGCTCTATCTGATCGACTCGATAGCAAGATATCAACCCAAGAAGATTTTCGTGAGCGTAGGCTACAACGACATCCTCCACGGCACCCCTGCCGACACGATAGTCGCCAACGTGAAGAAGATCTTCGACCGTGCCTCGGCGCTTTCACCGACAACCGGCCTCTTCTGGATCAACATCATTTCCACTTCCGCCCTTGACGAAGCGCAGAACGCCACCCTCGACCAGGTCAACAAGGCACTTGCCACGAACGGTGAGTTGTTCAAGACCATCGACGCGAATGCGGCCCTCTCCGCAGGCATCAAGAACGGCACCTACAGCTGGGACGGCGGCAAGTATCTCAACGGCGCGGGCTACGAGGCATATGCCAAGCTTCTCGCCCAGTATGTCGGCAAGGATGCCCTCAATGCCGCAGCCGACAAGCCGGGCAAGGAGATCACCGACTACTACCGTCACCGCGTCTCCATGTTCCGCTCCCTCCCGAACACCGACGGCAAGATCGTCATGCTCGGCAACAGCTTGAACAACAATGCAATGTGGACGGAGCTCTTCGCAGGCATGCCGATTGTAAACCGCGGCATCAGCGGTGACGTCATTCCGGGCATCATCGACCGCCTCGACGAAGTCGTCGACGAGAATCCCCACAAGGTCTTCCTCATGACCGGCGCAAACGACCTGATCAACAACCCCGACATCACCGTTGCGGAATTCTGGGCAAGCTACGAGACCCTCATCAAGGAGATCAAGAGCAGTCTTCCCCACACCTTCCTCTACATCCAGAGCGTGCTTCCACTCAATCCGAAGTCCAAGTTCTACGAGGGATTCAACGAGAAGGTGGTCGAGATCAACAAGCTTCTCGATGCTGGCCAGAGCCAGTATGACTATTTCTATCTCGACATCGCCAAGGCCCTCTCCGATGCCAATGGCGACCTCAGGGATGAATATACTTCAGACGGCATCCATCTCACTGCCGAAGGCTATTTCATCTGGGCAAGCGAGCTTCTCAAGGGCAACCGCCTGAGAGTCCTCTCTCTCCCCATTTCACCCATCGAAAGATAACAACACAAGCTGATATGTACAGGACAAACACTTGCGGCGACTTGAGAATAGAGAACGCAGGTCAGACCGTAACCCTGGCGGGCTGGGTTCAGAGAACCCGCAAAATGGGCGGCATGAGCTTCATAGACCTCAGAGACCGCTACGGCATCACTCAGCTCAGAGTGGACGACACGACAGACGCATCAGTCGCGGAAACGGCAGCCAAGCTTGGCCGCGAATATGTGATCCAGGCGACGGGCGTGGTCGAAGAGCGCCAGAGCAAGAACAACAAGATCCCCACCGGCGACATTGAGATAAGGCTCACCGACGTCAAGGTGCTCAACGCCGCACAGACTCCTCCCTTCACCATCGAGGACGTCTCCGACGGCGGCGAGGACATCCGCGCAAAATACCGTTATCTCGACCTCAGGCGCAATCCGCTCAAGAAGGCCCTGATGCTCCGTCACAGGATCGCTCACGAGGTGCGCAACTACCTCGACGCACAGGATTTCATGGAGATCGAGACTCCGTTCCTCATCAAGTCCACGCCTGAGGGAGCACGCGACTTCGTCGTTCCCAGCCGCATGAATCCCGGCCAGTTCTACGCCCTGCCGCAGAGCCCGCAGACTTTCAAGCAGCTGCTCATGGTAGCCGGATACGACCGCTATTTCCAGATCGTCCGCTGCTTCCGCGACGAAGACCTCCGCGCCGACCGTCAGCCGGAGTTCACGCAGATCGACTGCGAGATGTCGTTCGTCGAGCAGGAGGATGTCCTCAACATGTTCGAGGGCATGATGCGTCACCTCTTCAAGAGCGTCAACAACGTCGACATCCCGAACCCCATGCCTCGCATGAGCTGGTTCGACGCGATGGACAGATACGGCAGCGACAAGCCTGACATCCGCTTCGGCATGGAGATCCACGAGATCACCGACAAGGTGCAGGGCTGCGGCTTCAGCGTATTCGACAGCGTCGAGTACGTCGGTGCGATCGCCGTTCCCGGCTGCGCAGGATATACCCGCAAGCAGACCGACGAGCTCACCGAATGGGTGAAGCGTCCGCAGGTCGGTGCAAAGGGCCTCGTCTTCATCAAGATGAACGAGGACGGCACGATCAAGTCCTCTGTCGACAAATTCTACACTCCCGAGCAGCTCAAGGCGATCGCGGAGGGAATGGGCGCACGGAAGGGCGACCTCATCCTCGTCCTGTGCGGCGCAAAGCGCAAGGCCCAGACCATGCTCGGCGTGCTCCGCATCGAGATGGGCAACCGCCTCGGCCTGCGCGACCCGAAGGTCTTCGCGCCTCTCTGGGTCGTCGACTTCCCGCTTCTCGAATGGGATGACGAGACACAGCGCTTCTATGCGATGCACCATCCCTTCACCGCTCCGAAGCCGGAGCACCTCGACCTCTTCTACAGCGACAGGAAGGAAGACCTCGAGAAGGTCTGTGCAAACGCATACGACTTCGTGCTCAACGGCACCGAGCTCGGCGGCGGATCCATCCGCATCCACGAGGCGGACGTGCAGCAGAGGATGTTCGAAGTGCTGGGCATCAGCCATGAGGATGCCGAGTACAAGTTCGGTTTCATAATCAACGCCTTCAAGTTCGGTGCTCCGCCACACGGCGGCCTCGCATTCGGCTTCGACCGCGTCTGCGCTCTCTTCGGTGGTCAGGAGACCATCCGTGACTTCATTGCATTCCCCAAGAACAACATGGGCCGCGACGTGATGCTCGACGCTCCTTCACAGATCGACCAGATCCAGATGGACGAGCTGTTCCTGCGCAGTGTGGCTCCCGAAAAGTGATACAGATGAAAAGAAGACTCCTTATCGCCATCGCCGCGCTTCTTGCGGTGATCCCGGCTTCGGCCGACGAGGGCATGTGGCTCCTTCCGCTGCTCGAGAAAATGAACATCAAGACGATGCAGCAGATGGGCTGCCAGCTTTCGGCAGAAGACATCTACAGCATCAACCACTCCTCCATCAAGGATGCGATAGTGCACTTCGGCGGCGGTTGCACGGCCGAAATGATCTCGGCCGAGGGCCTGCTCGTGACCAACCACCACTGCGGCTACGGTTCCATCCAGAAACTCAGCTCCGTGGAACACGATTACCTCACCAACGGCTACTGGGCGATGAACCGCAATGAGGAACTTCCTGCAGAGGGACTTACGGTGACGTTCCTCGAAAGCTTCACCGATGTCACCAAGACCATCGAGAAGGCTCTTTCGAAAGTCGCCGAGGCTGACAGGGACAGCGTCATGAAGGCAGTCAACGCCTCCCTCGTCTCCAATGCGGTAGGCTCCGACAAATATCTCAGGGCATATGTCAGTTCCCTCTATGGCGGCAACGCATACTACCTGATCGTAGAGAAGATCTACAAGGACGTCCGCTTCGTGGGAGCACCGCCTTCCTCCATCGGCAAGTTCGGCGCCGACACCGACAACTGGATCTGGCCGCGCCACACCTGCGACTTCTCCATGTTCCGCGTCTATGCCGACAAGGACAACAACCCCGCAGACTACTCTCCGGACAATGTTCCCTACCAGCCCAAGCGTCACCTGACAGTGTCGCTCGCCGGCGTGCAGCCTGGTGATTTCAACATGATCATAGGCTATCCCGGCCGCACCAACCGTTTCATGACAGCTTCCGAGCTTCGCGAGACCCGCGACATCAGCAATGCCATCAGCATCTTCGTCCGCGGTCGCCGTCAGGAGATCCTCATGGAGGACATGCTTGCGGACCCCAAGGTAAAGATCCAGTATGCAAGCAAGTACAGCAGCTCTTCCAACGGTTGGAAGAAGTGGATCGGAATGAACGAGACCTTCGGCAAGCTCAACGTCGAGCAGCGCCGCGCTGACGAGGAGAAAGCCTTCACCGAGTGGGTCGGCAAGAAGAAGAGCCGCAATGCCAAGTACGGCGACTGCCTGCAGAAGATAGACGATGCAGTGGCCGACCGTGCGGAGGCCACCCGCATCTATCGCTACCTTGCCGAGTCCATCGGTAACGTTGAGGTCGCTTCTGCCGCTTCCCTCGCAATGAGGATGAAGGGTGAGGCCCGCAAGAGCCGTCTGGAGTCATTCTACAAGAACTATTCTGCTCCTACCGACCGCAAGGTCGCCAAGGAGATGATAAGGATCTATCGCGACAGCGTTCCTTCGCAGTATCATCCCGATTTCTTCAAGACCATCGACGAGAAGTTCGGCGGTGACATCGACGCCTATGTCGACGACATGTTCGAACATTCGGCCTTCGTCAGCCAGGACAAGGCGTTCAGGCTTCTCGGCCTCTCGGAGGGTTCCGACAAGAAGGAAGCTTCTGAACTCGCCGCCGAGCTGATGGCCGACCCTGCAGTCCAGTATTCGATGGGCATCAGCAAGCTCGTTCCGGGCATCTATGGCAAGCTCGGCGAGAAGGAAGAGCAGTTCGCCGAGGGCAAGAAGGAGTACATTGCCGGAACTCTCGAGATGCGCAAGGGTGCGGCAATCTATCCCGATGCCAACTCGACCATGCGTCTCACCTACGGCATCGTGGAGCCCTACAGCCCGCGTGACGCCGTGCAGTACAACTACTACACGACCCTCAAGGGCGTGATGGAGAAGGAAGATCCCAACAACTGGGAGTTCGTGGTGCCCGAGAAGCTCAAGGAACTCTATGCCGCAAAGGATTTCGGCCGCTATGCCGACGCCAACGGCGAGATGCACGCATGCTTCATCAACAACGGCGACATCACCGGCGGCAACTCCGGCAGCCCGGTCCTCAACGCGAAGGGCGAGCTCATCGGTCTTGCCTTCGACGGCAACTGGGAGGCGATGTCAGGCGACATCATCTTCGAGCCCGAGCTCCAGCGCTGCATCAACGTGGACATACGCTACGTTCTCTTCATCATGGACAAGTTCGGCGGAGCGGGCTACCTGCTCGACGAAATGACCATCGCTGAATAGCGCATCCCGTATCGACATGAAAGAGGCCGGCTCATTCGAGTCGGCCTCTTTGCTTGTGGCTTCCGGTCGGCGGCAGTTACTGCGCCAGCCTTTCGGCGACAGCCTTCATTGCGTCGAACACCGGTCCGTCGCCGAGCGCCGCCGGTTCTCCCTCGTCGCCGCCTTCGCGTATGCTCTGTACGAGCGGAATTTGCCCGAGCAGCGGGAGGTCGTATTTCTCGCACATCGCCTTGCATCCGTCCTTGCCGAAGATATAGTATCTGTTCTGCGGAAGCTCCGCCGGAGTGAACCATGACATGTTCTCGATGATGCCGTAGACGGGCTTGTTGACCTGGGGATTTCGGAACATGTTCACGCCCTTTTCGACATCTGCGAGCGCGACGGCCTGCGGAGTGCTGACAATGACAGCTCCCGTGAGCGGGATGTCATGGACGAGCGAGATGTGGATGTCCCCCGTTCCGGGAGGGAGGTCGAGCAGCAGGAAGTCGAGTTCTCCCCAGCGGACCTGGAGGATCATCTGCTTGAGCGCGTTGCATGCCATGGGGCCGCGCCATATGAGCGCCTGCTCCGGCCGTGCGAAATAGCCTATCGACATCCATTTGACGCCGTATTTCTCGATCGGGAGGATGACCTGTCGCGCATCTTCGGGAATCTCCTCGTCGTAGCCGACCGGCGTGCCGTCGGGGTGGTAGAGCTCGACCTCGGGAGTTTCTCCTTCGGTGCCGGTCATCTTCGGCACGGAGGGGCCGTAGACATCGGCATCGGCGAGGCCGACCTTGTAGCCGAGTCTTGCGAGGGTGATGGCAAGGTTGACGGCGACCGTCGACTTGCCGACTCCGCCCTTGCCTGATGCGACCGAAATGATCTTGTCGACATCCTTTATGAGTTCCTCGTCAAGCTCCAGCGCATGCTTCTTGGGCTGCGGCTTCGGCTGGTTGGGATTGTAGGGACCTTTTATGTTTTCGTATGGTTTCATATACTTTGTGTTGTGACCGATTGCAAAGATACGCCTTTTTTCATAACTTTGTTTGATGCCGGCTGCGCGGGGAAGGGGAGATACAGTGCATTTCGCAAGTGCCGTGGCCGGGATTTGTATAACAAAAATGTTATATAATCACAAGTGTTTCAAATGTAGTGACAAATGAAGTCAAGGCTCAGGATATTGATTGTCCCGGACAAGTTCAAGGGTTCGATGAGCGCCTCCCAGGCGGCCGACGCCATTGAAAAGCTGCTCAGGTGCAGGATGGTGGGCGGCAAGGATGCCTCCGTGGTCAAGCTGCCCCTGGCCGACGGCGGGGACGGTTCCGTCGAGGTGTTGAGGCGCGCGTTCGAGACAGGTAGTGCATCCGTCGCCTCATGGTCGGTGGTCGACATCGACACCTTCGATTCGCTGATGCGTCCCGTCAAGGCTCCGGTGCTGCTTTTCGAAAGGCCGGACGGCACGCGTTGCGCGATGGTGGAGATGGCTTCGATCTGCGGCCTGGCGATGCTCTCTCCCTCGGAACGCAACCCCGAGAGGACGACGACATATGGTCTTGGCGTCGCGATGGCGAAGGCGGCCGACCTTGGCGTCGACGAGCTTGTGATCGGCATCGGCGGCAGTTCGACAAACGATTGCGGCCGGGGCATGGTCGAGGGATGGAAAAGCCTGCGAGAGCTCTCCGGCGGAAACATTCCGCGCATCCGCGTCGCATGCGACGTGCGCAATCCCCTTTTGGGCCCGGACGGTGCGACAATGGTCTACGGCCCGCAGAAGGGTGCCGACGAGGCAATGCTTGAGCGGCTGGAGAACCGCGTCGCCCAGTTCGCCCACGACAACGGAATCGACGTCGCGATGCCCGGCGGTGGCGCCGCCGGCGGCACTGGCGCCGCGCTGAGCCACTTCTTCGGTGCGGTGCTGGAGCCTGGCTGGAGCCTTTTCGGATCCATCGTCAACCTTGAGGAGGAAATCGAGGCTGCGGACATCGTGGTGACGGCCGAGGGCCGTTTCGATTCGCAGAGTCTCAGCGGAAAGCTTATCGACGGCATCGCCGGCCTCTGCCGCAGGCATCACAAGACAATGGATGTCTTCTGCGGGCAGTCTACGCTGAAGAAGGATATATGGCGCAAGGCAGGCATCAGCAATGTCTTCACGCTGATGGAGGTGGAACAGGACATGCACCGCTGCTTCAGCGACGGGGCGGCCATCCTCTCTGGCGAGGGACTTCTGGTGGCCGGTTGCGACGAGGCCGGGCGCGGCCCTCTTGCCGGGCCTGTGTTCGCGGCCGCGGTGATCCTGCCCGAGGACTTCGACCATCCCTATCTCAACGACTCCAAGCAGCTCACCGAAGAGCAGAGGCAGGAGCTCAGGCCGATCATCGAGCGCGAGGCGATCGCATGGAGCGTCGCCCAGATCCCGCCGGCTGAGATAGACCGCATCAACATCCTGAACGCTTCGATCCTCGGCATGCAGAATGCCCTAGACACCATGTGCAGTCCCCGTACCGGCAAGATTGTCAGTCCCCGGATGGTGCTTGTGGACGGCAACCGCTTCAAGCCATACGGCTCGGTTCCCCACCACTGCATCGTCAAGGGTGACGGCCGCGTCAAGGCCATCGCCGCGGCTTCGGTGCTGGCCAAGACCCACCGCGACGAATACATGCGCCTCCTGGCGAAGGAGTATCCGCAGTATGGATGGGACCGCAACATGGCCTATCCCACCGAGGAGCACCGCGAGGCGATCCGCCGCTATGGCGTCACGCCCCACCACAGGATGAGTTTCACCCTTCTGCCCGAGGAGGAAAGGAAGCTGTTTTGAAAAACCGGGTCCATATTCAGCCGGGGTGGGCAATAATTGCCTGCCCCGGTTGTTTTAATGAAAAGAAATATCTAACTTTGTGGGCTACATTCGGATAATTGAAATCAATAATATATTTACGTAAATAACAATGAAAAACTACTCCACACAAAACATTAGAAACGTCGTTTTGCTTGGAGGTACGCGTTCCGGTAAGACCACTTTCGCTGAGGCTATGCTGATGGAGGGCAAGGTCATCGACCGCAGAGGTACCATCGAGGCAAAGAACACAGTGTCTGACAACACAGAAGTCGAACAGCTCTACCAGCGTTCCATCTACTCCACTCCTCTCTTCGCAGAGGTCATGGACCACAAGCTCAACATCATCGACGCCCCTGGCGCAGATGATTTCGTAGGTGGCGTGATTTCCGGCATGAAGGTCTGCGACTCGGCTATCATGATGGTCAACGCACAGCAGGGCGTCGAGGTCGGCACTGAGCTCCACGGCCGCTATGCAGAAGACAGGAACTTCCCTGTCGTTGTCGCAGTCAACCAGCTCGACACCGAGAAGGCAAACTGGGACAACACGATCGACACTCTTCACCAGGCATTCGGCAGCAGGCCGGTGGCAGTCCAGTTCCCTGTAAACCCGGGCGTGAACTTCGACAGCGTCATCGACGTGCTCAAGATGAAGATGTACACCTTCAAGGACGACAACGGCACTTGCGTGGAGAGCGACATTCCTGCAGACCAGGCAGACAAGGCCGAGGAGATGCGCGCATCCCTCATGGAGATGGCTGCCGAGAGCGACGAAGCCCTGATGGAGAAATTCTTCGAAGAGGGCGAACTCTCCGAGGAAGACATGCACAAGGGCCTCAAGGCTGGTTTCGACAAGGGCGAATTCTATCCTGTCTTCTGCGCATCCGCAAAGAAGGACATGGGCGTTAGGCGCATCATGGAATTCATCATCGAGGTTGCTCCGGCTCCGAAGGAGAACCCTGCCGATCCTACTTCGCTCTTCGTCTACAAGACTGCTGTCGAGCAGCACCTTGGCGACGTTTCCTACTTCAAGGTAATGTCCGGCAAGATCACTGAGAGCCAGGATGTCATCAACCAGGCAAACGGTTCGAAGGAGCGCATCACCGCCATCTATGCCGTAGCAGGCAAGAAGAAGGAGAAGGTCACCGAACTCGTTGCCGGCGATCTTGGATGTACCGTCAAGCTGAAGGCCGTCAAGACCGACCAGACCCTCAACCAGCCCGGTTATGACAAGGTTACCGACCCTGTCGAATTCCCGCCTGCAAAGTACCGCTGCGCAATCAAGGCATCGGACGAGAAGGACGAGGAGAAGCTCGGCGAGGCTCTCAACCGCGCAAGCGCAGAGGATCCCACTCTCAACATCGAATACTCGAAGGAACTCAAGCAGACCATCATCAACGGTCAGGGCGAGCAGCATATCAACATCCTCAAGTGGCACATCAACAACGACTACAAGATCAACATCGAGCTCTTCGCTCCGAAGATCCCTTATCGTGAGACCATCACCAAGGTTGCTAACGCTACATATCGTCACAAGAAGCAGTCCGGTGGCGCAGGCCAGTTCGGCGAGGTTACCCTCCTCATCGAGCCTATCGTCGAAGGTGTCGACACGACCGGCAAGTTCAAGATCGACGGCAAGGAGCAGATCATGACCATCAAGGGCCGCGAGGAATTCCCTCTGCCTTGGGGTGGCAAGTGGGAGTTCGTCAACTGCGTCGTGGGTGGCGCAATCGACGCAAGCTTCATGCCCGCAATCAAGAAGGGTATCGTCCAGAAGCTCGAGGAAGGTCCTCTCACTGGTTCCTATGCCCGCGACATCCGCGTATTTGTCTATGACGGCAAGATGCACCCGGTTGACTCGAAGGAAATCGCCTTCATCATCGCAGGTCGCAACGCATTCAAGGAGGCATTCAAGAATGCTGGCCCGAAGATCATGGAGCCTATCTACATGGTCGAGATCATGGTACCTGGCGACTGCGTGGGTGACGTCATGAGCGACCTCCAGAACCGCCGCGGCATCATGGAAGGCATGGGCAGCGAGAGAGGCTTCCAGGTCCTCCGCGCACGCGTTCCTCTTGCTGAGCTCTACAGATATTCAACTACTCTGAGTTCCCTCACCTCCGGCCGTGCATCGTTCACCCAGACCTTCATCGAGTACCAGCAGGTCCCGATGGATGTCCAGGACAAGCTGCTCAAGGCTTACGAGGCAGAACAGCAGGAAGAAGACTAGTGATATCCGCACAACATATCGAAAAATCCTTCGGGACCCTCCGGGTCCTGAAGGATATTTGTTTTACGGCATCCGATGCAGAGGTGGTGAGCATCGTCGGCGCATCAGGCGCGGGCAAGACCACCCTGCTTCAGATACTGGGCTCGCTCTCGCGCCCGGACAGCGGCTCCGTCGTGATCGACGGCGTCGACATCTGCTCGCTGCGCGACCGCCAGCTGGCCGAATTCCGCAACCGCAAGATAGGTTTCGTCTTCCAGGCGCACCATCTCCTGCCGGAGTTCACGGCCGAAGAAAATGTGATGATACCCGCCCTCATAGCCCGCAAGAGCCGCCGTCAGGCATCGGAGGATGCCGTCAGGCTGCTCACCGAACTCGGGCTGAAGGAGCGTCTCGATCACAAGCCGTCGGAACTGAGCGGCGGCGAACAACAGAGGGTGGCCATCGCGCGTGCCCTCATCAACAACCCGTCCGTGCTCTTTGCGGACGAACCTTCCGGCAATCTCGACAGCCGGACCAAGGCTGAGATCCATCAGCTGTTCTTCGACATGCGTGACCGTCACGGCGTCACAGTCATCATCGTCACACATGACCGCGACCTGGCGGCCATGAGCGACCGCGCCCTCGAGATGCGAGATGGGCAGTTCATTTAGATTCAAGCAGTTCACTGTAAGCAACAGCCGCTCGGCCATGAAGGTCGGGACGGACGGCGTGATGCTCGGCGCATGGGCGACGGCGGACGGTGCCGCCCGCATCCTCGACGTCGGCACGGGCACCGGGGTCATCGCGCTGATGATGGCCCAGCGCAACGGCGCCGCCCGAATTACGGCCATTGACATCGACTCCCCTTCGGCTGCAGAGGCGGAGGAAAATTTCCTCTCCTCGCCCTGGTCTTCCAGGCTGCAGTCCATCCACGGCGATTTTCGCACCTTTGCGCGGGAAAGCAGCGATGCCGGCGTCAGCTTCGACCTAGTGGTCTCCAATCCTCCCTTCTTCGTCAATTCGCTCAAGGCGCCGGATGCCAGGCGCAGCGACGCGCGCCACACGGATTCGCTTTCGTTCGATGAGCTTGCATCCGGTGCGGCATCGATCCTTTCGCCGGCGGGACGCCTTGCCGTGATACTCCCGGTTGAGGAGGAGCGCAGGTTCCTTGATGCAGCCTCCGCCTGCTCGCTGCAGCTGGTGAGGATATGTCGCGTAAGCACGCTTGAGAACCTGCCGCCCAGAAGGGTGATGATGGAGCTCTCCTTCGGCGCTGCCATGGAAAATGTGCGCGAGGAGGAACTGTCGATACAAAAAGAGAGCGACTTTACCGAGGGGTACAAGTCGCTCACCAAAGATTTCTATCTGAAGTTCTAGTTCAACTCCGGCTCCTTTGCCTTGTTCTGTTCCTGACCGGGGAGGTTCCTCTTCTGTCCGGGCCTCTTCTGGTTTTGGCCTTTGTCCATCATCGGGCCCTTGTCGCCGGGAACCCTGTCACCGTGGCCCATCGCCGGCATCGGCTTGTGGTCTCCCAGACGCTGGAGCATCTGCATCCTGAACTTCTCTTCCGCCAGATAGAGCTTTCCCACCTTCTTTGCGGGCAATACCTTGAGAAACTTGTCGTTGTAGCCTGGAAGAAGGTTCTGTTCCTTCTGTTGAGCCTTGATGTAGGTTTCGATGCGCTCCTTCATCTGTGCATCGGTAGCCTCTCCTTTCCTGTCCTTGAGTGCCCAGAGGGCTTTCATGGTCTCTCCATGAGCCTCACGGCTCTCCTTGGAGTACTGGTTGTAGACTGGCCAGAAGACCTGTGCCTCTTCGGGCGAAAGGTCGAGTTCTGCCGTAAAGAAAGCGATCTTTTCGCTCTCGAGTCTCTTCATGCCATCTTCACCCGGAATGCGCGGCCCTTCGCCGTTCCTTTCCGGACCCTGTGCGAAACATCCCAGAGAGATGAAGAGCACAGCGGCTGTTGTCAAAAATCTTTTACTGGTCATAATCTTCACTTATATGTAAATCAGCTAAAATGTATGCTATGTCGGCAATGGAGAGTTCCTGGTCGAGGAAGTCCATTATGTCGTTGTCCTGCACCTCACCAATGGCCTGTACGTTTTCTTGGTAGGCCAGGTTGTCGTCGTAGTAGAACTGCAGCCTGTCGTATCCGATGTATTGCCCTTCCTGGCTTCCGGATGCCAGGGTAGCCTCTTCCGATCCACGGTTCACCGAACCGGTGACAGAGAGCATGCCGTAGCCCATGAAGAATATCAGGCCGAACATGGCGGCCATCAGGACTGCCGGCTTGAGCACCGACATCAGACGGCTCTCGTGCTCGGGTTGAGCGATTCGGCTTCCTATCGAATCTTCCACCGAGAAGAAATAACCCTCGGGAACGGTGAACGGATTTTCCCGTGCCGTGCTCTGTTCCAATATGTTGTTCGTTTCGTTCATGACATCTTTTTAGACTGCGATTGTTGACAATGGTTTAAGAAGCTGTATTGATTTATTCAACAAATCAATACAGACTCTGATTCATACTTCAAGTTCTTCCTTGACCCACTCCTGTACCTTGTTGAAAGCATGGTGATAGGAAGCCTTCAGGGCTCCTTCGGAAGTGCCGAGGATTTCCGACATCTCCTCATATTTGAGCTCGTCGAAATAGCGCATCGTGAAGACGGTGCGCTGTTTCGGAGGCAGCTTGGCAATTGCCTTGCGCACTGCGGTCTGTATCTTGTCGCCGTTGAAGAAGGGATCGGAGGCGAAAAAGGAGTCGAGATAACGGTCGTTGTCGGTAAAAGACAAGACATTCCTCAGACGCTCGCGCCTGAGGAATGAAATGGTCTCGTTCGTGGCTATGCGATAGAGCCACGTATAAAGCTTGGAATCTTCACGAAACGTGTCGAGCGAGTTCCACACCTTGACGAAAGTGTTCTGCAACAGGTCGTCGGCATCCTCGTGGACGTTGACCATGTTGCGGATGTGCCAGTAGAGACGTTCCTTGTACTTGCGTACAATCAGGTTGAAAGCCTGCTGTCTTTCGCCGCTGCGGTAGAGTTCGAGTATTTCGTTGTCGTCCATTGGAGTGTGCCGTTTGCCTAGAGCAAAGAGAGCGCCGCTTCAACTATGTGTGCCGCATCCAGGCCGTATGCCTGCATCAGCTGCGCAGGCTTTCCGCTCTGTCCGAACTTGTCGTCGATCGCGACGAACCTCATGGGTGCCGGGTGCTTGCGTGCGAGGAGTCCTGCGACCGCCTCTCCGAGTCCTCCGGCAATGAGGTGCTCTTCGGCCACGACCACGCGGCCGGTCTTTGCTACGGACTTTAAGACGGCTTCCTCGTCCAAAGGTTTAATCGTGTGGATGTCGATCAGGTCCGTGGTGTAGCCCTTCTCCTCGAGCTGTGCCGCAGCCTGGATGGCTTCCCATACGAGATGGCCAGTCGCGATGATGGTCACGTCGCTGCCCTCTTCAAGCTGAAGGGCCTTGCCGATCTCGAACTTCTGGTCGGCGGGGGTGAAGTTGGGCACTCCCGGACGTCCGAAGCGGAGATAGACCGGTCCGTCGTATGCTGCCGCCGCGATCGTTGCCGCCTTGGTCTGGTTGTAGTCGCAAGGGTTGATGACGACCATCTCGGGAAGCATGCGCATCATTCCGATGTCTTCCAGCGTCTGGTGAGTGGCTCCGTCCTCGCCCAGGGTGATGCCGGCGTGCGATGCCGCTATCTTGACGTTGGTGCGTGAGTAGCATACGCTCTGCCTGATCTGGTCGTAGACGCGTGCGGTGGCGAAGTTTGCGAAGGTGCCTGCGAAAGGTATCAGCCCGGTGACCGCCATTCCGGCTGCCATGCTGATCATGTTGGCCTCAGCGATGCCGACCTCGAAGAAACGGTCGGGGTTCTCCTTGGCGAATTCATCCATCTTGAGGGAACCCTTGAGGTCTGCCGTCAGTGCGACCACCTTCGGGTTGGTGCGGCCGAGTTCGGCCAGTCCTGCTCCGAAGCCGGAGCGCGTGTCCTTGTTGCCGGTGTTGATGTATTCTTTCATCTTAAAAGTCTCCCATTGTTTCTTCAAGTTGTTTCATTGCCTCTTCACACTGTTCAGGAGAAGGATTCTTGCCGTGCCACTTGCACGTGCCTGCCATGAAGTCCACGCCGTGTCCCATCTCCGTACGGAAAAGTATCATCACCGGACGACCCTGTCCCTGACGGACCGCCGCCTGGTTGAAAGCTTCAGCTATTGCGTTGAAATCGTGACCGTCTGCGACTATCACATCCCATCCGAATGCGCGCCACTTTGCTTCGAGGTCCTCGCCGAGTCCGGCAACGGCGTCGGTCGTGCCGTCGATCTGCTGGCGGTTCCAGTCGGTAATGGCGACGATGTTGTCGACCTTGTGGTGGGCTGCCGCCATTGCGGCCTCCCAAATCTGGCCCTCTTCGCTCTCGCCGTCTCCGACAAGCACGAACACGCGGTTCTTGTCGCCTGCAAGCTTCTTCGCCGCTGCGGCGCCGATTGCAACGGAGAGACCCTGGCCGAGCGAGCCGGCAGCCTGGTTGACGCCGGGAAGACCGCTTTCGATCGAAGGGTGGCCCTGGAGCCTGGAGCCGAAGAGACGGAATGTGGAAAGTTCGCTGACGGGGAAGTATCCGCGGCGTGCGAGCACGCTGTAAAGTACCGGTGAGATGTGACCTGCCGACAGGAAGAACATGTCGATGCCGGCTCCGTCACGGTGCCAGTTCTCCGGAGTGACGTTCATCTCCTTGAAGAAGAGATATGTCATGATGTCCGTGCTGCTCATCGATCCGCCCGGGTGGCCGGATGCCGCAGCAGTGACCATACGAACAATGTCGCGACGCACCTGCGAGGCGACCTGAGGAAAAGTATATTCTTGTGCCATCTGCAATGAATGTTGTGAATTGACAAATATAGCATTTTTCGGTCAAAAAGCCTTGCTTTTTGACGAAGGCAGCTCCATCAGTGGCGGGAATGCGTGCTAGTCGAGTTTGAGCACGGCCATGAAGGCGCTCTGGGGCACCTCTACCTGACCGATCTGGCGCATGCGCTTCTTGCCCTGCTTCTGCTTCTCGAGCAGCTTGCGCTTTCGGGTGATGTCGCCGCCGTAGCACTTTGCGGTGACGTCCTTCCTCACCTGACGGACCGTTTCGCGGGCGATGATCTTTGCCCCGATGGCGGCCTGGATGGCGATGTCGAACTGCTGGCGAGGTATGAGCTCCTTGAGCTTCTCGCATATCTTGCGTCCGAAATCGTATGCGTGGTCCTGATGGATCAGGGTGGAGAGAGCGTCGGCAGGTTCGCCGTTGAGCAGGATGTCGAGCTTGACGAGCTTGGCCTCGCGGAAGCCTATGATGTGGTAGTCGAACGACGCATAGCCCTTCGATATGGACTTGAGCTTGTCATAGAAGTCGAAGACGATTTCCGAAAGCGGCATCTCATAGGTGAGCTCCAGGCGGTCGGCGGTGATGTAGTGCTGGTTCTTCAACGTGCCGCGCTTGTCGAGGCAGAGTTTCATTATCGGGCCGTAGAAGTCCGACTTGGAGATGATCTGCGCAACGATGTATGGCTCTTCGATGTGGTCGATGAGGGTAGGGGCGGGCAGGCCGGAAGGGTTGTGCACGTCGAGGCATTCGCCCTGGGTGGTGTATACCTTGTATGACACGTTCGGGACCGTGGTCACGACGTCCATGTCGAATTCACGGAATAGCCTCTCCTGGACGATCTCCATGTGGAGAAGGCCGAGGAAGCCGCAGCGGAATCCGAATCCGAGGGCAAGCGAGGACTCCGGCTCGAAGACGAGTGACGCGTCGTTGAGCTGGAACTTCTCGAGCGATGCGCGCAGGTCTTCGTATTCATCTGCCGTGACGGGGAACATTCCGGCATAGAGCATCGGCTTGACATCCTCGAAACCGGCGATTGCTTCCGCGCATGGATTCTCGACGTGGGTGATGGTGTCGCCGACCTTGACTTCGACGGCAGTCTTGACGCCCGATATGATGTAGCCCACCGAACCGCATTCGATGGTGTCGCGGGGGACATATTTCATCTTGAGCACTCCGACCTCGTCGGCTTCGTATTCCTTGCCCGTATTGACGAACTTGACCTTGTCGCCCTTGCGGATGCTGCCGTTCTTGACCTTGAAGTAGGCGATGATGCCGCGGAACGGGTTGAAGACCGAGTCGAAGATGAGTGCCTGCAGGGGTGCCTGTGGATCGCCCTTCGGCGCCGGGATGCGCTCCACGATGGCGTCGAGGATCGCCTCAACGCCCTCGCCGGTCCTAGCCGAGGTGAGCAGCACGTCATCCGGGTCGCATCCGAGGAGGTCGGTCACCTGGTCGCGCACCACGTCGACCATTGCCGCATCCATGTCGATCTTGTTGAGTACCGGGATGATCTCGAGGTCATGTTCGATCGCCAGGTAGAGATTGGAGATCGTCTGGGCCTGTATGCCCTGGGTCGCATCCACAACAAGCAGCGCACCTTCGCAGGAAGCGATCGCGCGCGACACTTCGTACGAGAAGTCGACGTGGCCCGGAGTGTCGATGAGGTTCAGCACGTACTTCTCTCCCTTGCAGGTGTAGTCCATCTGGATGGCGTGGCTCTTGATTGTGATGCCCTTCTCCTTCTCGAGGTCCATCGAGTCCAGCACCTGGGCTTCCATCTCCCTTTGGTCGAGCGTCTTTGTGTATTCAAGCATCCTGTCGGCCAGCGTGCTCTTGCCGTGGTCGATGTGGGCTATGATGCAGAAATTGCGGATGTTCTTCATGATCTGTCTATGTCGTGCAAATATACATATTATTTTCAGTTCACGCTGCCGGACAGGGGAGGAAAGGGTATTGACGACAAAAAAAGAGGCCGGCTCCATTGAGTCGGCCTCCCTGTTGCGTCTGTGTCGGATTACTTGTTGATCTGGAGGAATTCGACATCGTTTGCAGCCCTCTTCTCGAGGTCAGCGTTCTTCTTTGCAGCTTCGAGTTCCTTCTTTGCGGTCTCTACGTCACCCTTGCGTGCAGCAACGACTGCGCGGAGATAGGATGAGGTAGGGCACTTGCACTTGAGAACCTTGCTTGCGCCTTCGAGGTCGCCGTTGAGGATCTTTGCAAGACCTTCGTTGTGGCCGCCTACGCCTTCGAGCTTCTTGGCAGCGTCAGCATACTTGCCGTTGAGGATGTCGAGGACACCGAGGTTTGCCTTTGCAGCCTCGTTGCCGGACTCCTTGAAATACTTGGCAGCTGCATCGTTGTCGCCTTCACGCATTGCGAGGACGCCGAGGAGGTTCTTGACGCACTTGCAATCCTTGTTGTCGATCTTGTTGATGAAGCTCTTCGCATCCTTGTCCTCGCCTTCGTTGAGGCAGGTGACTGCTGCGTTGAACTTGGCGCGATCGCTGTCAAACTTCTTGATGGCCTGCTTGTAGATCTCGAGCTTTGACTTTGCGTCCTTCACGAGGGTAGCCGCGCGGAGGAGAGCCTCTTCGTCGAGGACGTCGATGTTGTTTTCAACGAGGTCCTTGAGTTCGTCAGCGGTGAAGTTGGTGTATTCGACGTTGGTGATGAAGCGAGCACGGCGGAGCTGAGGGAGAACGTCTTCAGCAAGTGACTGATATACTGAGGACATGTTCTTGATTTCGCGTTCGCGGACGTTGGGGTCGCTGTACATGCTGAGGACGCGGATGATGAGGTCCTTGTCTTCGATGTTGGAGTTGTTGACGAGCTCCTGGAAGCCTTCCCAGTCCTCACCGATGCTCTTGGTGTTGACATCACCGGTCTCGAGCTTCTTGGTGACCTTGTCGAATGCCTTCTTTGCAGACTTTTCACGGTTTGCGGAGAGCTTGTCGTTGAGAGCTGCAGGACCGTCCGGTGAAGCATATGCCACGATGTCGGTGCCCTTGATCTCACGGCGCTCGTCATTTGCAAGAGCCTTGAGAGCCTCGGTGTAGTCCTTGATGTCAGCGCTCTTGAGTTCGGAGTTGCGAACGTCGGCGTTGTTGATCATATAGAGGATCTGAGCCTCGGCGGTCTCAGGAATGACTTCCTGATAGTTGTCCTTCTTGTAGTCGAAGTAACCGCCGTTGTCGACGAGCATGTAGGTGGTGATGCAGCCGTCAGCAATCTTGATGTCAGCAGGATATTCATATTCCTGACCCTTGTAGATGACCTTTGCACGGCCTACGAGTTCGGATTTCTCCATGCCGGGAACGAAGTCGAAGTGGACTTTCTCGGTGATGGATGCGCCGTCTTCACCGACGGTCTTCCAGTTCTCGGTAACCTTGGAGCCCTGATATCTGAACGGGGTGCCTTCTACCTCGCCGCCTACATAGAGCATGACAGGAGTGACTTCGAGAACAGCCTTCGGGTGGAAGTATTCAGCCGGGAAGGTGACGGTAACGGTAGCGTCGATGTTGCCAGCGACAACTTCGAGAACCTCGGGAACGCAGTCGATTTTGATCTGTTCAGCAGCTTCTGCCATCTTGGCAGGATTGTTACAGGATGCCAGCGCGAATGTAGCGACAGCAACAAGCACAAGATTTAAAAGATTCTTTTTCATTATGTGTATTATTGGTTATAGTTTTCAGCCCACAATTGTACAAAGTATGCAAATATACGCTTATTTTTTGAAATGGCCACATATTTGCGGACAAATTCAAAACAGTTTTATACCTTTGCGTATATGGATTTGAATCAGATAAAGCAAAGATTCGGCATAATCGGCGACAATCCCGAGCTCAACAGGGCCCTCGAGATTGCGCAACAGGTTGCCGGTACCGACCTCTCCGTCCTGGTGACGGGAGAGAGCGGCGTCGGCAAGGAATACATTCCCCAGATAATTCATGCGAACAGCCCCCGCAAGCACAACGCCTACATCGCGGTCAACTGCGGCGCAATCCCGGAGGGTACCATCGACTCGGAGCTTTTCGGCCACGAGAAGGGAGCCTTCACCGGCGCCATCGAGACCCGCAAGGGCTACTTCGAGGAGGCCGACGGCGGCACGATCTTCCTGGACGAGGTGGCTGAGCTTCCCCTCTCGACGCAGGTCAGGCTGCTGCGCGTCCTGCAGGTCGGCGAATTCATAAAGGTGGGTTCGTCGAAGGTGCAGAAGACGAACGTCCGCGTGATTGCCGCCACCAACATCAACCTCCAGAAGGCGATCGAGGCGGGCAAGTTCCGCGAGGACCTCTACTACAGGCTCAACACGGTGCCCATACGAATGCCCTCGCTGCGCGAACGCAAGGGCGACATACATCTGCTCTTCAAGAAGTTCGCGCTCGACTTCGCCGACAGGTACCTCACTCCGGCAATCCGGCTGACCCCGGATGCGCAGGAGATGCTGGAGTCCTACCGCTGGCCGGGCAACGTGCGTCAGCTCAAGAGCATCGCCGAGCAGATCTCGGTGCTCGAGACCGACAGGGTGGTCACATCGCAGGTGCTGCGCAAATACATACCTTTCGACGGTCCGGAGGCGCTTCCCGTGCGTCTTTCGGATGCCCGCGGCGATGCGGACTACGCTTCAGACCGTGAGATCATCTTCAAGATACTCTTCCAGCTCAGGGAGGAGGTGAACGAACTGCGCGCGAAGGTGGGTTCCGGAGATCAGGGCGGCAAGCATGCCGAGCTGCTGATCAACCCCGAGGACGTCATCTCGAGCGAGAGCGCCTATGAGGAATTCGTCCGCGAGGAGCTGGAGCATACCGACATCCAGCCGATGGCGCAGCACGAGGCCAATGACACGCTCTCCATTCAGGATGTCAGCGCGGACCTCATCCGCAAGGCCCTCGAGAAGCATGCCGGCAAGCGCAAGGCCGCAGCCGAGGAGCTTGGCATCTCCGAACGCACTCTCTACCGTAAAATCAAGGATCTCGGAATCTGACCGACATGAAGAACAGCAAACATCTCGCTGCCGCCGTTGCGGCGCTCGCAATGACGGTACTGTCCGTCGCCGGCTGCTGGATTTATTCCTTCAGCGGCACCTCCATACAGCCCGACGTTTTCACCATCAGCATCGAGCCCGTGGTGAACAATGCCCAGAAGATCAATCCTTCACTTGCCAACGACCTGTTCGAGGCCCTCTGCGACAAATACAAGAAGCTCACCAAGCTTGAGCAGGTGGAAGAGGACGGAGACCTTCAGCTCAAGGTCACCATCGAGTCCTACCAGGTGGCGGCAACCGCCGTCACGGCGAACGAAGTCGCGGCCATGAACCGCCTTACTGTCACAACGAAGATCAAGTTCGTCAATGTCAAGCATCCCGAGGACAACGTGGAGCAGAGCTTCGCCGGCTACGAGGACTACAACTCCGAGAACTCTCTCGACTCCGTGGAGGGTCAGCTCTGCGAGACGATCATCGAAAAGATAGTCGAGGACATTTTCAACGCGACGGTTGCGCAGTGGTAGCCTATGGACCTTTCCGGTTGGACAGATGCTGAGGTGGAGAAGCTGCATGCGGACTTCCCGTGGTTCACTTCCGCGCTCGAGGAGCACCTGCTCCGGACGGCTGCAGGACGCGACGAGCTTGTCGCTGCCCTCGCGGAGGCTGGTGTGACGGTGCCCGCGAAGGCGCAGCTGCTTCGCCGCGCGTCGGCCGGCAAGGCTGCTTCCGTCAGGAGTGCCGCTCCATCTGCAGGAAGGCGGCAGGGCTACGTGGCCGGCGGCGACTATTTCGGCAACGAGGATTTCGAGTCGCTCGACCTTGCCGGGCTATCAGTCAAGACCGACTTCAGTTTCAGGCATCTGGCGGATCTCGGTTCCGGCTCCGAAGCCACGACTGACAGGCAGGTTGCGACACCCTTGTCCACGGATGCACGGGAGGATGGAGCATCGGACGGGTCGTGTTCCGAGACGCTCGCCCAAATATATGAGAAGCAGGGGTGTTTTTCCCAAGCCATAGCGATTTACAAGAAACTTATTTTGTTATATCCAGAAAAAAGTGCTTACTTTGCGGCTCTTATAGAAAAATTGGAAAACAATAAATAAAAACACAATATCATGCAAGCTGCATACATCACCATCTCTGTCATCATAGTGATAGCAAGTATTCTTCTTACCCTCGTGGTACTTGTCCAGAACTCAAAGGGCGGCGGACTTGCTGCAAATTTTGCAACCGGCAACCAGACCTTCGGCGTTCGTCAGACCGCTGACTTCCTCGAGAAGCTCACCTGGGGCCTGGCAGTCACGATCCTCGTCCTCTGCGTGGTGGCAACTTTCGTCATCCCCGAGAAGAAGGCTCACCGTTCACAGGTCAAGGAGCAGATCGAGAATACCATTCCTACCGAAGGACAGCCCGAGATTCCTGCAACCACCCTTCCGGTCGAAGCAGCCAACGAATAGCAGTCCTCGTCACAGAGAAAAGAATGAGCGGTCAACCGACCGCTTTTTTTTTAAAAAATATACTTTGCGATACAAGGTATTAAAAAAAGTTTATATCTTTGCGGTGTCAAATATTTTGGAAATGAAAAAAGCAATCAACGTCAGTATCGGTTCCAGGTCGTTCGTCCTCGACGAGGATGCGCACAGCAGGCTCAAGGCATACCTGGAGGCATTCCGCTCAAAGCTGGACGCCGGCATGAGCAGTGAAGTAATGGATGAGGTGGAAACACGCCTTGCAGACATCTTCAGCGAAGGGGCGTCATCCTCCTCGCAGGTAATTACATTGGAGACGGTCAATCGCGCCATCGCCATGATCGGAATGCCCGACGGCTCTCCAGCAAATGATTTCACAAACCATAACCATATAGACAACAAGAAAATGGCAGTTACCAAAAAATTCTACCGTGATCCCGACAACAAGGTGATCGGCGGTGTGTGCGGCGGAATCGCCGCCCATTTCGGCATCGACGTCGTGCTTGTGCGCATCATTGCGATCGTGGCGCTCTGCTGCGGCTCTCTTGGATTCTGGGTGTATGTCATCCTGTGGATCGTGGCTCCAATGGCAAAGACCGCGGCACAGAAATGTGAGCTGCGCGGCCTGGAGGCCAATGCGGAAAATATGGCCAAATACTCACAAAAGAAATAAGTCATGGAGACTACAGCAGACAACGTCCGTTCCCAGATGAGAAAGGGAGTGCTGGAGTACTGCATACTCAGCATACTGGACAAGAATGAATCGTATGCCTCCTCCATAATCGAGGAACTCAAGTCGGCCAACATGATAGTGGTGGAGGGAACCCTCTATCCGCTGCTCATCAGACAGAAGAACCAGGGCCTCCTCTCGTACCGCTGGGAGGAGTCCACGCAGGGCCCGCCGCGCAAGTATTACTGCATCACCGAAAGGGGGCGCGAGCAGCTCGCACAGATGGATGCGGCCTGGAGGGAAATAGTTGAAACCATTGACAAGATAAGGCGATGAATACCGTTGAATATGTGAACATAGGCGGATATGCATTTTCGCTCGAGAGCGATGCATACGCAAAGGTCAAGGAGTATCTCGACGAACTCGAGGCATTCTACAACCGTCGCGAAGGCGGCCGTGAGATCATGGAGGGCATCGAGGAGCGCTTTGCCGAACTTCTGCTGGAGCGCTGCCCCGGCGGAACCGTGGCCACGGTGGCAAACGTGGATGACATCATCGGACTGCTCGGTCGTCCCGAGACGATAGAGGAGGAGGCTTCCGACACGGAGGAGTCGGGCAGCAGGAAACAGGAGAACGTCAGGCAGGAGAAGACGCGCAAGCGTCTCTTCCGCAACGTGGACGACAAGGTATTCGGCGGTGTCTGCTCGGGCATCGCAGCCTATTTCAACATCGACGTGGTGCTTGTCCGCATCATATGGGCAATCCTGCTTTGCCTCGGCCTGGCGCTTTTCTCGATAAAGGCTTCATGGGTGATCCTCGCCTATGTGGTGCTGTGGATCGCGATGCCCGGCGCCCACACGGTGAGCGAACGCTGTTCGATGAAGGGCGGCAGCCTCGGCATCGGCGACATCGAGAAATCCGTGGGCAGCGGGGAGCGCAAGGCGGAAAGTGCAGTCGTTCACAGCGACTTCTGGCCTGTCTTCTGGCGCATCGTCGGAGTGTGTGTCGGCTTGCTTCTGTTCATCATCGGTTCCTTCCTGCTTCTCGCGGGAGTGGCAGCCGTATTCGGACTGAACATCGCCAGCACCACGGTGACGGAGCTTCTCCATGGATCCCTGGGGTTGTCCCTTGATGGAATCCTTCCCATCGCAATGGCGTCCATCTCATGGAAGGCGGTCAAGATCGCTGCTCTCTTCAGCTACTTCACCCCTTGCATCGGCCTCCTCTATCTTGGCCTGAAGCTCATCTTCAACTTCCGCGAGCCTTCATGGCAGCCCGGTCTGGTGATCCTGCTCATATGGATCCTTGCGATGGTGACCCTCGCCGTCCTTGCCTCCATCGGGGCATTCTCGGGAGTGATCAATATTTGAATGCATTTTTTCAACAGTTGATTAAACCAAGTGTACTATTTGATGTCCAAGAAGAAACTATTTGTTAGTTTTTCCTTAGGTTAAGTAACGGTGGGACCGTGCGATGTGACATCGCGCGGTCCTTTTTTTTTCCGCTTGCGCCGACTCGGCGCGGATGGCGTACGGATGTCATCTTGCTTTTTAAAAAAATACTCCATACATTTGCAGCCGAAGCAATCGGTTCCCGTACGGCGCTCGGTCGTCGGAGGGATTAATAGGGAATCGGGTGAGAATCCCGTACAGTTCCCGCTGCTGTAATTTCCGAAGTGTTTCCGACATTCATCAGCCACTGGACCTCTGGTCTGGGAAGGCGGTCGGAAGCGGAATAAGTCAGAAGACCTGCCTGTTGCCAATGATTTTTAATGCCTGCGGAGAACGGGTCATGATGATGCTACAAAAACGTATTTCTTCCAAAATACTCTTTTGCTTTCACAGAGATTTCATCTCCGAGGTTTTGTCGTGCTTATACCAAACTTCCATAAAGAGATGAAAAGATATTTATTTGTGAAGGCTTCATGCCTTTTTGCCGCAGCTTTGGTTGCAGGCTCCATTACAACAGGATGTTATGACGATACCACGCTTTCAGAGAAGGTCAAGAATGTCGAGGATAAGACAACGAACCTCGAAAAGCGCCTCACGGCGGTCGAGGAACTTGCCAAGGCTCTTGAAAACAAGGATCATGTCACCGGCGTCAAGGCGCTTGGCGACGACTCCGGATATGTGATCTCCTTCCAGAAGAGCGGAGACGTGACCATCAAGAACGGCGTCAACGGCAAAAACGGTGAGGACGGAAAGGACGGAAAGGATGCGGTGATCGGCATCGACCAGACAAATCCGGCATATGTGGTCCTTACCTTTGTCGACGGAACGGTCGTGACTCTTCCCAAATATGTGGAGAAGGGTGTCAAGGCCGATACCGAAGGCTTGGTCGTCCGCTCCTGTGAAGAGGAGGGTACGGCTACCGAGGTGAAGGTGCCCGTCTCATTCATCGGTTTTGCCGAGGATGAATTCAGCGGTGCAACGGCAGTCCTGACAAGCGCCGGCGGCATCGACATTGCGCTCGTCACCAGGGCTGACGCCTCTTCGGCTTGGGGAGTGGAACTCTCGGCAGTCGAGTTCAGCGGCAACGCCGGCAGCTGCACGGCGACCGTCACGGTTCCTGCAATGCTCGAAGTCGGCGAGGCTGCGATGCTCCGCATCACCGCAGTGGACAAGGGCGGCAATGAATACTCCACATCATGCTTCCTCAAGGTTGCTTCCACCTACAAGTCATACGAGATGAGAGTCCTCACTTTCGAGGGCGAGAAGTGGACCGCGCTGATCGATACCCCGCAGTACGGTGGCCCGATCCTCTACGGAAACGGTTCTTCCTGGGCTGACTCGGAAGGCACCATGCTCGGCGGCGGATGCGACGCGCAGGATTACTCCATGTATCTTTACGGATACTCTGACGGTGGCTATGCAATCTCCAATTATGTCGACGGCAATCTTGCCAACGGCACCTACGAGAACCAGCTGGCCATCTACAAGGCCGGTGCTTCCGCAGGTCGCACCGCAGGCGGCAATGACGGCTCCGACAATTTCTGCGTCTATTATGCGGGCTACGGCATGTCCGAGGAGAACTTGAACTTCACCGACAATGTCGCGCGCATCATCGACCACATGTACGTAAACAACACCCTCTACACATACAATTCACTTGTCAACGGAGATTCCTTCGCTGCTCCCGTGGCGGCTGACGGCTTCTTCAAGATCGTTGCCACCGGATATGACGCTTCGGAAAAGGTGACGGGCAAGGCTGAGTTCTATCTTGCCAAGGACGGCAAGGTGGTCGATACCTGGACCAAGTGGGATCTTACCTCGCTGGGCAAGGTGGTTTCGGTCATCTTCACCGTCGAGGGCTCCGCTGAACTGTATGGCGATTGGGGCTTGAACACTCCTGCCTACTTCGCGCTCGATGACGTGGCCGTAAGGTTCACCGTCGAATAGGCAAGGCCATTCCAATGACAGACGTGGTGAAGGCGGGGGTGATTTTGATAGTTTGAAATTAGCGGTAATTTTGACAGTTGATAATATATAGTGTGTATGATCTCCCGTCTTCTCCCATGTCATCGAGGCTCGGTCCTCGGCCATTCTTGCGCCCTTGCGGCGTTGCTGCTGCTGACCTGCAGCTGCGGATGGTTCCTTAACAACGTGCCGGCACCCGAAGTGTCGCTCGACAGCGACATCTATACGGTTAAAGCCGGATGCGAGCTGAAGCTCTCGCCCTCCTACGCGAACCTTTCGGGTACACCGGAGTTCGTATGGCTGTGCAATGGCGAGTTGCTGTCGAATGATCCCGAGCTCACGTTCGTCTGTTCCAAGGCCGGGGAGTACTATGTCACGATTGTGGTGACGACTTCCGGCGGCTCGGCCGAATGCGAGGTGCGCATCGACGTCACGCCGCTCGACGAGCCCAAAATCTCGCTTGCCGGCAGCGATGATGGCTTCACCGTCATAGAGAACCACACCATAACCTTCATTCCGACGGTCACCACGTCGCTGGAGACCACTTTCCAATGGTCGGTCGACTCGCAGCTGTCGGGCACGGGAAAGAACCTCACGTTCTTCGCCGCGGAGAGGGGTGAGCATGTGCTCAGGTTCTCGGCAACAAACCAGGACGGCACGAGCTCATTGGCCTTCAAGGTCTTCGTCTGCTCGGAGGAGGATGCTCCCTTCGACTGGGAGTTCGAAAGTCCTTCCATCAGCATTCCCCGCGGACGTACGCATACCCTGGCTCCCCTTTCGGCAAAGGTACTGCCGACGGATGCCGACTATTGCTGGTATCTCGATACCGTGCAGGTCCAGAAAGGCATGGAGCCGCTCTACATCTTTCAGGCGACCGCGGAGGGCAACCACGATGTGACGCTCAGGGTGTCCAGCGGCAATCTTGTCGTGGAACGCACCATTGCGGTGCAGGTCTGCCCGGCCGAGGGTACATATCAGCGTGCCGTGACCGCCTCCAGTTCAGTCTCCTTCGACAAGGTCTACGAATATCTCCCGGCTCCGGGACAATTCATCAACGAGAATTTCACGGCATCCACCATGGATGAGGCCTGCCGCTGGGCGGAGAGCCGCCTTGCGCAGGGGGCATATGTGAGCCTCGGCGGTTTCGGCGGCTACATCGTCGTGGGTTTCGACCACAGCATCGTCAACGACGGCGGCTACAACATCGCGGTGACGGGCAATGCCTACAAAGGGAATTCGGAACCGGGCGTGATATGGGTGATGCAGGATTCCAACGGCAACGGCCTCCCCGACGACATCTGGTACGAACTGGCCGGGTCGGAATTCACCAACGACTCCACCGACCGCAGGCACGCGGTCACCTATCATCGTCCCGCAGGTGCCGGGGAACCCGTGTCCTGGAGCGACAACAGGGGCGCGACCGGCCAGGTGGACTATATGGGAGCCTTCCACAAGCAGGACAGCTATTATCCGGCATGGGTCGGAACATCCAGCTACACGCTCTACGGCACCTGCCTGCCGTCGCGCAACCGCGACACCTCCGGAAACGGCACGATGTGGGTGAACGGCGACTACGAATGGGGGTATGCCGACAACTTCAGCGCCGTCGACCGTCTGACCGATGACGGCAACGTCTCCGCAGGGGCGTCGGCCAACCATTTCAAGATATCCGATGCCGTGACATACGACGGCCGCAACGCCAATCTCATGCATGTCGACTTCGTGAAGATTCAGACGGCCGTCAACGCCAAGAGCGGATGGCTCGGTGAACTCTCGAGCGAGGTGCTCGGTGTAAGCGACTACAACATGGTCAAGTGATGAGTGACAGGCTGCTCGGCATATTGCTCCTGACTTTCTCTTTCCTGCCCCTATGGGGCCAGGACGGTGCGGGACATGCCTATGCCGATGCGGAATTCTGGCAGGACACGGTGCGTCTCCTGGACGAATCCGTGGTCACCGCCTTCCGCCAGCCGGAGAAGATCATCCCTGCCCAGACGCTTCAGGGAGTCCAGCTCGAGAAGATGAACGCGCTTTCGGTGGCGGATGCAATCCGCTATTTCTCCGGGGTGCAGATAAAGGACTACGGTGGCATCGGCGGCTTGAAGACGATCAACGTGCGCAGCATGGGCACGCAGCACGTCGGCGTCTTCTATGACGGCATACAGCTGGGCAACGCCCAGAACGGCCAGATAGACCTTGGCAAGTATTCGCTGGAGAACATGGAGTCGGTGACTCTCTACAATGGGCAGAAGAGTTCCGCTGTGCAGTCGGCAAAGGACTATGCGTCGGCTAGCGCGGTCTATCTCCAGACGCGCAGGCCATTTTTCACCGGGGGAAGGCGCACGAACCTGAGGGCGAAGCTGAGCGGCGGCTCCTTCGGGACCGTCAACCCGTCGCTGCTCTGGGAGCAGAAGGTGGGGGAGAAGGTCTCAAACTCCTTCAATGCAGAGTATCTCTACACCACCGGCCGCTTCCGCTTCACCTATTCGCGTCTCGACGGATATGACACCACGGCTGTGCGCAGCAACGGTGACGTGAGCGCGCTGAGGGTGGAGGACGGCCTCTTCGGCAGCTTCGACGGCGGACAGTGGAAGCTGAAGCTCTATTTCTACGACTCCGAGCGCGGCTATCCTGGCGCCTTCGTGCGGGAGACGCCGGGCGTGTTCAAGCACGAGGACCGGCAGTGGGACACCGATTTCTTCACGCAGGGTTCCGTCTACAAGGAGTGGGAACGATATCGACTGAGCGCAAGCTTCAAGTATGCGTACGACTACCTGCACTATCTCTCGGATCCGAGGCTTGACGTGACCACGATGTATGTCGACAACCATTACCGTCAGCAGGAACTCTACTTCTCCATTGCCCAGGAGTTCGAGATCACTCCGTGGTGGGATGTCAACCTCGCTGCCGACTGGCAGTACAACACGCTCGGCGCGGACCTTCGCGACTTCGTGTGGCCCAGCCGCAACACCCTCCTGGCTGCGGTTTCCACCTCTATCAAGCTCAAGAAGCTGAAGATGCACGCGAGCCTGCTTGACACCTATGTGAACGACAGCGCCAAGGAGGTCGGCGCGGCCGCGGGCGACAGGAACGTGCTCACGCCGACGGCGGTGGTGCAGCTCATCCCGTTCGACGATGTCAACCTGACCTTCAGGGCATTCTACAAGAAGATATTCCGCATGCCTACGCTGAACGACCTCTACTACACCTTCATCGGCAACAAGTACCTCAATCCTGAGCGCACGACGCAGTACAACGTCGGGGCTACCTATGCCGCCAGCTGGCCGAACGGCCTCTTCCAGCGCCTTGACGTGAGCGTGGACACCTATCTGAACCAGGTGAAGGACAAGATCATCGCGGTGCCGGCCTCGAACCAGTTCCAGTGGACCATGATCAACCTCGGTCAGGTGAGGATATTGGGAACCGACGTGGCCATGGGCACGAAGGTCCTTGCGGGTCCGCTGGACATGGACTTCAAGGTTACATATACGTGGCAGAAGGCGCAGGACATCACCGACCCGCAGGGACGCTACTACGGCGGCCAGATTCCCTATATTCCATGGCACAGCGGCTCGGCCGTCGTGGGCGCAAGCTACGGCAGGTGGAACCTCAACTACAGCTTCATCTATACCGGCGAGAGATACGAGTCGGTGGCAAACATACCCGAGAACTACGCCCAGCCCTGGTACACGAGCGACGTCTCCCTTTCGAGGGAGTTCTCCCTCGGCAGCCACGGACTGAGGACGACCCTCGAGGTCAACAACATCTTCAACCAACAATACGAGGTGGTGCAGTGCTATCCGATGCCGGGCACCAACTTCAAGATAATGCTTGTCTTTACCTTATGAAACGGATTACGACTGTCTTGGCACTGATCGCGCTTGCAGCCTTCTCCTGCCGCGGGCCCGAACCCCTGACTCCGTCCACCGACAGCAAGGTGGGAGAGGGAGCCGCAGGTCCGGTGGCCGGTTTCTTCCTGCTCAACGAGGGCAACATGGGCAGCAACAAGTGCACTTTGGATTATTATGACTGTGCAACCGGCGTCTATTCCCGCAACATCTATCCCGAGCGCAACCCGGGCGTGGTGAGGGAGCTGGGCGACGTGGGCAACGACATTGGAATCTACGGCGGCAAGCTCTATGCGGTCGTCAACTGCTCCAACCTTGTCGAGGTGATGGATGTCAGGACTGCGAAGCACATCGCGCAGATTCCCATACCGAACTGCCGCTACATCACCTTTGCCGGCGGCAATGCATACGTCTCGTCGTATGCAGGTCCCGTGGAGTTCGACCCCAACTCCCGAAAGGGTTATGTGGCGCGCATCGACACCCTTTCGCTCGTCGTGAAGGACACCTGCACCGTCGGCTACCAGCCGGAGGAGATGGCAGTGGCCGGCGACAAGCTATATGTGGCGAATTCCGGCGGATACAGGTTCCCCGATTATGACAATACCGTGTCGGTCATCGACCTGAAGAGTTTCAGGGAGGTGAAGAAGATCGAGGTGGCCATCAACCTTCACCGCATGGAGAAGGACTCCCACGGCAACATTTGGGTCAGTTCCAGGGGCGACTATTATGACGTTCCGTCAAGGACCTACGTGATTGATTCATCCGCCGACACCGTGAAGGCCTCGCTGAATCTCCTGCCGGTGTCTGACATGGCAATATGCGGCGATTCCCTATATGTGATCAGTTCCCAGTGGAACCACGCGACACAGACGACCACCGTTCAGTATGCGATCGCCGACGTGGTGAGCCGCAAGGTGGTGAGCCGAGGCTTCATCACCGACGGCACGGCAGAATCGATAAGGACCCCGTACGGCATTGCGGTCAACCCTTCGACCAGGGAAATCATCGTCACGGACGCGGGCGACTACGTCACGCCCGGCACGGTCTACTGCTTTTCTCCGGAGGGAAAGAAGAAATGGTCGGCGACTACCGGTGACATCCCGGCCCATGTCGCCTTTACCGAAGTGGGGCTTGAATAGATGTTTATTGTTATCTTTGCAACGATATGAAAAAGTTTATCTTGGCAATCCTTGCAATCGCGGCGCTGACGGTCTCATGCCGTGAACCGATAGTGCCTTCTCCAACCCCCGGGGAGGAGGTCGGAGGCTCCGAATCCGGTGCCATCGCCGGTTTCTTCCTCATCAACGAGGGCAACATGGGCAGCAACAAGTGCACCCTTGACTATTACGACTACGCTTCCGGCATCTATTCGAAGAACATCTTCCCCCAGCGCAATCCTTCGGTGGCGCTCTCGCTCGGCGACGGCGGCAACGACGTGGAGATATACGGCGGAAAGCTCTATGCCGTCGTGAACCGTTCCAACATCGTCGAGGTGATGGACGTGGCAACGGCACGGCACATCGGCCAGATCGACATTCCCAACTGCCGCTACATCGCATTCGAGGGCGGCAATGCATATGTGAGCTCCTATGCCGGTCCCTTCGGCGTCGACCCGACGTCGCGTCTGGGATACGTGGCAAAGGTGGACACCACGACCCTCCGGGTGGTCGACACCTGCACGGTGGGCTACCAGCCCGAGGAGATGGCCGTCGTGGGCCGCAAGCTCTATGTCGCCAATTCGGGCGGCTACCGCTATCCCGACTACGACAACACCGTCTCCGTGATCAATCTTGACAGCTTCAAGGAGTCGAAGAAGATAGAGGTGGCCATCAACCTGCATCGCATGGAGAAGGACATCCACGGCAATGTGTGGGTCTCTTCCCGCGGTGACTACTATACGATTCCATCCAGGACATACGTCATCGATTCAGCCACCGACCGGGTGATGCACGAAATCCAGATTCCGGTGGCCGACATGGCAATCTGCGGAGACTCGCTCTATGTCTACAGCTCCGAATGGAACTATGCCACCCAGAGCAGCGACGTAGCCTATGCAATCGTCAACACTTCGAACTTCTCGGTCGTCAGCAACAACTTCATCACCGACGGCACCGACGCCTCGATAATCTCCCCCTACGGACTGGCCGTCAACCCGTCGAACCGCGAAATCCTGCTGACTGACGCCGGCGACTATGTCACCCCGGGCATCGTCTACTGCTTCTCCCCGGATGGAAAGAAGAAATGGTCCGCCACCACGGGAGACATCCCTTCACACATGGCCTTCACGACCAAACATCTGGAATAGCGGGACATGATGCGTAGGCGGATATATTTTGTCGTCATGGCCGTGGCTCTGGTGCTGCTCTTTCTGGGCAACCTGGTCTACGGTACCGTGCACATACCTCTCAAATCCGTCTTGCAGATACTGCTGGGTTCGTTTGAAGGGCGTCAGACGTGGTATCACATAGTGATGGACTCCCGTCTTCCACAGGCGGTGACGGCATTGCTTGCCGGAGCCTCGCTCGCGGTCAGCGGCCTGCTGCTGCAGACTCTCTTCAAGAACCCCCTTGCCGGTCCCTCGATACTCGGCATCAGCGACGGCGCCAACCTCGGCGTTGCGCTGGCGATGATATACTTCTCCGTCAACAGCTATGTGACCACGATCCTGGCGGCCTTTGCCGGCGCGGCCGTCATCCTGGCCATAATCATCTGGTTCTCCCACAAGGTGCACAACAACGTGATGCTGCTCATAATCGGAATAATGGTGGGCTACTTGGCATCATCCGTCATCTCGATACTGAACTTCCATGCCTCGGCAGACAAGGTGCGCCAGTTCGTGATGTGGGGAATGGGCGATTTCAGCGCGGTGTCCGTGCAGAAGCTCCCGTGGTTCGCCTCATTCGCCGTAGTCGGTCTCGCGGCCTCGGTGCTGCTCATCAAGCCGCTCAACGCGCTGCTGCTCGGGGAGGCATATGCGGCCAACCTCGGAGTCAAGGTGCGCCGCGCAAGGGTGATGGTGCTGCTCTGCACCGGTCTGCTGACGGCGACCGCCACCGCTTTCTGCGGTCCGGTGTCGTTCATCGGCCTGGCGGTACCGCATGTCGCGCGCCTGCTGCTGGGAACATCCGACCACCGTCCGCTGCTGCCGATGACCATTCTCTCGGGCGCCTGCATCGCACTGTTGTGCAACATGCTCACGGTCGTGCCGGGAAGCAGCAGCGTGCTGCCGCTTAATGCCGTGACGCCGATCATCGGTGCGCCGATCATCATCTATGTCATCGTGAACCGCAAGAACATCCAATATTTCAACTAGGCAATGGAAGAGCGTATCGCCATATCAGCACATGGACTCGACATCGGCTACAGGCTGAAGCACTCCCGCAGCGTGACTGTGCACGAGTCGCTCGACCTGGAGCTGAGAAGGGGAGAACTGACCTGCCTGCTCGGACTCAACGGTGCCGGCAAGTCGACGCTGCTCCGCACGCTGTGTGGATTCCAGCCGCCTCTCGGCGGGGAAGTCGAGATGTTCGGGAGACCTTTGCGCTCCCTGTCGCAGAGCGAGCTCTCGCGTATGCTGGGAGTGGTCCTCACCGAGAAGACCAATGCCGGCGGCATTTCGGTGCGCGACCTCGTGGCGTTGGGACGCTACCCCCACACCGGTTTCTTCGCAAGGATGACCGCGCACGACATGGAGGTGGTATCTGGCGCGCTCGAGGCCGTGGGCATCTCCCACAAGGCCGATGCATATGTCTCGGAGCTGAGCGACGGCGAGCGCCAGAAGGCCTTCATAGCAAAGGCCCTCGCACAGGAGTGTCCGGTGATCGTACTGGACGAGCCGACGGCCTTCCTGGACATCGTCAGCCGCATAGAGGTCATGAAGCTCCTGCACAAGCTTGCGACTTCGCAGGACAAGAGCATCCTGCTGTCGACCCACGACCTGGATGCCGCGCTCAGGATGGCCGACACCGTCTGGATTCTCGACAAGTCGTCGCCGCTGGTCTGCGGCACGCCGCGACAGCTGGTTGGGGATGGCATGATAGAGCGTTTCTTCGGCCCGGAAGCGGCCGGATGCTGCAACATCCTCTGAGCGAAGCCTATTTCTTTCCCAAACGGAAAATGAGCCTCAGGAGCACGTACTGCGTGTAGCCGTTGTAGAAGTTCACCCCGCGCGTCTGCGAGCCGAAGGTGCGGGTGAGGTTGGGCAACTGTCCCAGGATGTCCGTGGCTTCCGCGCGCAGGGTCATCCTGCCCTTGAGGAAGGGCTGCGAGAGGGAGGCGTTCCAGATCATGTAGTCCCGGTTAAGCTCCGAATAGGCATATCCGCGCTGGACCATGTATGAGAAATCGGTGGAAAGGCGCATCTTCCATGGAAAGATGACATCGGTCGTGATGCCGGCCGACACGTTGCAGATGTCGCCGTTGATCTCCGGCCTCAGGTTGCTCCGCTCCGCCGTATATTCTCCCTTGAGGTTGAGTTCCGTCTCGATCCATCTCGTGCGGAAGTTCAAATCCAGGCGCTCCTTGGCCATGAGGCGTCTTGCGTGGTTGACCTCGTCCACCTTCTTGCCGGAATTGTAGAGATATGCGACGTCGTTGTGGTATTCGGCACCGGTGTGGTTGCTGATGGAGAACCGCGTGTCCTGGAAGGTCTTGTTGAAGACCAGCGAGGAGGTCATCTGCCAGTTGCCGTCGATGTTGCCCTGTGTGGTCGTCCGGACGCCCGAATCCTGGTCATAGGAGGTGATGGTGCATATCATGTCGCGGGTGATGCGCGCGCTGCCGCTGAAGATGAGGCTGCTCTGCTTCTTGATGTTGGAGGAGTTGTACGATGCCGTCATGCTGTGCACCAGTCCCGCCTTCAGGTCCGGGTTGCCGATGTGGACATAGAGCGGGTTTGTGCCGGAGTTGACCGGCATCAGCTGGTACATCGAAGGCAGCACCGCCCAGTTGCTGTAGTTGAACGCCAGCTGCTTGTGCGACGTGGGCTTGTAGCGCAGCGAGATGTTCGGTGCCACGCGGAAAAACCTCTTCGTGACATCTTCGGACCCCTCGCGCGAGAGAGTCGTGTGCTGTGGCCGCAGCGTTCCTCCTGCCGTCATGTTGAACTTCTTGCGGGTGAACCGCAGATTCAGCACCAGAGAGAGCCCCGTGAAGTCATAGCGTCCCTGTGAGCTGAGGTCCTCCCTCCTTGTCTGCTCCCATCCGGAGGGAAGGCTTGCCTTCGCGCCGGAGAATCCCCTCTCCTCGGTGGGGGCCCAGCCTGGCCGGCTGTCGCTTATGCGGTAGTGGGACTTGTCGTTGAGGCGGATTTCGCGGTTGGTCCGCAGCGTGGTCTGAAGGTAGAGCCCCTTCGCTATCGGCTCGCTGTAGGTGAGCTGCCCCGCAAGGTTGATGTAGCGGGTGTCGGTGTCGACATACATGCCCCTGATGAGCGTTGAATCGGGATTTCGGGCGATCTTGTAGTAGCGGGTGCGGTATCTGTTGAACTGGTCCTCGTCGATGGCGGTGAAGGAGTCCTTGGTGTTGAACGAGAGCGAGCGTCCCTTCTTGCTGAAGCGGTGGGTGTAGGTGGCGGAGACTTCGGGCACGAACTTGTCGGAGTAGGAGTGGGAGAGCGACGAGTTGAAGTTGCTGCGCAGCTCCTTCAGCGGGTCGTCCTGGATGTCGCCGCCAATCCACTGTGAAGGATCGTCGACCTTGAGATAGGGGTTCCCCTTGAAATAGGATGACCGGCTTGTCGTACGGGAACCGCTGCCGGTATAGGTGAAGACCGGCTTGACATAGAATGTGTTGTTCTTGTCGGGTCTCCATTCGAGGGTCATGTCAGCCTTGACGACGTTGCTGCAGCTTGAGATGTCGCTAAGGCTGTTGGTGTACGAGACGCTCGACGCGGAGATGTTTTCAGTGCGGTTGTTGCCTTCGGCGGTGCGCAGCGTGCCGTCGTAGTGCATGTTGCCGTTGAGTGTCAGTGTGGGCTTCTTGCGCGAGAAGGTGACGCCTGCCTCGCGCGCGGTGCGGTCGCCTGCCGATCCGGTTCCAGCTGGTTGCGGCTGGTGAGGCTCACCCCGGCCAGCGAGGCTGTGTTGCGCTGGGAGAGCACCACCGTGACCTGCTTGTCCTTCGATATGCGGTTGGCGCTCATCCTGCCGGTGTAGCGGCTCTCCGTGCCGCCGCCCATGTTGAACTGCGCCTTCCACTTGTCGAGCATGTTCTTCTTTATCTTCAGGTCCAGCACCGGCACCTGCTCGCCGTCGTCGACGCCAGTGATGCGCGCCAGGTCGGACTCGCGCTCATAGGCGTTGATCTTGTCGATCATGTCGGCAGTGATGCTCTTCAGTCCCGCCTTGACATTGCCGCTGAAGAAGCGCTCGCCGTTGACATAGATCTCGCTGATGGGCCTTCCCTGAAGCGTGACGGTACCCCCGTTGACCTCCAGCCCCGGAATCTTCTTGAGAAGGTCCTCGAGCATCGCGTCCTCCGGCAGGTTGAAGGCTGCCGTGTTGTAGCTCACCGTGTCCTCGACGACGGTTATCATCTGGGCGCGGGCCGTTACGACCGACGAGGCGAGGAATATCGTCTCCTGTTCAAGGGTGACCTTTCCCATGTCGAGGCCCTCCTTCGACGGCGTATGCTGGATGTCGATGCACTTGTCTGCATAGCCGAGCAGGGAGAACTTGACTATGTAGCTTCCCGCGGGCGCATGGATGGAGAAGCGGCCCGTTCCGTCTGTCACCACGCCGCGGATCAGGGTGCTGTCCGCCGGCGACAGGAGCATCACGGCTGCCTGTATCACCGCTTCGGAGGTGGATTCCTCCAGCACCGTGCCGCTGATGCGCCCCGTATTCTGCTGGCCGGCCGCCGGTCGGCAGAAGGCCAGGAGAATGGCCAGGATGCAGGCTGCTGTCGCTGCTGTGCGTGAGGTGAAGCTCATTGACGGTTCCGGAAAAAAATAACGGCCGGAGACATTGCCTCCGGCCGCAAAATTACCAAAAATAATGGAACTAGAGTTCCACGACGGGAGCTTCGGGAGCGTTCTTTGCCACTGAAGCGATGCCGTTGTCGCGGTTCTTCTCGTTTGCGTACATCTGGCTCATGCCGATGATCTGGCCGTTCGTAGCCTTGAGTGAGAAGAAAGGCTTGCCGTTGGAAGCGACCTTCTTTTCGAAGCGCTCGGGAACCTGGCTGTTCTTCTTTACGGACTCTACGCCGTTGAGGCAAGCTTTCTTGGTGGTGTAACCTTCGCTGGTGAGGATGACCTGGCCGTTGGTGGCCTTGAGATTGAACTGGAATTCGCCGTTCTTTCTCACAGTGATTTCAAATTTTCCCATTTTGTGTATTGTGTTTGATTGATTTGGTTTCGTATAACACATCAAGATACAAATATAATGAAAAATAATTTGAAATCAAAACGGCATAATTATCGCAGAAAGTATTACCTTTAAATCCGTTAACTACACTCAAAGATTCAGACATGAAAAGAACTTTCTTCACCATACTGCTCATTTCGCTTTTGTCATTCCCCCTCATGGCCCAGAACGAGCCCTCGTCGGCGCAGCAGGTTGCCCCCAAGGTCCCGCAGGAGCTGATCACCTCTCCCGACAACCCCATCCTCCTGATGTTCACGGCATCATGGTGCGCCCCGTGCCACCGCATGCGCGAGAATGTCTTCCCCTCTCCGGAGGTCGCGCCGCTGCTCAAGAAATACAACCTGGTGATGATCGACATCGACACGCCTGCCGGCTCGGCCATCGAACAGCAGTTCTGCAGCGAAAGGGTCGTGCCCTATTTCTTCATACTCGACAAGGACCAGAACAAGATTGCCGAGCAGAAGGGAGCCGTTGACTCTCCCGCCGCCTTCGCGGCATTCCTTTCGGCCGGGCTTCCCAAGGACGGAAAGATTGGCGACGCCGTTTCGGGCGAGAAGTTCTCCGCGATGACCGGCGACAACTACAAGGCTGCCCTGACGGCCAGCAGCGACGCCATCCGTTCGCACTGGACTGCCGGCGTGGAGATAGGAGCCGGCATGCGCAACCTCACCACCCTCTATCCCAATTGGAGATTCGACTATCTGGTGGCTCTCTACGGCCGCGTCACATCTTATGGCGGCACCGCCTTCCAGGCCGGACTGCAGTATGAACCGCTCACGGGACTGAGCATTCCGCTCGACTTGAGCTTCCGTATCGTCAAGGGGTTGAACCTGGGTGCGGGAGTCGCGCCTTCGGTGCTCATGCAGAAGGGCGACACCAGGCCAGCGAACGGCTACGAGCTGCGCAACTTCGACGTCAACTTCCGCTTCAGGATGGGTTATCAGATTGAGAAGGTCCGCGTGGGCGTGATGTACAGCATCGGCGGCGCCAACCAGATCAAGGACCAGCTGCTCGTCAAGTCGCACAACAACATCCTTGCTCTGACGCTCTCGTACGACGTGCTCTAGTGTCGTTTCCGACTATTTCCTGCCTTCGCAGAACTGAACAAGCTCGCGTGCGAACCCTTCCCAGGTCATCTCGCTCTTGAGCTTGGCAATGTTTGCCTTGAATGAATCCGGCTCGCCGGCGAAGTACTTTTCGACGGCTGCGGCCACCGCTTCCGGCGTGATGTCGTCGGCCATGATGCCTATGCCCGGTCTTTCGATGCTCTCGGCGAGACCTCCGACGCGTGTTGCAACCACCGGCAGGTCGAAATGGGTGGAAATGGCCGTGATGCCGCTCTGCGTGGCGCTGCGGTACGGCAGCACGCAGAGGTCTGCGGCGGAGAAGAAGGTCGGTACCTCCGCATCGTCGATGTAGCGGTTGAACACCTTGATGCGGCCGCCGAGTCCCGCCGCCTCGATCTGACGTTCATATTTTTCGAAGCTTCCGTAGCATTCGCCCGCAACGACGAGATGGTAGCTGTCGTCGAGAAGGCGCATCGCGTCGACAAGGATGTCCAGCCCCTTGTAGTCCCTGATGAGGCCGAAGAAGAGCAGCGTCTTCTTCTGCGGGTCGACGCCCAGTTCGGCCGCCGCCTGCCCGCGCTCCAGCTTCTGCCCGAAATGGTCGTAGAGGGGGTGTGGCCTCTGCATGATTTCCGCTCCCGGCCTGAGGCTGCGGATGTCGTCGCTCACCGCGTCGCACATCGACACGAAGGCGTCGCTGCGGCGGAAGAACATGCGCGCGAAAGGCTTGTCCCACGGTTTGGGCTCGTGCGGGATGGCATTGTGCACCACGGTGACGGTGCGGATGCCGCGGCGTCGCGCATATCCTGCGATCGCGTGGAGCGCCGGAGCAAAGAACGACATCCAATAGGTGAGTATTATTGCATTCGGCTCGTGACGGCACATTTCCTTGGCGGTCCTTCTCCAGGAGAAGGGGTTTATGGAGTCGAGCAGGCGCCTGCTCTCGATCTTGAGCGCCTTGTCCTGCGGCGTGACGTACTGGGTCTTGCCGGGGAAGAGGAATCCGGGATACTGGCGGCTGAAGTTGAATGCGCCCATGTCGGCCGTCTCCTCCATGGCCTTGAAGAGGTTTGCCGAGAACTGGGAGATTCCGCCCCTGTATGGGTAGAAGACGGATAGGAAATTGATTTTCATCTGAAAGGTGTCGTTATCTTCTCCAAAGGTAGTAAAAAAAGGGAAAAGCGGTGATTTCAATCGAATGGGAGTTGTCAGTCTTGTTGTTTTTCTTATTTTTGCGGACTGGAACAAGAAGTGTAACGCAACCCATGAAACTTGACAAAATCCTTCAAATATTCGTAGTGAAGGAGAAGAGGTTCTTCCCTCTCTTCATACAGTCTGCCGAAAACATAGTGAAAGCCGCACATCTGCTCATCGAGCAGACCAAGGAGGACGACCCGGACGAGCGCCGCATCCTCTCCCGCCGCATCAAGGAGTGCGAGACGGCAGGCGACCGTGTCACCGACCGTATCATCGACGAACTGCTCGACGCGTTCGTGACCCCGTTCGAGCGTGACGACATCCACAATCTTGCACAGGACATGGACACCGTGCTGGATGACATCCGCGACGCATCCAAGAAGATATCCATCTATCAGCCGATCGGCCACGACCGCAAGCTCGTAGAGATGGCCGACTGCATACTCCGCGACAGCGAGCTCTTCCTCTCGATTACCCAGCTCTTCGAGACGATGCGCAACGACGTCTCCCAGATCGACAAGCTCTGCGACGAGATAAAGGAGATCGAGCATACTGCCGACGACATCTACGAGTCATACATGAGCAGCCTCTTCGCAAATGAGAAGGATGCCATCGAGCTTGTAAAGAAGAAGAACATCGTCCAGGCTCTCGAGGATACCTGCGATGCCGCCAAGGATGTCTCCGACACCGTGCGCACCATTCTTGTCAAGATGGGTTAATCTTCCGCAGACAACATGGTAACAGTCGTAATAATCGCCGCCCTGATCGCCCTTGCCTTCAACTTCATGAACGGCATGAACGATGCGGCCAACGCCATCGCGACAGTCGTCGCAACCAAGGCGCTCAGTCCCAAGCAGGCCGTGTATTGGGCCGGCTTCTGGATTTTCGCGGCATGCCTGGTATTCTTCTTCATCGAGCCGAGCGTCGCCCAGACGATGGGACGCGGCATCGTCGAAGAATCATGCATCGACCATTTCGTGATCCTTGCGGCCCTGGTGGGTTCCGTGCTGTGGATCTGGATCTGCACTCAGATGGGGCTGCCGATTTCCGCGTCGCATGCCCTCATCGGAGGCCTCATCGGCCCGGTATGGTTCGGCTACGGCTCACAGTATCTCATCAGCAGCGGCATAGGTCAGATACTTCTCTTCATCGTGCTCTCTCCGCTGTTGGGCATGGTGCTGGGATTCTTCCTCTACTGCCTGCTCATGTTCCTGCTCAAGAAGTGCAACGTGCGGGCGTGTGAAAAGGTCTTCCGCCGTCTGCAGCTCTTCTCGTCGGCGCTCTTCTCGTTCAGCTTCGGACTCAACGACGGACAGAAGACGATGGGCGTCATCGCCATCCTTCTCGCCACCGCGCTTGCGCAGGCTCCCGACAACACCCTGTTCCAGGCTCTATACAACGTCAACGACGGACAGTTCGTCCCCTATTGGCTGATGTTCCTCTCATACGGTCTCATCTCCCTCGGTACCATCATCGGCGGCTGGAAGGTCATCAAGACCCTCGGCAGCGGCCTTACCAAGGTCACCCCGGTGACGGGCTTCTGCTCGGAGCTCTCAGGTTCGCTCACCCTCATCGTGACTGCCATGCTCGGCATCCCCGTGTCGACGACCCACACCGTGACCGGATCCATCATCGGCACAGGCCTCACCTGCGGCGTGAAGAGCGTGAAGTGGATGACGGCAAAGAACATCGTCTGGGCGTGGGTGCTCACGATTCCGGCCGTGATAGTGGTGTCGGGCCTCATCTACAAGCTGATGATCCTCTGCGGAGCACCTTTGAAGGTGTTCTAGGTTCCTAGAACTGGAAATAGATGAACGACTGAAGGTCGGCCGAAATGAACTGGTAGATGACGAATACTGCCAGCAGGCAGGTCGCGGCCATCAGCGGCAGCGGCATCGATGCGAAGGCGATGCGGTAGCGGCGCTTGAATCTCTCCGGCAGCCAGTGGATGGCCATTCCGGCAACGATCAGCAGGAAGATGTTCAGATATTGCTGCACGATGGGCAGCACCGGCGCGTCCCAGCTGCCTCCGATGCGGCTGACCATGCCTTGCGCGGTCTCCCATGCCTTCTCGTTGGCCTCGGCGGGGTCGAGGTTCGATCCCGAGCGGAAGAACAGCCTGGTGAAGGTGATGAATGTGAAGGTCTGTATGATGGACCATGCGTCGGCGAGCCAGCTCAGGTCCGGTTTCGAAGCACACCTGAAAAGCGCCGTCACGAGGCCGTAGAGGAGCCTGATGATGTTTGCGCAGAGCAGCACGCCGCCCCAGACAAGGAAGAGGTTCAGCACCGGCGCCGGGTGGAAGTGTCGCACAAGCGCGAGAAGCGCCGTGAGAAGCGCCAGCGCGGCCGTGCGCACGCCGAGGCTCCACTTGCTCCAAATCTTGTTGATTACCATTCCGATGCCGTTGAGGCCGCCCCATATCACGAAATTCCAGCTTGCACCATGCCAGAGGCCTCCGAGAAGCATCGTGTCCATCGCGTTCATGTTGGTGGTGATGGAGCGTCTCTTCTGCGGGAAGAACCTCGCGACCAGGAGCAACATGAGGGCCAGTCCGGCGATCGTGGCCCCTACCCAGACGGTGCCCGAGAGCATCGATGCCGTGAGGGCGATGACTCCGATGGTGCAGTAGGTGCCGACTGTGGCTTTCCTGTTGCCGCCGAGCGGAATGTAGAGATAGTCCTTGAGCCAGTTCGATAGAGAGATGTGCCATCTCTTCCAGAACTCTCCCGGCGTCTTGGCCTTGTAGGGCGAATTGAAGTTCTTCGGCAGGTAGAATCCCATCAGCATTGCGACGCCTATGGCGATGTCGGTGTAGCCGGAGAAGTCGGCGTAGACCTGGACTGAATAGCCGAAGAGGGCGGTCAGGTTCTCGAAGCCGGTATAGAGGAGAGGGTTCTCGAACACGCGGTCTATGAAATTGACGGCAAGATAGTCGCTCAAGACGATCTTCTTCACGAGTCCGTTCATTATCCAGAAGACGGCGATTCCGAACTGCCTTCGACTCAGGAAGAACGGCTTGTGCAGTTGCGGGATGAACTCGTTGGCGCGCACTATCGGGCCGGCGACGAGCTGAGGGAAGAAGCTCACGTAGAAGCCGAAGTCGAGCAGGTTGGCCACCGGCTTGATCCTGTTCCTGTAGATGTCCATCACGTAGCTGATGGCCTGGAAGATGTAGAAGGAGATGCCCACCGGGAGCATTATCGCATCCACGCTGAAGAGGTTCCTTCCCGCGATGCGGTTGCCAGCGCAGGCGAATATGTCGAATACGGCGAAATCGGTGCCCAGCAGGTTGTTGACCACGTCGGTCAGGAAATAGGCATACTTGAAGTAGCAGAGTATCGAAAGGTTGACGACCAGGCTGACGGCCAGAAGCGCCTTCCTTGAGCCCGGGCGGGTGCGCGTGGAGAGCAGTTTCCCCGCGAAGAAATTGTAAAGCGTGACGAAAAGCAGTATCAGCGTGAAGATGCCGCTCGTCTTGTAGTAGAAGAAGAGGCTGACGAAGAACAGGAATCCGTTGCGAAGCAGCAGCCTGTTGCGGAAAAGGCAGAGGAAGGCGAATACGATGGCGAAGAAGGCCCAGAAGTAGAACTGGGTGAAGAGCAGGGGGTGCTCCGCATCGAACGACAGGAATGAGAGGATGTTGCTCACATTTCGGCAGCCTCCCCGCCGCTCATCATGAAGTCCTCCACCGTCTGTTGAGGGAGCTCCTGCCTCAGGCGGTAGAATTCGTAGTTTGTCCGTATTGCCGAGAAGAGCATCTCCCCGACGATGTCGGCTCCCTTCTGGGTGAAATGTATGTAGTCGGGGCCGGCATACTGGGGATTGTGCTGCACCCAGCGCACGATGGAGCCTTTTCCTCCCATCACGTCATGGAGGTCCCAGTAGGCGCCGCCTTCCTCGAGGACGGCGCATTTGAGCGAATCGACAATCGCCTCAAGCTTCGGCCAGGTGCGTAGATGTCCCTCTTCGTCGCTTCGGCACATGTCGGCAGGCCCGATGAAGATTATGCCAGCCTGCGGGGCCGCGTGCCGGAAATAGCGTATCTGCCTGCGGATCGACTGCGCATAGGAGGAGATTCTCTCATCGGTGTAGAGCACGGGAACGGCGTTGCCGCCGAACTGCAGCAGTATCAACCTGGTGTCGAGGAGCTCCATGGATCGGCTCATCTGGAGCGAGTCGATGAGTGTGAAGAAGATGCCGTCGCAGCCGCGCATGGCATTGTTGTCGACAGTGACGCCCGCTCCGCCGTCAAGGGTGACGGCATATATCTCGGCGGAGCCTTCCATCCGTATGGTGCCTTTCCCGACGGGGCGGGGCAGATGCCATGAGAGCATCGTCAGGGTGTCGCAGCCCTCCTCGAAAGTGGCCGTGCGCTCTTCCAGGGTGTCGCACTTCAGAGTGACGCGGAATCCCTTTCCGACGTTGCCCAGAAGCATCGACACCTTGTCGAAGTCGGCGGCCTTCGGTTGTGCATGGCGGTGTTCCGTGCGCCTGAATCCGATGGTGGCGCTTCCGTTGCAGCGGGAATAGTATGTCATCACGCCGTAGCGGTTGTGTGGCGAACTGTGCGCGAGAGAGTCGGCGGATATGCGGTACTGTCCGATCGCTCCGGATGCATATTGCGCCACCGATACGGTGGCGATTCGCTGCTGGGCCGGAATCATTCCCGGACCTGAGCCTCCGAACATGTCCTGGAGCTTTTCCCTCAGTACGCCAGAAATGCGGTCCATCTCGATCTGGGAGTCGCCGTGGTGCATCACGCGGCAGATGCGCCCCTCTTCGCCTGCGCTTTCGAATTCGGCGAAAACACCGTCGAGATAGGTCCAGTCGCCATTCGGGAAAATGATCCTGCAGTTGCTCGTGTCATTGAAACTCTTGAAGAACTCAAGGGAATCCATGACGGATCCTTCAAGCATGGTATAGCTCCGCCGTCCCTTCTCAAGGACATCGTCCACGTCCGGGGCTTCCCGGTCATCCTCGTCGAGGTCGGCTTCCCTGGAGGCGAAACGGAGCGTGAGGTCACCGATATGGATGCCCTTGGCGGGGTAGACATACCACAACCCGACAAGGATGGCTGTCACGCTCAACATGAACAACAGTATCCTGCCGGGTTTCATCAGGTGCGGCCGTTATTTTCCGGATGAGATCCTTGTCACGCCCTTTGTGATGACCCTGTCGATGGAGAGGTCGTCATTCAGGAAGAGAAGGTCGGCGTCGAACCCGGGCGCGATGGCACCCTTGGTCCGGAATCCATATTCGCTTGCCACGTTCGTGGTGACAAGCCTGAGCGCCTGTTCCAGCTTGAACGCGCCGCTGCGTACAATGTTGCGCAGTTCCCTGATGTTGCCGTCCACGGGGCCGGTGCCGTAGGTCTCGATGCCCGTGACCGGATCGACGCGCCGGATGCCGCCGCGTCCGTCGCTGGACATCGACAACTTTTCGAACGGGACTCCAGCCTCAAGGGCCATCTCAATCAGCAGGGGGATATCCTTGAACCTGGTTCCTCCGCTGGTCAGGTCGATGTTGCCTCCCACTTTTGCATATTCCATGCAGTGGTGGAAGAGTTCCTCCTGTCTTGCGCAGTGCGTTATCGAGATGTGCGGTGCGAGTCTCGGACACTCCTTTACGATGCGCACGAGTTGTTCGACGTTCGTTGCCAGCGCCCCCATGTGGATGTGCAGGATTCCTTTCTTTCCGCAGGTCATGCCTCCGCGCCAACAGTCGGCGATGAGCCTCTTGAGCTCGAGGTCGGTGGGGAAGGAGCCGCGGTCGTCGCTGAGCGCCAGCTTGCATCCGACCACCTTGTCGATGAGGGCGATGTCCCTGTCGACGCTGCCAGTCAAGGTCTTCGGAGGATAAGCATAGGAACTGGTGAGCATCCATGCCGTGAGCTGTGCATCGAGGGCCTTGGTCTTGGCATAGAGAGTGGTGAGCTCCTTCAGCACGCCGTCGGTGCCCAGCAGGCCCACGACGGTGGTGGTTCCGGCCTTGAGAAGGTCTTCGGCCTGCAGTTCCTCGGCATATGATTCGAATCCGAACTCGCCGCCGCCACCCGTCACGTGGACGTGCTTGTCGATGAGGCCCGGGGTCACGATCCTGCCCTCGGCATCGATCGTCTCGTATTCAAGTCCGGAAATGGAGATTTTTTCGTCTATCTTTTCGATTTTGTCGCCTGCGATGAGGATGTCCCTCATTCCCACATGCTCGGGGCAGTGGAGGTCGGCGTTCTTGATGAGTGTTATCATATTGTTGTCAATAGTTGTCAGCAGCAGTCTGGTTGAAATGATGAACGGTGAACATTCTTTCAAAGTTAATCAATTTTCCGACACGATGTTCGCCATGCCTCCGCACAAAAAAAAGAGGCTGACCTCATGGTCAGCCTCCCGGTACCCGGAGCCGGGGTCGAACCGGCACAGCCTTTCAGCCACTGGTGTTTGAGACCAGCGCGTCTACCGATTCCGCCATCCGGGCCGATAGAGGTCGCAAAGTTATAAAAAAATTCTCTTTTCCAAACATTTGCGACTGCTGGACGTCTTGCCTCCGTCTCCCGTTAGATGGAGCCTGGACGCTTGACGATGTCGATAAGATACATGTCTGCAAGCACGCAGGCGGTCATCGCTTCCACGACCGGCGGCACGCGGAGCGCGAAACAGGTGTCATGTCGTCCCGGGACGGAGATGTCCGTCATGCACTTGTTGATGAAGTCGTATGTCTGCTGCGTCTTGATTATGCTGCTCGTCGGCTTGACGGCGATGCGGAAGACGATGTCGTTGCCGTTGCTGATGCCGCCGTTGATGCCGCCGCTGCCGTTCTTGGAGGTGTGGCCGTAGTGGTCGATGAACGGGTCGTTGTGTTCCGAACCTTTCATCCTGGAAGCCTTGAAGCCGTCTCCGAACTCGATGCCGCGGATGCCGGGAATCGAGAACATGGCATGCGACAGGACTGATTCGAGCGAGTCGAAGAACGGTTCGCCCAATCCTGCCGGCACATTTGAGCAGACGCACTCGATGATGCCTCCGATGGAGTCGCCCTCCTTGATGATTTCGTCAAGGCGCGCCTCGACGTCGGCCCAGTTTTCAGTGGATACGCCTCCCACTTCCGTGAGCCTTGCGGAGATCTTCATCGGGGAGATGATCTTCTTGGCGACTACGCCGGCGCCTACGAGCGGAAGTGTCATGCGGCCAGAGAAGAATCCGCCTCCCATGAAGTCGGTGTTCTCGAAGTCCCTCTTGCGTGACGAATATTTGATGAAGGCCGTGAAGTCGGCATGGCCCGGACGCGGCACGTTGCGGAACGGCGTGTAGTCTTCCGGATGGATGTTGTTGTTCTCGAAGGTGATCGTCAGCGGCTTGCCGGACGTGAAACGCTCTCCCTCCTCGTTGCGGCGCACGCCGCTCTCGATGACCGGGACGTCCTCCTCGATGCGCGAGGTCGTTCCCTTTGCACCGCTCTTGCGTCGCAGGATGTCCTGGACGAAGTCGGCCTCGTCCAGCGGGATGCCGGCCGGAACGCCTGTCATCGTGACTCCGATGATCGGGGCGTGGGATGCTCCGAACAGCGAAATCTGCAGTTTTTCTCCGAATGTATTCATATTGCTGAACTATGATTATTCCTGTGTTTCCTTGACCGGCTTCTTCGCCAGCCTGTTCAAATTCTCCATAAAGGTAGGAAAAGATTTGCTAATGCATGCAACATCGTCCACCTGAATTCCATTTTGTGAGATCAGGCCGGCCAACAGAAGTGCCATCGCCAGCCTGTGGTCGCCGTGCGATGAGCATTTTCCACCGCGCAGGATGAGCGAATCCTCGCCCTGGATGAACATGTCGTCTCCCTTGACGCGTATCTCCGCCCCGGCGTTGCGGAACTCTTCGGCGAAGGTGCGCGCACGGTCGCTCTCCTTGTTGTGCAGCCTGCCCATGCCGCTGATGCAGCTCTCGCCGTCAGCCCTGAGCGCCAGCAGCAGGAGGGGGGCGAAGAGGTCGGGGGCGTCGGTAAGGTCGAAGTTGAACGGGCAGATGATGGACTTCCGAACGTTGATGCTTCCGTCGGGGCGCTTGACCATGTCCACGTGGCATTGCTCCAGGAAGTCGAAGATGACCGCGTCGGCCTGGTCGGAAAAGAGGTTCATCCCCCGTATGGTGACGTCGCCCATGATTGCCCCGGCGACCATGAAGAATGCCGCGGAGCTCCAGTCCTTCTCGATGCTCAGTCCCCTGGTCGGTCGGATCTGCTGGTTTGGTTCGATGAGATAGGTTCGGGTGTCGTCTTCCGGATCCTCGGGAAAGTCCGCCTCCTCCAGTCCGAAGTAGCTGCCGAGAGTCGATGTCAGGTCGAGATACGGCTGGCTGGTCAGGTGGTTGACCTGCAGCGCGCCCTGGCTGTGGCACTGCGAAAGGGCGATCATCAGGCCCGATATCATCTGCGAGCCGTGGATGCCGTTGAGCTTTACCCATTTCGGCTTGAGCGTGCCGCCGACAGTCACGGGAAGATAGTCGCCGTCGGTGTATGTCATGTGGAGGCCCAGCTGCCTGAGGGCGCCCTTGTGCTCGCTTATGCGCCGCCTGCAAAGGCTCTTCTCGCCGACGATCGTGACATCTTCGGCACATAGGCCGGCAAGCGGGATGCAAAGCCTGGCAAGAAGTCCCGATTCCCCGACATGCAGCCTGTTGCCGTTTATCTTGAGTCCGTTTCGGAGAATGTCCTGGTGTCCGACGATCGTCACCGTGGTCCCCTCGACCCATACGTCCGCCCCGAGCTGCATCGCCACGGCGAGCGCGGATTGTGAGTCGTCGCACGGCGTGTAGTCGAACAGGCGCGTCTGCCCTTCGGTGAGCGAGGCGAGCAGGATGACGCGCTGCGCAAAGCTCTTCGATGCCGGGATGACAGCCTCGCCTCGCAGCAGGACGCTGTCGTCCCTCACGAAGTCGAAGTAGGTCGGCTGTCCAGGCGCGGTCTCGTAGCCTCTTATCGGTGAGATGTAGAACAACGGCGCGCCTTTGGCATATGACTCGAGGCGCGAATTCTCCCCCTTCGGTCCCATCGCGAAGGCGACGAGCTGGTCGGCGGGGAAGGAGTCGTAGAGCGAGGTGACCCTTTCGGCATCGCCCTCCTCCACAGCCGTCGTCACGACCTTTACAATGTCGGCGCCCCGCCTGAAGAGGTCGCGTGCAGTCTGCTCGAGATCCTCGCGCGTGGGCGTGGAGCCATGGTCGTGAAATGACAGGATGGTCTTGCAGCTGCGGTTCATCGCAAGCTTCATCAGCCAGTCGGCGCTCTGTGGCGGAATGTCGGTGCCCAGGTCGATGTAGTCAGCTCCCGCGAAGATTGCGGCGGTGAGCAGTTCGACAGCGCGTTCCACCTGCGACGGCAGTTCGCAGCGGTATGTGGCTATGAGGAACGAGCCCCTCTCGGTGGAGAAAAGCTCCTTTACGGTCTCGACGTCGAAATCGCACTTGTCAAGACGTATTTCAATTGCGTTTTCCGGCCTGGTTTCGGCCAGAAAGCGGCAGTAGAGATCGTCGACGTCCCTGAGACTGTAGCAGATGAGTCCCATTTCCTACAGTGCCGCAGAGATTTCCTGCAGCGTCATTCTCCGGCGGAGCGCATGTCCGGCCGCATCGATCAGTATGAAGTCGACCTTGCCGCCGGAGGCCTTCTTGTCGCGGGCGACGGCGTCGATGAGCGACTCGAGGGGTAGATCGGTGGTGGTCGGAAGGTGGAGCCTGCGGAAGTCGGACTCGATCCTTTCAAGGGTTTCCTTGTCGAGCAGGCCGAGATTGTGCGACATGCGCGCGGCCATTGCCGTGCCGACAGCCACCGCCTCGCCGTGCATGAGCCTCTTTTCGTAAGGCAATGCGGCGCAGCAGTGCTCGATTGCGTGGCCGAATGTGTGGCCGAGGTTCAGAAGCTTGCGGTCTCCCTCCTCCAGCGGGTCCTTTTCCACGATGTCGCATTTGATCTCGACTGCGCGGCGGACCATCTCCGCTTTCGGGCGCCTGTGGCGGGAGAGGTGCGCGACGGCGCTTTCGTATGCTTCTCCGTCTGCGATGAGGAATGTCTTGAGCATCTCGGCGATGCCGCAACGGTTGATGCGCATGTCCGTCGAAGAGGCGAGACGCGGGCAGATCAGCACGGCATCCGGCTGTCGGAAAGTGCCGACGATGTTCTTGTAGCCGTCGACGTTCACGCCGTTCTTCCCGCCGATGGCGGCATCCGTCTGGGCGAGCAGCGTGGTAGGGATGAGGATGCACCCTACGCCGCGCTTGTATGTTGCCGCAACGAAGCCTGCCAGGTCGGTTGTGATGCCGCCTCCGATGCCGACGATGGTGCAGTCGCGGTCGGCCCCCATCTGCATCAGGCGGCGCATGATCGTCTCCGCCGTGGCGAGTGTCTTTATCTCCTCGTCGGCCGATATCACGACCTTCGGACTGACGGCCTCCACGAACGGCACTTCGAGGAGCGCGGCGTCGACCAATGCGAACACCTTGCGCCCCTCGAGTTGACGGCCGATCTCATCCTGTCGGTCCAGGAAGTGTATGTAGTCCGGTATCGGCATGTGCCGCATCAGAGTTCCTCGATGGAGCCGGCGACGATGTTGGCGATGCGTGCCCTGAGCTTGCCTGTGCCGCCTTCATCCTTGGGGTGCACCCTGTGTGCGAGAACGATGACTGCGGTCTTGCTGTCGAGGTCCATTATGATGGAAGTGCCGGTGTAGCCCGTGTGGCAGATGGTGCGCGTACGGCTGAAGAGGTCGCCGCGGAGGCCTGCCGCGCTGCTGCGGTTGTCCCATCCGAGTGCGCGTCCGATCCATTCGTCATTGTCCGAAGGAACGGTTGCCATGGTCTCGACGGTGAGCGGGCTGAGGATGCGCTTGCCGTTGACTGCTCCGCCGTTCATGATGGCAGCACAGATGACGGCGCAGTCTTCCACGTTTGTGAAGACGCCGGCATTGCCGGAGTTGCCGCCGTTTGCCAGGCGTGCCAGAGGATCGTGAACTTCACCCTTGAGGCACTTGCCGTCACCCTGGAGCTCGGTGGGAGCGACCAGCGGCATGAGGTCAGGATGTCTCTTGAGAGGTTCATAGCAGGTGTGCTTGAGGCCCAGCTTTCCGAAGACATTCTGCTCGGCGTAGTCCTCGAGCTTCATGCCGGTGATGTTCTGGAGGATGTTCTGTACGGTGACGAAGTTGAGGCAGCTGTACATGTAGCCGGTCTTGGGCTTGAAGTTGCGCTTGATCTCGACTGCGATGTGCTTGATGAGGGAGTCGGGGCTGTTGACTCCGTATTTCTCGAGATACGATGCCGTGGCAATGTAGGGGGAGAGTCCGGAGGTGTGCGTCAGAACGTCCTGTACCGTGATGTCGACCTTCTTGCCGGTAGCGGGATCGACCCAGGGCTGGAAGTCCGGAATGTACATGTCAACGTCGTCGGTAAGGCGGACATGGCCGTTCTCCACCAGTTGCATGAACGACAGCGTTGTGCCGATGCACTTGCTGCATGATGCCATGTCGAACATCGTCTCGGTGGTCATCGGAATCGTGTCGGGGAAGACCTGCTTGTTGCCGTATGCCTTGAGGAATACGAGCTTGTCACCGCGAACCACACCGACCACGCAGCCAGGAATGTTGCCTTCGTCGATGGCAATTTGAGCTTCACGGTCGATCTGTGAGAGTTTTTCGGAGTTCATGCCCATTGATTCCGGGCTGACCTTCTTGAGAGAGCCTTCCTGTGGTGCGCATGCCGACAAAAGCAGGCATATCAGAGTAATCGGGATAAGGTTTTTCATAAGTTCTGGATGGTTGGTTTCTATCTTACAAATATAAGAAAAAAAAGCCAAACCGCTTCTGCGTCAGCATCAATAGTTTCAATGCTCCGTTCGGTCGGCCTTCCCATGGCCGGCCCTTCGGAGCTGCCAGGTGTTGAAACAGTTGTGCCAGATGCTGTAGAAGCCGCCAGCCACCGATACGATCGGGTCCATGAAGGTGTAGCCCATCCATATTGCGAATACGGTGTTCTTCTGTCCCATGGCCTGTCCGGCGGAGATGCTGCTGCCATATTTCCCTCCGATCCTCTTGCCGGTGTAGAACTGGAATGCGCAGGCAAGCAGCGACGCGAGCGCAATCCCGGCAAGGGTGCGGATGCCGCTGTGGCTGTTGACGATCGCGCGCGTGCTCATCAGGATGGCCAGCACCAGCGAGATTGCCCAGATGTAGAAGGCGGCGTCGATGTGCTTGAGGAACCAGGCGTGCAGGGAAGGGAACGCATAGCGGATGAACCAGGCGAGCAGGCACGGAAGAATCAGGAGAGGGAAGACCTTCGCCAGGATTCTCCAGAATGCGGCGATGAAGGACATTCCGCCCATGGGATAGATGAGCGGCACGAAGAGCGGCACGACGATGGCCACGGCCAAGTTGATCAGAATGGTATATGTGACCACCTCGGCCATGCTGCCGCCGAGCTTGCGCGTCACCACGGCACATGCCGTCGCCGTCGGGCAGATGAGGCACAACATCGCCGCTTCCACCGGGATGCGCTTCCCGTTGATGAAGTCGGCCAGGGCAGAATCGCTCCTTGCGGCGAAGACCAGCACCAGGGCCAGCGCGATGTATAGCCCGGTCTGGATGAGCAGCAGCCACCACTGCCATTTGTGAAACTTCAGTTCCCTCGGCTCGATCTTGCAGAAACTAAGGAAGAGCATCGAGAAGAGGAAGATGGGCTGTGCGGTCTTGCATATCTTCTCAAGCACCGGTCCCGCCGGATGGAGCACATCCAAAGAGTGGTAGGCAAGGTAGAGTACCACGCCTGTCACCATTCCAATAACAAGCATCCAGTCCTTAACGAACTGGATGAACCTGTTTTTGTCAGTTGTCGTCATTGCATCGATATAAGATACTCACTTTCGACCGATTATGGATTGGGGTCGGGATCCGAACCGGGGTTCGGGTCCGGGTCCGGATCCGGATCGGGATCAGGGTCCGGATCCACCATGTCGTTGTTCGCGAAGTAGCTCTTTGTCACGGTTTCCTCGTTGCGGCTGAGTGTAACCGTGATGGCCGTGAGACCAGGGACGGTGATGGTGCTGTCCATCTTGACCTTGAGGTCGAACGTTACGGTTATCGCATAGACGCCATCCCTGACCTTCTTGCAGACCACCGGCTTGTAGTTGAACGAAAGACTTCTCGAGTAGTTGCAGCTGGTCGAAATGGCAATGCCGGACTCGTCAAAGTATTGTCTTGCGTTGGAGAGCGGACTGTCAAGGTAGAGCGTGTCGGTGATGGTGCCGGCAAGCGTGTAGGTCTCGGATGCGTAGACCGTCTTGAAGCTTCCGTTGAGATTCAGCTTCGGCATTACGAGGGCGGGCCTTGCGTTCTGGAAGATGCGGGTGCGCTCAACCTTGTCGGAACCTCTCGAGAGTGTCGCGGAAACTGTGGTGCTGCCGGGATAATCGAGGGTTTCCGCCGTTCTGAACGGTATCGCGAAGGTGAATGCGACCACATATGTCTTGCGTCCGATGTTGGTGCACAAGATCTCGCTTTCATTGAAGGTCGTGGTGCCGACGGTACAACTGCCGTTGCCCGCCGTTTCCAGCTTGATGCCCGTCACGCTGAAGTACTGGGCCGAGGAGGTGATCGGTGTAGCCGTGAAGACGGTGTCCACAATCTTTCCGTAGACGACATAGTCCTTGTCGGGCTCCACGATCGAGGCCTCCGAGGTGAGCGTCATGTCGGGCATGAAGTCGGCGGGGATGATCTCGTCGTTGGTGAAGGCGATGTTCGCGACCGTCTTTTCGTCATTCCTGCTCAATGATACTGTCAATGTGGTTGTACCCGGAACCTCGAGGTCGACGGTCGTCTCGAAGGTGACGGTGAACGGCACTGTCACTGCATATGCCTTTTCCCTGACCTTCACGCAGGTGACGTGTTCTTCGTCGCCCGTGACGTTCGTTATCGCGGCGCCACCGGAGATCGAAGAGTCGAAGAGGATGCCGGTGGTGGTGAAATACTGTTCGGAGCTGGTGACCGGCGCATCGGTGAAGACGGTGTCCTTGATGATTCCCTGTACGGTGTATCTCTTCTCGGGGAACACCTTGGTGAATTCCGCGCTGAGCTGGCACTCGGGCATGAAGTCCACGTATTTGTCGTTGTCGACCTTGTAGACGGCAGTTGTCCTCTCGGTGTCCCTGATGAGGGCCAAGGTGACGCTGGTCTGTCCGGGAACCTGCAATGTGTCGTCAGTCCTGAACTTGATGTTGAAAGGAATGAGGACCACGTATGCCTTCTTGCCGCACTTGGTGCATGTGAGGTCATCGAAGTAGAGCGCTACGACCTTGCCGTTGTCGATGGATGCGTCGAACACGACGCCGGCAACATTGGAGTACTCGGCCGGAGTGCTGACGGGTTCCGCAGTGAACACCGTGTCTTTGATCATGCCCTTCAAGATGTAGGTCTCGCCGCCGTAGACCTTGGAAAGGGACTGGTCGAACGATGCTGTCGGCATGAGGTCTGCCGGTTCGGTGTTGGGCGCCTCGTAGGAGCGGGTGACGGAGTCGCCGTTCCTTGAGATCGTCATTCTGAAGGTCGTCATGCCGGGGATGGTGATTTCGTCATGGGTGTGCATCGACACGGAGAACGGCACGGAAACGGTGTAGACGTTCTCGAATATCTGGTTGCATCTCAGCTTGGAATCGTCGATTACGACGGCAGAGACGTCGGCTTCGTTGCCGGCATCGGCGGTGATGCTTATTCCTGCCACCGACAGGTACTGCTCGCCGCTCTTTACGGGTACGGTGGTCACCAGGGTGTCGGTGATGATGCCGCTTGCCGTGTATGTGCTGTCTGCGAACACTTCGCGGTATGTGCCCGAGAAGGTGAACTGGGGAGCCTTGCCGTCAGGTATCCAGGTATGCTTGAACACCTGCTTGAGGAACTGAGGCTTGTATGCGTTGGATGAAACCGTGACGTTCAGCGTGGTCGTGCCCATCTGGACTATGGTCTCGGGCATCCTGAAGGAGACGGTGAAGGCGGCCTCGAATGCATAGGTGTAATCCTCTCCGGTCGGAGATGCCTTGAATCCTTCGGGATCGGCCGCGATCGTGATGGCTTCGGCATTGTCCGAGCTGCTGGTGAAGCGCAGTCCGGCAATCTTGTCATACTCCTCGAATGTCTGCGGAGGATTCTCCATGAAGAGGGTGTCCCTCACGAGGATGTTGGCCGCATATGTCCTTCCTGCGGCTACCATCGAGTCCTTGCTCGAGATGGTTGCCTTCGGGTCCGGTGAGGCGGGCGGGAACGGGAATGCGTTCCTGAGGTCGAGAACCTTCATGATGGAGTTGTCGTCCCAGGTGATGAAGACCGCGACGGTGGTGGTCCCGGTGGTGGGGGCGTCGGCATTCATCCTGAACGCTATCTCGTACTGGATGCTGTAGCGGAATATGTCGGTTCCAACCTCCTCGCGGTAGAACTGGCCGGGAACAGCGGAGATCTTCTGTACCGATCCGTCCTTCTGGACTATCGCCACCAGTCCGATGCCGGACGTCTTGAGGTACTCGGCAGTGGTGATGCACATCTTCGAGCCGTAGATGGTGTCGGTGATGGTCGCAAGGAAAGTGTATGTGCTGTCCGGCAGCACCTTCTGGATGAGCGAAGTCAGCTCGAGTCGCGGTGACGGCCTGCGCATCCTCATGAGGGTGACCTTCTCGCCCGAGATGGTAGTCAGCGTCACGCGGTCATCAGTCACCTCGGCGGCGCTGAAGCAGTTGAACTTCACGTCTACGGTCGCCTTCATCGGGTTGCCGTCGGAGTCGAGAAGCCAATCTTCCTTGTTGCCGTACTTGACCGTGAAGTAGTTGACTCCCAGGGAGTCCTTGAGGCCGATCCGAGGCTGTACGGCACTGGTGGAAGCGGTAAGCGTCTCGCTGTTGAGGCTTATGAGATAGTGCTTCGACTCGTCATGGTCTATCGTGATGGCCCAGTAGTCCTTGCCGTCCTTGCCGGTCTCGATGCCGATCAGGACATCTTTCGTAAGGTCCACTCCGTCATGGAAGGTGAGGGTGTCGCCGTCCTCGAATACGAAATGGTATCCGGCATCCTTTCCATCTTCAAGGATTGGAATGACATCCTTGACGAAGTGTCCGGTGTCGATGGTTCCGATGATGATGCCGTAGGATTTGATGGCCGTGTTGATGGCGTTGCACTTCGATTCGATGAGAGTCATTCCGGTCTCCGTCGCAATGGCGAACGACGAGCCGTCAATGAGGGTGAACACCACCTCATAGGGGTTGGAATAGTCGATGTTCCTGAAGATGCAGTCGCCGGTGTCGCCGGTGGCTTCGAACTTCTTGGTCCAGGTCGACCCGTCATCATATGAGACGTACCAGTAGCCGTCCTCAACCTTGAAGGTGGGAGTGGTGCTCTCGGCCCTGATCGGAAGATTGTAGCTGGTGAGCCACTGCGCCGGCTGGTCGCCGATCTGGATGGTCCAGCAGTATTTCTTGAGGGTGTTGTGGAACTTGATGCCGATGATGGCGGCCTGTCCGGGGTCTCCCTTCTTCAAGTCGACGGTCGAGCCGCTCGTGAAGGTGATCCTGTAACCTGTCGTGGTCTTGACTACGTTGCTGATGTGGTCGTTGTTCTCAAGTGCCTTGATGACATCGGTGGCGGACGAGATGCTGGAGTTGAGTTCGTTTATCGACTTTTCGATGTCGTTGAGCTTGTTGCGTACCACGGTAAGGCGGTCGTCGATCTCGCCGGTGCAGCCATGGAGGGCGAGCAGTGAAAATACGGTGAAAAGGATGATGGTAAATTTCTTCATGGCCTATTCCTCCGTTCTTTTCTTGTAGGTTATCGTTATGATCACCGTCTTGAGCGAGCCGTATCCGTCGGAGACCAGCAGCTTGACGGATGACGTGCTCTCGGTGAAATTCGCGGGCGAGATGATGGTGAGCGTGCCGCTGCAGTTGTCGCTGCGCGTCAGGTAGGCCTGGAATCCGTCTCCTCCCGCGAGCACCATCAGCGCGGTCTCGGCATCACCTGCAGGGATGTTGTAGGCGACGGTGAGAGTGTCGGATTCGGCCATCTCGACCGAGGTGGGAATGTCCACCTCGAGGTCCGGATATCTCGGCAGTAGATAGTCTTCTCCGGCAACGGTTATCTGAATCATCCTGCTGCCGATCTCCTTGACTGCCGTGACCGGGTTGTCGATGTCCTCGACGCAAGCGCGGATCTTCTCTCCGTTGCGGGTTATCCACTGGTAGGTGGCGCCGCCGTCATAGGAGACCGTCCAGTAGTAGACGTTGTCATCGCCCCTGTCGATTCCCACGAGTGGGGTGGTTGCCTGTACGGCATCGGAGCGAACCTTCAGGCTGTCCCTGAGGATGAAGCTCGACGTCGTGTCGCCGGGGTAGCGGATGCTCCAATAGTATGCGGTATCCGCGGGATTGCTGCCGTCCCTCATCGTGCCGATGGAAGGGACGTTGGTGGCCACCGCATCCATGAAATCATATTTCGAGCCGTCCGAGAGGGTGATGCGGCATCCAGTGTGCACCGCGTTCTCATAGATGGCGGAGACATTGCTTACATATACCTTCTTGGCCATCTTCTCGATTATCTCCTTTACGGCCTCGTAGCCCTTCTTCGCCGCTTCCACGGCCTGTGTGAGCTTCTCGAATGCGCTCCAGGTCGGCACGTCTATCACGGTGTTGTCGACGAGCGTGAACCGGATGTAGTCGACAGAGTCGGCCACGCTCTTGAAATAGGAGGTGCCGGGGTCGCCGGTGGCCTGTTCGAGGTCATGCCAGATCTCTCCGTCGTAGCTGACCATCCAGTTGCCGTTTTCAATCTTGATTTCGGGCCGTACGCTGGTGGCCATGACCTTCTGGTTCGTCTCGTTCACATAGATGAACTTCTCGCTGCCGTCGGCGTAGCGTACCGTCCAGTAATAGATTCCGTCGGTGTCCTTCTTGACGCCGATGATCGGTGTGGCGGCATTCTCGCCGTTCATGATCATCGCCGAGGTGCCGCTCTTGAAAGTGATGGAGTAGCCGTCGATGGTTCCGCCCTTGTATATGGGGGAGACCATGGTCACGAAGTCACACGCGTTGACGCGGTCGAGTATGGTCTGAAGAGACTCTATGTTGGTGTTGATCTTCTCGCACTTGGACATGAGGGTCTCAATCCTCTTGTCGAGAGTGTTGATTTCGCTCTCAATCGTGCCGTAGCATCCGCAGCACAGCAGCGCCGCGATGATGAATGACAGTAATAAACAATGCTTTTTCATATCCATACCGTCAATTTCTTGTGATGTCTATTGACTTGACCTTCGTCTTGGAGGCCAGGCCGCATATGTTGAAGATCACCACTACCTGGTTCGTGCCCGTCGTGAAGGACTCAGGTGCAGTGATGATTATCTGTCCGTCGGAGTTGACGTCGGCCTTGAAGCCCTTCTGGCCGATGGCCGTGACGATGGTCTTGCCTTCATTGTCCCCGTAGACCGTGTATTCGAGCGACCTGATCTCCGAGGGTTTCATCTTGATGCTGGTCTGGATCGAGACCGAATACTCCTTCGGAAGGGTGTAGGTGCTTCCGTCCACCAACGTCACGGTGAGATATTCGGAATCGGAGTTGTCGTACGAGGTGAATATCGCCTTCTTGGCGTAGTCTATCGCCTTGGTCTTGCCGCCCTCGGACGTGGTTATGATCCGTGGTTCGCTCCCGTTCACCGAGATTGCCCAGTAGTACTCTCCGTCACCCGGGTCCTGCATCATCGAGATCACCGGCGTGGTCGCGGTGTCGCCGACCGCGCGGACGCGTTCGCCTTCGGGCGTGAGAATCCAGGAGAAGTCCGTGTCGTCGAACTTGGTTCCCCAATAGTAGAGGCCGTCCTTGTCGTCCGCCACGGCATAGACGTACGGAACGTTGCTGCGGCTGTCGTTCATGATGGTCGCGCTTCCGCCGTTGGACAGCTTGACGTTGATGCCGAGGGTGTCGCCAGTGAAGGCGGAGGTGACCGGCGTGACCGAAGTGACGTAGGAGGTGTTCTGGCGGATGCTGGTAAGGATGGTGTTGAGGGCGAGCGTGTTGGTGTTCGTCGTTGTCACATCCTCGTTGAGCTGCTCATATGCCGCGAAGCGAGGAATCTTGAGCACATCCCCGGATGCCAGGGTGATGATGACGTAATTCTCGTTGCTGGTGTCGAAGGAACGGAACATGGTGTCCGCGGCGGCACCCTTGGCGTCACCCAACGATATGTAGTTGACACCGTCGTATGTAAGGTACCAGATGTTGTTGCGGATGGTGAGGTAGGGTACCTCGCCGATGCTGTTGATCCTGTTGCCGTCGGCGTCCTTGATCCATTCCACCGGCCCGTTGCCATATTGCACGGTCCAGTATGACACGCCGTCGGCATCGTCGCGCTTGATGCTTACCATCGGTATCTCGGCATCGGCTCCGTTGTATATCTTGACCGGGTCGTGCTTGACGAAGTTGATGGTGTATCCATCTTCCTCCACCGTGATGCCCGTCACCATGTCCTTCGTCTGGATGGTGGCGGCCAAGGCGTTGAGCGCGACAATGTTCTCGTTGTACTTTTCGCACAACTTCTGCAGCTCCTGCGTCTTCCGCTCAAGCTCCTCGACCTGCGGCAGGTACTTGTCGGCACAGCCTGAGGAGAAGAGGGCGGCGACGCAGATTGCGGCCGTTATGAGTGATTTCTTCATTGTCTGTTAGAATAAGAATCCTGTGTTGATGTAGAGGGAGCCCTTTGAGTTGTCCTGCTTGTTGAACGGCATGCCGTATTCGACGGCGATGATGAAGTTCTTGTTCATGATGAACCTGAATCCGCCGCCCGCGGCGAAGTGGAAGCTGTCCTCCAGGCTGCCGCTGGCGAGCTGGTTGGTGTACATTATGCCTTCCTGTGCGGGAAGCTTGCTCTTGAACTGGGTGAAGACGTTGTGGAAGACGTCGTTGTCGTGCCAGGGGATGTAGCGCTCGATGACGCGTCCTCCGTCGAAGAAGCCGCTCAGTGCGAGGGCGATGTTCTGCTTGCCGACGCGGAAGTCGATGAAGCGCCACCTGAGTTCGGTGTTGTAGTAGAAGACGCTCTTGCCCTGGATGCGGTTGCGCATGATGCCGCGGATGGTGCGGTAGCCTCCGAAACCGTCCTTGTCATAGGTCTGTCCGAGGTATGAGTCATAGGAGAGCACATAGAACGGAGCCTGTCCGAGGAATCCCTGGACATTTGCCCTGTAGGCGAATACCAGCTTGTCGGATGCCAGCGGCAGGTAGTTCCTGAAGCAGAAGTAGTATTTCGCGTAGCTGTTGGTGGTTCCCATCCAGGTGGGGGCGTATTCGATGTTGGCGTCCGCCCAGATGCCGCGGCTCGGAGATGCCTCCACGTCGCGGGAGTCGAACATCAGGCCGGCGCGGATCGAGCTCGTGAAGCCGCCCGTCTCGTCACCTTCGGGGATGACGTCGTAGAACTTGTACCAGTCGAAGAGGGTGAACTGGTTCGGGAGGTCTGCAAGTGCGTCGGAAGTGAAGCTTTCGATCTTGAAATACTTGAAGTGATAACCTGCCTTCCAGTAGAGGTGTTCGGTGATGTGGCCGCTGAAGTCGAGCTTGCCGTAGGGCACCAGTCGGCTGTATTTGTAGTATGCGGTCGGCAGCGAGGAGTCGTAATAGGACTCGTAGCCGTTGAAGCCGAAGAAATCGAGCGCCTTCTCGTTTGTCAGCTGGGCGGTGAAAGTGAACCTTACGCCGGGAATGAGGAAGCGGTTGTCATAGTTGATGGTGAAGAGCTGCGAGTTGGCGAAGTTGCCGTTCTTTGCGAAGAGGGAAGCCTCCAGATAGAGCTGCTGGCGGGGGTTCGGATACCATCCGCCCTTGCCGAAGTCGTAGATGTTGCAGAGAGCTCCATACTGGAAGCCCTTGTCCTGGTCGAAGGCCACGATGGGGCAGGGACCGAAGGAGAAGCCGGTCTTCTCGATCTCCTTGCTCTCGGCAGGCGCGGCCTGCTGGACATCGGCCTTCGGGTCGGCGATGAACTTGTTCTCGGGATCCGGCTTCTTGGCGCCGTAGTGGTTTGTCGTGTCCGGAACCTGCGCGTTCGCCGCAATGGCGGCGCAGAACATGAACACGATGACGATAAGGTGTTTTCTCATATGACGTATTTATTTATTTCTTCAGCAAGTTTGTCGTATTTGCGCTTCAGCTCGTCGTTGAAGAGGTATCTCCAGTCCGATGCGCCGATGCGCACAAGTTCAAAGTAGTCATAGACCGCGAGCGGAGCCGGTATCAGGACGAGCGTCGCGACGAGTGCCCACTTCCATGGAATGGTGCAGAAGAGCACGACGGCCCACAATATCAGCAGGAATGCCCAGAGGACTATCAGCACGGTACAGCGCAGGGAATTGCAGAACGTCTTGTCCTTTGTGTTGGACGTGAGCAGTTCGGCAATCACCCAGCACGGCATCGAGGCAACTGCATATGCCGCAAAGAAAGGCAGGCAAACGATCATCTTCAGCGTGCTCCACAAGACGGCCAGGAGCCTGTGCTTCTTGTGCGTGGAGTTGATGCTGATGTGCGCTTCCCGCCGATCCCTTGCAAACTGCGCGGCCTCCTCCAGCAGCTTGGCAGCCTCCTCGGGCTGCTCTTCCTTGAGCTTCTGGATCTTGGCCACGGCCTTGCGGTTTGCCGCGAATCTGGCCTTGAGTCTTCCCTCAGGTATCTTTCCGCTATAAATCTTGGACATCTCCCACGTCCCGTCATAGTCCTCGTCATCGGGGATGTAGACTATCTGCTCCTTCATTCCTTCACCCACAAGGGCGCGGATGTCCTGCATAATCTCGTTCTCCGTCCTGTCCTTGTTCTCGACAATGTACTGTGTCACGTCGATCGGCTTGCCGATGTGTGCCAGCAACGAGGAGCGGAAACGATAGTAGTCACCATATTCGAGTCCGACCGGGACGATGTAGAGGGGTCTTCCCTCCTCAGCCTCCTTGATCGCACCGACGGCGATTCTTGCAATTCCCTTGCCAATGGGAAGGAGACTGTGCTTCGAACGGTGGGCTCCTTCAGGCAAGATGCAGAATTGGACTCCATTGTTGAGTACCTCGATGGACTTTTTGATGGTGTCCTCGGTCTTGAGCACTGACCGCAGGCCGTCACGCTTGCGGTTGATCGGCATGATCTTGAAGAATGTGAGCAGCTTCTTGAAGAACGGCTTCTTGAAGACGTCGGCCCTGGCCACGAAGACTTTCTTCTCATGGCTGATGGTCAGTATGGCGAAGGGGTCCATCAGGGCGTCGCAGTGGTTGGGGGCGAAGATGATGGAGCCGTCGCTCGGTATGTTTTCGACACCCTCCAGCTCATACTTGCTGAAGGAGTGCATTATGACAAGGTCCGAGAGGTATCTGAAAGCGCTGTACCTCCAGTCGTTGTCGTATATCTTGTCTTTTCTCTTTCTTGACATGGTTCGAAATGACAAATGGACACAACATTTCTAAAATAGAGTGCAAGATAATAAAAAAGTACGGAATAATGCTTATTTTTGCATTTGATACCTTATATTAGTGTTCAGACAGTCCTGATATGACCTATACGATGATGTTCTACAACCTCGAGAATCTCTACGACACGGTAGATGATCCCGATACGTTGGACGACGATTTCACCCCACAGGGTGCGAAGCGCTGGGACGACATAAGGTACGGCAAGAAGCTGGACAACCTCAGCCAGGTCTTTTCTGCCGTGGACAAGGCATACGGCGGCTTCCCGGTCATCGTGGGAATGTCGGAGGTGGAGAACATGAAGGTGCTCAGGGACCTTGCTTCCCGCAAGAGGATGTCCGGAGCCCATTACAAGTGCGTACATTACGAATCAAACGACCTTCGCGGCGTCGACGTGGGGCTCTTCTACCGTCCCGACAAGTTCGAGATGCTGGGAAGCGAGCCGGTCAAGCTGCAGCTGCGAAGCGGACGCGAATACATCGGCCGCGACATCCTCTGCGTATGGGGCAGGATCGGCGGCGAGATGTTTGCCGTATATGTCTGCCACCTGCTCTCGCGCCGTGCAGGCGTGGGCGCTTCCGCCGGTTTCCGCCGCGCCGGGGCGGAGACGGTGCGCAACCATGCCGAGGAGATGGGGAAGCGTTATCCGGGCATCAAGGTGGTCGTGATGGGCGACATGAACGACTCACCGGCGGACGAGTCGCTCTCCCTGCTGCTGCGCGCCAGGAAGAACATCAACGCCGTTGCCGAGGGCGACTATTTCAACCCGTTCTGGAAGCTGATGGAGGAGGGGAGGGGGACAAGCGTCCATTCCCACCGCTGGGTGCTCTACGACAACATCATCGTGAGCCGCAACCTGCTCCAGGTGATTCCGGAGAACGTCGGCATCCGCCTGGCGAGAGTCGACAAGACCCATTGGGCTGAGATATTCAGCCGCAACTTCATGCTGGAGAAGGGGCGCCCGAGGCGCAGCTACAACGGCGACAGCTGGCAGAACGGCTACAGCGACCACCTGCCGGTGATAATCAAGCTTAATGACAAATAAATGCAAAACTATACGAAATGAGCGAAATCAAGGATGAAGGCCTGTGGGAAAGCGGCAGGCGCAAGATAGATTGGGTGCGCGGCAACATGCCGGTGCTCAACGCGATCGAAAAGGAATTCAGTGAAGAAAAACCGTTCGCCGGTCTGAAGGTGGCCCTTTCGGTGCACCTCGAGGCCAAGACGGCATATTTGTGCGAGGTGCTCGCGGCCGGCGGTGCCGAGATGTATGTCACCGGCAGCAACGTGCTCTCGACGCAGGACGACGTCGCTGCGGCGCTGGTGCACGACGGGCTCAATGTCTTCGCATGGCATGCCGCAAGCCCGGCCGAGTATGACCACCATCTCTGCTGCGTGCTGGAGATCGGCCCGAACATCATCATCGACGACGGCGGAGACCTGGTCCACCTGATGCACACGCGCTACACGCACCTCATCCCCGAGGTCATCGGCGGCTGCGAGGAGACCACCACGGGCATACACCGCCTGATCACCATGGCTTCCCGCGATGAGCTTCGCTTCCCGATGGTCATGGTCAACAACGCCAACTGCAAGTATCTCTTCGACAACCGCTACGGCACCGGCCAGAGCGTGTGGGACGGCATCAACCGCACCACCAACCTGATCGTCGCCGGCAAGAATGTGGTTGTGGCCGGATACGGCTGGTGCGGCAAGGGAGTGGCGATGCGCGCCAAGGGCCTCGGTGCGTCGGTCATCGTCTGCGAGGTCGACCCGATCCGTGCCATGGAGGCCGTGATGGACGGCTTCAAGGTCATGACGATGACGGAAGCTGCCGCCGTGGGCGACATGTTCGTCACCGTGACCGGCTGCAAGGATGTCATCACCGCCGAGCACTTCGCCCTGATGAAGGACGGCGCGATCTGCTGCAATGCCGGCCATTTCGACTGCGAGGTGAGCATGGCCGACCTGAAGCGCATCGCCGTGGAGACGCGCGAGGCAAGGACCAACATCGAGGGCTTCAAGCTCGAGAACGGCCGATGGATCTACGTCATCGGCGAGGGCAAGCTGGTCAACCTGGCGGCAGGCGACGGTCACCCTGCGGAAATAATGGACATGAGTTTCGCCATCCAGGCGCTCAGCGCACGCTATCTGGTCAAGACCAGGGGCAAGCTTCCCGCAACGGTCATCATCGTTCCGGAGGAGATCGACACCTATGTGGCCTCGGTCAAGCTGGCTTCCTGGGGAATCACCATAGACTCCCTCACCGACGACCAGAGGGAGTATCTCGGAATGTAGTCTCCGCGCGATGTACAAGCATCTCATCTACGATATCGACGGCACGCTGCTCGATACCGAGCGCACGGGCGTATGCTCGCTCATCCAGACAGTCAAGGAATTCCTGGGCAAGGACATCTCCTACGAAGAGGGCTACAGGGCCTTCGGAATGCCCAGCAACAGCACCGCCAAGCTCTACGGCATCGGGGATGCCGAGCGCTTCGCGGAGGTGTGGGAGGTTCATTTCCAGGAACTCATGTATCTCGTGGCGCCTTTCGACGGCGTCGAGGAATTCCTCATGGCCGCGAAGGAGACCGGCCACGGCACCGGCATAGTCACATCCCGCTCGAGGTACGAGTTCTCCTACGACCCCCATCTCAGCAAGTGGCGCAACCTGTTCGACATCGTGCTCTGCTCGGAGGACACGCCGCGCGGCAAGCCGCATCCCGACCCCGTGCTTGCATATCTTGAGCGGACGGGCGCCCAAGCGTCGGAGTGCCTCTTCCTCGGCGACACCGTCTACGACTTCCAGTGCAGCAACGGTGCGGGGGTCGATTTCGCCCTTGCAGATTGGAGAAACCGCGGTTTTCAGGAGATTCCTGCTCGCTTCAAGTTCAGTTCCCGCAAAGAAATGATGGATCTTCTTCGCAAATAGTAAAAGAAATTACTATTTTTGCAGAAAACTACAGATATCCATATCATGATTCGTGAACAACTCTCGTCGCTCGACTTTGTCGAACTGAAGCTCGGCAGCGGCACAGGCATCGTAATGAGCATCGTGCTCGCCCTGATCATGTTCGGCATCGCTCTCGGCATCAAGGGCGAGACGCTCAAGAACGTTTTCGTTCATCCCAAATCCATCCTTACCGGCGTCATTGCGCAGTGGTTTGCCCTCCCTCTGGTGACATTCCTGCTCATCGTGGCGTTCAATTCCATGCTCACCCCCATGGTGGCTCTCGGAATGCTGCTTGTCGCAAGCTGCCCGGGCGGAAACATCTCAAACTTCATGAGCTCCTTCTCGAAGGGCAACGTCGAGCTCTCGGTCAGCATGACTGCCGTGGCGACCGTCTGCGCTCCCTTCATCACGCCGTTCAACTTCTGGCTCTGGGGCAACCTCTACCTCAAGTTCGCGGCGCTCTCGGGCACGCTCACCATTCCGACGCTTGTCATCCCCTTCTGGGAGATCTTCAAGACCGTCTTCATCATCCTCGGCATTCCCATCGTGCTCGGCATGCTCTGCTCGCATCAGCTGCCGAAGTTCACGGCCAAGATCAAGAAGCCTTTCTCGATCTTCTCGATTGCGGTGTTCGTGGTGATGGTCCTCGGAATGTTCATTCCCAACTGGCAGCTCTTCATCAAGTACATAATCTTCATCTTCATACTCGTGCTCATCCACAACGCCTGCGCTTTCGCGACAGGTTTCGGCTGCGCGTCGATGATGAAGCTCCCGAAGCGCGACCGCCGTTCGCTGACCATCGAGGTCGGCATCCAGAACTCCGGTCTCGGACTGACGCTGCTTCTCAACCCTGCCATCTTCAAGCCAGAGGTCTGGAACAACCCTGCGACGGGCATCATGTACGGCGGAATGCTCTTCGTCACCGCCTGGTGGGGAATATGGCACATCATCTCCGGCCTGACGCTCTCGTCGATATTCAGGCATCAGCCGCTTCCCGACGACGACGTCTATGACGAGGCCGTCTCGGTGGCAAAGAAAAAATAGGAATTTCTCTCAGCAGATTATTTGCAGACCATGATGTCGAGGATCATCTCGTCCGTGGTCTGCATTCCTTTTGACCCGATGCGGCCGAGATTGGCGATGGTCTTCTCTATGTCGTCGTCGATGATGCCGTCGTGCGACGATATGCAGATCCCGTCCAGCGCAAGCACTGCCGACTGCATCGAGCAGGCCACTCCGGAGGCCACCTTCAGTGCGCAACCCTGCTTGGCTCCGTCGCAGACCATTCCGGTGATGTTGCCGACCATGTTCTTGATGGCGGAGCAGATCTGCCGGTAGCCTCCGCCGCGGAGGTAGACGATGCCGCAGGAGGAGCCGGTCGAGGCTATGACGCATCCGCAGAGCGCCGACAGCTTGCCGAGGTGCCCCTTGATGTGTATCGCCACCAGGTGCGCGAGGGCAAGCGCGCGAATCAGCTGTTCGTGCGTCGCACCGGTCTTCTCGGCCACCGCAATCACCGGGACGGTGACGGTGATGCCCTGGTTGCCGCTGCCGGAGTTGCTCATCGCGGGCAGCGTGCATCCCGCCATCCTGGCGTCGGAGGCAGCTGCCGTGCAGGCCATCGCATATGTGAGCAGGGTGTCGCCATAGACGATGTGGTTGTCTTCGGCGAGCAGCATCCTGCCTACCTGGAGGCCATATTTGTTCTTCAGCCCCTCTTCGACCAGGGCCTTGTTGAGCCTGTAGGAGTCCATCATGAACTCGAGGTCCTCCGCCGGGGCGGTAGTCGCGAAATCGACGATGTCGCGGATCGTTATGTCGTGGGCCAGGCCCGCTTCGACCTGCTGTGCTTCTTCCTCGTTTCCGGAGCAATTGCCGTCGCTTCCGGAACGGTGCGTCTCCACGCCGTCGAGAGTCACGCCGACAATCGTGTCGTGGCATCCGCGTATCGTGGCCGTGGCGCAGTGTCCGCCGCCGCTCACCTTCGACAGGACGAAGAGCTTGTCCGGGTCGTCGGCGCGGGTGATGTGGACCATCCCCCTGGCGACGATAGCCTTGGCCTTCTCGACTGCCTCCGGGTCGAGGTCCTTGAGCACCTCCAGCCCGTAGATGCTGCGTCCGCATACGGAACCGAGGGCGATGGCGATGTCCAGGCCGACCATCCCGGTGCCCGGTATTCCGACGCCCATTCCGTTCTTGAGGATGTTGGCGCTGATGGCCACGTCGAACCGTTCCGGCTCATGTCCGGCAGAGCGGAGCTCCTCGCAGCTTCTGGCCACGGCGAGCGCCACGGCGACCGGTTCAGTGCAGCCCAGTGCCGGTTTCACCTCCTGCCTTATCAGCGCAATGAGGCTTTCCTTCATATTGTCGGATGTCATTTGCGTACGACCCTGTCGCTGATCCTCTTGTCCCTCTTCTTCTTCTCCTTGCCGTACTGGGATTTGAGATATTTGGCCCACTGTTCGGGGGTGAAGATCTTTTCATATGCCTTGTCGCAGGCATCCATCCACTTGTCGGAGATCACCTGGTATGACTCGGAGTTTGACGCTCCGCCCTTCTTTGCGAGGTTCAGTTCGTCGAGCATCTGCTGGTAGTTGTATTGGAGCACCGAATCCACGAGGAATTCCTGATAGTATTCGAGCTTGAGCATGTTCGACATCGACTCCGTCTGCTTTGCCGCCATGTCAGGGACGTTCGGCTCCTGAGGCTCCTGCGCGAAGGCAGGCACAAGGCCGGCAGTGAACGATAATACTGCGATCAAAAGGAAAAATTTCTTCATGTCCTCAAGTTTGTTTTCCACAAAGATAAATATTCTTTTTAACTTAGTGGGAAAATTGGAAAAGATAAAGATGAAACGATTGATGATGATCCTGACGGCCGTGGCCGTCCTCCTCGCAACCCACATTTGCAATTCCCATGCCTGCACGAACGTGATAGTGACAAAGGGAGCGTCGGCAGACGGCTCCTGCATGGTCGCATACCTGGCTGATTCACACCAACTCTACGGTGAGTTGTACTACTCGCCTGCCGCATCGTGGCCGGTCGGTGCCTTCAGGGACGTATACGACTGGGACGGTGGGATGTTCAGAGGTCGCATACCGCAGGTGCCCCACACCTTCCAGAGGGTTGGCAACATCAACGAACATCAGCTCATCATTGGCGAGACCACTTTCGGCGGCCGCGAGGGGCTTGACAACAAGGACGGCATCATGGACTACGGCTCCCTGATCTATACGACGCTCGAGCGCGAGACCACGGCCCGCGGTGCCATCCGCACCATCGACTACCTGCTCCAGACATACGGATATCCTTCCGAGGGCGAATCCTTCTCGATCGCCGACAAGGACGAGTGCTGGATCATGGAGATCATCGGCAAGGGAGAGGAGAAGGGAGCCGTATGGGTTGCCGTACGCATTCCCGACGGCTGCATCTGCGCTCATGCAAACATGAGTCGCATCCATCATTTCCCCCTCAACGATCCTGACAACTGCCTCTACGCGAAAGACGTGATCTCCTTCGCCCGCAAGATGGGATTCTTCAGCGGAAGTGACGAGGAGTTCAGCTTCTGCGACGCATATGCCCCGGCAAGCCATGACAACCTCCGCGGCTGCGAGACGCGCACCTGGTCGGCATTCCGCATCCTCGGCGGCGAGAATTTCGACGCCGACAGATATGTGGATTTCGCCGCCGGCGACAACCCGTCCAACAAGATGCCGCTCTACATCAAGCCTTCGCACAAGCTTACCGTCAAGGATGTGGCCGATGCGCTCCGCGACCATTTCGAGGGCACTCCGTTCGACTTCTCACAGGATGCGGGAGCAGGTCCGTTCCGCCTTCCGTACAGATGGCGTCCGCTGGGATTCTCGGTCGACGGCAAGGAATATGAGTTCGAGCGCAGCGCCGCCACGCAGCAGACCGGATTCTGGTTCGTCGCGCAGTCGCGCGGCTACCTGCCGGACGAGATCGGTGCCGTGACATGGTTCGGCGTCGATGATACCGCAACCTCGGCCCTCACTCCGATCTACGCATGCATCAGCAAGGTGCCCGAGTGCTTCCGCGTCGGCAACGGTGACATGACCACCTACAGCCCGACCTCCGCATTCTGGCTCTTCAACAGGGTGACCCATTTCGCATATCTCTTCTATGACCGCGTGGCGCCCGAGCTTCGCGAAGCCATCGACATCTATGAGAACGAGAATTCGGAACTGCTCAAGGCGCAGGACGGGAAGGCTCTCAAGATGCTCGAGGCCGGCAACCGCGCCAACGCGATAGCATCGATGACGGCGTTCTCGGTGGACCGTTCGCAGTATCTGTTCGACATGTGGAACGACCTTGGCAACAAGATGCTGGTCAAGTATATGGACGGCAACGTGAAGCGCCAGAACGAGGACGGCTCGTTCCAGGACAACGGCTCCGGAAGGGGCATTCCCGCCTCTCCGCTCCATCCTGCACACCGCGAGGAGTGGGTGCGCTCGATAGTAAAGTGATTGTGGGGGCTAGTCCTGCACGGGCTGGCTCTTGCCCTCCTGGATTACGACAAGCGACCTCTTCAGGGATTCGCTCTTGAAGGTGATTGTTTCGCGACGGCTGAGCGCGCTGGTGTTTTCCGTGGCGTAGAACCACATCTCCTGGTCTCCTTCCATTCCGTCGCGGTTCCACTTCAACCAATCCACCTGGTTGGCTGCGGAGCTGTTCCATATGACGTTTGACTTCACCTGCACCGGCAGCGAATCTGCTGCAGCGCTGAATTTCAGGGTGTCCGGAGTCAGCGACAGTTCGGGGAGCACATACTTTTCACAGGAGGCGAACTGGAGTGCCAGAACCGCCGCGAGGGCGAAAAAGATGGTGAATGAAAGGATTTTTCTCATCATATGCAGTGATTTGAGACCTCAAAGTTAAAGACTTTGCTTCAATTTCCTAAAAAAATGATACCTTTGGAGTTTGATACGCAATGGCCGATTTGCCCATGGGCACAATTGTTGCAAAAATCGGCCCCGTTAACGACATTGTAAATATGAAAAGATATTTTTTCCTGGTTTCCATTGCTTTTTGCTGCCTTTTCCTGCAGGTTGCATGCAGCAAGGTGGACATCGTCTCCCCGGTCGCATCGGTAAACGTACGTTCGGCGTCGTTTGACAACAACGGCGGCTCATATGACCTCGTCCTCACCTGCAACACCGACTGGACCTCGTCCTGCGACTTTGACGAAGTCAAGGTAGACCCGTCTTCGGGCTACGGCAGCTCGATCGTCAAACTCACCGTTCCCGCGAATCTCGGCAAGCTTACCGAGAACATCCGCATCGTCTTCACGGCAACAGGGGCAAATTCCGACACCACCACTACCACCAGCTCGGTCAGGACCGTCGCGACAGTCTCCGCCGCGCCCTTCATAGACCTTGACAGGAACGAGGTGACGCTTCCCGCCGAGGGCGGCGGCATCCGCATGGAACTCTATTCCAACAGCAGTTGGAAGATCGCGGACGGCAGCGACCTCGGAGTCGTGGAGATAACCCCGGTCGAAGGCACGTTCAATGCCCACCTGGCGGTTTCCGCCCCGGCAAACACGACCGGAGGACAGAAGCGCTATGCCGTGAATTTCGTCCTGGACAACCATCCTTCCATCTACCAAAAACTGACAATTGTTCAAAAATCCTTATAGTACATGAAAAAAACACTCATTCTCATGGCGGCGGTGCTCCTCAGCATTGCTGCATGCAAGCCTGAACCGGCTGTAACAATCGGTGCGAAGGAAGTCGTCTTCTCGGCCGAAGGTGGTTCCAAGGTCGTAAACATCGTATCAAACTACGATTGGGAAGCATATGTGGAAGGCCAGAATTCCACCTGGTGCACCGTTGACAACGCTGCTGGCGAAATGAACGCTCCCGTCACCGTCAAGGTGGACGAAAACTTCACGGGCGAGGATCGCAGCTGCACCATCATAATCAAGGTAGGCTACAAGAAGGCCTCCATTTCCGACATCATCACGGTCAAGCAGGAATGCTATGCTCCTCAGCTCACCATCAACGATGCTCCTTCATCAATTGCATCGGAAGGTGGTGAATATGTCATCAAGTTCTCTTCAAACTACGACTATACAATCTCCTGCGACGCAGCTGACATTCAGCTCAGCCACGACCACGGCATCAGCGGCTCCGACTACGTGGTGCTCAACGTTCCCGGCTGCCCCGAGATCGAAGGACGTGACGTGAAGGTCACCTTCCGCTGCGAGAACAACGGCTCATTCGCCCAGCAGGTTGTCATCCTCAGGCAGGAAGGCGGCAAGCTCTATTACGGCGGTGTCGGCTATGCCGTAGTCAAGATGAAGGACGGAAGATGGTGGATGGCAGAGAACCTCCGCTATGTTCCGGACGGCAAGAGCGTCTCGGACGATGCTTCCGACGGTTCCGGCCTCTGGTATCCCTGCGTATCCAACACTGACAAGACCGCAGACAAGACCGCGGATGGCATCGCACAGAAGGGTTACCTCTATGACATGGCCACTGCTCTCGGAGTCAGCGCGATAACCGCAGAAAACTGCGCTACTTTCGACGGAGCTCAGGGCATCTGCCCGAATGGCTGGCACATTCCTACCGCACTTGAGGCATATGCACTCGTGGGCCAGATGAACAACGTGGCTGATTCATCCACCGCTCCCTATGTCGGTACGACCAACCTCCCGGCACTCAACGCAGACGGCTTCAACATGATCCCTTACTGCTACATCAACAGGACCGCATCCACTGCGAAGGGAGCATATCAGGCACTCGTCTCCGCAGTTGACAGCCAGCCTTCGATGGGCTACTGGGTCCTCTCTACGATGAGGAAGGTCCTTCCTGACGGAACGGCAAGCAACTACAAGGGCTCAATCGACGAGTGGGGCGGCTGGTCATATGCAACCCCGACCTACAATACCGACAACACCGTCAAGAACATCCAGTTCTATGGTCTGATGACGACCCGCAACGCTTCCAACGACAAGCTTGCAATCGCCAATTCGAACTATCTCTCCGGAATGTTCGTGCGTTGCATCAAGAACAAATAGCCTATGGCGGGCTTCAGACAGACATTATTGAAAGTGATACTGCTTGTCCTGGTTTGGACAGGCAGTTTCACTTTTTCATACGCTCAATCGCCGCAACGGTTCGGCATATCCGGCACGGTGAAGGAGGCCGGCAGCGGGGAACCGGTGATGATGGCTTCCGTGGTGATCCGTGAAAGCGGCCTGTGGGCCGTCACCGACGTGGAGGGGCGATTCGAGATCGAAAGGGTGCCTGCCGGAACCCACAAGCTCGAGTTCGAGCTTCTCGGCTACGAGAGCAAGTCCGTGCAGGTGACCGTAAAGGGCGACGTGACCGGACTCAAGGTCGAGATGGCCGTCTCGAGCCTTGCTCTGGACGAGGTGGTGGTGACCGCAAAGGAGGGAGGCGAGATGACATCCGCCTCGAAGATATCCAAGCAGACCATCGAGCACATACAGCCTTCAAGCCTGAAGGATGTGATGCAGCTGCTGCCCGGCAGCGTGACGGAAAACCCCTCGCTTACCTCGGTCAACAGCCTCTCAATACGCGACATCGGCACCAACAGCGCCAATGTCGCCGGCACCGCGCTTATCGTCGACGGAGCAAGCTTCTCCAACGACGCCAACCTGCAGATGCTCTCCACCTCCACGGCCGCGAACAGCACCGAGGCGAATGCCTCGTCCACCGCCGGCGGCGGAGTGGACACGCGTCAGGTCTCCACTGACAACATCGAGTCCGTCGAGGTCATCCGCGGCATTCCCTCGGTCGTCTACGGAGACATGACGTCAGGCGCCGTGGTCGTCAAGACCAAGGCCGGAGTGACCCCGTGGGAGGTTCGCCTGAAGGCTGACCCGCAACTCAAGCAGGTCTCCTTCGGCAAGGGCTTCAACCTTGGCGAGAAGGCCGGCGTGATGAACTTCGACGTCGACTATGCAAACGCCTACAGCGACGTCCGCACCCCCTCGAGCGCATATGACCGCCTGAACTTCCAGGCAGGATATTCAAAGACATTCAACAAGAAGCTCACCCTCAACGCCAAGCTTCGCGGCAACTGGTCCAATGCAACCAATGCCTCCGACCCGGACCTCGTCTTGGACGAGATATTCCAGGAAAAGGACAAGGGGTTGAGGCTCAACGTCAACGGCAAGTGGATCATCAACCGCCCGTGGCTCACCAACGTCGAGTACCTCGCGGCCGGAAGCATCACCGACCAGTATTCCAGGACGCGCAAGTATCAGGGTTCTGCCGGATACACTCCTTCCACGACCGCCATGTATGACGGCGAGGACGCGGGTTTCTTCACACAGCCCCAATATTATTCCGACGTGAGCATCTACGGACGTCCCGTCGATGCCCAGGCCCGCATCACCGCCAACCAGTTCGGCAAGTACGGCAATGTCACCAACAAGGTGCTCGCCGGCGCGGAGTGGAAGATGCAGGGCAATACCGGCCGCGGCAAGGTCTTCGACGTCAACTGCCCGCCTTCGCCGGGTTCGGCATCGGCATTCCGTGAACGTTCCTACTCCGACATTCCGTTCCTGCACCGCGTGACCGGCTATGTGGAGGACAACTTCAAGGCTCCCATCGGCAAGACCGAGGTGGAGCTCCAGGCCGGAGCCCGTTTCAACGGCATCCTCGCCTCGGGCATAAACACCGACAACTTCTTCGTCATCGAGCCCCGCTTCAACGCGAAATACAGGATCGTGAAGAACAACACGGGCTTCCGCGAGTTCAGCGTCCGCGGCGGCTGGGGCGTATCATACAAGATGCCCTCGATGATCTATCTCTATCCCGAACCGGCCTTCAAGGACATGGTCTCGTTCTCGTACAACGACTTCGACGCCAATGACTATGGCCTGAACGTGATCACGACTCAGCGCAAGGAGACGGCAAACATCTTCCTCAGGCCGCAGAAGTCCCGCAACATCGAGGCGGGCGTGGACTTCGACCTGACCTCGGTCAGCGGTTCGCTCGTCTATTTCAACGAGAAGATGACGGACGGCTACGGCTTCGTCACCGAATATGTCCCGATGGTCTACCGCCGCTACGGCTACACGTGGAAGAACGGCGAGCCGTCGCAGACGGTGCTCTCCTCGGGAGCCCATCCGACCTATGCCATCGGGGCGGTCAAGGTGGGCAACGAGAATCTTCCATACATTGTCGACACCACCTTCATGTCGTACAGCCGCCCGGCCAACGGCATCGAGAACAACAAGTGGGGCATCGAGTTCACGCTCGACGTGGCGCAGATCAAGTCGATCAACACTTCGATCAACGTGAGCGGCGCATACATGAGCATGTCGAGCCTCAACCGCGAGAACGTACATAAGCTCTATGCCGGCACGTCCGGCGGGCGCACCTTCCCGTATGTGGGCATCTACAGCGGCTCGAGTTCGACCTCCAACTGCTCCATGCACGAGCGCCTGAGCACCAACGTGCGCTTCGTGACCCACATCCCGAGCATCGCCATGGTCGTCACCCTGACCGCCCAGATGGTCTTCATGGACCGTTCACGCAACTACTTCCTCCACGACGGCATCTCGCAGCCATACTTCTATGACGAGTCGGGACGCAGGGTGTCGGGAGAGGAGGCTCTCGCGGACACCGAACACACGAAGATCATCAATCCCCTCTATCTGATGGACCGCACGGGCTGCCTGCTGCCGTTCACCCAGGAGATGGAGCAGGACCCGACCTACCGCAACCTGCTCCTGACGACCAACACCGGCACATACTACCTGCGCCAGGGATACCCTTTCTACGGCATGCTCAACATCCGTCTCTCGAAGGAAGTGCGGAAGGTTGCGACCATCTCGTTCTATGCCAACAACTTCCTCAATCTCAGGGGCCGCGTCGCAAATACGGTGACAGGCTATGCGTCCGACAAGAACACGCCGATCTACTTCGGCGCGGAGGTGAAACTCTCGATAAAGTAAGCGTCCCATGAAAAAGATATTATCAGCAACAGCACTGGCACTGCTCCTTCTGGCGGCCTCGGCCTGCCTCAGGGAGGAGATCGTCCCGGCAAAGCTCTCCGTGCAGCTGTGTCTTCCTTCCGACCTCGAGACGGAGGTGGACCTGAGCAAGGTGACGGTGACGCTTCAGAACAAGACGGCGCCGTTCTCCTATTCAAGCGAATCCGACGCATCGGGCAGGGTGGAGTTCACCGTGCAGAGCGGCAGATATGACATCATCGCCTCGGCCTACTTCAAGTCGACCAGGGTGGCGGTCAACGGCTCCACCGAGGAGTTCGTGCTCACGCAGCAGGGACTGGTCGACGGCGAGGGCCGCATCGGCGGCTCGCAGGTCACCGTCAACCTCAACGTCGCCGTCCCGAATGCGCTCGTCATCCGCGAACTCTACTATCACGGAAGCTCGACCCTGGACGGGGCATCCTATACGAAGGACACCTACCTTGAAATCTATAACAACTCCGGCGACGGGGGCAAGACGGTCTATCTGGACTCCCTCTGCATCGCCGCGATATTCCCCTACAACTCCACGACGGGCGACAACGCCTGGGCAGGCATGGACACCGTTGCCGTCGCCCAGATGTTCTGGATGTTCCCGGGCGACGGGCACACCTATCCGCTGGCTCCCGGCGAGTCTGCCGTGGTGGCCTGCAAGGCTGCGGTGGACCACGGAGCCAGGGCTGTCAGCGGCCTCGAGCTCAACAAGGCCCACTTCGGCTGCTACAGCGAGAACCTCACCGGTCACGAGATAGCGGCGGGCGTCGTGCCGATGGTCTGCCACATGGCCGGCCAGGGTACGGCGTGGGCGTTTTCCATCCACTCTCCGGCGCTTGTGATATTCGAGCCCCCGATGGGTGTGGCGGCCTACCGCGCGGATGCCGAAAGATGGGAACGCTACGCTCCGGGCACTACTTCCGGCACCAAATACTGGCATATCGCCTCCAAGTGGATCATTGACGGCGTCGAGTGTGTCGACAGCCCGCAGCAGAGCGTGAAGCGTCTGCCTTCGACCATCGATGCGTCGTATGTCTACATGCGCTCGGCGCATTACAGCGGCAAGTGCGTCACCCGCCGTCTCGACTTTGTCGAGAACGGAATAGAGGTGTTCATGGATACCAACAACTCCGCGGAGGACTTCATTCCCGATTCCGCGCCTTCACCCCGACTCAAGAAATAGCAGACCATGAAAAGAGCGTTGATATCAAGCTTGATGCTTCTTCTCTGTGTCTTCGGGATGAATGCACAGAAGAACCAATACACGATCGAGCGCATCGGTTGGGTAAACCCCTGGCTTTCCGGGGGCAACATGGCCGCCCTCGCGTTCAACGGGGGATTCCTTTGCGACACCGTCTCCTCTTTCGGCAGCGCCTCGCTGTCGCTTGCCGGCGCCACCGGCGACTGCAGGGGAATATATGATCCAAGTCAAAGCCTGGAAGGACGGCTCGGCGTCGAGTCGTATCTCAGGCAGAAGAATGTCTGGCTCTACGGCAGTTTCGACTATCACTACGACTACGGCACCAAAAGCCGCTGGCGCGGCCTCGTGGACCCGTACGAGACGCCGTTCATGATGGCCGACTCGATTCCGGGCTCCATCTCCCGCGAGCGGTACGTGATGAGGGCAGGCGTCGCGGTTCCTTTCGGCAAATGGTCCGTCGGCATGGATGTCGCCTATGAGGCATCCCTCATGGCCAAGCACAAGGACCTGCGAAACAAGAATACCTACATGGATTTCCGCATCGCTCCCGGTGTCATGTACAGCGGCAGCCGCTTCACGCTGGGCCTTGACGCGGGCTATCTGCGCAACACCGAGAAGATCGAGTACATGCAGGTCGAGGAGAGCCGCGAGTGCTACCTGTTCGACCTCTACGGCATGTGGCTCTACTCCGGCAGCGGATTCTCCAGCGCCGAGAACAGGCGCATGAAGGAGAAGAGCGGCCTGTTCGGAGACTTCCAGACCGGAATCACTTTGGGCAATGTGCGGTTGGTCAACAACTTCGGCGTGCTTTACACGAGCATCGTCCAGACCGAGACGGGCTACAACAACCTGCGCCACGGCGACACCCGCCAGCTCACATATCGCGACAACCTCGACATCTACGGCGGAATGCGCCACAAGGTGAGCCTCTCGATAGAGACGTCGAGGATGCTGGGATGGCGTTTCCTGCAGCGTCAGGAGCTGGATCCGGCCTCCAAGGTCAGGATGTGGGTGACCTACGGCGATCCGGTGAACTGCTACGTCCGCGACATCTGCCGCGAGAGCCTCGCCTACACCTACCGTGCGGCGAGAAGCGCATGGGACATTCCTTGGGAGGTGACCGCCGGCATCTCTGAGATGACTTTCGGCCATTCCTACACGGAATATCCACAGGTCTTCTCGCAGCGGGTTTCCGCTTTCGAGCCATATCTGACTTTCACGAAGAACTTCGGCGGGGATGCCGACACCTTCGGGGTGACGCCCCGACTGTCGTGGCGTCACGTCTACGACAGCTGCGAGAACGACATCTCGTATCTCGAGGGTACCCCGGGCACCGAGGGCGACCGCCCTTGGCAATTGACCGGACCTCTCCACACCGAGTTCGAGCATCTCTCGTCCGACATGTTCAACGCAGGGCTGTCCCTGCTCTGGCACCACACGCTCAAGTCCACGTCGGCATTGAGCGTAGGCGTCTCCTACAACCTCACCGTGCCGGGGGCCGACCTGGGCCGCAGGCACTGCGCCGGCTTGACCCTCGGATTCACATTCTAATCCTCGACAAGAACTTTTGACATGAAAAGACTTATACTGACACTTGCCTCCATCGTCGCGATCTCCCTTCCGTCGCATGCCGACGAGGGAATGTGGCTCGTCAACATGATCGAGTCGCGTCTCCAGCAGAAGATGGTCGAGAAGGGGCTGCAGCTGGATTCCAAGATGATTTATGACGAGGACGACGTGTCGCTGAGCGACGCCGTCGTGGCGCTCGCCTTCAGCTGCACGGGCAGCATGATCTCGGACGACGGACTGATGATAACCAACCATCACTGCGCCTATTCGGACGTGCACGCTCTGAGCACGATGGAACACAACTACCTGGAAGACGGCTTCTGGGCAATGAGCCGGGAGAAGGAGCTTCCGGTGGCCGGCCAGGAGATCTATTTCCTGCGGAAGGTGATCGACGTCACCGACGAGGTGGAGGATCTCCGCGAGAAGTATGACGCCGCCCACAAGGCCATGGCGATGCGAAAGATATACGGCATCATCGAAGCCAAGTACGGCAAGCTCTACGAAGGACAGGGCGAGGTGATATGTTCCTCCTTCTGGGGCGGCATGAAGTATCTCGTTGCGCTCTATGAAGTCTACCGGGATGTCCGCCTCGTTGCCGCTCCACCCGTCAGCATCGCCTCGTTCGGTGCGGAGGTGGACAACTGGGAGTGGCCCCAGCACAAGGGCGACTTTGCCATCTACCGCATCTACACGGCACCGGACGGCCGTCCTGCCGACTATTCCCCCTCCAACGTGCCGCTCCATCCGCGCAACCGCCTGAAGATTTGCACCACCGGAGTGCAGACGGGTGATTTCGTGATGGTGATGGGCTATCCGGGCACGACCAACCGCTACGCCTCGCCTTCGAAAGTCGAACAGACGACGGAGGTGGTAAACCCGATACAGGTCAAGGTCCGCGGCGACCTGATGGAGATTGTCGACGGCTGGATGAACCGTGATGCCGACGTCCGACTCAAGTATGCCGACTACTACTTCGGCCTGACCAATGTCGAGGAGATCCGCGAGGGCGAGATATACTGCTACAAGAGGTTCGACGTGCCGCGGCTCAAGCGCGAGAGCCAGGACGGGGCAATCCGCCGCTGGGTTGCCGCGGATGCCTCCCGCGAAGCCGAATACGGCACGCTGATAGGCGACCTGGAGGCAAAGTATGCCGACATTGCCGACATCCGCACGCAGCTCGAGTATTTCCGCGAGACGGTTGTGCGCGGCATGCGCTACCACAGGATAGTCAACACCGTGACGCTCTCCGCCAGAAGGCAGCAGAAGCAGGACGGCGGAAGCTTCAACCTGCTGGAGGGCGACCCGAGGCTGCTCGAGTCGCTGCGCAGGCAGTATGGCGAGATCGACATGCGCGTTGAGCGCGACATCTTCTGCAAGATGCTCGATGATTTCTACGCATATGTGCGTCCGGAGTATCAGGGCGACTACCTTTCGAGGCTGATGGAGGCCTGCGGCAGCAGCAGGGGAGTGGCCGACAGCATATGGAACGGCAGCATCTTCACCGATACGCTCCGCCTGATGGCCAGTCTGGACAGCCGGCATACCTCCGACGACTTCGCGTCGGACCCGCTCGTGATGCTCAACAACAATACCCGCATCACCGCCTTCAACGAACGCCAGGGCGAGATCGAGGGTGACATCACCGCCGACCTCCTGGAGAGGAAGTACAAGAAGGCGCTCTACCTTGCGCGCCAGGAGGAGGGAATCCCGCAGTATGCCGACGCCAACAGCACGATGCGCCTGACCTACGGAACCGTCGGGCCGATCTCGCCGAGGGACGGCATCACCATGATGGACTGCACCACCACGGCGGGCATCCTGGAGAAGTGGAACCCCGACCTCTACATCTTCTCGCTCGACGAGAAGGCCAGGTCGCTCTACGAAAGGAAGGATTTCGGCCGCTGGGCCGACCCGGTGACGGGACAGCTGCATGTCGACTTCCTTTCCGACAATGACATCACAGGCGGAAACTCCGGCTCTCCGGTGCTCAATGCGCGCGGCGAGCTCGTCGGCCTTGCCTTCGACGGCAACAAGGAGTCGCTTGCGGGAGACACATGGTTCGACACCCAGATGAACAAGTGCATCAACGTCGACATCCGATTCGTCCTCTGGGTTCTCGACAAATACATGGGGATGGGTTACATCCTGGACGAAATCCTGTAGACGGCATCCGTTTTCGCCCGAAGGTGGGCGCAATGGAAAAGGTCAATCCGATTCAAATCGGGTTGACCTTTTTTGGGTTTTTTCCGCAAATAATCGTATTTTTGTAATTATATGCAATTTGAGATCATTATCTTCACTAATACGTATGGAAAAACATCATCAGTCGAGTTCTTTGAGGGGATCCGCTCCCGGTAGGAAACGATTGCTGTCGCTTGTCGTGCTGCTGTGCGTAAGCCTGACCGCATTCGCCCAGACTGCCGGAAACGTCACGATTTCTGCAAAGAACGAGCCAGTCAAGTCTGTTCTCGCGCAAATCGAGAAACAGACGGGATGCACATTCTCGTATCCCGCAAATCTGATCGACGAGTCGAAGAAAGTCTCCCTTGACGTCAAGGACAAGAGCCTTTCCGAGACCCTGGACCTCCTTTTTTCCAAGTTGGGAATCAACTATGAGCTCAACGGCAACAAGGTTGTTCTCACAGGAAACAAGGCGGCAGGCATCGGCAAACGCAAGGTCACTGGTACTGTCAAGGATGAGACAGGCCAGCTCTTCCCGTTCGTCGACGTCTTCATCACCAACACCACATTGGGTACCGTCACCGACAGCAAGGGACATTATGAGCTTACCGTGGAAGGCGACGTGAGCCTCACGTTCAACTTCCTTGGATATGCCCAGCAGGACATTCCGGTAGGCAAGCGCACGGTCATCGACGTCACCCTCCGTCCGGAGGCGAACGTGATGGAGGAATCGGTCATCGTCGCTTTCGGCGAGCAGAGGAAGGCCGCAATGTCCGCGGCAGTCTCCACCGTCAAGTCGGAAGAGATCATGAAGTCACCGGTATCCAACATCTCCAACGCGGTCGCGGGCCGTATCCCTGGCCTCATCTCAATGCAGGGCAGCGGTCAGCCTGGTGCCGACGAGTCCACTCTCTACATCCGCGGTGCAGGTACATGGAACGACGCCGAGCCTCTCTACGTCATCGACGGCGTGGAGCGCAACCAGGCGCAGTTCCTCCGTATCGACCCGAGTGAGATCGAGTCCTTCTCGATCCTCAAGGATGCTGCCGCAACTGCAGTGTACGGATCAAAGGGTGCAAACGGTGTCGTGCTGGTCACCACCAAGCGAGGCGAAGAGGGCCGTCCGTCGGTCAACTTCACTTCATCGGTCACCATGAACCAGCCTACGAGATATCCCAACTACCTCAACTCCTACGAGAGCCTCAAGCTTTACAACGAGGCCCTGATGAACGACGGACAGGATCCCCTCTACACCGAGGCCGACCTCGAGCATTATCGTCTGCAGGACGATCCGTACCGCTATCCGGATACGGACTGGTATTCCATCATGATGAAGGACTTCTCGATGCAGACCAACAACTCGCTCAGCGTCCGTGGCGGTACCAAGAGTGTCAAGTACTACCTCTCCGGCACATACATGTACCAGGACGGTCAGCTCAAGACCTCGCAGGGACGCATCTACGACCCCAAGTTCGGATATCAGCGCTACACGTTCCGCTCCAACGTCGACATCCTGCTGACAAAGGCCTTCACCATCTCGTTCGACATGAGTGGCGGTATGACCGACAAGGCACAGCCGTACGAGAACACGGACGTCTTCCAGAACATGAACCGAATCCCTTCATGGGTGATGCCGGCAACCAACCCTGACGGGTCGTTCGCCGGTACGGTCGACTTCCCGAGCGCAAACCCGATGTACCTGCTCAACACAAGGGGTACCTACAGGGCGAAGAACAACACCGTCAACACATCCATCAAGCTTTCATATGACTTCAGCCAGTGGGTCAAGGGCCTCAAGCTCTCAGCCCGCGCGGCATACGACAGCAACTTCGGCAACTACGGACAGTGGACCGAGACGCAGTCGACCTTCGAGCTCATCTCCCAGGCCGGCCGTACGGACCGATATCGCGACTACCTCGAGCCGAAGTTCTACTCCACCAGTTCCGGTTCCATCTCCTCTACGCGCAAGATCTACGGCGAGGCCAACCTGAGCTGGAAGGGACAGATCAAGTCGCACAACCTCAACGCTTCGGCCATCGCCAACGTATCGGACTACAGGACCGGCACATCGGTTCCCTACCGTTCGGTCAGCTTCATCGGCCGTTTCAACTGGTCGTTCAAGGACAGGTATTTCCTGGAGGCCAACGCAGCATACCGTGGATCCGAGAACTTCGCTCCGGGCCGCCGCTTCGGTCTCTTCCCTTCAGTCTCCGTAGGCTGGAACCTCCACAACGAGCAGTTCATGAAGAACAACGTGAGGTTCATCGACAACTTCAAGATCAGGGCTTCCTACGGCAAGACCGGTAACGACTACGCAAACGTGCGATTCATCTTCAAGGAAGGCAAGTGGACCACCGGTACCGACAGCTACGCATATTTCGGTGTCGGCGGAGGCATCTCGCAGGGATATTCCACCGAGCCTGTCATCGCAAACCCGTACGCTACATGGGAATCCGCATACCAGACGAACGTCGGTGTCGACCTCTCCTTCCTCAAGAAGAAATTCACCCTCTCCGTCGACCGCTTCTACGAGAGACGTGAGGACATCCTGATGACGCCGAACTCCATCCCTGGCATCATCGGCATCGGCGTTACCGACATGAACATAGGCAAGACCAAGAAGAACGGCTGGGAGTTCGACGCGGGATTCACGCAGAAGATCGCCAAGGACCTCACCCTCTTCCTCAAGGCCAACTATACTTACGTATACAACGAAGTCGTCTTCAAGGACGAGGCTGATGACATGATCGCATGGCAGAAGGAGGAAGGTCTCCCTATCGGCCAGTATTTCGGCTATCAGGTGCTCGGCTTCTTCCGCGACCAGGAGGATATCGACAACTCCCCCAAGCAGGAGGTCGGTACGACTCCGATTCCGGGCGACTTGAAATACCTCGACTACAATGGTGACGGTGTGATCAACACCTACGACCGCATTCCGATCGGCTACCCGAAGATTCCCCAGATCACCTACGGTCTCTCCGCAGGACTGGACTACAAGGGATTCAGCCTTGACGTACACTTCCAGGGAGCTGCAAACAGCAGCGTGTTCATCTCGAACTACCTGATGTACGAATTCTACAACCGCGGTCGCGTCCAGGACATCCACCTCGGACGCTGGACTCCCGAGACCGCCGACACTGCCACTTATCCGGCACTCCACATCGGCGCGACCAGCCAGAACCACAACCGCAACACCTTCTTCCAGAAGAACAACCCGTATCTGCGTCTGAAGAACGTCGAACTGGCCTACAGGTTCAAGTTCAAGAAGGATGCTGCGATCAAGTCTCTCCGCATCCACGCCAGCGGAGTCAACCTGTTCACATGGGACAAGCTTCAGGTCGTAGACCCTGAGACTCCCACCGGATCGACCGGAGGCGTCTATCCTCAGACCAAGGGTTACAGCTTCGGTGTCAACATGTCATTCTAAAGGAGGATACAATTATGAAAAAGATACTGAAATTTTCTGTCATAGCTTCAGTGATTGCCGCCTCCCTCATGATGGCGACATCCTGCGAAGAGTTCCTCAACCAGGCTCCAAACTCCGAGCAGCCCAAGGAATACATCTTCGAGGACTATCTGCGCGCAAACAGGTACCTCGACATGCTCTACTACTACATGGCTCCCACATGGGTCGGTGACGGCAAGTTCGGCGGCAGCTACGGATTCATGGAATCCGCTACCGACATGGCCGACTACACCGCTACCTACGGTGTTCCCAACCGCTCGTTCAACGTCGGCAACTGGCTCTACAGCACCGCTTCCGACGAAGTCCAGATATGGTACAGGTGCTACAACCAGATCCGCCGTGCCTGGATGTTCCTCGAGAACATGGACAACTTCAACAACGAGCCAGAGGGTAGAAAGATTACCATGGAGGGCGAGTGCCACTTCATGCTTGCCTACTACTATTTCGAACTTCTCAAGCGCTACGGCGGCGTTCCGCTGGTGACCAAGGTGCTCGACCTCGAGTCGGACTACAAGATCGGCCGCAGCTCAGTCGACCAGATCGGCCAGTTCATTGCCGAGCAGCTCGACCTCGCACAGGAGATGCTTCCGTACAAGTGGGAGGACGAGAACTTCGGCCGCGCAGACAAGGTATGGTGCATGGCTTACCGTTCGAGACTGAAACTCTACCTGGCAAGCCCCCTGAACAACCCCGACAACGACAAGACCAAGTGGATCGAGGCGGCGGAAGCTGCAAAGGAGTGCATCGACTACTGCGAGATGTCCAACCAGTACAGCCTGATGAAGGACTGGCAGAACATCTTCATGAGATACACCCCTGACGAGATCTCCGAGCTGATAGTCTTCAAGCGCATCGGCGGTCACAACTACACCTTCAATTCGAAGATCATCCACTACGAGCAGGCGACTCCGGGCGACGAGTTCTGGGGATACGCAAGCAACGCTCCTTCACAGAACTTCGTCGACAGGTTCCCGGTCATCGACTTCGACGCTGCCGGCAACGCAGTCTCGACTTCCGATTTCGACTGGCTCAACCCCGACCACGTGAACAACATGTACAAGAACCGCGACCCGCGCTTCTACTACACCATTCTCCACAACGGCCGCTACTGGATCAAGAGGGAGATCGGAACATGGAGGGATGGTACCACCTACGGTCCGGACCGCGACCCGAAGAACCACCTCTACTCCAAGACCGGATATTATCTCCGCAAGTTCTGGCCGCGTGAGTGCAAGGACAAAATCAACCCTGGCAGCTCGAAGATCTATGGATTCTACTTCCGTCTGACCGAGGCATACATGAACTACGCAGAGGCAATGAACGAGGCATACGGACCTGACAACAACGGCGGAAACGGCGGCATGACCGCAATCGAGGCCGTCAACAAGATCCGCGCGAGACTCGTCTGCCCTGCAAATTCAAAGATCAGCGACTCTCAGACCGATACCTATTATTATGTGAAGGTCGAGCGTCTCGAGAATCCTGACTTCCCTGTCCTTCCCGAAGGACTTCCGGGCCTGCCCACGGGCATGACCCAGGACCAGGCTAGGGAGAAGATCCGCAACGAGAGGGTCATCGAGTTCGCATTCGAGGACCAGTACTTCTATGACATCCTTCGCTGGAAGACCGGCGTAGAGAACATAGGCGGTGCAATCTACGGTATCGACATCATCAAGACCGGTTCCAATTACACCTACTCCAAGAGCAAGGTCGAGGACCGCGTGTTCGATGCAAACCGCATGTATCACTATCCAATCCCTCAGGATGAGGTCTACAACCTCGGAATCGATCAGAACCCCGGCTGGTAAAAGGAGGCAATCATGAAACACAACCATATCAAATTATTCCCCATAGTCCTGGCTCTCCTGATCTGCTTCCAGGTTTCTGACATGCAGGCCCAGAGCAAGAAGAATCAGCCGAAGGACTTTACAGTCTACGGAAACGTAAGAAGTGAGAAGGGCATTCCCCTGATGGGAGTCTCCATCTCCGTACAGGACTCGTTCTATGACACCGAATCCGACGAGAACGGTGATTTCTCGATCACCATCCCTTCGATCGGTTCAGTGCTCGCGTTCGAGACCGAATATTACCAGATGTTCTTCCAGACCGTCACATCCGACGGCTACCTGAACATCGTGATGAAGGAAGCGCCAATGGGACAGGGTGCCCGCGACAAGGTCAACATGCCTTACCGTACCACCCAGAAGCGTAACGTCACCGCGGCAGTGTCGACCATCGGCAGCGACGACCTCGAAAAGAGCAAGGTCACGTCGATCGGCAACGCCCTTTCGGGCCGCCTGCCGGGCATGACCTCCCGCCAGTATTCAGGTCGCCCCGGTTATGACGAGGCAACCTTCCGCATCCGCGGCGTCAGGACGCTCCTGGACGGTGCGTCGAACGCCGAGACGGTCTATGGCGTGGCAAGCCCTCTGATCATCGTCGATGGTTTCGAGCGCAACTTTGCCGAGCTCGACCCTGCTGAGATCGAGTCGTTCAGCGTCCTGAAGGATGCTGCGGCTACTGCGATCTACGGCATCCGCGGCGCCAACGGCGTCATCCTGGTCAACACCAAGCGAGGCGAGACCAACAAGCGTTCGATCGACTTCAAGTACAATGAAGGCGTTCTCACGCCGACCGACTGTCTCCCTGACTTCGTGGATTCATACACCTATGCAAAGTGGTACAACGAGGCGCGAATCAATGACGGCTACTCTCCCGTATATACCCAGGAGGACCTCAACCTCTACAAGAGCGGGGCAAGCCCTCTGACCCACCCGAACAACGACTACTACGGCACCTTCCTCAACAAGACGGCTCCGCAGCGCAAGGCTTCCCTCGCAATGAAGGGCGGCAACCAGGTCGCCAGATATTTCGTCGTGTTGGGCTACACCTACCAGGGCGGTCTCTACAACTTCCAGGACTTCAACCCCGACTTCTCGACAAAGACCAACTATTCCCGCTACAACATCCGCTCGAACATTGATGTGAACCTCACCAAGTGGCTCACCTTCACTGCGGACGTTGCAGGACGAATCGAGGAGAGAAAGTATGTGGATTCCGATACCGACGCCATCATGGATGCTCTCCACACACCTGCAAACGCATACCCGATCAGCTTCTACGGCATCGAGCCCAACCTCAACAAGGAGATCTTCATGTTGGGCGGCAACTCGGTCTACAAGAACAACCCTCTGGGTATCCTTGCATACAAGGGATATGCCGAGAACACCCGCAGGTACTATCAGGTGACCGGCAGGCTGAAGGCAGACCTGGGCGACGTCATCACCCCGGGTCTCTCCGCAGAGTTCTCCGGCCATCTTGACGGCTACAACAACTATATCGTCACCAAGAGCCGCAACTTCCTCGTATGGCAGTACGGCAAGGATCTGGACGGCAATGACACCTACACCAGCTTCGGTTCCGAGACGTCGCTCACCGCAGAGGGAAGCTACGATACGCAGCGCTACTACGGCATGGATGCCAACATCAAGTACAGCCGCGACTTCGGAAGGCACTCGGTAAATGCAATGCTGCTCTGGACCCAGAACCTTACCCAGTTCCGTCAGAACAACCAGGCAGACTACCGTTTCCAGAACTTCGCTTTCTGGGCGAACTACTCCTATGCCAACAAGTACTTCCTCGACATCTCGGGCGGCTACTCCGGTTGTGACAAGTTCTACTACACCAACCACAGGAGAACCTTCACTCCCGCCGTGGCGCTTGCATGGATCATCTCCGAGGAGAACTTCATGAAGGGACTCAACGCCCTGGACTACCTCAAGCTCCGCGCTTCGTACGGTCTCTCGGACAACAACGAGTATACTTTCGTCGACATCAACAGCAACGACGAGCGCTATCCTGCACGTGAAAGATGGTGGACAGGTTCCGGATACCAATATTTCGGAATCTCCCGTACCAGCCAGACCTACGCAATGGAAGGCCGTATGCCGAACCCCGACGTCACTCTCGAGAAGGCTGCAATGGCAAACCTCGGTCTGGAGGGAAGCCTCTTCCAGCATCGTCTGAACTTCGACCTCGAGATATGGCACGAGCACCGCTATGACATCTACACCGCTCCGCTCGGAAGATTCCCGAACGTCCTCGGTCTTCTTGACGGCCGTCTGCCTATCAGCAACGACGGCGTCGTGAACAGCCAGGGCATTGAGTTCGAGGCATCATGGTCCGACAAGGTCGGCAGGTTCTCCTATTCCATCGGAGGCAACGTGGCGTACATGGACAGCAGGATCATTGACATGTCCGAGCCGTTCCGCGAGTATGACAATCTCGTCCAGACGGGCAAGCGCGTCCGCCAGGACTACGGACTTGTCTGCCTCGGCCTGTTCAAGGATTGGGACGACATCGCGAACAGCCCCGAACAGCAGTTCGGTACATACCAGCCCGGTGACCTGAAGTACAAGGACATCAACGGTGACGGCATCATCGACACCAACGACTTCACCGACATCGGAATGGGCCGTGACCCGAGGCTTGCATTCGCGCTCAACCTTGCATTCGCATACAGGGGCTTTGACCTCTCGCTGCTCTTCCAGGGCACCGGCGCTCAGTCTCTATACGCCTACAACGACTCCATGAGAGCTTTCTATGACAACGGTACCGCGCAGTACTTCATGGAAAACCGTTACCAGACCTATGAGGACGGTTCCAACAACTGGGCTACCGCGACCTATCCGCGCTTCACTTCCCAGTCCAACGACAACAACTGGCGCGTTTCCGACTACTGGTTCAAGGATGCGACCTTCCTGCGTCTGAAGAACGCGGAATTGGGCTACACGTTCCCCGAGAAGTGGTTCGGAAAGACGAACCTCGACCGCGCGAGAATCTACGTCAATGCGTACAACGCCTTCACGATCTCCCACGTTTCAGAGTACCATCTGGATCCGGAAGACTGGTTGGCAGGTTCATACCGCTATCCGCAGACGAGAATCTTCAACATCGGCATTGATTTGACATTCTAATGGAGGACTAGACAATGAAAAAGTTATACATAGCATTTATTATCGGAATTCTGGCCTCTTCGCTCGTATCATGCGAAAGATCGTTCATCGAGCCTTGGCCGCCTGATGCAGCTCGTTCTGCAGAGGACATCTGGGGCAACTACAAGTACAGCAAGGGCGTGCTGACGCGAGTCTACCTGGACCAGATCATGTGTCCGTACATCTATGACGTTTCCGCCGGCAGCGGCTACGGCATGCTTGCGAGCGCAACCGACGAGTCGGAGCACTCTCTCGCAACCGCCGGCGTGCAGAACTTCACCAACGGCGTGTGGAACCCTACCAGCAAGATGACCATCTACTACGGCGGTCCTGACGCATCGTCCCGCAATGCCCGCTATCCTTGGCACAATTCATACGTAGGCATCAGAAGATGCAACATCTTCCTTGCCAATGCGGACCACTGCGCCATCGAAGATGACCTCAACGACCCTACCCGCCGTTATGAGAGGACATATTTCAAGGGCCAGGCTTATTTCTGGAGGGCTTACCTCTCGTTCGTGCTTCTGCGCAACTACGGTTCCTTCCCCATCAGCACGAAGGTCGAGGACATGGACGACGAGGATATCTTCCGTCCCCGCAACACCCTCGACGAGTGCGTTGCCCAGATTCTCAAGGACTGCAACAGCGCAATCGACAGCCTTCCGGTACTCTGGGAGGAGGGCGAATGGTATCGCGTAAACCAGACCTGTGCACATGCGCTGAAGTCCCGTCTGCTGCTCTACTATGCAAGTCCTCTCTATCAGGGTGACTTCGAGACCTTCGGACTCAACGAGGGCGAGGTCGGCGACGTGAACCGCTGGATCGACGCTGCCGACGCCGCACGCGAGGCAATCAACTCCAACGACTTCTATGACCTGGTCGCAGTGACCAAGTTCACCAGGCCGATGGGCATGACCAACAGCGGCACCTACAACTATGTGATCACCGGCAACGCGGGTCTTGGAAACCACGAGCTGATCTTCATGACCAGCAAGACTTCCAACTATTCCCGCCAGAACGAGTACTACAGCCTTCCCGCTGGCATCGACGGTTGCTACGGCTACACCAACCCTACCCAGGAGATGGTCGACGAGTTCGAGGTCGTGACCGGCAGCGGCGCTAAGCGCAAGGCCGAGAAGTTCGACTGGAACAATCCTGAACACGCCGCGAATCCGTACGCAAACCGTGACCCTCGTTTCTACAGCGCCATCATGTATGACGGCACACTTTGGGGATCCACCTCGTCGAAGGCATACTACATCAACACCTTTGAAGGCGGCGCCCACCGCGACAGGACCCTCAAGAACAGCACGAAGACCGGTTACTACTACCGCAAGTTCCTCTCCGAGGCCGTATATGCAAATGTCTCCGGCCAGTACACCACTCCGAGCCGCGGCCGTCACGAGTTCCGCTTCACCGAGCTCCTTCTCAACTATGCCGAGGCACTCAACGAGGCATATGGACCTGAGGTACCGGATCCCAAGGGTACTCTCCGCGACCTTTCCGAAGGCACCTATGTCGGCATCAACACTGCGAAGGCTGCAATCGATGCAGTCCGCGGCAGGGTCAACATGCCGCCGATCGCGTCAGGCATGACCAAGGAGGAGATGCGCGAGGCAATCCACCACGAGCGCTGGGTCGAGCTCTGCTTCGAGGGCCACAGGTTCTATGACCTGCGCCGCTGGAAACAGGGTTACAAGCTTGGTGAGCCTATCCACGGCATCATCATCACTCCCGATCCTGATGCAGGCTACGATTCCAAGGGCCGTCCGAAGAAGGTGACCTACCAGGTTGAAAAGGTCGAGGACCGCGTCTGGAAGGATTGCTACTACTGGTGGCCGATACGTTATGCGGAGGTTGTCAAGTACTCCGAGTACGGAACGATGAAACAGAACCCTGGATGGTAACATTAACGAAATAAATCAAGACTACATATGAAAAAGTCACTTTTTATATTGACACTCGTCTGCTCATTGTTCTTGGCATCATGCGACATGAGCTCCATCTGGGGAGACAACGAGAACCCTGAGGTCTATATCGTGAAGAACGGCTTCACGCTCAATGACATCTGGGCTCTGAGCGACGGCAACTACGAGACCTATCTCGGAGTCTACCTGAGCGGTGTGCGTCCGGACAACCAGAAGGAGGACATCGTGGTCAACTACGAGCTTGACAATTCTATCATCGACTCCTACAATTCCGACATCACCCAAGCATATGCCGGCCAGGTGGAGGCTCTTCCGCAGGGATGCTACAAGGTCGTCAGCGACCATGCTACCATCAAGAAGGGCGAAAACCTCGGCAAGATCTACATCAGGTTCAATGTCGAAGTGATTCGCGGTTCGGGACTGGATCCTGAGAAGTACTATGCGATTCCGTTGAGGATAACATCCACTTCAAAGTACAGCCTCAGCAAGACCGAAGGGTTCACCACGGCAATGTTCGGCGTGTCCATCAAGGAGCCTCGCTTCTATTTCTACTGCAACCGCGACGGCGTCACGCTCAACGGCTGCAAGCTTGTCTACGGTTCGACCGGCAACAAGGTGAAATATGACATCGCCGGCTACGGCGTTCCTGCCGGCAACTATACTGTCGCCGTGAAGTACGATCCTGCTGCCCTCGTAGGAGTCTATGATGACGGCCAGGTGCTTCCCGAGGATGCCTTCAAGCTCACATCCAACAAGGTGACCTACCAGAGCGAATCCCATCGCGGCGAGGTTGAGATCGAGTTCTTCCCGGAGAAGATCGAGTTCCTCAAGACCTTCTATCTGCCCATCACCATTTCGGATGCATCGAAGTATGTTCCCGATGAGACCTACAAGACGCTCTTCGTCAAGGTGGAGGTCAAGAATGAATACGACAAGACATACTCTGCCGTAATGTCCGTTCATGCCAATTCCACCAACCGTACGGCTTCGTACTCTGCTTCGAAGAACTTGACTTCGTTCGATGCGGAGACGGTCGAGCTGCAGATGTGCACCAACGGCACCATCGCGGGCGCCGATGCAACTGCTACCAGCAGCACCACCTACAACAACAAGTACATGCGCATCAAGGTGATTCCCACCGACAACAAGTCGCACTACGATGTGGAGATCGTCCTCGTCAAGGACAAGGCGAAGGCAAACAACAGCCCTGCGGACCTCCAGTTCATTCCTGGAACGGACAACTACTACGACTGGAACGAGGAGAAGTTCGTTCTGAACTACCAGTGGAAGGACAGCAAGGGTGAGTTCGTAGAGGTCGAGGAGATCATCCAGGCTTCGTAGTACTTACGGCACGAATCCCAGGGTCGCTATGCTGACCCTGAAATAAGGCAACAACACTGATGTGCTCGCTTCGAGGGTTGACCCCGAGGTGAGCACATCATCTGTTATGAGCAGGTGCTCCACGCCCGCGTCGCTGAGGCGGCGCACGGTCCGGAGGTCAGCCTCGAAGGCGCCCTGGAGGTTGCGCCGCTTCTCCTCTCCGGCGAGGGTGGTCTGGCTGCGGGTGTAGCGCGTGCGGCGCAGCAGGTCGCAGACCACCGGGATTTCCCTTCCGGTGGCTTCACCGAGTGCAGCCGCGATCGGGCGGGCGATCACTTCGGCCTGGTTGTAGCCCCTGCTCCAGCGGCGAAGCGGGTGCAGCGGCACCGGCACGACGGCGTCAATGTCGTCGAAGCGCCCGCTTTGGGCCATATGGTGCCCCAGGAGGCGGCCCATCCTTGTGCCGAGGGATATGTCACCCTTGTACTTGATGGCCGGCGTGATGTGCCGGTAGGGGCTGCCTTCGCGATAGAAGAATAGGGATGTGGCCCGTTCTATGCCCACGAGGTGCCACATCCGTTCTTCGGCGGGGTTCCCGCTCCAGCTCCAGAACCATGTGAGAGGGAGTTCATCGAAGCAGTCGGGGCACAGGTGCCGTTCGCCGCTTTCCAGCACCTTGCCGCATGCGATGCATCGGCGCGGAAAGAACAGGTCCCTGAGCGACTGCCCGTATTCCTGCAGTGTCGTGATCATTTCGTTCATGACGATAAAGATACCGCTTCCGACAGCCGGAAAAGGTGTCAGGGTGCGCCAGTGGACGGGATTTGTCGCCGAAAGCCCTTTTGCTTGCATCCGAGGGCCCTTTTCCGGGGAAAACCGACAGCGGAAATGCGCATTTCCGGCAATCGGTGGCCTGAACGGCTACAACCCTGCGCAAATTGCCGACAACATGCGGAGGGAACAAATCCAAACTATTTTCTTATCTTTGTAGATTGACTGTATTATCAGAAGTCGGTTGGATTTGCTTTGCTTCAATCTTCATGTCTGTTTTTGGTCTTTTTTTTACTGCTTCCAAGTCGCAATGCACCCGCATTGCGCCATCGAATCAGCAAGGAATCCACTCAAGAACATCATCTGAATATTTTCGTTCAACAAATCCAAACGGCTTCCAAAATGCCTTAATCCGTTTCGTATGCTTCAATCGCTCAACATAACATGGGTCGACCTGATAGACATACTCATCGTCGGCTTCCTGATCTACAAGTGCATAATGCTCTTCAAGGGTACCGCCGCAATGGGTATCATCTACGGCATCATACTGCTCATCGTGGTATGGATCGTCGTTAGCGCGCTTGACATGGAGTTGCTCTCGACCATACTTGACAAAGTCTTCGGAGTCGGTTTCATAGCCTTGATCGTGATATTCCAACAGGAGATAAGGCGATTCCTCATCCGCCTCGGCAACGGTGCCACAGGAAGCGGCAACAAGCTCTTCCATCGCATATTCCACAGCGGCGCAAGGCAGAACGTCAGCTCCCAGGTGCTCGAGGAGCTCACATCGGCCTGCCAGCACATGTCCGAGACGAAGACGGGAGCCCTGATCGTGATGAGCCATGAACAGTCCCTCTCCTCGATAATCGAGACGGGCGACGAGATAGACGCCCTCGTCAACCGCCGCCTCATAGAGAACATATTCTTCAAGAACACCCCGCTGCATGACGGCGCGATGGTGATGACCAAGGACAAGCTGGTCGCCGCGCGCTGCACGCTCCCCATAACCCAGCGCCAGGACATCCCGCCTCGCTACGGCATGCGCCACAGGGCTGCCGTGGGAGTGTCGGAGGAGACCGATGCCACGGTGATCGTGGTCTCGGAGGAGACGGGCGAGATAACGTTCATCTCCAAGGGTGAGATGAAGACAACCGGAAGCATCCAGGAACTCAGGATGCTCATCGAGAATTCTTACAAGTAGGATGCAGATGCCGATGTCAAGCATTGAACACAAGATAGGTTTCGACAAGGTGCGCTCCCTGACGGAGTCGAAATGCCTCACGCAGTATGCGGCCAACAAGGCGCAGAGCGAGGAGATTTCGCGCGACGCCGACGAGATTGCCCTGCGTCTTGCCCTCACGGACGAGATGCACCTCATCTCGATGTTTGAGGATGCCTTCCCGTCAAGCGGCTACATCGACACGAAACCCTTCCTGCTTCCGCTCGCTGCCGAGGCCACATACATCGACCTGCCTTCGCTGGTCAGGCTGAAGGTTGCGCAGGAGACGCTCCGCAACATGCTTGTCTTCTTCCGGGGCTGCAAGGACGACCTCTATCCCAACCTCCGCTCGATTTCGTCATCGGTGACCTATCACCCCGAGGTGAGCCGCCGGATAGGGGCGATCCTCGACAAGGACAACGAGGTGAAGGACACCGCGAGCGAGCAGCTGCTCGAGATCCGTCGCGAACTGCGCTCCAAGGAGGGGACAATTTCCCGCCGCGTGGCCTCCATCCTGAAGAAGGCGCAGGCCGAGGGAGTGGTCGACGAGGAGGCAAGCGTCTCGATACGCGAGGGTAGGATGCTCATCCCCATTGCGGCGGCAAACAAGAAGAAGCTTCCCGGGTTGGTGTTCGACGAGTCCGCGAGCGGCAAGACCGCGTTCGTGGAGCCGCTGGAGGTGGTGGAGCTGACCAACCAGGTGCGTGAACTCCATTTCCGCGAGCAGCGCGAGATATTGCGCATACTCCTTGAGTTCACCGATTTCATCCGTCCGCTGCTTCCGGACCTCATTTCCGCTTCGGAATACATCGGCGAGATGGACTTCATCCGCGCAAAGGCGCTGGTGGCCATGGACATGATCGCCGGCATGCCGATCACCTCGACGACAGGCGAGCTGGTGCTCCGCAAGGCGCGCCATCCGCTGCTGGAGGCGTCGCTCCGCAGGGAGGGGAAGCAGATAGTCCCGCTCAATGTCAGCCTCACCCCCGCGAAGCGCATACTGCTCATCTCCGGTCCTAACGCAGGCGGAAAGTCGGTCTGTCTCAAGACGGTCGGCCTGCTGCAGTACATGTTCCAGTGGGGCATGCTCATACCCACCTCCGAAGTGTCGGAGATGGTGATATTCGACAACATATTCATAGACATAGGCGATGACCAGTCGCTGGAGAACGACCTGAGCACCTACAGCTCGCACCTGAGCAATCTAAAGGAGATCCTGCAGAATGCCACCGACCGCTCGCTGGTGCTGATCGACGAGTTCGGCAGCGGCACTGAGCCCGCAGCCGGCGGCGCGATCGCGGAGGCGATATTGGCCGAGCTCGAGCGCAGGGGCTCCTACGGCGTCATCACCACTCACTACACCAACCTCAAGCTCTATGCGAACGGCAGCTCCGGCGTGGCAAACGGTGCGATGCTCTTCGACGCCGTCGCCATCCGTCCCATGTTCCAGCTCGAGCAGGGACTTCCGGGCAACTCCTTCGCATTCGAGCTTGCGCGCAACATCGGCCTGCCGGAGACCATCGTCAAGGATGCCGAGACGCGCGCGGGCAGCGAGTTCGTCAACATAGAGCGCAACCTCCGCAAGATTGCCCGAAACCGCAAGGTGCTTGACGAGAAGCTGGCGCGCATCAAGACCACCGACAAGACTCTCGAGAGCCTGACTGACCGTTACCAGAAGGAGCTGGAGGACATCCGCGAGCTCAAGAAGAGCATCGTCAACGAGGCCAAGAAGGAGGCGCAGGAGATCCTCGACTCGGCCAACCGCCAGGTGGAGAACACCATCCGCAACATCAAGGAGGCCCAGGCGGAGAGGGAGAAGACCAAGACCGCCCGCAAGGAGCTCGAGAACTTCAGGGAGCACCTCAAGGATGAGGAGCAGACCGAGATGGACCGCAAGATCGCCCTCAAGATGAAGCAGATCACGGAGCGCAAGGAGCGCGAGAAGGCCCGCAAGGAGAAGAGGGGAGAAGCCGTGGCCGCAAAGGCTGCCGATGCCGTCACCGTGAAGGAGGACAACCGCCCGCTTGCAGTAGGCGACAAGGTTCGCGTCAAGGGCAGCGAGATGGTGGGAGAGGTGACCCGCATCACCACGAAGACCGTCTCCGTATCCATCGGAAGCATCGTCAGCAAGATGTCCGCCGCCAACCTTGAGCGCATCTCCAACCAGGAATACCGTCAGAAGACGCGTCCGACGAAATCGGTAGTGTCGGTCGACACCGCGGCCATCTCGCAGCGCAGGCTCAATTTCCACCCGAGCATCGACATCCGTGGCCAGAGGCTGACGGACGCGCTGGACATCGTCACCCACTTCATCGACGATGCGCTGATGTTCGGAATGGGGCAGGTGAAGATACTCCACGGCAAGGGCAACGGTGTGCTCCGCGAGGAGATAAGAAGATATCTGCGCACTGTGAACGGCGTGAAATCCTTCCGTGACGAGGCTCTCGACATGGGCGGCGCCGGCATCACCGTCGTGGAACTGGATGTTTGACAAATAAACCAGAAAGAGATATGAAAAGAGTGACTTTCGTTGTGGCTGTCTTGTGTGCCACACTTTTTATGACTTCATGCGACAAGTCAGGCAAGAAGGCCATTGCCGTCGCGGACAGCTTCCTTTCGTCCTATTTCAAGATGGACTACGAGAAGGCGGCTTCATATTGTTCGCAGGAAATCTCCGAGATGCTTCTCGAGGCCGTCGAGGACAAGGACGACCTGCCTGACGAGATTCTCGACAAGATGGCGGAGGCTTCCTCCTCGACCACGTACGAGATTGTCGGCATAGATGACGAGACCCTTGAGGACTGCGTGCTGGTACAATACGAAGTGCGCCCTGCAAATGCAGAGCGCCCTATCGTGAAGACGATGTATGTCAGCAAGTTTGACGACGAGTGGAAGATCACTTCGCTGAAGTGAACGCCTCGCGGCACCTGTCGACCGAGTCGAGCAGTTCCCATCCGAAGAATTGGAGTTCTTTCGTGACTTTCTTTCCGTCACGGATGAGCTCCACTTCTTTTTTGAAGGGGTCCCTTCCCATGTGACCGTATGCTGCAGTAGCCTCATAGATGGGGTTCTTGAGCTGGAACTTCTCGATGATGGCTGCCGGACGAAGGTCGAAGATCTCGCTGATGCGTTCCGCGATCTCGCCGTCGGTCATTCCCACCTTTGACGTGCCGTAGGTGTTGACGAAGATGCTCACGGGCCTTGCCACGCCGATTGCGTAGGAGACCTGCACCAGCATCTCTTCCGCGATTCCTGCGGCGACCATGTTCTTTGCAATGTAGCGTGCTGCATATGCGGCGCTGCGGTCAACCTTGCTGGGGTCCTTGCCCGAGAAGGCTCCGCCGCCGTGTGCCCCGCGTCCGCCGTAGGTGTCTACGATGATCTTGCGGCCGGTGAGTCCGGTGTCCCCGTGGGGGCCGCCGATGACGAACTTTCCGGTTGGGTTGACGTGGAGCGTATAGTCGCCCTGGAAGAGGGCCGCGTTCTTCTCGCTCAGGCGCGCGAGGAGGCGCGGGATGAGGATTTCCTGGACATCCTTGCGGATGCGTGCCTGGTCGACGTCGTCATCGTGCTGCGTGGAGAGGACGATGGTGTGGATGCGCTTCGGGTGGTTGTCGTCATCGTATTCGATGGTGAACTGGCTCTTTGCGTCCGGACGCAGGTAAGGCATCGGCGAGGGGTTCTCGCGGCGGATGGCTGCAAGTTCGATGAGTATGATGTGTGAGAGCGCGAGCGGCAGAGGCATGTACTCGCTGGTCTCGGAGCATGCGTAGCCGAACATCATGCCCTGGTCTCCGGCGCCCTGTTCTTCCTTGACCTCGCGGTTCACGCCCTGGGCGATGTCGCCGCTCTGGCCGTGGAGCGCGGAGATGACCGCGCAGGAGTTGGCGTCAAACTGGTATTCGCTCTTGGTGTAGCCGATGCGCTCGATGGTCTTGCGCGCCACGCCCTGTATGTCTACATATGCGTCCCGTGATGTGACTTCGCCGCCTACTACGACGAGTCCAGTGCTTACGAATGTCTCGCATGCAACGTGTGATTCGGGGTCCTGACGAAGGAAATCGTCGAGGATTGCGTCCGAAATCTGGTCGGCAACCTTGTCAGGATGCCCTTCCGATACTGATTCTGATGTGAACAGATACATATTCCTATTTTCCTTAAAAAAAAATCAAACCTTCCGCGGACGGACGATTTGACTTGCATGCGGCAGAAGCCGCAGAAAGAAAGGTTTCATTTTAGCCTTTTTTTATAGTGGTAGCAAGCAGTCAAATCCGTCCACTGAAATCGGGTGCAAATGTAGCACTAATAATTTCATTTGCAAAAATATTTGGAAAATGTGGCTTGAGGTCCCCGTCCCGTTCGCGTCGGCTGCGGGACGGCTGCTTGCCTGCCGGGTGCGGATGCCCTCAGATCAGCAGCCTGATGACACCGTCTTCCTTGGTGAACACGGAGGAGTGGTGCATGATGACGGCATATACCTGTGCGGAGGTGACTTTCTGGCCGTCGGCACGGACGTGGAGCCGGCGCTCGTTGATGATGCGGGCGATCATGTCGGTCTTCATTCCCCGGTCGGAGGAGGCCAGGACATAGACTATGGCTTCTTCGATCTTCATCGTATCGTCGGCGCCGCCTCCGTCAGCCCTGGCGGGTGAGGGTGCGGTACTGCTGCTCGTAGGGTTTCTGGTCCCAGTCGGGTTCCATGAGCGGTCCGGCATTGTCGAGGCGGAAGGCCATGTAGGTGATGGGGATGTTGCGGCAGAGGAAGTTCTGTTCGTAGAATGTCTTGATCGAAAGCAGTTCGTCTGCGCGGCCGGAGCCGTAGATGTCCTCGTTGTGCTCAAGCACGGTCATCGAGTTCTGCCGTGCAAGCTGCAGCGTGTAGTTGTGGAGCAGGCGGCTGTCGGTCTTGAGGTGGATGATGCCTCCCGGCGCGAGGAAGCTTGCGTAGCGGTTGAGGAAGAGGGGATGGGTGAGCCTCTTCTTCGGTTTCTTCTCCTGCGGGTCGGCGAAGGTGATCCATATCTCGGAGACCTCGTCCTTCGCGAAGAGGGACTCGATGAACTCGATGCGCATGCGCAGGAATGCCACGTTGGAGAGGTTGTTGAGCGTGGCATACTTTGCTCCCTTCCACAGCCTTGCCCCCTTGATGTCGATGCCGATGAAGTTCTTGTCGGGATATTTCTCGGCCAGTGCGACGGTATATTCACCCTTGCCGCATCCGAGCTCCAGCACTATGGGGTTGGAGTTGTGGAACATCTCCTCGTGCCATCTTCCCTTGATCGGGTGGTCGCAGCCGAGAATCTGGTCGGTGCGCGGCTGTATGAGGCACGCGAACGTCTCGTTCTCCGCAAACCTGCGTAACTTGCCCTTGCCCATTGTGCTATCTCCTCCTGACTACCTTGTTGTTCTTGACCGGCTTGATGTTGCCTTCGCTTGCGCTGGCATCCTTCTGCATCGTCACCGGTTCCCTTGCGGGTTGCCTGATGGAATCGTTCGGGGCGTCATCTGCGGCTTCCGTTGCCGTCAGGCCGTCATCCGTTGCATCGTCATCGGTCACCTCCACCTCCGTCGCCTCCGTATGCGGCACTTCGGTCATAAGCGCCGAGGGCGCAACCTGCGGTTTCGGTGCCGGCGTCTCGACCTTGTCCCTGCCTCCCTTGACCTTGCGGGTCGAGGAGTCCATCCTGCTGCAGTTGAATCCTATGCCGCAGATGCCATCGAGAACCTTCGGCGTGGCGGGCATTATGCGCACCTGCCAGATTCCCGTGTCGGCGGCCGGGTTGATGCGGTCCCGGTAGTTCCACTGGATGTCCACCAGCGTGCCTCCGGCCTTGCGCCACGTGACCCCTTCGCAGTTCTTCGAGAGGGGAAAATCTATGGTCTCGCCGTATTTGTGCCCCTGCGGGGAAATCGTCTGGACGTAGAGTGGGATTGTGTTGCCGTCGATTCGCGATGCGTCGTATCGGCATGCAATGGCGGTGCTGTAGAGCGTGCCGCTCTCGTCCATCATGGCCTCGAAGTCGAACGATACGTTGGTCGCGATCGTGCCCGGCTCGTATGCGATGTAGGAGAAACTGTCGGCCGGCTTGTCGCAGGATGCGGCAAGCAGCACGATGCAAAGTGCGGTAAGCAGGCTAGCTCTCCCTTGCGCCATCTTTGCTGCCATTTTCGCCTCCGCGCGGTTTGCGGTCGCCGCCCCGGTTGTCCTTGCGGTCGCCTCCGCGGCCCCCGCGGTTGTCCCTTCCGTGATGTCTGCCCTCGCCGCGGCGCTCGGGGCCCTTGCCGCCCTTCGGCTGGTTGTTCTGGTTGGCCCTGTCGCCTTTCTGCTGGTTCTGGTTTCCGTCGCCGCCCTGGCCGTTCTGACCGCCCTGTGGCTTCTGGCCCTTGTCGTCCCTGGGTGCGTTGCCGCGCTTTTCGCCGCGCTGGCCCTTGTCGTTCCTGTCGCCCCTGTCGGTCTTCTCGCCCTTTTCTCCCTTGTCGCATTTCTCGCCTCTCTCGCCACCGCGGCCTTGGCCGTGCTTGTGGCGTCCCTTCTTGCGCCTCTGCTCGTCGAAGCGGGTGATGCTGTCGTCGCCGACCGCCGTGATGAACTCGTTGGCCTTCTCGTCCAGGTTGGTGTCCTGAAGCGAAGCGGGCTTGACGCCGCCGCGGTTCATCTCGATTATCTCGCGCACCTGGTGGCCGGTGAGTTCGTAGAGGTTCGTCATGCTGCCCGGCTCATAGGAGAAGTACATCTTGCCGCGCAGGATGTCGGTCTTGACCAGGAATGCCTTTCCGTCCTCGAACTCGAGCGGTTCCCTCACCGTCGGCAGCTGCCTCTGGGCGTCGATGTAGCACGATGCCTCGTAGTTGATGCAGCACTTGAGCTTGCTGCACTGGCCTGCGAGCTTCTGCGGGTTGAGCGAGAGGTCCTGGCAGCGCGCCGCCTGAGTGGTGATGGACTGGAAGTCCGCCATGAACTTGGAGCAGCAGAGCGCGCGGCCGCACACTCCAAGGCCGCCGATGAGGCCGGCCTCCTGGCGTGCGCCGATCTGCTTCATCTCTATGCGGATGTGGAACTCCTCCGCGAAATCCTTGATGAGCTGGCGGAAGTCGACCCTCTCGTCGGCAATGTAGTAGAAGATTGCCTTGGTGCCGTCACCCTGGAATTCGACGTCGCCGATCTTCATGTCCAGGCCGAGGCGCGCCGCTATCTGGCGTGCGCGTATCATCGTCTTGTGCTCGCGTGCGATGGCTTCCTGCCAGCGCTCGATGTCGAGTATCTTTGCCCTGCGGTAGATGCGTCTGAATTCGTATGTGCGCGGGTCGATGCGGTGTCTCGCAAGCTGGTGGAGCACTATCGGACCCTCGAGCGTCACGATGCCCAGGTCGTGTCCGTTCGTGGCCTCCACCACCACGAGGTCGCCCTGCTTGATGAGCTGGCCCGAGGTGTTGCGGAAGACAACCTTGCGCGTATTCTTGAACCTGACCTCGTAGAGGTCGCGGAAGCTCCCGTCGGGGATGCCTTCCAGCCAGTTGAAGGAGCCGAGCTTGCAGCAGCTCTGGTCATAGTTTATCTTCAGCTCACCGTTCGGCGTCCTTTCGACGTTGCAGCCGCGTGAGCAGTCATATTTGGTCTCTCCTTTTTCGATTCTCTCTGCCATAACACTAGAGTGCCAGTAAAATGCGGTTGCAAAGGTCACAGAACAGCAGTTTCGCATTGACATTGCTGTCTATCGCGGAAATGGCCTCCTCAAAGGCGGCGAAGGCGCGTTCGTGGAAAGTGGGCCTCACGTTCGCGGCAACCTTGCGGACGAGTTCCTCCTCTCCGCTGCAGATGTCCGCCACGCTTTCGAGGCCGCATGCAACCATGTATATTTTTCGTAAGATGTTTTCGCCGTACAGGCAGAACTCGCGCTGCTTCTCGCGTCCCATCTGCGCGAGGAGTTCCCACACGGGGAAGGTATCTATGAGCTTCTTGCCCATCCCCGCCTCGAACAGGTCGCCGAGAATCTGCTGATACTCGGGATTGGCCGTCGCCTCCGTGCCCGAACTTGCCTTCTCCTGGCGGGAGAGCGGCTTGAGGCGGATGAGCTGGCAGCGGGAGCGGATGGTCGAGAGGAGCTTCTCCGGCGCATGCGACACAAGGATGAAGAATGTCCCCGCAGGCGGCTCCTCCAGCAGCTTGAGCAGCTTGTTGGCGGCCTCCTGGTTCATCTTCTCTGGGAGCCAGATGATCATCGTCTTGTTGTCGGCCTCGAACGAACGGAGGGAGAGCTTCTCGAATATCCTCTTCGCCTCCGACACGCCGATGATGCCTGACTTGTTCTCGATGCCGATGGCATCATAGAGCTCCTGTTCGCTGAAATAGGGATTGTTGAGCACGAGGTCGCGCCATGTGTCGAGGAAGTAGTCGGATATCGGGGATTTCTTCTCCGATTCGGACAGGTCCCTCGAGGAGTTGACGGGGAATGCGAAGTGCAGGTCCGGATGGATGAGCTTGCCGAACTTGTGGCAGCTGTTGCACACTCCGCAGGAGTCTCCGTCGTGCGGGTTCTCGCAGTTGAGGTATTGCGCAAGGGCGACGGCAAAGGCCACGGCTCCGCAGCGCCCTTCCTCGGCGAGGAGGATGGCGTGGCTCAGACGGCCCTGGTCGACCATCTGGGCGAGCTGTTGCTTGAGCTCGTCGTTGCCTATGATCTGCGCAAATTGCATAACTTACAAAGATACCACCATTTCGCAATTTTTGCAATCGAAATGGAGCCTTAACTTGTAATTTGTGTTGACAAGATAGAGCGGTTCCACATATTTGGCCGCCTTGTTCATCTTCGGGCAGATTCCCAGCTCGTAGCGTATGCAGTACTTGCTGCGCATCAGTTCCTTCTGCACTCCGAGGTGGGTCAGCTCGTTCTGTGCGACCCTTGGCACATGGGGCACCGGTGAGGGTTTCCGCCTGGCGGCCTGGTCGTCGAGCATCGAAGCCAGGGTACGCCTTATGGTGTTGATTTCCGATACGGGGTGGAACCACGCGCAATCGCAGTCGACGGTCTCCACCGTGAAGCTGTAGGGTGGCGTCACCTTTGAAAGCTGCCTGCGCAGGCTCTCGAGCGCGGCGTCGCCCTTCTCGGCCTTCTGCCCCTTCTCCTCGAAGGTGAACGAGGCCTTCAGCCCGTTGCCCGCAGTTGCGCTGACAGTGGTCCTGCCCTCGCGGGTAATGCAGCTTACCGTGGCATCGATGAGCCTTCGGGGCATGTTGTGCTCCAGCTCGTGCTCGAAGCGGACGTTGAGGTTTCGGTAGACCTTCATCCCCGTCCTGATGCCCGAGCAGTTGCGGAACGTCACCTTGTCGCCGTCGACCCTCTGCACGCGCATTCCTTCGACGTTGTCGGCCTTGTCGGTGAACGAGAGGCCGTCGCCGTTGGCGATGCTCTTCGACGTGCGGATGGTCATCGTGTTGCCGCTGACCGATGCCACGGTGCCGATCATTTCGCCGAGTGAACGTGCGGCATCACGGCTGTTCCATTCCCCGCGCCTGCCGTCGATGAAGCATGAGGTGAAGCCGCGGTTGAAGGTGGCATCCAGCTCAGGGGAGAAACCGCCGGTGACCCTTCCGGCCGAGGCCCTGCAGTAGCGGTCGTCGGCCTCGATGAGCGAATCGATGACGCTGCGGTAGTGGCGCACGGTGTTCTTGACGTAGGATGCGTTCTTGAGCCTTCCCTCGATCTTGAACGAGCAGATGCCTGCCCCGGCAAGGTCCGCGATGTGGTCGTCGAGCCTGTAGTCCTTGAGCGAGAGGATGCTGCGGTCGCGGAGAATGACCTTTCCCTCCGCGTCGGTGAGGTCATAGCGGGAGCGGCACGGCTGTGCGCAGCATCCACGGTTGGCGCTGCGGCCGGTGAGCTGTTCGCTCAGGTAGCACTGCCCGCTGTAGGAGACGCAGAGCGCGCCGTGGACGAAGAATTCCAGCTCGCAGCTGACGGCCTCGCGTATGGCGCGGACCTGGTCGAGGGAGAGCTGGCGCTCGAGTATGAGCCTGCTGAATCCGAGCGACTCGAGCAGGCGCGCCTGCTCCGGCGTGCGGATAACCGTCTGCGTAGAGGCATGGAGCTCGACCGGCGGCAGCTCTTCCGACAGGAGCGTGAGGTCCTGCAGGATGAAGGCGTCGACGCCGGCCTCGTGGAGTTCGTTGAGCATTGCGAGGACCTCCCTGCGCTCCTCCGGCCGTACAAGCGTGTTGACGGTTGTGAACACCTTCACGCCGTAGGGACGGGCATGACGCACCAGCTCCGCGATATCCTCCACGGAATTGCCGGCGGCTTCGCGCGCGCCGAAAGAGGGGCCTGCAATATATATGGCATCGGCACCGCAGTCAATCGCCGCAATGCCGATGTCCTTGTTCCTTGCAGGAGCCAGAAGCTCCAGTTTCATTCAGAACGTTCCGTTAGTTGCACTTGAGAGTGGTGATCTGGTATCTTGCAGCTTCACCCCACTGTGCGTCCTGTGCGATCTCCTTGAAGTAACCGCAAGCCTTTGCGTTGTCGCCGAGGGCTACGAGAGCGGTGCCGAGCTGATAGATCGTCTGGACCTTGTCCTTTGCGTTGGGGCTGAGTGCGAGGTAAGCTTCGAATGCGTCAGCTGCGACCTTGTTCTGCTTGAGGCTGAGTGCCGAGGTGCCGATGAGCTTCTGGGCGTTTGCGTTGTCAAGGTATTCAGCGGACTTCTGCGCATTCTCGAGCACGCCCTTCATGTCCTTTGCCTTCTGGCATGCGACTGCCTTCTTGAGGAAGATGTTGGAGAGCTGCTTGCCTGCCGCGGACTCCTGGCCCTTTGCTGCTGCTGCGGTGAGTGCTTCGACAGCTTCGTCGGTCTGGCCTGCTCCGTTGAGAGCCATGCCCATCCTGAGGTATGCCATTGCGTTTTCGGGGTCAGCTGCCACCACTTCCTTGTATGCTGCTGCAGCACCTGCGAAGTCCTTTGCGTTGAGCAGGGAACCTGCCTTTGCCATCATGATGTCGGGGATGAGGCTTGCTGCTTCAGCTTCGACGTCGGCATTGCCGAATTCCTTTGCCTTCTCGATTGCCTTCTTGAGGGTTTCCACTGCCTTGTCCATCTCCTTTGCCTGGACGGCTTCCTTACCGAGTGAGAGGATTATGCCGGGGATGAGGTTCTTGCAGTTGTTGGCCACTTCGATTCCGTCGTCGCCGATGGCGGTTGCCATGTCGAGAGCCTTCTGGAACATGTCGAGGGCTCCGGCCTTGTCACCGTCGTTGTACATTGTAGCGGCGTTGTTGTAGAGTTCTGTAGCCTTCTCGAGGTCTTGTGCGAAAGCGAAGGAAACGGCACAGAGTGAAATCAAAAGTGAAACAAAAATCTTTTTCATGTCCTATTGTAATTTAAGTTGTTTGTCACTGCCAAAATTATGCATTGACGTAGCTCTTTGCATAAAACCTGCCAAAAGTAGCAACTATTGTTCAAATATGCAAAATTAGAAGCCGTTTTGGCTTGCCGAGCGACAATTGAGCCAATCAAAAACAGCTTCTCAAGGGCCTTGAGCCCGCAAAACGGTCTGATGGGCACACGCAAGTCCTTGTTGTGCCGAGAAAAGCGAGAAAGGTAGGGCATCGTTTTTGCCCCACGTCTTTTTTTGCTATTTTTGCAAATCGTTACACTGTAATTCAAAACAGAACAGATTATGAAAGAAGAAGACGAAGAACTTGATGAAGAGATGATCGAATTCGAGAAACGCTACGGAAAGCGCGAATCGGAGCAGAAGGCAGGCGCGGCAAAGGCGCTGGCCATCGCATTGGGCGTCATTGCAGCGGCCCTCGTGGCCGTGCTCGCCGTGGTGATGGTCAATCGCAACAAGCTTGTCAAGGATCTCAACAGCGAGAAGGATGAGCTCACCAGCGAGCTCGTTTCTCTCCAGAACGACTACGAGACACTCAGCACGACCAATGCAGCCATCAACGATTCGCTCAACGTGGAGAAGGAGAAGGTCGGCCAGCTCATCGAACGACTCCAGAAGACGGAGGCGACCAACCGCGCCAAGATCCGCCAGTACGAGAAGGAGCTCGGCACTCTGCGTACCATCATGAAAGGCTACATCGTGCAGATAGATTCACTCAACACACTCAACACCGCCCTGCGCAAGGAGGCATCAAATGCAAAGAAGGAGGCCGAGGCAAGCCGCAGGCAGTACGAAGACCTGCGCACCACCACCGAGCAGTATGCAGCCACGGCAAAGGCCGGAGCAGTGGTCAAGGGACGCGGAGTCATGCTGACCGCAATCAACGCCTCCAACAAGGAGACCGACCGCAGCAGCCGTACCGAGAAGCTCAAGACCTGCCTGAGCCTCATCGAGAACTCGATTGCCGACCGCGGCTTCAGGACGGTCTACATCCGCATCAAGGGTCCGGACGGGATCCTGATGGCCGGAGACCAGCAGCGTACATTCAAGTGTGCCGGTGAGGAGATGGTCTACTCCGCATCGCGCGAGGTCGACTACCAGGGCGAGGAGGTCGACATCTGCATCTACTTTGCAGACCCTCTCGGTTTCCAGAAGGGCGTCTATACCGTCGAGGCATATACCTCCGACACGAAGATCGGCACGGCTGACCTGCTTCTCAAGTAGATGGCCGGGATATACGTCCATATCCCGTTCTGCTCGTCGCGCTGCATCTACTGCGACTTCTATTCGAGCGTGAGAAGGGACTGGACGCCTTATGTCGGGGCGCTTTGCCGCGAGATCGAGTCACGCAAGGATTATCTGAAGGGAGTTCCGCCCGCCACTGTCTATTTTGGCGGAGGGACTCCCTCCCTTTTGCCCGAAAGTGAACTGGAGTCCCTCCTGCGTGCGCTCTCAAGCAGCTTCGACCTGTCGAGGGTCGAGGAGTTCACCCTTGAGGCGAACCCCGACGACGTGACTCCCGCCAAGGCATGTTTCTGGCGTTCGGCGGGTGTGAACCGCGTCAGCATGGGGGTGCAGTCGTTCTGTGACGAGCACCTCGCCTGGATGCGGCGCAGGCATGATGCCGCAAGGGCCGTCGAAGCCTTCCGCACTCTTCGTTCCGCCGGCTTCGACAACATCTCCATCGACCTCATCTTCGGTTTCGCGGCGCTCGACGACGCCCAATGGGATTCCTCCATCGACAAGGTGCTGGAACTTCGTCCGGAACACGTCTCCTGCTATCAGATGATGGGGCGCCATGCGGACAGCGACCAGGAGAAGTGCTACGCCCAATATTCACGCCTGCAGAAGAGGCTGGCCGAGGCTGGCTACCGACAGTACGAGATCTCGAACTGGGCGCTGGAGGGACGCTTCTCGCGTCACAACAGCTCGTATTGGAGCCGCGAGCCGTACGCTGGCTTCGGCGCCGCCGCCCATTCCTTCGACGGCGTGACGCATCGCCGCTGGAACCTTGCCGACATCGACGGCTACATCGCCGGAAAGGCCGGCGGCGGGGAGACGCTTTCGCCGCGCGACGTGTTCGACGAGCAGGTCATGCTCGGGCTCAGGCGCATTTCCGGACTGGACCTCCGCTTGCTTGACGGTTCGTTTGCAGACAAAATGAAACCGGTCCTGGACAAGCTTGCCAGGACCGGTGATATCGTTCTCGAAGGTTCCGTCATCCGCATTCCCGCGGAAAGACTCTTCGTCTCTGACGGAATCGTCGAATCTCTCTTCGCGGACTAGAAGATGCCGTTGGTCTTGCAGAATGCGTAGACTGCGATGAGTGCGAAGCCTGCGAGGATCAGGGTGACATAGATGCCGCAGATCCATTTCCATCTCTTGAGCCAGATGTTGTTGTTCCAGCCGAGGGTCTGGAGTGCGCTCCAGAAACCGTGGGTGAGGTGGAACCAGAGGGCTGCGAACCACACGAGGTAGAGGAGGGTCACCCACCATTTTCCGAAGGTGAGCTTCATCAGCATGTAGGGGCTTTCCGCTTCTGCACCCATGAATTCCTGAAGCTGCATGTGTGCCCAGAAGTTGGTGAGGTGGAGTCCGATGCCGACGACTACGATGAGTCCGAGGACGAACATGTTCTTTGCGGACCATGAGTCTACCGCAGCCTTGTTGGGCACTGCGTACTTCTGGTCACCACGAGCCCTGAGGTTGCCGATGGTGAGGATGAAGGCATAGATGATGTGGATGATGAAGCCGAATGCGAGAACCGGGACGATGATCTTCACGACACCGATGGACATGAAGTCACAGACGCCCTGGAACACCTTGCCGGTCCATACGCCGCTCACCATTTCGCTGCTCGGGTCGAACACGTAAGTGAGGTTCAGACACATGTGAAGTGTCAGGAAGAGGATGAGGAAAAGGCCGCTGATGCTCATAATCAGCTTCTTTCCGATGGATGACTTGAATATGCTTGCCATAGTTTGATTATATTTTGTTACTATTTTCCGCTAATAATCTGCAAAGATAACAAACTGTTTTGATATATCCGCAAATTATTGAACTAACCCGTCCGTGCGGACGGGCGCCCCGCGGTTCCGCTAGTCCTCCTTGTACAAGCCCTCCCTTGAGAGCAGATGGTCGAGGTTGGCCAACCCGTAGCTCACCACCGCGGTGATGACTGCCGAGTAGTTCATGTATTCGGGGATGACCTTGTTGAAGAGGTCGCGCTCGGTGTGCCAGATCTCGCCGTAGTCGAAGTCGTAGCCCTTGGGGTCGGTATGGATGAACGATATGGTGGGAACGCCGTTCATCGCGAAGTATGCGTGGTCGGAGCCTCCTGCCTTGGTCGGGCGCGGTTGCGGCCTGCCATTGCGTTCGTTCACCGTGAAGGGCATCGTCGGGTCATAGTCCATGATCGGCTTGCAGACCTTCACGAAGTCGTCGTACATCGCGGGGGGAACGGATATGCCGGTCGTCGCGGTCGGTCCTCCGTCGCGGTTGAAATAGTTGGAGATGTTCTCCAGGGGAACTGTCTTGTTCTCCACGAAGAACTTCGAGCCGAGAAGCCCGTATTCCTCTCCTGTCCAGAGGCAGAAGAGCATGGTGCGCTTCGGCTTTGCACCGGATGCCGCGAGCAGGCGTGCGGCCTCGAGCGCGACGGCGGCACCGTTGCCGCAGTCCACCGAGCCGGTTCCGATGTCATATGCATCGAGGTGTCCGCCCACCATGACATACTGGTCGGGGTATTTCGAGCCGCGCATCACGCCGATGACGTTGTGATACTTGACCGGTCCCTTGGTGAAGTGGTTGCGGATGTCGAATTCGAGCTGGAAGTCCTCGCGAGCCTTCGCCTTTGCGTAGATTATGTCGTACTGCCTGCTGTCGAGCTTGATGTCGCATACGGTGGGAAGTGTCTCCATCGTGATGTCGTAGCAGTTTGCGCGGTCATAGAGTATGCGCAGCGGAACGTCGGCAGACTGGATGAAGCCGAGCACTCCGGCCTCGACCATCTCCTTGTAGAAAATCGCCGGCATCTCCTCGTAGGGAAGCATCTCCTTCGGGTTGTCGCGGTGCTCATAGTTGTAGCGGCCGATCTCGCGGTTCTGCTTCTCGATCTCCGCGTTCTTCTCGATTGCCTCAGCGCGCTTCGCGTTGGCCTCGTCGGAGCGGTCGAGCGCCATTCCGGAAGACTTGCCTCCGATCAGGACCCATGCTCCCTTGAGCTTGCCCCTCATCCGTTCGAGTTCGGCGCGGGTGCGCGGCTCGATGACCACGTGGCCCTTCTGGGGACCCTTCGTGCCAGCGGTGTAGGCAGGCGTGCCGAAATGAAGCTGGAATCCGTCCTCGCTCAGCATGCGGCCGAACCAGGGTCCGCGGTTGAATGCGACGTTGATTTCACCGGCCTCCTGGATGATTACCTCCAGTCCCCATGAGCGGAACTGGTCGGCAGCCCACTGCTCGGCGTCCTGTAGCGCATGGGAGCCGATGAGGCGTCCACCGATGTTGTTCGAAAGGAAATCGTCGTGGTCCATGGTGCGGTTGTCGGTGCGGCCCAGTTCGATGACCTTGGCCGTGACCTTGTCCTGCGCACCGAGGGTGAAGACGGCTGCGAAGAACATCAGAAGAATTAATGAGATGCGTTTCATATGGTTGAAGTTTTGGTTTGTCATTCGTTTCCGCCCGACAGGGACTCCGCTGCGGCGCAGAGCATCTCGTAGAACTCCTCGCCGAAACGGAAGGTGAGCGGCTCCCTGAGGAACCTGTAGACGGGCATGCCCTCCCGCCGCCCCTTCTCGAAGGCGCAGCGGCATATGGGCCATCGGTGCAGGTTGAGTGCCGTCATGCCGTTGGAGAGGGTGGAGACGCGGATGGGGTAGAGCCTGCAGGATATCGGCTTGGCGAAGGAGCACTTTCCGGTGCAGTGGGCGCGCTCGATGGCGCAGAGGCAGTTGCCCTCCTCGAAGAGGGTGTAGGCGCACTCCTCCGAGTCGCCCAGGAGCGGGGTGACCATGTCGCCTTCGCGGTCAATCACGAAAAAGCCGGTCTCGTCGATGCGCCTGCGGCCCGCCTCGCTCATCAGCGGTGCATATTCATGGTAATGCCTCTCCAGCTCCTCGGCCTCATGCTCCTCGAGGGGCGCTCCGCTGTCGCCCTCGATGCAGCAGACGCCGCGGCATTTCTCGTAGTCGCAGCTGAAGAATTCCTCCACGATCTCCGAAGAGACCAGTATGTCGCCTATCTGGATAATCATTGTCGGTGCGTAGCGCTCACAAATTTATGTTTTTTTGTTCAAAAATGTATAAATTTGTCCTTCGTTTAAAAGCCGAATCATATGAAATACGTTATCCGCGCGCTGAAATACCTGCTCTATTTCCTGGTCATCTTCTTCATCATAGTAGCCATTGTCTGGTTGCTCAACCGTACCAAGATGCCCGATGCAAGCTTCACCGAGCTCTTCAAGGAGGGTTCGCTGCCGCAGATGGCCATCTTCTTCGTGGTGATTGCCGCCATCTATCCCGCTCTGGGCTTCGTCAAGCGCAAGATATACACCAACGGCGACTTCGCAAAATATGAGAATCTCATCGGCGGCGTAATGGAGCAGATGGGCTTCGAGTTCGAGAAGGAGGACGAGGAGACGAAGTGCTACCGCATCAAGAGCAGATACATGAGGGTCACCCGCATGGGCGAGGACAGGGTGACGTTCTTCAGGAACGAGGATCCCATCATCTGCGAGGGGCTGCGCAAGGACGTGGACCGCATTGCGCGCAACATCGACTTCCAGATCCGCGACATGGAACGCGAACGAAACGGTGAAACCGAAGAACAATAAAGAATTGCATCGATACCATGAAGACAATTGCTGAATACACTACATTCTACGAGGCGACCATCGCAAAGGGCCTCCTCGAGAGCGAGGGGATTGAGGCAGCCATCACCAACAACGACTCGGTCTTTCCGGGACTCGGCTTCATGCCGAACAATACCGTCCGCCTGGCGGTCAACGAACCCGACGTCGAAAAGGCCATCTCTCTCCTCGAGAACACCAATTTCGATGACATGGAAATCTCCGAGGCGGAGCTCGAGGCGCAGGCCGAGGCTGCCGCAGGCGACGAGGAGATCTGACTTACCAGACAAACGAAACAAAGAAAGATTATGGAATACAAGAGAATACTTCTCAAACTCAGCGGCGAGGCAATCGGCGGCCCTGACGGCGTCGGCCTCGACGAAGACGTGATGGCGCGCTATGCTGCCCAGATCGCAAAGGTGGTAGAAAGCGGCGTGCAGGTTGCGATAGTCATCGGCGGAGGCAACATCTTCCGCGGCCTGGCAGGCACCGAGCGCGGATTCGACCGCGTGCGCGGCGACCAGATGGGCATGCTTGCCACGGTCATCAACAGCATCGGGCTTTCCCTCTCGCTGCGCAACGCCGGGCTCAAGGCCGAGGTCTTCACCTCGACTCCGATGCGCCCGATGGCAAAGTACTACATGCGCGACGAGGTGCTCGAATACATGGCCGGCGGCGGAGTGGCAGTCGTGGCGGGCGGCACCGGCAACCCCTTCTTCACCACCGACAGCGCCGCTGCGCTGCGTGCGTGCGAACTCGGATGCGACGCGCTCCTGAAGGGCACGAAAGTTGACGGCGTCTACACCGCCGATCCGATGAAGCACCCTGACGCAGTGAAATATGACACGCTGACGTTCGACAAGGCGATTGCCGACAACCTCAAGGTAATGGACCAGACGGCGTTCTGCATGTGCAAGGAGAACGACATGCCGATCATCGTCTTCTGCATGAACAACGAGGGCGACCTGGTGCGCCTCGTCTCGGGAGAAAAGGTGGGCACCGTGGTGTGCAACGATTAACTGAAATAAACAAACAACAGAGAATATGATCGAAAAATCGAAAGAAGTCATCGCTGCCGCAAAGGACAGGATGAACAACGCAGTGGAGCATCTTGAGGAGGAACTCATGAACTACCGTGCAGGAAAGGCAAATCCTGCAGTGTTCAACGTGGTGATGGTAAATTACTACGGTACGATGACACCGCTTCCGCAGATGTCCAGCATCACTGCGCCGGATGCGCGCACGATGCTCATCCAGCCGTGGGACAGGAACCAGATCAAGGCCATCGAGAAGGCCATCATGGACGCGAACCTCGGCTTCACTCCGCAGAACAACGGCGAGGTGATCCGCATCAACGTCCCCGCACTGACCGAGGAGAGGCGCCGCGAGCTCGTCAAGCAGAGCAAGACTGCCGGTGAGAGCGCAAAGGTGAGCGTCCGCAACTCCCGCCGCGATGCCATCGAGACCCTCAAGAAGATGGTCAAGGAAGGCCTTCCCGAAGATGTCGAGAAGGACGGCGAGGCAGAAATACAGAAGGAAACCGACGCCTTCGTAAAGAAGGTCGACGAGATTCTCGCAGCCAAGGAAAAGGAGATAATGACCGTCTAGGCGGTCCTGTCACTGTTCCTGTGCGGAAGATACAGATAATTGCAGGCCCTTGCAGCGCCGAAACCTGTGACCAGGTCATGGCGACTGCGGGGGCTTTGTCGTCCCTTCGCAAAGATTTCGATGCCGCAGGCTTCGAACTGTGCGGATTCCGCGCGGGGGCGTGGAAACCGCGCACCCGTCCCGGGCAGTTCGAGGGTGTGGGGGAGGAGGCCCTGGGATGGCTTGCCGACGTGCGTCGCGCCACCGGCCTGCCGACTTTCGTGGAGGTGGGGAACGCCGCGCACCTCGAGAGCGCGCTGAAGTCCGGTGTCGACGGCATCTGGATAGGTGCCCGCACGACCACCAATCCCTTCGATGTCCAGGCCCTTGCCGATGCCTTGCGCGGCGTGGACATCCCCGTGATGGTCAAGAACCCGATAAACCCCGACTCCAGGCTCTGGATCGGTGCCGTGGAGCGTTTCGTGCGCACCGGCGTCCGCTCAGTCGGCGCCATACACCGCGGATTCTCCTACTATGAGCGAAGCAAGTACCGCAACGCCCCGAAATGGCAGGTCGCCGTCGACGTGATGCAGGCGATGCCGGAGATTCCGATGTTCTGCGACCCGAGCCACATGTCGGGCTGCCGCGACTATATCGTCGAGGTGTCGCAGATGGCCTTGGACCTCGGGTTCGCCGGCCTTTTCGTCGAGTCGCACATCGATCCTGACCATGCCTTGAGCGACGCTTCCCAGCAGCTCACCCCGTCGGACCTGCTTTCGGCGGTTCGCAGCCTGAAGATCAGGAAGACCGATGCGGCGGGAGATTTCGAGGCAAGCGTCGCCGGCCTGAGGGCCGAGATCGACGCGGTGGACGACTCCCTGCTGGACATCCTGGAGCGAAGGATGGAGATAGTCTCCGAAATAGGCCGCCTGAAACAGGCTGGCAACATCGCGTTGCTGCAGCCGGCGCGCTGGGACGAGGTCCTGCGCCGTGCCGGGGAGGGGGCGGCTGCCCGCGGACTTGACGAACGTTTCGTCCGCGAACTTTTCAAGTTGATACACCAGGCTTCGATCGAGAAGCAGGGATGACCCTCCACCGCAGGCAGACGACAGGAGAGGCCGCTCGTTTCCGGGCGGCCTCTCCTGTCATGAATGGCACATGAGTCCTATTTCGCGTAGATGACGTCTGCGGCGACGGGAGCCATCTTGTTGTTCGAGTGGTTGGATCCCGAGACGTATGACTTCTTCCAGTTGAACTGGTAGCCGCGGCGCTCCGCGTCGTTCTTGCAGAATTCGTAGAAGTTGTTGCCGCGCTCGAGCCTGTTGAGGCCTTGGAGGTCGGATTCGGGAGTCTGCCTGAGGTTGCTTGTCCTCAGAGTGTCGGCATCGCCGAGCAGGATGGTCATGTTCCTGCCGTAGTATTTCTCGAGGTCCACGCCTGCCTTCTCGATGCCCTCCTTGATGCCGTAGGGATATGCGACCTCCTCGTCGGGGAAGGTGTACCATCCGGAGTTTGCCGCCACTGCGACGTCGACCTTGGGAGCGTCGTTGAACATCAGGTACCTGTGGACGAACTGGGCGCCTGCGGAGTGGCCGTAGATGTTGTAGCTCCTTGCCTTGGACGAGCTGTGGCGGACGAAGAAGTCGAAGACCCTGTCGACGAGGACATAGGTCATCTCGTCGCGGCTGACGTAGTTGCCTTCTCCATCCACCACCGAGCCCTGCTGGTACTGCTCCTCGCCGAATTCCTCGTCGGAGAATGTGGGGACTATGACGATGAAGCCGTATTCGTCGGATTTGGGAATCCACGCGTCGCGGTAGCCGTCTCCGTTGCGTCCCATGCCGTGCATCACGATCTGGACTGGCATCTTCGATGCGTCACCCTCGGGGATGTGGTAGTGGATGAGCAGCGTCTTGCCCTCGAAGGGAGCGGTGCAGCTGTATTCCACCGTGCCGGTGGAGTTGTCGTTGAAGAGTTTTTCCGCCTTGCATGAAGAAGTGAGGGCGGCGAAAGCGGCGACGATTGCCAGGGAAATGATGAGTTTTGCCTTCATATGGTGGATGTCGTGGGTTTTGTCCAACAAAATTAGCGATTTTCTTCCTATCTTCGTAGGCCAAACAAGACAAATGATGAAGAAAGGAATACTCATGCTGCTGCTCGTCGCAGCTGCCGCGCTGGATGCTTCGGCGCAGAAGGCTTCGGAACTCGCATATCACGATGCATCTGAACTGATGATCATCAACAAGGGCTTCGACAACACCGAGTCCCTCTACTCACGCCTGCCTTCGGACCTGAAGGATGTCACCCGCGAGGCCGTGTGGGACCTGGGGATGAACTCCGCCGGACTGGCGGTGCGCTTCTCCACCGACAGCAAGTGCATCGGTGCGCAGTGGGAGCTGCTCAACAACTTGAGCATGGCCCACATGGCGGGTACCGGCATACGCGGCATCGACCTCTATGTGCTTGACGAAAAGGACAACTGGCATTTCGTCGGCACGGCGCAGCCCAACGGCAAGGAGTCGCGAAATGTCTTCATCCGCAACATGGACGGCAAGATGCGCGACTTCATGGCATATCTGCCGCTCTACGACGGAGTGGTCAAGCTCGAGATAGGCATCGACTCGACCGCCACCATAGGCATGCCGCGCCGCGACGTGCTCGTCAAGGGGTCGTCCAAGCCGATAGTCTTCTACGGCACGAGCATCACTCAGGGCGGATGCGCCTCCCGACCGGGAATGGTCTACACTTCCATCATCAGCCGCCGCCTGCAGCGCGAGTGCATCAACCTCGGCTTCAGCGGCAACGCGAGGATGGACAAGTCGATGGTGGAGGCCATCAACCGCATCGACGCGTCGGAATTCGTCATCGACTGCCTGCCGAACTGCACCATCAAGACACTCAGGGACAGTGCCTATTACTTCATGACTACGCTTTGCAAGGCCCACCCGGACGTTCCGGTCTACATGGTTGAAAACGCCTACTACGCATACGGATATCTGGACACCAAGACCGCTTCCGACTTCGTGGAGAAGAATGCCTGGTGGAAGGACCTCTACCGCAAGCTCCGCAAGGAGGGATACCGCAACTTGCGCTACATCTCCTGCGACAAGATCGAGGATGCCGGACGCGAGGGTACGGTCGACGGCACGCACCGCACCGACCTCGGCTTCGAGGCAATGGCGAAAGGCTTCCTCAAATTCATCAAGAAATGAGTGAAATGACTTCAAGTGAACTATATGACAGCTTCGAGCAGAAGCTGACCGAGACCCTGGTCGGCATATGCCGCTCGAGATGCATGCTTCCCGACGGCGCAATGCCCTCTTCGGAAGACATTGACCAGAAGCTGAACGATTATCTGAGGGAGTTCCTCGAGGAGGCACTCCCTGAATTCGACAACTATCCCGACGTCGTCTTCGCCTGGGCCGGATATGTCGGCATGGCCGTTGCACGTATGTGGGACACAGACTGGACGGCCGGAGCACAGGCTCCGTACGCCGGCCTGCACGGACCGCGCGGCTTCGACGACATGGACGAACACATAACCGCCGACATCCTCGGCCATCCACTCGGGTCGAAGGAGGCCACCGACATCTCGTCGCTGCTGGCGTCATGCGCCACCTCCACCATCTCGCTGATCCGCCACCAGGGCATTGAGAGCGGCACCGAGGACGCCTTCTTCATCCTGGTGCGCTCGATCTATGCAATGATGCGCGTCGGCGCGGCCGTGGAGCTCTCGTCGCTCGGTTACAAGTTTTTTGCTAATTTTGCACAAAATCCCCTCAAATCATGAGCACCATCACGATAAAGACAGTAAGTCCGTGGATGCCGTCCGGCGAAACGGTCCACGTAACCGGCAACTGCGAGGCTCTCGGCTGCTGGGACCCTGCCAGGGCCGTTGCAATGGAATGCCGCCAGGGCATCGTCTGGAGCGCCTCCTTCGACTCGGCGCAAATCCCGGGCAACCTCGAATACAAGTTCATCAGGAAAACCGCCTCCGGCGAGGTCATATGGGAGACCTGCTTCAACCGCACCGATCCCTTCGCCGTGTCGCAGACCACCTTTCCCGACAGCCATCCCCGCTATGCCGGCACGGCAGTACCGGTCTTCTCGCTCCGCAGCAGCGGCAGCCAGGGCATTGGCGACTTCCTCGACATAAGGCTCCTCGTGGACTGGGCAGTGCTCACGCACCAGGCGGTGATACAGCTCCTGCCTGTCAACGACACAACCTCCACCCGCACATGGACGGATTCCTATCCATACGGGGGAATAACCATAATGGCGCTCCATCCGGTATATCTCAACCTTCCGGCCGTCGGCACGCTCAAGGACAAGGCGGCCCAGAAGGCCTTCATGGCCGAGGCGAAGGCTCTCAACGCCCTGCCGCAGGTCGACTACGAGAAGGTCTTCGACCTGAAGATGCGCTGGGCGGCGGAACTCTTCCGCGAGAAGGGGGCATCCCTCGCCTCGCGCAAGGACTACAAGTCGTTCTGTTCGGCCAATGCTTCGTGGATATACTCCTACGCGGTCTTCTGCGTCCTGAGGGACACCTTCTCCACGGCGGACTTCTCGAAGTGGGGTGAATATTCGACCTTCAGCGCCGGGAAGGTGGAGCAGTTCCGTGCCGACCACAGGGAGGAGACCGACTTCTACATCTTCCTCCAGTACCATCTCGACGCGCAGTTGAGGGAATCGCACGAATATGCCCGTTCGCACGGCGTCGCGCTCAAGGGAGACATCCCCATCGGCATCACGCCCCACAGCGTCGAGGCATGGGCGGAGCCCGAATACTTCAACATGGGCGAGCAGGCAGGCGCCCCGCCCGACGCTTTCGCGGCGGACGGACAGAACTGGGGCTTTCCGACATACAACTGGGACCGCATGGCAGAGGACGGCTATGCGTGGTGGCAGCGCCGCTTCCGCAAGATGGCCGAGTACTTCGACGCATACCGCATCGACCATGTGCTGGGCTTCTTCCGCATCTGGGAGATTCCGACAGGTTATTCTTCCGGCCTGATGGGCCACTTCAGCCCGGCGCTTCCGCTCACGCCCGAGGAAATCCGCGGCCAGTGGGGCTTCCCGTTCGATTTCGAGCGCGACTGCAAGCCATACGCAGACGATCCGAACGGCGTGCTGTTCCTCGAGGACCCGGTGCAGAAGGGAAAGTTCCATCCGCGCATCAGCGCCCAGTTCACTGCAAGCTACCGCGACCTGCAGAAGTGGGAGCAGGATGCATTCAACCGCCTCTACGACGACTTCTTCTACCGTCGCAACACCGAATACTGGAGGGAGCAGGCCATGAAGAAGCTTCCGGCGCTCATCTCCACCACCAACATGCTCACATGCGCGGAAGACTTGGGAATGATCCCATCCTGCGTGCCCGAGACGCTGTCTGCCCTGAACATCCTCTCGCTCGAGGTGCAGAGGATGCCGAAGGACCCCTCAAGGAAGCTCGGCATACCTTCGGAATACCCATACTGGTGCGTCTGCACCACAGGCTCCCACGACACCAGCACGCTGCGCGGCTGGTGGGGCGAAGAGCACGACGGCGAGGACTGTCCCGTCGACGCATGCCGTTGGATAGTGGCCGAGCATCTCCATTCTCCGGCCATGCTCACCATCCTGCCGCTCCAGGACTGGTTCTCGGTATATGAGCCGCTCCGTACTCCGGACCCTGCGGCGGACCGCATCAACATACCCGCAAACCCCAAGCACTACTGGCGCTTCAGGATGCACGTCACCCTCGAGGAGCTTGTCTCCGACGCCGGATTCAACGCCTTCGTGGCACAGATGATCGACCGCAGCGGCCGCACAAGATAAAACACTACAAAACGATATGGCACAGCAAACCACAGAAAACAAGAAGAAAGGCATCGCGCTGCACTGGCGCATTCTCATCGGCATCGGACTCGGCATCATCGCCGGCATAGTCCTCTGCAAGATCACTCCATACGAGAACTGGTACAAATACGTCAAGTGGGCGGGCGACATCTTCCTCCGCGGCCTGAGAATGATCGTCATTCCCCTGGTCTTCACTTCGATTGCGCTTGGAGTGGCAGGAATGGGCAATTCGGCGGCGCTTGGCCGCATCGCCGGCAAGACTATAGGCTACTACATTGTCACTACCATAATAGCCGCCGTCATCGGCCTCACGCTCGTCAACATCGTCAAGCCCGGCGTGGGTGCGAGCCTCAACCTGACCGAGGAGGTGACCGCGGTCGGCGCCGCTTCGGGCGAAGTCTCGTTCATCGACCAGATCGTGGCCATCGTGCCCTCGAACATCTTCGAGTCGATGGCAAAGGGAGACCTTCTTCCGGTCATCTTCTTCGCCATAATCTTCGGCTTCTTCATGAACGCCGTGGACAAGAAATACTCGACCATGCTGTCCGACCTCTTCCAGGGCATATACGAGGTGATAATGAAGATAACCTTCTTCATCATCAAGCTCGCTCCATACGGCGTCTTCGCCATCGTGACCAACGTGGTCGGCAAGCAGGCCGGCGACACGCAGGCGCTGCTCGGCATGGCTGGCAGCCTCGGCATCTTCGTGCTCGTGGTCTGGGGCGGCCTGCTCATCCAGGGCGGCATCGTCCTGCCCGCCCTTGTAAGGCTGCTCGGCAAGCAGAACCCGTGGCGTCACATCTCCAAGATGTCCACTGCGCTCCTGACGGCCTTCTCCACCTGCTCCTCCGGCGCCGCGCTTCCAATCAACATCCGCGACTCGCAGGAGAAGTGCGGCATTTCCAACAAGATCGCCAGCTTCGTGCTCCCTCTGGGCAGTACCATCAACATGAACGGCACGGCTCTCTATGAGTGCGTGACGGCCATTTTCATCGCGCAGGCATACGGCATCGACCTCTCGCTCGCACAGCAGATAATGATCGTCTTCACGGCGCTCCTGGCAGCCATCGGCACCGCCGGCATACCCATGGCCGGAATGGTGATGCTGACCATCGTCCTGACGGCCGTCGGACTTCCCCTTGAGGGCATCGGCCTCGTGCTTGCCGTCGAGCAGCTCTGCGACATGCCGAGAACAATGATCAACACCTACGGCGACTCGTGCGGCGCGGCCATAATCGCGCACAGCGAAGGCGAGGAGCTGACGATATAATGCCATCCTACCTCCAGATAGAGAACATATCGAAGTCCTACGGCCCGAAGGTCCTCTTCAGCAACATCGCCTTCAACATCAACGAAGGCGACAAGATTGCCCTGATAGCACCCAACGGCACGGGAAAGACCTCGTTGCTGCGCATTCTTGCCGGCAATGACAAGTCGGATTCCGGCGGCAGCATCAAGTTCCTGCGGGACATCCGCATCGCATTTCTCGAGCAGGAATACGACTTCGATCCCGAGGCTACGGTTGCGCAGACCATCTTCACCGGCGACTTCGAGCAGGAACTCCGCGCGAAGCGCATCCTCTCGGAGCTTTCCGTCGCCCCGGAGCGGCAGATGAAGGAGCTCTCGGGCGGCGAGGTGAAGCGCGTGGCCATTGCGGGCATGCTCGCCCAGGACGCGGACTTCCTGATCATGGACGAGCCGACCAACCACCTGGACGTGGACGGCATAGAATATCTGGAGAACTATCTCAAGCGTTCGCGCTGCACCCTCTTCATGGTGACGCACGACCGCTATTTCCTGGACAGGGTCTGCAACACCGTGATGGAGCTGGACCACGGCTCGGTCTACATCTATCGCGGCGACTACGAGAACTATCTGCAGAAGCGCGACGAGCGCATCGCCAACTACAATGCGGAGACCGACCGTGTGCGCAATGTGCTTCGCCGCGAGCTCGAGTGGATGCACGCGACCCCGTGTGCGCGCACCGGCAAGGCCAAATACCGCAAGCAGGCCTTCTGGGACCTCAAGCAGCGCGCCGAGCAGGTGTATGTGCGCCGCCAGATATCGATGGACGATCTCTCCCAGGGCTCCGGTGCGCGGCTTGGCAACAAGGTGATCAACTGCCGCGACCTCAGCTTCTCATGGGACGGAGTGCCCATCGTGAGCCATTTCTCCTACAATTTCCAGCGCTTCGAGCGCGTGGGCATAGTGGGGGCCAACGGCATAGGCAAGAGCACCTTCCTGAACCTCCTGGTCGAGGGAGACATGGAATCCATCGAGCGCGGGGAGTCGGTGAAGATCGGCTATTATCGTCAGGGAGGCATGGAGTTCGACGAGGACGAAACCGTGCTCGACGTCGTGCCGGACACCCATCTGCTGGGCAAGTTCCTCTTTCCGCACGACATGTTTGCCAACAAGATAGCGCGCCTTTCGGGCGGTGAGCGTCGAAGGCTCTATCTTCTTACGGTGCTTATGCAGAATCCGAACCTGCTGATACTCGACGAGCCCACCAACGACCTCGACATCGTGACGCTGAACATCCTCGAGGAGTATCTGCTCGACTTCAAGGGCAGCCTGATAATCGTCACGCACGACCGCCATTTCCTCGACCGTCTGGTGGACCATCTCTTCGTGTTCTGCGGCGACGGCGTGGTCAAGGACTTCATCGGCGGATACACCGAATATCGTACATTCCTCAAGGACCTGGAAGCCGAGAGGCGGCGTCAGGAGCAGGCGCTTCGCGAGAAGGAGTCTGCGCGCAAGCCGGCCGCGCAGCCGGCCGACGGCAGGAACTCCCGGCAGCAGACCGGACCGAGGAAGCTCACCTTCAAGGAGCGGCGGGAACTGGAGATGCTGGAGGAGGAGATCGACGCCCTCACGGCCGAGAAGGAGAACCTGGAGAAGCTGCTCGGCGGCGGGTGTGACGACTATCCGAAGATTGAGGAGGCGTCGAGGCGCTACAGCGAGGTGAAGGAGCGGCTCGACGAGGCCGAGATGCGCTGGCTTGAACTTACGATTGACTCATGATTCTTGCGAAATGACACTTGATGGCATCAACCCGGAACTCCGCGCCTATGTGGAGTCCGCCATAATCCCGAGATATGATACCTTCGACAAGGGCCACGGCCGTGACCATGTGAATGCCGTAATCGGACAGGCGCTCGGCTTGTGCGACCATTATGACGTGGATCCGGACATGGTTTATGCCGCTGCGGCATACCACGATACAGGAATATGCGAGGGAAGGGAATTCCACCACGTGGTCTCCGCCCGCATTGTCCGTGCCGACGGGAACCTGGGCAAGTGGTTTGCCCCCTCCCAGATCGAAATCATTGCGGACGCCGCGGAAGACCATCGCGCATCTTCCCACAACGAACCCCGCACCATATATGGCAAGATCATCGCCGAAGCAGACCGCGAGATCGTTCCCGACAAGATTGTTTTGCGCACCGTGCAATTCGGCCTCGCACATGACCCCGAGCTCGACAGGGAAGGGCAGTGGCGCCGTGTCTGCGAGCATCTTCAGGAAAAATATGCGGAAGGCGGCTATCTCCATCTCTGGATTCCCGAATCGCCAAATGCCGCAAGGCTTGCCTTCCTGCGCGACCTGATCCGTGACGAGGAGGCGCTGCGCACGCTGTTCGACAGGTTCTACGATGCGGAAACGAGACCTTGAGACTAAAATTTCAAAGTGTCTCCAAGAGTTTTGTAACATGTATGTTATAACAAATTCGTTATAACAAAACAGAGGCGTGAACGGCCGATTTCATCCGGTCGATCAGTCTGTAGTGGAGGCAGCTCTGCATCTTCCCGATCATCAAATACACCCTGTCTTTCGGTTCGTGACGGGCGGTCCTGCGTGCCTCCGCATTGTTTGAACTTTGAACGATTTTTTTCATTATCTTTGTAAGCTTATACATACTTGCTGGACAATGAAAAAACACATTGTAATCCTTATCGCGCTGCTCCTCTGCGGAGCTGCCGCGCCTTGCGTCGCACAGACGATGTCAAACGTTCCCGAGCGCTCTCCGAAGCTCTCGCAGGAAGAAATCCTCTCCAATGTCGAATCCTACATCGAGCAGGTGCGCGCCGACTGGCTGGTGCCGGGCATGGGCGTCTCGATCTACAAGGACGGCAAGGTCATCCTCTGCAAGGGATATGGAGTGAAGGACCTCGACCATCCTGCGAATGTCGTGGATGAGCACACCCTCTTCCAGATCGGTTCGGTTTCCAAGTCGTTCACGGCCGCGGTAACGGCGCAGCTCGTCGACGAGGGGCTCCTGAGCTGGGAGGACAAGGTCAAGGACATCCTGCCCGACTTCGAGATGTACGACCCCTGGGTGACGGCAAACATCCAGGTCAAGGACCTCACCAGCCACCGCTCCGGCATGCGTGACGACATCGGCACCTATCTCGGCAATCTCGGATACAACCGTGATGACATATATCACATGTTCAAGTACATGCCGCCTGCATACACCTTCCGCGGCGACTACCAGTACAACAACATCACCTTCATCCCGCTGGCGAAGATAATCGAGAAGGTCACGGGAAAGAGCTGGGAGGAGAATGTGCGCGAGCGCATCTTCGAGCCCCTCGGAATGACCGAGTCGACGCTCAACGGCGAAGGCTTTGCGCCCGCCCTCGAGGCCGGGAAGGCTGCTCTGCCGTACGCCTTCGAGCGCAAGGGACGCGACATGGACCTCTGGGCGATGCATGGCGACGAGCAGTCCATGTGGTGGCTTACCGTGGTGGGACCTGCCGGCAGCGTCTGCTGCACTCCCACCGACCTCATCAAGTGGGCGGTGTTCCACTTGAACGACGGCAAGGTCGGCGATCGCCAGGTCATCTCCGAAAAGCAGATGAAGTATCTGCACACCGGCGTGACGATCACGTCGCAGAGCCCCGAGAAGACCATTCTCTACGGACATTGCTGGTTCATCGAGCAGACTCGCAAGTGCAGGATGTATTTCCATACCGGAACGACCTGGGGCATGACGACGATCTGCTGCTTCGTGCCCGAGATGGATTTCGCCATGACCATCCAGGTCAACAACGAGTCCCCGTCGCAGGTGCGCCATGCCATCCTGCGCCGCACGATCGACCTCTTCCTCGGCTATGACGACTACGACTACAACGAGCAGTACCTCAAGGAGTGGCATGAGAATGCCGACCGCAGGGCGGAGCGCGAGGAAAAGGCTGCCGCCGAGCGAGTGGCAGTTCCTGCTCCGGCAGTGAACCTGCTTGCCGGAACCTATGAGAAGGAAAAGCCCTTCGGCAACATCGACGTGACCGTCGAGAACGGCGTCCCCTTCATAAAGATGCACAACGAGAAGGCTTGGAAGCGCGAGCTCAAGCACGTCAACGGCAATGTCTACAATTTCCGCGCTGACGGCTGGGGCTTCGACGTCAAGTTCAACTTCGACGAGGACAAGCCCGGCACCCCCGCGAACGGCATCGAACTGGTGATCGGCTCTGGCGAGGACTTCGGCCCCTGGACCCGCAGCAGGCACTGATCCGCCATATGACAAGACAATCAATTTCTACAACAATGAAAAGAATATTCACTTTTGCAGTCATCCTTCTGCTCTCCATCGGGAGCATGGATGCAAAGACTCCCATCATCGGCATCTCCGGCCATGTCGAAGGTTCTGACAACGTTGCCGGCAACACCTACATCAATGCCGTGCGCAAGGCCGGCGGTGTACCGATAATCATTCCCGTGACCTCCGACGCGGCACAGATCGAGGCTGCGCTCAGCATCATCGACGGTCTCATCATGACCGGCGGCGAGGATTTCGATCCGCTCAAGTGGTATGGCGAGGAGCCCCTTCGCGCTCTCGGCGAAGTCGTTCCCTCACGTGACGAGTTCGACGTCATGCTGGTGCGCGCCGCCGTGGCCAAAGGCATCCCCGTGATGGGCGTCTGCCGTGGCGAACAGCTCCTTGGCGTGGCCTTCGGCGGTTCCCTCTGGCAGGACATCCCTTCGCAGGTCAGCGAAAGCTATGTCAAGCATCGCCAGAGCCCGACTGCCGGTTCATGCGGCACCCATACCGTCAACATCGAGAAGGATTCTTTCCTCGGCAAGGCACTCGGCAGCGACAAGGCCGTGGTCAACTCGTTCCACCATCAGGCCATCAAGGATGTCCCCAAGGGCTTCAAGGTGGTGGCACGCTCGGCTGACGGCATCGTCGAGGCAGTGGAGCGCACCGGCAAGCTGGACGGCTTCGCCGACGGCGGAGCAGCGATCTTCGGTACGCAGTTCCATCCGGAAATCCCCACCTCTGCGGGAAGCCGCGAGTTCCTCCCGATATTCGTCTATCTCGTAGAGCAGGCATCCAAGTAGCACCACTCCCGTCATGGACAAAAGGAAACTGACATTCGGGCAGATGTTCAACCTGAGCTTCGGATTCTTCGGGGTTCAGATCGCATATGCCCTCCAGAGTGCCAACATCAGCCGCATCTTCGCCACATTGGGCGCAGACCCGCATCAGCTGAGCTTCTTCTGGATACTTCCCCCGCTGATGGGCATGATCGTCCAGCCTTTCATCGGCAAGTGGTCCGACCGCACCTGGTGCAGGATGGGCCGCCGCAAGCCGTATCTGCTGGTCGGTGCGCTCGTCGCCGTGCTGGTCATGATTTTGCTCCCCAACGCGGGAAGCCTCAACTTCAGCCAGAGGCTCTTCCTCGGGCTCAACGGCGCGATGTGGTTCGGCCTCTTCTCGCTGATATTCCTCGACACGTCGATCAACGTGGCGATGCAGCCTTTCAAGATGATGGTCGGCGACATGGTCAACGAGGAGCAGAAGGGCACGGCCTACTCCATACAGAGCTTCCTGTGCAACGCAGGCTCGCTCTTCGGCTACATCTTCCCGATCTTCTTCACATGGATCGGATTGAGCAACACCGCCCCCGAGGGCGTCATCCCCGACTCCGTCATATGGAGCTTCTACTGCGGTGCCGCCCTGCTGATACTCTGCGTGCTCTTCACCTTCGCCAAGGTCAAGGAGATGAACCCGCAGGAGTATGCGGAATTCCACGGCATCGACCTCAAGGCCAAGGCCGAGGAGGAGAAAGGGGAGAAGGAGGGTTTCGTGAGCCTGCTCGTGCACGCTCCGAAGACCTTCTGGACCGTCGGCCTCGTGCAATTCTTCTGCTGGGCCGCCTTCCTCTTCATGTGGACATACACGAACGGCGCGATAGCCGACAACGTGTGGGGCACCACCGATCCTTCGACGGCAGAATACCAGAGCGCCGGCAACTGGGTCGGCGTGCTGTTCGCCGTGCAGGCCGTCGGCTCGCTCTGCTGGGCTCTCTTCATCCCGAAGTTCAAGTCGCACAAGACCGCCTACATCGTGAGCCTGGTCATCGGCGCGGTCGGCTTCGCATCCGTGTTCTTCATGCATGACAAGTACATGCTCTTCGGATCCTATTTCCTCATCGGATTCGCATGGGCCGCGATGCTTGCCCTGCCGTTCACCATCCTGACCAATTCGCTGATGGGCAGCACGCACATGGGCGAATACCTCGGACTGTTCAACTGTACCATCTGCCTGCCGCAGATAGTTGCCGCCGCGCTGGGCGGAGTCGTCCTCGGCGCCGTCGGCGGCTCGCAGGCGATGATGCTGCTCCTGGCGGGCGTGCTGCTGCTGCTCGGAGCGTTGAGCGTCCTTGCCATCAAGGAGAAATGACAACAATCCAATTTCACCAATACAGTTTCTATGAAAAGAATCTTGACCATCCTAGCCTGCATCGCGCTTGCCTGCGTGATGCCGGCCAATGTATCCGCCCAGAACGGGTACACGGTTAAGGGTGTGGTCGTCGACCAGGTGGGCCCCGTGATAGGTGCTTCTGTCGTTGAGGCGGGAACATCCAACGGAGCCGTAACGGGTCTTGACGGCGACTACATCCTGAAGGTCGCAAGTGCCGAGTCGACTGTGGAAATCAGCTGCATCGGCTACGCGACGGTTTCTTTCAAGGCTTCACAGGTGCCGCCTACGGTCGTTCTCGCCGAGGACAAGCAGTTCCTCGACGAGGTGGTCGTCATCGGCTACGGCACCGTGAAAAAGAGTGACATGACCGGTTCGGTCGTCGCCATCAAGGCTGACGAGATCAACCGCGGCGCAGTCAACTCTCCCGACCAGATGCTTACCGGCAAGGTCGCGGGCCTTCTCATCACTCCCGCAGACGGACAGCCCGGTTCGTCCGCCCGCATCCGCATCCGCGGCGCGGCTTCCCTCCGTGCCAACAACGATCCTCTCATCGTCATCGACGGCGTGCCCGTGACAGGTGACGGCGGTGCCGGCATGGGCAACCCTCTGGCTTCCGTCAACCCGAACGACATCGAGAGCTATTCCGTCCTCAAGGATGCTTCCGCAACGGCAATCTACGGTTCCCGCGCATCCAACGGCGTGATCATCATCACCACCAAGAAGGGCAGCGGCCAGGGCGTCAAGCTCTCCTACAGCGGATCGTTCTCCGCAAAGCAGAACATCAGCACCATCGACATGATGTCCGGCGATGAGTTCAGGAGCTTCATCACGACGAACTATCCTGGTTCTTCGCGCGCGAACTACCTCTACAACGCCAACACCGACTGGCAGAAGGAGATCTACCGCATCGGCGTCGGCACCGACCACAACATCAGCCTCTACGGCGGCGGCAAGTTCCCGTTCAGGGTCAGCCTCGGCTACAACCTCGACCAGGCAACGCTCAAGGTCGGTGACAACAAGAAGGGCAACATCGACGTGAGCCTCTCTCCGAAGTTCCTTGATGACCACCTTTCGTTCAACGTGAACGTCAAGGGCATCTACCAGCACACCAACTGGGCGAACACGGGTGCCGTGGGCAGCGCGCTCTGCTACAACCCTACGGCTCCGGTCCATGACGAATACGGCGACTTCTGGAACTGGCGTCCGGGTGGAGTCGCAAGTTCCATGACCAGCATCAACCCTCTCTCGCAGCTCTACGAGTGGGTCGACTACAACCACACCATGCGTTCCATCGGCAACTTCCAGATCGACTACAAGTTCCACGGACTTGAAGACCTCAGGGCCAATGTCAACCTCGGTTACGACATCGCGAAGACGCAGGGCGAGAAGTTCAACGAACTCGGTTCGTATCTCGCTGAACGCGCAGGTGCGCAGGATTATGCAACCCGTTACGCAAACTTCAACAAGAACGCCCTCCTCGAGGCATACCTCGACTACTCACACGAGTTCGCACACTCCAACCTCGACGTGATGGGCGGTTATTCCTGGCAGCACAACTATGTCAAGTACAACAACTCGACATACTACAACAAGTCCGACCGCTTCCAGGAGTCCGACCTCTACTATACCGCTCCCGAGGATGCGAAGGAATATTACCTGATCTCCTTCTTCGGCCGCGTCAACTGGTCGCTGCTGGGCAGGTATCTCTTCACCTTCACGGCGAGGGAGGATGCTTCTTCCCGTTTCAGCCCCCAGAACCGCTGGGGCTTCTTCCCTTCGGCGGCATTTGCATGGAACGTCAAGAACGAATCGTTCCTCAAGGGTTCCTCCGCCGTTTCACAGTTGAAGCTGCGCCTCGGATGGGGCCGCACCGGACAGCAGGACATCGGCAGCGAGTACTACCCTTACCTGGCCCGCTACAACGAAAGCTCCGCGCTTGAGATGAGGTACAACATGGGCGTGGGCAACTACACGACCCTCGCTCCTCTGGCCTACAACCCGAACATCAAGTGGGAGACGACCGAGACCACGAACGTGGCTCTCGACTTCGGTTTCGCAAAGGACCGCATCACCGGTACGATCGAGGCTTACTATCGCTACACCTACGACCTGCTTAACTCCATCAACACTCCGCTCGGATCCAACTTCTCGAACGTGATCACTTCCAACATCGGAAGCATGGTCAACAAGGGCGTCGAGCTCAGTCTCAACGCCAACATCGTCGAGAGCGACGACTGGCACTGGAGCGTGGGCGGCAACATCACCGTTCAGGACACCAAGATCACCAAGCTCACCGAAGAGGCGACTGCCGGCTATCTGGGCGTCACCGTGGGCAGCATGCTCGGCGGTACCGACGGATTCTCGTCCCTCTACAGGGTCGGCTATGCACCATACACCTACTACCTCTACCAGCAGGTCTATGATGAGAACGGCAATCCTGTCCTCGGTGCCCTCGTGGACCGTGACGGCGACGGTGCCATCACCGAATCCGACCGCTATGTCACCGGCTGCAGTCCCGTGGCACGCGTGTTCGGCGGTCTCAACACCCACCTGAGCTACAAGAACTGGGACTTCTCCGTAAACGGACACGGTTCGTTCGGCAACTATGCCATCAACTCCGTCCGCAAGGGATATGCATCTTCATACAGCGACGACTTCAGCAAGGGATACATGAACAACATCTCAAGCCAGTACCTCATTCCGGGCTGGACGTCTGCCCAGTCCACGGCACAGATGTATTCCGACATGTGGATCGAGGACGCCTCCTTCTTCAAGATCGACGACATCAACCTCGGCTACACCTTCCGCTTCACGAAGTTCATCAACAGCATCCGTCTCGCCGCATCCGTGCAGAACGTCTTCACGTTCACCGGATACTCCGGACTCGATCCTGAATTCACGGCAGGCGACGGTGTCGACGGAACGATCGCTCCGCGTCCGCGCCTCTACACACTCCGTATGAACATCAACTTCTAACACTCTGCAACCATGAAAAAGACATATTTCATTTTGAGCATTGCTCTCATGTCGCTTGCGATGTCGTCCTGCATCAAGGATCTCGACACCAGGCCTCTCAACGAGACTGACTTCACTGCAGATGTTGCCTACGCCAATCCCGACAACTACTTCAAGGGGCTGGCCTACATAGCTTCATACTGGGCATTCACGAGCCAGAACGACCCTGGCGACAAGGACATCGACGTCAAGGATGCAGGCCAGAGCGAACTCTGCCGTCAGTATATGATCCTCAACGAACTGAGCGCCGACGCCCTCAAGTGCGTCTGGCTCTCCGATACTTATGTCGAGGGCATCCAGTACCACAAGTGGGTCCCCGAGGACAACGCGGCTCTTGTTGCCGTCTACACCCGTTCCATGAAGGGCATCGCCTGCGCAAACGAGTTCCTCCTCCAGACCGAGGACGACAAGCTCGACCTTCGCGGCCACGGCGCCTACAAGGAGCAGGTTGCAGGCTACCGCGCTGAAGCTCGCTTCTACAGGGCCCTCTACTACTACCTCATGATGGACTTCTTCGGAAATCCTCCTTTCGCCCTTCCTGAGAACATCGGCGGCGAGACCCCGAAGCAGATCCAGAGGGCTGACCTCTTCAAGTGGATCGAAAGCGAGTGCCTCGAGCTCCTTGCCGACGGTTCGGCAATGCCCGCAAAGGGTGCCGTGCCTTATCCGAGGGCTACCAAGGGTGCAGTAGGCGCCCTGCTTGCACGCATGTACCTCAACGCTGAGGTCTATACGGGTACGGCAAGATGGTCCGACGCAAAGGAGATGGCGGCAAAGGTGATCGCGATGGGCTACAAGCTCCACGGCAATTATGCCGAGCTCTTCATGCAGGACAACACCGAGAGCGGTGCTGCGGCTGAGGAGTTCATCTTCGCGATCGAATATGACAAGAACCACTCCCAGAGCTGGGGCGGAACCACCCATCTCATCTCCGGTGCAATCAACGAAATTGCCAACAAGGCCATCAGCGCCGACCTCGGCCTGAAGGATTCCAACGGCGATGCGGCCGCACTGGTCAGCCTCGAGAACTGGAACGGCTACCACGTGGCCGACGACTATGTCGCAAGGTTCGACCTCAACCGCGACAATTCCGTCTACGGCTATGACAGGGCCACCAGCGACAAGCGCGCATTCTTCTACTACTATGGCGACGGCTTCGACAACACCCAGCTCGACGTCCCGACGGGATGGTGCTGCTGGAAATTCTCGGCAATCTATTCCGACGGTCACGTGGGAACGGCGGCTCTCGACGGCAAGTTCTCGAGCTGCGACTTCCCGGTATTCCGTCTTGCGGAGATGTACCTCATCTACGCCGAGGCTGATGCACGTCTCAACGGAGGCAAGACCACCGATGCGACGGCAGTGGGCTACATCAAGCAGCTCCGCGACCGCGCAGGCCGTACGATGCCTACCGAGATCACCCTCGACTGGCTCCTCGACGAGAGGGCGCGCGAGCTCATGTGGGAAGGCCACCGCAGGGTGGACCTCATCCGCTATGGCTACTACACCTCCATGTCGTTCCCTTGGACCCTCAAGGGCGGAGTGGAGAACGGAAGCGTCAACCTGCCCGAATGGAGGACGATCTATCCTCTCATCCTCAGCGACCTCAATGCAAATCCGAATCTGAAGCAGAACCCGGGTTACTAGTATCCTAAAATGAAGTTTGATATGAGAAAATTAAAGAATATAGCTCTACTGGCCATCGTGGCGGTCGCCATGTGGTCATGCACTGCACAGACGTTCGGCCCGGACGTTCTCGAGAAGGCGTATATCGGAGCAAAAAGTTCTTATGTGACTCCCGTGCTCAGCCCTGTGGGTGACGTCATCGACGACGCCAACACCAACAGCGTAGAGGCCGTGGTATTCAACTGGTCCAAAGCCGACTTCGGCGTGAAGGTCGCAATCGAATACCGCGTCTATATCACCTGCGGCGACGCGGTGTCACTTCTTGGAACGACCAACAACCAGTCCTTCACGATAAGCAAGTCCGACTTCAATGCAAAGGTCATCAAGGAACTGGGTGTTCCCGCCAACGCCACCGAACTGGTCAACGCCTATGTGCAGGCATTCGTGGCCGGCTCGTCGGAATATTATACCGACAAGTCCAACACGGTTTCCTTCAACGTGAAGACCTACAAGGCGGATCTCCGCTTCCTCTACATCTGCGGCCAGTTCCAGAACGGCTGGGAAGTCGGTACGGCTCCTCAGTTCTGGGAGACCGAAGGTTTCTCCAACACCTACAAGATCCTCATCGACTATCTTGCGGGCGGTACCATCGTCCCGGGTGAAGACCAGGGCTTCAAGATCCTCACGCAGAGGGCTTGGTCCGGTGACTACTGGGGCTACGACGCCATGTATGCGAACTGGGATGTTCCCGAGAACAACGACAAGAACTTCCAGATGGGCGCATCCGCACAGAACGTCTATCTGCTCACCGTGACGAGGGTGTCCACCAGCGTCGACGGTACGACATACGGCGGCGGTTCGATCACTGCCAAGGGCATGTGCGCAATCTCTCTCATCGGCAACCAGAACGGAACGAACTGGGATACCGACACCGACCTGGTCTATGACTGCGTCGAGAATGTCTGGTCCAGCCCCGTGGTATCGTTCTCCGCAGGTGCGGTGTTCAAGATCCGCGGCAACCACGCATGGGATTCCATCGACCTCGGCGGCGCTACCGAAGCGAGCGAATTCATCGACGGCGGATTCAACCTCACCGAGGGCGGAAGCAACATCACCGTTGCCGAAGCCGGAGACTACATCATCCGTCTCCATGCCAACAGAACTCCAATGGTCGTCAAAATTGAAAAACAGTAAGCGATATGAAAAAGATATTTGATTTTATAGCAGCTGCTGCTTTGTCGCTTCTCCTTGCGGGATGTTCAGTCTTCTCGGAGGATGCCTTCTCGACTGAACCCGTCGCGCCTGAGTTCTATTCTCACGCCGACATTCTTATGACTTCCAACACGATGGACGAAAACGTCGCATTCTCGTGGTCTGCATACAGGTTCCTTCCCGAAGGACTCTCCTACGTGCTGACGATGAGCTATGAGGGCGTCGACGCCAAGGTCGTGGAAACCAAGGAGCTCTTCTGGAGCTGCACCAAGACCGAATTCAGGTCTCTCCTCTACAAGAGCTTCCCGAACCTGCCGCAGAATGCCACCTTCCCTCTCTCGCTCACCGTCAAGGTGAACGACGGAACGAAGGACTACGCTGCGCAGCCTCTCTCCATCAAGGTCTATGCATATGGCGACATGATCGCTCCCGAGATCACCCTTGCCGGCAAGGAGGCCGTCCTCGACCCTGCATCCAGCACGTCGACGATGGTTCTCATCACCTGGACGGATGCCCGCCTGGTCTATGGCGAGGAGGTGAAATACGATGTCTATCTCTGCACCAACCAGGCTACCACCAAGGCTGGCGACTCAGTGGACTATGAGCTCGCAACCGGTCTTACCGTCAATGAATACAGCACCACCGTGGACGCATTGAACGACGCAGTGGTCGCTGCGGGCGGCGTAGAGAACGAGGCCAATGCGGTCACCTTCAAGGTTCGCGCATACTGCGACTCCTTCTCCGAGGGCGTCGTTGCGACGAGCGCGGAGACGATGTCCGTCACGACCTACACCACGACCTTCCCCGAGGTCCTCTATCTCCCTGGCAGCCATCAGGGCTGGAGCCCCGCTACGGCACCTACGCTGAATCTCAGCAGCTCGATCAAGGGTTACTACGGCGGTGTGGTCGACCTGACCACTGCCGACGGCAGCGACTGCGAGTTCAAGTTCTGCATCAAGCCCGACTGGGGCGATGATTACGGCGGAACGATCGAGATGGGCCAGTACGGCTCGACCGAGACCTATCATGCCGGTACCGGCAAGGTTGGCGTTTCCGACAACATCAAGGTTCCTTCAGGCGTCTATGCGATAGCTCTCAACAAGAAGCTCGGCACCCTCACGATGGTCGAACTCAAGAGCCTCTGCATGATCGGGGCCGCTTGCGGCGACTACTCATGGGGACAGGATGTCGTCATGGAATGGAACCATGACACCAATGTCTTCACTGCCACCACGACGCTGAAGCCGGGTGAATACAAGTTCCGCTTCAACGGCGACTGGTCATACTCCATCGGCAACACCGCCGACGGTCTTCTCATCGGCGGCGAGAACATCACCAACGAGAAGGACGAGGGCGAATACAAGGTCTCCATCGACCTGAGCACCGTTCCTTACAAGGTCTCCATCCTGAGCACCTCGTTCCCCGAGGCGGTCTATGTGCCTGGCGCAATGAACGGCTGGGGCTTCGACCACCAGTCGATCGCAGGCAACGGCGAGGGCCTCTACCAGGCATTCCGCTGGATGGGCGGCGACTATGGCTTCAAGATCACCGAGGAGCAGGGCTGGGACAAGCAGTGGGGTTCCGACGGCACCGAGCCGGTCGTCAACGATGACGGCAGCAAGACCTACTCACTGGTTTACTCCACCGGTGGCAACATCATGGAGGGCGCGGACAACGCCGGCTACTTCAGGGTGGACTTCGACTACACTTCCTCCAAGGTCACCCTCACCCCGATCACTACCATCGGCATGATCGGCGCGTTCCCGGGCAACAGCTGGAGCAGCGACTATGCATCGATGACCTATGACAAGGACAAGGACATGTGGATTGCCGAAGACGTGGAGATCCGTTCGGGCTGCGAATGGAAGTTCCGCATGAACGAGGCATGGACCATCAACCTCGGCGGCGACATCGACAACCTCGTCCAGGACGGTGCGAACATCGTCGAGAGCAAGGGCGGCATCTATGACGTCGAGCTCCATGTCAACACCACTCCGTACAAGGCTGTCCTCACATGGAAGGCCGAGCCGGGTGCTGCTGTCTACAAGAAGCAGGTCACCCTCGCAGGCGACTACCAGGGCGCTGCATGGAGTCCCGAAAACGACCCGAAGCTTCCTGGTGCCGACGGCTTCTACAGCGGCGCGATGACGATGTACGGGGCAACCTACGGATTCAAGGTCGTCCACGACGGCAACTGGATCTCCGGTCAGCTCACCGAAGGCACGACATACGACTTCGTGCTCGGCGCGGGCGACAACATGATGCTTCCTGACGGTTCATACTTCTGGTCCATCGACATAGCATCGGAGAACAAGACCGCCAAGGCGGTTCCCATCACCAAGGTGGGCCTCATCGGCTCGTTCAACGGCTGGGCAGACGACCTGGAGATGACCTTCGACCCTGATACCCATACATACAAGGGCAAGGTCACCCTCGCTGCGAACGACGAGGTCAAGATCCGCTTCAACGGCAACTGGGACTACAACCTCGGCATGAACGACTCGAACCAGCTTGTGGCAGGCGGTGCCAACATCGTCGTTGCCGCTGCCGGTGAATATGACGTGGAGATCGGCCTCACGGGCGCTTCTTCATTCATCGCGTTCATCGACAACTCCGTCAAGCCTTCATGGGGCGTGATCGGAAACTTCAACGGCTGGGGCGGTGACGCTGTGATGACCGAAGTCATCCCCGGCATCTGGGTGAGCGAGAAACTCGATCTCACGGAAGGATGGAAGATCCGCTACAACGGCAGCTGGGACGTCAACCGCGGCGCTGCGACACCGACAGTGGCCGGCGAGTTCGTGCCTGCTTACCAGGGCGGCTCCGACATCAACCTCGCAGGCAGCTACAAGGTGGTCTACAACGAGAACAGCGGCACCATCGGTACTCTCGGCTGGGGCATCACCGGCAGCATCGCCAATGCCAACATCAACTGGGACAAGGACATCCCGATGAATCTCGGTTCCGATGGCAAGTGGTACAGCTATCCCGTGTTCTTCTCTGCTTCCGACCAGTTCAAGATCCGCCAGTACGGTGAGTGGAATGCCGATTTCGGCGGCACCTGCACTGCTGTCGGAGAGCCGTTTGCGGCTGCGGCCGGCGGATCGAACATCAGCGTGCCCGCTGAAGGCACATACATGCTCGTATTCGATCCCACCGCCGGCACACTTACCCTTTCCACGGACTTCTGGGGTGTCATCGGCGAGTTCAACGGCTGGGGCGGCGACGAGTTCATGATGCCTGCAGGCGACGGCAAGTGGTATGCATTCGGCAAGAACTACGGCGGCGGATGGAAGATCCGCCAGGGCGCCGGCTGGGACAACAACCGCGGCGGCGTCTATGTGGATGCAAATCCGTTCCCCGTAACGAACAATGGAGACAACATCACGGTCACCGGCGTGAGCGACTTTGCCGTCGTTTACGATTCGGCTGCCGAGACCATCACGGTCGGCGTCTCCTCACTCGAAAAATTCTGGTAACATTCATTCCGGGGCCCCTTTCCGGGCCCCGGATTTTTATCTCCTTTCCCGATGAAAAGATTCTTCACCATCCTGTCCATATTGGCCCTGCTTGCAGTTTCCTGCCATAAAGAACCGGAGCCCAACAGGCTTGCGGTCAGCCCGCTTTCCCTGAGTTTCACTGGCGATGATCCGTCGTCGCAGACTCTCTCGGTCACGGCCACGGCAGACTGGAGCGTCAAGTGCGACGCGGACTGGTGCAGGATCTCGCCATCGGCGGGGAAGGGGGACGGCACCGCGCAGGTGCAGGTGTCGGACAATCCCGGCGCGGCACGCAGCGCCACCATAACCATCGAATCCACCGGATGCAGGCCGAAGACGGTAAGCGTCAGCCAGAATGCATCCACCAAGGAAAAAGTCGATCCAGTATCGGTCGTTCCCCAGCAGTGGGACGGCGTCAAGAGGGGAGCGGTCAGCTACCAGCTGCTGGTCTACTCCTTTGCCGACAGCAACGGCGACGGCATCGGCGATTTCAACGGCATAGCGCAGCATCTGGACTATCTCGACCAGATGGGCGTACAGGCCCTGTGGCTCTCTCCGATCCACCCCGCATCGTCATATCACGGCTACGATGTGCTCGACTACCAGTCCGTGAACAGCCGGTATGGAACCGAGGAAGACTTCCGGAACCTCGTGGCGAAGGCCCACGACAAGGGAATCAGGATATATCTCGACTTCGTGCTCAACCATACGTCCAAGGACCATCCGTGGTTCCTGGAGGCCAAGAAATCCGAAACCAACGCATATCGCGACTACTATATCTTCTCCAATTCCCCCCAGGCCGACATCACGGCCGGCAAGGTGGCGATGATCGCCAGCGAGGGGGCGTCGGGCTATGACAGCGGACAGTGGTTCAGCACCGTCTCCGGCGGGGCTGCATCCTCCGTCAAGGTGCGCTTCACGCTCGACCTCGACACTTCGGGCAAGCCCAAGGCCCTCACGGTCGAGAAGGTCGACTCCATCGTCAACCAGGGCAGCCAGAACACCGGCATCTACCTCTATTACGGCGATGCCAAGATGGTGCAGTTCTACAACAACGGCGGCACGGTTTCCGTCGCTCTCGACCTGGACACCTCCTGGGGCGTGCTCGTGCGTACAAGCACCACCTCCTGGGACGGGGGAACGAAATACGGTGCGCCTTCAGGCCGCAACAAGCTCTCGTGGGGCACAGCCCTGTCGTTGTCGAATTCATCGGCGCAGGACATCCTGATGCCGGACATGAACACCTGCTACTACCACTCCCACATGTGGACCGCCTATTTCGCCGACCTCAACTACGGCGCGGCGGCCACCTGCGAGACCTCTCCGGCCTTCAAGGCAGTGACCGCAGCCGCGGACAAGTGGATCGCGATGGGTGTCGACGGCTTCAGGCTCGACGCCATCAAGCACATCTACCACAATGCCGCCGGCGACGAGAACCCGACGTTCCTCGGGAAGTTCTACGACCACTGCAACGCCTCCTACAAGGCCGCCGGCCACACCGACGACATCTACATGGTGGGCGAACACTTCAGCGACGCTTCGGAGGTCGCACCATATTACAAGGGGCTTCCCGCCTTCTTCGAGTTCAGCTTCTGGTGGAAGCTCAGGGATGCCGTCAACAACGGCTCCGGGTCTTCCTTCGCCTCCTCTGTCCAGGAGATGCGCCGGCAGTACGCGCAGTACCGCAGCAACCCGATAGCGGCGACGAAGCTCTCCAACCACGACGAGGTCAGGGCGGCAAACGACTTGGGACGCTCCCTCGCGAAGGAGAAGCTCGCGGCGGCAGTGCTGCTCACGATGCCGGGCGAGCCATACGTCTATCAGGGCGAGGAGCTCGGTTATTGGGGCGTGAAGGACCAGGGCGACGAATATGTCAGGACCCCGATGAAATGGACAAGGAGCGGCGCAGTGGCTTCCGGCGCCCTTTCCGGCAAGGTTGACGCAACGATGCTCACTCCTGAGATATCCGTCGAGGCCCAGATGGCCGACGGCAGCTCGCTGCTGCAGACATATCTTGCCTTCTCGAAGCTTCGCAACACGCTTCCCGCGCTCGCGGGCGGCACCATGGAGGTCTGCAAGAGCACGGTGCGCACCATAGGCGCCTGGTATCTCACATCGTCCGACGGGCAGAAGGCATTCGTGGTACACAACTTCGGTTCGACCTCGGCTTCGTTCCCGCTGGGTGGCGAAGACGTTTCGCGTCCTGCCGCACTCAACGGCACGGCCTCGGTGAAGACCCTCGCCGGCAGCCGCACGCTGGAGATGGGACCTTACTCGTCCGTCGTGTTCGTTTCCGCACAATAATCGCAAATGAGGCTTCTCCGCTCGGCATTCATCTTCCTCATCTGCTCGCTGCTGGTGCTTTCCTGCGACGAGCGTCCTCTCGATCCGCCCGGCGGCAATGGAACCGAAGGGAACGGGAGTGCCGTGGACAGCGTTCCGCAGAAGCAGGAGAACAAGGACAAGTACGGACTGGAATATCTCTACGACGGCAAGACCGTGCCCGAGTTCCACATCGACGTCTCCATCGACCAGTGGAACACCCTTCTCGGATATTATGACAAGGACAGAAACACCAAGAAGCACGTCAAATGCAACGTGCGCTACGTGAAGGGAGGGGAGGAGACAGTCGTCACCGACGCGGCGCTGCGCCTGCGCGGCAACACCTCGCGCCGCCGCCCGGAAGGGAACGGCGGGCAGAAGCATGTCGCCGGCTCCACCGCATGGCACCACTGCCATTTCCAGGTCAATTTCCACAAGAACGTCAAGGACAGCCTCCACAAGGTCCACGGTGCGAAGAAGGTCGTCCTGAAGTGGTTCAAGGACGATCCGACATATGTGAGGGAACTCTACTGCTACGACCTCTTCCGCAGGGCGGGCATCTGGACCGCCGCCAACTCGGCCTATTGCCGGCTCTACCTGAAGGTCGATGGCGACCCCAAGGAGGCATATTACGGCATCTACAACATGATCGAACCCATCGACGAGACCTATCTCAAGGCGCGCAAGGCCTCCTTCTCGTCCGCCGACGGCTTCCTGTGGAAATGCCGCTACGGTGCGGGCCTCTCGACCACGAACGCCGATTTCGGTGCGGACCTAGACGACGGGAGGGAGCATGTGTATGAGCTCAAGACGCACACCGACAGCCTTGCGCAGGCCACGGCTCAGATGAAGGACTTCATAACGAAGCTCAATTCCCTCGAAGGGGAGCAGTTCAGGACATGGATCACGCAGGTCTGCGACGTGCCTCTGCTGATGAAGACTTATGCGGTCAACGTGGCGGTCGGAATGTGGGATGACTACTGGAACAACTGCAACAACTACTACATCTATTTCAACTCGACGGACAAGTCGTCCTACAAGTTCTATTTCATACCGTTCGACTATGACAACACCCTCGGCACCAGCAGCAATTGCGGTGTGCAGAGCGACAGTGGGCGTCAGGACCCGTTCAACTGGGGAGACAAGCGCAATCCGCTGATCGCCAAGCTGCTCGGGTTCGATGAGTTCCGCGAGGTCTACAAGCAGGAGTTGCTGCGCCTCGTCACTCCGGTAAACAAGCTGATGGATTTCGAGTCGAGCCGGCAGAGGATCCTTGACTGGCAGCTGAAGATCGACGGCATGACGCCGAACGACACCGGCGAGGACCAGGTCATCACGGACCGTCCCGCTTCATGGGGAAACCACGGCGAGTACCGACTGGTGGAGAACAGCTCGAACAACTATTTCTCGGTCAAGGCCGAGACTGTCAGGAAATATTGCCTGTGACCGTCGCCGGGCCGTGGCAGGCCCTGCGGCCTGTCACTTATTTGGAAAGGGAATCGACCATTATGGCCTTGATGGTGTGCATCCTGTTTTCGGCCTCGTCGAAGACGACGCTGTTCTTTGACTCGAACACGCCGTCGGATACCTCGACGCCGTCAAGTCCGTACTTCTCCGCCAGTTCGCGGCCGGCCTTGATCGATGTGTCGTGGAATGAGGGAAGACAGTGCATGAACTTGCAGTCGGGGTTGCCCGTCAGTTCCATCATGCGCTCGTCCACCCGGTAGGACCTGAGCATCTTGACGCGCTCGTCCCATATCTCCACCGGCTCGCCCATGGATACCCATACGTCAGTATAGATGAAGTCGCATCCCTTGACTCCCGCCTCGACGTCGTCCGTGATGGTGATGCGGGCACCCGTCTCTGCCGCGATCTTGCGGCACTCCTCCTGGAGGGCTGCCGACGGCTGGAGAGCCTTCGGGCTTACGGCGCGGAAGTCCATGCCCATCTTGACGCATCCCACGAAGAGGCTGTTGCAGGTGTTGAATCGCGTGTCGCCCACGAATGCTATCGACACCTCGCTGAGAGGCTTGTCGGAGTGCTCGATGATGGTCATCAGGTCTGCGAGCGTCTGTGTGGGGTGAGCTTCGTCGGTGAGGGCGTTCCATACGGGCACTCCGGAGAGTTCGGCGATGCGCTCGACGATGTTCTGTCCGTATCCGCGGTATGCGATGCCGTCGAACATCCTGCCGAGCACGCGCGCGGTGTCGTCCATCGACTCGTCGATGCCGAGGTGCGAGCCGACCGAACCGAGGTAGGTGGCGTATCCGCCCTGGTCGCTTGCAGCCACTTCGAACGAGCAGCGAGTACGAGTCGAGGCCTTCTCGAAGAGGACCGCAATGTTCTTGCCCTTGAGGTGCTGCTCTTCCTTGCCGGCCTTCTTGTCAGCCTTGAGCCTTGCCGCGAGGTCGAGGTAGTTTTTGATCTGTGCCGGAGTGAAATCCAGGATCTTGAGGAAATGTCTGTCTTGTGAGATCATATCGTGGTAGCTTTTAATGTTGTTCATTTTCGGATGGGTCGTAGACCATGCCCGTGCAGAAGCAATCTTCGAAGCCGTTCTTGCACAGGGTTTCGTAGTGGGTGCAGCTGACGCAGCCCTTCCAGAAGTTGATGTCGCTTGTTATCTGGGTGTATGGTACGCATTTGTAGCCGAGCGATTCGTTGATGCCGCGGACCGCGGGGCTGGTGGTGAGGCCGAATATCTTCGCCCCCGGATACTTGATGGCCGAGAGTTCGAAGGCCTTCTGCTTGATGGCGCGGGCGAGTCCTGCCCCCCGGTATTCGGGTTTCACGATGAGGCCGGAGTTGGCCACGAAGTAGTTGTGTTCCCATGATTCGATGTAGCAGAATCCGGCGAACTTGTCGCCGTCGAGGGCAATGATGCCCTTTCCTGCAGCAATCTTCTCGCTGATGTAGTCGTGCGTCCTGAGGGCGAGGCCGGATTTCTTGTCCTTGGCCGCCTCGCTGATGGCGTTGACCACGTCGTCGGCATATTTGAGATGCTCCTCGCCGGCAAAGAGGATTTTCATGTCGTTCATTTTGAAATCGTGATGTGCCTTGAAAGGTTGGTTATGACCTGGTGCTGTGAAAAGCCTTCCCGAATTATCACAAGTATGGTGTCGTCACCGGCGATGGTTCCCAGAACGCCGTCGACGTCACCGTTGTCGATGACCGCCGCGACCGCGCTGGCGAATCCCGGCTCCGTCTTGATGACCGCCACCTGGCTCGAGAAGCCGATGCTCTTCGCGGGGACCTTGGCGGCATGTGCGGCATCTTCGCCGGGGAGGACGTAGAGGTAGCCCTGCCCGGGGTCGGCCTTGCGCATTATGCCCATCTCCTTGAGGTCGCGCGAGAGCGTGCACTGGGTGATGTCGAGACCCTTTGCCTGAAGTGCGGCGGCAAGTTCGTCCTGCTTGTGGAACGTGCCCCCGGCGACGGTGGCCCTGATGATCTCCTGTCTTTGTGATTTAGTATACATTGATTGAATATTTATGCGAATACGGCTGCAAAAATATGCAATAATATTCAAAGTGCAAAATAAAATATGCATTTGTCCGATGCCCCACATATGTGCATTCCCGGGCTCATCCGCGCTCTTTTTTTGCTACCTTTGTGAGAAGTTGCCTTGTTTGTCAAGACAGTCTCCAAGATAAAGCCTTTTTGCCATGAAAAAATTCGATGTCAAGCATTGGGTGATCCTTCCCCTCATACTGATTGCAACTCTCTTCCTGTGGCTGGTTCCAGTGAGCTTTTTCGGCATAGATTCGCTCACCGTGGTGCAGCAGAGGATGATAGCCATCTTTGCCTTCGCCGCGCTGATGTGGATTTTCGAGGTGGTGCCCAACTGGACCACTTCTCTCATCGTCATAGTGCTGATGCTCCTGACCGTGTCGGACAAGGGACTCTCGTTCCTGTGCGACGACAGCTTCGGCAAGCTCATCAACTACAGGGCGATCATGTCCTCGTTCGCCGACCCGGTGGTGATGCTTTTCCTTGGAGGCTTCGTGCTGGCGATCGTCGCCACCAAATACGGCCTTGACGTCGTCATCGCCCGCGGCCTTCTCGGCCTCTTCGGCCACAAGCCGAGCATGGTGCTGCTCGGACTGCTCATCGTGATATCGATCTTCTCGATGTTCATGAGCAACACCGCCACCGCCGCGATGATGCTCGCGTTCCTTGCTCCTGTCCTGCGGTCGATGCAGGGCGACGACTCCGGAAAGACCTGCCTTGCGCTGGCCATTCCGGTAGCGGCCAACCTTGGCGGCATCGGCACGCCGATAGGCACCCCTCCGAACGCCATCGCCATCCAGGCCCTCGGTTCGGCCGGGATGAACATCGGCTTCTTCGAATGGATGACCAGGATGGTCCCGTTCGTTGCCGTGATGACGGTGATCGCCTGGGTCGTGCTGCAACTGCTCTTCCCGTTCAAGAGCAAGAGCATCGTGCTCGACATACCGACGTCAAAGCACGAGAGGACCTGGCGCGACTACGTGGCCTGGATAACCTTCTTCGCCACCATACTTCTCTGGGTCACCGAGTCCCTGACGGGCATCAGCTCCAACATCGTGGCCCTGATTCCGCTGGCGGTCTACACCTGCACCGGTGTCTTCACGAAGGACGACATCAAGGAGATCAACTGGAGCGTGCTCTGGCTCGTCGCCGGAGGTTTCGCCCTGGGCATCGGACTCAACGGCACCGGCCTGGCCGACGTGCTGATCCATGCCATTCCCTTCTCCACGATGAATGTCGTCGTGGTGCTGATCGTGGCCGGCCTCGTTTGCTACTTCCTCTCCAACTTCATCAGCAACTCGGCCTGCGCGGCGCTGCTGGTACCGATCCTCGTGGTGGTGGGGCAGGCGATGGGCTCCCCGGAAGCGGCCAACAACGCACAGTTCGTATCGATGGGCGGCATGATGGCGATGATTCCTTTCGTGACCACCTGCGCTTCGCTCGCCATGCTCTTCCCGATATCGACCCCGCCGAATGCCATAGCCGCATCCACCGACCTGGTGAAGACGCCGCAGATGGCCAAGGCCGGCATCATAATCGGCGTAATAGGCTTCGTGCTGGGCTACCTGCTCCTGACCTGCATTTTTCCGTTCAACATGGCATAAACCTGTTGCAACTCCCTGATTTTTTGGTTAAATTTGTAGGTTAATGCAAATTTGGCCATGAAACATCCGTTCATACTGTCATCATTGCTCGCCCTCTTGCTGCTTTCGGGCTGCAACCAGGTGCGGCTTCCCTCTTCCGAACTTTTCGACAACGCTCCGCTGGCCGCTTCGTGCCTCGTGGAGAGCGAGGAATCGCAGATAATAGTGCGCGACTATTTCCCCACTCTGCCGTATGAGGATACCATCACGCTGGTGGTGACTCCGCAGAGCCCTTTCCTCGCGCTGCAGACCGTGCGCGACGGAAAGAAGGAGGCCGTGCTTGTGATGGAGAACCGCACCCCTTCCAAGATGGAGGGGCTCGACCGCGACAAGGCTCCCTTCGCATGGACCGAGAGGATCGAGGGCTCCGACCGTGAATTCATGGTCAATTTCGCCAACGGCGCGGACGAGGTGGTGGTGCTCTGGCAGAACACCTTGATGACCAAGGGCCACGGCCTGACCGTCGAGGGGCCTGCCAAGGTGAGGGTCACGGTGCCGGCCAACGCCTCCGGGATGGAGCGCTCCTACATCAGGGTCTTCGCAGCCAATGCCGACGGCTTCGGCAACGACATCCTGGTTCCGCTGGAGCGGGGCCGCGTAATCGGCGGGACTTCGCAGCTGAAGCGCACCGATTTCCACACGCAGGTGCTCTACTCGCTGATGGTCGACCGCTTCGTCGACGGCAATCCCTCCAACAACATGAAGCTCGACTCCCCGCTGGTCCACCCGAAGCTCGACTATTGGGGCGGCGACATCGCCGGAGTGACGCAGACGCTCGAGAAGGGCTACTTCGACTCGCTCGGCGTGACCACCATATGGCTTTCGCCCATATCGCAGAATCCCTTCACCGCCTGGGGACAGATCCACGACCCCGAGACGAAGTTCAGCGGCTACCACGGCTACTGGCCGCTGGTGGCCACCGCGGTGGACATCCGCTACGGCACCGACGACGAGCTGCGCGAACTGCTCGACAAGGCGCATGCGGACAACAAGAACGTCCTCCTCGACTATGTCTCCAACCACATGCACATCCAGAGCCCGACACTGACGGCCCATCCGGACTGGACGACTCCCTCGGATACTCCCGACGGACGCCCCAACAGGCAGCTCTACGACGAATTCCGCCTTACCACCTGGTTCGACGACCATATCCCGACCCTCGACCTCGAGAGGAAGGACATATGCGCCCAGATGACCGACTCGGCTCTCTTCTGGCTGCAGCATTTCGACTTCGACGGCTTCCGCCACGATGCCACCAAGCACGTCCCGGAGCAGTTCTGGCGCCAGCTTACGCGCAAGGTGCTGGACAGCATCTCCCGTCCGATATACCAGATAGGGGAGACCTACGGCTCGCGTTCGCTCATCAATTCCTATGTCAAGCCGGGAATGCAGAGCGCGCAGTTCGACTTCAATGTCTATGACACCTTCATCTGGGCAACGACGAAGCCGGAAGGATCCTTCGAGGGGCTGGCTGGATGCATCCGCGAGGACCTCGACGTCTACGGCCATCACCACCTGATGGGCAACATCACAGGCAACCACGACCGCACGCGCTACGTGTGCCTCGCGAGCGGTGACGTGCTCGACGGCGAGGACCAGAAGCTCGCGGGCTGGCACCGCGACATCAAGGTGACCGACCCGGTCGGCTACGAGAAGCTCAAGATGCTCCATGCCCTCAACTTCACCCTTCCCGGAGTGCCGGTCATCTACTATGGCGACGAATACGGGCAGCCGGGCGCCAACGACCCGGACAACCGCCGCTGGATGCAGTTCGACGGCCTGTCGGCTGACGAGCAGGGTGTCCTCGACTGCGTCAAGGAGCTCTCGGCGCTGCGTGCCGGCTCGATGCCGCTGCTCTACGGCGACTATCTTCCGCTCTTCGCAAGCAAGGAGCTCATCGCATACATGCGCATCTACATGGGCGAATATGTGGTCGTCGCGATCAACAACTCTCCTGTGGAGGCCGAAGCGGTCCTCTCATATCCCGAAGACTTGTCACTGGAAGACCTTCCGCAGAGCGTGAAGGTGGCTCCATATTCATACAGCATAATCAAAAGCAAATAAATCGATATGAAAAAGTATTTCCTTCTCATTCTCGCTGCAGTCTGCATGTTCGGCTGCACGCCGAAGCAGCAGCCTCAGGAGGTTTCTGCCGTACACCATCCTTTCTGGACAAAAGACGCCGTCCTCTATGAGGTCAACGTGCGACAGTTCACGCCCGAAGGCACGTTCGCCGCGCTGGAGGGCCATCTCGACAGGCTTTCCGACCTCGGCGTCGACATCCTCTGGATCATGCCGATGTTCCCCATCGGTGAAGAGGGACGCAAGGGCACCCTGGGCAGCTACTATTCGCCGAGGGACTACAAGGACGTGAATCCCGAGTTCGGTACGGTCGACGACTTCAAGCATTTCCTCGATGAGGCTCATTCAAAGGGCTTCAAGGTGATCCTCGACTGGGTGGCGAACCATACGGCGCGCGATGCACGGTGGGCAATCGAGCATCCCGAGTGGTACTACAAGGACTCCCTCGGCAATCTCGCCGTCCAGTATGACTGGACCGACATCGCACATCTCAACTATGAGTGCGAGGAGCAGCGCGAGGCTTCGCTGGACGCCCTCAAGTATTGGGCTGAAATGGGCGTGGACGGATTCCGCTGCGACGTCGCCGGAGAGGTTCCCACCGATTTCTGGGAGAATGCGATGAGCGAGCTGCGCGCCATCAACCCGGAGATGTTCTTCCTGGCCGAGGCCGAGAAGCCGGAGCTTCAGATGAACGCCTTCGACGCTTACTACAGCTGGCAGCAGATGCATGAGTGGTATAGCCTCGCAAAGGGCGAGATCACAGCCGACTCTCTTGCCAACTTCTATGTCGGCTATCAGAAGAATTCAGGCATGCCTCTCGGCACGATGCCCATGAACTTCACCTCCAACCATGACCAGAACTCATGGCACGGCACTGACCGCGAGGACTACGGCGACGCCGTCAAGCAGTTCGCCGTCCTCTCCTTCATGGTGCCTGGCATCCCGATGATCTATACCGGTCAGGAGGCAAGCCTCGACAAGCGTCTCGAGTTCTTCGAGAAGGACACCGTGGACTGGACTGCGGACGTCAACGACATGACCACCCTCTACAAGTCCCTCATCGCGTTGAGGGACCGTCACGCTTGCCTCTGGGCTCAGCCTTGGGGCGGCATCATGGCCATCCTGCCGACAAGCGAGCCCGACAAGGTCTTCGCCTTCGAGCGCGAGGCAGAGGGTGACATGTGTCTTGCGATGTTCAACTTCTCCGACCAGGAGGTCTCCTTCAAGGTGGAGAACCATCTTGTCACGACCGACAAGGATTTCACTCTTCCTGCGCACGGCTATCATATCATATTCAGCGTAGGCGACTGCTTCGGTGACTGTGATGAGGTTGAGGTCGTTGAGGAACAGTAGCCTTCTCGCCCTGGCCCTGTTGCTGCTCTGCGGCTTCAGGTGCGGCGCCGAAGGGGTGACGGCTGTGGAGCCTCCGTGCTGGTGGACCGGCATGGAGACGCCCCTGCAACTGATGCTGCGCGGTGACAACCTCAAGGGTGCTTCCGTCAAGGTATCCCCGCGTGTCCGCGGACTCAAGGTCAAGGCCGTCCATGACGCGGACAGTCCTTCCTATCTTTTCGTGGACGTCAAGATTTCCCGCAGGGCAAGGCCCGGAACCTACCGTTTCGAGGTGCGCACCGACGACGGGAGTCGTCATGCCTTTGACTACACTCTCTCCGCACGCCGCGACGGCTCCGCCGAAAGGGCCTCCTTCACGCCTGCGGATGTGATATACCTGCTCATGCCCGACCGCTTCGCAAACGGCGACACGCGCAACGACTCCACGCCGGAGACCGCCGAGAAGGCGGACATCTCCCTTGCGGGCGGCCGCCATGGCGGCGACCTGCAGGGAATCATGGACCGACTGGACGAGCTCTCATTCCTCGGGGTGACCGCCCTCTGGTCCACGCCGCTGCTGCTCGACGACGAGGTGCGCTATTCCTACCACGGCTACGCCTGCGCGGACTTCTATCGCGTCGACCCGCGTTTCGGCGGCAACGAGAAGTATCTCGAGTATGTTTCGGCGGCGCACGAGCGCGGCATGAAGGTGATAATGGACATGGTCCCCAACCACTGCGGCACCGCCCACTGGTGGATGAAGGACCTTCCGTTCCATGACTGGCTGAACACACCCGGGAACATCGGCATCGAGTCCCGTGACGAGATGTGCATCACAAACGGTGCGATGTCCGTCCAGAGCGACCCGCATGCCTCGGAATATGACTCAAGGCAATGCATCGAGGGCTGGTTCGACACCACGATGCCGGACCTGAACCTCACTTCGCCCTACCTTCACCGCTATCTGGTCCAGAATGCCGTATGGTGGGTCGAATATGCCGACCTGGACGGAATCCGCGTCGACACCTTCCCCTATTCCGACAAGGAGGCGATCTCCGACTGGTGCGCCGCAATCCGCCGCGAGTATCCCAACCTCAACATGGTCGGGGAGTGCTGGTTCGGCGACGCCGCCCAGTGCGCCTACTGGGAAGGCCGCACCCAGGCTGACGGCTTCAACTCCAACCTCGGCGCGGTGATGGACTTCCCCCTGCGCCAGTCGCTGGTGGACGCCTTCACCGGCAAGTGCGAGTCGTGGGAGAGGAGCCTCGTCAAGGTCTACAACACGGTCTCCCTGGACTTCCTCTACGGCAATCCGGGCGGACTGATGATCTTTGCCGGCAACCATGACACCAACAGGCTCGCCCACATGCTCGACGGCAACCTCGACAGGATCCGCATGGTCTATGCGATACTTGCGACCATGCGCGGCATCCCGCAGATCTATTACGGTGACGAGTTCGGCATGCGCGCGCCCGACGGCCGCACTGGCCACTCGGAGGAGAGGATGGACTTCTGGCGGTTCGAGCCCGATTCGGCGCAGCTTGCGCTGAGGGACGACATTTCCCGCATGATGCGCTGGCGCAAGGGCTCCCGCGCGGTTGCCGAGGGAAGCCTGCTCCACTTCCGGCCGACCGACAGCAACGTCTATGTCTACTTCCGCATCGTCGAGGACGAGACGGTGATGGTGGTCATAAACGGCGAGGAGACCGATTTTTTGGTGGACTGGGACCGTTTTTCCGAAATTACTCCTAAATTTGCACCCTTTGGAAACAATATACTTACAGGCGATCGTGTGCAGACAGGCCAACAGCTGATAGTTCCCGCACAGTCACCTGCAATAATGGAATTCAAGAAATGAAACCTACTCTGTTGGTACTTGCGGCCGGTATGGGCTCGCGCTATGGTTCCCTCAAGCAGATGGACGGTCTCGGTCCATGCGGGGAAGCCATCATTGATTACTCAATTTATGATGCGATCCGCGCCGGCTTCGGCAAGGTCGTCTTCGTCATACGTCACTCATTCTCGGACGCATTCCGCAAAATCTACAACAAGGATCGCTTCGGCGGGCAGATAGAGGTGGAATTCGTCTACCAGGAGCTTGAATACCTGCCCGAGGGATACACCGTCCCCGAGGACCGCGTCAAGCCGTGGGGCACGAACCACGCCGTGATGATGGCCATGGAGGCCATCAATGAACCCTTCGCGGTCATCAATTCTGACGACTTCTACGGCAAGGAGAGCTTCCAGGCCATGGGCGACTTTCTCCGTTCGGTGGAAGGCTCCCGCGGACAGTATGCGATGGTGGGCTACCACCTTGAGAACACCCTTTCGGAATTCGGAAGCGTGTCGCGCGGCATCTGCGTCACCAACGACGACGAGTGCCTGGTCTCGGTGACCGAGAGGACCGCCATTTCCCGCAAGGGCGACAAGATCGTCTTCAGCGAGAACGGCGAGGACCACGAGCTCGATCCCCACTGCTTCGTCTCCATGAACTTCTGGGGATTCACTCCGGAATACTTCGCCTACTCCGAAGAGATATTCCGCCGCTTCCTCGACGAGCCTTCCACCAAGAGCAACCCGAAGGCCGAATATTTCATTCCTTACGTAATAGACATTCTCCTTCATCGCGGCGACACCACCCTGAAGGTCCTCAACTGCACCGCGAAATGGTTCGGCGTCACCTACAAGGAAGACCGTCCGTTCGTGGTCGACAAGATCGGGGAACTCATCGCCCAGGGCGTGTATCCGCGCAGCCTCTGGGGATAGCAACTTGTCCGGATGAACAGCAAGGCCCGAAAAGTCCTCAAATATGTGCTGACGCTCGGCATCGCAGTGGTGCTGGTGTGGCTGGTCTTCCGCAAGGTGGATTGGGCCGATTTCTGGACCGGGCTGAAAAGCTGCAACTACTGGCTGATCATCGCCACGATGGCCATCCAGTGGCTCGTCACCTATCTGCGCGGCAACCGCTGGCGCATCATGATGCTCCCGCTCAGCCGCGAGATAACCCGCAGGGAGTCATATGACGCCTATGCGGTGTGCTACCTCTCCAACATGGTCATCCCCCGCTCCGGCGAGGTAGTGCGCTGCGGCATGATTGCCGACACCCGCAAGGCATCCTTCGAGGGGTCGCTCGGCACGGTGGTCATCGAGCGCACCTGGGACATGGTCTGCCTCGTCCTGACCTGCATCCCGCTGCTCTTCGCGGGCGGTTTCAGGGACTTCATCGTGGAGAAGATGCTGGTTCCCGCCGCAGAATCCCGCCGCGGGCTGCTCATTGCGCTTGCCCTCGTCACCGTTGCCCTCATCGCCGCAGTGGTGCTGCTCTATGTCAAGCGCGAGAGCGTCTCACGCACGAAGGCCGGCGCCAAGGTGGTCGGCTTCTGCAAGGGGCTCGTGGACGGTGTCAAGGCGGTCTTCAAGATGGACCGCAAGTGGGCCTTCATCGCCTATTCCGTGCTCATCTGGGTCGGATACTGGCTCTGCAGCCTGCTCACCATAAGGGCGTTTCCCCAGACGGACGCCCTCACCGGCTTCGATGCGCTGTTCCTGATGATCGTGGGCTCCCTCGGATGGATAGTCCCCGTGCAGGGCGGCTTCGGCGTCTACCATTTCCTGGTCGCGATGACGCTCGTGCCGATCTACGGCATCCCGTATGAGACGGGCCTCATCTTCGCCACCATATCGCATGAGTCGCAGATCGTGCAGATGCTCCTCTGCGGCATCATCTCGCTCATAAGCTGGGCGATATACAAGAAACACGTACTGAACAGAAACAAACAGACAATATGAAATCCATCCTCGGCATCGGCAATGCCCTCACAGACATCCTCGCAGTCCTTCCGGACGACACCCTTCTGAAGAAATACAACCTCCCGTCAGGCAGCATGCAGCACGTGGACGCCAAGACCGGCAACAAGATCTGGGAAAACCTCAAGCAGATCGGCGTTCAGTACGTCGCCGGCGGTTCGGCGGCCAACACCATTTCCGGCACGGCAATCTTCGGAATGCCTTCGGGATTCATCGGAAAGGTGGGAGACGACGAACTCGGCTCCCTCTTCAAGTCCGACCAGGTACAGAACGGCATCAAGCCGGTCCTGCTCAAGGGAACGGAGGCCTCCGGCCGCGCAATGGTCTTCATCACGGCACCCAACGCCGACCGCACCTTCGCCACATATCTTGGCGCCGCGCTCGAGCTCGATGCCGACGACCTGAAGAGCGAATACTTCGACGGCTATGACTACCTCCACATCGAGGGCTATCTGGTGCAGAACCAGAACCTCCTCCGCCGTGCGGTGGAGCTCGGCCGCGAACACGGCATGACCATATCCCTCGACATGGCCTCATACAACGTGGTCGAGTCCAACAACGCGTTCCTCCACGACATCGTCTCGAACTACATCGACATCGTCTTCGCCAACGAGACCGAGGCGAAGGCCTTCACGGGCTACGAAGACCCCCGCAAGTCGCTCGACGAGATGGCGACCATGTGCGACATCGCAGTCGTCAAGGTCGGCAAGGACGGTTCGATGGTCCGCAGCGGCGAGGAGTTCCACTTCATCGAGCCGTGGCCGGCAAACACCATCGACGCCACCGGCGCTGGTGACACCTATGCGGCCGGCTTCCTCTTCGCCCATTCCCACGGCATGCCGCTGAAGGTCTGCGGCGAGGTGGGCAGCATAATCGCGGCGAAGGTTGTCGAGGTCATCGGTACGAAAATTGATATCCCACGCTGGAAGGCGGCGAAGACGGAGATCCGTCAGCTGATGGGCATCAGCGAATAGGCCGCCCCGCCACAAAGACATGACATCCGGAAAACACATCATCAGAACTGTGTCGACAATCGTCGCGCTTCTTGCAGGCATATGTCTCTGCAATGCGCAGTCGACACGCTACATCGATGCCCTGAGGGCATACCAGCAGGGCGAAACGGCCGAGGCGAAGAGCCTTTTTAGACAGGAGATGGCCGAGAATCCCGCCAATGACGCGGCATACTATTATTCGGCTCTCCTGCTGATGACCGCCCCTGACGGCAAGCTGCCCACGGAAGCGGACGTAAAGCAGGCTGAAGACTACTTCAAGAAGTCGCTGGAGCTCTCTCCGGACAACTTCTGGTACAAATACTACCTGTCGATATTCTATGCGGACACTGACCGCATGGAACTTTCCATCAAGCTGCTCGAGGAGCTCATCGCCGACAACCCGAAGCGCAGCTCGCTCTATTTCGACGCGGTCAACGCTTACCTCAACCAGAAGGACATCGACAAGGCCCTCTCGACCATAGACAAGATCGACAAGATCGCCGGCCACAGCGAGATGATAGGCATCACCAAGATGGAGCTGATGCTGAAGAAGGACCCCTCGAACCCCACCGCGGCCTACGACTTCCTGACGGCCTATTTCAGCGAATGCCGCACTCCGCGCATAGCGGTGATGCTGGGCGACTACAACATGCATCTCTACCGCGACAGCCTCGCCCTGAGCTACTACGACGAGGCAATCGAGATGGATGACGACTACTCGCCGGCATACTATGGCCGCGCGCACGTCTATCAGGCCCTCCGCCAGTATGACAACTACTTCTCCGACATGCACCATTTCCTGGGCGACCCCGACCTGATGCCGGAGGCAAAGGCTGAATATCTCAACAACATCATCTCCTCGCCGCAGTTCGTGCAGGCGTTCCCCGCCGAGATCGACACGATGATGAACGAGACCTACCGCGCCCATCCCACCGACAGCTCGGTGTGCACCACCGTGGGAGTCTACTACTACCGTACGGAGCGCCCCGACGTCGCCCTGGAACTGCTCCGCCAGAATGCGGAAAGCCACCCCGACAGCTATACGGCGGCATTCCAGCACATGCTGGTGCTCTACTACTGCGAACGTTGGGAGCCTGTTGCCGACGAGGCCACCGTCATGCTCCAGAAATTCGGCGAGAGCAGCGACGTGCGTCAGCTGCGCGCGATTGCAAGCTGGCAGCTGAACAACTATGACGACGCGCTCGATGATTACCGCACCATTGCTGCCGGCGCTCCGAAGGACAGCGCCACCATAGTCTTCACCAACACCGCGATGGGTGACATCTACCATCAGAAGGGCGATGCGAAGAAGGCGTACCAGTGCTATGACAAGGTCCTGAAGGTTGCGCCCGACTACGCACCGGTGCTCAACAACTATGCATACTATCTCTGCCTCGAGGGAAGGAATCTCAAGAAGGCGCTTTCCATGAGTCGCAAGACGATCGAGCAGGAGCCCGACAACGCGACCTACATCGACACCTACGCCTGGATTCTCCACCTGATGGGCAACGACCTCGACGCGAAGGCCCATTTCAAGCACGCCATGCTGTATGGCGGCACCGACAGCGCAGAGATCCTCAACCACTATGCGGAGGTGCTCTACTCCCTCAAGGAGTATGACCTCGCCTACATCTATTGGAACAAGGCCAAGGCCGTCGACGTGGACGGCAAGCTCAAGCTCGACGACAAGATCCGCGAGCGGAAGGCCCAGCAGAACAAATAGCGATGAAACGTCTGCTTGCGATAATGTTCCTCGTGCTGACCGTCGCCTCGGCGGCCGCTCAGGACGTCACCAGCAAGCAGGAACGCAAGCAGGAGCTGGAGAAGGAGATCAAGTTCATCGACGGCCAGCTCAAGAACCTCAGCTCGAAGGCAAAGGCTACGACGGAGCATCTTACGCTCATCCGCCGCAAGGTGACCGACCGCCGCAGCGTCATCTCGGACATCGAGGCGCAGATCCGCGAGACGGAGCAGCGCATCCGCGTGAAGAACGCCGAAATCGAGAGCCTCACCAGGGAGATGGACACGCTGACCGTCTATTTCGAGCGCCTGGTCTACAACACCTACAAGAACCGCAATCCCAAGGTCTGGTTCATGTATGTCCTCGGCAGCGAGGACATCGGCCAGGGCTACCGTCGCCTGCGCTACCTCAAGAACCTCTCGACGGTGGTCAACGAGCAGGGCGAGAAGATCGTCTCGCTTCGCGAGCAGCTCGAGAAGGAGAAGGCCCAGCTGGCGGAGGAACGCCAGAAGGCCTTGGAGATGAAGAAGCTGCGTCAGGGCGAGGTGAAGAAGCTGGAAGGGGAGGAGGCCGAGTCCCGCAAGCTGATGAACGACATCACGCGCAGCCGCAAGAAATATCAGGGCGACCTGGAGGCAAAGCGTCGCGAGGTCAACCGACTGAACAAGGAGATAGAGAGCCTGCTCAGCAAGACCGTGACGGCGCAGAAGAAGCAGAAGCAGAGCGTCGACGTGGCCCTCTCATCGAAGTTCGACCAGAACCGCGGAAAGCTGCCGTGGCCGGTGGCCCAGGGAATCATCGTGGAGCGTTTCGGCATCCACACCCATCCCGTCTACAAGAACATCAAGCTGCCGGAGAACAACGGCGTGACGATATCGACCACCTCGGGCGCGCAGGCGCTCTGCGTATTCGACGGCGTGGTCAAGCAGGTGGTGGTCATACCGGGCTACAACCAGTGCGTGCTGGTGCAGCACGGCGAATTCTTCACCTTCTATTGCAAGCTTGCGAAGGTGACGGTCAAGGCTGGCGACAGCCTCAAGACCGGACAGGCCCTGGGTACCCTGGAGACCGACGGGGGAGCCACGACGATCCACTTCCAGATCTGGAAGGGAACCGTGAAGCAGAACCCGGAGAACTGGCTCAGGCCGAGGCCGTAATTTTCCTTGAACAATATCAGTAGCTGATGCTCGAGCCGCCGATGAACTCGCGCACGATCGATGTGGGCGGTATCTTCGACACTTCCTTCGGAGTGAGGGCGACGACATGCATCATGATGAACTTCAGGAGCCTCCTGGCTTCCGAATAAGCGGGTGAATCATCCTTGACGCTGCGCAGCAGGTTGTCGGCGTAGCTCTTCAGCAGCGGGAGCTCATATACGAGCGCCGAGTTGAACTGGGCGTCGGCGTACTCCTTGAACGGGAAGATGTATTTCTGTTCGCCTGCCTGCACGCTCTTCCACCTGAGGATGGTCGCCGCGGGACTCTCGCCCCTGAACTGGTTGTCGCGCACCATTCGCCTGAGGAGGCGCGTGTCGTTTGCGGTCACCTTCTCGTTTTCGATGGTCAGCGAGGTGAGGATGGATGCATATATGCGGAACTTCTGCGCGTCGGGAATGCTTGCGGTGAGCAGCGGGTTGAGGCCGTGGATGCCCTCCATTATGATGACGTCGTTCTTGTTCATCTTGAGCGTGTTGCCGCGGAACTCGCGGTAGCCCGTGTGGAAGTTGTAGGTCGGCATCTCCACCTCCTTGCCCGCGAAGAGGTCGGTCAGCTGCTCGTTGATGAACGCCACGTCGATGGCATTGATCGACTCGTAGTCATATTCGCCCTTCTCGTCGAGGGGGGTCTTGTCCCTGTCCACGAAATAGTTGTCGAGCTCGACCACGACCGGGTTGATGCCGAGAGTGCGCAGATGGAAGGCGATGCGCTTGGAAGTGGTGGTCTTGCCGCTGCTCGAAGGGCCGGCGATGAGTATGAGCTTCACCTCGCTGCGCGATGCTATCATGTCGCTGATGCATGCCAGCTGGTGTTCGTGAAATACTTCGGAGAGCTGTATGAGCTCCTTGCCGCGACCGTTGATGAGAGCTTCGTTCAGAGCGTCTATGGTGTCGTTTTCGAGCAATGGGTTCCAGTTTGTGGCGTTAGATATCATAATAATTCCTTCAAATATTGTCCTGTGTATGATTGTGGGTTGGCGGCTACCTCTTCCGGGGTGCCCTGTGCTATGATCGTGCCTCCTGCGTGGCCGCCTTCGGGCCCGAGGTCGATGAGATGGTCGACGGACTTGAGCACGTCGAGGTTGTGTTCGATGATGACCACGGTGTTGCCCTGGTCGACCAGTTTCTGCAGCACCGAGAGAAGTATCCTGATGTCTTCGAAATGGAGTCCGGTGGTGGGCTCGTCGAGCAGGTAGAGCGTGTTGCCGGTGTCCCGCCTTGCCAGTTCGGTGGAGAGCTTGAGCCTCTGGCTCTCTCCGCCGCTGAGCGTGGTGGACTGCTGCCCCAGCGTGAGGTATCCCAGTCCCACGTCGTCCATCGCCTTGAGCTTCTGGGCGATCCACGGCACCGGCTCGAAGAACTCCAGCGCCTGCGAGATGGTCATGTCGAGGACGTCGCTGATGCTCTTGCCCTTGTATTTGACCGCAAGGGTGTCGGGCTTGTAGCGCTTGCCGCCGCACTCCTTGCAGGTGACGTATGCCGAGGGGAGGAAATGCATCTCGATGGTCTGTATGCCGGCACCCTTGCACTCCTCGCACCTTCCTCCCTTGATGTTGAAGGAGAACCTGCTGGCCGAGAAGCCCCTGACCTTCGCGTCCGGGGTCTCCGCGAAGAGCCTGCGTATGTCGGAGAGCACGTCGGAGTAGGTGGCGGGATTGCTTCGCGGCGAACGCCCGATCGGGCTCTGGTCGATCTCGATGAGCTTGTCGATGTTTTCGATCCCTTCGATGGAGACATGGGGCAGGGGGCGCAGCTTTGAACGGTAGAGCCGGTTGCTGAGGATGGGCATCAGCGTCTCGTTTATGAGCGAGGACTTGCCGCTGCCGCTCACGCCGCTCACTCCCACCAGCATTCCGAGCGGGAGACGGAGCGTGACATCCTTGAGGTTGTTGCCGCTCGCCCCGACGAGGGTTATGGCCTTGCCGTTGCCGGGGCGCCTGGTCGCGGGGATGTCGATCTTCCGGCGGCCGGTGAGGTAGTCTATCGTCAAGCTCGGCCTGACGGCGCTTCCGATCATGTCCGGACGTCCGTTGTAGAGCAGTTCGCCGCCCTTCTCGCCGGCTCCGGGACCGAGGTCTATCAGCCAGTCGGCGCTCATCATCATCTCCTGGTCGTGTTCGACGACCATCACCGAGTTGCCTTCGTCGCGCAGCCTTCGGAGCGAGCCGATGAGCTTGCGGTTGTCCCTCTGGTGCAGTCCGATGCTCGGCTCGTCGAGGATGTAGAGCACGTTGACCAGCTTCGAGCCGATCTGGGTGGCGAGCCTGATGCGCTGGCTCTCGCCTCCGCTCAGCGAGCGGGTGCTGCGGCTCAGCGTGAGGTATTCCAGGCCCACGTCGATGAGGAAGCGCACGCGGCTGCGCAGCTCCTTGAGGATGTCAGCCGCTATGGTGTTCTGCCGCTTGGAGAGCTTCTCCGGAAGCGAGCAGATCCAGTCGTAGAGTTCGCCCACGGGCATGTCGGCCACCTGCGCGATGTTCAGCCCGTCGATCTTGAAGCAGAGAGCCTCCGGCTTCAGGCGGGTTCCGCCGCAGACGGGGCATGTCATCTCGTCCACGAAGAGGTCCTTCTTCTCGAGCATCCTATCGCTCTCGTCGCCGGTCGGGGCGATGTGGGCGAGCACCCCTTGGAACGACGCCATCTGAGTGTCCGAGCCGCTTCCTATGCGGAACAGCTCGTCCGAGCCGTACAGGATCAGGTTGAGGGCGTTCTCGGGAATCGACTTGATGGGGTCGTGCATCGAGAAGCCGTATTTGCGGGCGATCGCCTCGATGAAGCGGAAGACGTTGTTGTCCCTCATGGAGCCGATGCTCTCGATGCCGCCTTCGGCGATTGACTTGTTCTGGTCGGGGATGATCTTCTTCAGGTCGATGCAGGCGACGGTGCCAAGGCCGCGGCAGTGCGGACAGGCTCCTTGCGGGGAGTTGAAGGAGAAGGTGTGCGGCGCTGGCGCGGCAAACGAGAGTCCGGTGTCCGGGCAGACCAGGTTCTTGCTCATGTGCACCAGGCTGTCGTCCTTGATGTCGAGGATGGCGATCGACCCCTTGCCCTGGTTGAGGGCGGTGAGCACCGACTCGCGGATGCGCTTGCGGTCGTCCTCCTTCGGGATGAGCTTGTCCACGACGAGCTCCACGAAGTGCACCTTGTAGCGGTCGAGCGGCTTGACGTCGGCCAGCTGGCGCACCTCGCCGTCGATGCGGACCTGGTTGTATCCGCGGCGGGTGAGCTGTTCGAAAAGCTCCTTGTAGTGGCCCTTGCGTCCCTTGACGAGCGGTGCGAGGAGCATGATCTTCCTTGAGTTGTAACGCTCGATGATCATCTCGACGATCTGGTCGTCGGTATAGCGGACCATCTCCTTGCCCGTTTCGGGCGAGAAGGCCTGCGCGGCCCTTGCGTAGAGCAGTCGCAGGAAGTCGTAGATCTCGGTGATGGTGCCCACGGTCGAGCGCGGATTGCGTCCGGTGGTCTTCTGCTCGATGGCGATGATGGGGCTCAGTCCCTTGATGTCGTCGACATCCGGCCTCTCGAGTATGCCCATGTATTGCCTTGCGTAGGCCGAGAGGGTGTCCATGTAGCGGCGCTGCCCTTCGGCGTATATGGTGTCGAAGGCGAGGGACGACTTGCCGCTGCCCGAAAGTCCGGTCACAACCACGAGCTCGCCCCTCGGTATCGTGAGGTCGATGTTCTTGAGGTTGTGGACTCTCGCGCCGGTAATGACAATGTTCTCGTCTTCGCCTTTCATGTCCGGTATGGATTATCCCTGGAGGAAGGGATTGGTCATCAGTTCGTAGCTCAGTGTTGAGGAGGGCCCGTGTCCCGGGTAGATCGCGGTGCCGGCGGGCAACGGTGCGAGCTTCGTGTTGATGCTGTGCATCAGCACCTCATAGTCGCCGTCTCCGAGGTCCGTCCTTCCGATGCTGCCGGCGAACAGGGTGTCGCCGCAGAAGAGGACCTTCTCCTCGGGTTCGAAGTAGCATACGCCTCCGCGGGAGTGGCCCGGGGTGGCGATGACCTGCAGCGTCGTGTTGCCGAACGTCACCGTGTCGCCGTCATCCACGTCGGTCGTCGTGTCCGTGAACGGGGTGATTTCCAGACCGAAGATGGAGCAGCTCCCGGCGGCGCGCCTGACCCATGGAATGTCGGCCTTGTTGATGCAGACTTCAAGGTTCCACTTGTCCGCAGTCTCCTTGAGCGCAAGCACGTGGTCGAAATGGCCGTGGGTGAGAAGCACCTTCACAGGCTTCAGCCCGTTGCTCTCGACGAAGCTTGCAAGCCTCGAGAACTCGTTTGCACCGTTGCAGCCCGGATCGATGATCACGCACTGGCAGGTGTCGTCCCAGACGACGTATGTGCATTCCCGCAAAGGGTTGAAATAAAAGGTCTTTATCTGAATGTTCATAAATGTTTTCCTGTTGGATTGCAAAAATACGAAAAAGAGTTTGTAATTTTGTTAAATCAATGAACCTATAACCACTCAGACCATGCATATCGCCATCGCAGGAAACATCGGAAGCGGCAAGACGACACTCACGAGAATGCTTGTCGACCACTACAAGTGGACACCTAAGTACGAATCTGTTGACTACAATCCATATCTTTCCGATTTCTACAGCGATATGGAAAGGTGGTCGTTCAACATCCAGATATACTTCCTCAACAAGAGATTCCTGGACGTTGTCGAAATCCGCAAGAGCGACGCCGTAGTGGTCCAGGACCGCAGCATCTACGAGGATGCCTGCATCTTCGCTCCGAACCTGCACGACATGGGCCTGATGCAGACGCGCGACTTCGAGAACTACAACTCCCTCTTCTCGCTCATGGTGTCGCTTGTGAAGGCCCCCGACCTTCTCATCTATCTCCGTTCGAGCATTCCGAACCTCGTCGCGAACATCCAGAAGAGGGGAAGGGAATATGAGAGCAGCATCCGTCTCGACTATCTCAAGGGCCTCAACGAGCGCTACGAGAAGTGGATCGAGAACTACACCGACGGCAATCTGCTCATCCTTGACGTGGACAAGCTCAAGTTCCAGGAGAATCCCGCCGACTTCGCAACCATCACCGACAGGATCGAGGCGAAACTGAACGGTCTTTTCTAATCTTTTCCAGGCGTCTGGAGTCTTGTTTTTGGACGTCTTAAGGTGACGTGGCCCCGGAGGCAGGGGCTACGGTCAATTTTTAGTAACATCCGTGCAACATTTTTCACCCAAACTGCATCTATTAACTGTCAATGGGAACTGACGACAAGGGCAACAGCCCAGAACTGCTGGAGTTGATCCGTGGTTGTGCCAGGCAGGAACGCAGTGCTCAGCGCAAGCTGTACGAGCGTTTCTCTTCCGCCATGTATGCGGTTTGCGTGCGATATGTGGGCAACCGTGAGAATGCCAAGGATGTGCTTCAGGAGGGCTTTTTGGTTGTTTTTGACAAGATTGGGACATTCAAGGGCGAAGGTTCGTTCGAGGGATGGATGCGCAAGATCTTCATCAATGCGTCGCTGATGTACATCAGGCGCAATGATGCACTGAAGTTTTCGGAGGAGATCGAGACCGTCCCGGTGTTCGAGATGGGGCTTGACACCTACAGCGCCATCGAGCAGATGAACGCCAAGCAGATCATGAGCCTTGTCGGCGAGATGCCGGCGGGTTTCAGGTCGGTCTTCAACCTGTATGTCATCGAGGGCTACTCCCACAGCGAGATAGCCGCGATGCTCGGCATTACCGAGGGGTCTTCCCGCTCGCAGCTGAGCCGCGGCAAGAACTGGCTGCAGGAGAGACTGAAGCAGTATATATAGAAATTACATATGAACGAAGAACAATTTGACCGGTTGATGAGAGAGAAGCTCAGCGGCTTCACCGAAGAGGTGGACGTTGATCTCTGGCCCGGCATAGAGAAAGGATTGAGACGCAGGTCGGCGGGGCGCGTGATAAGACGCACCTTCATCGGCGCTGCGGCTGCTGCTGCCTGCATAGCCGGCGGCCTGCTGATATTCAAGGGTGGTGACGACAACACGATTGCCGCGCCTTCCCCCATCGCAGTAGTCAGCCAGCAGGATCCCGTCTCCACTCCCGAGACTGTTCTTCCCCAGACGGCCCTTGCCGACGCCGATGCTCCTGCCGCTTCTGCAGCAGCACCCCGCACGAGGCACGCCTCCTCACCCGCCGTCAAGGCGACTTCCGACGAAGTGAAGCCGATTGCCGAGCAGCTGGAGGAATTCACCGCCAGCATTGCCCAGGCGGACATCCCCGAGCAGAGCCAGGTGCAGCAGCCGTCGGAAACTCCCGCGCAGTCGGAGCCGAAGACTGTCGAGGAGACTCGTGGCGACTACGATTGGATATATGACACCGACGAGGAGCCTTCCCGCAGGAGCACCCGCATAGGCCTCTCCTCGAACCTCTCCGCAATCGCATCGAAGGGCAGCTTCGTGGCGGATTTCGGTCCTCAGCACGTCAGCTCACAGAGCGGACGCAACGCGGGCGAAAGCAATTTCGTGCCGGTCTCCGAGGATCCGTTCTTCTACATGCCCGTGACCCTCGGCCTCCAGGTGCGCACCCCGTCGTTCGGCCGCTTCTCGATCGGAACCGGCGTCAACTACACCTATCTCGTGAGCCGCTATGACGTGATGGTCAACAAGGAGCTCTTCCAGGACGCCTACAGCCAGCTCCACTATGTCGGCATCCCGCTGAACCTCTACTTCAACTTCATCGAGCAGGACAACTTCGACGCCTACGCATATGTCGGGGCGATGGGTGACAAGTGCGTCAAGTCGCGCTACATCTACGGCAGCAAGAGCTCGACCGAGAAGGTCGGAGGCATCCAGATGTCCGCATCTCTTGGCGTCGGAATCGAATATCGCTTCGCTGATTTCCTCGGCATCTATGTCGACCCGAGCATATCCTACTTCTTCAACAACAGCCAGCCGCTCAGCATCCGCACTTCGCAGCCGCTGCAGCCGAAGCTGGAGCTCGGTCTGAGATTCATCCTCTGACGTTGCCGGGCACATCCACGGCAAATGCAACCGCGCACGGAACGAAATCCGTGCGCGGTTGCGTTTTGTTGCACTTCGGTTGTCCGTGGCGATTTCTCGGATGTCGATGTCTGATTCGGCATTCGAGCATTTCTCGCATCCGTTTCCCGCAGGATGTTGCCGCTTTGCCGCCAGGGGTGTAACTTGGCCGGAAAAAAGATGATAAACAAGACATACTGCGCCACGTGCGTGGGCATCGACGCGGTGACCGTGACCGTCGAGACCGACCTCTCGCAGGGCATCGGCATCCATCTGGTGGGACTTCCCGACAGCGCGGTGCGCGAGAGCCTGCTCAGGGTGGTGACGGCGCTCACTGCCTACGGCTTCAGGATTCCTGGCAAGAAGATGGTCTTCAACCTTGCGCCTGCCGACATCCGCAAGGAGGGTTCCGCCTATGACCTGGCAATAGCGCTCGGCCTGCTGGCCGTCTCGGAGCAGGCATATCTTCCGCGCCTTGCCGACTACATCGTGATGGGGGAGCTTTCGCTCGACGGAAGGGTACGCTCGGTGCCCGGCGTCCTGCCAGTGGCGGTGCATGCTGCGGCGACGGGATTCAAGGGGTGCATATTCCCGGCCGATTCGGCTCGCGAGGCGGCCGACATGACAGGCATCGACATCTACGGCGTCAACAACCTGGCGGAGGCCATCGAGGTGCTCTCGGACGATGTCGACGTGAGCCGCCTGCTCGTGCATCCGGTCGCGGTGGAGAGGACGCAGCCGCGCCATATCAACGACTTCTGTGACGTGAAGGGGCAGCTGCTTGCGCGTCGCGGGCTGGAGATAGCGGCAGCGGGCGGCCATTCGTGCCTTCTGGTGGGCTCTCCCGGCAGCGGCAAGACGATGATGGCCTCGTGCCTGCCGTCGATACTGCCGCCGATGACCCGCGAGGAGTCGATCGAGACGAGCAAGATATACTCCGTCGCGGGGCGCCGTCCCGGCTCCGAGGGGCTGATGCGCGAGCGCCCGTTCCGCACGCCGCACCACAGCGCCAGCCTGGTCTCCCTGATCGGCGGCGGCTCCTCGGCATCTCCCGGCGAAATCTCCCTCGCGCACAACGGGGTGCTCTATCTCGACGAGATGGCCCAATTCCCGAAGGCGCTGCTCGATGCGCTGCGCCAGCCGGTGGAGGATGGCCGCGTGACCATCTCCAGGGCGAAATACAAGGTTGAATACCCCGCGCGCTTCATGCTCGTGGCGTCGATGAACCCCTGCCCGTGCGGCTATTTCGGCGACGAGTCCGGGCGCTGCAACTGCACCCCCACGCAGGTCCGCAACTACATGTCGCGCATCTCGGGCCCGATGATGGACAGGCTGGACATACAGATCCAGGTCCGCGCCGTGAGCGCCGAGGAGCTGACGAGCAGCGCTAAGGCAGAACCGAGCGCCCTTGTCGCGCAAAGGGTCGTGGCGGCAAGGAAGATACAGACGGAACGTTTCGCCGGGAGCGGCATCTTCACCAACTCCCAGATGAACGCGAGGATGACGGGGGAGTTCTGCCGCATCGGCGCGGCGGAGAAGAAATTCCTGCTGGAGGTGATCGACAGGCTCAATCTTTCGGCAAGGGCCTACGGCAGGATTCTCAAGCTGGCGCGCACCATCGCGGACCTCGACGGGAGCGGTGAGATATGCCTCAAGCACATTGCGGAGGCTGTCCAGTACCGCAATCTGGACAGGGGTGGAGCGTTCTGAACAGTATGTTTGTCGTGTTTCGTTTGGGTTGAAACGAAACTTTTTTCGGTTCGAAACGAAACTTTTTCACGATAAAACGAAATTTTTTTGTTGTATATGCGATATAATATACCTATATTTGTGACCGTCATAAACTACGAAAGGTTACAGATATGCGATTCGTTACGACAATATTGGCCCTGATGGCTGCCGTTGTTCTTCAGGCAGCCCCCCTGAAGTGCAACTATTCCTCCACTGACATCTCCGCTACCGATGACGAGCATGTGATGCTCGCAGGCTTTGCAGCCCGCACGAAGCTCTCCGACGGCATCCATATGCCTCTCCGCAGCCACTGCCTGGTGATAACGGACGGTGAACAGAAGATCTGCATCATCTCGAACGACCTGATGGAGACCTCTCCGGCTCTGACCGCCGAGCTGCGTGACCGCATCTCCATCGCGACGGGCCTCAAGCGCGAGAACATCCTTTTTCACAATATCCACACCCACAGCGCTCCGCGAATGGGAGGCAGCTGGGTGGTGCTCGGTGCTCCCAACTATTTCTACAAGCTGCGCGTGAGTGACGCCATCGTGGCGAACGCAGTCGCAACGATCAATGACGACAAGGCTTTCCGCAAGTTTACGATGGAGGTCGGCCGCACGACCACCGACATCAACGGCAACCGCTGCGAGCCTGCCGGCCCCGTCGACCACGACGTATATGCGGTCAGGATCCTCGGTCGCCATGGCAAGCCCATCTGCGCCTTCATCAACCTGGCCTGCCATCCCGTGAGCATGGGCCCGAAGAGCCTTCTCCTCTCGTCCGACTATTCCGGCGTCGCCCGCAGCATCATCAGGGAGAAGTGGGGCTGCGAGGTCTTCCAGTTCACCGGAGCCGCCGGCAACATGGACCCCGTCAGGGGACCCCAGAAGGTCGATTATGCCGAGGAGTGCGGCAAGAGCCTTGCTGCCTCCCTCGAAAAGGTGGTCTTCACCAAGGTCTCCGACCGCTCGACCCTGAAGATGTTCAACAACGTGGCGCACCTGCCCTATGCGGTGCCCGAGGTGACGAAGGAGGCCGTGCATGCACACGCGGACTCCATTTCGGTCGCCTATACGACTGAGTTCCCCCGCTTTGCTGATGACGTCCGCCGCTGGGAGGCACAGATCATTGAGGAATGGGACAACCCCGGCAAGAACTACAAGTCGCTCGACTTCCATATGACTGCGCTCAACGTCGACGGAATCGTCTTCTTCTTCACGCAGGGAGAGCCTTTCTGCGAATACCAGATGACGGCGCGCGAGGAAATCCCCGGCAGGACGCTGATCTTCGCCGGATATACCAACGGCCAGAACTCCTATCTCGCATCGAAGCGTGGATATGAGGTGCGCAAGGGCTATGAATACGAGACGGAGCAGATGCATGTCTATGTCAAGGCTCCGTACCCTCTCTCCGACAAGATGCCGGATGTCTACCAGAAGGCCGTTTCCGAAACTGTCGCGAAGGTGCTGAGATGAGACTGTCCCTGAACATATTTCCGGCGATATCGACAATACCGCAGCCCTGCTCCGAAAAGGAGTCGCAGGGCTGCTTTGTGCTTGATGGCCGCACCGCCGTGGCTTTGCGATGCGCGGATTTCGACGGCGTGTCCGACTGGGGCGATGCCGTCCGCGCACGGCGATTCGCCTATGGCATGAACATGACGGCAACCACATTACTAGAATATTGATAAAATCCAAACCACCTGTACAATGGATAGATGCGCAAAATTCCTGGCACTTGCAGCCATTCTTTTCGCCGTTTCCTGCTCGGCCCCGTCGCAGAGCGAGGAGATCGTGAGCGTGATTCCGCAGCCACGGCACATGGAGCTGATGGACGGGGCGTTCACCATTTCGGCGAAGACTCCGATACTGGTCGACGAGCAGACCGACGAAATGCTCCGCATCGCCGGTTTCCTCAATGAGAGGCTTGCATCGGCCGCGGGCTTCACGCTGGACGTCCGCCAGGCGGACCTCTCTTCGCAGGAGAGCGGCATCTACTTCATGAACGCCGGACTCCCGTCGGAGAGCTACACGCTTCACGTGGCACCCGAGCGCATAGTGGTCGACTATGGCGACGGAGCGGGCGCGTTCTATGCGCTCCAGACGCTGCTGCAGCTTCTTCCGAACGATATCTTCGCAGACCACAAGGTGGGCGGCGTCAAGTGGCGGGTCCCGTGCTGCGGCATCGAGGATAGCCCCCGCTTCCCCTATCGCGGCATGCACCTGGACTGCTGCCTCCACTTCTTCGACATCGATTTCCTCAAGAGCTACATCGACAACATGGCGATGCACAAGGTCAACCGTTTCCACTGGCACCTCACCGAGGACCAGGGCTGGAGGCTCGAGATAAAGAAATATCCTCTTCTCACCGAGAAGGGGCAGTGGCGCAAGGAGACCGTCATCGGCTCGCTGAAGAGCGGCGTCTACGACGGCACTCCCCACGGCGGATTCTATTCGCAGGAGGAGGTACGCGACCTCGTGAAATATGCCCGGGAACGCTACGTGACCATCATCCCGGAGATCGAGATGCCGGGTCATGCGCTGGCTGCGATTGCATGCTATCCGGAGCTCTCCTGCGGTCTGGAGGAGACCTATGAGACCGCCACGAAGTGGGGCATCTTCAAGCAGGTCTTCTGCCCCAAGGACGAGACCTTCAAGTTCCTCGAGGATGTGATGGACGAGGTGTTCGAGCTCTTCCCCTCAACGCTGGTCCACATCGGCGGCGACGAATGCCCGAAGGCAAGCTGGAAGAAGTGCGAGCACTGCCAGGCGCTCATCCGCCAGCTCGGGCTGAAGGATGAGTTCGAGCTTCAGAGCTGGTTCATCTGCCGCATGGAGAAATACATCAATTCGAAGGGCCACCAGATCATCGGCTGGGACGAGATCCTTCAGGGCGGCCTGGCGCCGAACGCGAAGGTGATGAGCTGGCTCGGGGAGGAGGGAGGCATCAAGGCCGCCCAGCAGCATCACGAGGTGGTGATGGCGCCCTACCCCAAATACTATCTGGACTACTGGCAGGCCGATCCCGACAGCGAGCCGCTGGCAATGGGCGGTCCTACGCTGCTTCGCACCATGTATGAATACGAGCCGGTGCCCGAGGTCCTCACTCCCGAGGAGCAGAAATATATCATAGGTGTCGAGGGTTGCGTCTGGACCGAATACATGCCTACGCCCGCGCGCGTGGAGTATATGGCCTGGCCTCGCATGTGCGCGATCGCGGAGGCAGGCTGGAGCAGCGGCGACAAGGACTGGGAAGGATTCACCCGTCGCCTGGAGAAGCATCTCGGCCGCCTCGACCTGCTCGGCGTCGGCTATTGCGACGCGTTCCACAACCCGTTCATTGAATTCCACAAGGATACTCCGCAGGACATGGTGGTGACCATCTCGGTCGACGCGCCTGACGCGGAGATACATTATACGCTCGACGGTTCCGCCCCGACGGCATCTTCCCCGAAATATGAGATGCCCTTCGTGATCAACCGCCAGCAGAAAGTAACTGCGGCCGCCTTCCGTGACGGCAGACAGATTGGAGATACGAAATATAAATCATTCTGATACAAGATATGGCATTAAGACTTACTGAACAACCTTCGCTGTATGACCACCTCGAGACAAAGTCGGTGGCTGAACTCATACGCGACATCAACAATGAAGACAAGAAAGTTGCCATCGCAATGGAAAAGGTCCTTCCGGACATCGAGAAGATGATCACGGCCATCGAGGAGAAGCTCCGCGCGGGCGGAAGAATGTTCTACCTCGGCTGCGGCACGGGCGGCAAGCTCGCGGTCCTCGACATCCTGGAGGTTCCGAACACCTACGGCGTCGACCCCGAGATATGGCAGGCCGTCCTCGCCGGCGGCGTGGAGAATCTCGTCCTTGACCTCGAGGAGGCCGAGGATGACGTGGACGAAGGATGGCGTACCCTCGAGCAGAAGCACCATGTGACCTCTAAGGACATCGTCGTCGGCATCTCCGCAAGCGGCAACACTCCCTATGTGCTCTCTGCGCTCAAGGCGTGCCGCGAGCACGGCGTGACCACCGGCTCTATCTGCAACAACCCCGATTCGCCGATCTCGGCCTATGCCGACTACCCGGTGGAGATTGTCATGGGCCCCGAATTCATCACCGGAAGCACCCGCATGAAGTCCGGCACTTCCCAGAAGCTCATGTGCGACATGATCAGCACCACTCTCATGTGCCGTCTCGGCCGCGTGGAGGGCAACCGCATGGTCTGCGCGCACCTCATCAACAACAAGGTGATCGACCGCCTGACCCGCACCATGATGGACCGCAACCCCTCGCTGACCGACTATGCGATGTGCGAGGAGACGATCAAGAAGTGCGGCGGCCTGAAGGAGGCCGAGCAGCACCTTCTCGAGCAGGGCATCCTCAAATCCCTTCCGACTGAATAAATCACAACTCATTACAAATAACTTATGGAAACGATTAAAAAACTGATCACAGCTTCGGTGCTTCTGCTCCTGGTCGCTTTCTCCGCCCAGGCACAGTCGCACAAGGTTTCCGGCGTGGTTTCCACCACGACGGGAGAGAGCCTGGTCGGTGCCGGCGTCATCATCAAGGGTACCACTACCGGTACCGTGACCGACCTCGACGGCGCTTATCAGCTTTCCGTACCCGACGGGGCTACACTGGTGTTCTCCAGCGTGGGCTACAAGACCGTGGAATATGTCCCCGGCTCGAAGGCTACCCTGGATGTAATTCTTGAAGATGACAAGGAGCTCATCGAAAGTGCGGTCGTGGTGGGATACGGTACCCAGAGCAAGCTTACCCTCACCGGTTCGGTCACCAGCACCACGGGTACCGAACTTGTCAAGAACTCCTCCGTCAACCTCTCGCAGGGACTTGCGGGACGTCTGTCAGGCGTCATCGTCAACAACCGTTCGGGTGAGCCTGGAAACGACGATGCTGTCATGTTCATCCGTGGCCGCAGTTCCCTCGGCAACAACAAGCCTCTGATCATCATCGACGGAGTGCAGGGCCGTGGCGACGAGTTCTCACGCCTGACCGGTGACGAGATCGAGAGCATCAACGTCCTCAAGGACGCTTCCGCTGCAATCTACGGTGCACGTTCGGCAAACGGCGTCATCCTGGTCACCACCAAGCGAGGCAAGAACAACGAGGCTCCGAAGATCACCTTCAGCTATGACCTCGGCATGCAGCAGCCTACCCGCCTCGTCCAGATGGCTGACGCGGTGCTCTTCACCCACGCATACAACGATGAACTGGCGATCACCGGTTCCGCTCCGAAGTACAACGACACGCAGCTTGCACACTACGAGAGCGGAGACGACCCGATCCTCTATCCGAACACGGACTGGTTCGCACAGATCATCAAGCCGCTCTCGTTCCAGCACAAGTATGGCGTGAGCATCAACGGCGGCGGTGAGAGGGTTGCCTATTTCGTACAGTTCAACGGCCAGTACCAGGACGGCATCTACGTCAAGTCGGCCACCAACTACAACCAGTACAACGTCCGTTCGAACATCGACATCAACGTCACGAAGAGCCTCAAGCTCGGCGTCGACATCAACGCCCGCCAGCAGCACAAGAACTACTCGGCATTCCCGTCGGATTCCTACGGCATCTTCTACATCACCACGAGGATGAAGCCTACGGGAGCTGCATACTATCCGAACGGATACCTTCGCGGCGGCACCAACCCGGCAGTCCTCGTCCAGGACCTGACCGGTTACGACAGGACCACCATCAACACCATCAACACCACCCTGACCCTCGACTGGGACCTGAGCGAACTGGTGACGAAGGGCCTCTCGATCAACGGCAAGCTCGCATATGACGTGGTCAGCAAGTTCCGCAAGAACTGGCAGCAGAACTGGGAATACTATTCCTATGACGAAATCACCGAGATATACACTCCGAAGACCGTCTCCTACTGGTCGAGCCCGGTGCTCCACGAGTACCAGACCAACACCCGTACGACATCGATCAACGCCAACATCAACTATGACCGCGACTTCAGCGGACACCATGTCACGGCGCTGCTCGGTTTCGAACAGAGCGCATACCGTCTCGACTACTTCAACGCGGGCATCAACTCCTATGCTTCCGACATCCTGGACGAGTTCTTCGCCGGCACTGCCGACACCAGCTGGTACAGCATCAACGGCTATGCGAAGGAGACCGCGCGCCGAAGCTTCTTCGGTCGTCTCGGCTATGACTTCAACAGCAAGTACATGGTCCAGTTCATCCTCCGCCGCGACGGTTCCGAGAACTTCCCGAAGGAGAACCGCTGGGGCTGGTTCCCTGGCGTGTCCGTCGGATGGCGCCTGAGCGAGGAAGGCTTCATCAAGGACAACATGCCCTGGGTCAAGAACCTCAAGCTCAGGGCTTCCTATGGTGAACAGGGAAATGACCAGATCGATCCTTTCCAGTACCTGACCACCTATGAATATGCATCCGGCGTGTCATACAGGATGCGCGTGGACGACAAGGACGTGGGTTCGATCATCGCAGGCACCATTCCCAACCCGAATGTGACATGGGAGGTCGCGAAGACCTGGAACGTCGGTCTCGACGGCAACATCTTCAACGGCATCTTCAGCTGGGAACTCGAGGCGTTCCATACCCGCCGCGAGAACATCCTCTGCACCCGCAACGCCTCCATCCCGTATTATACCGGCCTCACCAACAACCTTCCTGACGAGAACATCGGCATCGTTTCCAACCGTGGTTTCGAGGTGCAGCTCTCGCACGAGAACCGTGTCTGCAACAACGAGCTGATGTACCACGTCACCGGCAACTTCATGTGGGCCAAGAACAAGGTCGAGTTCATGGACGAGACGCCTTGGGGAGAAGGCCTCGAATACATGAATGCGACGGGCCACCCGATGGGCGCAGGCCTCTACTATCAGGTCAAGGGCATCAACAAGACCCAGAGCGACCTCGACAACAACCCCCAGATGGCAGGCGCGACGCTCGGTGACTTCATCTTCGAGGATCTCAACGGCGACGGTAAGATCACCGTCCTCGACCGCAAGAGATGCGACTACACGACGGTTCCCCAGATAGTCTTCGGTCTCAACGGCCAGCTGTCATTCAAGAACATCGACTTCTCCATCCTCTTCCAGGGCCAGGCTCTGGCAAGGTACTACTACGCCCCCATGGTCGACCCGGTTTCATCCAACCTCGAGAAGGAAGCTGCCGAGAAGGCGTGGACTCTCAACAACACCAATTCCGACTATCCGCGCGTCGGCTCGAACATTGCGAACGGCGGCGTCACCAGAAGTTCGTTCTACTATCGCGACGCGTCGTTCATCCGTCTGAAGAACGTGGAGCTGGGCTATACCATTCCCCAGAAGTTCTTCGGCAGCAAGATCGGCATCAAGAGCGTTCGCGTATATGCGGCAGGCTACAACCTCCTCACATTCTCCGAACTGAAGAACGTCGACCCGGAGACGAGCGACGAGTCCTACCAGACCTATCCTCAGATGCGGATTTTCAACTTCGGTGCTAAAATTAATTTCTAAGGAGACTCCATCATGAAAAAGATTCTGACAATTCTTGCAATAGTATTTCTTGCAGTATCCTGCGATGACGGATTCCTCGACAAGACTCCTCTGGACAAGCTTTCGGAAGACGCGGTCTTCAACAGCGACGCATTGGCTGAATATTACGTCAACTCCCTCTATGTGGTCCTGCCGGATCCTTTCCAGGAAGGCAACATCAGCGCCATCACCGACGAAGGTTTCTTCCGCTACGGCGGTACCTCGACGCGCTACATACTTTCGGGTACCATGACTCCTGACAACATCATCCCGATCGCTTCGGGCGGCCAGGCTCACGACACCCGTACCACGACGCTCAACATCTGGAACCGCACCTACGAGTGGATACGTTCCATGAACATCTTCATCCAGAACGTCGAGGCCGGCACCCAGCTTTCCGAGGATGCTGCCAAAAGGCTCCTCGGCGAGGTCTATTTCCTCCGTGCATGGTCATACTACAACCTGATCCAGCGCTATGCAGGCGTGCCGATCATCACCAAGGTGTTCGACCTGAACGAGGACTTCAAGATCGAGAGGGACAACTTCGACGACTGCGTCGACTTCATCCTCTCCGACATCGACAAGGCATACGACCTTCTTCCGAACAAGGACAACTGCTCGCTGGGCAGGGTCAACAAGGATGTGGCTCTCTGCCTGAGGTGCCGCGTGACCATGCTCTCCGCATCGAAGCTCTTCAACGACCCCGAGAACCCGAACGGCGGCATCTTCAGGGGCAAGTATGACCCTTCGAAGTGGCAGAGGGCATACGAGGCTGCGAAGGCTATCGTAAACCGTGCGGACGTCGACGGTGCCTATGCGCTCACCCCGACCTACGAAGGATTCTGGAACAACATCAACAATACGGAGGTCATCTGGGGCAAGTTCTTCATGGCCAATGCCGACGCTTCGACCAACTATGCGAAGAAGGCCCAGCTGCTCTACTCCAACGTCTACTTCAACGGCTGGACTTCGCTCAACCCTACCCAGGCTATGCTCATCGACTATGAGATGACAAACGGCAAGAAGTTCTTCGAGGAGGGTTCCGGCTATGACGAGAAGCATCCTTTCAACAACCGCGACCCTCGTCTCTACAAGACCGTAGGCCTTCCGTTCAGCTACTATCAGAACACCGACAAGGGTGTCTACCACGCTGAACTTCCCCAGGGCATGCTCGTCGACCCCCACGACACCGAGAACTACGACAAGATAAAGAACTTCACCAACTGGACCTACAGCGACGGCACCGCATCCAAGTATCCGGACAACCAGCTGCAGCTCTATCTCCTCTATGAGAATGTCACGAAGGACGATTTCCTTGTGAGCAAGAAGGCTACCGAGCCCAGCTACTCCAAGAAGGCCGCCCACATGTGGGATGCGACAAACCTCACCGGCTGCGAGCTCAACAAGTGGTACATTCCGACCTCTCCGATCACCGAGTCGGAGGTGGGAACGCTCCTCTATCCGTGGTTCCGCCTCGGCGAGATGTATCTCGACCTTGCGGAGTGCGCATACATGATGGGTTACGAGGCCGAGTGCCGCACCTACATCAACAAGGTGCGCAGCAGGGCTGACGTCATGATGCCGGAGGTCACCGAAAGCGGCGAATCCCTCTGGGACAGGGTGGTCAACGAGCGCCGCATCGAGCTGGCATTCGAGTTTACCCGCTACTTCGACGTTCGCCGCTGGAAGGTCGCCGACTACTACGAGAACATTCCTCTTGCCGGCATGCGTACCATGATCCTCAAGAACGGCAGCAAATTTGATACGCTCTACCGCGTCGCACGCCTCTATGACGAAAGCCGCAACAACACGAACTACTATTGGCCGAATACCGCCTCCAGCGCGAACTACACCTACTCCAACGTGGGCGGAGACCGCGACGGCAAGCCCATCGACTATGTCATCACCTACAAGTGGCTCGGCAAGGAATACAAGATCGACTATGGCGACTGCTGCTTGAACATCTCTCCGACGCCCAAGTACTTCCCGTTCAGGAACGGCGTCTATCCGAACTACCTGATGCCGATCCCGAGCACCGAGATCGTGAAGGCTGAGGGTTCCATCGTCCAGAACCCTGGATACTAACGGCAAAACCAACGGAATATTCCATTCAAACCATCAAACAATACAATCATGAAAAAGTTATGTCATCTGCTTTCGGCGCTTGTCATCTGCGCAGGCGCACTGATTGCTTGTAATCCACCTGAACCGACCCCGGAACCGGGCAGGACGGTCAAGTTTACCACCCTCGTCGAGGCTGTGACTGATTTCTACAACACCTGGGAAGATGCAAGGGCAATCCCTGCCACCGTCAAGGTCGGCACTGAGGATCTCACCATCTCAGAGTTCATCTACGCAGAGGCTGCCGCACTCGTTGCCATCAGCAAGGGCGACAAGGGCGACGTCACCATCCAGACCTACAAGGCTGCATCGAATCCTGACCGCGACAGCTATGACCAGAGCGACATCAAGGTCACCGGCGGCAAGACTGACGGCAAGGGCGTTGCGGAAGACCTCGTGACGATCGCAAGCCGCCTCATGGAGTCGGCTGCCGAGAAGAGCCAGATCCCCAACCAGGTCCTCGTCTACAGGGGCGACAACGCACTGGCATTCTCGACCAACCGCGCCACTGTCTCCATCGCTCGCGCAATCGCCGAATATGCTACCGAAGGCAAGCTTCCGAGCGAAGTCTCGACCGAGTATCTCTCCGCATCCACCACTCTCAAGGCTTTCGCACAGCAGTTCGTGGGCTATCTCGATGTATGGGAGAAGACCGTTGCCGACATCCTCAGCGCCGATGGTTCCCACTGCGAGGACAACGGCACTCCTTGGGAGAAGGTTCACTTCATTCCCATCCCTCAGGACACCAAGAACGATTGGGCTAAGCAGGGTTCCCAGTACGACAGCAAGTACCAGCCCTACAAGACCATCGAGATCGAAGGCACTACCTACACTGCAGCTCAGTGCTGGGAAATCGCAATCCGCGGCCTCATGGACATGTGTACCACCGAAGGCCAGGCATTCCTCGAGACCATGGCTCGCAACAGCGAGATTCCTTTCGGAAACGGCAAGTCCCTCTCTTCAGCTCCGATCAGCAGGCCTTCAGATGCATGCGTATGGGGCAAGTATCCTTGGTATGAGTCGGAAAACGACGGTGGAGCAGTCAAGTACAAGGGCGAACCCATCAAGACCGTCGGCCTCGACTTCATCCTCAAGTGCGGTTCATGGCACGTCACCAGGAGCTTCATCCAGAACGCGAACAACTCGCCTCTCGGCATGATCGGCAACTTCCAGCAGTTCGGCACCACCTCCAGCACCCTCATCCTGGACGGCTACGAGGGCCTCATCAGCCCTATGCGTGAGTTCCTCATCCTGGCCCGCTTCTACAAGTACATCCTCGACAACAACATCAACAAGAACGTCTATGACGCACTGAAGGATGTCCGCGTCGACTTCGACCTCTACAAGCAGGAACTTCCGGTCGTCGTCACCACCAGGGAACTCACCTTCGAGGCTGAGGACACCGCTTCACAGGACATCACCCTCACCGCTTCCACTTCCTGGACCGCGGCATCTCCCGAAAGCTGGATCCACGTCAATCCCGCATCCGGCTCCACCGGCGACCAGACCGTCAAGGTCACCGTCGACAACAACTCCGCAGCCGAGGCACGTACCGGCAGCGTGAACATCACCGCAGGCGACTACGTCAAGAGCGTTTCCATCACCCAGAACGCATATGTCGCTCCTCTGACCGGAACCCTTCTCGACTTTGCGAAGGAATTCGTCAAGGTTCTCGACGTATGGAACAGCACCGTAGGTACCGTCGATGCAGACGGCAAGCACAACGGTCCGACCGCATGGACCAATGTCCACTTCGTTCCTATCGAGAGCGCAACTCCGGGTTACACCAACGATGGCAACCAGTATGACGCAACTCTCTATCCCAACAAGTTCTCCGTCACCGTCGGCGACCAAACCTACACTTCCGCACAGTGCTGGGAGATTGCACAGAGAGGCATGCTTGACCTCGTGACCAAGGAAGGTTCAGCAGAACTCACGAAATTCAACGACAACCGCAACCACACGATGACCCTCGCAAACGGTGCAACCCTCAACGAGGCAATCCCGACCTACTCTTCGACCAACAAGTGGGGTGCGAACCCGTGGTACGAGTATGACAACACCGTGACATACAACGGCGCCGAGGTCACCGAAGTCGGCATCGACTTCATGGTCAAGGTTGGTGCTTGGCACGTCGTCAGGAGCTTCATCAAGACTGACTGCAACGCGCCTCTCAACGCCATCGGCAACTTCCAGGAGTTCGGAACCACCTCCGGAACCCTCAACCTCGACGGCTATGTGGGCTACATCGCACCTATGCGCGAGCTCCTCATCCTTGCCCGCTTCTACAAGTATCTGCTCGACAACAACATCACCGAGAACGTCTATGACGCAGTCAAGGACAGGAAGTTCGACTTCGACCTCTACAACCAGGGCGGAGCAGTCGTCTCCACCGGCCTCAAGGCTTGGGCAGAGGGCTTCGTGAAATATCTCGACGTATGGCAGAACACCGTAGGAAACGTCAGTGCTGACGGTACCCACTGCGCCGACAACGGCACCGAGTGGGAGAACGTCCACTTCATTCCCATCCCCATGGACAACGACAACGGTTGGGAGAACAAGGGCGGCCAGTACGACGTCAAGTACCAGCCCTACCAGACGGTCACGGTCGGCGACAAGACCTATACCGCATCTCAGTGCTGGGAAATCGCAATCCGCGGCCTGATGAACCTCTGTACCACCGAAGGCGACGCATTCCTCGCTGACATGACGGACCGCAACAAGGCATACACCCTTGCAAACGGCGTCAAGTTCTCGACTGCGGAGATTCCCGCGACTTCCGAGAAGAACCAGTGGGGCAAGTATCCTTGGTATGAATATGACAAGACCGTCACCTACAAGGGAGCAGCCATCACCCAGGTGGACGTCCAGTTCCTCCTCAAGTGCGGTTCATGGCATGTGGTCCGCGGCCTTATCAAGAACGCGGGCAACTCGCCTCTGAACATGATCGGAAACTTCCAGGAATTCGGCACCACTTCAGGTACCCTGATCCTTGACGGTTACGAGGGTCTCATCAGCCCTATGCGCGAGCTCCTCATCGCAGCCCGCATCTACAAGTACATCCTCGACAACAACGTGGATGCAGACGTCTATGACGCAATCAAGGACGTGAAGGTTGCTTTCGACCTCTACTAGGCCTTGAACACTTTTTCCCTTGGGGCGGTGAAACGCCCCTTGGAAGCCAAACATATGAAACGTACAATCACGACACTATTGTGCCTTGCCGCGCTGGTGTGCGGCTGCACCAAACCCGTCGAACCGGAACCCGAACCGTCGGTCGACTGGAAAGAAACCTACAACGGCCATCTTGCACTCTGCCTCGCCGATGCATACGGACAGTGGGAGCGGGATGACAAGCTCCCGGCAGTGATAAAGTGGGACGGCGTCTCGGTCTTCACTGCGGAGTATGTCAGGGCTGGCATATGCCTTGCCCTTCAGATCATCGACAAGCCCGAGGAATGGATGAAGGAGGACGTGACATATCCTTCCGCGACCTTCAGCCTGACGACCGACGATCCGTTCATTCCGCAGGAGGTGCCGTTCGCCGACTTCGTCAAGCTGCTGCGCGTGCAGTACGAAAACATGGTCGGCAGCCACCAGGTGGCGCTCAACATGCAGATTCCGGGGTACGAGCCGAACCTCTCAACCACCGGACTCGCCGTGATGCTCTGCCGTGCCTTCGCACATTTCGTGGACAAGGAGTCTTTCCCGGAGAAGATCAACACGTGGGAGGCTTCCTATACCCACTCCTCGTCCAACTGTGACATCACATCGGCGGACGTGAAGACGGCAAGGGATGCAGCCTGGGCCAAGGCCGGAGTGACTGAATCCTCTTCGGCAAGGGACAAGGCGGTCGCGATATTCAACTATGCCCGCGACCAGTGGGAGTGGGAGGACTACTACAACACCCGCAAGGGTGCCGCCGGCACCATCAAGGCAAAGGGTGGAAACTGCTGCGACCTTTCGCACGCCGTCGTGGCGATGGCGCGCCTGAGCGGCATTCCGGCGCGTTATTTCCATGCGCAGTGCAAGTTCTCGAGCGGCTACATCGGACACGTGGTGTCGCAGCTCTTCGTGGACGGCGAATGGCATATGGCGGACGCCTCCAACAACTCCAACTCCTTCGGCACCGTGGTCTTCAACGGCTATACGGGCCTCCACTATTATGAAGACTTACCTTTCTGACAACATGAAGACAAAATATCTGCTTCTCATCATGCCGCTCCTTGCGGTGACTTTTGCCTGCAACCCGCCGGAACCAGTCGAAGTGTTCGATTCGATGGAGGGACTCATCATCAACGAGGTCTCTCCGGCCAAGAGCATGGGCAAGGAGGCCTGGATAGAGATTTACAACACCAACGACAGGAACATCAACCTCAAGGGTCTCAAGATAGTCCTCACGGATGCCTCCGTCACCGACGAGGTGATCGCCGTGCTCTCCGATGGCACCATCGAGGCTAAGGGGCGCCATGTGGTCAGCTCCGACAAGGTGGAGTTCTCGTCACCCGTCCTCCGTTCCACCATGGAGGAGATCGGGATATGGGATCCGGACGGTTCGCCCGTGAACAGCTTCTCGGTCAAGTATGACCTCGAGTCGACCGCAAAGCCTGAGGACGGCGGCAGTTTCGCCCGCATTCCGGACATCAGCGGCGACTGGACGATAACGAGCACCGCAACCCCCGGTGAGGCGAACTACAAGATAATATATCATCCGATAAAGAACCTTGTCATCAACGAGGTCTGTCCTTCCGCGAAGTGGGTGGAGCTGGTCAACACCGGCAGCGCGCAGCTTCAGCTGGAGTATTGCCTCATCACGGCAAAGGGCGGCAAGGTGCTTTGCACCATACCTCCCGAGACGGTTCTTCCGGAAGGAGAGAGGATCGTAATCGAATGTGCCGGCGATGCGGCGGACCTGAATCAGTTCTCGTTCTGCGACAACTCCGGCAAGTCGGTCGTCTCCTTCTCGTCGGAGGGTCTCCAGGCAACCGCTTCGGGCGAGAGCTGGTCGAGGCTGCCGGACATCAGCGGTGAATGGAAGGTGACGCACGAACCTACCCGCGGCAAGGTGAACGAGAGCAGCACCACCGATGACTCCGGCCTCGTGATCAACGAGGTCTCCCTCGAGGGATGGATCGAGGTGGCCAACACCACCGTCGAGAACATCTCCTCCGCGGGATTCAAGATCACGGCTGACGGGGCCGTCGTCCATGAGAGCGGAAAGACCACGATAAAGGCGGGCGGCAAGTTTGTCGCATCCGTCGGCGTCGCCGGACACACCACCTTTGCGCTCGTGAATGCTGCAGGCAAGACCCTCGACACCTTCTCGGTGAACGACGTGCGCAAGGATTCGCGCGAGGCTACCGCCTCCACCAGCTGGAGCCGCCTTCCCGACGGCACCGGCAAGTGGTTCACGGTGCTCACCCCGAGCAAGGGAGAGAAGAACTACGGCATCGAGGTGGGCAACACCATCGGCATCTGGGTCAACCAGTCGGCGACCAACAGCATTGTGATGGAGGACTTCTGCAAGCTGGGCATCGGCAACATCCTGCTTCACGAGTGGGCGTTCAAGAACTATGGCACTGCAAAGGTCCAGAGCCTGGTGAAGGAGGCCGAGGCCCTCGGAATGAAGGTCCACATCTGGCTGCAGTGCTTCTGGTGGAACGACGACACGCAGTGGCGCTGCCCTGTCATCGACGCGACCGACACCACGCCTGCCGCATACAACCAGTCTCTCTTCGACGAGGTCATCTCACGCGCACTGACCTACGAGAAGGCCGGCGTGCACGGCATCCATTTCGACTACGTGCGCTTCCCGGGCACGGGTTCGAAGCACAACTTCCCGTCTGACGGCATCACGGCAACAGGCGCAATCACCGAGTTCTGCCGCCAGGCGAACCAGAAGCTCAAGGCGCAGAACCAGGACATCATCCTCTCCGCGGCCCTGATGGGCGAACGCTCCGCGCAGAGCTACTACGGCCAGGATCCCGAACAGATGTCGCAGTACATCGACATCCTGATGCCGATGGCATACATCTCCGCATACAACTACTCGTCAAGCACCAACATCGCCGTTGCCAACTGGTTCGCGGCGCGTTGCGGAAACGGACAGGTTTGGCACGGAATCTCGACCTACGACAGTTCGTCCCGTGGACTGACCGTCGAGGAGCTCTACCGTGACTGCAAGAACATCACCGGTTCGAACGCGCACGGAATCGTTCTCTTCCGCCACGGCTTCGGCAACATTCCGGACCTTACCGGAATGTTCGCAAAATAGGATACGACCATGAAGAGAAAAACCATCTTATTGCTTCTCCTGGCGCTTGTGACGGCCGTTGCGTCGCCCGAAGCGTCGTGCCGCGCGCACAAGGTCTCCAAGGGCAACACCAACGCAATCTGGGCCTGGTCGTCGCACATGAACAAGATCGACCTCGACATGCTTGCGGACAGGGACATCGGAAACATCATCCTTAACGAGAAGGCATTCGAGGTCCACGGCAAGGATTCGGTCATGGCCTTCGTAAAGGCCGCGAAGAAGCGCGGAATCACCGTCCACATCTGGATACAGTGCTGCTACCGCAACGGCAAGTGGGCATATCCGATGGATGACGAGCACAACTGCTACGATCAGGAGTTCTATGACGAAGTCGTCGAGAGGGCCTGCAAGTATGTGGGGTGGGGCGTGAAGGGCATCCATCTCGACTACATCCGCTTCGGCGGCACCGCCTACAAGCACAACCCCTCGGATGAGATAACGGCCACCGGCTGCATCACCGAATTCTGCCGCCAGCTCAATGTCGGGATCAAGAAGAAGAACCCGAGGGTGGTCATATCGGCGGCGCTGATGCCGGAGCCCGACAGCGAATACTACTACGGCCAGAACGCCCACGACATGGGACAGTACATCGACATCCTGATGCCGATGATCTACCGCCACTCCCCGGGCTACAGGCACAACGGCGAGAACTGGTCCAGGGAAGTGGCCGAATACTTCGTAAAGAAGGGCAGTCCGGCTGCAGTATGGGCCGGAACCACCACCTACACGACAAAGGAGAACGGCGGAGAGGACGATGTGGTGCCTCTCGACGCTGCCACCATAGCCGAAGAATGCCGTGATTTCATCGGCACCGGCGTGAAAGGCATCGCGCTTTTCAGATTCGACCTGGGCGAAATCCCGGACCTTCACGGAATACTTGATCAGAAAACTGTACGACCATGATGCTGATAGCTGACAGCGGCGCATCCAAGACAGACTGGGCTTGCGTCAAGAAAGGCACTGACACCAGGATTACATTCCAGAGCCAGGGCTACAATCCGAACTACATATCGGGACCTCAGATCGTCGAGGACATAAAGGCAAACCTGCCGGAAGGGTTCCCCGTCGACGATGTCCACGAGATCTATTTCTACGGTGCTGGCGTGACACCGCTCCAGTACCCCTTCATGGAGGAGACGCTGCGCAAGGTCTTCCCCCAGGCGCACAAGGCATTCATCGCAATGGATACGCTGGCATCCTGCCGCGCCCTGCTGCAGACCGAGCCGGGCTTCGCTGCAATCCTGGGCACGGGTGCCAACACCTGTCTCTATGACGGTTGCAACGAGGGCCTGAACGTCGACTCCTGCGGCTTCATCCTCGGCGATGAAGGGAGCGGCGGCAACCTCGGCAAGAGGATGATCACCGACTTCATCCGCCACAACATGCCGCAGAGGGTCTATGACAAGGTCGCCGCAGAGCTCGGCCACAACAACGACGAACTGCTCGACATCATCTACACCAAGCCGTTCCCGAACCGCTTCTGCGCGCAGTATGCAAGGTTCATCCACGACAATCTCGACTTCGACCCCTATTTCCCGGAGCTGGTGACGGACGCGTTCCGCCAGTTCTTCAAGCTCATCGTAACCCATTACCCCGACTACACCTCCTATCGCTTCAATGCCGTCGGTTCGGTGGCATATTACTTCAAGGATATGCTCAAGCCGGTGGTCGAGGAGTTCGGAATGGAGATGGGAACAATCCTCAAGGCTCCGCTGGAGGGGCTCATCAAGTATCACCTTGAAAACTGATCAAGCCATGCCAAGGACAAACAAATACCTGATCCCGCTCTGCTTCATCGGGATGATGTTCTTCACCGTGGGCTTCGCCACGGGAATCAACGGCTACTTCGTTCCGTTCCTCGAGTCAAACCTCAACCTGACCTCGGCCCAGAGCTACCTGGTCATCGCGGCGACCTTCATCGCCTTCCTGGTCTTCAGCTTCCCGGCTTCGTCGATCATTGCCAAGATAGGCTACAAGCGCACGATGTCGCTCGCCTTCTTCATGTTCGCGCTCGCCTTCGCGCTCTTCATACCGGCCGCGCATCTCGAGAGCTTCGCGCTCTACCTGCTCGCATGCTTCATCAGCGGAACGGCAAACACGGTGCTCCAGGCGGCCATCAACCCCTATGTCACCATCCTCGGCCCGATCGACAGCGCCGCCCGCCGCATCAGCATAATGGGCATCTGCAACTCGCTGGCGCTCGCGCTTCCCTCGGTGTTCATCGCGGCAGTGACGGGCAGGAGCATCGACGCCGTGTCGCTCCCCGACCTCGACTTGCCGTTCTACATCATAATCGCCGTAGTCGTGCTCCTCGGCATCATCACATTCTTCGCACCGCTCGAGGAAATCAAGGCGGAAGGCGAGGAGAACGAGGAAGACTGCCCCTATGCGGCAGGCAAGAAGTCCATCTGGCAGTTCCCGCACCTGGTGCTCGGAGCGCTCGCGCTCTTCGTCTATGTCGGCGTGGAGAACCTCGCGCTGCTGACGGTGCTCGACTATGCACAGGACCTCGGACTTTCCAATCCGGAGAAATACACCATCTTCCCTGGAATAGGAATGGCTGCGGGCTACATCGTCGGCATAATCTGCATTCCGAAGGTCATTTCCCAGGTCAAGGCGCTGCGCATCTGCACATGGGTGGCCGTCATCGACTCGCTGCTCATCGTGCTCACGCCGCCGCAGGTTTCCGTATGGTGCGTAGCTCTCCTGAGCTTCGCCTGCTCGCTGATGTACCCTGCGATCTGGCCCCTTGCGATCGTCGACCTCGGCAAGTTCACCAAGAAGGGATCCTCCCTGCTGGTGGCATCCATCGGTGGCGGCGCGCTGATTCCCCTGCTCTTCGGCGCGATGAAGGACTGGCTCGGCAGCCAGAACGCATACTGGATATGCCTGCCGTTCTATCTGCTGATAATGTTCTACGCATACCGCGGATACAAGATCCGCAGATGACAAGCGGCGGGGAAGAGTTCTTCCCCGCCTTTGTTTTTGTCCGTCAAATCGGTCGGCAGGTGCACTTTGTCCCTGCAAATGATTATCTTTGCATTACCATGAACGAAATAATCATCAACGGCGTCGCAGATCTCGACCGTGCGGCGGAGGTGTTCCTCCAGAAGAAGGGGAAGGCCTCGATCGTGGCATTCTACGGCTCGATGGGAGCAGGCAAGACCACGTTCATCACTGCCCTGTGCAAGGCGATGGGGGTGAAGGATGTCGTCAACAGCCCGACCTTCACGATTGTCAACGAATACCGTGCTTCCGACGGCAGCGCCGTCTACCATTTTGACTTCTACCGCATCAACCGCCTGACCGAGGCGGTGGACATCGGCCTGTTCGAGTATTTCGACAGCGGTGACCTCTGTCTGATCGAGTGGCCGGAAATGATCGAGGAGCTCCTTCCGGAAGACACGCTCAAGGTGGAGATCCAGGTCGATGACGCAGAAACCCGCAGACTTCTATTTTGAACCATATCATGAAAAACTTCACACTCCTCCTTGCCGGACTCATGATGGTCCTGGCATCCTGTGGCGGCACCGAAGCGGTGACCGATGAGACCGTTGCCGAAGAAGAGCGCATCATCCCCGGCGCCGAGTCGGTCGACGAATACCTTCCCCTTGTCAAGGACAAGCGAGTATGCATCCTTTCCAACCAGACGGGCATGGTTACGCCCGAGCGTCACGTGCTCGACACCCTGCTCTCACTCGGAGTAAACGTCGTTTCGATCCTTTCCCCCGAGCACGGCTTCCGCGGCACGGCAGATGCCGGCGAACTGGTCTCCAGCTCGGTCGACGAAGCGACCGGCGTTCCCATCAAGTCGCTCTACGACGGCAAGGGCGGAGTCCCCTCACAGGAAACCATCGACGGCTTCGACGTGCTTGTCTTCGACCTTCAGGACGTGGGATGCCGCTTCTACACCTACATCACCACGATGACCAAGGTGATGGGCGTCTGCGCCGCAAACGGCAAGAAGATGATAATCCTCGACCGCCCCAACCCCCTGGGATTCTATGTGGACGGTCCGATCCTCGACATGAAGTACAAGTCGGGCGTGGGCTATCTGCCGATTCCGGTGGTGCACGGCATGACGCTGGGCGAGATGGCCGGCATGATAAACGGTGAAAAATGGCTTGAGGACGGCATCCAGTGCGATGTCGAGGTGATCAAGTGCCGCAACTGGACCCACCAGTCAAAGTATGTGCTTCCCGTCAAGCCTTCGCCGAACCTCCCCGACATGCGCTCCATCTATCTCTACCCGTCGATGTGCTACTTCGAGGCCACTCCCGTCAGCCTCGGCCGCGGTACGGACAAGGCCTTCCAGATGTACGGCCACCCGAACATGAAGGGATACAGCTTCACCTTCACGCCGCGCAGCGTCCCTGGAGCGAAGAATCCCCCGCAGCTCGACCGCGAGTGCCACGGCGTGGACCTTCGTACGGTGCCTTCGATCGACGTTATCAACGAGGCAGGCATCAACCTGAGCTATGTGATCGACGCATACCGCAACCTCAATCTCGACTCGCATTTCTTCCGCTCGTTCTTCGAGCTCCTCATCGGCCGCGACTATGTGCGCAAGATGATAATGGAAGGTGCCTCCGCTGACGAGATAAAGGCGATGTGGGCCGACGACGTCGCTTCGTTCAAGGAGCAGCGCCGGCCATATCTGCTTTATGAGGAATAGGGTGGTCCGGGAAATTCAGCGAAAAAAAAAAGGATGGCTCAACCAAGGAGCCATCCTTTTAATTTCTGCAGGCAACCCCGCAGCAGGTCGGGCCACGTGAGATACTCCCGGTCCATGCCCATCAGTCCTGCGGTGATGTTGGAGGTTGTCATCTTCTTCTTGGTGTCTGACACGAGGTCCGTCAGTGCCTGTCTCTGGGACACGACGTCCTTGTGCAGGCGTGCGGAAGCCGTCTTCAGCTCGTCGTACGTCGTGATCTTGTTAAGGTCTTTTCGCCATGAACTCCATTCGTCGGTGCGGACCTTACTGTTCTTTGTCATCCCCGAAGAATACATCGATAAAAAGCTTTACAAAAGTGTTTTTGAACATGTCTTTGCGAAAATGGAAGAGAACCGCCAGGACGACGACAAAAATGCCCAGCACGATCGTGCTGCTTACCGCGATGCTTCCCGTCAGCACGCCCAGCCACTGGATGAGCACGGCTGTGAGCAGGCCGAGCACGATGATGAGCACGGCCACCACGAGGAGCATCGAGACGAGCCTGCTCATCGACATTGAGAGTCCCTGAGTGGCCTTCAGCTTGATCTCGTCAACCTTGAGGTCGACATATGAACGCACTTCCGAAGAGAGGTCGCCGAAATAGTCCGGCCTCGCGTCCGGATTGCCCTTTTTTGTCGTAGCCATCCTTCCTATGCCTCTTCTGCCGCCGGCTCCTCGTCGACAACTTCAGCTTCTTCCTTTACCTTCTTGATCTTCTTTTCGAGTGCATCAATGCCTTCGTCAGCCTTTTCCTTGACTGAAGAGAGGATCTCGTCACCCTTGTCGGTGGTGAAGAGTGCAGTGGCCAGTGCGCCGATTGCAGCGCCTACCAGAAGTGAGAAAAAATTGCTGCCTTTCATGATAGTGTGTATTTGGGATTAATGGTTTTGCAGTCCTGTGCTCTCGCGGTCTCCCATCTCCTTCTCCCAGAGGTCCAGGGCGGGGGTGATGCCCTCCTGGATTGCCTCGCGGCCGTACTGGTCGACGTCGCTGACGTTTCGCAGGCCGTGGTTGATGCAGAGAGGTCCGTTGACGCAACCGCCCACGCAGGCCATGCCCTCGAAGAAGTTTTCGGTGGCCTTGCCCAGCTTGAGGCGCATGAGCGCCATCTTGCACTCCTCGATTCCGTTCATGGCCAGAGGCTTGATGCCTTCCACGCCGAGGTTCTTCGCAACCTCCTGCAGGCCGTCGGTGATGCCGCCGCTGCGTGCGAAGATTCGGCCGAAATATGAAGCGTTCTCGAGCGGGGTGGGGTCGAGAGTCTCGGTTTCAATATGACGGGCGTCCACGAAGGCCTGCAGCTCCTCGAAGGACATGACGCAGTCGATCGCGCCTTCGGTGCGCTCGTGCTGGAACTCGCCCTTCTTGGCGACGCAAGGGCCGATGAAGACGACCTTGCAGTCCGGATCCATCTTCTTGAGGAGAAGCGCGGTCTCGACCATCGGGGAGGGCGAGGAGGAAACGTGCTTGCGCAGGTCCGGATAGTATTTTTCGATGAAGGTCACGAATGCGGGACAGCAGGAGGTGGTCATCACGCCGCCGCGTTCCTGCCACTCCTTCGCCTCGTGATAGAGGGTGATGTCAGCTCCGAGGGCAGCCTCGAACACATCGTAGAAGCCGAGCATCTTGATGGCCGATACCACCTGCTCGACGCTCGTCGAGTGGCACTGGCTGCTGATGGAGGGAGCCACGACGGCAAACACCTTGTAGTTGGTGTTGTTGCCGGACTTGTTGAGCATGTCGATGATGTCCAGGACGAACGACTTGTCCTGAAGCGCGCCGAACGGGCACTGGGTGATGCAGGCTCCGCAGGAGATGCATTTCTTGTTGTCGATGACTGCCTTGTGGTCCTCGTCCATGGAGATGGCCTTGACCTTGCAGCTGACCATGCAGGGACGGTGCTGGGCGATGATCGCACCGTAGGGGCATGCCTTGGTGCACTTGCCGCACTCGATGCACTTGTCCTTGTTGACGGTCGCATGACGGTCCACGATCTCGATGGCTCCGCGCGGACAGGAGTCCTTGCAGGCATGGCTGATGCAGCCGCGGCAGGCAGGGGAGACGTAGATGCCTCCTATCGGGCACTCGTCGCATGCGATGTCCACGACCTCCACGACATTGGGATTCTTGCGGTTGCCACCCATGGCGAGCTTTACCCTCTCCTGGACGATTGCGCGTTCCTTGTAGATGCAGCAGCGCAGAGCGGACTTGGGTCCGGGGCTCACGATTTTCGGAATCTCGAAATAAGCATTGTCGAGGCCTCCCTCGTATGCGCGACGGATAACCTCCTTAAGTACTTTGTATTTGTACAGCTGGACGTCTGTATCGAAAACTCGTGTGTTTTGCAACATTTCCTCTAATGTAGCCGCAAAGATAGGAAATTATTTATCTTTGCGAAAATAACGGAAAGCACAATGGGTCTCATAATATTTGATTTTGACGGCACCGTGGCCGACACGCGCAGCACGATCCTGCATACGGTGGAGGCCACCGTGGAGAAGATGAAATGGCCTGAACTTGACCTGGAAAAGGTGGCGGGGGCGATAGGCCTTCCGCTCAAGGCAAACTTCACGATCGGAGCCTCCATGCCGGACGACATCGCCGACGAGGCGGTCATGATCTACCGTGAACTGTTCAACGGGATAGCCACGCAGCATGCGACGCTGTTCCCCGGCGCAATGGAGACGCTCGGGACGCTCTCTTCCCGGGGCGTGCCGATGGCGATCGCGACATCCCGGACGGTGGAGTCGCTGAAGTTCCTGATGGAACAGCTCGGCATCGACGGGTTCATCACCAACCTCTATGGCGCCGGTTGCGTGGAAAACCCCAAGCCGGCTCCCGACATGGTGCTGTTGATACTCGACCGGATGGGTTTCTCGCCATCGGAGACGCTGGTCGTCGGCGACACTACATATGACCTTGAGATGGGACGCAACGCCGGATGCTACACCTGCGGCGTCACCTATGGCAACCACAGCGTGCAGCAGCTCGCGGCAGTCCGTCCCGATTATCTCATCGACGACCTGAGGAAGCTGCTCTAGTTCTTCTTCTCTTCCGTATTTTCCTTCTTCCGGCGGGTTTCCACGCCGTTCACGCGCAGTTTCTCGACGTGACGGTCGATGCGGCTCATCTGCTTCGGGATGTCTATGCGCTGCGGGCACTTCTCCACGCACTGGTGGCAGCTGATGCACATCCCGGCCTGACGGCTGCGCGGAATCTCCCTGTTGAGGTCCAGCAGGAAGGCGCGGCGCGCCTTGCGGTATTCGGGATCCTCGCGGTCGTCGGTGATCTCGCCCTCGTTGAGGCATTTGTTGTATTGCGTGAAGATGGCGGGTATGTCGAGGCCGTAGGGGCACGGCATGCAGTACTTGCAGTCGGTGCACGGGATGAGCGGGAACTTGATGTACTGCGTCGCGATCTCCTCGAGCATCTTGAACTCATCCTCGTCCAGCTCGTCCAGCGGCGAGAAGGTCGCCAGGTTGTCCAGCAGGTGTTCCATGTAGGTCATTCCGCTGAGCACGGTCATCACCCCGCTCTTCGAACCGCAGAACCTGAACGCCCAGGAGGCCACGCTCGACGCGGGGCTCTTCTGCTGCAGGCGCGCCGCAGCGGCGTCGTTGAGGCTGGAGAGCCGTCCTCCAAGCAGAGGTTCCATGATCACCACCGGGATGCCTCTCGACTCGAGCTCCCCGTAGAGATATTCCGCATTCACGTTGCGGCTGTTCTGCTCCCTGGCATGTGTCCAGTCGACGTAGTTCATCTGGATCTGCACGAAGTCCCAATGATACTTGTCATGCTGCGAGAGGAGCCAGTCGAAGACCGCCTGATTGCCGTGGAACGAGAATCCGAGGTTGCGGATGCGCCCCGCCTCCCTCTCCTTGAGCAGGAAGTCGAGCATTCCGTTGTCGATGAACCTCTTGTTGAACGTCTCCATGCCGTCGCCTCCTCCCACGGAGTGGAGAAGGTAGTAGTCGATGTAGTCGACCTGGAGGTTCTTGAAGGAATCGTGGTACATCTTCAGCGCCTCGTCGCGCGAGAAGATGCGCTGGGTGGACATCTTCGTCGCGATGTGGTACGACTCGCGGGGATGGCGCGCAAGCGCGATGCCGGTGGCGGCCTCGGATTCGCCTCGGCAGTAGACCGGCGCGGTGTCGAAGTAGTTCACGCCATGTTCGAGAGCACAGTCCACGAGCCTGTTGACCATCTCCTGGTCGACGGCACCCTTCTTGTCTCCTTCGCCCGGCAGGGTGGGCCAGCGCATGCAGCCGTATCCGAGCAGGGATATCTTCTCGCCCTTGTTGTTGAGGCGGTATGTCATCTCTCCCATGGTTTCTCCAGTGGGCATCGCCTCCGTTGATGAGACTTTCTTGCCGGCGCATGCTGCGGCAGCCGCAGCCGTGGCCGCTGTCGCCGTCATCTTTATGAAATCGCGGCGGCTTATGTTGTTTTCCATTTTCTTCATCTTCATCGCTCTCCTAAATTACACGGTGAACTTCATTTCCTTCAACATGGATGGCGCTCACGGGGCGGGCAGGGCAGTGGTACTCGCACGAGCCGCAGCCGATGCACCGCTCGGCGTTTACGGAAGGTACCTTGAGCTTGCTGCCTTCCTCGACCGCGACCATCCTGATGGCGCCGGCCGGGCAGTGCCTTGCGCAGTTGCCGCAGCTCACCTTGTCGGTGACCACAACGCAGTTGTCCTGGATCCATACGGCGTGGCCGATCTGGATGGAGGACTTGTCTACTGGAGTGACCGGCTTGATTGCGCCGGCAGGGCACACCTGCGAGCAGGTAGTGCATTCCGGGCGGCAGTAGCCGAGCTCGAATGACATCTCGGGCTGCATCAGGCGGTCGAACTTGACCGAAGGCCTGAGCACCTTGTTGGGGCAGGAGGTGACGCACAGCTGGCAGGCGGTGCAGTGCTGGCTGAAGTGGCGCAGGCTTTCGCTGCCGGCGGGATGGATCGGGACCGCGCGCACGGGAGCCTTCTTCCTTTCGAGTATCGCGAGGCTGCCCTCGACCTGCTTCTCCTGTGCCTCCAGAGTCGCTGCGGAAGCCACCATCGCGGCCACGGCGAGGAAGTTGCGCCTGGAGGTGGCGCCTTCGGCAGGCTTCGCCTCCTCCTGCTGCGTGGCGGGCTTTGCCGCAAAGAACGGCTTGTAGGAGATTGCGCCCTTTCGGCATGTGCCGATGCAGTCGAAGCAGACGACGCAGCGGCTGTAGTCTATCTTGTGATTGACGGGGTCGATGCATGACGACTTGCAGTTGCGCGAGCAGAGCTTGCATCCGTTGCACTTGCTCAGGTCGAATACCGGGCGGAAGATCGCGAAGCGCGACACGAGGCCGAGGATCGTACCCACGGGGCAGATGTTGTTGCACCACGTGCGGCCTCCCTTCCATGCGAGTATCACGATCAGGACCAGCGTCACCGCGGCCACAATCAGGGTCGGGAGCGACTTGGGTGCATGCTCTCCGGCATAGAAGAGACGGCTCTCGACGATGTCTGAAGAGATGGGAGCGAAGAGGTTGGTCACGATGCGTCCGTATGCGCTGTATGGCGCGATGAGTGCCGCGATCTGGCTCGCCCCCGCAACCAGGAGGATGATGAACGCCGCGAGGACTCCGTAGCGCAGCCAGCGGTTTTCCTTCTTGTAGCTGAAACGGAACTTGTGTGCCTTGCCGCCGATGTGCGAGACGACGTCCTGGAATATGCCGAGCGGGCATATGACGGAGCAATAGAGACGACCGAATACGAGGGTCAGCAGCACGAGGGCCGCGACCACTGCCACGTTGAGCGCGAGGACGGCGGGAAGGAATTGGATCTTGGCCATCCAGCCCAGCCAGGCGTTGAGGGCGCCCGTTATGTCGAGAAGCAGGACGGTGATGCCGATCAGGAATAAAACCGCCAGGGCGGTCCGAATTTTCTTGAGCATGTCTTGATGTATTTTTCGGAACAAATTTAACACAAAAAAAAGGTGGCTGAAACAAATATTGAAAAAGTTTGGCTACTTGTTAAAAATTTCATAACTTTGGCGCAGCCAAGTGTATTGGCTCAAAAGGTTTTTGAACCTGTAATACTGATAGATAAAGTAATAACAATAATAACTTAAATCAGATTAACAATGAAAAAATTGAGTAAACTGTTTGCCGCTGTCGCTTTTGTGTTCGTGGCAACTTTTTCTTTGACTGCTCAGAACATGCCTGTCCAGCTTTGCGACGGCAAGATCACCGTCAACGTCAAGGAGATCGCTCCTTGCTGTGACGGATCCTACATGAACGTCTGCTACGACATCACAGTCGCTCCGGATGCAATTGAAGGATGCACCTCATTTGTCATCACCCCGGTCATCTACAATGACGAAGCAAAGAAGGTCCTCGAGGTGATCGTCGTCAACGGCGTTAAGCAGAAAGGTTCCGACGCATGGCTCGAGCAGCAGTGCTACGATGTCGCAGATCCTTCGAACGTCAAGTTCCTCAGGGCAAAGGAAGGTGAGTACACCTACATCAACACCTGCACATCTGTTCCCATGGAAGAATGGATGAACGACTCCAAGTTCTCAGTGACCACCCAGCAGGCTACCTACAAGCCCAACTGCATCAAGCCCCTCTGCGGCACCCAGAATGTTTGCGACGTTCCTTACCTCGCAAAGCCCCTCGTAGTCGATCCTCTCCTCGCTGACCTCAACACCAACGGCAAGTTCTCAACCGATCCTATCCGCAAGGTCCGCACGATCCTCTACTACCCCGTAAACGTCACCAAGAGCGTTGACTCATATCTCGAGAATGCTGACGCACTGTCACTCCTCAATACCCTCAACTCACCCAACTTCGAGGTTACCAACATCAACATCGAGGGCTGGGCTTCACCTGAGGCAACCGTTCCTTACAACAACAACCTCTCCGTCAAGCGTGCTGCAACGATGAAGAAGATCATCTCCGACAAGTATGACTTCCCTTCAGACGTCTACACCACCAACGGCAACGGCGAGTACTGGGACAAGGCAATCAACTACATCGCTACCACCGACGAACCGGTTGTCGCTGACAATCGCGACGCAATCCAGGATGCAATCGAGAACAACGGCGACCTCGACAAGAGGGAGGCTGCAATCAAGAAGATCGCAGGCGGCAAGCCTTACAAGGCAATCTTCGATGCAACTTATCCGCGTTCACGTTTCGCTGACTGCGAAGTCCTCTACAGGTTCAAGGAATACAACCGCGAGGATGCAATCGTTCTCTTCAACACCGATCCCAGCCAGCTCACCGCTGAGGACTATGCTTACATGCTCAACGACGAGTACAACCAGATGGTCATGGACAAGGCTCTCGAGCTCTATCCGAACGACGAGGTCCTCAACGCAATCGCTGCTTCCAAGGCTTATGCAAACGGCGAGTACGATGATGCCATCAAGTACTACAAGAAGGCAGGCAACAGCCAGGAAGTCATGAACAACCTCGCTTGCGCTTACCTGATGGCTTGCGATCCTGACAACGCAAAGGCTTGCCTCGACAAGGCAAAGGACCTCAAGGTTGCAGAGAGCAATGCAAACGAGTACCGCAAGGTTGTCCTCAACAACAAGTACTTCGGTTCAAACAACGTCAAGTAGTATACTGACGGACAATTGATACAAGATACCGTCCCTGACCGGGGCGGTATCTTTTTTTTGTAGCAATCCGATTAATTGGTAACTTTGCGCCACATTGCCCAGGTGGTGGAATAGGTAGACACGCGGGACTTAAAATCCCGTGGCCAGCAATGGCCGTACGGGTTCGATTCCCGTCCCGGGCACACGGAAAGCATCCATTCGGATGCTTTCCGTGTTTTTGGGCGGTAATCGAACCCTGGCACGGGTTCGATTTGCTCCCTTCGGTCGCAGCTTTCGGCCTTTCGGGCGTTCCGCCCTGCGGCCTCAGGTCCCGTCCCGGGGCCCAAAAAAAAAGGCCCCACCCGGGGCGGTTTTATTGGCCCCAGGGGGCGCGGGGACCCC